>Ga0180219_1000006_pt1 | contig 625692 bp, 573 predicted proteins | sample eDN3rd30CBELigMG_FD_151338 | JGI IMG/M metagenome (GOLD analysis project Ga0180219, IMG submission 151338) | Enriched Miracle-Growth compost microbial communities from Emeryville, California, USA - eDNA 3rd pass 30_C BE-Lig MG (version 2)... ... | reverse complement strand
CGGAGAAATACAAGGACAACTTCAAGACGATCGACCTGCTGACCATCGATGGCGACTTCGGCGGCTGGGCGGCCGCGCAGAAGAAGCACTTCGATGAGGGCGGCATCTTCGATCAGATCTACACCAAGTGACGACGCGTCTTCTCAAATCCAACCTGGGATCGCGCCGAAGCGTGATCCCAGGTTTCGGCATCACCCTGGGCCTCACCATTACATGGTTGAGCCTTATCGTGCTGATTCCGCTCGCCGGGCTTTTCCTCAAGTCTGCGACGCTGAGCTTCGAGCAGATCTGGGGCATCCTGACCTCGGCACGCACGTTGTCGGCGTTGCGTGTCAGCTTCGGCATCTCGCTTGGGGCGGCCTTCATCAACGCGATCTTCGGTGTGATCGTCGCCTGGATTCTCGTGCGCTACGATTTCCCGTTCAGGCGCGTCGCCGATGCCTTCGTCGATATTCCGTTCGCACTGCCTACGGCCGTCGCCGGCATCTCGCTCACCTCGCTCTATGCGCCCAACGGCTGGATCGGCAGCTTGCTGGAGCCGCTTGGCATCAAGGTCGCCTTCACGCCGCTCGGTATCCTGGTCGCCCTCATTTTCATCGGTCTGCCGTTCGTCGTGCGCACGGTGCAGCCGGTGATCGAGGACATGGATAAGGAACTGGAAGAGGCGGCGACGGCGCTCGGCGCCAAGCGCGACCAGATCATCTGGCGCGTCATATTACCTGTCGTGTTCCCGTCCATCGCCACCGGCTTTGCATTGGCATTCGCGCGTGCGGTCGGCGAATACGGATCAGTCATCTTTATCGCCGGCAACCTGCCCTTGGTCTCGGAGATCGCACCGCTGCTCATCGTCATCCGGCTGAACGAATTCGCTTATGCGCAGGCGACGACCATCGCCGCCGCCATGCTGGTGATCTCGTTCGTTCTCCTGTTCATCATCAACCTGCTGCAACGCTGGTCGGCCCGCTATGCCCGCTGATTTCGATACCGTCACCCACGGCAACGTGGAAACGCGTCGTCGCCGTCTGCTGACCGAGCCGGATTCCGTCCGCTGGCTGCTGCTGACGCTGGGACTCGGCTTCCTGATCCTGTTCATCGGCCTGCCGCTGATCACTGTCTTCGCCGAGGCTTTCCGCAAGGGATGGGATGCCTACATCCAGGCGCTGCACGAACCGGCGGCGGCTGCTGCGATCCAGCTCACGCTCACGGTCGCAGCGATCTCGGTGCCGCTGAACCTTGTGTTCGGCCTGGTCGCCGCCTGGGCGATCACCAAATTCGAGTTTCGCGGCAAGAGCTTCTTGATCACGCTGATCGATCTGCCATTCTCGGTCTCGCCGGTGATCTCCGGACTCGTCTTCGTCTTGCTGTTCGGTTTGCAGGGCTGGTTCGGGCCATGGCTGTCGGAACATGAGATCAAGATCGTGTTCGCGCTGCCCGGCATCGTGCTCGCCACCATCTTCGTAACCTTTCCGTTCGTCGCGCGTGAGTTGATCCCGCTGATGCAGCAGCAGGGCACGGAAGAGGAAGAGGCTGCCATCATCCTCGGCGCCAACGGCTGGCAGACCTTCTGGCGTGTCACGCTGCCCAACATCAAATGGGCGCTGCTCTACGGCGTACTCTTGTGCAACGCGCGCGCCATGGGCGAATTCGGCGCGGTTTCGGTCGTGTCCGGCCATATCCGCGGCAGGACCAACACCATGCCGCTGCACACCGAGATCCTCTATAACGAATATAATTTCGTCGCGGCCTTTGCGGTCGCCTCGCTGTTGGCACTGCTTGCCCTGGTGACGCTGATCGCCAAGAGCATCCTGGAATGGAAGCTCAAGCAGGCCCACAGCCTCCACACCAAATCTCTTTCGAGCGAATCCTGATATGAGCATCGACGTCAAAAACGTGTCCCGCGTCTATGGGTCTTTCGCCGCACTGCAGGACGTCAACCTGACGGTGAACAAGGGCGAGTTGGTTGCATTGTTGGGTCCTTCGGGCTCGGGCAAGACGACACTGCTGCGTATCATCGCGGGGCTCGACTGGCCGGATGTGGGCGATATCAGCCTTAACGGCAGAAGCGTGCTGCGCCAGGGCGCATCCGAACGCGGCGTCGGCTTCGTGTTCCAGCATTACGCACTGTTCAAGCACATGAATGTATTCGAGAACGTCGCGTTCGGGCTGCGCGTGCGTCCGCGTGCCACGCGCCCGTCCAACGACGAGATCAGGGAACGCGTGATGCGCCTGCTCAAGCTCGTGCAGATCGACTGGCTGGCCGATCGCGCGGTCACCCAATTGTCGGGCGGTCAACGCCAGCGTGTCGCGCTCGCCCGCGCGCTCGCCATCGAGCCCGAGGTGCTGATGCTGGATGAACCGTTCGGTGCGCTCGATGCCAAGGTGCGTACCGAACTGCGCCGCTGGATGCGCCGTCTGCACGAGGAAATGGGCATGACGACGGTTTTTGTGACCCACGACCAGGAAGAGGCGATGGAACTGGCCGACCGCGTGGTCGTCATGGGCCAAGGCAAGATCGAACAGGTCGGCACGCCGCAGCAGATTTACGGCAATCCCGTCAATCCGTTCGTCTACGAGTTCCTGGGTCAGGTGAACCGGCTGCCGTGCAGCGTGGCGGGCGGTGTGGTCGCCATCCCCGGCGTATCGGTCGCGCCCAGTTTCCGCGTGCGTTATGTGGACGGGCCGGGTATCGCTTACATCCGCCCGCACGACCTGGAAGCGGTTCCGGGCGGGGATGACGGCATAGTACGTGTCGTGGCACCCTCCGGCTCGACCATCAAGTTCGAGGTCGAGCTCAACGGGAGCGGGACGGTCGAGGTGCAGATGAATACAGGACGTTTCGAGGCGCTGAACATCGCGCCGGGCATGCGTGTCGGCCTGACGGCGCAAACCCTCAAGGTCTTCGATCCGTCCCAAGTGAACGGGGCTGCAACCGGATCAACAATCGCCGCGGTGCACGGATGAGCGAAGAACGCATCATCGGATCGGCGATCGCACGCGCGGACCGCGACCGCGCGCTCCTGATCCTGCGCCCGAGCGAGAACCGCCGCTCGGCGCCCTCCATTCGTGCGACCGCCTTCGTCTTCGAAGACTCTGCTTCGCAGGCCCTGAAGCAGGAATTGGAACAGATCGCACCCAGCGATGCCTCGGTCGTCATCATCGGTGAAACCGGCACGGGTAAAGAGCTCGTGGCGCGCTTCATCCACGATCAAAGCGCGCGCGCGAACGGTCCGTTCATCGCCGTCAATTGCGGCGCGCTGGTCGAAAGCCTCGTGGAAGCCGAGCTGTTCGGCTACGAGAAAGGCGCCTTCACGGGGGCTACGCAGACGCAGATCGGCTGGTTCGAGGCGGCCAATGGCGGCACCTTGTTCCTGGACGAAATCGGTGACCTTCCGCTCAATCTTCAGGTCAAGCTGCTGCGCGTACTGCAGGAGCGCGAGGTGGTGCGGCTGGGATCGCGCAAATCCATCCCGGTCAATGTGCGCCTGGTGACCGCGACCAACATCGATCTCAACGCAGCCATAACGGCGAGCCGTTTCCGCGAAGATCTGTTCTTCCGCCTCAATGTCGCCTCCGTGCACCTGCTCGCCCTGCGCGACCGGCCGGGGGACATCATGCCGCTCGCCACGCATTTCCTGTCGGTCTATGCGCAGTCGTTGGAACGCAGCGACCTCACGTTCTCGCCGGCGGCCGAGCGCATGCTGTTGTCCTATGCCTGGCCCGGCAATATCCGCGAGCTGGAAAACGTCGTGCATTACGCGATGCTGGTGGCGCACGGTCCCGCCATCGAGCCGCAGGATTTGCGTTTCTCCTCCGTGCGCGCGCCCGATCGCGCACCGGCGAGCCTCGAAGAGGAATTGCGGCCGATCTTCGATAAATATCTCCAGAACGCCACGCCGGACGTCTACGACCGGGTGCTCGGTCTGCTGATCCGTGCGGCCTATGACAGCGCGGGTGCCAATCAGGTGCGCGCCGCCGAGTCGCTGGGTGTCACGCGCAACACGCTGCGCACGCACCTCGCCCATCTCGGCATCATCGCGCCGCGCCGCACGTCGTAATTTCCTGATCCATTTGCAGCGACTGCGCCGCCGTTTTGCTGCGGCGGCAGCACGCACATCGTCGTGAACCTGCGCAAACGCCCGGAATTCCTGTAACTGCCGTTTGGCACGCTGGTTGCTCTTCCTTCTGCGATTCATCGCAGGAGGAAACATATGGCGTCATCTACCCATGCACACGATCTGTTCCAGGCGCGTGCCTCGATCACGGCACGACACCGGCTTCGTTCGGTCCGCACTACGCCGATCCTCGACGTCGAAAGCCTCCAGGTCACCTACGAGAACCGCAAGACGGGCGAGCTTGTCGAGGCCGTCGGCGGCGTCAGCCTCGAGATCGAAGCGGGCGAGTTCGTATCCATCGTCGGCCTGTCGGGCTGCGGCAAATCCACCTTCCTCAGCGCCGTCGCTGGTCTCGTGAAGCCGACCGGCGGCGCGCTATCGCTTGCCGGGAAACCGATCGACGGGCCCGGGGCGGACCGCGCCGTGGTGTTCCAGAAGCCGTCGCTGCTGCCGTGGCGCACGGTGATCGACAACATCATCTATGGCCTCGAACTACAGGGTGTGGCGAAGGACGCGGCGAAGAAGCGCGCCGCTCACTTCGTCGAATTTGTGCAGTTGAACGGGGTTGAGCATTTCCACCCAGGCGCTCTTTCGGGCGGTATGCAGCAGCGCGTCAACCTGGCGCGGGCACTGGTATGCGATCCGGCGTTGCTGTTGCTAGATGAGCCCTTCGGTGCGCTCGACGCCATCACGCGCGAAACCATGCAGGACGAACTGCTCGGCATTTGGGAGCAGACGCGCAAGACCGTGTTGATGGTTACGCACCAGATCGATGAGGCGGTGCTCTTATCCGATCGCGTGATCGTCTTCTCCAACCGGCCGGCGAAGATCGTGGAGGAGGTCCATATCGATATTCCCCGGCCACGCGCGGCCGAGATCCGCTCCAGCGCGCTCTTCAAGGAGCTCACGGATTACATCTGGAGCCTCATCCTCAATACGGCCGCTGCCGGAGGACATCATGAGCATTGATGCCAATGCGCTCCGCGTGCGCAAGCGGCGCCTGCGCGAATCCTCGTTGAACATCGCACTCGGCGCGGGCGTCTTCATCGTCCTGTTCACGGCCTGGGAATTGTCCGCGCGCTCGGGACTGGTCAATCCGCTGTTCTCCAGTTCGCCGTCGCTCATCCTCCACGCCGCCGAGGAGGTGATCGCGGACGGTACGCTATGGAACCACATGATCGCCAGCGGCAAGACCTTCCTGATCGGCTTCGCCATGGCGGTCAGTTTCGGCGTGCCGTTCGGCGTGGCGCTCGGCTGGTTCAAGTGGATGAACCGCGCCTTCAGCCCACTCGTCTCGGCCTTCTACACCACGCCGCGCATCGCGCTGATGCCGCTGTTCATCATCTGGTTCGGGCTCGGCATGGGATCTAAGGTGACGCTCGTGTTCATGAGCGGCGTCTTCTACCTGATCATGAACATGCAAATGGCGATGCTGACCATCGACGAGGATCTGAAGCGCGTCGGCGTCGCCTATGGCGCCAGCCGCTGGCAGCTTTTCCGTACCATCGCGCTGCCACAATCCATTCCATTCCTGCTGACCGGGCTTCGCCTCGCCATGGGGCGCTGCCTGCTCGGCATGGTCGCGGCCGAGGTGTTCGGCGGCGCGGAGGGCATCGGTTACCTCATCGAATATGCCGGCGCCACGTTCCGCACCGATCTCGTCTTCGTCGGCGTCTTCGTCATCGCGGTCTTCGGCATCATCGCCGACCGCACGCTCTATTACCTCAACCTCCGGGTCGATTCCTGGCGCGGTGTGAACGCGTGAGCTTCGGGCCACAAGGAGAATCATCATGAATCATCTATTCAAATCCATCGTCGCAGCCGGTGCGTTGGCGATCGCCAGCACGAGCGCTTTCGCTGACCAGGTGAAAATCCGCTTCGCCGATCTCGGCGCCAATACCAACAACCTTTATCAATATCTGGGTATCGAGAAGGGCATTTACGCCCGGCACGGCCTGGATCTCGACATCGTCACCTTTCTCAAGGGCGGGCCGGTGGTCATCGCGGCCGCGGCAAGCCAGCAAGTCGATCTCGGTAGTCTCGGCACGCCGATCCTGACCGGCATCAGCCGCGGCATCCCCATCAAGGTGATGGGCGCGCCCGCGATGAAGGGACAAGAATTCGTTCTGCTTGGGCGCAACGACATCGCCTCCATCGCCGACCTGAAAGGCAAGGTGGTGTCGGTCTCTTCCGTCGGCGGCGGGCAGGCGCAGGCGTTGCGCAAGATCCTGCGCGCCAACGGCGTGAAGGACAATGAGGTGAAGGTGATCGCCTACGGCTCGGCGCCGAACGGCTATCTGTCGCTCACCTCAGGTCAGGTCGCCGGCGTGGTGCTGAGTGAACCCAACATCAGCCGCATCGTGGTCGAGGGGCAGGGGCGCATCCTCGCCGAGGCCGCCGATTATTACGGCCGCTATCAACATTCCTACGTCTTCGCGAGCAAGAAGTTCATCGCGGAGAAGCCCGATGCCATTCGTACATTCTTCGAGGCCGATCGCGAAGCATTGCGTTATGCCAAGGCGCATTTGGACGAACTCTCCGCCTATGGCGCGGCCAAGCTCAACCTCGATCCCAAGATCCTCGCCAAGGTGTTCGAGCGCAACTTGGACAAATGGGATGACTCGCTCGCAGTCGACCCCGAAGGCCTGCTCAACGCAGTGAAGATCGTCCAGGAGGTCGGCGACATCTCCAAGAGTTATCAGCCGAAGCTCGACGAGATCACCGATCTCAGATTCCTCAAACCGTGAACGATCAAGGAAAGGATATGGTCATGAGTATCGAACACATCAAATGGGACTTGATCACTGACGTTGTGGTGGTGGGCGCGGGCGGCGCCGGACTGGTCAGCGCGATCAATGCGCACGATCAGGGTGCCCGCGTCGAAATCCTGGAGAAGATGCCGAACATCGGTGGCATCACCATCCTGGCGGGCGGCGGGCTCAAGGCCGCGAGCGATTACGAGAAGGCGTTCTCGTACCTCACCCATACACAAGGCGGACGTGTCAGCCCCAAGCTGGTCGAAGCCTTCGCCGCGGGCCTCGTCGAATTGCCCGATTATCTGAGGAAGCTCGCGCAGGTGAATGGTGCCGAGATCGGCATTCGGCCTGACGCGCATGAAGGCATCTACGATTTCCCGGGCAGGGAGACGCTGTTCTCGATCAACGTCTCGCATATCCCGGGATTTGGAGGTTACGATTGGGCCTATACGGGCAAGAACCTCGACGGGCAGCGTTTTTTCAAAGTGCTGCTCGACAACGTGCTGAAGCGTCACATCTCGATCCGTACCGCGACGCCGGTGCGATCATTGATCGCGGATGACGATGGCGAGGTCGTCGGCGTGTGGGCGGAGGCCGAAGGGCGCCGTATCGCGGTAAAGGCGCTGCGCGCCGTCGTGCTGGCGAGCGGCGGCTTTGAATTCAACGAGAAGCTGAAGAAGGAATATTTCGAAACGCCTAAGGTCTTCGCCATGGGCAACCCGGGCAATACCGGCGATGGCATCCTGATGGCGCAGAAGGCCGGTGCCGCGTTGTGGCACATGTGGCATTTCCACGGCTCCTACGGCTTCAAGTTCGATGACTACGACAGTGCCTTCCGTATCGCGCCGGGCGGCGCGCGCAATTCGAACCGGCCGATCTCCTGGATATTGCTCGACAAGAACGCCAAGCGCTTCATGAACGAGCTGCATCCTGCCTGCCAGGATACCGCCGCGCGTCCCCTGGGCCTGTTCGATCCGGATGCAGTCGATTTCGAACGCATCCCGGCGACCATGATCTTCGACGAAGACGGGCGTCGTCTCGGCCGCATCGCCAATCCGCTGACGGCCCAGGCGGAGGACCGCTATATCTGGAGCGAGGATAACAGTGCCGAAATCGAGCGCGGCTGGATCAAGAAGTATGACACGCTTGACGCGCTCGCCGCCGGCGAGGGCTTCGATTCTATCACGCTGCGCGCCACGATCGATCGCTGGAACGCGGTCGTCGAGCGCAAGCACGACGAGGATTTCCGCCGCCCCGCCGGCACGCAACGCGCCATCAAGAACCCGCCTTATTATGCCGTGCAGGTCTGGCCACTGCTGACCAACACGCAAGGCGGGCCAGAGCATGACGAACGTCAGCGCGTGCTCGATCCTTATGGCAATCCTATCCCACGTCTCTATGCGGTGGGTGAACTCGGCTCGTTTTTCGGCCACATCTATCTGTTGGGCGGGAACCTGTCGGAGATCATCATCAGCGGGCGCATCGCCGGCGAGGATGCCGCCAAACTCGAACCGTGGGAGATCGACCGGTCAGGTTGGAAGAATCGTCCGTTGAGCGTGGTTCAGCCCTCGGCCTAGCCGCTCTCCATCCCTGTGACGGTCGGCCCAGACGCTTTTTCCGCGCGTATTTCATCGATTCTTCAATGAGATACGCGCCGGGATAGGCGGGCTGGGCCGATTATCGTTTACGGCCCCGTTCTTTTTTGGCAGCTTATGCTCAAATTCTATCACCTGTAAGAAACCGAGGCCCCCACGTCCATGCGTATTCTCTCTTCTCTCGTTGCTGCCGCCCTGAGCTTCGCCGTCGCCGGTTCCGCCGTCGCCCAGAAGTCCGAAGATACCGTCCGCATTGCAGTCAACGATTCGTTCGCAACTTTGGATGCGTTTCATTTTTCGCTCGATGAGGCTGCGGCGTTCGACCGCGTCGTCTATCTGCCGCTGATCAGCTACGACCAGAACAAGAAACAATGGGTCGGCATCCTTGCGAAGTCCTTCCGGCGCATCGACAACCAGACGCTCGAATTCGATCTGCGCGATGACGTGCGCTTCCACAACGGCAACAAGTTCGACGCGGCCGATGTGAAGGGCACGCTCGAATATCTCGCCGATCCCGCGCTGAAGATCCGCTTCAAGTCGCGCTACGACTGGGTGAAGAGCGTCGAGATCCTGAGCCCCTACAAGGTCCGCATCCACGCTTCTCGCCCCGTCGTCATGGATTACGGCTTCCTGGCGTATCGCATGCGCATGCGCGACATCGAAACCATGAACGCGCTTGCCGACAAGGCCGACTACGGCAAGACCGCCGTCGGCACCGGTCCGTATCGTGTCGCCTCCATCGACCGCAACGCGGGCATGGTGCTCGAACGCGTCGAAAACCACTTCGAGGGCGGTCACTATTATCCGGCACCCGTCAAGAAGGTGCGTGCGCTGTTCATTCCGGATCGCCAGACCCAGGTCGCCCAGCTGATGACGGGCAACATCGATCTGATGCGCAACATCACCTCCGACGATGAAGAGAACCTGGCGCTCAATCCGAACCTGGCCGTCACGCCCACGGGCAGCGATATGCTGCTCTACGCGACCTTCGACGCCGCCGGCCGCTCCGAGAACAAGGCGATGATGGATCCGCGCGTGCGCAAGGCCTTCATCATGGCCGTCGACCGCGATCAGCTTCTCAAGCATCTGATCCCGGGCGGTAGCATCGCGATCAAGACGAACGCGATCTGCTTCGCGACGGCCATCGCCTGCGATACCAAGAGCGACGTCTACGGCTACAATCCGGCCGAGGCCAAGCGCCTGCTCGCCGAGGCTGGATATCCGAACGGCTTCAACCTGCAGCTCGACGTGCACGAGCCGGTGCGCTACATCGCCGAAGCAATCGCGGGCGAGGTGCGCAAGGTCGGCATCCGTGCCTCCATCGTGTCCATGCCCATCGGGGTCTACGTGAAGCGTCGCGGTGACGGCGAATTCACCACCTTCATCGGCTTCAACCCGGCCGGCACGCATCCGGACACGGCGCAGATCCTCGACTTTTTCTTCGGCGCGGATCGCGACTACTGGAACGATCCTCTGATCGATAAGAACATCGAACTCGGGGAAGCCGAATTCGACGAGCAGAAGCGTACAGCGCTTTACACGCCGATCCTCGATAAGGTGAACAAAGAAGCCTATATCTTCCCGATCTCGGAACTGCCGATCGTGTGGGCACACAACAAGGATATCTTCGTGAAGCCCAATCCGCTCAGCAATTCCCTGCCGATCCTCGGCGATTACGGCTGGAAGAGGTAACGAATAAAGGGGCGGGGATTTAACCCCGCCCCGTTGCGTTTTGCGGACGGCAGCTGAATGCCGCCGCGACAGGGTTTGGTTCAACGTTCCAATGGGGAGGCGCCTGCATGCGTCCTCTGATGTCGTTTGTCGCCGCGATTGTCGCGGCTTTGGGTGCGGGTCAGGCCTGGGCGCAGAAGGCGGAGGATACGATCCGCATTGCGGTCAATGATTCCTTTCCCATCCTCGATACCTATCATTATTCCCTGGATGAGGCGGCGGCATTTGATCGCGGCGTCTACTTGCCGCTGATCAGCTACGACCAGGCGAAGAAGCAGTGGGTCAACCTGCTGACCAAAAGCTTCCGCCGTATCGATCCGTTGACCATCGAATTCGATCTGCGCGAAGACGTCACCTTCCACAACGGCAACAAGTTTGATGCCGCCGACGTGAAGGGCACGTTCGAATACCTGGCCGATCCGAATGTGAAGATCCGGTTCAAGTCGCGCTACGACTGGGTGAAGAACGTCGAGATCCTGGGCCCCTACAAGGTGCGTGTCCATGCCAAGAAGGCGTTCTCCACCGATCTCGGTATGCTCGCCTACCGCATGCGGCTGCGCGACATCGAAACCATGAACGCGCTTGCCGACAAGGCCGATTACGGCAAGAACCCAAACGGCGTCGGCCCATACCGCGTCACCTCCATCGACCGCAATACGGGCCTCACGCTTGAGGCCGTGCCCAACCACTGGGAAGGCGGCAAATACTTCCCGCAGCCGGTGAAGCGCGTCAAAGCGATCTTCATGCCGGACCGTCAGACCCAGGTCGCGCAGCTCATGACCGGCAATATCGACCTGATCCGCAACATCACGCTGGATGACGAAAAGAACCTGGCGCTCAATCCGAACCTTGCCGTCACGCCGACGGGCAGCGAAATGCTGCTGTATGTCACGCTGGATGCCGCCGGTCGTTCCAAGAACAAGATGATGACCGACGTGCGGGTGCGCAAAGCCTTCATCATGGCGATCGACCGCGATATGCTGATCAAGCACATCCTTCCGGGCGGCTCCATCGCCTACAAGAACAAGGCGATCTGTTTCCCGACAACGATTGCCTGCGCGCCCACCACGGATGTTTATCCCTACAATCCGGCGGAGGCGAAGAGGCTGCTGGCTGAGGCCGGTTTCCCCGATGGCGTCGATCTGGTGCTGCACGCGCATGAGCCGGTGAAATACGTGGCCGAGGCCATCGCGGGCGAGGTGCGCAAGGTCGGCATCCGCGCTTCGGTCGAATCGATGCCGAGCGCGGCTTACGTGCGCATGCGCGGCAACGGCGAATTCACCGCCTTCACCGGCTTCTTCCCGGCGGGCACGCATCCCGACACCGCCGTCATCAACGACTTCTTCTTCAACGACAACCGCGACTATTGGCAGGATCCGATGATCCACAAACAGATGAAGGCGGGTGACGATGAAATGGACGAAGCGAAGCGCACCCAGCTCTACACGCCGATCCTGGATCAGGTGAATAGGGAAGCCTACATCCTGCCGGTTTCCGAACTTCCCATCGTGTGGGCGCACAACAAGGATGTCGTGGTAAAGCCGAATCCATTGACCTCGTCGCTGCCGAATCTCGGCGATTACGGCTGGAAGAAATAGGCCGGTGGCCGAGACGGTCGCCTTCGATTTCGTGATCGTCGGCGCAGGCTCGGCCGGTTGCGTGCTTGCCAACCGGCTGTCGGAGGATCCGAACACCAGCGTTTGTCTGATCGAGGCGGGCGGGCGCGATCGTTCTCCCTTCATCCATATCCCCGCCGGCATGGTCGCGCTGATGCGCCATCCCACGCTCAACTGGCGCTATGAGACGGCGACGCAGCCGGCCGCGAAGGGGCGCAATTTGTATGTGCCGCGCGGTAAGGTGCTGGGTGGGTCGAGCGCGATCAACGGCATGATCTATATGCGCGGCCATCCGCTCGATTACGACGATTGGGCCGAGGCCGGCAACACGGGCTGGGCATTCCGCGATGTGCTGCCCTATTTCAAACGCTCCGAGCACAACGAGATTTTCGGCGACAATCTGTTCCATGCGACGGGCGGGCCGCTCAACATCTCCAAGCTTAAGAGCTTCAATCCGCTGACCGAGGCGTTCTTCGAGGCGACCGATTCGCTGCAATTGCCGCGCCGCGAGGATGTGAATGGCGACGACAGCGAAGGGTTCGGCTTCCGTCAGCTCAACATCAAGAACGGGCGGCGCCAATCCTCGGCCACCGCCTTCATCGATCCCGTGCGCGGGCGTAAGAACCTGACCATCGTCACCAAGGGCCACGTCGACAAGCTGCGTATCGAGAACAAGCGCGCTATGGGCGTCGAGATGTTGCTTGGTGGCGAGCGGCGCGTCATCGCGGCGCGGCGCGAGGTGATCCTGTCGGCGGGCGCCATCGGTTCGCCCGCCATCCTGTTGCGTTCCGGCATCGGCGATGCGGCGGCGTTGAGCGCGCTCGGCATCTCCGTGGCCCATCACCTTCCCGCTGTGGGACGCAACCTGCAGGACCATCTCGCCTCACCGGTCAAATTCTCAAGCCCGGGTTCGGAGAGCTATAGCCTTTCCTGGCGCAAAGCGCCGTGGCTGGTGGGTGAGGCGCTCAAGTATGTCTTTGTGCGCCGGGGTTTCTTCGCAGGCAACAACTTGGAAGCCGGCGGCTTCATCCGCACCGATCCGACGGCCGACCGGCCCGACATCCAATGCGGCTTCCTGCCGGCCGTGCTCAATCATCACGGCGGCGTTGTCGGCGCGGGGCGTGGATTCTCCTTCCTCAACATCCTGCTGCGGCCCAAGAGCAAGGGCGCGCTCACGCTTACCTCAGCCGATCCGCGCGCCATGCCCTCCATCGATCCGGGCTTCCTCAGCCATGAGGAGGATTTCGAACCGCTCATCCGGGGCTTCCGTCTCGCGCGCCGCATCGCGATGGCGCCTGCGTTCGATCGTTATCGAGGCGCCGAGTTCATGCCCGGCCCCGACGTGCAGACCGACGCGCAGCTCAAGGAGTATGTCCGCAACTTCTCGGGCAGCGTCTTTCATCCGGTCGGCACATGCCGTATGGGCGCCGATGCAGAATCGGTAGTCGATCCTGAACTGCGCGTGCGCGGAATCACGGGCTTGCGAGTGATCGATGTTTCCATCATGCCGACCATCATCGGCGGAAATACGGGGGCGCCTGCCGTGATGATCGGCGAAAAAGGCGCTGATCTTGTGCGCGGTAAAGCCGCTTTGCCGCCCGCGCCTATTGCAGTGCGGAATGGCAAAGTCATCACGTTGCCTTGAGATTTGATCACGCGCCTTCGATCTTTCCCGAATTTCGCCTCAATAAGGCCACACTCGATCCGCGAATGGTCACCGCCGTACCACGCGGACACTCCCTATGATTTCGTATGTTCGTCTGTCTTTGTTTGTAACGGAGTAACGATGATGGATCTCAATCGCATTCTAGGCGCCGTCATTCTGGTCGCCGGTGTGATCGCGTTGGGATTTGCATTCAACGCGTTTGAAGCGCCGATCGAGCGTGTCTCTGAGACGCTGACCGGCCACTATACCTACAACACGATGATGTATCTCATTCTGGGTGGGATCGCCGTGGTGGGAGGTGGTCTGCTGATCACCTTCGGCGCGCGGCGCTGACGAGATCGCTCGAAGCACGACGGCAGAAGAGCGGGGGCAACGACCGTAAAGTCATCCGGCCTTAGGACCGCTGGCGTGAAAGGAGCCGGCCGTGTCGTTTGGAACCATCCTGCTCGTCGTTCTGATCCTGTTGTTGATCTTCGTGCTGCCGCTGTGGCCTTACAGTTCCGGTTGGGGCTATTACCCGGGCGGCGGCCTGGGCATCATAGTGCTCCTCGTCGTCATCATGATTTTGATAGGCCGCATCTAGGCACCCCTGGCATAAGGGTTTGCAGTGACGAAAAGCGCGGGCTCGTTCGGCCCGCGTTTTCGTATGCCGGCCTGCTGTCGCTTCCGCGCTGCAAATTGACAAGGACGCGACCTGCCGCCAGGATAGTCATCATTTAGACCGGTTCTAATCCGGCTCTCTTATTGGGTTATCTGGCTTCGTCAGGGTATGGGAGGTATCACTATGAAAATCGCGAAATTCGCGGCCATCGCGCTTGCCGCAACGGTTCTGCCGTTCGCCAGCGCCCACTTCACGGGCGCAATGGCCCAGACCATCAAGATCGGCTTCATCACGTCTTATACCGGGCAGAATGCCTCGGTCGGTGTCATGATGGACAAGGCCGTCAAGCTCTGGATGAAGGAGCATACGAAGGATTTGCCGGCCGGCGTGAAGGTCGAAATCCTGACGCGTGACGACACCGGCCCGAACCCAGAAGTCGCCAAGCGCCTCGCCACCGAGCTGGTCACCCGTGACAAGGTCGATTTCCTGTCCGGCGTGATTTGGACGCCGAACGCGGCGGCCATCGCGCCGATCGCGGCCGAGGCCAAGACGCCCTTCGTCATCATGAATGCCGGTACTTCGTCGATCATTCCGGCGGGCGGCGCACCTTATACCGTGCGCGTGTCCTTCACGCTGTGGCAATCCTCGCTGCCGCTCGGCCAGTGGGCGGCCAAGAATAACCTGAAGCGCGTCTATTCGCTGGTCTCCGACTTCGGCCCCGGCATCGATGCCGAAGTCGCGTTCAAGAAGGGCTTCACCGACGGCGGCGGCAACCTGATCGAGGCGGTGCGCATGCCGCTCGCCACGCAGGATTTCGCCCCCTTCATGCAGAAGGCGAAGGATGCGAAGCCCGATGCGGTGTTTGTGTTCGTCCCCGCGGGCGTGCAGGCGACCGGCGTGATGAAGGCCTATAACGACCTCGGCCTTGCCAAGGAAAACGTCAAGCTCATCGGCCCGGGTGACATCACCACCGACGAGGAACTGCCGAACATGGGCGACGTGGCGTTGGGCGCCATCACCATGTTCCATTACTCGGCGGCGGCGAAGCGTCCGGCCAATGAAGCGTTCGTCAAGCTGTGGCAGCGCGATTACGGCAAGAACGATTGGCCGGCGTTCGAGGCGGCCGCCACGTGGGACGGCATGATGGCGATCTTCGATACGATCAAGAAGCAGAATGGCAAGGTGAACGGCGAAAAGAGCTACGCGCTGCTCAAGGGCTGGAAAACCGACGACAGCCCGCGCGGCCCGATCATGATCGATCCGGAAACCGGCGACATCATCCAGAACGAATATCTTCGCCGCGTCGAGAAGGTGAACGGCGTTCTGGGCAATGTCGAGCTTGAAACCTTCGCCACGGCCGTCAAGGATCCGTGGAAGCTTTTGAACCCCAAGAAGTAACCTTGGTGTGATAGGTTTAACGGCCGTCGTAGCAAGACTGCGACGGCCGTAACCGTTCGAAAGCGCATCAGCATGGACGCCTTCGGCCCAGCTCTCGTCAGCATCCTGTTTCACGGACTGACCTACGCGATGATCCTGTATGTCATCTCGGTCGGCCTCTCCGTGACCATGGGGCTGATGGGCTTCGTGAACCTGGCGCACGGCGTATTCGCCATGCTGGGTGGCTACATCATGACCACCTTGATGAACAGCTATGACGTGCCGTTCGGTTTCGCGCTGCTCGCTGCCTTCATCGCGGTTGCGCTTTTCAGTATGGTGCTCGAGCGCGCACTGTATTCGCGGCTCTACCGCGCGGGGGAGCTGGAACAGGTCTTGTTCTCCATCGGCTTGATCTTCATGTCGGTCGCCATCATCCGCTACGTCTGGGGCGCATTGCCCCAACGCATGGTGGTGCCGGAGATGTTGAGCGGTTCGTTCGAATTCATGGGCCGCGGTTTTCCGACCTACCGCACTTTCCTGATCTTCGTCGGATTCGCGATTGTCGCGGCGCTCTGGCTCGGCATCGAACGCACCAATTTCGGCGCCCAAGTGCGCGCCGCGGTCGACAATCGCCGCATGGCCGAATCGCTGGGCATCAATACGGGTAAGCTGTTCACGCTCACCTTCGCGCTGGGCTCCGGCCTCGCCGCGTTCGGCGGCGGCATCGGCGCGGAAATCTATGCCATCAACCCGCAATATGCGCAGGATCACCTGATCTACTTCCTGATGGTGGTTGCGGTCGGCGGGCTGGGTTCGCTGCGCGGCCCGTTCGTCGCGGCACTCGTGCTTGGGATCGGCGACCGCGCGTGCTTTTACCTGGCGCCCGAATTCGGGGCCTTTTTCGTCTATGCCGCCATGATGGCGATCCTCTTGTGGCGGCCCATGGGCCTGTTCGGAAAGGCCTGAGCCATGCCATTCAAATGGTTCAAGACCGATGAGAGAAGCGCGGTCGACCGGTTCGTCCAGCGCGACCGGCTCAATCCGCTGGAGCTGCTGCCGTGGATCGCGGCCGTCGCGGCCTATTACCTGTTCCCGTCCTACCTGCCGCTCGGCAGCCAGATCCTGCTCACCATTCTTTTCGCGATCTCGCTCGACCTGGCGCTGGGTTATGCCGGCATCATCACGCTGGGCCATGGCGCGTTCTTCGGCGTCGGCGCCTATGCGGCCGGGCTCTATGCGATGCATGTGACGGGCGAGCCGCTATCGGGCCTTGTGGTCGCCGCTATCGCCGCCGGTATCGTGGGATTCCTCTCGGGCCTGGTCGTGCTGCGCACCACCGGGCTCACGCTGATCATGCTGACGCTCGCCGTTCTTCTGCTGATCCTCGAATTCGCCAATCGCGCACGCCCGATCACCGGCGGTGCCGACGGGCTCAACGGTATTTCGATGAAGCCGATCCTCGGGCTGTTCCGTTTTGATCTCTTCGGCCACACCGCCTATTGGTACTGCCTCAGCGTCCTGTTCCTGGGGTGGCTGTTCGCGTTGCTGCTGGTGCGTTCGCCATTCGGCCGCTCGCTCACCGGCATCCGTGAGAATACGATGCGCATGCATGCGGTGGGCGCACCCGTGCGCCGCCGCCTCGTCACCATCTATACGATCTCGGCCGCCCTTGCCGGCATCGCGGGCGCGCTGCTCGCCCAGACCAGCCAGTTCGTCGGCCTCGCCACGCTCGGCTTCGAACGTTCGGGCGAAATCGTCATCATGCTGGTGCTGGGCGGCATCGGTCGCATCTACGGCGCCTTCGTCGGCGTGGTCATCTTCATGATCGCGCAGGACACCATCGCCAGGGCCTATCCGGATTCGTGGTATTTCTGGGTCGGCCTGATGCTGATCGTGATCGTGCTGTTCGCGCGTGGCGGCGCGCTTGGCCTCGCCGACCAGGCCATCGCGAAGCTAAAGAGAGCGATGCGATGAGCGCGCTCGAAACCCAGCTCCTGTGCAAGAATTTCGGCGCACTCGCGGTCGCCGACAAGATCGACTTCCGCCTCGAACCGGGTGCTCGCCACGCGTTGATCGGGCCGAACGGGGCGGGCAAGACCACCTTCATCAATCTGCTCACCGGTCGCCTAGCGCCGAGTTCGGGGCGCGTGCTGCTTGCAGGCGACGATGTCACGGGCCTGTCGCAGTCCACGCGCGTGAAGCGCGGCCTCGGGCGTACCTTCCAGATCAATACCCTGTTCCGCGGGCTCAGTGTGCTGGAGAACGTGTTCATCGCGGTGTGCGAGCGCGAAGGGATCGGGAATTCCATCCTGCGTCGCGCCAATGCGCGCCGCGATCTTCTGGACGAAAGCTATGCTTTGCTCGCGTCGTTACATATCGGCGACGATGCACTGACGCTGGTGCGCGAATTGCCCTACGGCAAGCTGCGCCTGGTCGAACTCGCCATCGCGCTCGGCCTGAAGCCCAAGGTGCTGTTGCTGGACGAACCGGCTGCCGGCCTGCCGTCATCTGAGACGGCCATCGTGTTGGATACCGTGCAGCAACTGCCCAAGGACATCGCGATCCTGATCATCGAACACGACATGGATCTCGTTTTCCGCCTCGCCAAGAAGATCACGGTCCTGGTGCAGGGCACGGTACTGACCGAGGGCACGCCTGACGAGATCGCCCACGATGCGCGAGTGCGCGAAGTTTATCTCGGCGAGCGCGGCCATGGGTGACCGGCATGGCTGAGTGTCTGTCTTTTCAAGGTGTGTCGGCGGGCTACGGCGCGACCGTGGTGCTCGAAGATATCACCGTCGGCCTCGAAGCGGGCGCGACGCTCGCAGTATTGGGGCGCAATGGGGTGGGCAAGTCGACCCTGCTTGCGACCACGCTCGGCCTCACCACGCTGCATTCGGGCAAGATCCTGTTCGAGGGCAAGCCCATCGAAAGGATGAAGACGTTCGAACGTGCGCGCCTCGGCATCGGCTACGTGCCCCAGGAACGTGAGATATTCCCCTCGCTTACCGTTGATGAGAATCTGAACATCGCGGTGCGCGTCAATGGTGCGCGCGCGACGTGGACGAAGGAGCGCGTGTTCGATCTGTTTCCGCAGCTTGCCCAGCGCCGCGCCAACATGGGCAACCAGCTCTCGGGTGGCGAACAGCAGATGCTGGCGGTCGCGCGCGCGCTGGTCGGCAATCCGACGCTGCTGTTGATGGACGAACCCCTGGAAGGTCTTGCCCCGGTCATCGTGGATGGCCTGATCGCGGCCTTCCATCGCCTGCGCCAGGATGAAGGCCTTGCCATCGTCCTGGTTGAACAGCATGCGCGCATCGCGCTCGAATTCGCGCCACGCACGCTGATCCTCGACCGCGGCCGCATCGTCTATGATGGTGCCAGCAAGCCGTTGATCGACGATGCGCAGAAGCTCGCCGACCTGATCGGCGTCAGTGGCTAATTCGCACCGGTGGGCGCGGGCGGCGGCGGAGTTGTGCTCGGCCGCCAGTGGCTTTTCACGTGGCCGTACATGAACTCGATATTGAGCGGGCGGAAGGTTTCATAGGCGTTCCAGCTTTTATATTTGTCGAGTGTCACTTCGGCCTTGGCTTGATCGAGCGTCTTGCCCTGTCGCACCGCTGCGAGTACGCCGTCGCGCAGGTCCTCCATGTAGCCGCGGAAGGCTCGCACGTCCTCCTTCTCGCCGAGGCGTCCGTGGCCGGGAGCGAGGATGTCGAAATCCATCAGCTCGACGCGCTTCAAGCCGTCGATCCATTCCTCGAAATAGGTGTCGTTCATGTCACGGAACGGCAGGCTCTGCACCGGGATCCAATCGACGGTGAAGATGATGCGTTCCGCCAGGAAGTGCGCGACCAGTGTGTTGTCCGAATGATTGCGACCAACGTAAAGCAGCTCGACTTTCTTGCCGCCGAGTTCGATGGTCATGGCGTCGCTGAAGGTGATGTTGGGAATCGCTGTCGGACGTTTCTCGGCGACGATGACGTCTTTCGCGCGATCGTGGGAGACGAATATCGCCGTGTCGGCGAAGACCTCGCCGCCTGAGGCATGGTCGGGATGGTCGTGGCTGTAGGCGACGTATTTGACCGCCTGATTGAAGCGCTTCTTCACTTCCTCTTTCAGCCAAGCCGAGGCTGCCGCATCGATCGTATCGATGAGCACGATGCCCGCCGGGGTGACCATGAAAACAGCATTATGGCCCATATTGCGGAAGTTATAGACGTCACCCTTGATCTGGGTGATTTCGCGTTGGGGCGCTGACGCGCCTTGCGCGTGAACGGTGGCGGTGGCCGCGATCAACGCTGCGGCGGCAAGCGTTAAGGTGCGGATCATGGTGGTCTCCCGTTGTTGGCCGTTTACACGGTAAACAACGGAGCCCCCGGTTCATTCCGGGGGCCCTAATCTCAGGATCCGATGACCGGCCCGGTATTAGGCGCGTGGCTTAAGCGTTGCGAAGGTTTTGCCGTCCTTGGCGAGGCGTTCGAGCAACGGCGCAGGCTTCCAATCGTCGCCCAGCAGGATGTGGTACATCTCGACCACCTTGAAGATCTCAAGCAGCCCGACGCTGTCGGCGTAATGCATTGGTCCGCCGAGATGGCGGGGAAAGCCGTAGCCGCTGGTCCAGATCACGTCGATGTCGCCCGGGCGATAGGCGATGCCTTCTTCCAGGATCTTGGCGCCCTCGTTGATCATGGAATAGATACAGCGCCGGCGGATCTCTTCGTCGGATATTTCCGTGCGTTCGATGTCCAGGCGCCGGGCTTCCGTTTTCGCGAAATCCTCCACGAAGGGATCCGTGTGCGGCGTGCGGTCGCCCTTCTCATATTTGTAGAATCCCGCGCCTGTCTTCTGGCCGTGGCGCCCGGCCTCGCCCAATGCGAAGACCACGTTGTAATAGGGATCGCTGTGTGCCGCCTTGCGCCCGGTGGTGGACAGCGCCTTCCACATGATGTCGACACCGGCCATGTCGTGCAGCGTCCACGGGCCCATGGGAAAGCCGAAATCATAAAGTGCCCGGTCGATCTGGTCGACCGAGGCACCTTCGATCAGCAGCCGGTCGGCCTCGCGGTGATAGCCTTCGATCATCATGCGATTGCCGACGAAGCCGAAGCACACGCCGACCACGACGCCGATCTTGCGGAGCTTCTTGGACACATCCACGGCGGTGGCGAGCACGGCGGGCGATGTCTTCGGCGTGCGCACGATCTCCAAAAGCCGCATCACATTGGCTGGGCTGAAAAAATGCAGCCCGATCACCGATTCGGGCCGCGTTGTCTGCGCGGCCAGTACTTCGATATCGAGGGTCGAGGTATTGGTGGCGAGGATCGCACCGGGCTTCGCCAGGCGATCCATCTCGGCAAAGACCTTTTTCTTGAGGTCCATATCCTCGAACACCGCTTCGAGCACGAGATCGGCATCCGCGATGGCCGCGTAATCGGTCGAGCCCGCGATCAACCCCATGCGCTGTTCGAGATCGGCTTCGTTGATGCGGCCGCGCTGCACGGAGCGTTCGTAATTGCCGCGCACGGTGCCGAGGCCTCGTTGCAAGCCGTCTTCAGATACGTCGATGACGCTGACCGGGATGCCCGCGTCGGCGAAGCACATGGCGATGCCGCCGCCCATGGTGCCGGCACCGAGGATCGCCACTTTTCGGATCGGGATGCGTTGGGTATCGTCGGGGAGGCCGGGGATTTTCGATATCTCGCGCTCGGCGAAGAAGACATGCATCAGCGCCTTGGCTTGTTCGCTGCGGATGATCTCCGAACCGATGCGGCGCTCGATGGCGAGGCCTTCGTCGAAGGAAAGCAGCGAGGCAGAGACTGCTTCGATGGCTTTTTCCGGTGCCGTCTGCCCGCGCAGTCTTTTGGCCGCCTCGGTTCGCACACCCACGAGATAAGCTTCGTCGAACCCCGTCTTGTCGGTGGTGAGCGCGCGCGTCGGGCGCGGCTTGGCGCCTTCGGCGATCAGCTTCTTGGCAAACGTGAGCCCGCCGGATCTCGCATCGGCGTCGAATACCTCGTCCACGAAGCCCAATTCCTTGGCGCGGTCCGCCGTCACGGGTGCAATCCCCATGATGAGGTCGAGCGCGGCCTTGGCACCGATCAGACGCGGCAGGCGTTGCGTACCGCCTGCGCCGGGGATGATGCCGAGCGACAGTTCGGGCAGGCCCATGCGGCCGTCGCGTTTGGCGCAGCGATAGTGGCACGAAAGTGCGAGTTCGAGTCCACCGCCCAACGCCGTGCCGTGCAGTGCCGCGATGGTCGGCTTGGCGGACGTTTCCAGCGCGGTCAGCACCTGGACGAATTCGGGTGGACGCGGCGTGCCGTCGAATTCGCGGATGTCGGCACCCGACAGGAATGTACGTCCGGCGCAGTGGATCAGGATCGCCTTCACCGACGCGTCGGCCTGGGCCTTGCGCACGGCATCCAGAACGCCTGCGCGGACCGCCTGGCTCACCGCGTTCACCGGCGGATTGTCGATGGTGACGAGGCCTACGCCCTCAATGATGTCGAAGGTGACGATATCGGTCATGTCTCCGTGCTCCCGGCCCAACCTTTTCTCTTGGGATTTCCGTTAGGAAAGGAAGGGCAGGGGCCGGAGTCAAGTTATATCAGGGAACCTTATATGGCCGAGCTCGGCTTCCGGGCCCGGCCTGGCCTGTTAATACGGCTTATTAATACGGCCCATTAATGAGGATCGAACACCGGGACCTTCTTGTTGCCCGGCGCGGCCGCGCCGGGCAGGTTCGGCGTCGCATATTCGAGGAAGCTATTGGGCAGCGCCGCACCCCAGTAGACGCCGGTGCCGCGCCGTTCCTCGTTCCATACCACGGGTTCCCAATCGGGCGCGGTGACGAACAGGCCCGAGGTATAGACCTCGATACGGTTGCCGCCCGGCTCGATCGTGTAGATGTAGAAGGCCTGCGAGTTGTTGTGCTTGCTGGGGCCGGCCTCCATCACCACGCCGTTCTCGGCGAAGATCTCGGCCGCGCGCAGCACTTCGTCGCGGTTATCCACCCACATGGAGAAGTGGTGCATGCGACCCTTGTGCCCCTTCACGTCGACGACATAGGCGAGCTGGTGGTGGATATTGTTCATGCCCATCCACGAGCCGATCTCTTTGGTGCCGTTCTCATACATCACCTGCTCGCGCAAGCTGAAGCCCAGCGCATCCTCGGCGAACTGGCGGTTGGCTGGAACGTCGGCGGCCAGCAGGGCGGCGTGGTCGATGCGGCGCACGCCGACGCCCTTGCCGGTATATTTCATCGGCATGTTGTCGAGCGTGGAGCGGAGATGTTCGGGGGCGACGTATTTCTCCTCCTCGAAATAGATCTCCATCCTGTGACCGTCGGGATCGGTGAAGCGGTAGCTGCGACCGCGGCCGAAGTCGCCGTTGGTCCAACCGATGCCGAGGCCCGTTGCCTCAATGGCGGCGACGCGGCGCTGCAAGGCGGCCTCGCTATAGGTGCGCCACGCGAGGGTGCCTACGCCGGCATCCGGCGCTTCGGTCAGCTTCAGGCTCGTGGTTGCGTAATCGCCGTAGCCGCGCAGATAGACCGACCGGCCTTCGGCGTGGACCTGCTCCATGCCCAGGATCTCGGTGAAGTAATGCAGGCTCTCGGCCGGCTTTGGCGTCAGCAATTCGCCGTGGCCCAGATGGGCGACATCCAGAACCGGCTCCTTGGGCGAGGTTTTCTTGATCTCGGTCATGGCATCCTCCAATTCATTACATCCATAATGATTATTGTTATATATATAACGAAATGGCTACGCTGTAAAGAGGCCGTTTCAGAGCAAAAATCCGCAGATTTGTGCCGAAATCTACATTAGAAAATTGCGTTGGGGTGCGGCCCACCCTAAAGTCCGCGATCCCGTTCAACATCGGCTCATCGGCCGCAACCGGAGGACCACATGTCTGTATCGTTCAAGCGCGCCCTCGACGCATCCGCGCCCAAATTTTTCGGCGTCGCGGCCCTCACCATCCTGTCGATTGCGCTCGCCGCGCCCGCGTTCGCGCAGAAGTCCAAGGACACGCTGCGCATCGGTTTCGCTGATCCGATTGAGCCGGCGGACAGCTACTTCTTCTCCAAGCCCGAACAGGGCGTGATCACACGCAGCATCTATGACGGGCTGATCCATTTCGACGATATCAACGGCAAGTTCCGTCCGCTGCTCGCCAAAAGCTGGAAGTGGATCGACAACCTGACGCTGGAGATGGAAATCCGCGAGGACGTGAAATTCCACAACGGCAAGAAATTCACGATCGACGATGTGATGTACCAGCTGAACTGGGCGATCGATCCGAAGAGCAACCATAAGCAGCCGCGCGCCGTCGAATGGATCAAGAGTGTCGAGAAGCTGTCTTCGACCAAGTTCCGTATCCATGCGAAGAAACCCGATGCGCTGGCGTTGCTCCGCCTCGCCAAGTCGGTGTGGATCTACGATTCCGAACAGCACGCCAAATTTGCCGACAAGCGCGATTACGGCCGCAAATCGTTCAACGGCACGGGCCCGTACAAGATCACGTCCTTCAGCGAAAACGAAGGCATCATGGCTGAGCGCGTCGACAGCTACAATATCGGTGCGTATTGGAAGAACGCCTCCAACATCAAGTACATCCAGGCGCTGGCGATCCCCGACAACCAGTCGCGCATCGCGCATCTGCTCACCGATCGCATCGATGTCTTGCGGGAAATCTCGCCCGACCAGACTGCGGACCTCATCAAAGATCCGCGCTTCACATCAACCGCGCTCAACGGGATGAACTTCACCTATTTCATGCTCGATGCGACCGGGCGTGCCGGTGCGAAGGCGCTGACCGACGTGCGCGTGCGCAAGGCCTTGTTCATGGCGGTCAACCGCCAGGAACTGGCCAAGAACCTGCTGCCCGAGGGTACGCAGCTCATGGATGCACTGTGCTTCAAGTTCATGACCGCGTGCGGCTACACGACGCAGCCGCCGGCCTTTGATCCGGAAGGTGCCAAGAAGCTCCTGGCGGAAGCCGGCTACAAGGACGGCTTTGAGCTGCAGATCGCCGACTATATGCAGGAAACGGCCGCGACCGCCGTTAAAGTAAGCGGCGATCTGCATAAGATCGGCATCAAGGCGAACGTGCAGAAGTACACCTTCACCACGCTCCGCAAGGCGCGCGACGACGGCAAGCTGCAATCGCTCGTCGCCTATTACACGATGGCGGGCGGGCCCGATGCTTCGGCCGGCCTCGACTTCTTCTATCGTGAGGAATCGCGCGATTATGCCCGCGATCCCCTGATCACCGGGCCGATGGACAAGGCAACCGAGGAACTGGACGAGGAAAAGCGCCGCGTCGTCTATCAGGCGATCTTCGACCGCATCAACGATCAGTCCTACGTCATGACCATGACTACGCTGCCCACGGTCTTCGTCCATACGAAGGAGATCGCGATCCGTCCGGGTTCGCTCGAACCCTACGGTGCGCTCGGCCGCGACTTCTTCTGGAACTAGAACGATCTCATCCGCGCGGGGTTCAGGTGACGAGCACCGCGCGGAAATCGTTCACGTTGGTGCAGGTTGGGCCGGTGACGATCAGGTCGCCGAGCTGCTCGAAAAATCCGTAAGCATCGTTGCCGGCAAGGAAGGCGGGTGCGTCGAGGCCCGCCGTCCTGGCGCGCGCCAGCGTATCGGGTGTGATGATGGCACCCGCATTGTCCTCGCTGCCGTCGATGCCGTCGGTGTCGCACGAGATCGCATGAACATTGCGCGCACCGTTGAGTGCGAGGGCTAAGCCCAACAGAAATTCTGTGTTGGGGCCGCCGCGCCCTTTCGCCTTCACCGTCACGGTGAGCTCGCCGCCCGACAGCAGCACGCGCGGGCGGATTGTCTCGGCCAGCGCGCGTTTGGCCATGGCGGTGCCGACCTCGCGCGCTTCGCCTTCCAGCGCGTCGCCGCAGATCTCCGGTTCGATACCCCGCTTGCGGGCGAATGTTGCCGCCGCCGTCAGCATGTCGGCGGCACGGCTGATCACCTGCACCGTGTCGCGCGAGAAATCGTGCGCATTTTCCTGCGGCATCAGGGGGCCTGAGAGATGACGCTTTACCGTTGCCGGCACTGCGATCTTGTATTTCTCCAGGATGGCCGCTGCCGCTTCGGGCGGATTGGTGTCGCGGATGGTGGGTCCCGATGCCACGGTCGCCGGATCATCGCCCGGCACGTCGGAGATCACGAGTGTATGGATGCGCGCTGGCCCGCACGCCGCGGCGAGCCGTCCGCCCTTCACCGCCGACAGGCATTTCCTCACCGTGTTGATCTCGGCGATGTTGGCGCCCGACAGAACGAGCGCCTTGTGGAGCGCCTGTTTGTCGGCGAAATCGATGCCGTCGGCGGGCACGCTCATCAATGCCGAGCCGCCGCCGGACGCCAGGAACAGCACGAAATCGTCGCTGGTGAGCCCTTGGACCATCTTGAGGATCCGGCGCGCGGCGTCGAGCCCCGCCTGGTCAGGCACCGGATGCGCCGCTTCGACAACCTCGATCTTTTTCGTTTGATTGGAGTCGTGGCGCACATAGCCATAGCGCGTGATGACCAGGCCCTCGATCTCGCCTTGGTAATGATCCTCGACGGCGGCGGCCATGGCGGCGGCGGCCTTGCCGGCGCCCACCACGATGGTGCGCCCTTTAGGGGGTGTGGGCAGGAACGGCGGCAGGCAGATCGCGGGATCGGCAGCGGCAAGCGCGGCGCGGAACAATTCGTTCAGGAATTCGCGTTCGTTCGGCATGGTACGATCGTCATGATGCACGTTTCTTGGCGAGATCGCCAAGTGGTCATCGTGGCGAAGCCGCCACGGGATGCACTTAACATTCCGGTTGGGGAAGGGCGCGCACGCGGCGCAGATTCAAGACCACATCGGCGAAGCCGATATCCTGTGTCATTTCCACCGCGACGCCGCTGGGCATGATGTTCTGTGTGATGGTGATGAGCGGTTCGTCGTTGCCTTCTTCGTAGGAATAGAACGACATAGTCGAACGCCAGGCTTCGCCTTCAAGCAGTTCCGGATCGGCTTCGGCGAGATCGGGTGTCGGCGGCACCTGGCCCACCAGGATCTCGAACACGCGGCTGACGTCGAGCGTACCGCCGTCGAACATGGTGTAGTTAAGGGTGTGCAATCCCGCCTCCCACTGGCTCATGCTGTGGATGATGGAGGCAACGGGAAAGATGGTCTCGGCAGGGAGCGGCAGCGTGTGCGGCGTTGGCTGGAGAACGGTGATGGTGCCGGGCGTGCCGTCCGTGGAACGGGCCGCGACGCCCAGGAGCGTTTCGATCAGCTCGCCGTTGGCCTTGGTCGTCTTGCGGAATTGCAGGCGTTTGCCGTCGAAGGATTCGATGCTTTCGTAGTCGGTCTCGAAATCGATCGAATCGCCGGCCGTGGTTTCGGCCTGCAGGCGGAAGACGGCGACATTCGTCCAGTCGGTGCAACTGCGCGTCAGCCGCGTGATCTGCGAGCCGATGACGCGGCTGATTTCGCTGGGCAGGCGCCAGTTGCGGACGGAGAGGTCGTACAGAGCTTCGTGCGGGATGAGTTGGGCGGCATCGCCCGCGGTGGGAACCGCCGAGCAAAGGAGGACGAGAACAAGTATGTGTGTCTTCATCCGGCCCGAATGGGCAGGGCGTTCGCCGCTGCCAGGCGTGCCTCGATCCAGGCCGAGGCGGCCAGAACGGCTTCGTCGGCGCCGTGCGGCCCCACGATCTGCAGGCCCACCGGCATGTTGTTCGGTCCGACAAATGCGGGGATGGTCACGCATGGCACATACATATGCGTCCACAACGAATTGAACGGGGCGATCTCGACGCGCGTCAGGTCAGCCGGCGCTTCGCCTGACGAAGCCGGCGTGATCAGTACATCATACTCGTCGAACACCTTGGCGAACTCCGCGCGTGCGCGCTGACTATCGCCGATCGCCTTGTCGAAATCGGCACGTGTCAGCGAAAGGCCACCTTCATAGCTCTCGCGCGACCAAGGGTTCACCTGATCGATATGATCGCGCTCCACCTGATCGGTCATGAGCCGGCCTTCGTAGCGTGTGATCACGTTGAAGGATGGCGCCACATCCTCGATGATCTTGGGCAGGGTGACGTCGGCGGCTCCGAGTGCGGCTTGCGCGATCTCGATCGCCTTGACCGTTTCGGGCAACGCGTTCGGCCACAGATGCGTGCGCGCGAGGCCGATGCGCGGCGCCTTGCGCGGGCGCGGGATCGCGGTCTTGGCGCCTTCGGTCAGCGCACCCCGCATCAGAACGATGTCGGCGAGCGAGCGGGCGAACAGGCCGAGCGTATCGATCGAGGTCTTGAGGTGGCGGATGCCGGCGCGGTCGAGCGCATTCAGGCTGCCCTTGAACCCATAGACGCCGCATACCGAAGCGGGCCGGATCACCGATCCGCCGGTCTGCGTGCCGTTGGCGAGCGGCACCATGAAATCGGCGACCGAAGCGGCTGAGCCGGCGGACGACACGCCGGGCGTACGGGTGAGGTCATGCGGGTTGCGCGTGATCGTCGGGAAGGGGCAGGCGAATTCGGTGGTGCGGGTCTTGCCCAGGATGACCGCGCCCTGTGCGCGCAGGCGGGCGACCGTGGCGGCGTCGGCGATGGGGCGATTGCCGGCATACAGCTTGGAGCCGTATTCGGTCGGCATATCCTCGGTATCGATATTGTCCTTGATGCCGACCGGAACGCCATGAAGGGGCCCGCGTGGGCTTTCCCTGTCGCGGGCGCGGGCCTGTGCGATGGCCAGGTCGGGATCGATGAAGGCCCAGGCATGGACCTCGCCGTCCCGTTCTTCAATTCGTTCCAGGCAGGCGCGGACCAGGGCTTCCGAGGTCAGCTTGCCCGCCACGATCCTGGCTGCGGCGTCTGCCGCGTCCAGCTGATTGAGTCGAGGGCGTTTGGCCATAGTCAATCTGGGATAGCAGGGTTGCGTCGCCAAGCAAAGGACATCAATGTCCCAAGTCAGGGCTTTGATCACTTTTTCCAGAGTGCTGTGTCATGACGGTCACCATTTATCATAACCCGCGCTGCATGAAGTCGCGCCAGACCCTGGCGCTTCTCCAGAAGAAGGGCGTGGACCTGAAGATTGTCGAATACCTGAAAACCCCGCCGGATGCGAAAACCCTATCATCCATCCTCGACAAGCTGGGCATGGAGCCGCGCGAGCTGATGCGCCGCAAGGAAGCGCCCTATAAGGCCAAGAAGCTCGACAACGAGAAATTGACCCGCAAACAACTTATCGATGCGATGGTCGCCGATCCGGTGCTGATCGAACGTCCGATCGTTCTGTCGGGCCGCAAGGCTGCGATCGGCCGCCCGCCCGAATCGGTGCTCGATATCCTCTAGGGCGGAGGCAGGCATTTCTCGCAAGCGCCATACGGCCGAGGCTCTCATTCGCTATGCCGAATGCGATGTCGACGGCGTTGCCGGCATGCTCCAGACCGGATCGATCTCGGTCCTGCTGTCGGTATTCGAACTTCAGGATGCTTTCGGCGTCGAAGGCGATGTTGCCGAGATCGGGGTCTTCCATGGCAAGACGCTGATCCTGATGGCGCATGCCCTGAACGAGGGCGAGCGGGCCGTCGCCATCGATATCTTCGGCAGGACACTCGGGTCCGACCGGGCGATGCAGGACCAGCTTAACGCCAATCTCGCCCGGTTCGGCTGCGCTGATGCCTGCGACATCGTGATCGCCAATTCGCTGGATCTGTCGCCCGCCGATTTCCGTGCGAAGCTGGGCAACGCGAGCGTGCGTCTGTTCAGCGTCGATGGCGACCATGCCCGCGACGCCGTGCTGCACGATCTCGCCCTGGCCGAGGCTGTGCTTGCGCCCAACGGCGTTATTGCGGCCGACGATCTATTCAATGAATGGTATCCCGGCGTCACCGAGGCGTTCTACGATTTCTGCCGCGCAGGCCGCGACGGCGCACACGATCTGGAACCTATCGCCTTCGTCGCCCCCAACGGGCCCGTCGAAACCGGCGCGGGTAAATTATTGTTTGCGCGGAAACCCTTTGCGCGGGCTTACAAGGCGGGCTTGAAGCTCCTCAATCAGCCCGATCTGAAACATTGCGACCCGTTCGGCGGCTTTGCGGACGTGCCGCATTTCTGTTTCCGGGATCGCCCCGTCCGCCGTCCGCTCGATCCGGTATTGCGCGCGATCCTCGACGAGATCGTCGGTTCGCCCGTCTAGCGTCGGCGGGAGAAAGCCTCGACGAAGGCCTGTTTGTCGTCCTGGGTCTCGAACATGATCTTCAACACTTTAGACGACAATTGCTCGTCGATGCTGTCGAGCCCGACCGCCCACCGTCCACCCGCATTGGCTTCCAGCCAAGCCTCGATCTGGGTGACCGGGATCGAGGTCTTATAGAGAATTCCGCAGGTCCATTGCCGCCGGTCGGACTTCCCCGATCCGTCGCGCCGGTCGGGGTCGGGCGCGGCTTCCTTGGCCTCGCGTCGGTCTTTTTTGCGTCGGTCCCAAAACATCGATCAGGTCATCACTTGTCACAAAACGCCCAGTGGATGCCGTTCCGAGGCCCGTGATTCTTTTCCCCGCTTCGTCGTCGGCGGGCAAGGGAAATCTTGCCGCGCCGTCCCGCTGCGCTACGATGGCAGGCAATTCGACAAAGAAGTATGGGAGGAAAGCCGTCATGGGCGAATTCGGCATCAGCCAACCGGTTCCACGCACCGAGGATCCACGCCTGCTGCGCGGGCGTGGCCGCTATGTCGACGATGTGCGCCTGGGCGGCATGGCGATTGGTTATGTGCTGCGCTCGCCGCACGCGCACGCCAAGATCGTGTCGATCGATGTCACGGCGGCGCGTGAGGCGCCTGGTGTGCTGCTGGTCCTGACGGCGGATGATTACAAGGCCGACGGGCTGAAGAACATGCCGCCGCCGGCCCCGCCGACCAAGAACAGCGAAGGCATTGCCGCCTATTCGACGCCGCGCGGCGCGCTGGCGGCGGGCAAGGTAATGCATGTGGGCGATCTGGTCGCGTTCGTCGTGGCGGAGACGCTGGCCCAGGCCAAGGACGCGGCCGAACTGATCCGTGTCGAGTACGATCCACTGCCGGCACACACAGATACGGCGGGCGCCATGCAAAAGGGCGCGCTGTGGGATGCGCGGCCGAACAATGTGGCTCTCGTGCATGAGGAAGGCGACAAGGCGAAGACGGACGCGGCATTCGCCTCGGCTGCCGTCACCGTCGGCCAGCGCTTCGTCATCAACCGGGTGACCGCGTCGGCGATGGAGCCGCGCGGCTGTGTGGCGTCGTATGATGCCCGCGAGGAATTCCACACCGTTTACATGGCGACCCAGGGTGCGTTCGGCGCACGCAAGTTCCTGGCGACCACGTTCAGTGAACCGGAATCGAATTTCCGCGTCATCCCGGGCGATCTCGGCGGCAGCTTCGGCATGAAGGGCAGCCAATATTCCGAATACGTGCTCGTCGTTTGGGCGTCGAAAAAGCTTGGCCGCCCGGTCAAATGGGTGGCCGACCGCGCCGAAAGCCTGGTCAGCGATACGCAGGGCCGCGACAACGTGACCGACGCCGAACTGGCGCTCGATAAGGACGGCAAGATACTTGCTCTCAGGGTCAATACGGTCGGCAGCGTCGGCGGCTACACTTCCGCGCTCGCGGCTGGCCCGCTCACCAACAATCTCGGCACGCTGGCCGGCGTCTACACCATGCCGGCAGCTTATGTGCGCGTAACCGGCGTCTTCACCAACACGACCGTGACCAATCCCTATCGCGGCGCGGGCCGGCCCGAAGCGGCCTACATCATCGAGCGCCTGGTCGATCTCGCCGCGCGCAAGATGAAGCTCGATCCGGTGGAGCTGCGCAGGCGCAACATGATCCCGCCGTCGGCCATGCCGTACAAAACCGCGCTCACCTTCACCTACGATTCCGGCGAGTTCGAGAAGGTGATGGACCTTGCGGTCGAGAAATCCGACTTGCGCAATTTCGAGGCGCGCCGCGCGGAATCTAAGCAGCGCGGCAAGCTGCGCGGGCTTGGCATGTCCTACACGATCGAGCGCGCGGCCCCGCCGGGCCTCGAACATGCCGAGATCAATTTCGACCAGGACGGTGTCGCCACCGTCTGCGTCGGCACCACCAATAACGGCCAGGGTCACGAGACCATCTATACCCAGCTCATGTGTGACCGCTTCGGCCTGATGCCGGACAAGGTGCGCGTGGTTGAGGGCGATACCGGCCGCATGGCGCTCGGCCAGGGGACCGGCGGCAGCCGCGTCTCCGCCATGGGGATGAGTGCCTTGAACCTGGCGGCCGAGAAGATCATCGCCAAGGCGCGCGCCATCGCGGCGCACGCGCTTGAGGCGTCCGAAGCCGATCTTGAATATAAGGACGGCACCTTCACGGTGGCGGGCACGGACAAGAGCTTCGCATTTCAGGATGTGGTGAAAATCGCCTTCGTGCCGCCGAAGCTGCCGCGCAATGTGGAACCGGGCCTGTTCGAAAGCGGTACGCACAAATCCAACCGCGCGAACTATCCCAACGGCTGTCATGTCTGCGAGGTTGAGATCGATCCCGAGACGGGCAAGGCGGAACTGGTGCGTTACACGGTCATCGATGACGTCGGCACTGTGCTCAATCCGCTGCTGTTGAAGGGCCAGATCCACGGCGGCATCGCGCAGGGCGCGGGCCAGATCCTGATGGAGGACATCGTGCACGATCCGGAAACCGGGCAGATGCTGTCCGGCTCGTTCATGGATTACGCCATGCCGCGCGCGGTCGATATGTGTTCGATCGAGGTGAAAAGCCATCCGGTGCCGACCGATCAGAACCCGCTCGGTGTCAAAGGCGCGGGCGAGGCGGGTACAGTGGGCGCGATGCCTGCGGTGATGAACGCGCTGATCGATGCGGTCTCGCCGCTCGGCGTCACTGATCTTCCGATGCCGGCAACGCCGGAACGCATCTGGCGCGCGATCAACGGATCGGCCGCACGGCCGTCTTAGCATGACCACGGGTCTTCCGCTTGATGGGGTCCGCGTTCTCGAATTCTGCCACACCATCATGGGGCCGTCGGCGGGCGTGTTGCTCGCCGATCTCGGCTGCGACGTGATCAAGGTCGAACCAGCCGACGGCGCCGACCGCACGCGCCGCCTGGCCGGTTTCGCATCGGGTTTCTTCTATGCGTTCAACCGCAACAAGCGGTCCATCGGCGTCGATCTGAAAAGCGCGGAAGGGCGCGCCGTGGTGCACCGCTTGGTCCGGGACGCCGACGTGGTGATCGAAAATTACGCGCCCGCCACCATGAAGAAGCTCGGTTGCGCGTACGAGGATCTGTCGCGCATCAATCCGCGCCTCATTTATTGTTCGCTCAAGGGATACCTGTCAGGTCCCTATGAGAACCGCGCCGCGCTGGACGAAGTGGTGCAGTTTCAGGCGGGCCTCGCCTACATGACCGGCCCGCCGGGCAAGCCGCTGCGCGCCGGCGCCTCCGTTGTCGATATCATGGGCGGCATGTTTGCGGTCATCGGCATCCAGGCCGCGCTGCGTGAACGCGAGGCGACCGGTCGCGGCCAATTGGTGAGATCGGCTTTGTTCGAAAGCTGTGCCTTCCTGATGGTGCAGCATCTGGCGGGCGAGGCGATGACGGGCCAGGAGACGCCGCCCTTTCCGGCGCGGCGCGGGGCCTGGGCGGTGTACGAGCCGTTCACCTGCAGGGACGGCGAGCAGATTTTCCTCGGCATCACCAGCGACGGGCAATGGAAGCGCTTCTGCGCAAAGTTCGGCCGTCAGGATCTGATCGATGATCCCGATATGGCGAGCAACGACCTGCGCGTCAAAAAGCGTGACGTCATCCTGCCTATCGTGGCGGAGATCGTCGCACGCTTCGACCTGGCGGAGATGTCGAAGATTGCGGAAGACGTCGATATCTCCTTCGCGCCGGTGTCGCGTCCCAAGCACCTCACCGACGATCCGCATTTGAACCAAGGCGGGCACATGGTCGAGATCGATTTCCCGAACGGGACATCGTCGCGCGTGCCCGGCCTGCCGCTGGAGATGGGCGAGCATGTCTTCGGCGTGCGCCGTCAGACGCCCCAGCCGGGCCAACATACGCGCGAAGTGCTGCTGGAAGCCGGCTATTCCGCGAACGATATCGATCTTTTGATGGCCCAGGGCGCCATTGTGTGCGGAGACAGCGTATAATCCGATCAAGCGGGGGATAAGCCAGCAAGAGGAGTTTCGCCCCCATGAAACGATCCAGCGAACGATCCAGCGATCCCGACGGCACACGCCTTCCCATCAAGCTCGACACCACCTCGAACGGCGAATTCGAACCGATGCCGCTCGAACCTGTCCATATCCAGGCCAATGCGCTTGCCCATGACGCCGCGAGCGCCAACGCCAAACGCGTCGGACTGGATCGGCGTGGTTTCCTAGTCAGCGCCATGGGTGCAGCCTCCACCCTGCTCGCCTTCAACAAGGCCTATGCGGCCGTCGGCCAGACCGGCGGCGCTTATGACATCGACGAGATCGCAGCCCTCGACGCCGATGCCGCGCGCGAACAGCTGGGGGCACGCGAATTCATTTTCGACGTGCAGGGCCATTTCGTCGGCAAGAGCTGGGAGCCGCGTCATTCCCTCGGCGGCTCGCAGAAATTCATCAAGGATGTGTTTCTGGATAGTGACACCGACATGATGGTGCTGTCCTTCATCCCGTCGAAGCGCGACGACGAGGTGCTGACGATCTCGGAGGCGAGCGAGGTTGCCGAGATCGTCTCCAAGCTGCAGGGCACCAAGCGGTTGTTGATCCACGGCCGGGTCAATCCCAACCAGCCCGGCGATACCGACGACATGGAGGAACTCGCCAAGAAATGGAAGGTGTCGGCCTTCAAGTCCTACACTCAGTGGGGGCCGAATGGGCGCGGCTTCTTCCTCACCGACGATATCGGGGTACGCATGATCGAAAAGGCGCGTGCGCTGGGCGTGCGCAATATCTGTGTGCACAAGGGCCTGCCGTTCGGCCCGCAATCCTACGAACATTCGACCTGCGCCGATGTCGGGCCCATCGCCAAGCAGTTCCCCGACATGAACTTCCTGATCTACCACGCGGGCTTCGTGGCGGACGCGAAGGAAGGGCCGTATGACGCCTCGCGCGCGGATGGTGTCGACCGGTTGATCCGAAGTGCTGCGGAGAGCGGCGTCGGTGCGGGCGGCAATATCTATCCCGAACTCGGCAGCACGTGGCGTCAATTGATGCGCGATCCCGATCAGGCGGCGCATGTGATTGGCAAGCTGGTCGCCTATTTCGGCGAGGATAATGTGCTCTACGGCAGCGATTGCATCTGGTACGGCTCGCCGCAGGACCAGATCCAGGCGTTCCGTGCATTCCAGATCTCGCCCGCCTTCCAGGAAAAGTTCGGCTACAAGCCGATCACGCCGTCGTTGCGCGCCAAGATCTTCGGGCTCAACGCCGCCAAGGTTTATGGTATCGAGCTGGATGAGGTTCTGCAGCGTGCCGAAACCGATGCGATCGGCCGCGCACGCGCCGAATACCGCGCTGACCCCGATCCGCATTTCCTGACCTACGGGCCCAAAACGCGGCGCGATTTCCTGGAATTGCAGCGTTTGAACGGTGGCCGTCCGGGCTGAACCCGCCTAGGTTCGTGTCATGTTTGCTGCCCGCACGATCGGCCATCGCGGCTGTGCCGCGCATGCGCCGGAAAACACGCTCGCTGCCATACGCGAGGCGAGCAGACGCGGCATCACCTGGGTCGAGATCGACGTCTGTGTCCTGCGCGACAATACGCCCGTGATCATCCACGACGACAGTATCGACCGCACCACCAGCGGCAAGGGTCGTCTTGCCGATCTCGAATGGAACCAGGTCGCGGGTCTCGACGCGGGCTCGTGGTTCAATCCCAAATTCGCGGGCGAACGCGTGCCGCGCCTCGACGATGCCTTGAGCGAGGTACAACGGCTTGGTCTTGGCCTCAATCTGGAACTCAAGGTCCATGACGGCGAGGGGACGCGGCTGGTCGATGCGATCCTGCCGTATTTGCATCATTCCGGTATCTCACGCGACGCGATTTTGGTCTCGTCGTTCGATCACGCCGCACTTGGCGCGCTTCACGCTGCGGCCCCCAGTTTCGCTATCGGCGTCCTGTATGGCGAGGTCACACCCGATTGGCGCGATGTGGCGAGACCGCTTGATGCGGTCGCGATCGTCGGCGATTACCGCAAGGCGAGCGAAGCGGCGATCCGTGACGTGACAGGCGAGGGGCGTGATTTCTACGTCTATACGCCGAACGAGCCCGAGGCGGTCTGTGCGCAATGGCACTGGGGCCTTGACGGCGTGATCAGCGACGATCCTCAGAACTTCCTGTAGGGCAATTCCGACGCAGCCTTTGTGATCTCAGGCTTGTGAACAAGATTCCGTGAGGTGACGTTGATCCGTAACGCGCTCGTCATTCGTGGGGCCTAAGATTTTCGCCGAACCCACAATTTCAGGAGTTCGTCATGCTCCGAATCCTGCTCGGTGTGCTTGTAGGACTGTGCCTCATCGCCGGCGCGGCCCTTGTTCAGGCACAAACCCAGACGTCGCTTCACGCATCAACGGCTGCGCCGGGACGCGAAATGCCGAAGACGGCAGCGGCGAAGTAGGCCGGACGTATAGGGCCTCCTTTCGTCCCCGTCTTTTCGTTGCGGCATCCGCTTCCTAGAATGGTTCCCAAAACACGGGAGCCATAAGGGAGCACGGGCCATGCCCATCACAATACATCCGTTCGAGATCGGCTTCGGCGCCGAGGTCCGTGGGCTTGACCTGTCCAATCCGGTCTATGACCGCGCGGCGTTCGAGGCGTGGCGCGCGGCATGGGAAAAACACCGCGTGCTTGTACTGCACGGGCAATTCTTCACCGACCGCCAGCATATCGAATTCAGTGAATGGTTCGGCCCGCTTGAGGATTTCCCCGATCCCAAGGATTGGGCGGCCGACGATCTGTCGAAGATCCTGCGTGTCTCCAACGTCGATCGGCGTAGCGACGCGATCAAGGACGTGGACGAGCCGGGGCACAAATCCTTCACCCTCGGCACCAGCGACTGGCACACGGATTCGACATATCTGAAGAATCCCAGCAAAGCCTCCCTGCTTTATGCGCGCGAAGTGCCCCCGAGCGGAGGCGATACTATGTTCGCCAACATGGAGGCGGCCTACATGGCATTGCCGGAAAAGAAGAAGCGCGAGATCGCAGACCTGATCGTGGTGCACGACTTCCATTGGACGCGCCGCCGCTTCGGCCTGCCGCCGCGCCCGCCCGAGGTGCAGGCGAAAACGCCTGCCGTGCAGCATCCGCTCGTGCGCACACTGCCGAGCGGCGCGAAATGCCTGCTGCTTGGCTCGCATGCCTGCACCATCGTTGGTATGGAGGAGGCCGACGCCCGCAAGATGCTGGACGAACTCACCGAATGGGCGATCCAGCCGCAATTCACCTATCGCCACAAATGGGCGGTCGGCGATCTGGTCATGTGGGACAATCGCTGCACCATGCACCGTGCCATGCCCTACGAGCTTGCCAACGCGCGCCGCGTTCTGCAGCGCACCACGGTGGTGGGCGACGGTCCGGTGGTTTAGGGCTGCTAATCCAGTCGGCGGTCGGTTAAGCCGATTTACGGCGCGACCAGTTCGACGTCGCGGTCCTTCATCAGCGTCGCGAATGCGTCGCCTGCAAGGAATGCCAGCTCCTCCGGCCGGCGGGCATGGATTTCGTCGGTGATATCGGGCACCGGCTCATCGTGGCCCGGATGGCACATGATCAGCATATTGGGCTGCGGATTGGTGAGGTAAGCTTCGAACAGACGCTCCACGTTCTCCTGCGCATCGAAATTGCGCACCCCGCGGAAGCCCCGATTGCCCCGCAGACCCGCCCGGCGGGCTTCCTTGGCGAAGGTACGCCCAAGGACGGAGATGATCGCGGCGCGCGGTACGGCAACGCCGCGGCGCAGGATGGCGAGCAGCGGCTCGTTGCAGTAACGCACAAAGGCGCGAGGACCGAGCTTCTCTTTTGTGATTTCGATCACAACATTGCGAATGACGGGAAGCTGGTGCACATGATGGTGACCGTCCAGATAGGCAGGCGGCATTCCCATGACCTCCTGGAAGCGGTCGATCTGGGCCATTAATTCGCCGGCGATCTCGTCGGGATCGATGTGGCCGCGGAGTGCCCGGCGTAACAATATATCCAGTTTCGGTAGACGGCCCGCCGGCGCCAATTCATATAGATTTGTCAGTGGCTTATAGTCGGTCAGGGTGAAATGCAGCCCAACCGGCACCCGGCCGGACTGCATGGGTTCGAAGCCCTTGAGCAGGTAGCCTTCCGTCTCCCAGTACGGAGATACCGTCATCGCGCTGGTCGCGCTGAGTCGGCCGGCCAGAGCCAGGTCACGAATCCCTCTGGAAATTCCAGGGGTTAAGGCGTAATCGTCGGCACAAAGAATAAAAGGGGTGGTCATGTTGGTCCTGGGGAATAATTACTCCCGAACATCATTACTGCCTCATATGCGCTATAAAGCGTGTGGCCAAAAAGGGTAGGAACGCGATGAATCGTGAGGCGTCCGACGTGCGTTGGATGATTTCCAGAACGGGGACCCCGGAAATCTCCATTGTTGTACCGTTCTATAACGAAGAGTCCAACGTACAAGCATTGTTTGCACGTCTGATGCCGGTGATGCGCGGCTTGGCCGTGCCGTTCGAGGTCGTCTGCGTCAACGACGGCAGCCGCGATGGAACTCTCGATCGCTTGATTGACGAAGCGCGCATCAATGCGTCGGTTCGCGTCATCGATCTATCGCGAAACTTCGGTAAGGACGCCGCGCTGTCGGCCGGCATCGCGTATGCGTCGGGCCGCGCAGTTATTCCTATGGATGGCGATCTGCAGCATCCCCCGGAAACGATTCCCGAACTCATCGCCAAATGGCACGAAGGCTATGAGATGGTCTATGCGGTTCGCCGCTCGCGCGAGGATCAATCTTTCGCGAGTCGCACCGCCGCGCGGTCCTTCTATTGGCTGTTCGCCAAATGCTCGGAAGTCTCGTTGCCCGAAGGTGCGGGCGACTTTCGCCTGCTCGACCGCAAGGTGGTCGATGCGCTGAATGCCATGCCGGAACGCAACCGCTTCATGAAGGGCATGTTCGCCTGGCTCGGCTTCAAGCAGACCAGCATCCCCTATGACGTCGAGGAACGCGCCAACGGCAAGACCAAATGGTCGTTCGTCAAACTCATGGCGTTCGCCTTCTCCGGCATTGCCGGCTTCTCCAAGCTGCCGCTGCGCGTCTGGGGCGGCCTGGGCGCGGTCATCTCGCTGCTTGCCTTCGCCTATATCGCGGTGCGCCTGGTGCGCACGGCCATCTATGGCATCGACGTGCCGGGTTATGAATCGATCATCATCGCCATCCTGTTCCTGGGCGGTATCCAGCTCGTGTCGCTGGGCGTGATCGGCGAATATCTCGGCCGCGTGTTCGACGAGGTGAAGGGCCGACCGCTCTACGTGGTGCGCGGCGCCTATGGCTTCGCCGATGAAAGCGGCACGCATTACGCGGGCGAACAGAAAGATGTCCCATCGTTCCGCGTGATCAACGGCTAGCAGGCTGCGATTGCCGATCGTAACCCTCGGTCACGATCCTAAGCGCTATCCATGAATTGCCTTTTCCGTTAGCTTCGCCTCATGAGCAATGAGGTGAAGCAACCTGCGGCCGGCCCGGCCAATTCAAATCTGGCCGATCCAAATCCGGCCAATTCCAGCGCCGCCAATTCCAGCGCCGCCAATTCCAGCGCCGCCAATTCCAGCGCCGCCAATCCCAGCCAAGGCAATTCCAGTCAGGCTTGGGCCGAGTTCTGGGGCGGCACCCATTCCATCTACGTCAATGAACGCCACGCGCGGGTGCACTACGAACGCATCGCGCGCGACCTAGCCGCTCTCATCAAGCTGCGCCCAAAAACGTCCGATGGGCCGCTGGTGCTCGATTGGGGGTGCGGCGACGCGCTCAACGCGCCGGCTCTCGTGGGCCTGTGTCACGAGTTATGGCTCTACGATGCCGTCGGGGCGGTGCAAAGCCGCATCGCCGCCCGTTTCGCCGCCACGCCGGACATCCGGGTGATGAACGACGACGATTGGCACACCCTGCCGCCTGAGAGCCTGGACATGATCATCGTCGTTTCGGTCGCGCAGTATCTGTCGCGGACCGATCTGGAAGCCCTGATGGACCGGTTCCGTACCGTACTGCGTCCCGACGGCGAGGTGATCTTCGCCGACATCATCCGTCCTCATGTCAGCATGGTGGCCGACATCACCTCGCTGCTGTCCACCGGCTGGCAGAACGGCTTTTTCCTCGCGGCCTGTCTCGGCCTTGCGCGCACGTTCTTCTCCGAATACCGGCGTATCCGTTCCAAAGCCGGTTTCTCGTGCTACGAATCCGCGGAATTCGCCGAGATGTTGACGCGCCACGGTTTCAGCGCCGAACAGCTCGTGGAGAATGTCGGTTTCAATCAGCAGCGTCTCACGTTCAGGGGACGACCCAGGACGTAGGCTTCTCGGGCAGCGATATTGCCCTAGGCCGTCACTTTGGCGCGGCGTTCTTTCCGTGCGCGCAAGAGCGCCGGCAGCATGGCCAGCACCATCAGGACCATCAACCAGACGATGCGGTTGCCGTAGCGGTCCGCCGGGTTGGAGATGGCGCCGCAGATGAAGGCATTGCCGAGATAGGCGAGCGTCGACAAGCCGGCGATGGTCAGTTTGCGCCGTTCGTCCTGGCGCCAGGCCAGCAGCAGGACCACCAGCATCAGCGGCAGCGAGGCCATCATGACCGGGACCTGGAAGCTGTTGATCGCGCCCATGGGAGAATCCCAGAGCTCCTTGTAGCTCTGCTGGCGCGCCGCCAGGAAGGCAGCGTTCTCGTGACCGTAATAGAGGCCGATCTCGCGGTCGAGGAAGCCGACCATGGTACGGAATCCTTCGCCCGTACGGAAGGTGACGATCTGTTCGAGCGTCAGTTCGGCCATCATGCGCACGAATTCGACCGGATGACGATCGATGATCTCATCGAGCATCCAGGGCGCTTCCTTGATCATCGCGTCCCAGCCGCCGACCTTCTCGAAGTCGGGGTTGTGCCACAGGAACTCGTTGGCATCGTGCGGCAATCGGGCGCGTTGTTCGCACAGGATCGATTTGTGCGCGGCCGGATCGTTGCAGGTCTCTTCCAGGAATTCCTGCACCATGCCTTTTTCGACCAGCACGGCGAGCGTGAGAACCTGTGTCGTGCGCGGTGTGAGGAAGATCTTGCCGGTGGCCAGCCAGTTCGAACCCACGGTTGCCGCGATGCCGAGCACGACACCGATGATCACATCGCGTACATGCAGGTGCGTGAACGGCCAGTTATAGGCCGCGAGCTTGTCGAGAACGAAGATGCACACGATCAGCCCGATGCACAGCGCGAAGTGCGTCGGATGCGCCAGGCAGGCGAGCGCCAGCAATAGGACGAAGATGACGCGCCGTATGGTGCTGAGACGTATCTCAGTCTGCGCCAGCATGAGTGTGAGCAGCACCGACGGCACGGTGAAGACGTCGGGCATCGCGGTGCTGGCGAGCCACGGCAAACCGGTGAACACCAGAAGGATCGCGAGCACGATCGCGGCACCGCGCGCGCTGAGATGCGGAAACAGGATCTGCCACGCTTCGTACAGGATATAGGCGAGCAGCGCGCTCTGGATCACGATGATCGGCCACACACTGTTGAAGGGCAGCGCCACCGTCGAGAACAAGCCGTAACCTGCGGTGCGGAAGATGGGGATCTTCCAGGTATAGGGCAGCGTGATGTAGTCGAGGCTGTCGAAATAGAAGACGGGGTAGCCGTTCCAGAAGGCGGGGATCAGCAATACGACTGTGATGCCGGCTACCACGGCAAAAGCTGCAAGGCCGCTGGGCCTTGTGTTCACATTATTCCCCACCCCACACCCCCTTTATATTATTAAAGTTTAATCTAAAGAGGTTCGGGTGGATGTGCCAGCGCATAAACCGACCATAACCGGTTTTCGCAGCCGATGCAGCGCCGGCGTTAGCCGCATACCGCTCAGTGGAGTGGTACCGTCAGAGGGTTGTAGGAATAGAGCCAGGCGTTGCGGTCGCCGCCCTCGTCACGATTGGCGAAGGCCTTGCGGATCTGGTTCTGGTCGCGCAGGTGGAAAAGTGTCCTGTTGCCATCCGATCCGCGTACGATGCGTGCCGTGCGTTCGAAACGGTTGCGCTGATAGAGTTGCAGTGCGTCGGCGATGTTCTTTTCCATGGCCAGCGCGCGGGTCAGCACCGCGCCGTCCTCGATCGCCATGGCGGCACCTTGGGCAAGGTAGGGCAGTGTGGCATGCACCGCATCGCCCAGCATGGTGGCGCGCCGGCTGCTCCAATTGTCGATAGGCTCGCGATAGAACAGCGACCAGCGGTAGCACTGACCGCGGTCGGTGGTATCGATGATGGTCTGCAGGTCGGAATGCCAGCCCTTGAAATCCGCCTTCAGCTTTTCCCACGGGAAGGTCGCGGTCCACGATTCCTCGTTCACTTCGTCGGTCTCGACCAGACCCACGAAATTCAGCAGCGCGCCTGCGCGCAGGTAATAGCAGACCACATGCGCGCCCGGCCCCATGAACACCGACATGACCGGCGGCATCAGGTTGGGCGGCAGTTTGTCGGTCGGCACGGTGAGGCGCCAGGCGATGTCGCCGGTATAGGTCGGCTTGGCGTCGCCCGCGATCTTCGTGCGGATCGCAGATTTGACGCCGTCCGCGCCGATCAGCAGGTCGCCCTTGGCTGAGGTGCCGTCGGCGAAATGCAGCTCGACGCCACTGTCGGTCTCATCGAAACCGACGGCGCGCTTGTTCAGGTGAACGACGTCCTTCTTGAATTCACGCGCCTTGGCCGCCAGCAGGTCATGCAGGTCAGCGCGATGCAGCTGGTTATAGGGCGCCTTGTGCAGGCGCTCATGCTCCTCGGCCAGGCTGAAGCGGCTGATCTCCTCGCCCGTATCATGCAGGCGGAAGACATAGGCGCCGGGCCGGACGGCAGTCTTGGCGATTTCGGGGCCGAGCCCCAAATCGTTGATCACATGCATGGCATTGGCGCTGATCTGGATGCCGGCGCCGATTTCGCCCAGCACGGGCGCCTGTTCGTAGACCTCGACGTCGTGACCCGCCTTCATCAGGCAGGAGGCCGTCGTCAGTCCGCCCAATCCCGCGCCTGCGATAAGAATTTTATGGCCCATGTTTTCCCTGGGTTTCGTCACAACTGCGATCCTGCATATGGCAAGCGGCGGCAGGCCTTGTCAATTTATTCACGCCAATCATCCGACTGGATGGCAGGACCGCGATGGCCGATACCGGGGTGGGAGGCTAGAGGCCCGGCGTGGGCGGGTATATGATCTATGTCAACGCAAACAACCAAAACAGACAGGCAAAGGGCCGAACTCATGGCGCAGACGCAATCCCAATCCCCTCAATCCCAGGCCAAAACGGTATCGATGTGGCAGGCGGCCGAAGATGCCGAACATGCCCAGATGAAGGAACTCGGCGACAAGATCGTCACCAAGTCGCTGCTCTACGTCATCGCCGACGGCCAGTTGCCGCGCACCAACACGCCCGTGCCGGGCGCGCCGCGCAAGCAGGTGCTCATGGGCACCGATCCGCGCCTGCCGCCGATGCCGGAAAAGCCGAAGCTGATCGACTTCTTCAACAACCGCTTCACCATCGGCGGCACGCAGCATCTATTGCAGAGCGCGAACCTCGCGCAGAAGAACGGCCTGCCGGAAAAGATGGTGCTGGCCTGCCTGTTGCATGATTTCGCGGTCAACGGTTTCATCCGTTCCGACCACGGCTATTGGGGCGCGCAGCTCCTTGAGCCTTATGTAGATGAAGAGGTGAGCTGGGCGATCCGCTATCATCAGGCGCTGCGCTTCTATCCCGATGAAAGTGTGGGTTACGGCTATCCCGATCTGTATGTGAAGCTGTTCGGCGAAGATTATCAGCCCGAACCCTATATCCAGCGCGCCTACGAATTCGCGCGCAATCACAAATGGTACATGTCGTCGCGCATGATCTGCGTGAACGATCTGTATTCATTCGACCCGAACGTCGTCGTCACCATGGAACAATTCGAAGATATCATCGGCCGCCACTTCAGGCAGCCGGAAGAAGGCCTCGGCAACGACAATACGCCGTCATCGCACATGTGGCGCACCATCATCCGGCCCTGCAACGCACTTTGATCTAGGAATTTACCTCGTGCTGCGCTTGTCGCGCGGTCGGCCGCGCGCATAGTTGTGGCGCGCAAAGCGCGCGGGGCATGAGGTTTCTAAATGAAAAGGCCCCATCCTTTGCCAAGCTCAGGATGAGGCCTTTTCTTTCCGACGGCTTATAGGGCTATTCCATCGCCTTCGCGGCCCTTTCGACGATCACGTTGGGCGTCTGCACGATGGCGAGGCTCGCCTTCTGCACTTCGACGCCCGGCGAGGGATCGATCTCCGCTCCACGCTTCTTGGCATCGGCCAGGAATTCCGGATCCTTCACCAGCTTGTCGAAGGCCGCGCGCAGCGCGTCGATACGATCCTTCGGAACCTTGGGCGGCGCGATCAGCGCGCGTCCGATGGCCGCACCTGCCGAGGTGAACTCGATGACCTTCTTGGTCTCGGGATCGTCGACCAGTTCCTGCATCAGGGGGATGTCCTTCAGATCGGGATGGCGGCGCAATCCGCTCTGGATCATTGGCACGAATTCGCCGCTTTTGATCTTCTGCATGTGAGTGCTGGCCCACTGGTTCCACGCGCTGGACACCATGTCGACCTCGCCGCGTTCGAGCGCCAGCACATATTCCGCCGAGCCCGGATAGCCGCAGGCGATCTTGAACTTGAAGCCCGCGAGCGCCTTGAGCACCGCCGGCGACTGATAGCTCTGCGACGTTTTGCCCGAGCAACCGATGTTCATTTCCTTCTCGCGCATCTCGGCCACTGTTTTGGCAGGCGAATCCTTGCGCCGCACGAAGGCCGCGTTCACGCCGGAAAACGAACCGATATAGGTCATCTCCTGCATCTTCCACTTGCCGATGGCGGGATCGGTGAGCTGCGTGTGCGCGATGGTTTCGGCAAACAGCCCCATCATCGTTCCGTCGGTGGGTGCTTGTTCATAGAAATAAGCGACTGCGATCGCGCCACCGCCGCCCGGACGATATTGCACCTGGATGGAGGGATTGCCGGGGATGTACTTGCCCATGCGGTCGGCGGCCAGGCGTGCATAAAGATCGTAGGACCCTCCCGGCGGGTGGCCGAGCAGGATGGTGATGGTCTTGCCCTTGTAGAATTGTTCCACACTCTGGCCTCCGCTCTGACTCTGAGCCGGTGCGGCAACGGCGAAAAGCGTTGCAAGAGAAAGGGTTGCGGTTAGGCCCGCGCGGCGGATCACGTTCATGCTGCCTCCTGTTAGGCTCGTCTTGTTCGGCCGGCCTTATATGCGGAGCCGGTCCAACCCCGACGTTAGCGGAAAAAACCTGCGTCAGGTATGGCGTTTTTTCCTGTTTACTCGGAAGCGGGCTGGCGTCATCTTGCGCACAATCGGTAATCGAATTGATGGATTGGACGCCGTACGCGTTCCATTCGTGCTGTTTAACATTCGTGCTGTTTAAGGGGGAGATTGTTTTCCGTGAAATCGTCTATTTCCGCGCTTCGCGTAGCGGGTTTGTCGGCAGCCGCGTTCATGGCTGCGCTCGCTGCGCAGCCGGCGCACGCGCAGAAGTCCAAGGACACCATGCGCATCGCCCTCGCCGAGGCCCTGCCCGTCATCGACAGCTATTATTCAAATTCGAACGACGGCTCCTTCTATTACCGCGAAGTTTATGAGCCGCTGGTGCGCTACGACGACGGCATCGGCAAGTTCACGCCGGCATTGGCGGAAAGCTGGAAGCAGATCGACGACAAGACGATCGAGTTCCAGTTGCGCAAGAATGTGAAGTTCCACAACGGCAAGCTGTTCACTGCCGACGACGTGGTCTACATGAACACTTGGCGCGCGGACCCCAAGCTGCGCATCACCGCGGCGAGCCGCCTGCAATGGATCGCGAGGACGGAAAAGACCGGGCCCTACACCGTGCGCATCTATTCGCACGAGCCGACGGCGCCTGCGCTCAACCTGCTTGCCGCGAACATGTTCTATTATGATTCGGACATCCATTCGAAGCTCAAGGACAAGTCCGATTACGGCAAGACGCCGATCGGAACGGGTGCGATCAAGGTGACGCGCTTCGATCCGAACTCGCAAATCCTGCACGTCGAACGCTTCGAGGAATTCAATCACGGCGTGAAGCCGGCATGGAAATATGCGGAAGGCGTTCCGATCCCTGATCGCGAGGCGCAGACCGCGCACATGATCGCAGGCACCATCGACGTGATGCGCGTCGCCAACAAGTCGCAGTATGACGATCTGCCGAAGCTGCCGAACCTGGTCGGTTATTCGCGCAACCAGTTGACCCACCTTGAGCTGTATCTCGATGCACGCAACCGCGCCAAGCAGCCCGCGCTCAACGACGTACGCGTGCGCCGCGCCATCTTCATGGCGATCGACCGCGCCGAACTCGCCAAGCATATCGTGCCGGGCGAAGCGCATGTCGTGGATGGATATTGCGAGCCGGTGATGTTCGCCTGCCCCGATTTCGGCCTGAAGCAGCGGCCTTACGATCCGGCCGCCGCGAGGAAGCTGCTGGAGGAAGCGGGCTACAAGGACGGCTTCGACATGGAGATCGTGACCCGCGCATTGTCGCGCGAGGCCGGTATCGCAGTTGCCGGCATGCTGCGTCAGATCGGCATCCGTGCGAACGTTCAGCACGTGACCATGGGCGTCTATCGCGCCCGCCGTAACGAAGGCTCGATCCAGGCCGTGGTTGCCGATACGCCGATCGGCAACATGCCCGACACGTCCAATGTCTTCCGCCTCTATTTCGGCTCCCACGGCTCCAGTTTCGTCGACGACAAACAGATGTTCGCATGGGAGCAGGAAGGCCTGACCACGATCGACGAGAACAAGCGCAAGGCGATCTACCAGAAGATGAGCCAGAAGCTGTTCGACGATGCCTATATCCTGCCGATCTCGAGCTGGCCGGACACGTTCGTGCACAATAAGGACGTGACGATCACCAAGCGGACCTGGAGCGGCGCGCGCGTCAGCATCATGGATCTGGGCTGGACGAAATAGCCCAGGGAAAATCGGCCGCCGGACATCCTTTTACTTTTTCTTTAGGAGTCCGGCGGCAGTCTCGTTATATATAATTGTATCAGTCAATAAATGACGTGGCCGCACGTACGGTCGCGCGCGCGTATCTACAGAGGAGGTTTTTTTTCGTGACTCGTTTCCTGCCCGCAATCCTGGCGGCGGCTGCCGCGTTGTTCATCGTTAATCCCGCGGCTGCTCAAAAATCCAAGGATACGCTGCGTTTCCCGCTCTCGGACGCCGAGGCCGCCCTCGATCCCTATCTGCTGCCCGGCCCGTTCAACAACGTGTGGGAACCGTCGGTCTGGGACAACCTCCTGGGTTTCGATTCCAAGAAGGTCGATTACGTGCCGTTACTGGCGAAAAGCTGGTCGCAGCCGGACGATCTGACCTATGAGTTTGAATTGCGCGACGATGTGAAATGGCACGATGGCGAGGCGTTCGACGCCGACGACGTCGTCTACACCATGAACTACATCCTCGATCCGAAGGTGAACCTTCGCTACAAGTCCAACTGGGCTTGGCTCGCCTCGGCCGAAAAGCTCAGCCAATACAAGGTGCGCCTGAAGGCGAAATATCCTGCGCCCGACGGCATGATGTGGATGGCCTTCAACACCTCCATCTTCCCGGAACACATCCACGGTCCGTTGGCCGACAAGCTCGCCTTCGGCGCCAAGCCGGTCGGCACCGGCCCGCTCAAGATCGTGCGCATCGACAAGAACACGGGCTTGGTCGCGGAGCGCAATCCGTACTTCAAGGCTATGCCGTCGAAGCCGATCGCGCCCATCGGGCGCATCGTCGCCGAGCCGGTGCCTGATCCCGGTACGCTGGTGGCGAAGCTGCTGCGCGGCGAGGTCGATCTCGCGCGCGAAGTGCCGGCCGACCAGGCCATTGCCTTGAAGGAATCGGGCCAGTTCGAATTCACCCTGTCGCCGCCCGCACTCGGTTATTCCTTCATGGGATTCCCGACGGCCGGCGCGCAGAACGTCAAAGCGTTGGGCGACGTGCGGGTACGCCAGGCGATCATCCACGCCATCGACCGCAATGCACTGGTCGTTGCGCAATATGGTGATCTGGCCACGGGATTGAAGCCACATGAGGCGCTGTGCTCCAAGGAGCAGTTGGGCTGCGGCTATACCAAGCCGGTGCCGTCCTACGATCCGGCGGCCGCGAAAAAGCTGCTCGCCGAAGCGGGCTATCCCGACGGTTTCGAGGTCGCCATCAGCACCTTCCCGAGCAACGTGACCGAGGCGACGGCGGTCAGCGGCATGCTGCGCAAGATCGGCATCCGCGCCAGCATCCGGGTCCATCCGCCCGCACAGCGGGTGCAGCTCCTGAATCAGGGCAAGGTCGATATCGGCTATTACGGCTGGAGCGGCGGCGGCATGTTCGAGGTGTCGTCGCAGATCGTGCGCCACTTCCTGTCGAAGGAGTATGACGATCCGGTGATGACCAAGATGGCCCAGGCGACCAGCTCCATGATGGACGACAAGGCGCGTCGCGTCGCGGTCGCCAAGCTCATGGATTACGCGAACGACCACGCCTATGCGTTCCCGATGGTGTCCAACCGCGTCATCTTCACCCATACGAAGGAAGTGAAGCTGCTGGTTAGCGATCTGCGCGCAGGCCAGGTCAACCCGCACGAATGGGGCTGGAAATAAAAATACCCCCGGGGGAGGGGGTTGCCGGATGAAGCGTTTCGTCTTCACGCTGGTCGCTGCCGCGCTCGTGACGTCCGTCGCGGGCGCGGCATCCGCTCAGAAATCCAAGGACACATTGCGGTTCCCGCTGGCCGATGGCGAAACCGCGCTCGATGCCTATCTGCTGCCGGGCTCCTTCAACAACGTGTGGGAGCCCTCGGTCTTCGACAACCTCCTGGGCTTCGATCCGAAGAAGGGGGATTACGCGCCGCTGCTCGCCAAAAGCTGGTCGCAGCCGCAGCCCGACGTCTACGAATACGAACTGCGCGATGACGTGAAGTGGCATGACGGCCAGGCGTTCACCGCCGACGATGTGGTCTACACCATCAATTACCTGATCGATCCCAAGGTGAAGCTGCGGTTCAAGTCGAGCTGGGAGTGGATCAAGTCGGTCGAGAAACTGGGTCCGCTCAAGGTCCGCATTACATCCCGCTCGCCGAGGCCGGACGGCATGATGTGGATGGCGTTCAATACGCCGATCTTCCCCAAACATCTGCATGAGCCGTTGACCGACAAGCAGCAGTTCGGGGCGCGCCCCGTGGGCACCGGGCCGCTGCGTGTGCTCAAGCTCGATCGGAACGCCGGCATCACGGCCGAGAAATATGCCGGCTTCAAATCCATGCCGACCAAGCATGCCGCGACCATCGGCAAGTTCCTGTCCGAGCCAATCCCAGATCCGGGTACGCTGGTCGCCAAGTTCATGGTCGGTGAAGTGGATGTGGCGCGCGATGTTTCGGGCGATCAGGTCCAGGCGCTGATCGATCAGGGCCGCGCCGAATACACGCTCTCGCCGCCGGCGCTCGGCTATTCCTTCATCGGTTTTCCGAGCGTCGGCTGGCAGAACGTCAAAGCGCTCGCCGATCCGCGTGTGCGTCTCGCCATCATCAAGGCGATCGACCGTCAGGCGCTCGTCGTTGCGCAATACGGCAAGATCGGCAAGGACATCCACCCGGTCGAAGGCCTGTGCTCCAAGGAACAGTTGGGTTGCGGCTATACCAAGCTGACGCCGGCCTATGACCCGGAGGGCGCCAAGAAGCTGCTAGCCGAAGCGGGTTATGCCGATGGCTTCGATGTCGGCATCAGCACGTTCCCGTCGGGCGTGGGCGAGGCGACCGCCATCAGCGGCTTGCTGCGCGCCGTCGGCATCCGCGCGAGCGTGCATCCGCACGGCACGGCCGCGCGTCTGCAGCAAATGGCTCAGGGCAAGGTCGATATCGGCTATTATGGCTGGAACGGCGGCGGCATGTTCGAGGTGTCGGGCCAGCTCGTGCGCCACTTCCTGACCAAGGAATACGACGATCCTGTGCTGGTGAAGATGGCGCAGGACACGACGACCATGATGAACGATGCAGAACGCCGCGAGGCGGTGGCCCAGGTGATGGATTATGCCAACGACAAATCCTACCTGTTCCCGATATCGCCCAACCGCGTGATCTTCACCCACACCAAGGAGGTGAAGCTGAACGCGTCCGGCCTGCGCACCGGTCAGGTCAATCCGCACGAATGGGGCTGGAAGTAATTTAGAGAGTAGGGAGTCTTCCGTATGAAGAAGTGTTTTGTTTTTGCCTGCGCGCTCGCGCTCGGCACCGTTGCGGCATTCGCCGCTCACAATCCGGCCATGGCGCAGAAGGCCAAGGACACCTTGCGCTTTCCGCTGAACGACGCGGAAGCGGGGCTTGATCCCTATCTGCTGCCGGGCTCGTTCAACAACACGTGGGAAGCCTCGATCTTCGACGATCTTCTGGCGTTCGATACCAAGAAGATCGAGTTCGTTCCGCTGCTCGCCAAATCCTGGTCGCAGCCGGAACCCACGGTTTATGAATACGAACTGTGTGACGATGTGACCTGGCACGACGGCGAGAAGCTCACGGCCGATGACGTCGTCTACACGATCAATTACCTGATCGATCCGACGGTGAAGCTCCGCTACAAGTCGCAATGGAAGTGGATCAAGTCGGTCGAGAAGCTGGGGCCGTACAAGGTCCGCATCACGTCCAAATCGCCGGTGCCGGACGGCATGATGTGGATGGCCTACAACACGCCCATTATTCCACAGCACATCCACGGCCCGCTCGCCAACAAGGCCGATTTCGCCGCGCGCGCGATCGGCACCGGTCCGATGAAGTTCACCAAGATCGACAAGAACGCAGGCCTCGTCGTCGAACGCTACGCGGGCTTCAAGCCGTCGCCCGGAAAGAAGGCGGCCGGTGTCGGCCGCGTCGTCTCTGAGGTCGTGCCCGATTTCGGCACGCTGACGGCGAAATTCCTGGTGGGCGACGTCGACGTGGCGCGCGACATGCCGCCCGACCAGATCCAGGCGCTCAAGGAAAGCGGGTGGGCGGAGTTCACGCTGAGCGCGCCGACGCTCGGCTACACCTTGTTCGGCTTCCCGACCGCCGGCGCACAGAACGTCAAGGCGTTGGGCGACGTGCGCGTGCGCCAGGCGATCATGAAGGCGATCGACCGCAAGGCCGTGGTGCGTGCGACCTTCGGCGATATCGCAAAGAACATCGAACCGGTTGAAGGCTTGTGCGCCAAGGAACAGTTGGGCTGCGGCTATACCAAGCTGCCGCCCGAGTACGATCCCGCGGGTGCTAAGAAACTGCTGGCGGAGGCCGGCTATCCGGACGGCTTCAGCGTCACCATCAGCTGCTTCCCCACCGGCGTGACCGAGGCCACCGCGATCAGCGGCATGCTGCGTCAGGTCGGCATTCGCGCCACCGTGCGCAGCCATCCGATCGCCAACCGCGTGCAGATGCTGAGCCAGGGCAAGGTCGATATCGGCTATTACGGCTGGAACGGCGGCGGCATGTTCGAGGTTTCGGGCCAGATCGTGCGTCACTTCCTGTCCAAGGAATATGACGATCCGGTGATGACCAAGATGGCCGAGGAAACCATGACCATGATGGATGACAAGGCGCGCCGCGTCGCGGTCGCCAAGCTCATGGATTATGCCAACGAGCACGCCTACGTCTTCCCGATGGTGTCGAGCCGCATCCTGCTCGTCCACACCAAGGAGGTCGGCCTCGATACGAGCGCGATCCGCGCGACCCAGGTCAATCCTCACGACTTCTACTGGAAATAGAGGGATCCATGAACCGCTTCGCACGTTACGTCGTGTTTGCAGCACTCGCGGCGTTCTGTGCGGGGCCTTTCAGCAATTTCGCTTCGGCGCAGAAGGCGAAGGACACGCTTCGCTTTCCCATGTCGGATGGGGAATCGGCCATCGATCCCTATCTGATCCCGGGCGTGTTCAACAACATCTGGGAACCGTCGATCTGGGACAATCTGCTGGGGTTCGACCCCAAGAATCTCGAGTTCACGCCGCTTTTGGCGAAAAGCTGGTCGCAGCCCGATCCGACGACCTATGACTATGAACTGCGCGACGACGTCACCTGGCATGACGGCCAGAAGTTCGATGCCGACGATGTCGTCTACACGATCAACTACCTGATCGATCCCAAGGTAAACCTTCGCTACAAGTCGAATTGGGCGTGGCTTGCCACGATCGAGAAGCTGGGGCCTTACAAGGTCCGCATCAAATCCAAAACCCCGGTGCCCGCCGGAATGATGTGGATGGCCTACAACACGCCGATCTTCCCCGAACATATCCACGCACCGCTTGCCGACAAGCAGGCCTTCGGCACCAAGCCCATCGGCACCGGCCCGCTCAAGATCGCCCGCATCGACAAGAACGCCGGCATTATCGCGGAGCGCAATCCCGACTTTAAGGAAGCGCCCTCCAAACGGGCATCGGGTGTCGGCCGCGTGGTTGCCGAGGTCATTCCGGATTCAGGCACGCTGGTCGCCAAGCTGCTGCGCGGCGAGGTCGACATGGGCCGCGATATTCCAGCCGACCAGGCTATTGCGTTAAAGGAATCCGGGCAGTTCGAATTCACCGTATCGCCACCGGCGCTCGGCTATTCGATCCTGAGCTTCCCGACCACCGGCCAGCAGAACGTGAAGGCGCTGGCCGATCCGCGCGTGCGCCTGGCGATCATCAAGGCGATCGACCGCAAGGACCTGCTGGTTGCGCAATATGGCGATCTCGGCAAGACCATGACCCCACATCCCGGTCTATGCTCGAAAGAGCAGTTGGGCTGCGGCTATAGCCGCGAAGTCCCCGATTATGATCCGGCGGGGGCGAAAAAACTGCTGGCGGAAGCCGGATACCCGGATGGGTTCACCGTCACCATCGCGGCTTCCACCCCCAACGAGGCGACCGCCGTCGCCGGTATGCTGCGCCAGGTCGGCATCCGGGCAACGCTCCGTATGACCACGCTGGCTCAACGCGTGCAGGCGCTTTCCCAGGGCCGGATCGAGATCGGACTGTTCGGCTGGAGCGGCGGCGGCATGTTCGAGGTCTCGTCCCAGATCGTGCGCCATTTCTTGAGTAACGAGTATGACGATGCGGTACTCGCAAAAATGGCAGCCGATACGAATACCATGATGAATGACGCGGAACGTCGTAAAGCTGTAGCTAAAGTCATGGACTATGCCAATGAAAATGCGTATGCGTTCCCCGTGACGCCGATCCGGGTCATCTTCGTCCACACTCAGGACGTGCGGTTGTTGGCAACCGACGTCCGCGCGGGCCAGGTGCAACCCCATGAATTCGGCTGGAAATAGACGTTGACGTTACGAAAGGCCCCGCTCCCATGACACGTTCGAAGCTCTTCCTTGCCACCGCCCTGTTCGCGGCCATGTCCGCCGCGCTCGCAGGCCACAACCCGGCCATGGCACAGAAAGCCAAGGACACACTGCGCTATCCCCTGTCGGATGCGGAATCGGCCCTCGATCCATATCTGTTGCCCGGCCCGTTCAACAACGGTTGGGAATTGTCGGTGTGGGACAGCCTGCTAAGCTTCGATTCCAAGAACGTGAAGCTCGCGCCGCTGATCGCCAAGAGCTGGGCCCAGGTCGATTCCACAACCTATGAGTACGAACTGCGCGACGATGTGAAGTTCCATGACGGCGAGACGCTCGACGCCGACGATGTGGTCTACACCATCAAATACATCACCGATCCGAAGGTGAACCTGCGCTACAAGTCCAACTGGAACTGGATCGCCTCGGTTGAGAAACTCAATCAGTTCAAGGTCCGCATCAAGGCCAAGAGGCCAGTTCCGGACGGCATGATGTGGATGGCTTACACCTCCATCTTCCCCGAACATATCCATGGGCCTCTGACCGACAAGCAGGCCTTCGGCGCGAAGCCGGTCGGCTCGGGCCCGCTCAAGATCGTCAAGCTCGACAAGAATACCGGTATCATCGCGGAGAAGAATCCCGACTTCAAAGCCATCGGTGCGAAGGTTGCCGCCGGCGTGGGCCGCGTCGTCTCCGAGCCGGTGCCGGATGCGGGCACCCTGGTCGCCAAGATCCTGACCGGCGAGGTCGACCTCGCGCGCGACGTGCCGGCCGATGCGGTGACCTCGCTCAAGGATTCGGGACAGTTCGAATTCACGCTCGCCCCCGAGACGCTCGCTTATACCTTCATCGGCTTCCCGAGCGCCGGTGCGCAGAACGTCAAGGCGCTGGGCGATGTGCGCGTGCGTCAGGCGATCATCAAGGCGATCAACCGCCAGGACCTGGTCGAGGCGCAATACGGCGCCATCAGCAAGGGCAACGTGAAGCCGCATGAGGGCCTGTGCTCCAAGGAGCAGTTGGGCTGCGGCTTCAGCAAGGCGGTTCCGGATTACGACCCGGCGGGCGCCAAGAAGCTCCTGGCGGAAGCGGGCTATGCGGACGGCTTCGACGTCGTCATCAGCACCTTCCCGACCAACCAGACCGAGGCGACCGCGCTGTCGGGCATGTTGCGCGCAGTAGGCATCCGCGCCCGGGTGCGCGTGCACCTGCCGGCCGCGCGCGTGCAGATGCTCGCCCAAGGTAAGGTCGATATCGGTTATTACGGCTGGAGCGGCGGCGGCATGTTCGACGTCTCGCCCCAGCTCGTGCGCCACTTCCTGTCCAAGGAATACGACGATCCGGAAATCACCAAGATGGCGAGCGCGGCGATGGGCATCACCGACGATGCCGAGCGTCGCAAGGCGGTGACCGATATCATGGATATGGCGCACGACAAGGCCTATGCCTTCCCGATGGTGCCGATCCGCGCGGTCTATGTGCACACCAGCGATGTCACCTTGAAGAACAGGGACATCCGCGCCGGTACCATCAACGCGCACGAATTTTCCTGGAAATAACGGTCCGAGGGAAATTCAGGCATGACCACCGCACGCGAAAGCGAGATCCTCACCCGCGTCGGCCCAGGCACGCCCATGGGCAACCTGATGCGGTCCTATTGGCTGCCGGCGGCGAAATCATCCGAACTCGTCGCCGACGGTGAACCCATGCGGCTCAAGCTGCTGGGCGAACAGCTGATCGCGTTCCGCGACAGCCAGGGCCGCATCGGTGTGATGGATCATCGCTGCCCGCATCGTTGCGCCTCATTGTTCTTCGGGCGCAACGAGGAAGGCGGGCTGCGCTGCGTCTATCACGGCTGGAAGTTCGATGTGGACGGTAACTGCCTCGACATGGCCAACGTGCCGCCGCATCAGGACTTCAAGCACAAGGTGCATGCCAAGGCCTACAAGGCCGCCGAGCGCAATGGCCTTGTCTGGGTCTATATGGGCGATCGCGAGGTCGCACCGCCGCTGCCGCAGGTTGAATCGACGCTGGAGGCCGAAGCCGATCTGGAGATCGATTTCATCCAGCGCGATTGCAACTGGCTACAGGCGCTCGAAGGCGACATCGACACGTCGCATCTCGGCTTCCTGCATCTGGGCGGTGCGCAGACGCAGACCTACGCCAACGGCAACATCGATCAGAACATCGTCGCCAACCGCTCGCCCGAATTCATCGTCGAGGATACGCCGTTCGGGACGACTTATGGCGCATTCCGGCCGAGCGAGGACGGCGGCACCTATTGGCGTTTCGCGCACTTCATGTTCCCGTGCTGGACGCTGCCGCCGATCAGTGTGTTCGAGAATAACATTCTTGCTCGCGCCTGGGTGCCGCTCGACGATGAGCACACGATGTTTATCCTGGTCGCCAACAAGAACGCGCGCAAACGCCGTCCGAGCCAGACCTTCGCCGATGGCAAGGAACCGGCCGGCACGGCGGCGAAGGATCGTTACCTTCCGCGCACCACGGATTGGCTCGGCCGCTGGAAGCTGGTCGCCAATTCGTCCAACGATTACCTGATCGACCGTGAAGTGCAGCGCACCCAAAGCTACACCGGCATCGACGGCATTCATTTGCAGGACCAGGCGATCACCGAAAGCATGGGGCCGATCACGGACCATACGCTCGAACATCTGGCGCCCAGCGATATTCCGATCGCGCGCACGCGCCGGCGTATCCTGGCGGCCGCCGTGGCACTGGCCGAGAAGGGCACCGTACCGCCGGGCGTCGATACGCCGCAGGATTACCGCCTGCAGCGCGGCGGCTCGTTCGTCGCCGACGCCGCGCTCGATTGGCGCGAAGCCTATGCGCAGCGCATCTCGCAGGATGTCATGCCGCGCGCGAATAAGGTCGCCGCAGAATAAGGTTCCGGGTATGGACGATCTGCTCCGGAAGCTCGCCAGGTTTGCGGTCGACTTCCGGCCGGACAGTCTCAGCGCCTCCATCGTCGAGACCCTCGGCGATCACATCATCGATGCGATCGGCTGTGCCATCGCGGGTGCGAACGAGACGCCCGCCCGTATCGCGCGCCAGGTCGCGGCCGAGACCGAGGGCGTACATGCCGGGGCTTCCGTCATCGGTCTGTCCGCGCGGGTGACGCCGGATCAGGCCGCGTTCTGCAACGCGGTCATGACGCGTTGCCTCGATTTCAACGACACCTTCAACGGCAACCTCACCGGCGGCCATCCGAGCGACATGCTGCCCGCGATCCTGGCGGCGGCGGAACGCAGCGGCATCGGCGGACGCGCGGTGATTAACGGCGTTTTCGTCGCATACGAGGTGTTCGGTGCCTTCGCCGACGAGGTGGCACTGCGCGACTACGCGGTCGATCAGGGTGCGTTCCTGTCGGTTGGGGTCGCCTGCGCCATCGCCGCGACCAATCATTTCACCTTCGAGCAGGCGGCCAACGCCATTTCGCTCGCCATCACCACCACAATGCCGCTGCGTGCGTCGCGCTCGGGCGAATTGTCGGAATGGAAAGGTGCCGCGACCGCGCACTCGGTCGCCAACGCACTCAGCGTCGCACGTCTCGCCGAACGCGGCATGCAGGCGCCGCCTCATCCGTTCCGCGGCGTCGACGGATTCCTGCAGCGGGTTCCCGTACGTCTCTCGCTTGAGGCGTTGGGCCAACCGGTCGACGGCAAAACGATCATCGAACGTACCTCGATCAAGTTCCTGCCGGTGGAATGGGGTGCGCAGGCGCCGGTCGAACTGTTCCTCAAGCTGCGTGCACGCATCCCGGTGGACGCTATCAAATCCATCGACATCGCGGGCTATGATTTCCTGGTGAAGGAGATCGGTGGCGGGCGTGGCGACGCCAAGGAGAAGTGGGATCCGCAGACGCGTGAAACCGCGGATCACAGCCTCCCTTATGTATTGGCGGTGGCGCTGATGGATGGCGACGTGACGCTCGATAGTTTCGCGCCGAAGCGTGTGCAGGATCCGAAATTGCGCCCGTTGATGAACAAGATGACGGTGACGCTTGATCCTGCAACCAAGCTGTTGCCGCCGCCGCGCCAGCCGGTGCGGTTCAAGATCACCTTGATCGACGGCACGATCATCGAGGATGCCTGCGAATATCCTGTGGGCCATCCGATGAACCCGGCTCCGCGTGAGGCTGTGCATGCGAAATTCCGCAAGCTGACGCAGCCCGTACTTGGCGATGAGGGTTCCGCAACGTTATTGTCACAACTGAGCGATTTGGCAGTGTTGCCGCGGCTGGAGTCTTTGATGTCCGGCCTGCGCGGTGTTCCCGTTCAGGAATGACGTAACGACGCATGGTTGACAGCGCATTAGTCCTCTTTTCCGGTGGTCAGGATAGCGCAACGTCGCTGGCTTGGGCGTTGGAACGGTTCGACAGGGTCGAGACCGTGGGTTTCGATTACGGCCAGCGTCATAACGTCGAGCTGGAATGCCGCAAGAAATTCCTCGCGCGGATCCGCGCCACATTCCAGCCCTGGGCCGAGAAGCTCGGCGAAGATCATATGATGGATCTATCGACGCTGGGGCATATCAGCGATACCGCGCTCACGCGCGAGAAGGAATTCGAGTTTCTGAAGGATGGCCTGCCATCCTCGTTCGTGCCCGGGCGCAATCTCATTTTCTTCAACTACGCCGCCGCCATCGCCTACCGGCGCGGGATCAAACATCTGGTCGGCGGCATGTGCGAGACCGATTATTCCGGCTATCCCGATTGCCGCGACGATACGCTGAAGGCGCTGCAGGTTGCGCTCACGCTGGGCATGGGCACGCGCTTCGTCATCGATACGCCGCTCATGTGGATCGACAAGGCGCAGACGTGGCAGCTTGCGGAGGATCTCGGCGGTGACATGCTGGTCGAGATGATTGTCGAAGAAACGCACAGTTGCTATCGCGGCGACCGTCAAAGCCGCAAGGCATGGGGTTACGGCTGCGGCACATGTCCTGCCTGCGATCTGCGGATGCGTGGCTGGGACAAGTATCAGGTGAACCGGTCACGCACCGCTCAGCCCCCAATCGGTAAATAGACGCCGCACCGCGCGCGACCGGCTAACCCTGAAAAAACACCCCCGCGACCGTGACGATCGCGGGGGTGGTATGCGTGGGCGAAGGTCCGTCAGACTTCCTTGCCGATGAGACGATCGATCGAATAGGGCCCGCCACCGCGCAGCGCGATGGCGAAGAACATCAACCCCCACAGCAGCGGATATTCCCAGCCGCCACGCGCGTTGCTCCAGCCGTAGCCATTGGGGAAATGTACAACGAAGGTGATCACCAGGAATTCGATGGCGATGGCGGCGGCGAAGACGCGCGTGAGAAGGCCGCCAATGATGCATAAGGCGCCCACCGTCTCGATGAAGAACACGATGTAGGCGAACAGCAGTGCCGGCTCGATGCCGCGATTGGCAAGGCCGTTGGCAAAGGTCGCGACGCCGGGATCCATCAGCTTGGTAATGCCGTGAACCAGCAGCGTGCCGCCGACAGTCAGGCGGATGACCAGCCACGACAGATCGCGCGTCTGATCGTAGAAGCCGGACAGGGCTGGAAAGAAGAGTTGCGGCTCACGGCCGGCAGTGCGGTCGGATATCTCCATGAATCTCGATCTCCCGTTTTACATACTCGATGTGGAACTTTCTGGCCGGTCGGCGGAAAAGCTGTTTCCCGATCGGGAAAGTCGGTGCCATCTCAAGGGCTTAATATCCGTGTTCGCCCGTTCACAATCCGGCCAGGACCGGAACCATCGTCTCAAGCTGATGTTGAGCCTGCAGGCAATGATCCAAAGAGGTGAACAATGGAAACGGTTGCTTCTTCCTGGTGGGCCTGGGGCATCGCCACCGTGGTGGGGCCGATTCTGCTCGCCATTGCGCTTGCCTACGGTCTTATGAAAACCAAGCCGTGGAAACGCGGCGCCGAACCGCGAGTGACCATCCCGCCCGAGGAACGCACGATCAACGCCGCGAGCTGGGGCGCGGAAGATCGTCCGTATACACGTCCGCAGCCCGACAGCGATCCGGCGGGGGCACGTGAAGCGACGCAGCAGCAGGTCAAACATCCGCCACGGGAACGCGAGAAGGAAAGGGTGATCCCGCTCGACGATCGCTCAGGCGGTGGCCGGTGACGACGACGTTCGTATGAAGCCACGTCGCCACTTATGAATTGCCACATAATAAAAAAACGACTGGGCGCACATGGCGCCCAGTCGTTAAGGCTGATGAATTTTCGCAGGTCCGTTCAGTGCGCCCAATCGTCCTTATGATCGTGCAGGAAAAGTGCCAACTGATGGCGCAGATTGTCGGGCTGATCCGATTCCATCACCGCAATCGCGGTCTCGAAGATCGCGCGATGCATCTCATTCGATAGTCCGTTCCACTGCAATAATACGGCTGCGCCCAGGCATTGCAGGAGATGGCGTTCGTCTTCCTCGAGATCGAATTCGATATCGTCCTGTGGTTGTGCCCAGTCGCTGCGGATCGGGCGCTGCGCGGCGGCAGGTGAGTGGCCGGATGGCTCAAGCCCCACATCCTGATCTCTGTCATGACCATCGGGATGTGCGCCGACCATTTCGCCAAGAATCATGCGTGCCTTGGATTCAGGCTCGACGCCGGACAGAGGCTCAATCTTGTCGCGTCCGCGGAATTGAACCGTGATGGTTTCGCCATCGACGATGTACGTGCCGGTATATGGCTTGCCGTCACGCGCGACTTGGACCTTATGCGTGACATGTTCGGCATTCGGGTCGTGAATCATAGTTCCCTCCAGTTCCGTCTTCTGGGTCCCGGAAGGAAAACAAGGGGGGGCAAGGATGAGTTCCCCGGGAAAATGTCCGGAGAGTGAACAAACTGTGTCAGTGTCCCATTGCGGTCACGACACGTAAACGTGACTCGTATTCAATCCTTGGCGGCGATCACGTCCACTTCGATCAGATATTCGGGACGCGCGAGGCGGCTAATGAATAGCAGCGTAGAGGCGGGTTTGATGTCGCCCAGCGCCTGCTTCTGCGCATCGCGCCAGACGGGCATGTCGTCGGGATTGACCAGATAGGTTGTCGTCTTGACGATATTGCTCACGCTGAGGCCACATCCCCTCAGCACATCGGCGATGTTCTTGTAGACCTGTTCGGCTTGGCTCTTGAAATCGGCGGCGCAGGTGCCGCCGGGCCGGCCGGCCGTCTGGCCCGCGAGATAGAAGAGACGCGCGTTGGGCCCGATCTCGCCGACCTGCGAGAAACGGCCGCCTGTCGGATTAACTCCGTCGATATCGTAGCGCTTCACCATCATGTCCTCCCGCTGTGGATTTTTTCCCGCGGCTATTGCGCACGTTTCGAGCGCATCTGTCTAGCGTGCAGGTCATTTCTTAAACAGATGATTTAAGACTGGACGATCAGCACAGCGGCGCGACGATGGCGCCCAACGTCGCGATCGCATCGGCAGGGCGGATCTTGATCTGCAAGCCGCGCTGTCCGCCGTTCAGGAAAATCTCGGGAAGTGCCGCAGCCGCGGCGTCCATCAGCGCCGCTACCTTGCGGCGCTGGCCGAACGGACTGATGCCACCGACGTGATAGCCCGTTGCGCGTTCGGCATCGGCGGGCTTCATCATCTGCGCCGATTTGCCGCCTGCAGCAGCGGCGAGCTTCTTCATATTCACTTCGTGATCGGACGGCACCATGACGCAGACCGGCTTGCCGTCCACCAGGGCCATCAGGGTCTTCACCACGACATGTCCGGGCACGCCAAGGCTTTCGGCAGCCTGCAATCCGATGCGCTCGGCATCCGGGTCATAGTCGTAGCTCTGCAGCGAATAGGCGACGCCTGCTGCGTCGAGCATGTTGGTTGCGGGGGTTTTTCTGGCCATCCGGGTATTCGGCAAGGATATCGGTTTGTTTATGGATCTGATCTTAGACGGAAATCCCGTGGGCGGAAAAAATCTTCAAAAAATTTCGCAGGCGATGTCACACCGGCCCGGGGTGGCTCGTCTTAATCTTTAGAATGGCCCGCAGGGGGCCAGAAGATGAGGAGATGAGATTATGGACGCCACGACGACGCAACAGCCCGCGACCGCGATGACCCCGCGCCTTGATCCCTACAAGCTCTTCCCGAAGGGCATCCAGGCCATGCTGAAGCTGGAAGAGGCGGTGAAGACCAGCGGCATCGAACATTCGCTGTTCGAACTGGTGAAGACGCGCGCCTCTATCATCAACGGCTGCGCCTATTGCATCGACATGCATACCAAGGATGCCCGCAAGAGCGGCGAAAGCGAAGCCCGGCTCTATCTGCTCGGCGCCTGGCATGAATCGCCGCTCTACACGCCTCGTGAACGGGCCGCGCTTGCCTGGACCGATGCACTGACCCTGATCGCTGAAACGCATGCGCCGGACGAGGACTACGAAGAACTGCAGCGGCATTTCTCGCCTGAGGAGATTTCGCAGCTCACGCTTTTGATTGCCACGATCAATGCGTGGAATAGAATCGCCATCAGCGCCCGGTCGGTTCATCCGGTCTAGACAAGCAGAGGTACTTTTGAACGACGGCACCGACGATATCGATCTTGGCCAAGATCTAAGCCCGGATCCCGACGCGGCCCGTCTGTTCGAGACGCATCGCCGGCATCTGATGGGCGTCGCCTATCGGATGCTCGGCTCGGTCTCGGAGGCCGAGGACGTGGTGCAGGACGCTTACATGCGCTGGCACCGCGCCGAGAAGCAAGGGATCGACAACATCCAGGCTTTCCTCACCCGTATCGTCACGCGGCTCTGCCTCGATCAGCTCAAATCGGCACGGCGCACGCGCGAAAGCTATGTCGGCACGTGGCTGCCCGAACCGCTGCTCGAGGCCGAGGGCTATGCCGCCGAAACAGCCAGCGACTATGCGCATGATATGTCGGTCGCGCTGATGCTGGCGCTCGAACGACTGTCGCCGCTGGAGCGCGCAGCCTTCATCCTGCACGACGTATTCGATGTTGGCTTTGACGAGGTGGGGCAGGCGCTCGGCCGGTCGGGTGCCGCCTGCCGGCAATTGTCGTCGCGCGCACGCGAACACCTGCGCGAAGCCCGCCCGCGTTTCAAGGTCAGCAGCGAGGATGGCGATCGCTTCACCCACGCCTTCTTGAAGGCATCACAGAGCGGCGATACGGCCGATTTGCGCAGCCTGCTTGCCGAGGATGCCGTACTGCACAGCGACGGCGGCGGCATCAGGATCGCGGCCATCAACCTGGTGGCGGGCGCGGACAGGATCGCGCGCTTCTTCCAGGGTGTGTTCCACAAGAACGGGGCGGGATCGCGCCTGCTCCGCTTCTGCGAGATCAATGGCATGCCCGGCCTGATCACCCTCGATTTTGACGGTGCGCCCCAGACCGCCGCGTTCGAAATCCGCGACGGTTTGATTACAGCCATTTATGTTGTGCGTAATCCGTACAAACTGGCCCATATAGTGGGGGTGGCGGGAACCGCCTAGCCAGCGCACCTAAACCATTGGGATGAATACGAAGGTAGAACGACGCGGCGCATCGGAAATTAAGGGGGCGATAATCGCTTTGCGTTGTCAACGAATGCTTTCCCCATTACGCTTGATGCCGTTCTTCAAGGGAATTGGGGGCCGACCCATGGCACGCGAAGCGCTGACCATCCTGCTAGTTGAAGACGACGAACTCCTGATGATGTCCTTTTCAGACATGCTCCGCGACATGGGGCATGAGGTCTTCGAGGCGCCGACCGCCGCCCAGGCGCTGACGATGCTCATGGGAAATTCCGATATCGACGTCCTGATCACCGATATCCAGATGCCCGATATGAACGGTCAGGAACTGGTGCGCCGGATGCGCCAGATCCGCGCCGACCTGCCGGTGATTTATTCGAGCGGCCATCGTCGCGACGTGGTCGACGACCTGGACGCGGATGCCTGTGCCCGCTTCCTCGAAAAGCCGTTCGGTCCCAATGAAGTCGTTGCCGTATTCCGCAGCCTCTCGGTCGACGAGGCGGCCTAGTTTCCGGCCATACACTCAATTCCAGTCGTGGAAGGCGAAAACGCCGGCCGCCACCAGGCAGCCGAAGGCGGCGACGTGATTCCATTTGATGGCCTCGCCGAGATACGTGATCGAGAACACCGCGAAGACCAGCAAGGTGATGATCTCCTGCATGGTTTTGAGCTGGGCCGCCGAATAGACCTCGTAGCCGAGGCGGTTGGCAGGCACGGCCAGGCAATATTCGAAAAATGCGATACTCCAACTCACCGGTATGACGATCCAGAGGGCGACGCCCGGATATTTGAGCTGGCCGTACCAGGCGAACGTCATGAATACGTTCGAGCAGACGAGCAGCACGATGGGCAGGATGTGGGCGAGCGTCATGGATGTTCCTCGGAACGGGGTACGGGACCGGATTGCGAATTGTGGGTGATTCGTATGATCCTCGCCATGGCTGGATGACAAACCGTGCGTTCTGAGACAGCTAAATAATCGCCGTCCGCCAGTAAAACCGGTCGGCCACGCTTGTCCGGTGGCCGGTAAAATAGATATAATTCTATCTATTCCGCGCCTGATCGGGCGCACCGGGGAGCATTCACCTCTTTCATCGTGAATTTGCCTGCCGATGGCCGTGGGTGCGGTTGTCGGCGGGTGCGGCCTGTTGAAAGATGATGTAGAGGCCCACCGGATCAGAGGAAAGAACGGCAATGGCACAAATCGTACTTGGCATCGGGACCTCGCATAGCCCGCAGCTTTCCACGCCGCCGGAACAATGGGTCGAGGGGCCCGACCGGTTCAAGCGTCCGGGCTTCGAGCTCTATTCGATCCCCCAGGGCGAACGCATCTCGTTCGAGGAGCTTGAGGCGCGCGCAACGCCTGCCATCGACAAGGAAGTCACGATCGAGAAATTTCGCGCACGCTATGACGAATGCCAGACCAATCTCGCGTGGCTGACGCAAACCATCGAAAAGGCGCGCCCCGACGTCCTGGTGATGTTCGGCGACGACCAGAAGGAACTGTTTCTGGACGAGCTCTTGCCGTCCTTCGGTGTCTATTGGGGCAATGAATTCCCGGTCATCCGTGGCGAAGGGCGCCTGAGCGCGCTACCCGCCTATTCCTGGGATCAGCCGCGCACCATTCCGGCGGTAAGCGATCTCGGTCGCCACATCATCGAGCATCTGTGCGCCAACGATATCGATGTCTGCCAGTCGAACCGTATCGAGGCGGGGCGCAGCATCAGCCATCCGTTCGCCTTCGTGCATCGGCGCATCCTGGGCGACAACCACATCCCCACCGTTCCGATCTGGATCAATACCTATTTCGCGCCCAATCAGCCGAGCTCGAAGCGCTGCTACGAGTTGGGCCGCGCCGTGCGCGCCGCGATCGAGGATTGGCCGAAGGACCTGCGCGTCGGCGTCGTCGCCTCGGGCGGGCTCAGCCATTTCACGATCGACGAAGAGCTCGATCGTAGCATGCTCAAGGCGATGAAGGAGCGCGACACCGCGACCATCTATGGCCTGCCCAAGAAGCGCATGCAGTCGGGCACGTCCGAATCCAACCTGTGGGTCGCCACCGCCGGCGCGGTCGAGCATCTGGAGATGACCGAAACCCGTTACGTTCCGTGTTATCGCACGCGTGCGGGAACCGGCTGCGGGATGGGGTTCGCGACCTGGAATTGACCGGAATTGATTTGATCCGGCCGATGTATATGCGGCCGGATTGTGAGGGGAATTGAATGACGATTTATTTGAGCAACGATGACGTCCGCAGCCTGCTGACCTACGAGGACTGCGTGAAGGTCATCGACGATCTGTTCCGCCACGAGGCGGAGGGCAATGCGGAGAACTTCCCGACGACCTCGCTGAACCTGCCCAAGGGCTTCCATCGCACGAAGGTCGGCGGCGCCTACGGCTTCGGGGCTTACGGCCTCAAGACCTACGGCCGTGTGCCGGGCCCCGTCGGCGTGCGCTATCTGGTGCTGCTCTATAGCACCAAGGATGGCTCATTCGAGGCGATCATGGACGCCAAGGACCTGGGCGAGATTCGCACCGCGTCGGTCTCGGCCGTCGGCGCCAACCATATGGCGCGCAAGAACGCGACCAAGATCGGCATCATTGGAACGGGGCGCGAAGCGCGCGGCCAGATCGCGGCGATGAAGTCTGTGCGCGACATCAAGCAGGTGAAGTGCTGGAGCCGCACCGCCGAGAACCGCGCTTCCTTCGCCAAGGACATCAAGGAATGGCACGGCATCGAGACGATCGCGTGCGAAACCGCGAAGGATGCCGTCGAGGATGCCGACATCATCATCACCGTGTCCGGTGCGGATGAACCGGTGCTGTTCGGCGAATGGCTGAAGCCCGGCCAGCACATCTGCGCCATTGGTGCCACGTCGCTGTTCCGCCGCGAACTCGACCTCGAAGCGGTCAAGCGCGCCGACCTGATCGCGGTCGAGAATCTGGAACAATCCATGGCGGAATGCGGTGAGCTGATCTATGCCGCGCACAACCGCGCCCTGAAATGGAAATCGGTGCGCGAGATGCACGACATCGTGTCGGGCCGCGTCAAAGGGCGCCCATCCGAGGATGCCATCACCATCGTCGATACCATTGGCGTCGGCGCCGAGGACGTGGCGGTCGCCGCCCATGTCCTGCAAAAAGCGCGCGAGCGTGGCGTTGGCGTCGAATTGCCGATGTAAGGACGACAACGGTGACGAACACGGACGACATCACCCTCGGCTGCAGCCTGTCGCTGACCGGCCGCTTCGCGGAACGGGGAGCGCCGTGGTATGCCAACGCCTACGCGCTATGGGTCAAGGATGTGAATGCCCAGGGCGGCATCCTCGGCAGGTTCGTCCGTCTCGTCACCTATGACGATGAAAGCAGTCCCGAGAAGGCGGCAGCCAATTACCGCCGCCTGATCGAAGACGGTCTCGATATCCTGCTGGGGCCGTGCCATACGGCGCTGATGGGGGCGGTGACCCCCATCGCCGAGGCTGCGCATGCGTTGCTGCTGCAGGGCACGCACGGCTCGCATGCCGATTTCCAGAAGGGGCTCAAGTGGCAGTTCCTGTGCTGGCCCGGTTCGGATTTTGATTATGCGAAACCCTATCTCGACCTGATTGCCGGCAAAAAATCCACCGCCGCGCTGGTCTATACCAACGGCCGCATCGGGCAGTCCGTCGCGCGCGGGATCCGGCATTACGCCGCCCCGCTGGGCATCAAGATTGTCCTCGATGAAGAGATCGGCGCGGAACCCTACGATTACGCCGCGTTGATGAAGCGGGTGAAGGAATCAGGGGCTAAGACCCTGCTGATCGGGCTCGATCACGGACGCAATGACGATCCGCGCGCCTCGTGCCTCAAGGCTGCCTTCGATGCGGGCATCCCAGGCAACACGATCTGGCATTCGGATTTTCCCGTCGCGTCGGACAACAAGCTGGGCGCGGCGAACCACGGCGTGCACATGCGCATCACCTGGGTGCCCGAGATCACCGATCCGAGGTCGCGCAGATTCGCCGACGATTACCGTGCGGCTTTTGGCGAGGCGGCGGAGTTCCATTGCGCCGGCGGTTATGCCTGCGGTGAGGTGTTGGCGCAGGCGGCCGAGGCGGCGAGCGCCTGGAATGCCAGGGCGGTGCGCCAGGCGATCCTGGGCGGCCGCTTCGATACGGTCTGCGGACCGCTCAAATTCAACGAAACCGGATTGCCGACGAGCGCGCTGCGCGTCGGCGTCTGGGAGAACGGCAAGCTCGGCATCCTCGATGCCTGACGAGGGGATGGAACGCACATGATCATTGACGCCCACGCCCATACGACCGCGCCTGACGCGCTCTACGGCTACAATTACAAACTCATGGTCAATCGCGGCGAGTTCGGCAAAGGTGCTGCGAACATCAGCGACGAGGCGATGGAGAACGCGCTCAAGCGCCATCTCAAGATGATGGACGATTACGAGATCGATCTTCAGCTCACCCCGCCGCGCCCGTGGGGCCTGCCGCACGCCGAAACGAACGAGAAGATCGTACGCTGGATGGCGGAGGCCTCGAACGATTTCATCGCACGCCAGGTGAAGGCGCATCCGACGCGCTTTCGCGGCATGGCCGGCCTGCCGCAATCGGTGAGCGTGTCACCCAAGAACTGCGTTGAGGAACTGGAACGCTGCGTGAAGGAACTGGGCTTCGTCGGCTGCATGATCAATCCCGACCCGAGCGAAGGGAAGGGGACCGTGCCTGCGATGGGCGACGAATATTGGTATCCGCTCTATGAAAAAATGGTCGAACTCGATGTGCCGGGCCTGATCCATACCGGCAATGTCGACAATGGCCACGAGACCCAGGGCGAACATTTCATCACCGAAGAAAGCATCGCGGCCCTATCCATCCTGCGCTCGCCGGTCTTCAGCGATTTCCCGAACCTCAAGCTGATCATCGCGCATGGCGGCGGCTACCTTCCGTACCAGGCCGGACGCTTCCGCTTGAGCCGCGTCTACAGCCGTCACAAGACGCGCGAAGACGAAACCTTCGACGAACGCATGCGCAAGTTCTATTTCGACACGGTGCTCTATTCGCAGGAGCCGATCGAACTGCTCATCAAGATCGTCGGCGTCGACAAGTGCCTGTTCGGCACGGACACGCCGGGTTCCGGCTCATCCATCAATCCACGCACCGGCCGTCCCGGCGACGATCTGAAGCCGGTCATCGAAAGCATCGATTGGCTGAGCGCCGAGGATCGCCACAAGATCTTCGAAGGCAATGCCCGCAAGCTCTTCACGCGCCTGAACCTCGGCTAAGAACATCAACTAAGCATCTCACAGGACACCACTCATGACGTCTCGCACCGTTTCCCTCGTTGCCGCCGGCCTGCTGGTAGCGACGATCGCCACCCCGGCGCTCGCGCAGAAGGCCAAGGACACGCTGCGTTATCCGCTCGCCGAGGCCGCCGCCGAGCTCGATCCGTATCTGGTCGCGGGCGGCGTGTTCAACAGCGAATGGTCGCCGTCGGTGTTCGATAATCTGGTGATGTTCGATCCGGGCAAGGGCGATTTCGTGTCGATGCTGGCCAAAAGCTGGACGCAGCCGAACGACACGACCTATGAGTTCGAGTTGTTCGAAGACATCAAATGGCAGGACGGCCAGAACCTGACGGCCGACGACGTCGTCTACACGCTCAACTACCTCATCGATCCGGCGGTGACGCTGCGCTACAAGGCGAACTGGAACTGGATCGCCTCGGTCGAGAAACTGGGTCCTTACAAGGTCCGCGTGACGTCGAAGTCCCCGCAGCCCGAAGGCCTGCTGACGCTGGCGACCAGCACGCCGATCTTCCCCAAGCACATCCACGGCGCCTTGGCCGACAAGGGCGATTTCGGCGCGAAGCCGGTGGGTACTGGTCCGCTGCGTATCGCGAAGATCGACAAGAATGCAGGCCTCGTCGCCGAGCGCAATCCGTACTTCATCGCCAAGCCGGCGAAGTTCGCCGCACCCATCGCCCGTATCGTCGCCGAGCCGGTGCTAGATCAAGGTACCCTGATCGCCAAGATGCTGCGCGGCGATGCCGACCTCGCCCGTGACCTGCCGGGCGATCAGGCGGTTGCGTTGCGAGACAGCGGCAATTTTGAATTCACCGTCTCGCCGCCGGCGCTCGGTTATTCCTTCATCGGCTTCCCGACCAAGGGTGCCGCGAACGTGCCGGCGCTGGGCGACGTGCGCGTGCGCACCGCGATCATCAAGGCGATCAACCGCCCCGTCGTGGTCGAGGCCGAATATGGCGAGGTCGCCAAGAACATCGCGCCGGTCGAAGGGCTCTGCTCCAAGGAACAGCTGGGCTGCGGCTACACCAAGATGGTGCCGGCCTACGATCCGGAAGGTGCCAAGAAGCTGCTGGCCGAAGCCGGCTACAAGGACGGCTTCGATGTCACGCTGAGCACTTTCCCCAACAACGTCACCGAGGCAACTGCGGTCGTCGGCATGCTGCGTGCGGTCGGCATCCGCGCCAACGTGCGCACCCATACGGTCGGGCAGCGCGTCCAGATGCTGAGCCAAGGCAAGGTCGATATCAGCTATTACGGCTGGAGCGGCGGCAGCATGTTCGGCGTCACCGGCCAACTCGTCCGTCACTTCCTGAGCAAGGAATATGACGATCCGGAACTGGTGAAGATGGCCCAGACGTCATCGGGCATGATGAACGATGCGGAACGGCGCAAGGCGGTCGCAAAGCTCATGGATTACGCGCACGATCAGGCATACCTCTTTCCGATGCTGCCGACCCGCGTGATCTTCACCCACAGCAAGGATCTGAAGCTGCTGGCAACGGGCCTGCGCGCGGGCCAGGTCCATCCGCACGAGTTCGGCTGGAAGTAAAAAGAAAGCGTACCGTACCCATGTCCAAACATCAGGTTGTCATCGTCGGCGGCGGGCCCGTCGGCGCAGCACTCGCCATTGAGCTCGGTCGGCGCGATATCGAATGCGTCCTCGTGGAGCGTCGCCGCGATCTCTCGCCGGTGCCCAAGGGACAGAACCTCACCGCGCGCACGCTGGAGCATTTCTACTTCTGGGGCATCGTTGATGAGCTGCGGGCCGCCCGCACGACGCCGCGCACCTACGATGCGGGAATGATAACGACATACGGCAACCTGATGAGCCCGTACCGGAGTGCGTTGCAGCAGCAGCGCAACAATCAGAAGAAATTCTTCTTTCAGGCGCCGGACCGTCTGCCGCAATACGAGACCGAGCGCGTGCTGCGCGAAAAGATGGCCAAACTGCCGCGCGTGACGGCGATGTATGGTTGGACCGGCGATACGGTCGAACAGGATGCGGTCGGCGTGCGACTGACGATCGTCGGCGACAACGACGAGCGCCGTGTGCTGGAATGCGACTATCTCGTCGCCTGTGACGGCGCGCATTCGCAGATTCGCAAGCAGATCGGCATCGAACAGTCCGGCTCGGACTTCGAACAGCGCATGGTTCTGGCCGTCTTCCGGTCCAAGGAACTGCATCAGGCGCTCGGAGCGGTGATGCCGGAATCGTCCACCTATCGGGCGATGCAGCCGCACCTCAAGGGCTATTGGCAGTTCTTCGGCCGGGTCGATGCGGACGAAAGCTGGTTTTTCCATTCGCCGGCGACGAACGATGCGCGCATGGATACCGCGGCCGTCCATGCCCTGGTCGAGGATGCGGTCGGTTGCCGGTTCGCCGCCGAGTTCGACCATGTCGGTTATTGGCAGATGCGCGTCGCGGTGGCGGAGAATTATCAGGTCGGGCGCGTCTTCATTGCGGGCGATGCGGCGCACAGCCATCCGCCCTATGGCGGCTTCGGCCTCAACAGCGGGCTCGAGGATGCGGTGAACCTGGGCTGGAAGCTCGCAGCAAAGATCAAGGGATGGGGCGGCGACAAGCTGATCGATTCCTATTCCGAGGAACGCCGCCCGGTCTTCAAGGAAACCGGCGAGGATTTCATCGCCACCCGCGTCAACATGGACCGCGAATTCCTCGAAGGCGTCGGCCCCGACGAGGACAAGGATGCCTTCGAGCGCGCCTACCAGGAATGGGTGAAGGGGTTGGGCTTCCGCGCGCCGACCTACGAGCCCAATTACGAAGGCTCCTCCGTCGTGATGGGGCCGCCGGGTGCGGTGTGCAGCGCGCATGGCCGCCACATGGCCAAGGCGCGCCCCGGCCATCACCTGACGCCGCTGGTGCTGTCGTCGGGCCGCAACCTGTTCGAGGACCTGGGAGCCGACTTCACTCTCATCGCGCTCGATACGGACGATGCACAGGTCGCCGCGTTCGAACGCGCGGCGGCGGCCAAGAACGTGCCGCTCAAGATCGTGCGCGACACCTATGCCGATGAACGCCGGGAATTCGAGGCACGCCTGATCCTGGTGCGCCCCGATCAACACGTGGTCTGGGCCGGCGATGCGGCGCCCTCGGATATTGAGGGCCTGATGGACCGGGTGACCGGCCGCGCGTGAACCGCGCGACCGGATGTTACCACGGAGAAATCAGGCGAAGACGAAGTCCTGCTCGTGCAGGATACCGGGATCGCTCACGCCGAGCAGGGTGACATTGTTGGTCGCATCGAAGTCGATCCGGGTGTCGGCACCCGTATCGACGATCGTCACATCTTCGAGGCTCTCGAAGCCATAGGCGCTCACGTCGATCCTGTCGTGATCGCCCTGGCGCATGTCATGGACGAAGTCGGCGCCACTACCGGGCGTAAAGACGAAGGTGTCGGAGCCGGTTACGACAGCACCGGTCTGCGCAGTGGGTGATGCCTCGACGCCATTGATGAACTGCGCGTCGCCCCACATCTGGTCGGTGCCGGTGCCGCTGATCAACGTGTCGTTTCCGCTGCGGGCTTCTCCGATCATGGAAGAGGCGTCGCCGAAAAGACTGTTGCTGACCGGAGCGGTGCCGGCGATCAGGGTGTCATCGCCGCCCCGGCTTTTGTCAGTCATGATGCCGGCATCACCATAGATGGATTGGAAGCCGCTATTGCCGCCAGTCAGCATGTCGTTGCCGCCTCGGGTGCTGTCGGTCATGGTGGCGGCGTCGCCGAAGAGACTGCTGGCCGCAGCATCGGCTCCGGTGAGTTGATCGTTGCCGCCGCGGGCCCTGTCGTGCATCTCCAAGGCGTCACCATATAGGCCGCTGCCGCCAAAGGGAGAACTACCTCCGGATAGCGTGTCGTTGCCGCCGCGGCCGTTACCATCGATGAGACGTGCATCGCCGAAGAGTGCGCTTGAGCGGGCCCCCGTCAGGGTCAACGTATCGTCGCCGCCGCGGGCATGGTCGTGCATCTCCGATGCGTCGCCAAATAGGCTCAAGGCCTCCGAAGAGCCGGCAATTACGCCGCCGGAGATCAGCGTGTCGTTGCCGCCGCGGGCGTTGTCAGCCATCGAAAATGCGTCGCCGTAGAGGACATTGCCCAACGCGCCGCCCTCTCCCGTCAGCATGTCATCGCCGCCACGGCTGTTGTCATCCATGGTGCGGGTGTCGCCGAAGAGGCTGTTGCGTGTACCATTGCCACCACCGGTCAGCTCGTCGGCGCCGCCGCGGCTGTTGGCGTGCATCTCCAAGGTATCGCCAAAAAGGTCGTTTATCGACCCAGGAGGGCCGCCGCCGGTCAACTGGTCGTTGCCGCCTTCGCCATAGAACGTGTTATGTGCGGCTCCCCCTGTGATGAGATCATTGCCGCCGCCGCCGAACGCGACGTCGTTCTCGCCGCCGCTCGTATCCAGATTGTCGTTGCCCGCAAGGCCGTTCAACACGTCGTCCTGCGCGGTGCCGAGAAGGTCGTCGTCGCTGTTCGTGCCGTTGATGATCGCCATAGTCGCCTCCGTTTGCTTGTTATAATCGACGGCTGCAAACGATCGCGGGCCTGACCGCCGTGTCGAGCTCGCGGTCGCTATTTAAGACGGAACCTAAGCGGACACTTCGCCCGCCGGGGTCAAGTGTAGTCCCTTCGGGCGAACTTTATGGCTCAATTCTCGGATATTGAAGGTCTGCTGGCGCGGGTGACCGGCCGCGCGTGAGCGCAGCCGGCTGTTACCGCAGGGATTCAAGCGAAGATGAAGTCCTGCTCGTGCAGCACGCCAGGATCGCTGACGCCGAGGAGGGTGACGTTGTTGGCCATGTCAAAATCGATCCGGGTGTCGGCGCCCGTATCGACGATTGTCACATCTTCCAGGCTCTGGAAGCCGTAGGCGCTGACATCGATCCTATCGTGATCGCTCTGACGGAAGTCATGTACGAAGTCGTCGCCACTACCGGGCGTAAAGACGAAGGTATCTGTGCCGGTTATCACGGTCGCCTCGAGGAAACGCCCGTCGCCCCACATCTGATCGGTGCCCGTGCCGCTGATCAATGTGTCGTTTCCGCCGCGGGCGTTGCCGGTCATGGAAGCGGCGTCACCGTAGAGGTTGTTGGTGCTGCTGGATAGACCGGGGCCGGCGGTCAGCGTGTCGTCGCCGCCACGGCTGTTGCCACCCATGGCGCCGGCGTCGCCAAAGATGGATTGGGTTCTGCTGCTGCCGCCGGTCAGCATGTCGTCGCCACCGCGGGTGTTACCGTCCATTGTGCCGGCGTCGCCGTACAAGCTGTTGGTGGAACCATTGGCTCCGTTGATCTCGTCGTTGCCGCCGCGGGCCCTGTCGTGCATTTGCTCGGCGTCGCCAAAGAGGTCGCTGGATCCAGCCTGGCTGGAGCCTGCCGTCAGGCTGTCGTTGCCGCCGCGGCTGTCACCATCCATAAGGCGGGCGTCACCGATGAGTTGGCCGGAACGAAACTGCATTTGGATCAGCGTATCGTCACCGCCGCGAGCCTGGTCGTGCATTTCACTAGCGTCCCCATACGCGCTCGAGGCGGTCCGACCGCCGGAAACCGCAAAGTCGGCGGTCAGCGTGTCGTTGCCACCGCGAGCGTGGCCGGCCATCGTAAAAGCATCGCCGTAGAGAGTGTTGATCACCGCACGTTCTGCCGTCAGCGTGTCGTTGCCGCCCCGGCTGTGGCCATCCATGGTGAAGGCGTCGCCGTAGAGATTGTTGACCGTGCTATTCGCTGTGATCTGATCGTCGCCGCCGCGGCTGTTGCCGTGCATCTCGAAGCCGTCGCCGTAGAGGAAGTTGGCCACGCCGCCACGCCCTGTCAGTATGTCGTTTCCGCCGCGGATGTTGCCATTCATGATGTTGGTGTCGCCGAAGAGGTCGTTGGCCCCGCTCGCGGTCAGTTCGTCATCGCCGCGGCCGCCATAGAACGTGTTGTGGTCGGCCGCCCCCGTGATGTGATCGTCACCACGGCCGCCGTAGGCGATGTCGTTCTCGCCGGTGCCCGTATCCAGGATATCGTCGCCCATCCGGCCCCGGAGAGTATCGTTGCCGGTTCCGCCGAAGAGGCTGTCATTACCTTTGCCGCCATAGATAAGGTCGTCACCGTCGAGTCCGTCGAGGCGGTCGTTGCCCGCACGCCCCCTCATTACGTCGTCCTGTGCAGTGCCGAGAAGATCGTCGTCGCCGTTCGTGCCGTTGATGATCGCCATAGTCGCCTCCGTTTGCTGTTATGATTGATGATTGCAAACGATCGCATGCTTGACCGTTGTGTCGAGCACACGGTCGCTACTTAGACGAAACTTGAACGAAACTGAGACGAGACTTGAGATGCAACCGAAGGTGACAACTTCGCTCGGTTGGTGTCAAGCACGGCCCCCTTCGCCGCCATAATAGACACAGTGTCTTCTCTCCTGAGTCGAGGAGCTCGACCCCTTTTTCGCCTGACCACGTTTCGTGAGCACGTTTTTTCGGCACGTTTCCTGAGCGCGTTTACGTGCCCGTTGTCACGAATGGTGGGTTTTCGATCCTGGGGAAAGCTACATACGGCCAATTGGACCGACATCACCCATATCGATGATAGGGAAGGAGAAAAAGATCAGTATTTCCGTAAATTACCAGTTCGTCATGGATGTTCAATTTTGAACGAGAATGTTCGTTTTTGCTGTACTCCTGTGTGGGTTTCCCTCAATTCACGAACAAATACTTCCATCGCTAAAGTATGGAGAAGCTTAAAATAAGGTTACCAGGGAGCCTTATGGGATAACCCGGAAAGATGCGGCCCGATGGACCTCATCCGAAAGGATTACCACTAAAGGCTTACCACAAACGGTCGTACGCATCGGATAAATCAGGCATCACGAGGAAAATATGTCTACGACTATCGCCAGAGAGCTTTCCATCTGCATGGTGGGTGGGGCCAATCTCTTCAGGTTGGCCTTCAGGTCGTTACTCGAGGAGATACAGGTACGCGTCGTCGAAGAATTCGACGACGCCGAAAAAATCCTGAACGCCAGCAGAAATTGCCCGCAAGAATTCCAACTCGTCGTCTACAATGTATCATTCTATTCGGAAGACGTGACGGAACAGCTCGGCCTCCTCAAAGAGCGTTTTCCCGATAAACCGATCATTCTCATTTCGGAAGTCATTCGACCGCATTTGCTTCGCGCCTGCGTCGCTACGGGCATCAGCGGTTATCTAAGCCAATCCGATTCACCCGAAGTCTTGCGGCATTCCTTGTGGTTGGCTGCGCTCGGGCAAAAAGTATTCCCATCCAGCTTGTCGGACCTCGGGCCGGTCTGGAGCGGCGACCCATACATCGAGCAATCCAACAGCAACCTGCCCGCGCGACATCTCTCCGAACGCGAACGGGAGATCTTGACGTGCCTGGTCGCCGGAAATTCGAACAAGGTGATCGCGCGCCAGCTCGGAATTACCGAAGCAACAGTCAAGGTTCATATGAAGAACCTGCTGCGGAAGGTCGATGCAGACAATCGCACTCAGGCTGCGTTATGGGCGCTCAAGAACAAGGTGATGTCGATCGCGCTCGGCGTCGTGCCAAGCCTGTTGATTATCGGCAGCTGAAGGAGATCTTGAACGCGCGCGCGTCGTGTTGCGCACCTCGACGATCAGCTCGAAGGAGACGAAGCGGACACCGCTGCCTGGACGCCTGTTAGGGCTTCCCGCAGCGCCGCCTCCTTGGTGTGATCGAGCGAGGTCTTCATGATCGTGCCGCCTTCGCCCCGGAGACCCTCGAGCACCTTGTCTGCCGTGACCTTGCGGATCAGCAGGAACAGCGCCGCCTCGCCCGGGTGAATGGCGGCGGCAGTCTCCTTCATCCATTTGTCGTTGATGCCGACGTCGGTCAAAGCGCCGCCGATGGCACCAGACGCGGCACCCACCGCGGCGCCGGCAAGTGGCACCAGGAAGATCAGGCCGATCAACATCCCCCAGAAGGTCCCTGAAACCGCGCCGACAGCCGTGGTGTTCATGAGCTGGTTCAGCTTGACGGTCCCCTTGTCGTTCTTCACGGCGATCACCGCGTCGCTCAGTTCGAGCAGATATTCCTTCTGCATCGACAGTACCTTGTTACGGACTTCTTCTGCCCTCGCCTCGGTCGGGAATGAAATCACCACGAGATCACTCATTTGCGATTCTCCTCAGGGATGGCCGTGTTTGCGTTGACTGTTTTCCTAGGTTCGATGGGACTCCTACGTCGTATGCTTGGTTATCATGTTCGGCAATCTGGCCGATCAAAGTCGTGAAGAATTAGAATTCGACGACAGCATCCCGCAGGCGGATGCGATATCGGCAGAGCCGGCATGAACGAAGCCGCCCTCGGCTGGAACGGCAAAAGCGGTCAGGATGGAGAGATCGCCGCTTGAGCTCTTCATGGTCCAACGAAGGCATGCGCGTCTGGCCGATATTGTAGGCGACGATAAGGACGTTTCAAATCAATATCCACATCGCGTACCCTTGAGCGCGACACAACTGGGCTGAATTTCCCGAAAGGGCTCTTTTCTATAGATTGTTCGGCAGAACCCCGAACCGGATCGAAGGGGCGTCTCGGCAATGCGTGTCATGAAGACAGGCGGAGAGCGCAGTGAGCGTCGTTAGGTTTTCGGCATGGTTCATCAGGCAGCTGATCCAGTCGCTACCCGGCGTCGGGATCGCCTTGGGCACATTGTTTTTCGCCGCCGCGCTGACGCCGACGCTCGTCCCGAGGACCTATCTGATGCAGGGCGCCCTTGCCGGGGGCTGCTTTGCCATTGGTTACGCAACCGGTACGCTCTTGCGCTGGCTATGGTATTACCTGGAACTGCCGGGGCCGCCCGCGCGAACTCGCTTCCCCATCAACGTTCTGGTCGCCGGCGTCTGCCTTTTCATAGGCATCGTCTTTCTTCGACGCGCGACGGAATGGCAGAACTCGATCCGCGCCGCGATGGAGATGGAGCCGGTCGATACGGCTCACCCCCTCGAAGTATGCGCGATCGCCTTGATCACATTTATCGCGCTGCTGATCCTGGCACGATTGTTCAGGCTGGCGACCCGTTTCCTGTCCGCGCGTCTGCGGCCCTTTGTTCCTCGAAGGGTTGCGAATGTCGTCGGTGTGCTTGTCGCCATCCTGCTGGTCTGGTCGATCTCCAGCAATCTCGTCATCCGTTCGATTTTCAACATGCTCGATTCCTCCTTCCAGGAATTCGATGCCTTGTTCGAACCCGAACGGCCGCAGCCGGCCGATCCGGAAAAAACAGGAGGCGCGGCATCTTTGGTGAGATGGGAAGAGCTTGGCCGCACAGGCCGGGGATTCGTGGCGTCCGGACCAACCGCCGAGCGGATCGGCGCCTTCACAGGACGGCCTGCGCGGGAGCCGGTCCGGGTCTATGTCGGCCTGCGCGGCGCCGATACGCCGCAAGCCCGTGCAAGGCTGGCGCTGGAGGAGCTGAAGCGCCAGCACGGTTTTGACCGTTCTATTCTCATTGTCATCACGCCGACCGGCACCGGCTGGGTCGATCCTGCGGCGATGGATACGGTCGAATATCTCCATGACGGCGACGTTGCGAGCGTGGCGGTGCAGTATTCCTATCTCAACAGCATGCTGTCGCTACTGTTTCAGCCCGAATATGGCGCGGTGGCGGCGCGCGCCCTGTTCACGGAGATCTACCAATATTGGACGACGCTGCCGAAAGACAGGCGCCCCAAGCTCTATCTGTACGGTCTCAGCCTTGGTGCCATGAATTCGGAACAATCCGTGGAACTGCTCGAGACGATCGGCGATCCGATTGCCGGTGCCTTGTGGTGCGGGCCGCCGTTCGAAAGCCGTCTTTGGCGCACGATGACCGACAACCGCAACGCGGGCTCACCGGCCTGGTTGCCGGAGGTTCGCGACGGCCGCTTCGTCCGGTTCATGAACCAGAACGGGTCGACGGTGCCGGCCGATGCGCCATGGGGCCCGACACGCGTCGTTTATCTGCAATATGCGAGCGACCCGATCACCTTCTTCAGCTATCAGGCGGCCTATCGCCGTCCCTCCTGGATGGTGGAACCGCGCGGTCCGGACGTGTCATCGGATCTGCGATGGTATCCTGTCGTTACCATGTTGCAGCTTGTTGTCGACATGATGGTGGCCATGACCACGCCGATGGGTTACGGCCACGTCTATGCGCCGGCGCATCACGTCGATGCCTGGGTCGCGGTCACCGATGTCCGCGACCGGCGCCCCGAAGAGCTGATCAGGCTCAAGCATCACCTTTCGGATGTGGCGAAGGCGGCCCGCGCCGGCGTCAATGGCAACATCGATCCCTACGACGACCGCGGGGGATGATGATCGCCCCCGGCGGCTGCATGTCCGGGCTGCTAATTTCGATGTTGACCTTGAATGCCGTGGATGGGATTCCTGCCCGCCACCGCAAGCATCCGGGCAAGATGCATCAAGGGGACGCGGCCAAAACATAAGATCAGACAAACGAAACAACGAAATGGAGAGTGTGTAGTGGAGGGCATGGACGAAAAGCTCGCGCCGGTGATTGCCGAGGTATTGAGCCGCAATGCCGGCGAGGGAGAATTTCACCAAGCCGTGCACGAGGTTCTGGAAAGCCTCGGCCGAGTGATCGCCAAGCATCCAGACTACGCGGATGACGCCCTGATCGAGCGGATTTGCGAGCCGGAGCGTCAGATCATCTTCCGGGTGCCGTGGGTCGATGACCAGGGGCAGGTGCAGATCAATCGCGGCTTTCGCGTCCAGTTCAACTCCGCGCTCGGTCCCTACAAAGGCGGCTTGCGGTTCCATCCGTCGGTCAATCTCGGGATCATCAAGTTCCTGGGTTTTGAGCAGACCTTCAAGAACGCCCTGACCGGCTTGCCGATCGGCGGCGGCAAGGGCGGCTCGGACTTCAATCCGCGCGGCCGTTCGGACGGCGAGATCATGCGCTTCTGCCAGTCGTTCATGACCGAACTTCATCGTCATCTGGGCGAATACACCGATGTGCCGGCGGGTGACATCGGCGTCGGTGGGCGCGAGATCGGCTACCTGTTCGGCCAGTACAAGCGGCTGACCAACCGCTACGAGGCGGGCGTCCTGACCGGCAAGGGGCTTGTCTATGGCGGCTCGCGCGCGCGGACCGAGGCGACAGGCTATGGCGCGGTCTATTTCGTCGAGCGGATGCTTGCCGCACGCGGCGAGGCCATCGAGGGACGTCGCGTGGTGGTGTCGGGCTCGGGCAACGTGGCGATCTACACGATCGAGAAGATCCGGGAGTTCGGCGGGATCGTGGTCGCGTGCTCCGATTCCAACGGCTATGTGGTGGACGAATCCGGGATCGATCTCGACCTCGTCAAGGAAATCAAGGAAGTGCGTCGCGGCCGGATTTCGGAATACGTCACGCTCAAGGGGCAGGGCGCCTATTATGTCGAGCAGGGCTCGATCTGGGATGTGCCGTGCAAGATCGCCATGCCGTCCGCGACCCAGAACGAGTTGACGGGCAAGGACGCGCGTGCCCTGGTCGCCAATGGTGTTCTGGCGGTCGGCGAAGGGGCAAACATGCCGAGCACGCCCGAGGCCGTGCGGATCTTCCGCGATGCAGGCGTGCTGTTCGCCCCGGGCAAGGCCGCCAATGCCGGCGGCGTGGCGACCTCGGCCCTGGAAATGCAGCAGAACGCATCGCGTGATAGCTGGACCTTCGAGCAGACCGAGGCGCGCCTCGCCACCATCATGCATAACATCCACGATCTCTGCGCGGAGACGGCGGACGAATACGGCGCGCCGAACGATTATGTTCTGGGCGCCAACATTGCAGGCTTTGTGCGGGTCGCCGAGGCGATGCGCGCGCTGGGCGTCATCTGACGGAGCGGCCGGCCTGGTCGAACGTAACTAGGCCGGCCTGCTTCCGATTACATGAAGCCCGGATTGCGCGGCAGATACTGCGTCCATGCGCCATAGCCCGGTGAGGCCATCAACAACATCGGAAAGGTGATGCGCATGCCATTGTTGACCGCAAGGGTCAGTGCGCTATCACATGTGCCGGGTATGAACGCCGATATCTTCTCGGCGGACGTTTCGCTCGCCAACGTCAATGCGGTTGCGAAGGCATCGCCAAGGATATCGGCGCGCGTGACGGCCAGCGGGCCGATATGCCCGTTGGCGATGTAGGCGTAGCCGACGCATTCGGCTCCGGTGTAAAGCAGGAACCCCACAGTTGTCGGATCGTCGAGCAGGTAACGGTGATGCTTTTCGCGCATCGCGCCCATGGCGGATGCGTCGATCTCGACGAGTTTCTTCATGTGCGCGCCCGCCTCGATTGGCGTGCTGCGCAACGGGGGCTCAGGCAAACCGGCTTTCACCTGCTCGCGCGTTGCACCAAAGAAGTAGATCGGCATCCTGGGAAAGAGGCCGTGCCTCATATAAAGGCCCTGGGAAACGCGGTTGAAAGCGAACGTGATCAGCGCCTTGTGAACCGCGCCTGACTTGCGGGCGTGTTCGAGGGTGCGTTTCATCAATTCGTTGCCGATGCCGCGACCCTGCTGGGCGGGATCGACGAAGAGCTGAGCGAGAAACCAGACATCGCCGCAGACCCAACTCCAGGCAAAGCCGAGAATGTCACCACCGTCATCCGCGATCCACAGGCCATCGGGATCGTCTTTGAGCGAGAACAGCTGGAAGTTGGGTGGGCTTGATGTCGCCATCGGGCCGAAGCCATGACGCACGGTGAGGTCGTTGATGCTGCCGACAACCAGTGTGTCGGTCGTCACTAAATCTTGCGCTAGGGCAGGCCTGTAGATGAGCGACATAGGATAACTCCCTCAATGGGGCTCTTGTTGAGCGCCTTTGGTTGGTACGGCAGTCCTTGATGTCGGCAGCATCGTGGCGCGCTCTTCGCCGATTGAAAAGCTCAACGGTGAGGCGAGGGGCATGGCCCGTCAGGCGGGGGGCGAAATATGGGCTGGGGGCGGGAGTTTCAGAAAACTAGATTGGCTGGGGCGGCAGGATTCGAACCTGCGAATGCCGGAATCAAAATCCGGTGCCTTACCACTTGGCGACGCCCCAGCAGGCTTTGGGAAGCGGGGAAAACCCCGCGTCTGACCCGGGGAAATCCCCCGGAAGCGGGGCGGAATGTAGGGCCTGAAAGCGATGGCCGCAACCGTCCAAAAAACGGCTGCGGCCCGCTATTTTTCGCTTGGGCGGTCCGACGTGGGGTTATTTCGGCGGCGCCAGGAGCTTGCGCAGGTGGTCGGCGACCTCAGGCGAAACGTCGAGCACACGGTTCATCTGCTTCTCAACCTCCTCGCCGCTCGACGGGCTCAGCTCCATGTTGCGGTCGGCGGCGGCCTTGATGAAGGCGGGGTCCTTCATGGTGGCATCGAACGCGTCACGCAGCGCCTTTACCCGGTCCTCCGGCGTGTTGGGCGGCAGGTACGGCGCGCGGCTGATGGCGACGACGGCGGAGATCAGTTCCGCGATCTTCTTGTTGCGCTCGCCCTGCACCACGTCGGTGAGCAGCGGCAGCTTGGCAAGGTCGGGATGCTTGCGCACGCCGATCTGGAGCAGCGGGACGATCTTCTTCTCGCTGATCCAATCCGGGCGTTGCTGCACGTTCGACCACGAGCCCGAGCGGCCGTCGATTTCTCCGCGTTCGACGCCGAGCATCACCTCATTGATGCCGGGATAACCGGTCACCATCTTGATCTTGGTGCCGAGCAGGTCGTTGAGCACGATCGGCACGACATAGGTCTCGCCCGAGGGGCCGGTGGACCCGAAGACGACTTCCCGCTTCTTCAGGTCTTCCAGCGTCTTGACCGGCGAGGTGTGCCACACGGTGACGGCGCTGGTGAGTTCGACGAGGTTGCCGAGCCAGCGCACCTTCTTCATATCGACCTTGGCGTCCTTGCCTTCGAGCAATTGGTCGAGCGGCAGCGCGTTCGCCGTGAGGCCGATGTTCAGGCCGTCGTTGGGCTGTACCACGATGACATAGGCGGCGGCATTCAGGCTGCCGGCGCCGGGACGGTTCTGTACGATCACTTGCGGCTGGCCGGGGATGTGTTTGCCGATGAATTCCGCGAGCAGGCGGGCATAAAGGTCGTAATTGCCGCCGGCGCTGAAGCCGGTGACCAGATTGATGGTCTTGCCCTTGTAGAAATCGGCGGCCGAGTTCTGTGCAGCGGCGGGTTGCACATAAGCGACCAGCGTGGCGGCGGCGGCCGCCAGTATCCAACGTTTCATGAAGCGTCTCCCTGATTACGCCCGGCTTCTTACCGGATTAACGAAGCGCCGATTGTAACGCCAACGGCGCGTGCCGATCAACGCGGCATCACCCGTGTTGCTCTGCAATGTTTGAGGCAGGATAAGGAGACGGATTGAGCTTGGTTCAGCGCGCACGCTGCGCTATCTGCCGATCAATGCGGCGCCGCGCACCCACCAGCCGGGATGTTCGGCGGCGAGGTGGCCTGCCGCTTCAAGCGCGCTCTTCTTGTCGTCGAACAGCGCGAAGCATGTGGCACCGCTGCCCGACATGCGCGCCAGCCGGACGTTGGGAAGCTGCTCCATCGCATCCAGCAGAGTCGCGATCTCCGGCACGATGGCGATGGCCGCATCGGTGAGATCATTGCGCCGCTCGGCGAGCATGGCGGCCAATGCCAGTGCATCCGTGAGCGTATTTTGGGATCCATTCCGGGATACGGTGGCATCGAAGCGCTGGGCTTTCGTCATCGGTCCCTTGAAGCTTTTGAACACCGAGGGCGTGGAGAGCGCCTGGCCCGGATTGGCCAGCAGGATGCCGGCCTCGGGCAGCGCGGGTGCCGGATCGATGATCTCGCCGATGCCGCCGATATAGGCGGTGCGTCCGTGCAGGCAGATCGGCACGTCCGCGCCGAGCTTGGCCGCGATCTCGGTCATGGTGCGCTTGGGCAATGCGAGTTGCCAGAGCTTGGCGAGGGCCTGCAGCGTGGCGGCCGCATCGGCCGAGCCGCCGCCGATGCCGGATGCGATAGGCAGGCGCTTGGTGAGCCGGAGCCGCGCCTTGGGCGCGATGCCGGCGGCTTCGGCCAACGCGTGCGCGGCCTTCAGGACCAGATTGTCGGGCTGAGTGCCGAGTGCGGCGCCGAACGGACCGTCGCAGCCGAGCGAGAGCTCATCGCCCGCCATCGCCTCGACCGTGTCGCCCACATCGGCGAAGACGATCAGGGAATCGAGCAGGTGATAACCGTCCGGACGTTTGCCGGTGACGTGGAGATAGAGATTGATCTTGGCCGGTGCTTCGGCGGTGACCATCGGTCAGATCACGTCTCGGTCATTATGTGTCAGACAGGCCATCCTGAAGCTTCTTCTGGATCTTCGGAATCTCGTCCTGCTCCGGGTCGAGCGAGAGTGCGCGTTTCCACTGAAACCGCGCCTCGTCCTTGCGATCGACCTTCCAATAGATGTCGCCGAGGTGATCGTTGATGGTCGGATCCTCGGGGCGCAGCGCCACCGCGCGTTCGAGATTCTTCACCGCGCCGTCGAGATCGCCCAGGCGATAGAGAACCCAGCCCAGACTGTCGATGATGAAACCGTCGCGTGGGCGCTTCTTGACCGCGAGTTCGATCATGCTGCGCGCCTTGTCGAGGTTCTTGCCCATCTCGACCCAGGAATAGCCGAGATAGTTGAGCACATAGGGCTGGTCCGGCTCGAGTTCCAGCGCCTTGAGGAAATCGGCTTCCGCCTTGTCCCACTGCTTGGTGCGTTCGTAGGAGATGCCGCTCGCATACAGCATCGACCAATGTTCAGGGCCCAATTGCGGGATGCGCGCCTTGGCGTCGCTGTAGGCTTTGGTTGCTTCCTCGAAGCGTTTGTGGCGGCGCAGGATGTCGCCCATGCGGATCAGCGCGTCGTAGCGCTTGGGCTCGTCTTGCGACATCTGCTTCAGTTCCTTGATCGCCTCGTCGGGCTTCTCGAGCGCGTCGAACTGATCGGCGATGCGCAGCCGCGCCGCCCATGAATAATTGGGATCGGACAGCACCGTGCGATAGAGCGCGATGGCGTCCTCGTTGCGCTTGTCGGATTCGAGGATCTCGGCGATCAGCAGCTTGGCGATGGAGAAATCGCTGCGCAGGTGAATGGCGAGGCGCGCGAAGATGATCGCCTGGAAGCCGCTTTGCTGCTGCACGGAACCGGCAAGGCTGAACAGCGCCTCGGCCAGACCGCTGGCGGCGTTGGCGATCTCGGGCTTCGGCATGGCCTTGGTCTCGAGCCGCTTGTAGGGGGCGCTCAGCATGGTCGAGCCGGGATTGTCGGCCATGTAGGCGTCGTAAAGCTTGCGCGCCTCGGCCGGGCGGTTGGTGCGCTCGTAGAAATTGCCCAGAAGTTGCGTGAGACGCAGGTTGGCGCGCTGGCGCCCCTCGATCGATTGCAGATAACCCTTCTCGGCGGCATCGGCGCGGCCGGCCAGTTCGTTGATGGCGGCGGCGTGCGCGCCGAACAGGACGGCGAAACCTTCGTTGCCGCCGTCGCCCGACAGGGTTTTGAGCGCTTCGTCGAATTTCTTTTGGCCGGCCAGCACCCAGGCCTTGAATAGCGGGCCTTCGATGGTGCTGAGCCCGCTCTTGGGGAAGGCGTCGAAGCGGGTTTCGGCGGCGGCGAACTTGCCCGCCTTCACATCGGCGATGGCGAGGGTGAGGTTCGCAAGGTTGCCGTCGTCCTCATCCGGATCGTTCGGCCGTTCCGACAGATTCTTGGCGATCGGCAGCGCCTCGTCGATGCGGCCTTCGCTGACCAGCAGCGCCAGCAGTTGGCGCTGGACATCTGCGTTCTCGGGATCGTCCTTCAGGACCTTGCGATAGAATTCGATGGACTGCTTGGCATCGCCGCGCATCTGCGCGTAGCGGCCGGCCAGATAACTGCCGTACCCGGTCTCGGCTTCGCGCGGGGTCTGCCTCGCGCTCTTCGAGGTCGACTTCTTGGACGTCGGAGCGTGAAGCTCGGTCTGGGCGAACAATTGGCTTTGCGCAACGGCGATCCCGCCGGCGCCGGCGGCCAGCGCCGCCAGGATGATCAAAGCGAAACGTAGGGACACGGACGTCTCCGAAAATCAGGCCGTTTCGGGCCGGGAGCGCGCAGTTTAGCTCTGGCCGCTGATTTGCTCAAACCGCCCGCAATCCGTCCGGTTCCGCCGGATTGGGGCAATTCTGTGACGCTTCGGCGACCCCCCAGTGACTCCCGAGGCGACCATGCGGCTCAAGATGGTTGGAGGAACGTTTGCGTACGTCCATCCGTTTTAAACCCAATAGCGATCGGCGCGCGACTCGTATAGACGTTCCGAAGCTGTGTCGTACACCGCTCGCCGTTTGGGAGTTTGTTGAGTGAACCTGAGCCGCAAAGCGCTGCATCGTCCGTCGGTCCTGTATCAGGCGGCCGTCCTGCCGTGGCGCCGTGGCGAGTCGGGGATCGAGATCATGTTGATCACCTCGCTCGGCAGCCAGCGCTGGGTGTTGCCCAAGGGCACGCTCATGCCCGGCGAATCCGTGCGCGCGGCGGCGCGGCGCGAAGCGCTGGAGGAGGCGGGGCTGGAAGGCACGCTGCAGATGCGTGCGCTCGGCTCGTTCTATTATGAAAAGCGGATCTCGGGCGCGAAGCAGCTCTGTTCGGTCGAGGTCTATCCGCTGCAGTTCAGCGGCCAGCGCGAAGTCTGGCCCGAACGCGGGCGGCGCAAGACGGAGTGGTTCTCCCAGGAGAAAGCCGCCGATACGGTGGACGAGAGCGATCTCAAGGACATGATCCTCGCCTTCGATCCGGCTCGGCCTGCGCGCTAGATCTCACATATTCGGATAATTCGGCCCGCCGCCGCCACTTCAAATAATAACGAGGGCGCGCGGCTCATCGTGCGCTGCGGCTACATATTCGGATAGTTGGGGCCGCCGCCGCCCTCAGGTACGACCCAGTTGATGTTCTGGGTCGGGTCCTTGATGTCGCAGGTTTTGCAATGCACGCAATTCTGCGCGTTGATTTGCAGCCGCTTGCCGCCGCCCTCGGCATCGACGAATTCGTAGACGCTCGCCGGGCAGAAGCGCGCCTCGGGCCCGTCGTAGATCTTGAGGTTCACCTCGACCGGGACCGACGCGTCCTTGAGCGTCAGGTGTGACGGCTGGTTCTCCTCGTGATTGGTGTTGGAGATGAAGACCGACGACAGCCGGTCGAAGGTGAGCTTGCCGTCCGGCTTGGGATACGCGATCGGCGTGCAATCCTTGGCGGGCTTCAGCGCCGTATGGTCGGCATGGTTATGGAGCGTCCAGGGTGCGCGCCCGCGCAGCAGCACAGTATCGATGGCGGAATAGAGGAAGCCCGCGAGGAATCCCTTGTGGAACGACGGGCGGATGTTGCGCGCCGTATAGAGTTCGTCCCACAGCCAGGTCTTTTTCAGCATCTCGGGATAGGCCGTCACCTCGGCGGGCGGGGCGTCCTCGCCGAGTGCGGCGAAGATCGCCTCGGCCGCTGTCATGCCGGACTTCATCGCGGTGTGCGATCCCTTGATCTTGGGCACGTTGAGGAAGCCCGCGGTATCGCCGATCAGCGCGCCGCCGGGGAAGGTGAGTTTGGGGATCGATTGAAAGCCGCCCTCGCTGATGGCGCGTGCGCCATAGGCGATGCGCCGCGCACCTTCGAACGTGCCCCGGATTGCGGGATGCGTCTTGAAGCGCTGCATCTCCTCGAACGGGTTGAGGTACGGGTTCTCGTAATCGAGCCCGATGACGAAGCCGACGACGACCTGGTTGTCCTCCAGGTGATACAGGAACGATCCGCCGTAGGTCTTGGAATCCAGCGGCCAGCCGGCGGTGTGGGTGACCTTGCCCGGCTTGTGGTTCTCCGGTTTGACCTCCCACAATTCCTTGATGCCGATGCCGTAGGTTTGCGGGTCGCACTCCTTGGCGAGCCCGAAGCGGTCGATCAGCGTCTTGGTGAGCGAGCCGCGGCAGCCTTCGGCGAACAAGGTATAGGTGGCGCGCAATTCCACGCCCGGTTGGAATTCCGGTGTCGGCTGGCCGTCCTTGCCGACACCCATATTGCCGGTGGCGATGCCACTGACCCGTCCCGTCTCGTCATACAACACCTCGGCCGCGGCGAAGCCCGGATAGATCTCGACGCCCAGCTCTTCGGCCTGGCTTGCCAGCCAGCGGCACAGATTGCCGAGGCTGATCACGTAATTGCCGTGATTGTTCATCTGCGGCGGGGTAGGCAGGCGGAATGATCCCGTCTCCGTGAGATAGAGGAAGGAATCATCGGTGGCCGGCACGGTGAGCGGCGCGCCCTTGTCCTTCCAGTCTGGGATCAGCTCGTTCAGCGCGCGCGGCTCGAGCACCGCGCCCGACATTATATGTGCGCCGATCTCGGACCCTTTTTCGACGATGCAGACGCCGATGTCCCTGCCGGCTTGATTGGCCAATTGTTTCAAACGGATCGCCGCCGCGAGGCCGGCCGGCCCGCCCCCGACGATCACGACGTCGTAGGTCATGCTTTCCCTGTCCATGCTTCGCGATATAACAGGGGAGAGGGCGATCTGCTAGGATGCATCATCAGGGTTCCTGATAGTGGAAGATTTGGCGGACATGGATAGCTTGCGCGCCGCGTTGCTGTGGCAGGCGGAAGCGGGGATCGACGAGGCGATCGGCGAGGAGCCGGTCGACCGGTTCGAGCTGTCCGCACGTCAGGCCGAGGCCTTGGCGCGCCAAACTGCAACGAAGGCGGCGGATGCGCCGGCTGCCCGTCCGGCGGCGCCTGCGGTGGCGGGCAGGGCACCTCTGCCGCCGGCCGGCCAACCGGTCGGGGGGATGGCGGCACCGGAACACGCGATCCAGACCGCGAGCCGCATGGCGGCCCAGGCCAATAATCTGGAGGAATTGAGAGCAGCGGTGGAGGCGTTCGAGGAATGCCCCCTCAAGAAGACCGCGACCAACACGGTCTTCTCCGACGGCAATCCGGCCGCGCGCATCATGTTCGTGGGCGAGGCGCCGGGCGCCGACGAGGACCGCCAGGGCAAGCCGTTCGTCGGCGTGTCGGGCCAATTGCTCGACCGCATGCTTGCCGCCATCGGTCTCGACCGCCATGCCGAGGATGTGGCCCGGAGCTTCTACATCACCAACATCGTGTTCTGGCGTCCGCCCGGCAACCGCAACCCGACCACCAACGAGATCGCGGCGTGCCTTCCCTTCCTCGAACGCCATATCGAACTGGTCCAGCCCGATATCCTGGTGGCGCTCGGCGGCCCGTCGGCCAAGACCTTGCTCGGCCGCGCCGAGGGCATCACGCGATTGCGAGGCCAATGGCATCCCTATTCGGCGCCCAGGCTCGCCGTGCCCATCGACGCCATGGCTTTGTTTCACCCGGCTTATCTGCTGCGTTCGCCCGCCCATAAGCGCGAGGCGTGGCGCGACCTGCTCGCCATCCGCGACCGGATGCGGAAGTCACAGGGCTGAGCCAAGGGGCGAAATAGGGTGCCCGGAACCTTCCACCCAAAAGCCGGTTTCGCCTCTCCATGACATCGACGTCGCCTCCGTCCTCCCCGCATCCCCCGTCGCATCTCGGCTGGAGCGTGGCCGCGCTGACCATCGCCGCACTCAGCCTGGCGCCGTCCTTCGCCCATATGCTGGAGGCGTGGCCCCGTCTTTATGTCTGGCCGCCCGAACTGTGGCGCGAGACCACGGTGTTCCACCAACAGTTCCTGCTCTATCTCATTGTCGGGGCGCCGCTGGATCTGGCGGCCATCGCCATGCCGGCGCTTTATGCCGTCCGTCTGCGCAACGACCGGCCCAAGGAGCGATCCAGGGCTGGGCTCGCGGTGACCGCCTGCGTGCTCTACAGCCTCGCTTTGATCGTCTGGGCCTTGTGGGTGGCACCCGCCAACGACGCCCTGGCGGGGTGGACTCCCGGCCCCATCCCGGAAAATTTCCATACCATCCGCGGCCGCTGGGAAAGCGGCCATATTGTCGTCGCCGTCCTTAAGCTCTTGGGATTCATGGCGCTTTCCCTGTCCGTCGCCATGCGCAGCGACCGGCCGACCCAGCCATTACATTAGATATATCTAATCTATAGGGCCTTTTTATTTGCCTGCCTGGGACCTTTTAAGTAGGGTCCAGTCAATCTGTAGGGCCATAGAGCCTTTTCCGGCGCATCCCGTTGGTGAGCGCAGGACGTTTGAAACGTAAGGTCCGTGCGTCAGAACGACGGGACCGCGGGGGTCAAAATCATCGCACGGCATGCTCATCAACGAGCCGGGGCTCGTCGAATACGGCTCGTTCCGCATCTGCTGCTGACCGCGCTCCTGGCGTCGGTGGCGATGCCGCTTGCCGTGTCCGGTGTCCCTGGGCAGGCCTGGGCTCAGACGGCCGTCGCCAAGGTGAGGGCCGAGGATACCGCGTCCCAGGACGCTCTCGCCAAGGCGAAGGGCAAGGGCAAGATCGCCGCGCAGATCTCCGTCCGCGAACAAGCCCAGGAACAGGCCCGCTCCCAGGCCAAGGTTGATAAACCCAGGCACCAGGCCGACAGGAAGACCCACAAGGCCGCCGCCAAGAAGTCGGGGCAGCAGGCGGCGGGTATCGATGTCGCCTCGCTGACGCCGTTCTCCAAATCGCCCGACTGGACCGAGGCCTACCCGATCCTGCTCGAGGAATCCGACGTCGCGCGCTACCGCGTCATCTTCCAGCTTCAGGAGAACGGCGATTTCAAGGGCGCCGACGATATCGTCGCCAAGCTGCGCGACCGCGCGCTCATGGGCCATGTGCTGGCGCACCGCTTCCTGCATCCGCAATACAAGGTGAGCTACCAGGAACTGCGCGACTGGCTCGCCGACTATTCGGATCATCCCGACGCGCCGCGCATCTATGCTCTCGCACTCAAGCGCAAGCCGAAGACGGCGAAGGCGCCGCCGAAGCCCAGCGTGCCCGATGTGAAGGCAGGCGATCAGGCGGGCTTCAATGTGTTGGCCTATGACCGTGACGCCTTCGCCTCGAAAGTTTACGTTGCCCAGAAAAAGCTGAGCACGGACGACCGCAAGGAATTGGATCAGCTCACCAAGAAGCTCGACTGGACGCTGCGCAAGAGCACGCAGGCCGAGTTCCGCAAGCTGCTGCTGACCGACCGTGCGCGTCAGCTCATGCATCCGGTGGAATATGACCGCCAGCAGGGCCGTCTCGCGCAGGGCTATTACGCCGTCGGCCAGGACGATCAGGCGATCGTCTGGGGCGAACAGGCGACCAAGCGTTCCGGCAAATACCTGCCTGAGATCCATTGGACCACGGGGCTGGCGTACTGGCGCGAGGGCCGGTTCGAAAAGGCCGCGTCCCATTTCGAAAAGGTCGCCAGGTCGGATTATGCATCGCCCTGGCTGCAATCGGCCGGTGCCTTCTGGGCGGGCCGCGCGCATATCCGCCTGCGCCATCACAAGGACTTCAACCGCATGATGGAGCGCGCCGCCGGCAACCCGCGCACCTTCTACGGATTGCTTGCGCGCCGGCTGCTCAATCGCGATCCGGACTTCGATTGGTCGCCGCCGCCGCTTGATAAGAAAGCGGTGGCCGAACTCGCCGAATTCCCGGGCGGCAAGCGTGCGGTTCAGCTCCTGCAGATCGGCTCCGAGAAACGCGCCGAACGTGAATTGCGCCTGCTCACGCTCAAAAGCACGCCCGGTTTGACCGAAGCCATGCTGGCGCTCGCCGAACGGTCGCAGATGCCGTCGCTTGCCGTGCAACTCGGCAACATGCTGGTGAAGAATGGTGCCCCCATACCCGACAGCACAGCCTATCCCGCACCGGTGCTGACGCCGGCGTCCGGCGAACTGGTCGATCGCGAACTGGTGCTCGCTCTGGTGCGTCAGGAATCGGGCTTCAATCCGCAGGCGCATTCGCCCGCGGGTGCCCGCGGCCTGATGCAGATCATGCCGGATACCGCGTCGTTCATTGCGCGCGACAGCAAGCTCAGCGCGGATACGCGCAACCGTCTCTATGATCCCGACGTCAACGTCATGCTCGGTCAGCGCTACATCGACATCCTGATGAAGGATGCCTCGGTCGGCGGCGATCTGTTCCGCATGGTCGTCGCGTGGAATGCCGGGCCCGGCAATCTCAGCAAGTGGATGAAGTCGGTGAAGCATAACGACGATCCGCTGCTGTTCATCGAGAGCGTGCCCTCGCTCGAGACGCGCAACTTCGTCGAACGCGTGCTCACCAATTATTGGGTCTATCGCCAGCGCTTCAACCAGCCGGTCAATTCGCTCGATTCAGTTGCGAGCGGCAAGTGGCCGGTCTACGTTGCCGACACGTCGGACAAGGTTGAGGTCGCCCAGGATGAACGCGTCAGGAAATAACCCGGCTCCCGCCCAAGCTTCTTCCGAAGCCGAGCGCGCCTTTCTTCCCGTCAACATCGCCGTCATGACCGTGTCGGACACGCGGACCGCGTCCGACGACAGATCCGGCGACATGTTGGTCCATCGTCTCGAAGGGGCGGGCCATGTGCTCGCGGCGCGCGCCATCGTGAAGGACGACCAGACCGCCATCGTCGCCCAGCTCAAGGCCTGGATCGCGGACAAGAACATCGATGTGGTGCTCGCCACCGGAGGCACCGGCGTGACGGGCCGCGACGTGACGCCCGAGGCGTTTCACAGCGTTTATGAAAAGGAAATCCCCGGCTTCGGCGAGCTGTTCCGCATGCTGTCGTATGAGAAGATCGGAACCTCGACGATCCAAAGCCGCGCCACCGCGGGCGTGGCGGGCGGCACGTATCTATTCGCGCTGCCGGGCAGTCCCTCGGCCTGCCGCGACGCATGGGACGACATCCTCGTCCACCAGCTCGACTACCGCTTCAAACCGTGCAACTTCGTCGAACTGATGCCCAGGCTCATGGAAAAATAACCAAGCCCTCCTGCGCGAACGGGCTGCCTGTCCATCGTTATGGCCGGGCCTCCGCGGTCTGCCGCACGCAACGCACGGTGGCCGGCCATCCACCTTAACAAAGAGGTCTATTCGCTGCTGCCACTGGGATTGACGCGGTCGCCGGCGCGATCAATCGTCTGGCCGGTCTTGCTCATGTTTTCGCCGGTATCCTTTTTCGCGCCGCGCCAGGTGTCGCCGCATGCCGCGAGCGTTGCCGCGACCGTGAGGGCGAGAAGGACGGTGGCGATGCGAGACTTCTTCATGACGTCGTCTCCTTCTGATTCTTCTATATGACGGTTGTTCGAGAGCATCGTAACTTCGTTCGGCGTGCGCCAAGCCTTTCATTCGGTTGCTTGCGGGCGCATCTCTGAACGAAAGGCCGAAATGAAAGCCCTGAACGGCCCAAAAGGTCGCATCTAAAGCGGTGATCAATCCGTGTTCATGTTTCCCGTCTTGATCAAATTCGCCGCCGCAGCCGCGGTCTTCTGGCTGATTGCCCCTCGCGGCAAACTGGACAGCGCGGCCAAATGGGGCCGGCGCGTGGCCGCGTGTTTTCTGGTCGTGATCGTGATCGCGTTTCCCTTCGACAGCTATGGCGCGCCGGAATGGAAGGTCGCGCTGTTCATGTCGGCGTGCGCGTGGGTCCTGGGCTTCGCGCTCGGCTGGCTCGCGGGATCTATCGTGCTGCGCTACCGCAAGGTTTAGTGCATCGCGGGTGCGAAACGCGTCTTGAACCAATCGTCCAGCATCGCCTTTTCGTAGCGCAGCGGATCGGACGACAGCGCGGAATAAGCCCGCATCTGATAATTGACGTCGATGACGGTTTCATCCGCGCGTTTCACGACCTGTCCGTTTTCGCTCAGCGTGTAGCGCACCTCGATCCTCGGCCAGGTGGTGGGCCGCACGAAGCGGACATGCAGGGCCAGCGCGCGCCACGGCTCGAATTGTCCCGCGAGGTCGACATTCAGCACGTCGATGTGCAGCACCTGACCGGGCGCAAGATAGCGCGCCCCCAGTTTATCGAGATAGGATGCGATCTGCTTGAGGTTCGCATCGCGGCCTTTGCCGGTGCCGTTATAGGATGTGCCGGCATCCGTGTAGCTGTCGGGATTGACGAAATTCACTTCCACCGCGGCCGAGGCTGCGGATGTCGCAGCCAGAAGCGCGGCAAGCGCGAGCGTCGATCCGATCAGGAAGTGCCAAGAAGTTGTATGGCGGTTTCGCGCCATGGCAGCCTCCAAAGCTGTTCCTGCACGGCAAACACCGCCCATATCGGCTTGTTCCATGCAGGAAATGCAAGGCGGCGGGCTCAGCCTTGCGTTTCAGGCCATATCGTTCAGGCCATATCTCAGGCCGTATGTCTCAGGCCATATCTCAAGCGCGGCGGTAGCGCTCACCCGGCGCCACCATCACGCCGTTGTGCATGGCGATGCCCAGTTCCAGGCTTTGCGCGATCAGGTGCGCTTTTTCGATGAAATGATCGGCCGCGGCGGGCGGGCAGATCTCGCGCGTGGTCTGTTCCCACAGGGCAAGCCAGCGGTCGAAATGCTCCGCATCGACGGGCAGGCCGACGTGGAGCTGCATCGGACGGCCGTGGTAGGTGCCGGTCATCAGCGCGACCGACGACCAGAAGGCGCAGATGAGCGCGATATGCGGCTCCCATTCGTCGTCGTCGATGCGCGAGGCGAAGACGGGGCCCAGCATCTCGTCCTTGCGCGCGCGGTCGTAGAAGGCGCGGACCACGGTTTCGATCATGGCTTCGTCGATGCCGGTGCGTTCGACCACTTCGGCCGTCAGTTGCTCGCGGGTGCGGGGCGACATGTCCTTATCCTCGTATCCTTCGGGACAGCCATAGCATCGATCGGGTGTCGTGTGATGCGAAATAAAATGTCCCGCCCATCCCGAAAAACGCATAGCAGGAACCGGCGAAGCCACGTCTAGTCCTGATCCAGGATCTCGTTGGCGTTAAGACCGGCCGACATGCTTTCCGTCGCACCCCGGATCAGTTCCTGCAGCCGTACCGTCTCGCCTTCGGAGGCATGCACGATCAGCCGGCCGAGGTTGGCCGCGACCAGATGGATCATCTCCTCGTCGCCGATCTGGTAATCGAGCGCGAGGTCATTGAGCGCGGTCAGCACCGCGTCCAGCAGTTCGGATTGCAAGCGTGTCTCCTCCGATTCAATTCTTGATCGTTAACATCGAAATCCGTAGGATTCTATAACTATATCAAAGGCTTATGGTCGAACGCGTCAGTCAAAATGTCGAGACGATGTCGAGTGAATGTAGAGAGAGTGTCGAGTGGAGGTAGAGCCGGTGTCGAGCGCGTGTCGAGGCAATGTCGATTTTCCTGTCGAGTGGCTTGGCGTGGAAACCCAGGAAATTCGCGGGTTTGCGGGCGTCGTGTCGAGCCTTGTCGATAGGTAGCCCCTTTTTTTGACCGTAATGTTCTTGAAACGTTCTGTCCAGCGTGCTTCACTCCGTCCAGGAGATCGAGATGAATGAAATTCCTCGCCAGGCCTATCGGGGGCGGGGCGCGGTCGGCGCCCCCAAGCACCGCTTCACCAGCCGCGATACCGTGGCGGTGGACGACGGCTGGTGGCGCGAGCCGGAGGAGGGCGCGCCGCGCATCCAGACGACCCTGACGGCGGAGAAACCGCGCCGCATCATCACGCGCAATTCCTCGCCCGATGTCGGCTTCGACCGATCGATCAATCCCTATCAGGGCTGCGAACACGGCTGCATCTATTGCTTCGCGCGCCCCACCCACTCCTATTTCAATCTCTCGCCCGGCCTCGATTTCGAAACCAAGCTGTTCTTCAAGGCCAATGCCGCGCGCATGCTGGAGGCCGAGTTGCAGCGGCCGGGCTACAAATGCGCGCCCATCGCGCTCGGCATCAACACGGATGCCTATCAGCCGACCGAGGAGCGCATGGAGATCACGCGCTCCATCCTCAAGGTGCTGTCGGTCTACAACCATCCGGTCTCCATCATCACCAAGTCGGCGCGGGTCTTGCGCGATCTCGACATCATCGCCGACATGGCGAAGCGCGACCTGATCCACGTCACGCTGTCCATCACCTCGCTCGATCCCGCGATCGCGCGCACCATGGAGCCCAGGGCATCCGCGCCGCACAAGCGCCTGGCGGCGGTGCGCGAGCTGGCGCAGGCCGGCGTCACGGTCGGCGTGAATGTGGCGCCGATCATCCCCGGCCTCACCGACATGGAGCTTGAGACCATTTTCGAGGCCGCCGCCGAGGCCGGCGCGGCCGAAGCAGGCACGATCCTGCTGCGCCTGCCGTTCGAGGTGAAGGAGCTGTTCACCGAATGGCTCACCACCCATTTTCCCGACCGGGCGGCCAAGGTGCTCTCGCTGGTGCGCCAGACGCGCGAGGGCACTCTGTACCAGTCCGAATGGGGCACGCGCATGACCGGCACGGGCCCCTACGCCGATCTGATCCGCCAGCGCGCCATCGTGGCGCGCCGCCGCTTCGGGCTCGATCAGCGGCGCCTGCATCTCAATTGTTCGCGCTTCTCCCCACCGCCGAAAAAGGGCGATCAGCTCAGCTTGTTTTGAGCGCCGTTTAATGGTGTTTTAGGGCGTTTTCCGGGGAGCCCAAAGGGGTGAGATAAGCGTATGCTGACCGTCTACGGATTGAAGAATTGCGACACCTGCCGCAAGGCCCGCACCTGGCTGGACGGCAAGAAGATCCCCCATGATTTCCGCGACGTGCGCGCCGACGGCATCGAGAAAAGCGACGTCGCGCGCTGGGTCAAGGCGAAGGGCTGGGAAACCGTGCTCAACAAGCGCGGCACCACGTGGCGCGGCCTTGCCGATAAGGACCGCGAAGGTGTGGACGAGGCGCGCGCGGTCGCGCTCATGGTCGCGCATCCGGCGCTGATCAAGCGGCCGGTGTTCGAGACCGGTGGCAAGGTTGTCATCGGCTTCGGCGCGGCCGAACAAAAAGCGCTGTCGGCGCTTCTTTAAATCGAACAAGACGTCATTGAACGAGAAGGGCGGGCGATCATGCTGGCGAACCTGAACCGCGACGAATTCGTCGCACTCCTGAACAAACTGGGCAGCGAGAACGATGCCGAAGTGCTGAGCGTGGCGCGCGACCTTCATGCCAAGGTGACCGTCGCGGGCGTCACCTGGGATGCGCTGCTGGCGCCCGACCGTCCCAATGACGATGCCGGCGATGAAGGCGACGATGAGGCGCCGCAGGCCCGCGCGTCGTCCGGCGGCAACGATGACACGCTGGTCGCACCCAATGCCGATCATGGCGCGTTGAGCGATGCCGAGAAGGACGAGGCGCGCCAGCTGATCGATGCCATCGGCAAGATGCAGATCTCCGACCAGACGCGCGCTGAACTGGCCGATCACGCGGCCGATTTGCTGGACGGCCGCATGGAGCAGATGGATTTGCGCTATCTGCGCGCGCTCAGCAGGCGCCTTGCGAGTTAGTCGGGATGGGGCAGCCGATCTATCACATCTGCCGCAGCGAGGAATGGAATGCGGCGCAGGCCAAGGGTTCCTACGCGGGTTCGTCGCAGGACAAGGCCGACGGCTTCATCCATTTCTCCGGGCACGACACGGTGGTGGAGAGTGCCGCCACGCACCGCGCGGGCCAGAGCGGGCTCGTGCTGCTGACGGTCGATCCCGACAAGCTGGGCCCGGCGCTCAAATGGGAACCGTCGCGTGCGGGGCGCCTGTTCCCGCACCTCTACGGTGAATTGCCGGTCGCGGCGGTGATCTCGGTCTTTGACTTGGCCCTGGATGCAAACGGAAAGCACGTCTTCCCAAAGGGGTTCTGAGGATGCCTAGCTCCATCTTCGAGCGCGCGGCGAAGAAGCAGGGCTACGAAATCGTCGCCGGCATCGACGAGGTCGGCCGCGGTCCGTGGGCGGGGCCGGTTTATGCCTGTGCCGCCGTCATCGATACGCGCAAGATCGCCAGAAGCGGGCTCGCGGGGCTCGACGATTCCAAGAAGCTCAACGCGGAGCAGCGTGAGGTATTGTATGCGCGGCTGATCGAACACGCTCAGGTGGGCATCGGCTTCTGCACGGTCGACGAGATCGATCGCATCAACATCCTGCAGGCAAGCCTGCTCGCCATGAAGCGCGCGGTGGAGGCGCTGCCGATGCAGCCGCATTACGCGCTGGTGGATGGCAACAAGAAGCCGGATCTTGTCTGCCCGTGCGAGACGATCGTGGAGGGCGATGCGAAATCCTATTCCATCGCGGCGGCGTCCATCGTCGCCAAGGTGACGCGCGATCGATTGATGGTGGAACTCGCGCAAAGCTTTCCCGGCTACGGCTGGCATACCAATGTCGGCTACGGGACGAAGGAGCATCAGGCGGCTATCGCGCGCCTCGGCGTCACAATCCATCACCGAAAAAGTTGGGCTCCGATTTACAATAGATTGAGTCAGCTCAACTTGGACCTACGAGATGTTGCGTTGGACGAATCCCTATAAGTTATTGATTCCAAATAGTTCTTGACGCCGAGTCGGGGCCGAATCATGTTCCCGGCATGGGGAACCTCGCCAAATCCAATCTTCAGAATCAAATCCTGATCGGCAACTGCGTCGAACACATGGCGGCGCTGCCGGCCAGGTCGGTCGACGTCGTCTTCGCCGATCCGCCCTACAACCTGCAGCTCGAAGGCGAACTGTTCCGTCCGAACAACAGCCGCGTTGACGGCGTCGATGACGCGTGGGACCAGTTCGAAAGCTTCGCGGCCTACGACGAATTCTCGCGCGCCTGGCTGACAGCGGCGCATCGCGTGCTCAAGGACGACGGCACCTTGTGGGTGATCGGTTCGTATCACAACATCTTCCGCATCGGCACGATCCTGCAGGATCTCGGCTTCTGGATGCTGAACGACGTGGTGTGGCGCAAGACCAACCCAATGCCGAACTTCCGCGGCAAACGCTTCACCAACGCACACGAGACGATGATCTGGTGCTCCAAGAGCCGCGAGTCCAAATACACCTTCAACTACGAAGCCATGAAGGCGCTGAACGACGACGTGCAGATGCGCTCGGACTGGCTGATCCCGATCTGCAGCGGTGGGGAGCGCCTCAAGGACAAGGGCAAGAAGGCGCATCCGACGCAGAAGCCCGAGGCGCTGCTGCATCGCGTGCTGCTGTCGTCCACCAATCCGGGCGATCTGGTGCTCGATCCCTTCTTCGGCACCGGCACGACCGGCGCGGTCGCGGCCAAGCTGGGACGGCGCTTCATCGGCATCGAACGCGACGAGACCTATGCGCGCGTCGCCAAGGAGCGCATCGCGCATGTGGTGCCGGTCGATGAGGACTTGCTGCGCACGCCGTCCAAGCGGACCGAGCCGCGCATCCCGTTCGGCTGGCTGATCGAGCGCGGCCTGTTGGAGCCGGGTACGCTGCTGTTCGATATGCGCAAGCGCCACAGCGCCAAGGTGCGCGCCGACGGCTCGGTCATCAGCGCCGAGCATCGCGGCTCCATCCACGCCGTGGGTGCGGCCGTGCAGAACGCACCGTCGTGCAACGGCTGGACGTTCTGGCATATCGAGACCAAGGGTGCGCTCGTGCCCATCGACGTGCTGCGCCAGAAGGTCCGCGCCGAATTACACTGAGATTCTAATAGGGCCTCATCCTGAGCCTGTCACGCGGTCGGCCGCGTGCCGACACGCGGACGGATGAGGCGAGGACTCTACCTCATTCGGGTCAACGCGTCGGTACAGGCTGCTCGCCCGAATAATCGTAGAAGCCGCGGCCCGATTTGCGGCCGAGCCAGCCGGCCTCGACATATTTCACCAAGAGCGGACAGGGGCGGTATTTGCTGTCCGCCAGGCCTTCGTGCAGCACCTGCATGATGGCGAGGCAGGTATCGAGCCCGATGAAGTCGGCAAGCTCCAGTGGGCCCATGGGATGGTGCGCGCCGAGCTTCATGGCGGTGTCGATGGCCGAGACCGAACCCACGCCTTCGTACAGCGTATAGACCGCTTCGTTGATCATCGGCAGCAGCACGCGGTTGACGATGAAGGCCGGGAAGTCCTCGGCGCTTACCGGCGTCTTGCCGAGCTTGGTGGCGAACTCGCGGATATGGTCGAACACGTCCGGCGTGGTGGCGATGCCGCGGATGATCTCGATGAGCTCCATCAGCGGCGCGGGATTCATGAAATGCAGGCCGATGAAGCGGCCCGGACGATCGGTCTGCGCGGCGAGGCGCGTGATCGAGATGGACGAGGTGTTGGAGGCGAGGATCGCCTCTTTCTGCAGGATGGGGCAGACCTTGGCGTAGATCTGCTTCTTTACGTCTTCGTTCTCGGTCGCGGCTTCGACAACGAGCTGGCAATCGGCCAGCACGTCCATGGCCGTGTTCATGGCGATGCGATCCAATGAGGCTGCCTTGTCGCTCTCGCTCAGGCGGCCGCGGTTGATCATGCGGGTCATGTTCCGGCCGATCGTCTCGCGGGCTTTCTTCAGCGCGTCCTCGGAGATATCGACGAGCTTCACGTTGAACCCTGCTGTGGAACAGACATGGGCGATGCCCTGTCCCATCTGCCCGGCGCCGATGACGCCAACGGTTTTTATACCTGGAAGCATCGTTTCACCCTTCGCTTGAGCCGCGTGACCGTTGAGCATTACTTGTCCAACTCCGCTTCGAGATCGGGAAGCACTTTGAAGAGATCTGCGACCAGGCCGTAATCGGCGACCTGGAAGATCGGGGCTTCCTCGTCTTTGTTTATGGCGACAATGACCTTGCTGTCTTTCATCCCGGCCAGGTGCTGGATGGCGCCTGAGATGCCGACGGCAATGTAGAGATCGGGGGCGACGATCTTGCCCGTCTGGCCCACCTGATAATCGTTCGGCACGAAGCCGGAATCGACGGCCGCGCGCGACGCGCCGACCGCGGCGCCCAGCTTGTCGGCGATGCGTTCGAGCATGACGAAATTGTCGCCGCTCTGCATGCCGCGCCCGCCCGATATGATGACGCGCGCCTGCGTGAGTTCCGGCCGTTCCGACGCGCTGGCGCTGGCGCCGACGAATTCGGAGCCGCCCGCCTCGAACGTCGCGGCGAACGGCGTGATCTCGCACTTGTTGTCGCCCTGGGGCGCGGCATCGAAGGCGGTGGCGCGCACCGTGATCACCTTGATCGGATCGGACGACGTCACGGTGGCAATCGCATTGCCGGCGTAGATCGGACGCTCGAACGTATCCGCATCGACCACGGCGGTAATCTCGGAAATCTGCTGCACGTCGAGAAGGGCTGCCACGCGCGGCATCAGGTTCTTGCCGAAGGTGGTGGCGGGTGCGAGCAGATGGGTGTAATCGCGCGCGGCGGAAACGACGAGTGCCGACATGGGTTCGGCAAGCGGGTTCTTGAGCGCGGCGTTTTCGGCGATCAGCACCTTGGCCACACCGGCGAGGCCGGCTGCTTCGTCTGCGACGGCGGCACAATTGTCGCCGGCGACCAGGATCGTGACCGGGCCGAGCTTGGCGGCGGCCGAGACGGTGTTGAGTGTGGCGCCCTTGAGCGCGGCGTTATCGTGCTCTGCGATGACGAGGATGGACATCAGATCACCTTCGCCTCATTGCGCAACTTGTCGACAAGGGCCGCGACCGAATCCACCTTGACGCCTGCTTGGCGTTTCGACGGCTCGACCACCTTGATGAGTTTCAGGCGCGGCGTGACGTCGACGCCGAGATCGGCGGGCGTCGTCGCGTCGATCGGCTTTTTCTTCGCCTTCATGATGTTGGGCAGCGAGGCATAACGCGGCGTGTTGAGGCGCAGGTCCGTAGTGATCACGCACGGCATCTTCAGGCGCACGGTTTCGAGACCACCATCCACTTCGCGGGTTACTTCGGCGCGACCGTCGGCGAAAACCAGTTTGGAAGCGAAAGTACCCTGGGGCCAGCCGAGCAGCGCAGCCAGCATCTGGCCGGTCTGGTTGCTGTCGTCATCGATGGCCTGTTTGCCCAGGATGATGAGATCGGGGGCTTCTTTCTGCGCGACAGCCTTGAGGATCTTGGCGACCGCGAGCGGTTCAACTGGCGTGTCGCATTTCACGTGAATGCCGCGGTCGGCGCCCATCGCGAGCGCGGTGCGCAGCGTTTCCTGGCTCGGCTGCGGGCCAATGGAGACAGCGACCAATTCCTTGGCCGTGCCGGATTCGACGAGACGAATGCCTTCTTCGATGGCGATCTCATCGAACGGATTCATCGACATTTTGACGTTGGCGGTCTCGACGTCTGATTGGTCGTTTTTGACGCGGACTTTAACGTTGTAGTCGATCACCCGCTTGACGGCGACCATGACTTTCATGCGCGTACCCGTTCAGGTTTCTTCCCCATTCCGGGCGTTCTTTTGCGCTGCGGAACGACCGCGAACATTAGGTGGTCGTCACCTTTCTGTCAAATGCCTGAAATGGTGGCTGGATTCTTGGAGTTTCCACCCCGAAACCGCCCGCCCCACGCTCGTGCGAGCGTTATTGGCCCGGTTGGTAGAACGATAGCGCCATGAGCGCCAGAAGCAGGATCACGGCCAGTGCGTGGACGCCGACGCGTACGCGCATCAATTTGTTGCGGAAGGCGGGCGATACGCGCGGGCTCCCCATGGCCACGACACCGACGATCAGAACGCCGAAAGTTGCCGCCATCAGGATGATCAGCACATATGGCACGGCTGCGTAGAAGCTATCCATGACCGGTATATATATTCAGCGCGCCGGGGCTTTTCCACCCGGAACTAGAACCGGGATGGGTTTGGTGTATTCCGTTTCCCCGGCCGGGGCGCGTGGATTGGCGACCAGCGGCTTGAGCGCGCGCGTGAGGTACAGCACGATGCCGCGCCGCCAGTCTTCCTTGACGATCGCCCAACTCACGAACAATCCGCCGTGAGTCTGGTATTGCAGGATGTCCCGATCGTTGGCGACGGCGTCGATCGCGCGGCCGAGGCTTGGCGATTCACCCACGAACACCCATTGCGGCCGGATGCCGCCGTGCCAGACGACATAAACCCCGCCCACGCCGCGGATCCCGGCTTCGTCGGGATCGAGCTTCAGCAAAAGATGGAAAGCGCCGCTTGGAGATCGCGCCCATTTCGGATCGATGGGCGCGCCAACGGGAGGCGACGGTGCCTTGTTGCCGCCGAACAGCGCCATGATGATTATCCCCCAGATATGGCGAACCGCTTGAGTCTACCCCCATTTGCCGATTTTTAACAAATGGCGGATAGGCTTGAGTTCAGGATCACCCGGCGCCACCGAGGCCTTTTGGCACCGCAGAATGCGCGACCCGTGGAGATTATGGCTCCTTTCGCCCGTCATTAACGACTTGGCGACGCGGGGTCCCGTATTCTGAGAACCGGTATTTAAGTGGAGAGCGGGATGTTTTTCGACCAGATCAAGGAACTCGACGGCAACATCAAGATGTTGCGCGACCAATTGAAGTCGATCGGCGGTGGGGTCGACGTCGTTCTCGACCAGCTTGACGATATCGCCGGGCACATCATCGCGCTTGAAGCGGTCGTGGTTCAGATTCTGAAGAAGACCGAGATCGATGTGGACGCGGCCAAGGAATGGGTCCGTGTGCAGACTGAGACGAGCACGGGCAAGCCGGGCGGCAGCACCAAGGCGCGCGATGTCGTTGATCTGCTGACCAAGAAGTAAGATTTCCGAATTCGGCCGATTGTCGGCCTAGCGATCGCCCGGCGTTGCCGGGCGATTTTGTTTGTGGATCGGGCTGCCCCGGAAACGTGACCGGCCAAACGTTTCCATCTTCTGTCCACAGAGCGATACACAGCCACAGCCTGTCGACGACTGGGGGGATCTCGCGGTCCAGGCGATTATCCCCACGTTTCACCCAATCTGGGCTTCGTTTTCCAACCGCCGGGTAGCGGCCTCGACACGGCTCTGCAGCTCCGCCAGGAAGACGTCGCGCTTCAGGCCGGCCGGCATCGGCTCCAGGAATTCGATGACGATGGTGCCGGGCTTCTTAAGGAAGGAACGGCGCGGCCAGAACAATCCGGAATTGAGCGCGACCGGCACGACCTTGGCGCCGTTCAGCCCGTAAAGGGCGGCGACACCCGGATGGTAGGTTCCGGTGATCCCGGGCGCGGTTCGCGTGCCTTCAGGGAAGATGACGACGGAGCGTCCATCGGCCAGAACGGCTTTGGTTTCGCGCATCATCTCGCGCATGGTGCCCGCGCCACCGGCGCGGTCGACCATGATGTGGACGCAGCGACGCATGTACCAGCCCCAGAGCGGAATGCGCGCGAGCTCTGCCTTCATGATGTAGGCGTTGGCGGGATCGAGCCACAGGAAGAACATCGTATCCCACGCCGATTGGTGCTTGGCGGCGAAGATCACCGGCTCGTTCGGGATGTTCTCGCGCCCGCGCACCTCGAACCGCGTGCCCACGAGCCATCGCATCATCGGGAAGTTGAGCTTCGGCCACATCCCGATATGGGCGCGCAGCACGCGGCGGGGAAACGGCAGCAAAATCCATCCGGTCGCGATGATCAGGGCCGACCAGACGAAGAAAAACGTGTTGAAGAGCAGGGACCGAATTGCAGCTAACATAATGGGTTAGCTAGCTAGCATGAATTCCGCGCCGTGGCGAACAGTCGCTGCCAGGTATTTGAGATATTCGATCAGGATGAGCTGCGCGGTGCCCGGCCATTGCCACCATTCGTCGCGCTTGAACTGTTCGGGAAAAACCGCGTGCGGCACGATCCGCACATTGGGCATGACGTGGCGAAACTCGATCAGGCTGCGCGGCATGTGGTAGTTCGCGGTCACCAGCCGGATCGATTTGAAGCGCTCATCGGCTAGCCATTCCGCTGTTTCGGTCGCATTGCCGAGCGTGGAGTAAGCGGCATAGCCGAGCACGATGCAGCAGGTCAGTTCTTCCGGCGCCTTGCGCGAGATTTCGAGCAATTGCCGCACGTCGACGCCCTGATAGACGCCGGAGACGAACAGCTTCTTCGCGCGCTTCTCCGACAACAGCGTGATGCCCTCTTCCAGCCGTCCGCTGCCGCCGGTCAACACCACGATGGCGTCGGTCTCGCCGGTCGTATCCTCGTTCGCTTCGGGGATCGCGGCGACAAAGGCGAGGAATCCCACCCCCCAGGCGACGATGAGGGCCAGTGTCACCAGGCACAGGATCGCGAAATGCCCGAGGCGGCGCGGTTCACGGTGTCGGCGTGGACGCCAGGAGAATGCCATTCCTGTCACACCATCCTGGCCAACGATTTGAGCACCGTCGCGCGCGCGGTCAGCATGGCGACGCCGGCCGCGATGGGTACCAACAGTGCGATGGTGAGCCAGATGCCGATCCCCAGATGGATCTCGGGCAACAGGCCGAAGCCGAGATCGCCGATCAGCACGCTGAGGCCCAGAAGTGCGGGGGCTGCGAGCGCCACGCCGATCAGGCTGCCCTTGAGGCCGAGCAGCGAGGCGCGGATCGCGAATTGCGATGCGATGTAGGAATCGTGCGCGCCGACGAAGTGCATGACTTCGATGGTCTCGCGGTGCAGGCCCATGCCCGCCCGTGTGGTGAAGACAACCGTCGCCGCGGTCACCAGTGCGATCAGCGCCACGATGACGATACCGACCCATTCGACCGAGTGGACGGCGCGGAGCAGCGAACGCAGCCACACGCCGTGATCGTCCACCTGAACGCCGGGGATATAGGGTTTGAGCAGCGCCGAGATCATGTCCGCCGTGGGCGCGTCGGCGCCTTCGACGTGTACGTCGATGACCCAGGGCAGCGGGATTTCGTTGGAACGAGCGGCCGAGCCGAGCCAGGGTTCCAGAAGCTGCACGACCTGTTCACGCGGCAAGGCCTCTGCGCGTGCGATACCCGGCATCTGCTTCACCATGGCGATGGCACCCGCGATGCGCTCCTCGTCGGCTTGCTGGTTCTCGCCAGCCGGTACCTGGACGGTGATCGTGTTCTCGATGCCGTGGTCGATGGTGCGTGCGGCATCCGCCAGCACGAACATGCCCGCGATGGAGAGTGCGGCCAGGAAGACCATGAAGGCCATCAGCCACGGCAGGAGGCGCGTCGTGTCGTCGCGCGCGATCGGCAGCTCCGTCGCATTCCAGCTGATCTTCATGTCAGGGCGCCCATCATAGGAGGAGCCGGCCGCGCTTGGCGGCGAAGACCGAATCGAATTCGTCGGCATCGTCGTCGGCGATGTTCTCGAGGATACGGACCTCGCCGTCGGCGAGCTTGAGCACGCGCTTGCCCGAACTGCGCACCAGCGCCTCGTTGTGGGTTGCGATCACGACCGACGTGCCGAGCTTGTTGAGCTCGCCGAACAGGTGCATCAGCCGTCCCGCGATGTGGTCGTCGACGTTGCCCGTCGGCTCGTCGGCGAGCAGCAGTTTGGGCTTGGCGATCACGGCCCGCGCGATGGCGACGCGCTGCTGCTGTCCACCCGACAAGGTGGAGGGACGGGCCTTCATATGGTCCTTGAGGCCGACCCAGGCGAGCAGCTCTTCGACATGTTTCTTGATCTCCGATTCGCGGGCATTCACCACACGCAGCGGCAGCGCGACGTTGTCGAAGGTGCTGAGATGAGGCAGCAGGCGGAATTCCTGGAAGACGACGCCGATCTTGCGGCGTAAGGCAGGCAATTCGCTTCGCGGCGTGGTGGAGATATCGCGCCCGAACAGCGAGATGTAGCCTCGCGACGGCCGCTGGGCGAGGTACATGAGGCGAAGCAGCGACGACTTGCCGGCGCCGCTGGCGCCCACCAGGAAGTGGAACGATCCCGAATCAAGTGAAAAACTGACGTCCTGGAGCACTTCGGGGCCCAATCCGTAGCGCAGGCCGACGCTTTCGAAGCGGACAACATCATTCATGCCGGAATCGCCAGTAGGACCTGCTTAATTCGCTGTGAGCCCGGCCTGCACGGGCCTTTTTCGCGTGCGCCAACGCCCGCGCAGGACCAGCATCCGCGTTACGGTTTTCCCGAAAACGCGGTCGCTTGAATTGCTTATAGGGTTTACCTATAAACGACGGTAACCTAATCCAAATTGGGGCCCGATGTATATAACCTGTCCATCGTGCTCGACGTCGTATGAGGTCGACGGCACGCAGATCGGCCCCAAGGGCCGGACGGTCCGTTGTTTCAATTGCCAACATTCCTGGCAGCAATATCCGGCCGCTGCGCAATCGCAACGTCCGGCGCCGCAGACGGTCGTGCAATCACCGCGTTACGTGCCCCAGTCGCAGCAGCGGGGCTATGCCGAAGCTGCCTATGGGCGGGGCTCCGCGCAGCCGGCCGCTCCTGCATATGGGGGGCAGCAACCGCAGTATTTTGAACCCGAGCCGGCTCCTGCGCGTCCGGGCACCGTTCCGCGCCCGGAGCCGGTGACGGCTGCACTGCCGCCGAAGCCCGCGCCCCAACCCGAGCCTAAGGTGGAACCGGCGCCGACACCTGCGGATGATGATGATGACCGCGTGACGGATGCTGATCTCGAGAAGATGTTCGGCCCGAATCAAGGCGAACGCGACGATGCCGCATCGCGCATGTTCGCCGGCGCGTCTGCCGAGGACGAGACGACCGATCTCGACGAAGAAAAGATCGCGGAGTTCCCTGATCCCGAACCGCTGCGCGAGGTTTATGGCGGCAACTCGAACGACGATGATGATCTCGTTGACGATATTGAGCCTGAGGAGCTTCCCGATCCTGATCCGATTCCGGCCGTTTACGGCGGTTCGGACGACGATGAGGACGACGAGGATTTCGACGAGAAGGGCAGCGGCCTGAGGAAGCTGATCGCGCCCGCCGTGACCATCGTGGCGATTGGCGCCATTGTCGCCGGTGTCGTGCTGGCGCGCGAACCGATCGTGAAACTGTGGCCGAGCGCCAATGAATACGTCTACGACTTGGCCGGCCTGCACGTCATGCTGCCGGGCGAAGGCCTGAAGCGCGAACTGACACGCACGGCAATGGAGACCGTCGCCGAGGTTGATCACGTGATCGCCACGGGCCTGGTCACCAACGTCAGCGATAAGGAACAGCCGTTGCCGCAGGTTGTGATCCAGCTCATCGATGCCAATGAGAAGGTGCTGTCGAGCAAGACCATGACGCTCGAGAAGGCGAGCCTTCAGCCGGGCGAGGTGTTGCAGTTCAAGGCGGTGTTCGACGATGCGCCCGCGACCGCGCGCAAGGTGCGGACCGAATGGGGCGGCTTCGCCGACCCTCAGGCTCCGCAACAGCCCGAGCAGCATTAGCCCCGCCATTCCATCTGGGGTCCCGGACCATGAAGCTCAACCTTGGCTGCGGCAACAAGAAGCTTCCCGGCTTCGTCAATTGCGATTCGCAGTCCGCGTGTAATCCTGATCGGATCGTCGATCTCGAATCGCTGCCCTGGCCGTTCGAGGACAGCGTCGCCGACGAGGTGGTGTTGAGCCATGTGCTCGAACACCTGGGCGAATCCTCGAAGGTCTATCTCGGCATCATCAAGGAGCTCTATCGTGTCTGTGCGCCCGACGCGGTCGTGCGCATCGCCGTGCCGCATCCGCGCCATGACGATTTCCTGACCGATCCGACACACGTGCGCCCGATCCTGCCCGATCAGTTCCACATGTTTTCGAAAAAGAAGAACGCGCAATGGCGTGCGGACGGTTATGCCAACACGCCGCTCGCCGATTACCTCGACGTCGATTTCGAAGTCGAAGATGTAAGCTGGACGGTGGAGGATATCTGGCTCAAGCGGCTACAGGCCGGCGAGGTGGATACGACGCGCCTTGCCACGCTCGCGCGCGAGCAGAACAACATCCTCAAGGAAGCCAAGATCACGCTGCGCGTGAAGAAGTAAGCGCTAGCCGGTTACAAGAATGGCGACGCTGGCGGTGAACGTCAGAACCGGCGCAGCAGGCGGCGGAGATAGTCCGTTTCCATCTCGGGGCGCCACAGATCGCCCAAGCGGCGGCGCAGTTCGTCCAGGATTTCGCGCGAACGCGCGAGTTCGCTTTCCTGCGGGATCTTCACCGAGCCGTTCGCCTGGCCGCTATTGCCTTCATCCAGCTGGCGGCCGAACGGATCGCGGTTGCCCTGGCGCAGCCCGTTCAATTGCGGCCCGTTGAAGGGGCCGAACTGCCCGAACTGACCGCCGGGCTGGCCGGGATTGAATCCGAACTGCATCGGTCCCTGGCCGCGGCCCATCTGTTGTGCCAAGGCCTGCCCGCCTTGTTGGGCGCCTTCGCGTAGCGCGTCCAGCGCCTGGGTCTGCGGGTCGATAGCGTCGCCCGGTTGGCCTTCGCCCAGCGCCTGTTCCGAATCGCGCATGAAGCGTTCGGCATTGCCGAGGCCCTCGGGCACCTCGCCCAGCATCTCGGCAAATTTCTGCATCAGCTCACCCAGGTGGCGGCGCAGTTCATTCTGCTGCTCGTCGAGCGCCTGCTGATCCTGTTCACCCTGATCGCCGCCCTGATCGCTTTGGTCCTGTTGTCCCTGGCCCTGCTGCCCCTGTTGGCCGCGTTGACCCGGTTGCCGCTGGCCGGGGCGCTGTTGCTGGCCTTGTTGCTGGCCTGGTGGGGAGCCGCGGCGGCTCTGCTGTTCCTGCTGCTGCTCTTGCTGCTGCTTGTAGGTATCGTCGAGCAGCTTCTCCTGGCGGCGGATCAGATCCTGCAATTCGCGCATGCTTTCCTGCGCCTGGCGCTGCTGTTGGCGCTGCGCCTCGCTCATCTGCTGGCGCTGCTGGCCGCCCTGGGCGAGCGCGCTGCGCATCTGATCGAGCATCTGCTGCAGGTTCTTCATCATCTCGTTCGCCGCTTCGCGCGAACCCTGGCGCATCAGCTCCTGGGCCTGATCCAGCATCTGCTGCAGATCCTGCATGTCGGTGTATTGCTGATTGGGGTCCAGCTCCATCAGCTCGCCGCGTTCCTTCATTTCCTGCATCAGCGCGGTCATGAACTTGTCCATCGTCTCGCGCAATTCGTTCATCAGCCGGTCGATTTCCTCCGATGATGCGTTGCGATCGAGCGCGTCCTGCAGCGCTTTTTGCGCAGCCAGCAGATCGCGGTTGGCGTCGGCGGCAAGGCCTTCTTCCAGCTTCACCGCCGTATCCCATAAGATGCGCTGAACTTCGGCGACGGCGCGGTCGCGCGTATCCTGGCGCAGCCGTTCGCGCGCGACGCGCAGCGCGAGATAGATGCTGGAATCGTCGTTGAAGCGCTTGGGCTCTTCGGTCACCGCGTCGATCTTAAGCACGGCGAGGCGGCGGTCGCGCGACTTCACCGTCAGATGCTTGCGGATCTCGTAAAGTTCGCGCGCCACCGGATGACCGAAGTGGCGTTCGGGCAGCACCAGCGGTTCGACGGCCGACACGCCGACCTGGTCGCGTTCGTCGGTCGCGATCAGATGCACGAGCACGGGAAGGCCGGCCCACACGTGGGCCAGAAGGTCGTGGGTGGACTTGCCCGAAACCTGCGTGTGGTCACCGCCCGGCAGCGGCAGGCGGATCAGGATCTCGTCCTCGCCATCGGGAACCGATTGGCCGTCGAGGCGGCGAATTGATGCGGTGAGGCTCTTGAGGCCGTAATCGTCGGACGCGGTATAGGGCAGCGAGACGCGCATCTCACGCGTCGTTTCGGGCGCGGAGGAGAATTCGACGATGGGCGCCACGTCCGGCGTGACCGATAGGTTCCAACTCCCCACCTCACGGCCGCGCTGGGTGACGGCCAGCCGCGTGCCTGTCTTGATTTCGGTCTCGATGTGATAGGAATCCGCGTCCACGCGTTCGAACGGTGTGGCCTGCTTGCCGATCACCAGCTCGGGGATCTTGCCGCCACCCGCGAGCTGGCCGAGCACAGCGCTGCCGGCGGGCACCTCGATCGCTTCGCTGTCGTCGCGCGCGCGCGCCGGGTGGCCGTCCTTGCCGCCGACATGCAGGACGACCGGCGGTGCATTGGTGTAGCCGGGCGGTGTGATCCAGATGTTGAGCTCAACGCCGTTGCCGAGCGTGGCGACGCTTTGCATCGGCGGGATCAGGCCACGCCCGATGCGCTTGAAGGAATCGCCGCCTGCCGCAATCACACCGATCGCCAGTACGATGGCGACCGCGGCGCGCAGGCCCCAACCGTCACGCCCGACCAAACCCGCGCGCGGCATCTTGAGACGCAAGGTCTCCGATTGTGCAGCCATGCGCTTCAGGTGCGCCTGCCACAGCCCGGCGGCGACCGGATCGTTGATGCCGACCGCCAGCTTGTCGTCCAGCGCCGCAAGGGGGCGATGCGCGAGGTCGCTGTCGGTTTCGATGCGGTGGCGCGCCGCGCGCGTGCCGAGGCGCGGCATGGTGATCCAGGCGCGATAGAAGCCGGCGACAACGCAGAACAACACGCCGAGCACGATCAGGCCGTGCAGCCATACCGGCAGATAGGAGAAGAGATCAAGCAGCGCCGCGGCGATGAAGACCGCCGCCAGCGCGGTCACCGGCCACAATCTCGGCCAGAAATATTCAAGCAGAAGCCCGGCGCGGGCGAGCGCGAGATGCAGTTTGAGGACTGGGCCGCGTTTGAACTTCAAATCGCTAAACTTTCGGTCCGGACCCGCCGGACCGGGGTGCTAACCCTCCATCCAGGCCGGGAATTGTTCGTGGTCCAGAAACGTCTGCAGACCAATGCGCTTTCTTACCACCGCGAATTCCCCGCCTCGGACGAGGATTTCGGGGACAAGGTCGCGGCTGTTGTAAGTCGACGACATCACCGACCCGTAGGCGCCGGCCGTGCGGATGGCCAGGAGGTCGCCGGGCTTCACCGGCGTCAGGTCCAGCTGCGTCGCGAACGTATCGCCAGTTTCGCAGACCGGGCCCACCACGTCTACCGGTTCGGCGGCCTCATTTGTGGCCGAAACCGGGACAATTTCGTGTCTTGCGTCGTACAGCGCCGGACGCAGCAGGTCGTTCATGGCGGCATCGACAATGACGAACCGCCGAGTCGCCCCGTCCTTCACATAGATGACACGGGTGACCAGAATCCCGGCATTTCCGACGATCAGGCGGCCCGGCTCGAAGGCCAGCCGACAGCCCAGATCGCCCACGGTTTCCTTCACGATCCGGCCGTAATCGGCGGGCGGCGGCGTTTCCGAGCCGTCATAGGGTACGCCCAGGCCGCCGCCCAGGTCGAGGTGGGTGATCTGCACGCCGTCCGCGCGCAACATGGCGACCAGATCGCGCACCCGGACGAAGGCCTCGCGGAAGGGCTCCAATTCGGTCAGTTGCGAGCCGATATGGACGGCGAGGCCGACAATCTTCACATGTCCGAGATCGCGCGCACTCGCGATGACTTGATGGGCGGCCGTCCATTCGATGCCGAACTTGTTCTCGTTGAGCCCGGTCGTGATCTTGGCGTGCGTGTGCGCATCGACATCCGGATTGATGCGCAAGCTGACGATGGCCGTCTTGCCGAGCCGCTTGGCGACGGCGTTGATGGCATCCAGCTCCGGCACCGATTCCGCGTTGATCGACCGGATGCCGGCGGTGAGGGCGAGTTCGATCTCGGCCTCGGTCTTGCCGACGCCGGAAAAGACGATCTTATCGGCGGACATGCCTGCGGTGAGCGCGCGCGTCAGCTCACCACCCGAAACAACGTCCGCACCCGCGCCGAGTCTGGCCAGCGTGCGCAGCACCGCGAGGTTGCTGTTGGCCTTGACCGCGAAGCAGATCGTGGCGTCGAGCCCGCTGAGCGCGTCTTCGAACACGCGGTAATGCCGTTCTAGCGTTGCCGTCGAATAGCAATAGAACGGCGTACCGACGGCGTTCGCGATATCGGCGATGCGCACGTCCTCGGCATGGAGTGCGCCGGCCTTGTAATTGAAATGATCCATATGCGTGGTCTTCAGGAGGTTCGTTCAGCGGCTGGGGTACTTGCGCGGAAATTCGGTGTCCGGGTTTTCCAAGGCGCCCTTCTTGCCGCACGCCGACAGGGATGTCGCGGCAACGAGCGCGACCATGGTCAGAAACACCAGCTTCTTGATCGTTTCGCTCATTCCTCGCTTCCTCTCAACGTGCATCAGGACCGGAACCGCCGAGAAAACGTCTGCGCGCCTCGGCACAGGCTTCCTTCACGCGCACCGGTGCGGTGCCGCCGAAACTCGCGCGCGTCTTCAGCGCCTGGGCGACATCGAGTACGGCGCGCGCCTCTTCGGTCAAGCCGGGTTCGACCGATTGCAGATCGGCGAGGCTCAGTTGCGCGAGCCGCACGCCCTTGGTCTCGGCAAGCTTCACAAGGCGGCCCGCGACGTGATGGGCTTCGCGGAACGGCGTCGCTTTCTCGCGCACCAGCCAGTCGGCGATATCGACGGCGGTGGTGTCGGCCGCGTTCGCCGCCGCGGCCAGCCGGTCGGTGCGGAAGGTCATGTCGCGCAGCATGCCGGTCATGGCGGCGACGCACAGCGCCAGCGTGTCGGCTGTCTCGAAGGCGGGTTCCTTGTCTTCCTGCATGTCCTTGGAATAGGCGAGCGGCAGGCCCTTCATGACGACGAGCAGGCCGTTGAATGCGCCGATGACGCGCCCCGTTTTGGCGCGCACCAGTTCGGCGGCGTCCGGGTTGCGTTTCTGCGGCAGCATGGACGAGCCGGTGGTGAAGGCGTCCGACAGCTTCACGAAGCCGAACGGCTCGCTCATCCATACGACGATTTCCTCGGCGAGGCGCGACAGATGTACCGCAAGGATCGAGGCGAGCGCCATGTATTCGAGCGCGAAATCGCGATCGGACACGGCGTCCAGCGAATTGGCGGTCGGCTGATCGAAACCCAGCGCTTGCGCGGTGAAGTGCCGGTCGATGGGGAACGAGGTTCCGGCAAGCGCGCCCGAACCGAGCGGGGATTCGTTCATGCGCGTGCGGCAATCCTTGGCGCGCGAACGGTCGCGCCCGATCATCTCGACATACGCTAGAAGGTGATGGCCGACGGTGACGGCTTGCGCCGTCTGCAGATGCGTGTAGCCCGGCATGATCGCATCGTAATGGCGTTCGGCCTGGTCGATGAGCGCGGATTGAAGATCGCGCAAGCCCACGTCGAGCGCGTCGAGTGCATCGCGCACCCACAGGCGGAAATCGGTCGCGACCTGATCGTTGCGCGAACGCGCGGTGTGTAGCCGCCCGGCCGGATCGCCGATCACGTCCTTGAGTCGGCTTTCGACGTTCATATGGATGTCTTCGAGCGCGGTCTTAAACTCGAAGGTGCCGGCCTCGATCTCGCCCAGCACCTTGTCGAGCCCCTTCAGGATCTCGGCGCCATCGGCGGCTGCGATGATCTTCTGGCGCACCAGCATCTCGCAATGCGCCTTGGACGCGCGAATATCCTGCGCGTAGAGGCGCTTGTCGAAATCGATCGACGCATTGATGCGGCTCATCACCTCGGACGGTCCGGCATCGAACCGGCCGCCCCACATGCTGCTGGCTTCGGGCTTGTTCGGCCCCTTATTCGGCTTGTCCATGAATGTCTCGCTTGCGCCCATTGGCAAATCCTGGGCGCGTTGCGGCGCATTCTGGCCAGAACAGCCTAGATTTCAAGGAATTAGTGGCCAAATGGCGGAAATGGCGGCCAAATCGCGCCGCTTATATGGCCCGCGTGGCCTCGTCCAGCCAGGCCCGCGTCTCGGCATCGACCTGCGGGCCTACCACCTCGCGCACCTGGGCATGGTAGCGGTTCAGCCAGTCGATCTCGAAACGGTCGAGCAGGCTCGCATCGACCAGATTGAGGTCGATGGGGGCGAGCGTGATGGTCTCGAAGCAGTAGAACGCTCGGCCGCCCGGCCCATTAGATTTCTTTGGTACTGAAGCAGGCTGCACCGCCACCAGGTTTTCGATACGGATGCCGAAGGCGTCGGTCTCGTAATAACCAGGCTCGTTGGACACCACCATGCCGGGCTCCAGGGCGATGCGGTTCGGGACCTTTGAGATGCGCTGCGGCCCCTCGTGCACCGAGAGAAAGCTGCCGACGCCGTGCCCGGTGCCGTGATCGTAATCGAGCCCCGCCTGCCACAAGGAAGAACGCGCGAGGCCATCGAGCTGCGCGCCCGAGGTCCCGGCAGGGAACACCGCCATTGCGAGCGCGATGTGACCCTTGAGGACGCGGGTGAAGCGATCCTTCATGTCCGTACTGGGCGTGCCGATGGCGACGGTTCGCGTCACGTCGGTGGTGCCGTCCAGATACTGCGCGCCGGAATCGACCAGGTACAGCGTGCCCGGTTCGATCCTGCGGTTGCTCTGCTCGCTCACGCGGTAATGCACGATGGCGCCGTTGGGTCCCGCGCCCGAAATGGTGGGGAAGCTCAATCCCTGGATGAGGTCGTTCTCGCGGCGAAAGGCTTCCAGTTTGTCGGCGGCGCTGATCTCGGTCAGCGTGCCTTTGGGTCCTTCCTTGGCGAGCCAGGCAAGAAAACGCGAAAGCGCCGCGCCATCGCGCCGATGCGCCGCGCGCAAGCCTTCCAGTTCGGTTGCGTTCTTTTTCGCCTTCGGGCCCTGGCACGGATCGTCGCCGCGCGCGATCTTGGCGCCTGCAGCCTCAAGCCGGCTGAAGATCGCATCCGCCGCGCCTGCCGGATCGACGCGAACGGTCAGGCTCGAAGCACCCAAAGCGTCGAGCGCTTGTTCGAAGCCCGCGCGTTCGAGCACGCGGATGCCGGGTTCCAGTTGGGCCTCGATGGCGGGACGTAGCTTGCGCCGGTCGGTGAAGATGTCGAGGCTCGCATCCTTGCGCAGGATCGCGAAGGCGAGCACGAACGGCGTGTACGGCACGTCGGCGCCGCGGATATTGGCAAGCCAGGCGACCGAGTCGGGCGCGGTCAGCACGACCGCATCCTGGTTATCCTTGGCGAGCTGCTTCGCGATCTCGGCACGCTTGTCGGCCGAAGCTGCGCCGGCGAAATCCGCGCCGTGGTTCTCGATGGGTGACAGCGGTGGCGCGGGCTGGTTGGGCCAGACCGCATCGACCGGGTTGGCAAGCTGCGGGGTGAGTTCCGCCTTCTTGCGCTGGCAGGCTGCGCGCAGCCGCTGCGCGCCGTCGGCGGTATGCAGCCAGGGATCATAGCCGAGCCGCCCGCCTTCGGGCAGGTTGGCGGCGATCCAATCGGTCGCGGGCTCGTCCACCAGATGGCGGATCTCATATAGCGAGCGGTCGATTTCATTGGCGGCCTGCAACGTATAGCGGCCGTCGACAAACACGGCCGCTTTGCGCGCCAGCACGATGGCCAGCCCCGCCGATCCGGTGAAGCCGGTCAACCAGGCAAGGCGGCGCGCGCGCTTGGGCACGTATTCGCCCTGATGTTCATCGGCGAGCGGGATGATGAAGCCGTCGAGTTCGCGCCGCGCCAGTTCGGCGCGCAACGCGGCCAGGCGATCGGCCGGGCTCATATGCACGTCCGCTTCGTCGGCGCGGGCGTCGATGCGCGCGCGCAGTTCCGCGATACGTTTGGGTTCGATGTCGTCGGCGATCAGGCTCGCCCACGAGTCGGGCGCACCGATGCGGCCATCGGCCCACGGGGCGGCGGCGATCCCGGCCAGCAGGCTGTCCAGGGCATCGGCGGAAAGAAATTGGTTGGGGCGATCCATCGCGCCCTCCCGGCTATCGACCCTCGGAAACGACCGGGGCGTAGCCTTTGTCGCGCAGACAATTATCGTAGATCTGTCGCGTGCGCTGCACCTGGTCGTGACGGTCGAACATCTGTTGCAGACGTACGTCGCGCTGCTCGTTGGCGAACGGACCCTCGGCCTGGACCTCGCGCTCGGTCTGGTAATTGGCGCGGTAACGGCATTCGGCCTGGTCGGCCTGCTGCTGCTCGACGCTCGCCTTGGGGTTATCCCATTGGGTCGGACCGGAGCCCCAGCGCGGCGCGTCGGGTTCGCTGCAAGCCGAAACCAGGAGGCCGGCGCCAAGCAGCAGGAAAGTACGGGTCGTGTTCATGGCGTCAGTATGTCCGCCGTCGCGGGTCCGCGCAACCGCCAGCCATGCTTGACGGATTTCGTTGGTGCGCCCAACAATGCCGCGATGCCGGACTTTTCGATCCAAAGGCAGCGTATGAATATGGCTGATGCCGTGTTGCTGCCCCCGCTCTCGCGCGGCCAAGGGGGTGACACGGCCATTCTATGCGGCGACGAGTCCGTCTCCTATGGCGAACTGAACGAACAGGTCAATCGCGCGGGCAATGTCTTCCGCGCTGCTGGTGTCATGCCGGGTGATCGCGTTTTGCTGTTCGTCGTGGACCGGCCGGTCTTTTTCTTTGCCTATCTCGGCCTGTTGCGCATCGGCGCGGTACCGTGCGCGCTCAATCTGCGGCTGTCGGCCGACGATCTTGCCTACACCATCACCGATGCCGGCGCGCGTATCGTCCTGGTGGACGAGGAATTCCTGCCGTTGTGCCGCAGCGCACTGGCCAAGTTGAACGCCCCGCCGCGCGTGATCGTGGCGTATGGCGAGGCCGAGGGTCTCGATTCCCTCCTACGTTTGATGGAAGGAGCCTCGGCGGAACTGGACTCGGTGGAGCGCGATGCGGACGCGCCGGGCTTCTGGATGTATTCGTCGGGAACAACCGGAAAGCCCAAGGGCGTCGTGCATGCGCAGCGCACGGTGTTGGCGGCCCGAGCGCTGCTCGGCGATGTCATGAATGTCGCGCCGGGCGATCGGGTGTTCTGCACCTCCAAGCTGTTCTTCGCCTTCGCACTCAGTCATCTGATGTTCGCGACGCTGCAATTGGGTGCGACGGCGGTGGTTTATTCCGGATGGCCGGATGCCAAGGCGGTCGGCGAGGTGATCGTGCGTCATCGGCCGTCCGTCGTGCTCAGCGTGCCGACCTTTTATCGCAATCTATTGCGTCAGGATGTCGCCGGCGCACCGGCCTTCGCGGAGGTCCGCTATTACCTGTCGGCAGGCGAGAAATTGCCGCGTGGATTGTTCGATCGCTGGATGGCGCGCACGGGCCAGCCGATCCTCGATGGGATCGGAGCGACGGAGACCTGTTTCGATTTCATCTCCAATCGGCCGGACCGGATGAAGCCCGGCACCTGCGGCCTGCCGACGCCGGATACCGAGGTGAAGCTGATCGGCGAGGACGGTGTGCTCATCACCGAGCCCGACAAAACCGGCGTCTTGTGGGTGAAGCTCGTGTGCGTCGCCAGCGGCTATTGGAACCTCGACGCGCTGAGCGCGAAGGTCTTCCGGGACGGGTGGTACTGCACCAATGACATGTTCATCTTCGATGCGCAGGGCTTCTACGAATATCAGGGCCGCGCCGACGATATGCTCAAGATCTCAGGCCAATGGGTGAGCCCGGCCGAGATCGAGGAACATGTTCTGAAGCATCCCAAGGTGTCGGAAGCCGCCGTGGTCGGTGTGCCGGACGAGGACGGCCTCATCCGCCTCGCGCTGTTCCTGGTAGCGCCGCAATTGCGCGGCTGGTCGCAGTCCGAAAAGGCGCTGTTCGAAAAGGAATTGCAGGACGCGCTGGTCGCCTCGCTCTCGATCTATAAATGCCCGCGCCGCATCTTTTATGTCGATGCCATGCCGGTGACGGCGACGGGCAAGCTGCAACGCTACGCGCTGCGAGAGATCGCCACGAAGGGCGGCGTGCTCGCCGAAAGCCGAACGTAGAGCATGATGCGGCCAATTGGCGCCGATCAGGGACGCGCCGCCGAACATGGACGGGTGCCACGCACGGCGGCCAGCACGCGTTCCAGCGCGCGGTCGCGGATGCCGAGTTCGGCGAGCCGCGTTACCGTATTGGTCAGATAATCGAGCCCGGTTCCCGATGTGCCGACACCGTCGCGGATGAGCTGCGCCGTCTCGGCAACGCTCAGGCGCCCGGCATATTGGGTATGCTTCGGATTGGCGAGGAAGGTGTAGACCTTCTCGATCTCGTTCAGTTGTGGGCCGAGGCGCGCATTGACCCATTTCGGCACGTAGACGTCGTAGATCATCTCGCGCTCGTGCAGATAGGCGCGCACGCTGTCCCAATCGGCGCCTGCCACACGGAAGGCGAGGCCACGGCACGATCCGCCGGCCAGCAGGCCCGCGACCAAGCCGGGCTTTTCCTTGCTGCCGCGATAGACGTGGGAATAGACGCACAATGCGCGATGATAGCCCTGCACGCGGGCGGGCTGCACATCCAGGTATTCGAAGCCGGTATTCCAGAGCAGCGAGCCGTAGCCGAAGACCCATATATCTTTGGCCTTGGCGTCGCGATTGGATTGAACGGCGGGTTCGGCCATCAATCACACTCTCAATTGCGTTACCAGTTGCGTCCTTAGTTGCGTCCCTAGTTACGAATAACCAGATAGACGCCGATGGCGGCGACGCCCATGCCGGCAACCTCGCCCCAGCCCAATTGTTCGCCGAACATGAGATAGCCCATCAGCGCGGTGATCGGCGGGGTGAGATAAAACAGGCTTGCGACTTTCGATGCCGCGCCGCGCCGGATCAGCGCCATCAACAATGAGATCGCACCCAGCGACAGCACGATCACCAGCCAGCCGAGCGCGAAGATGAAATGCGGCGACCATTCGACCGTGCGGCTTTCGAAAATGAAGGCGAGCACCCAGATGGCGACCGCAGACGCCGCGAACTGGATCACCGATCCGGTGCGCAGGTCCATGCTGGTGCAATAGCGCTTCTGATAGAGCGTGCCCAGCGTGATGCCGAACAATGCGACGACCGAGGGCCAGACGCTGTTGAGTTCGGCGGCGCCCACCTTGTCGCTCACCACGAGCACGAGGCCGGCGAAGCCGAGGGCGAGGCCGAGCCACTGGCGCGTCCGCACGCGCTCCTTCAGCAGCCACACCGCGATGATTGCGGTCAGCACCGGCTGCATGCCGACGATCAGGGCCGACACGCCGGTGGGCAGGCCGAGCTTGAGCGAGGTGAACACGCCGCCGACATACACCGCGTGCACCAGGATGCCGGAGACCGCGATATGCGCGCAGAGCGTCCACGACGACGGCCAGGGTGCACGCATGATCAGGCTGATCGCGACGAACAAGACGAGGACGACCGAAAAGCGCCAGCCGAGGAAGGTCAGCGGTTCGGCATAGGGCAGGCCGTATTTGCCGCCGATGAAGCCGGTCGCCCACAGGAAAACGAACAGCGCCGGCATGGCGGCGATCCAGGCGGCTTGGAGACGCGTCTGTTGTCCGGCGGGCATGGTCATAGGCGTCGTCTCGGGCGTCGTCCCCGTCATGGGGCGTGGTGATAACGGCCTCGCAGGGCCCTGTCCAACCCACTATAAAAGCCTATGGCTTTGGATCCGTCCCGTAATGCTACGCAGCCGCGCCATCCGGTGTTCGACTATCGTCCGCCGCTCACGCTGCGCCTGATCCGCTGGTTCCTGCGCGCGCTTGTCGGCTTCGCCGTACTCTGCGTCGCCTACACGGTCTTTTGGTTCTACGTGGCGAGCGAGTTCCGTGACGGACTGCCCGCCTGGATCGAGCGGCTGGGCGGGCCGGGCGCCACGCTCGCCTACCGCCAGCTCGAGATTTCCGGCTATCCGTTCCGGTTCCGCTTGATCCTGCACGAACCGCAATTCGATGCACCGGCGTTGCCCGCGCTCGCCGGTGGGGCGCTGCGCTGGCGGGCGAACCGTGTCGTTGCGACCATGGCGCCCTGGAACTTCAACAAATATGTCCTCGATCTGGCGGGCGAGCATCGCATCGATTGGCCGGGGATGGGTGGCGCACGCGCAACCAACGTGAGCGCAGATGAATTCGTCGTTCATACCGATGTGCGCGACGACGGCCTGCCGGGCGAGATGCGCTTCGACGTGGCGCGCCTGCGTATCTCAGAAAAGGCCGATGCCGATCCCTTGTGGCTTGCCGGCAAGGCGGAGATCAATGCAAAGCGCCTGTTCCCCGAGGGCGACGCCGCCATCGAGCCGACCTTCAGTCTCGATTTCCGCATCGAGGATGCGCGCATCCCGCCGGTAGACTCCCCCTTGGGGCGCGATATTGCGCGCCTGACCGGGGCGGCCAATATCATCGGCCAGTTGGCCGATCCGACCAGCGCGGATGGGTTGTCGGCATGGCGCGAGGCGGGCGGTATCGTCGAATTCACGCTGAATGAAGGGCGCTACGGCCCGCTCGTGGTCAATGGCAACGGCACCGCCGCGCTGGACGACGCGATGCAGCCGATTACCGCGGGCACCGCCAAGGTCGAAGGATTGTTTCCGGCGATCGATGCATTGCGCGAGCGCGGCGTCGTGCGTTCGCGCGATGCCGCCATGGCCAAGGTGATCCTGGGCGTGATGTCGCGTCCCGGCCCGAACGGCGCGCCGGTGATCAGCCTGCCGTTCTCGATCCAGGGACAGAAGTTGTTTGTCGGTCCCGTGCCGCTGCTGGACGTGCCGACGATCCAATGGCCGCAGCCGCGGAACGCGCGGCCGCAAGTCGTCAGGTAAGTTTTACGCTGGCGGCCGTGTGGCCTTCGCTATTACGCCTGCTTCGCGTCGATGACGCCGCGGCGGATGGCGCGCGTGCGGGTGAACTTGTCGAACAGGGTGTCGCCTTCGCCCCAGCGGATCGCGCGTTGCAGCGCGGTCAGATCCTCGTTGAAGCGCTGCAGGATCTCCAGCACCGCCTCGCGGTTGTTGAGGAAGATATCGCGCCACATGGTTGGATCGGAGGCCGCGATGCGGGTGAAGTCGCGGAAACCGCCGGCCGAAAACTTGATCACCTCGTTCTGCAGGCTGTTCTCCAGATCGGTCGCGGTGCTGACGATGGTGTAGGCGATCAAGTGCGGCAGATGCGAGGTCATGGCCATCACCTGGTCGTGGTGGCGTGCCTCCATGATCTCCACGTTCGAGCCGCATTGTTTCCACAACGCGCGCATCTTTTCGACCGCGGCGGCATCGCTGCCGGAGGGCGGCGTGAGAATGCACCAGCGCTGTTCGAACAATTCGGCGAAACCGGCCTCGGGCCCCGAATGTTCGGTACCGGCGACGGGATGGGCAGGCACCAGATGCACGCCGGGCGGCACGCAGGGGCCGAGATCGCGCACCACCGCTTCCTTGACCGAACCGACGTCGGACAGGATCGCGCCCGGCTTGAACGAATCCTTGATGGTCTCGCCGATGGCGGCATAGGTGCCGACAGGCGAGCAGACGACGATCAGGTCGGCGTCCTTCACCACCTCGCGCGCATCGAGCGAAACGGAATCGGCAAAGCCCAGCTTCATCGCGGTATCGAGGCTCGCCTGCGTACGCGCGGAGACGGCGATGTGGCCGGCGAGGCCGTCGCGCTTCAGGCGACGCGCGAGCGAGGAGCCGATCAGGCCGATGCCGATCAGCGCGACGCGGTTGAACATCACCTCGGCCATCTCAATGCGCTCCCATGAAGGTGCCCAGCGTATCGACGACGAGGCGCATTTCTTCCTCGGTGCCGATCGTGACACGCAGCGCATCGGGCAGGCCATAGCCCGTCATCTTGCGCACGATGATGCCCTTCGATTTCAGGAAGGCATCGGCGGCGTTGGCATCGTGGCCGTTTGTGCTGGGGAACCGCACGACCACGAAATTGCAATGGCTGTCGGGCACGGTGAGGCCGAACTGGCGCAGCGTCTCGGCCGTCCAGCGGCGCCAGCGCGTGTTGTGCGCCTTGGACTTGGCCACGAACTCGTCGTCGTCCAAGGCTGCGACTGCGGCGATCTGGGCCGCGGTTGAAACGGTGAACGGGCTCTTGAGCCGGTTGATCACGTCGATCACATGGTCGGGGCCGTACAGCCAGCCCACGCGCATGCCGCCCAGCCCATAGATCTTGGAGAAGGTGCGCAGCATCACCACGTTGTCGTATCGGGCGACGAATTCGGCACCGTCGGTCCAGTCCGGCGCGTCGATATATTCGGCATAGGCCGAATCGAGCAGCAGCAGAACGTCGGGCGCGAGCGCCGCGTGCAGGCGTTTCACTTCCGAAACCGGGATGTAGGTGCCGGTCGGATTGTTCGGGTTGGCGACGCAGACGATGCGCGTCTTGGGCGTGACGCGCGCGAGCAGCGCATCCACGTCAACCGTGATGTTCTTTTCCGGCGCGGTGACGACCGTGGCGCCCACGCCCTTGGCATAGATCGGGAACATGGCGAAGCCATGCGCCGAGACCAGCACCTCGTCACCGGGGCCGCAATAGCATCGCATGAGCAGCGAGATCAGATCGTCCGAACCGCCGCCGCAGACGATCTGCGCAGCCGGAATCTTGTGCTTGGCGGCGAGCTTGGCCCGGAGTTCCGTGCAGCCGCCGTCGGGATAGCGGAAGAAACCGGCGGCCGTGCCTTCGAGGGCGGCTTGCGCCTTGGGGCTGATGCCGAAGGCGCTTTCGTTGGAGGCGAGCTTGATGATGCGGGAGACGCCCTCGATCCTGGACTCGCCGCCGACATAAGGGTCGAGGTCGAGCAGGAAGGGCAGCGGCTTGGGTCTGTTGGCCATCGGCGTGCCTCAGCGCGCCTGCGCCCGGCCCGGCGCGGACGCCTGGACCTGGCTTTGCGCCTGGGCCTGGTCCTCAAGCACCAGGGGTTCGGCGAAGCCGCCGACCACGAGGATGTCGTTCAGGTTCTTCTCGAAGATGCGTTGCGCCCGGGCGATGCGCGGATCGTCGGTCGCGACGAACCCTTCGATCTCGACCAGGTGGACCCAGCGCTTGCGCTCCTGCGGATCGTGCCATTTGGAACGGAGCAGCGCGCCACCGAAGCCGCACTCGGCCATTTCGCTCAGGAACATGTCGGTCGAATAATCGGCCGCCAGGTCGATGGCGACATAGGTGTGGTCGTGGCCCGATTCTTCAGGCTCGGCGCGTGCCACGATCACCGCCTCGGTCCCGCCATAGGGCGCGGCCATGCGTGCGAACGGCAGTTTGGCGATGACGCGGATCGGCCGTCCGTCGTTGGCCGCGTTGGGGCGCACCAGCAGGTATTGCCACCACGGATCGTTATCCTGGTGATCGGGCTCAGGCAGGATGCCGACTGTGCATTGCCCGCTGACCACGGTTTCGACGACGCGGCGCGTGGTGCCGAATTTCCAGCTCACCAGCCCGGCGCCAAAATGGTCACGCGCCAGATCCCAAATGGAATGGGCCGTTTCGGTGGCATAAACTGCAACCGAAAACGGCCCTTGCATGGCGAGAGAGGCACTCAGGATCTCTCGCCATATGCGGACCAGTTGGGCCTTCGGGAAGGTGCCGATGTGGCGCTCGACGAGGGCGCGCAGGATATTGGCTTCACGCCCCGGGCGCAGTTTCAGATCGTCGCCCGTCTTGATCGCGCGGACCTTCTCGCTGACTTCGGCACGGCGCACCAAAAGCGCATGCAATTCAGCGTCGATCGCATCGATTTCCTTACGGAACGCGGAAAGATCGGGCTCGCTCATGATGGCCTGCGGTTTAAGCTCGGGCGGGGTTAAAACGGACCAGAGTGATAGTCCTCCAGACCCCTAAAATCAAAGAAAAGATTGACAGGGCAGGGCACCGTTCATAGGTGGTAGAAGTTACGGATTGGCCCCCCGAATCGGTGTAGCCTAACAATCATGAGCGTGTCACAAATCGAACCGGTCTCGCGTTTGGTTGTGCCGGAAACGGCGGGCCATCATATTCGCCTGGGCACGACCACGCCCTTGCGCCTGGATTGCGGCGTCGACCTGGTCAATTTCCCGGTGGCCTATCAGACCTACGGCACGCTCAATGCCGATAAATCGAACGCCATCCTGATCTGCCATGCGCTGTCGCTTGACCAATTCGTCACCGATCCCAACCCGGTCACGGGGCGGCCCGGCTGGTGGCATCTGGCGGTCGGCCCGGGCAAGGTGATCGACACCGATCGTTATTTCGTCATCTGCTCCAACGTTCTGGGCGGCTGCATGGGCACCGCGGGGCCGAAGGAGATCAATCCCGAGACGGGCGAGCCCTGGGGCCTCAGCTTCCCGGTGATCACCATTGCCGACATGGTGCGCGCCCAGGCGATGCTGCTCGACCATCTCGGCATCGATCAGTTGTTCAGCGTCATCGGCGGCTCCATGGGCGGCATGCAGGTGCTGCAATGGGCCTCCATGTATCCCGATCGCGTGTTGACCGCCGTGCCGATCGCCACGGCCGCGCACCATTCGGCGCAGAACATCGCCTTCCATGAAGTGGGCCGCCAAGCGATCATGGCCGATCCGGACTGGCGCGGCGGCGATTATCTGAAGTTCGGCACGGTGCCGAGCCGCGGGCTGTCCATCGCGCGCATGGTCGCGCACATCACCTACCTGTCAGAGCCCGCGTTGCACCGTAAATTCGGCCGTCGCCTGCAGGACCGCGCCCAGATCACCTTCGGCTTCGATGCCGATTTCCAGGTGGAAAGCTACCTGCGCCATCAGGGCTCGACCTTCGTCGACCGGTTCGACGCCAATTCGTACCTCTACATCACTCGTGCGATGGATTATTTCGATCTCGCCGAACAATATGGCGGTCTGCTTGCCGATGCGTTCGACCGTACGGCGACGCGCTTCTGCGTGATCTCGTTCACCAGCGACTGGCTCTATACCACGGCGGCCAGCCGCGACATCGTGCACGCGCTCAACGCGGTCGCGGCCAATGTCAGCTTCGCCGAAATCATTTCCGACAACGGCCACGATTCCTTCCTTATGGAGGAGCCGGAATTCTGGAAGGTGCTGTCGGGTTTTCTCGAAGGTGCCGCACAGCATTTCGGCGTGCGCGGATCGAAATAATGCCCGACTCGACCCCAGACTCGACCGAAGATTCGTCACCCGTCACGAACGGCATTCCCACCCGTCAGCTTCGCGTCGATCTGCAGCGCATCGCCGACATGGTGGCGTCCGGCACCCGCCTGCTCGATGTCGGTTGCGGCGACGGCGCGCTGCTCGATTACCTCGTCCATGAGAAGAACGTCGACGGGCGCGGCATCGAGATTTCGACCGCCGGCGTGAATGCCTGCGTCACCCATGGCCTGTCGGTCATCCAGGGCGACGCCGATACCGACCTCGACCATTATCCCGATGATGCCTTCGATTACGTGATCCTCAGCCAGACCATCCAAGCGACGCGCAACCCGCGCGATGTTCTGGAGAACATGCTGCGCATTGGGCGCAAAGCAATCGTATCGTTTCCGAACTTCGGCTATTGGAAGGTCCGCCTCGGGCTTTTGTTCTTCGGCCACATGCCGATCACCAAGGCGCTGCCTTACGATTGGTACGACACACCCAACATCCATCAATGCACGATCAAGGATTTCGTGCGCCTGTGCGATCGTCTCGGCATCACCATCGAACGTTCGATCGCACTCAACAATCTGGGCCACACGCGGCGCATCCATTCCAGCGTGTTCCTGTCGAACCTGATGGGCGAGCAGGGCGTGTTCCTGCTGACCAAGCGGCAGCGCCGCTGAGCGACCGGACGGTTCAGGAGTTGGGCACCGCGCTGTAGGCGCGCGCATGCGCAGGCTGGGTGCGCGGTGTCGCGGCGTAGATCTGCTTGCTCGCCTCGACCACGATGACGCCGCCGAGCGCGCTGAACCAGCGCCGGCCGATATTCTCCCAGGCGCGCGCCGAGGACATGACCATGCGCGATTTCGACGGCGGCATGTAGAGCGCGCCCTGGGTCGTCATCGGCGTGAACATGGCATCGCGCAGGAGCCGCACGAGCTGATTGGGCGAATAGGGTTCGCCATAGCCGAACGGGGTACGGTCGAGCCGTGCCCAGATGCCGCGCCGGTTGGGTGCCACGATGATCAGCCGGCCCGAGCCGGTCATGACGCGCCAGATCTCGCGCATCATCGGGCGCAATTGTTCGGCGCATTCGACCGCATGGACCAGCAGCACGCGGTCGACCGACAGATCGGGCAGCGGCAGCTCGGCTTCGTTGGACAGAAATGTCAGGCTGGCATCGTCGGCCGGCCAATGCAGCACACCCTGCTGGGCGGGCATCGCGGCGATGGTGCGTTGGGCCTCAGGGAAGGCGCCGAGATAGGGGGTGGCGAAGCCGAGCCCCATGACCGCCATTCCCGACAGGTCCGGCCACAGCGTGCGCAGGTGCGTGCGCAGCGTGCGCCGCGCCACCGCGCCGATGGGGCTCGAGTAGAAATCCCTGAGATCGATTGCATCCTGCCACATGGGGAGAAGTGTAACATATCCGCCGGGACAACAGCCCTGCAGGCGCTTGGCTAATCCAGCTCGCGCAGGACGCGGAAGCCGAAGACGTAGGAGGCGACACGGGTGTCGTTGCGCGCGCGCCAGGCCGAGCGCGCGGCGCGCGGATTGTAGTACCACGCACCACCCTTGAAGACGCGGCTTTTGCAATCACCATCGGTGCGTGCCGACCCGTCCGCGGGTGCGCCGGCATGGCTGGTGTTCCAGCAATCGGCGACCAGTTCGTTCAGGTTGCCGTGCACGTCGTAGAGGCCCCAGGGGTTCGGTTTGAACGAGCCGACCGGGGCCGATTTCACGGCGCTCCATTCGGTCGCGCAATCGCGGCAATTCACTTCGCCCGCGATCATGATGTTGCCGAACCAATATTTGGTGGTCGTGCCGGCGCGCGCGGCGTATTCCCATTCCTCTTCCGAAGGAAGGCGGTATTTGTGCCCGGTCGTCTTGGAGAGCCAGCCGAGATATTGTTCGATCTCGGCCAGAGTTACGGTATGGACGGGGCGGCGCCCGCGCCCCCAGTCGCGGTCGAACGGCTTCTTGGCGCAGCCGCCCGCATCGACGCAGGCGTCGAACTCATCGAAGGTCGTCTCGAAACGTCCGAGCGCGAACGGTTTGGCAATGGTGACCGGCACGCGCGGGCTTTCGGCCTTTTCGTCCGATCCCATGACGTAGTGGCCGGCTGGAATGACGACGACTTCCGGGCAGATCTTCTCGCAGTCGCGGAAGACCGTACCCGGTGCCAGGGATTCGGCAGCGGAAACCGGAGCCGTTCCACCGATCAGCGCGAGGAGCGCGAGCGCAACGGCGCACGCGCGCATCGGCTTATTCGATGGTCCAGGTCGGGCCCTTGCGAAGCAGGTCATTGAGGCTCGGCTTGTCGCCCTTCTTCGCCTCGACGACCTGGGCGATCACGCCCTCTTCGTAGGTCGGGCCGGGGTTGCAGTAGAGCACGCCGATCGCCATCGGCAGGGACGGCGGCTGCATGGCGCACAGCATCGTCGCGAGCATCTTGTTGGTCTCGTCATGGACCAGGATGTCTTTTTCCGTGATGCCGTTCTCGCCGATGGTCACCGACTCGATCTCGAAGGTGCCGGGCTTCACGCGCAGGCCCTTCTGCTTGTCCTTGCCGTAAAGCAGCGGCTTGCCGTGTTCGACCATGATCTGGTTGTCCGGCACGTTGTCCTTGCCGGTGAAGTAATCGTAGACGCCGTCGTTGTAGACGATGCAGTTCTGGAACACTTCGACGAAGGATGCACCGACATGCGCCCGCGCGCGCTTGAAGACCTCGGGCAGGTGCTTCTGGTTGGTGTCGATGCCGCGTGCGACGAAACGCGCACCGCAACCCAGCGCGAAGAGCGTCGGCGAGACAGGGTTATCGACCGAGCCGACCGGCGTGGAGGGCGACTTGGTGCCGACGCGCGAGGTCGGAGAATACTGCCCCTTGGTGAGGCCGTAGATCTCGTTGTTGAACAGGATGTACTGCAGGTTCACGTTGCGGCGCAGCACATGCAGCAGGTGATTGCCGCCGATGGACAGCGAGTCGCCGTCACCGCCGATCACCCAGATGTCGAGGTCCGGGTTGGAGATCTTGGCACCCGTCGCGATCGCGGCCGCGCGGCCGTGGATCGTGTGGAACCCGTAGGTCGCCATGTAGTAGGGGAAGCGCGCCGCGCAGCCGATACCCGAGATGAATACCGTCTTGGACGGATCGGCCTGCAGTTCGGCCATGGTCGTCTGCATGGCGCGCACGATCGCGTAGTCACCGCAGCCGGGGCACCAGCGCACTTCCTGGTCCGAGGCATAATCCTTGGCTTGCAGCTTGGCGGGAGGTGTTGCGACGTTCATGAGACTACCCCATTAACCCAATTGCTTGCGGATGCCGTCTTCGATCTCGGTGATCTTGAACGGCTGACCGGAGACTTTGTTGAGACCGACTGCGGGAACCAGGAACTGGTCGCGCAGCACGGTGATGAGCTGTCCGGTGTTCATTTCCGGGACCAGCACCTTCTTGTAGCTCTTCAGCAGCGCGCCGAGGTTCTTCGGCAGCGGCCAGACGTGGCGGATATGGATGTGGCTCACATCCTTGCCCTGCGCACGCATGTTGTTGACCGCGCGGCTGATCGGCCCGTAGGTCGAACCCCAGCCCACGACCGCCAGTTCGCCGCCTTTGGTGCCGATTTCGACATCCTGTTCGGGGATGAAGTTGGCAATGCCGTCGATCTTGGCCTTGCGCGTGTCGGTCATCTTCTGGTGGTTGTCGGCTTCGTAGCTGATGTCGCCGGAATTGTAGTTCTTCTCGATGCCGCCGATGCGATGCTGCAGATCCGGCGTACCCGGCTTCGCCCAGACGCGCGCGAGCGTCTTGGCATCGCGCAGGAACGGATGGAAGCCTTCCTTCTCGGTGTGGAACTTGACCGGGAACTTGGGCAGCTTGTCGACGTCGGGGATCAGCCACGGCTCCGACGCATTCGCCATGTAGCCGTCGGCCAGCAGGATCACCGGCGTCATGAACGTGGTGGCGATGCGCACCGCTTCGATCGCGGCATAGAAGCAATCGGACGGCGAGCGCGCCGCGATAACGGCGAGCGGGCTGTCGGCGTTGCGGCCGTAGACCGACTGATAGAGATCCGACTGTTCCGTCTTGGTCGGCATGCCGGTCGACGGACCCGCGCGCTGCACGTTGACGATGACGAGCGGCAGCTCGACCGCGATGGCGAGGCCGATCGCTTCCATCTTCAGTGCGACGCCCGGGCCGGAGCTGGCGGTCACACCGAGGTTGCCGGCATAGGACGCGCCCAGCGCCGCGCCGCACGCGGCGATTTCGTCTTCCGCCTGGAACGTCACGACGTCGAACGCCTTGAGGCGCGACAGCGTATGCAGCAGCGCGGACGCCGGTGTAATCGGATAACCCGCGAAGGTCATCGGCAGATCGGCCGCCTGCGTACCCTGCACCAGGCCGTAGGCGAGACCTTCGATGCCGGTGACGGTGCGGTAGAGGCCGGATTTGATCTTGGCGGGCTGCACGCGATAGGACTGTTCGCCCGACAGTTCGGTGGTTTCACCGAACGAGTGGCCCGCATTGACCGCGGCGATGTTGGCGTTGGCGATCTCGGGACGCTTGCCGAAGCGCGCGTTGATCCAGTCGACGGTCTGCTTGCGGTCGCGATCGTAGAGCCAGTAGACGAGGCCGAGCGCCCACATGTTTTTGCAGCGCACGGCTTCTTTCTGCGACAGGCCGAACTCCTTGACCGATTCAAGGGTCGCCTTGGTGATGTCGATGGCGACCACCCGATAGGCTTCGAGCGAATTGTCCTCGAGCGGATTGGCCGCGAAGCCGGCCTTCTTCAGATTGCGATCAGTGAAGGCGCCGGTGTCGGCGATGATCATGCCGCCTTTAGGCACATCCTTCAGATGGACCTTCAGCGCGGCGGGATTGAACGCCACCAGCACGTCAGGCTGGTCACCCGCGGTGCGGATCTCACGCGAGCCGAAATGGATCTGGAACGAGGACACACCGAAGGTCGTGCCCGTAGGTGCGCGGATTTCAGCGGGGAAGTCGGGGAAGGTTGCCAGGTCGTTGCCCGCCAGCGCGGTTGTCAGAGTGAACTGACCGCCGGTGATCTGCACGCCATCGCCAGAGTCACCGGCAAAGCGCACGACAACGTCTTCGATTTCTTCGCGTTGCCGCTTAATGGTATCGACGGCTGCCGATCCTTCCATGACTTCCTCACTCCTGCCCACTGGGGGCCAAATTCAGTAATCGGGTTTCATCATGCGCTCCCGCCCGGCGTCCGGGCCGACCTAAAAGTCTAGGATTTCGGGAGCTGCAATGAGGATTTCCGCGTTTCCGAGCGTACTCTCGAACTCGGCTCGTTGGCCCAAATTATCGGCCGCATACGATAACAATGGCGCACGAGCGTCAAGCCACAAAATTAATGACCCATACAACGATCGACTTGAATCTTCGCGGGGTTATTTTGCGTTGCGTAATTCCGCGATCACAGGCCCGAATTCCGCGACCACTGATTGGTAAATATCCCGCTTGAAGGAAACGGCAAGCTCTGGGACCTCTTGGGCAGGACACCACCGCCAGGCATCGAACTCAGGATGGGCAACCTCCGTGGGGGCGATGTCACCGTCGCGCCCGGTGAATTGCAGTGCGAACCATTTCTGCGTCTGGCCGCGATATTTGCCTTTCCAGACCTTGCCGACCAGATCGCTGGGCAGATCATAGGACAACCATTCCTTGGTTTCGGCGAGGATATTCGCCTCGGCGGTGCCGATTTCCTCTTCGAGCTCGCGCAATGCGGCCTCACGCGGCTCCTCGCCCTTGTCGATGCCGCCCTGGGGCATCTGCCAGGCATCGGGCGTATCGTTGCGGCGGCCGACCCAGACCTCGCCCCTTTTGTTGAGCAGCACAATGCCGACGCACGGGCGATAGGGAAGCTTGCTGGGGTCTGTGGTCATGATCGATACGTGACCTGGCTGAAGGTTCAGTGCTTGGCCGCACCCTTGGCGGCGCCAGGCGGGGGGGCGACCTGCACGATGGCCGAGGCCGGGGCGAGCTGGATCTCCTTGAGCGACAGGCTCTGGCCCCACACCGAGAGCCGCGCCAGCGTGACCGGGTGAGGCTCGGCGATGCCGACGGCGTGGCCATTCTCCTGGGCCATGCGTTCCAGTTCGGCGATGCGGCCATCGATGGCGGCCGCGGTCAGTTCGGTGTCGAGCTTCAGATCGACACGTGTCGACGGCACGCCAACCTCGCGGGCCAATGCGAAGCCGCGATCGTCGCCATTCGCGGGAACGCTGACGAACAGGACGCCGCGCTTCTTCATCTCGTCGAGAGTGGGGCGGAGCGCCGCCTCCGAGGCTGCGAATTTCGACCCCATGACCTGGATGAGCCCGGTATAGCCGACCGCGGCGCCCAACACCTGCTTCAAGCGCTGGATGTTCTGTGCGGCATCGAGGTCGGTGAGCAGCGCCAGCGGGCCCGGATCGGAGACCGGGAAGTCGCCGGGCTCCATCGGCAATTGCATCAGTGCCTCGTGTCCGCTGGAGCGGCCGAGCCCGACCCATTCGTCGAGGTTGCGCGTATAGGGATCGAAGGCGAGCGTGACGCCGGCCGGCGTCTGGCTGATGGCGGCAAGGGACGCCGCGCGGCTCAGGCCCAGTCCCGTCAGGATGATCGTCACCTTCGGCTTATCGGCCGCCCCCTCGAACGGCCGGCCGTTGACCTTCCACACGCCCTGGCTTCCGCGCGCACGGGGAATGAGTGCGCCATCCACCGTTTCGTTGTAGGCCGGATCGGGTGCCGCGAGCGGCTTGGCGGCAGGCAGCACCGGGATGTTGCGATAGGCCGCCACTGTCACGGCGGGCGTCACCAGACCCTGCGTGTCGGGCGTGGTCGCACCCTTGCCCGTGGCCCCTTTGGCCTGCGATTGAGTTGGGGGAGCCTGAGGCCGGGCCGGGGGCATCGCGGTCGCCTGCTGCTGCGCGGGTAGTGCTGCGGCCGGTGCGGGCGCCGTGGCTTGGGGTGCTGCGGCCTGTGATTGCGGCGCACTTTGTGTGGATGCGCTTTGCTCGGATACGTTTTGATTAGGCGCAGGTTGATTGGGTGCAGGCGGTGTAAGGCCGCCGTCCTTGTCTGCGGCTTGGGGTGCCGGCTCGCCGACGGGGGTACCGTCGTTGCGCGTGATGACCATCGAGGTGGCGTCGCCGGCGTCGGCCGTTTCGGCACTCTCGGTTGACTGGGCGGTTGCGGCGCTCTCCTCGTCATGGCCGGAGAAGACAAAGACATAGGCGCCGGCGCCGGCCACTGCGATGAACAGGGTCACGGCAACGGCGAGAATGGCGATCAGCTTGCCTCTGCCACGCTTTGGTTCTTCGTCGTCGAGAGTCGGCCCCTCGCCATCACTTCCGGATGGCGCGCGGCTTTCGTCGGCTTCGGGACTGCCGTCGAGGTCGTCGTCGTCATCCTCGTCGTCGAACGTCTTATCCGCCATGTGCGGACCTCCGAGGGGCCAGGCGCACTCTGGTGATCAGCCCTTCTTCTGGCCGTTGAACATGGCGACGCCGCGCAGGATGTCGAGTGCCCGTTGGAGCTGGTAGTCCTGTTCGGGCTGTGCCGCCGGGCCGTCGCCCACATGGTCGGCGGGTGCCGCCGGGTCTTTCTCGCCGCCGGAGGGCTTGGCCGCGTTGGGATCGATCGGCTGTTCGCCGAGCGAGGTCGGCCGGTCGATCGCGCCCTTGAGGTCGGATTCACGCCGACGCACCGCACCGGGCTGCGCCAGGGTTTCGAAACGCCCTTGCTCGACGAAGATGTCGGGCTCGATGCCGGTCTTCTGGATCGAGCGCCCCGACGGCGTGTAGTAGAGCGCGGTCGTCAGGCGCATGGCGCCGTACTGGCCGAGCGGACGGATGGTCTGCACCGAACCTTTGCCGAACGAGGTCGTGCCGAGCACGATCGCGCGCTTGTGATCCTGCAACGCGCCCGCGACGATTTCGGACGCCGAAGCCGAACCGCCGTTGATCAGTACGATCATCGGCTTGCCCTTGGCGAGGTCGCCCGGCCGCGCGTTGAAACGCTGCTGGTCTTCCTTGGCGCGCGAACGGGTGGAAACGATCTCGCCCTGTTCGAGGAACTCGTCGGACACGGCGACCGCCTGATCGAGCAGGCCGCCCGGATTGTTGCGCAGATCGAGGATGACGCCTTTGTACTTGTCGCCCATCTGGGAGAGCATCTTGGTCATCTCGGTCTTGATGCCATCCGCGGTCGGCTGGCTGAACGATGAGATGCGCAAGTACGCAATGTCATTGCCTTCGATGCGCGAGCGCACGGTGCGGAGCGGGATCACCGCGCGGGTGACGGAAACGTCAAACGGCTCCTTGCCCTGGCGCAGCACGGTGAGCTTGATGTCCGTGCCGACCTTGCCGCGCATCATTTCGACCGCGTCGTTCAGCGTCAGACCCTGGACCTGCTTGCCGTCCAGGTGCGTGATCAGATCGCCCGGCTGCAGGCCGGCGCGGCTCGCCGGGGTATCGTCGATGGGCGAGACCACCTTGACGACGCCGTTCTCCATGGAGACTTCGATGCCGAGCCCGCCGAAATTGCCGCGGGTCTGGACCTGCATGTCCTTGTAGCTTTTGGCATTCATGTAGCTCGAATGCGGATCGAGCGAGGACAACATCCCGGTGATGGCGGCTTCGATGAGCTGCTCGTCGCCGACCTCGTCGACGTAATTGGCACGTACCTGTTCGAACACGTCGCCGAACAGGTTCAACAAGCGATAGGTCTGCTCGTCGTTGTGTTTTTCCTTGTCGGCCGGCTGCTTTTCAGCCGCGAACGCTGCACCGGACGTCAAAAGAAATGCGGCGGCGGCCGCTGTTAACAACGCCTTTCTCATCCGTTTGCCTTACCTTTTCGTGCTGCCAGCCATGGCAGTGGGTTGATTGGCTGTCCGTTGCGTCTCAATTCGACATAGAGCGAAGGCGATGCATCCGCCGCCGGATCCATGATCCCCACCGGTTCACCGGACAACACGCGCTGCCCGACAGTGGCATCGATCCGGGATAACCCAGCCAGAAGCGTATGATATCCCTCGCTGTGTTCGATGATCAAGAGTTGCCCATAGGCGCGGAACGGCCCGGCGAATACAACTTTTCCCTCATAGGGTGCGATGACCTGCGCGCCGGGACGCGTTTCGATGTCCACGCCCTTGCGGGTGATCCCGGCGGGCGTCGGTTCGCCGTAATGGCCGGAGATTTTCCCTACGGCGGGCATGGGTAATTGCCCCCGCAAATCGCTCATCCGGCCGGTGGTGAACGGCACGGCGCTGGCGACCTGTGTCTTGGTGTCGGTCTCGGTGTTCTTGGTCTTGGTATTCTGGGGCTCGGCTTTTTCAGCCGGCGGGCGCGCGCTGCGGGTCGCCTGACGCTGGCTTTGCGGCGGGGCCGGCTTGTCGCCCGGTTCGCGCTGTAGCTCCAAGCCTTCGAACAATTCGCGCAGGCCCTCGGCCTCGCCGGCGAGCTTGTCGAGCCGCGCCACCTCACTTTTGCGTTCGGCGAGCGCCCGGCGCTGCTGACTCTTGGCGACGGCGAGCTGCTTGTCGAGTTCGATACGTTCCGCGCGCAGCGCAGCACCCGTGCTGGCCAGTTCCGCCTTGCGCTGCGCGATTGCCGAACGCGTTTCGGCGAGCGAGTCGAGATCATCCTTCAGCGAAGCCGCACGCCCCTCGATCTGCGGCACCACGCCGCGCAGCACGATGGCGGCGCGCACCAATTCCGACGGTTCTGCCGGATAGGCGACGATGGCTTCCGGCGGCAGGCGCGACATGCGCTGTAGCGCGCTCAGCAATTGGCCATAGGTGCGCCGCCCTTCGGCCAGCGCAGCGCGCTTCTGTTTTTCCGTCGTATCGAGCACGGCGATCTCGGTCTCGAGGTCTTGCATGCGCTGTTCGAGTTCGCGGATGGAATTCGCCATTTCGACGCGCGCGTGCGTCACGTCGGTGATTTCCTGGCGCAACGACTTTGCTTTCTCGTCGAGTGCGTCGGATTTCTGCTGACCCGTGCGGATCTGCTGTTCGATTTCCTGCAGCCGCTTGTTCATGTCCTGCGATAACGCAGGGGCGGCACTCAACAGGACGATGGACAGCGAGGCGACGAGCCCGATTTTCATTCGTGTGGCTTCACTTCGCTGCAACCATGGCATGGTGATCAATCAGCGAGTGGCCAGTCATCTCCTTCGGGGCGGGGATATTCATGAGTTCCAGCACGGTCGGCGCCACGTCGGCCAACACGCCGCTCTCGACGTGCGAAATGCCGGCCGGCGGATTGACCAGGATGAAGGGCACCAGCGACAGCGTGTGCGCGGTGTGCGGCTGATGATGTTCCTCGTCGACCATGTCTTCGCAATTGCCGTGATCGGCGGTGATCAGCATGGTCCCGCCTTTCTCCAGCAGGATCTTCTCCAGCCGGGCGAGGCAGGCATCGACGGTCTCGGCCGCCTTCACGGCCGCTTCGAAGATGCCGGTATGGCCGACCATGTCGCCGTTGGCGTAATTGACGACAATCAGGTCGAACTTGTCGGACCGGATCGCGTCCACCAGCTTGTCGGTCACTTCGATGGCCGACATCTCCGGCTTCAGATCATAGGTCGCAACCTTGGGCGACGGCACAAGGATGCGCTCCTCGCCCGGGAATTCGCGCTCGTCGCCGCCGTTCAGGAAGAACGTGACGTGGGCGTATTTCTCGGTCTCGGCGATGCGCAATTGCGTGAGGCCCGCGTTCGAGATCACCTGGCCCAGGATGTTGTTGAGCGCGCGCTGCGGAAACAGGGTATCGAGCTGCTTGCTCAGCGCTTCCGAATATTCGGTCATGCCGATGCGATGCGAGAATTTGATCGGGCGCTTGCGTTCGAACCCGTTGAAGGCGGGATCGACCAGCGCGGTCAGGATCTGGCGCGCGCGATCGGCGCGATAGTTGAACATGAGGATCGCATCGCCGTCCGTCATGCCGCCGTAACCGTCGATAACGGCGGGCAGCATGAATTCGTCGGTCTTGCCGGCTGCATAGGATTCCTTGATCGCGGTCAGTGCATCGGGCGCTGCGTTGCCTTCGCCCTCGACCATCGCGTTGTAGGCGCGCACCACGCGGTCCCAGTTCTTGTCGCGGTCCATGGCGTAATAACGCCCGGTCACGGTCGCGATCTTGAAGTTCTTGCAGTCCTTCAACGCCTCGATGACCTGGCCGACGAAACCTTGCGCGGATGACGGTGGCGTGTCGCGTCCATCGAGAAAGGCATGCAGCCGTGTCTTCACGCCCGCCTTGTCGAGCACGCGCACCAGCGTGATCATATGATCCTGCATGGAATGCACGCCGCCTGGGGAAACGAGGCCCATCAGGTGGCACACGCGCCCACTTTGATTGTTTGGCCCGGCGAGGTCCTTGATCAGCGCGGTCAGCGGCTCAAGTTTGGCGATCGAGCCGTCGGCGATCGCCTGGTCGATGCGCGGCAGTTCCTGCATGACGATGCGGCCCGCGCCGATATTCATATGTCCGACCTCGGAATTGCCCATCTGGCCGGTCGGCAGGCCGACATGCAGCTCGGAGGCTTCCAGCGTCGAGCGCGGATAGGTCGCGCGCATGCGATCCAGCGTGGGGGTCTTGGCGGCGGCAATCGCGTTGTCGTCGCCGCCGGTTCGTTCACCCCAGCCGTCCAGGACGCAAAGTACGATGGGTTTCGGGCGGTTCGTGAAGGTCGGTGTTGTCATGATGGCTATGCGGTTAACGGTGATAGGGATGGTTCGTCAAGATGCATTGCGCCCTATAAATCTGTTCGATCAACATGGTCCGCGCCAGCATGTGCGGCCATGTCATAGCCCCCAGCGACAAGGCAAATGAAGCCTGCGTGAGCAAGGTTCCGTCCAGTCCGTCAGCACCCCCGATCATGAAGGCGACGGGCCCGTTTTCCTGCCATTCATTCAATTTCCTGGCGAAGGTACGGCTATCGAGGCTTTTTCCCGTGGCATCCAGACAGACCAGGTAGGCCTTGTCCGGCACGGCCTTGCGCAATAATTCGCCCTCGCGCGCCTTCAATTCGGCGCCCGACAATGGACGCTTTTCCTCCACCTCGCGCAAGCTGAGTGGCCAGGTGATGCGCTTGGCGTAATCGTCCCACAACTCTCGCGTGGGGCCCGATTTCATGCGCCCTACGGCGGCGACAACGATCTCCATCGCGCCTCCGCGCGTCCTGCAAGCTCTCTCCGCACGCCCAGTCGAAGCCGGGCGTCAGGCCAAAGCGGTCAAACTAGACCGACCAAACTAGATCGGCCAAATCAAACTGGCCAAATCAAACTGGCGAGGCCGCCAACTGTGTCGACGCGCGCGGCGCCGGCGTTCCCCAGATCTTCTCCAGTTCGTAGAATTTCCGCACATCGGACCTGAAGACATGGACGACGACGTCGCCCCCGTCGATCAGAACCCAGTCGCCTTGATCGAGCCCCTCGACAGGGACCTTGCCAAGGCCTGCGGATTTGAATTTTTCCCGGAGATGTTCGGCCATCGAGGCGACGTGGCGTTGCGACGTGCCGGTTGCGATGACCATGTGATCGGCAAAATCGGTTTTGCCGGAGAGATCGATGACGACCACGTCTTGCGCTTTGTCGTCGTCGAGAGACGCCGTGACCAGATCAACGAGCGTGTCGCGTTCCGAAGGCGTCGGTTTTTGACGTGCTATGGGTGTTGTCTCCTTGCCTGACTCGTCATTGCCCCAGGTTACCCAATATGGGCCTGGCGCTGACGGATCCGTGTGGCCGAAGTTGCGTCAGGCGCCATTCCGACGAAGACCCAGGCTGGCGCCCTTCGCTCGGCGAGCCGATGGGCCCGGATATCCGGAACCCGGAAGCGTGCGAAGCGTTTCGCCGCGCGGCCCGTCAACGCCCGGTAAGAATAGGAAGGTCGTGGAAAAATCGCAATGGGAACCGTGCGCATGATCGCGCCCCAATCCCGCCATTGTGGCAGTTGGATGAAATTGTCGGCCCCAAGGAGGAAAACGAAATGGTTTTGTGGGAAACGGACACGCAACTGTCGCAAAGTATCGATAGTGTAGCGGGTTCCCATCTCACGCTCGATCTCGCTCACGACGATGCGACCCTCCGATTCGGCGGCGATTCGCGCTTTGGCGACGCGCTCGGCGAACGGTGCCATGCCGTCGGCCGACTTCAATGGGTTCTGCGGCGAGACCATCCACCACACTTCATCCAACGCGAGACGTTCGAGCGCGGTCTGACTCAGGTGCAGATGGCCCTGGTGCGCGGGATTGAAGGAGCCTCCGAGAAGGCCGATGCGCTTGTCCATCAATGGTGGCCGGGCGGCTAAGGGCGTATCTGGCCCGTGCCGCGCACGACGTATTTGAAGGTCGTGAGCTGTTCGACGCCGACGGGGCCGCGCGCATGCATCTTGCCGGTGGAGATGCCGATTTCCGCGCCCATGCCGAATTCGCCGCCGTCGGCGAACTGGGTGGACGCATTGTGCAGCGCGATCGCGCTGTTGATGCCGGTGAGGAACTTCTCCGCCGTTGCCTGATTGGCTGTCACGATGGCGTCGGTATGTTCGGTGCCATAGGTGTTGATGTGGCGCACGGCTTCGTCGACGCCATCCACCTGCTTCACCGAGATGACGGCATCGAGATATTCGGTGCGCCAATCCTCATCGCTCGCCGGGTGGACGCGCTTGTCGAGCGCCTGCACCGCCGCATCGCCACGGATCTCGCAACCTGCCGCATCGAGCGCATCGAGGATCGAGGGCAGGTGCGTCTTCATCACGTGCCGGTCGACCAGCAGCGTTTCGGTCGCGCCGCAGACTGACGTGCGGCGCATCTTGGCATTGAGCACGATCGCTTTCGCCATGTCGGCATCGGCGTCCTTGTCGATATAGGTGTGGCACAACCCCTCGAGGTGCGCGAAGACCGGAACCTTCGCTTCCTTTTGCACACGTTCGACCAGTGACTTGCCGCCGCGCGGCACGATGACGTCGATGATGCCGCTCATGGTCAGCATCTCGCCGACCGCGGCGCGGTCGGTGGTCGGCACCATCTGCAGCGCCGCCTGGGGCAGGTTCGCCGCACGCAGGCCCTGCTGCATGCATTCCAGGATCAGTTTGGATGTGCGGAAGCTTTCCGATCCGCCGCGCAGGATCGCTGCATTGCCGGATTTGAGGCAGAGCGCGCCGGCATCCGCCGTCACATTGGGGCGCGATTCATAGATGATGCCGATGACGCCGAGCGGCACGCGCACGCGTTCGATGTGCAATCCGTTGGGCCGATCCCATTCCGCCATCTTGGCGCCGACCGGATCGGCGAGTGCTGCTACATCCTCGATGCCCTTGGCCATGCCTTCGATGCGTTTGTCGTCCAGCATCAGGCGGTCGAGCATGGGACCCGACGTGCCGCGCGCTTCGGCATCGGCCATATCGAGCTTGTTGGCTGCGATGATCTCCGCCTTGCGGGCGCGGATCGCACTCGCGGCCTCGGTCAGCGCGCGCGCCTTGGCGGCAGGTTCGGCGAGGGCGAGGGCCGCCGCCGCGTCCTTGGCGGCGCGGCCGATGCCCAGCATCAGTTCGTGTATGTCGGCACTCATAGGATCACCAGATCGTCGCGATGGACCATCGCGTCGCGCCCACGGTAGCCGAGCAGACCTTCGATTTCATCCGTTTTGTGTCCGATGATGCGCCGCGCGTCGTCGGCGGAATAATTGACGAGCCCGCGCCCGACCTCGCGGCCGTCGCTGCCCTTGATGGCGACCGCGTCGCCGCGCTGGAACGCGCCGGTGACGTCGATGATGCCGGCGGGCAGCAGCGAGCGGCCCTGGCCCAAGGCTTTCGCCGCACCTTCGTCCACGATCAGCGCGCCGGTCGGCTGCAAGGAGCCGCCGATCCAGGTCTTGCGCGCGGTCTGCGGATTGCCGCGCGGCAGAAACCACGTGCAGGACCCTTCGCGTTCGAGTGTCTTCAGCGGATTGTCGATGCGCCCATCGGCGATGATCATGCTGCAGCCCGCGTTCATGCAGAGCTTGGCGGCGACCAGCTTGGTCACCATGCCGCCGCGCGCGTCGGCCGAATTGGACGCACCGGCCATCGCTTCGATCTCGGGCGTCAGTTCGCGCACCTCGGCGATCTTTTTCGCGGCCGGGTCCTTGTGCGGGTCGGCGGTATAGAGGCCGTCGATGGTGGAAAGCAGCACGAGCAGGTCGGCGCTGACCATGGAGGCGACGCGTGCCGCCAGGCGATCGTTATCGCCGAAGCGGATCTCGTCGGTGGCCACCGTGTCGTTCTCGTTGATCAACGGCACCGCGCCGACGCCGAGCAAGGTCATCAGCGTGGAACGCGCGTTCAGGTAACGGCGACGGTTCTCGCTGTCGTCCAGTGTCAGCAGGATCTGCGCGACCGAGGTGCCGTGCGCGCCCAGGCGTTCCTGATAGGCATGGGCGAGGCGGATCATGCCGGCGGCCGCGGCAGCCTGTTTTTCCTCAAGCTTCAATTCGCCCGGCTTGAAGCCGAGATAACGCCGGCCTAGCGCGACCGCGCCCGATGAAACAAGGATGACTTCCTGTCCGCGCGCGCGCCACGCCGCCACCTCGTCGGTCAGCGACGATAGCCACGATTCATGCAGCTTGCCCTGCTTGTCGACCAGCAGCGCCGAGCCCACCTTGACGACGACACGTTTGGCCGCGCGCAGACGATCGGCCTGATGCGACGCAACGGATGTCATTCCGCCGCCTCGTCGAAATCGTCGTCGTCGTCATCGAAATCTCTGTAGCGGTCGAGATCGTTCGGATTCGCGGTCATGATGGATCGATCGTCGCCGCCTTCTTTCTCGCGCTCCTGCTTGATGATGGCATGCAGTTGCACCAGCACCTCCTGGATGCCCATGCCTGCGACGCCGGAGATCGTGTAGACCTCCTTCTTGATCGAGCGTTTGAGCGCGGCTTTCTTTTTCTTGATCTCTTCGGGCGTCAGCGCGTCGATCTTGTTGAGCGCGACGATTTCGATCTTCTCGTTCAAGCCACCGCCATAGGCTTCCAGTTCGTGGCGCACGGTCCGATAAGATTGCGCGGGCTTTTCTTCCGTCGCATCGATCAGGTGAAGCAGCACGCGGCAGCGCTCCACATGGCCGAGGAAGCGATCGCCCAGCCCTGCACCCTCGTGCGCGCCTTCGATCAGGCCGGGAATGTCGGCGATCACGAATTCATCCTGTCCGACATGGCCGACGCCCAGATTGGGGTGCAGTGTGGTGAAGGGATAATTGGCGATCTTGGGGCGCGCGCGCGTGACGGCGGCCAGGAAGGTCGATTTGCCCGCATTGGGCAGCCCGACCAGGCCGACGTCGGCGATCAATTTCAGGCGCAGCCAGATCCATTTATCCTCGCCGGGCCAGCCGGGTAGGGCCCGTTCGGGCGCCTGCGTGACCGAGGTCTTGAAATGGGCATTGCCGAAGCCGCCATCGCCGCCCCGGGCCAACACAACCTGCTGGCCGACGCGGGTGAGGTCGGCGAGCACGGTTTCGCGCTCTTCGTCCAGCACCTGGGTGCCGACAGGGACGCGCAGGATGACGGGATCGGCTGCGCCGCCCGTGCGGTTCTGACCTTTGCCGTCGCCGCCTTTGCGCGCCTTGAAGTGCTGCTGATAGCGGAAATCGATCAGCGTGTTCAGCCCGTCGACGCATTCGACGATGACGTCGCCGCCACGTCCACCGTTGCCGCCGTCGGGGCCACCGTATTCGATGAACTTCTCGCGACGGAAACCGACGCAGCCGTCGCCGCCGTCACCGCTTTGGATGAAGACCTTTGTCTGATCGAGGAATTTCATCGTCGTTAAATGGGGCGCCGATGCCTTCGGCGCCACCGATCCTTCCGGCCCAGGTTTCCAAGGAAGCTTAAGGGGGCGGACTATAACCGCGGCCGAGCCGGAAATGAAGGCGTTAAGACGATATTCTACAGATTTATTTGGTTAATCCGTATAGGTCATGCAGGCGGCGTTCAAGATGCCGCCCGCCACCGCCATCAGCGCCAGGAACGCGCCGGCCGCCAGATCGCCCGCCTCGATCTTCTTTGATGCCCCTTTGAGCAGCAGCGAGGCGAGGAAGAAGACGACAATCTGCACCACCAGCGCGATGACCGCCCAGATGCCCATGTCCAGCAGGTTGACGCTTTGCGCCACCGCCTGAGAGAGCGGGATGACGAAGCCGATGACCGCGCCGCCGAAGCTGATGGAGGCGGCCGTATTGCCCTGGCGCACGAGCGTCAGTTCGTGGTGCGGCGTAATCAGCGTGTAGAGGAAGATGAAGGCCGCGAGCGCGACGATGCAGGAGCCCGCAAAGACCAGGAACAGCGGCAGGCCCGAAAGGCTGGAAGTGACGACGATGGCGGTCTGGTCCATGGCAGGTCTCCGGATTTATCCGTGGATGATGTGCGGCACGAAACGCGAGGTGTTGGACGTGATCGGCTTGGTATCCTCGCGCAGGCCCAGCCCGCACGCCTGGCCCGCGACGATCCACGAACCGAGCACCGGATAATTCCCGTCGAACGCCGGCAATTGCGACAGCGCCTGCACGACGTAGCCTTCGGCGCCATAGGGGCCGTCGGCGCGCGCCGGATGGGCCGCGCCGATCAGTTCCACGTTCGCGCCTTCGCGCCCAAAGATGGGTTTGCGCGCATAGGCGCCGCCCGCGGTGAGATCTTGCGCGGCCGGATCGTCCTCGAAATAGGCGGGCAGCAGATTGGGGTGGCCTTCGAACATCTGCCACAGCACGGCGAGCAGGCCCTTGTTCGACAGCGTCATCTTCCAGGCCGGTTCGATCACGCGGCACGGATCGTTCAGCATGTGTTGGGCGAATTCTTCGTCCATCAGCCATTCCCAGGGATAGAGCTTGAATAGATCGGTGATGATGCGATCGTCGAGATCGGTGAACTGCCCGTCCGCAGTGATGCCGATATCCTCCATCTGCACGAAGCCGGTCTCGACGCCGGCCTGGCGCGCGCAATCTTCCAGGTATTCGACGGTGCCGCGATCCTCCGCGTGGTTCTTCACGCAGGCAAGCGTCAGGCGCCGGTCCCCGAAGCCCATATTGGCGAAGGCGTCGATCAGCTTGTCCTGGATCGAATTGAACTGGTCGGCATCGTCGGGAACGATGCCGCTGTCGCGCGCATCCTCCAACCAGGCCCATTGGAAATAGGCGGCCTCGAACAGCGAGGTTGGCGTATCGGCGTTGAACTCGAGCAACTTCGCGGGCCCGGTGCCGTCATAACGCAGATCGAATCGGCCATAGAGGTCCTTGTCGCCGCGCTGCCATGTCATGCCCATGTAATCCCACGCCTTTTGTGGGATGCGCATGCGGGTGAGCAACTCGTCCGAATTCAGGATCTCGCGCACCGCGTCGTAGCACATGTTGGCGAGTTCTTGGCTTACGTCCTCGATGTCGCGCTCGATCTCCTCGAGCGTGAAGGCATAGCAGGCACTCTCGTCCCAGTATTTCTCACCGTCGATGGTATGGAAGGCGAAACCGGCCTCATCAGCCTTGCGGCGCCAATCGGGCCGCTCGGTCACGCTGTGACGACGCACGAGAGTAGGGCCTAAGAGGCGACGCTGACCGAATTGGCGCGCGCGCCGAAACCGCCGCGCGACAGCGTCGTGGCGGGGGCACGCGACGCCGTGAACACCGATTGCGGCATGCGCGCAAGGCCCGAGGCGCTCGCGACGCGCGTGCCGCTGCCGGTGTAAAAGCCGGTACCGCCGGCTTGGCGCGCGGTAGCGCCGACTGGGCGATAGAGCGGCTGGGCCATCGCGCTTTGCCCGCCCATCATGTTGCCGATCATGTAGCCCGCCATCATGGGCATGAAGAACGAGCCGAAGCCGCCACCTGAGGATTGGGCCGTCTGCTCCGATGTCTGCTGCGCGGGAGGCTGGCTGTTGGCGCCGGCGCCCGGCGGGATTTCGCTTGCGGCCTGGGCCGGCGTCTCGCAATGGCCGAACTCAGCCTCGCAATCGGCCTTGTTGGCGTAGCGCGGCGCGTTTTGCAGGTGTTCCTTGGCTGCTTGGGCGATGGCGGTTTCGCACGCCGACTGGCTGTAACCCATGACCGTGCATTGATCGACCGTCTCGAAAACACCGACCTCGACCGATTCGTCGCAAGCCGACAGGCTCAGTGCCGCGCCACCCATCAGGATCAGCCGCAAAGAAGCTGAGCGTTTCATCGAGAATCTCCCAATATTCCTAGGTTAATAGTATCGGCATACAAAAACGGCGCCGCAAGGGGCGCCGTTTTCAGAATCGCTAATAAACGTGGCGTTTTTTAGGCAGATGCAACCGGTTCGATGGTGACGAACGTCCGGTCGAGGCGGCGCTTCACGAACTTCACCTTGCCGTCGACGAGCGCGAACAGGGTGTGGTCGCGGCCAATGCCGACATTGTCGCCCGGATGATACTTCGTTCCGCGCTGGCGCACGATGATGTTGCCGGCAATAACCTCTTCGCCGCCGAACTTCTTCACGCCGAGACGGCGCCCGATGGAATCGCGGCCGTTGCGCGAAGAGCCGCCAGCTTTCTTATGTGCCATGACGTTGTGTCCTTCTTACTCAGCGGTGGCTTTCTTGGCGCGCGCGCGGGTCTTTTTCGCGGGCGCTTCGGCCGGTTCAGCCGCCTTGGCGATCGGCGCGACGGCGCCCATGCCGTTGATGTCGAGCACGCGCAGCACGGTCTGCAGCTGGCGATGGCCCTTGGTGCGACGATAGCCGGTACGGCGCTTCTTCTTGAAGACAACGACCTTATCGGCGCGATTCTGATCGAGAACCTCGCAGGTCACCGTGGTGTTGCCGAGAACAGGCGCGCCGATCTGCGGCGACTTGCCATCCTCACCCATCATAAGGACCTGATCGAGCGTGAGCTTGGAGCCGGCATCGGCCGCCAGCCGCTCAACGATGAACACATCGCCGGGCGACACCCGATACTGCTTACCACCTGTCTTAACGACTGCGTACATGATGAAACCGTTCCTATTGGAAGGCGCGGAACCTACCGGCCCGGGCTCGACCTGTCAACTCGCGGATTTGAACGCTGTAAAAGGCATTAAAACCCAGCTCTGCCAAGGCCTTAACCGCTCAAGATCGTAGCCGGCCGTCCAAGTTCGCCCAATAAATACAATCTGGCCGATTATGTCGGATCGAGGGGCTTGAGTACATCGAGTCCTAATATTATGACCCCGACCATGCGCTTCCAGTACACCCTACTTTATATAACCCTGATCGCGATCGTGAACTGGGCCTTCGTGGTCATGGAGCCCATCCGGCTGCCCGGTGGCGTGATCTGGCCGCCAATGACGATCCTGGTCGGTTTCGTGTTTGTCGTGCGCGACTTCGCCCAGCGCGAGATCGGCCATTATATCCTGGGTGCCATGGGCATCGGTGTGGTGCTCAGCTATTTCATGGCGAGCCCGCAGGTCGCCTTTGCCAGCGCAGTGGCTTTCCTGATCAGCGAGATGGCGGACTGGGCCGTGTATACCTTCACCAGCCGGCCGCTATCGCAGCGCGTCATCTGGTCGAGCGTCATCTCCACGCCGATCGACACGTTCGTGTTCCTCAACATGCTGGGTTTCTTCTCGGTCACGGGTGCGGCTGTGATGACGCTGTCCAAGCTCGCGGGCGCGGTCATCGTGTGGTGGCTGATTCGCCGGCGCGAACAGCGCCGCGCTCTGCCCGCTTAAGTCTTACGGCAAATCGAAGATCAGCGCTTCGGCGGCCTCATCGGGCGCGCTCAGGCTGATCATCTGTTCTTCGCGGATCGCCGCGCCGTCGCCGGACGACAAGGCCGTCCCGTTCACCACGATCTGTCCACGTGCGACCTGCAGATAAGCGGATCGTCCCCGTGCCAAGGCATGGCCGGCACTTGCGCCCGGCGCGAGGCGGACGGCGTGGATCGCGACATCCTGATGGACGGCAACCGCATCGTCCGAACCCGATCGGCCGCCGATCAGCGTGATGCCGTCGCGTGTGGGAACCTGCTTCTGTTCGTAGGAGGGCTCGATCCCGGTCTCGGACGGCAGGATCCAGATCTGCAGGCAGCGGCATGGCGTTTCGTCCGACGGATTGAATTCGGAATGGATGATGCCGGTACCGGCACTCATGCGCTGAATCTCGCCCGTGCCGATGATCGTGCCGTTACCCAGCGTATCGCGGTGCGCCATCGCGCCGTCCGCCATGAAGGAAACGATCTCCATGTCGCGGTGCGGATGCATGGGGAAGCCGGCGGCGGGTGCGATATGGGTTTCAGCGATGGAGATGAGCGGCCCGATCCCGCCGGCATGGGGATCGCGCGCATTCCCTTCGGCGAAGGTGCGATGAATCGCGACCGTGCCGTGGTCGGACGTCATGCGGTCGGCACTTCTGAGCACGTGGATCATGGACCCATTATATAGGCGCGATGTCGCCTTTTGCCCACTCTTCGCGCGTTTGCGCGGCGAAATCCGCCAGTTTGCCCGCCGTGATGGCAGCGCGTATGGCGCGCATGTGATCCTGGTAATAGGTGACGTTGTGGCGCGTCAGCAGCATCGCGCCCAGCATTTCTTCGGCCTTGAACAGGTGATGCAGATAGGCGCGGCTATAGCCGGTGCAGGCGAGGCAGGCGCAGTGCTCGTCGATGGGACGCGGATCTTCGGCGTGGCGCGCGTTGCGGATGTTGATCTCGCCGCGGCGCGTGAAGCCCTTGCCGGTGCGGCCCGATCGCGTCGGCATCACGCAATCGAACATGTCGATGCCGCGCATCACCGCGCCCAGGATGTCGTCCGGCGTGCCGACGCCCATCAGGTAGCGCGGCCGGTCGGCCGGCAGGTGCGGCACGGTGAAATCGAGCACCTGGAACATGGTCTCCTGGCCTTCGCCGACCGCGAGGCCGCCCACCGCGTAGCCTGGGAAATCGATGCGGACCAGGGCTTCCGCCGATTGGCGGCGCAGATCGTCGAACACGCCGCCTTGCACGATGCCGAACAGGCCGTAGCCCGCGCGACGCTTGAAGGCATCTTTCGAGCGTTGCGCCCAGGCGAGCGTGAGATCGAGCGAGCGTGCCACGAGATCCTTGTCGCCGCCGAAGGCAGGGCATTCGTCCAGCACCATGGTGATGTCGGAATCGAGCAGGTGTTGGATCTCGATCGAGCGCTCTGGCGTCAGCTCATAGGTCGCACCGTCGATGTGCGACTGAAAGGTGACGCTTTTGTCCGTGATGGTGCGCAGCTTCGACAGCGACATGACCTGGTAGCCGCCGGAATCAGTGAGGATCGGCCCGGGCCAGTTCATGAACTTGTGCAGCCCGCCGAGTTTATCGATGCGCTCCGCGCTCGGGCGCAGCATCAGATGATAGGTGTTGCCGAGCACGATCTCCGCGCCGGTCGCGGCAACGTCGGGTGCGGTCATCGCCTTGACGGTCGCGGCCGTGCCCACAGGCATGAAGGCGGGTGTGGCGGCCGGCCCATGCGCGGTCGTCAAGCGGCCGGTGCGCGCCGCGCCGTCGCGCGCGGAAATGGTGAAGGTGAAGTCGGTCACGAAATCGGGGCTCGTTCCAGGAAGCAGGCATCGCCATAGGAATAGAAACGATAGCCTTGTGCAATGGCGTGTTCATAAGCCGCGCGCATGCGGGGTAATCCGGCGAATGCGGAGACCAGCATGAACAGGGTTGAACGCGGCAGGTGGAAGTTGGTCACCATCGCATCGATCGCCTTGAAGCGATAACCCGGCGTGATGAAGATGTTGGTGGTGTCCTGGAATGGATGAAGGGTGCCGTCCGCGCCGGCAGCGCTTTCGATCAGGCGCAGCGAGGTGGTGCCGACGGCGACGATGCGTCCGCCCTTGGCGCGCGCCCCGTTGATGACGTCGGCGGTCTCGCGCGTCACCGCACCCCATTCGGAATGCATCACATGGTCGTCGGTATCCTCCACCTTCACCGGCTGGAAGGTGCCCGCGCCGACATGCAGCGTCACGAACGCAATGGTCACGTCGCGCTGTTTGAACGCTGCCATAAGGGGCGGCGTGAAATGCAGTCCCGCTGTGGGGGCGGCTACCGCGCCGTCATGCTTGGCGTAGAGGGTCTGGTAATCCGCGCGATCTCCCGTCTTGATGTCCGCCGCCGCATCGCGCGCGCGTTTGATATAAGGCGGCAGAGGCATGATGCCGTGGGTTTCCAGCGCGAAGCGCAGATCGCCGTCGCTCATATCAAATGCCAGCAGGATATCGCCGCTTTCGCGCTTCTCGATCACGCGTGCGGCGAAACCAGGGGCGAAATCGATGAAATCGCCCGCCTTCAGCCGCCGTCCGGGCCGCGCGAGCGCGAGCCAGTTCCCCTCGGCCTCGCGCATCATCAAAGTGACCTCGACCTTGGCCGCACCTCGCCAGCCGTTGAGTCGGGCAGGGATGACGCGGGTGTCGTTGAACACCATCACATCTCCCGGGTGCACCAGCTTGGGCAGGTCCGTGATGCGAAGGTCGGCCAGATTCTCCGCCACGTGCAGCAGACGTGCGGAATCGCGCGGCCGCGCCGGTTCCTGGGCGATCAGTTGGGCGGGGAGTTCGAAATCGAAGTCAGTGACCTTCATAATCGTCCGGGACCTATCCGTCGGCGTGCAATCCTAGTCCGCGCTGCATATATTTAGGCAGAGCCATGATCAACGACATCTATAACAAGGACGTACTGCGGCTGGCCGCCAACATCTCGCGGATCGATCCGCTGGAGAACCCGGATGCGCGCGTCCATGTGCGTGCGCCGCTCTGCGGCTCGACCTTGGATATCGATGTCAAAGTGGTGGATGGCCGTATCGCCGATTACGGCCAGACCATCAAGGCCTGCGCGCTTGGCCAGGCCTCGGCGTCCGTCATGGCAGAGGCGGTCCTTGGCAAGGACGCGGCCGAAATCGAACGTGTGCGTGCCATCGTGGAAAAGATGCTGAAGGAAGGCGGCCCCGCGCCGGATGGCGAGTGGGCCGCGCTAGCCGCACTGGTGCCCGCCAAGGACGCGCCGGCCCGCCATGGCGCGATCCTGTTACCGTTCGACGGTGTGTTGAAGGCGCTGCGCGAGGTTCAGGCGAAAGCCGCCTAAACAGATCTCGGATATTCGGATCTCCGTCTAATCTCAGTATCGTTGTCCTCGGGCATTTCGACGATTATACGAAGCACGGCAAGAGAGGCCCGATGCGTCCCCGCCTGATCCCCCGTTTCGCGATTGTTTTGATCGTTGCCCAAATCATGGCTCTGATCGCCGGCCCGGCGCGCGCGATGGAAGATTGCCTGGGGGACGACGATCTACGCATTGTGGTGCGCAGCGTTTATACCCGCTCCATCGGGCGCGTCATGCGTGCCTGCGCCATGCAACACCCCTCGCTCGACGAACACGCGCGCGATGCGGCGACCGGATTTCTTACCACCTATGCCGAACAGATGCGGGCCAACCGCCTTGCCGCCAATTCGATCATGATGCGCGTGTACGGCGAAGGCTGGGAAGCCAAGTTCGAGAAGATGCTGCTTGATACGACCGCTGCGGATGAGGCGTGGGCCCGTGCGGCCTCGAAAGAGGATTGCGAGGCCGGGATCAATCGGCTGGACGCCATGATCGATGCCAACGATTACGCCAAGGTGATGGCGGGTGGTGCGCCGCAGCGCGTTTACGAGGCGGGACGATCGCTCATCCCGCGCTGCGAGCCATAGATTCCTCCGGGTCGGCAGCGTCCTCAGATTTGGTAAAGTCTTCCGATTCTGCAGGTTCGTCCGGTTTCGGCTCTTCGGCCTCCGGCGAAAGATTGAGTGCGACCGGCGTGGTGGCCGGCGTGGCCACGAAAGCGCCTTTGGCCTCAGGCGGAGCGGGCGCACGCGAGACAAGGCGCCACAACACGAATGCACCTGCCAATGCGCCCACGATGGCTAGGAAGATGAACAGGCCCGATGGGCCCATCGCGACCATTCCCTGCGACGCGGTGACGGGGCCGAATACCGCGCCCAACCCGTAGCAGAGCAGCAGCGTACTGGAGGCGGGCACGTATTGATTGGCGGCGAGCTTGTCGTTGGCGTGTGCGGCCGCGATGCCGTAGATCGGCAGCGCCGCCGCGCCGTAGAGTGTCGCCAGTACCAGCAGCATCTGCGTGGTACCCACGTTGGCGACGATAACGATCAGGCTGCCGAGGACGGTCACGGCGAAGAAGGCCGCGACGACGACGATGCGCCGGTCTATGCGGTCGCTCAACCAGCCCAGCGGCCAGAGTGAAATCATGCTGCCTACCACCATCATCATCATGAACAACGAGATCTCGAACGTGTTCATGCCGATTGATTGCGCGAAGACGGCGCCCATGGCGCCTGCCGAGCTGTAGAGCAGTCCGGTCGCGAAGCAGCCGACGATGCCGACCGGGCTCGTGCGGAACAATTCACGCAATCCCATCGGGGGCGCGTGTTCGATGGGCGGCGCGGGCGTCGTCGTGATCGCCACGGGAATCAGTGACAGCGATACGATCATGGATACCAGGATGAACGGCTGGAAGCCCGATGGTGGCCAGATATTGAGCAGCAATTGCCCGGCGGCCGAGGATGCGAGCGTCGCGCCCATGTAAAGCGACAAGATGGTGCCACGGTCATCATTGGCGGCGCGCTGGTTGAGCCAGCTTTCTACCACGATGCACATGCCGCCGTAGGCGAAGCCGGTGAGCGCGCGGAACACCATCCACGGAACCGGCGCCAGGAACAGCGAATGAAGCACGGTGGCGCACGACGCCATGGCCGCCATTACGGTGAAGGCACGGATATGGCCGACCCGGCCGACGATCCTGGGGCCGAACAGCGAGCCCAGGATGAAGCCCAGATAATGGGCCGACATCACGATGCCGAGCGCGCCGATATCGAACCCCTCGATCCCGGCGCGCACGCCGAGCAGGGTCGTCTGCAGGCCGAAGCCCAGATTGACCGAACCTGCCGCCAGCAACAGGGCGACTATGGCGATAACGCGCGCGCGCATGGTCAGATCCTTGTCCACATTGCCGCATCATAACCAGGCGACGATGTTTAAGACCAACACTCAGCCTGTTGCAACAATGTGAACAATCGGAGGGGGCCGCTTGATGCAACGCAGCCGCGTGCTAAGGTTCGTCAACAACTTGAATTGGTCGGGCTTTACCAAGGGGATTTCGGACATGGAACGTCGCACCATCGGCAAGAGCAAGCTCACCAGCGGGCCGCTCGGGCTCGGCTGCAATCGCATGATCGATGCGGAGAACGGCGACATGATCTCGGTCGCGCATAATGCCATCGACAAGGGCATGAACCAGTTCGACGGCGCCGACGTCTATGGCTTCGGCAAGTGCGAGGATTTCCTGGGCAAGGTGCTGAAGCAGCGCCGCGACGAGACGACCATCGTGTCGAAGTTCGGCATGGTCCGCACGCCGGAGGGTCAGGCCAGCGTGAATGTGCGCCCCGATTATGTGAGGCAAGCGTGCGATGCCAGCCTGAAGCGCCTCAACATGGACCACATCGATCTCTATTATCAGCACCGCATGGATTTGAGCGTGCCGATCGAGGAAACGGTGGGTGCGATGGCTGACTTGGTGAAGGCGGGCAAGATCCGTGCCCTCGGGCTGTGCAACACCACGCCCGAACTGATCAGGCGCGCGCACAAGGTCCATCCCATCGCCGCCGTCCAGATGGAATATTCGTTGATGGAGCGCGGCGTCGAAAAGGACGTGCTGCCGACCTGTCAGAAGCTCGGCATCACCTTCGTCGCCTACGGCCCGCTCACCTATGCCTTTCTCGCGGGCGAGGTGAAGACGCGCGCCGATCTGCCGCCAAACGACCAGTTCCGCAGCCGCATGACGCGCTTCACGGACGATAACCTCAGCCACAACGTGAGGATGCTGGCCACCATCAACAAGGTCGCCGACGAGGTGGATGCGACACCTGCCCAGGTGGCGCTCGCCTGGTGTCTGCATCGCCCGTGGGATGTGCTGCCGATCCCGGGCTCCAGCAAGCCCAAGCATCTGCGTGAAAATATCGGTGCGGCTGGGATCAAGCTGTCCGACGCGCAGGTGAAGCTGCTGGACAAGACCTTCACGCCCGAAAAGGTGAAGGGCGCAGGCGCGCAGATGGCGCCGATGCGCTCACAGGTTTAGGCGGAGAGCATGCCATGGCCCATTGGGAAGAGATGACTGTCGACGGCAAGCCGGTGAAGATTTTCGCCGGCATGCCGCCAAAAGACACACGAGGTGACGGACCGCATCCGGCGTTCGTGATCTGTCAGCACGCGCCCGGCCTCGACGCCTTCGTCGAACGTGTGATCGACCGGCTGGCCGAGGCCGGCTATGCGTCGTTCGCGTGGGATGCTTATCACCGCACCGGCGCGGATCATCCCGAACGGCGCGAGAGGGTGACCGACGACGGCCTGATCACGGACATGAAGGCGACACTTGCCCACATGGCCAAGAATCCGAAGGTCGATATGCGCCGCGTCGGCATCATGGGCCATTGCATGGGCGGCCGCACCGCGTATCTGGGGGCTGCCTCCATCGATGCCTTCAAGGTCTGCGGCGTGTTCTGGGGCGGCTCGATCCTGCTGCCCCGCGGACATTCGGGGCCGAGTCCGCTCGATCTCACCAGGAACATCAAATGTCCGGTGATCGGCTTCTTCGGCAACGAAGATGCGAACCCGTCGCCCGTCGATGTGAACAAGATCGACGCGGAACTGACCCGTTGCGGCGTGCCGCATGATTTCCATCGCTATGACGGTGCTGGCCACGCGTTCCAGAACTTCACCAATACGAAGAATTATCGCGAAACCCAGGCCGAGGATGCCTGGGGCAAGGAACTCGCGTTCTTCAAGACGAAGCTGAACCCATAACGTTCGTGTCGGATCTGCCGACCCTTATCACTGATCGGCTGATCCTGCGTGCCTGGCGTGCCGAGGACCGCGCACCTTTCGCGGCGCTCAACGCCGATCCGCGCGTGATGGAATTCCTGCCGGGACTTTTGAGCCAAGCCGACAGCGACGCCATGGCCGACCGTATCGTGGCGCATTTCGCCGAACATGGCTGCGGATTCTGGGCGGTGGAAATCCCGGGCGTCGCGCCGTTCATCGGTTTCGTCGGCCTCGCAATCCCGAAATTCAGCGCGCATTTCACGCCGTGCGTCGAGATCGGCTGGCGGCTCGCCGCCGGCTTCTGGGGCAAGGGTTATGCGAGCGAAGCCGCACTCGCCGCGCTGCGGGACGGTTTCACGCGACTGGACGTGAACGAGATCGTGGCCTTCACCGTGCCTGCCAATCTCCGGTCACGCGCGGTGATGGAGCGCATCGGCATGCGCCGCGATCCGGCCGACGATTTCGATCATCCATCGCTGGCAGCCGACCACCCGCTCGTCCGTCACGTGCTTTACCGAATCCACCGCCTCAGCCTTCCTTGAAGCAGCGTTCCAGCCGGTCGAGCGTGTGCATGGTCGGCAGACATTGCGCGAGGCTCGCATTCGGCTCGCGTCCTTCCTTGATGGCGGCGAAGAACTCGCGCTCCTCCAATTCGATGCCGTTCATGGAGACATCGACCTTGGACACATCGATGGGCTGATCCTTGCCGTCTACCAAGTCGTCATACAGCGCCTTGTAGGTTCCGTTGTCGCAGATGTAGCGGAAGAACGATCCGAACGGCCCGTCGTTGTTGAACGAGAGCGACAGCGTGAGGATCGCGCCCGACGGCACCTTCAGGTGGATCGCCATGTCCATGGCGATGCCGAGCTTGTCGTGCATCGGGCCCTGCACGGCATGCGCAACGCTTGGCAGTTCGCCCGTCTGGTACTGGAACAGGTCCACCGTATGGCAGGCGTGATGCCACAACAAATGATCGGTCCAGGTGCGCGGCTGGCCGGCGGCGTTCATGTTGGTGCGGCGGAAGAAATAGGTCTGCACATCCATCTGCTGGATGGTCAGCTCGTCGTCTAGGATCTTCTTGCGCACCCATTGATGGCTGGGATTGAAGCGGCGCACGTGGCCCGCCATGGCGACGACGCCGGTTTCCTTCTGCACCGCGACCAAGCGTTCGGCATCCTCCAGGCTGTCCGCCATGGGGATTTCGACCAGTACGTGCTTGCCCGCGCGCATGACCTGTTCGGCCTGCTTGGCGTGGATCTGCGTCGGTGTCGCCAGGATGACGGCATCGAGGTCGGGCTGCTTCAGCGCTTCGGCCAGATCATGGGTGTGATGCGGGATCTTGAAGGTGCGCGCGACATCGGCCGTGTTCGGCTCCACGCCGACCAGCGAGATCACCTCCGCGTCCGGGATGTTGGCGAGCGCTTTGAGATGGTTGGTCCCGAATGCGCCGGGACCGGCTACGCAAACTTTCATCGATCGACCCTCTGAACGATTCTCAGACGGTCTCGATTACTCCATGCCGAGCTTTTTGGCCATGTCCTTGCGCCAATCGTCGAACGGGCGCGTGGTCGGATAATCCTTCAGCAGGTTCTCGGTCCAGCGCATCAATTCCTCGTCGCTTTTCTCGAGCAGGTCGTCGACCGGTTTATAGAATGGCTGAGCCACATGCCACGGCGTATCGACGAAGGCTTCGGCTTGGTTCCCTTCCGGATCGAGGAAATAGATCGACCAGGCATTGCCGTGGGTGCAGGTGCGCATCTCCTTCACCTCGGGTTCCTGCTTCAGCCGCTTGCCGATCTCGCGCAGCATATTCATGTCGCGCACGCGGAAGGCGACGTGACCGAAATGGGTCTCGCCGTTCTTGGCGGTGCGGCCCTTGAACATGATGAATTGATGATGGTCCTTCGGGTCGGCTGACAGGAACACCATACGGCCATCGTCCGCCTTGTCGTTGACGTGGAAGCCGAAGATGCGGGTGTAGAAGTCGATCATCTTCTCCATGTCGAAGACGTGAAAGCCGGTATGACTCAGGGATACGGGGGGCTGTTGCATTACATCACACTCCCGATTTGTGGGTCCGAATATTGATTTCGTCCATGATAGCACGGACGGCTATTCGGCCGCCACGGCGGGCTTTATCAGTCCGCCGTTTGGGCCACCTTATCTACTCGGCGGCCTTTGTCATTCCGCGGCTTGGGCCGCTTTGGGCAGCTTCGCCATGACCTCGTTGGCAAACAGGGTGAGCGAGCGTTTCACCTCGGCCATGGTCAGCGCGCCGAAATGGAAGGCGATGCCCATGTAGTTGCAGTTCATCGCCTTGATCTGTGCTTCGACCTCGCGGCGCACGGTTTCGGGCGAACCCACGATGAACACGCCCTCGTCCATGGATTTCTTGAGACTCGCGATCTCGTGAATGGCATCCACCGGCCCGCCCGCATTTTCGCGCGCGAGCTTGGTCAGGTTGCCGTGCCACATCTTGAAGGCAGGTTCGGCGAGGCGCACGGCTTCTTCATCGGTATCGGCGACCAGCACCTTGCGGTTGATGCCCGCGACCGCGCCGCCGTCGAAACCGGCGAGCGGATGTTCCACCGTGCCGCGCGCCTTCAGCGCTTCGCGATAGGCGGCGATGCGTTTTGCGGCCTCGTTCGTCGGGCCAAGTGTGACGTAATGATAACCCTGCGTGCCGGCATAACGTGCGCCATCCTCGTTGGAGGAGGGGTACCAGACCGGCGGATAGGGCTTCTGCATCGGCTTCAGCTCCATCGGCACGTTCTTGTAGGTGAAGTGCTTGCCCTCGTGGTTAAGGCGTTCGCTGGTGAAGCCCTTTTTCAGGATGTCGAGCACTTCCTGGAAAACCTCGCGCGAGGTTTTGACGTCGACATTGTGATAATTGAGCTCGAAAGCCGATACGCCGCGCCCGACGCCGAGATCGAGCCGTCCATGCGAGAGATGGTCGAGGATCGACAATTCCTCGATCAGGCAGAGCGGCGAATAAAGCGGCAGAAGATAGGTCAGCGCGCCCAAGCGGATGTTTTTTGTCTCGCGCGCCAAGGCCCCCAGGAACACGCTCGGCACCGGCACCATGTTGAGCGGTGTCGCGTGGTGTTCGGCGACGTGATAGTTGCAGTAGCCCAAAGAGTCGGCGAGCTTCACACATTCGATGCGTTCGTCGAACTGCTGCGCGAGGGTGAGATTGTTGCGGTCGACGTGGTCGAACAGGCCGAATTTCATATGAGGATGCTCCCTGGACCTTTGTGGGCTTCTGGCGTCTTGTCCGTTGGGACCATCATAGACGCCATCAACGACCGTTCAAGTGTGGTCGAAAACGGTTTCAGGATGCTCAGGCGCGTCGGCCCGTGGTGACCACCAGGGTGATGCCGAGGCAGACGCAGATCGCGCCCGCCAGATGGTAGAGGTGCAACTCCTCGCCCAGGAAGACGATGGCGAGGGCGGCACTGAACACCGGGAACAGGTTGACGAAAATGCCCGCGCGGCTGGGTCCGATGGCGCGGTTGCCGGCGTTCCACAGGAAGATCGACAGCACCGTCATGAATACGGCGAGCGTCGCGGTCGCGCTGAACGATTCCCAGGTGAGCGGCATGGGGCGGACGGCCACGGTTTCATAGATGTAGGCCGGCAGCACCAGGATGCTTCCCGTCATGCCGATGACGAACAGCGAGGTGAACAACCCCATCTGGCCGGGCAGGCGATGGACGTTCAGCGCATAGATGGCGAAGCCGAAGGTCGCGATGAAGATGACGATGTCGCCGATATTGAAATCGAAGTGCGCGAGCACGTTCCAATCGCCGCGGCTCGCCATGATCATGATGCCGCCGGTGGCCGCTGCGATGCCCAGCCATTGTCCAGGACGCAACTTGTCGCGCCCCAGCAGGAAGGCACCGACCGCCGTGACGGCGGGCTGCGATGCATTGACCAGGGTCGCGTTGATGGCGGTGGTGTAATTGACCGACAGCAGCAACCCAGCGCCGCTCCATACCATCAGCCCGCCCAGCACGAAGAACAGCGTGCGATTGGCGACGATCAGCGGCCAGTTGCGGATCAGGTCGCGCCATACGAACGGTGTCAGCAGCAGCACGCCGCCGAACCAGCGCCAGAAGGTGAGGCCCACCGGCGGCACGCTTTCATGAACGCCGCGTCCGATCACCACGCCCAGCGCCCACATCATCATGGTCGCGGTGAGGCAGAGATAAGCAAGCCGAGGGCTCGGCTTGAACGCGCCGCTCATGTCGCGGCCTCGGCCAGCACACTGGCGCGCTTGCGCACCACGAACGTCTCGATACCTCTCATGGCTGTGTTATGGTGCGCGTCGCGAGGCCAGACAAGGAGAGACGTTGTATGAGCGAGGCTCCGTGAACACCGAAACAGGCATGTGGCACGATATCTCGCGCACGGTGATCATGCCGGCCTTGTGTGATCATTACGGCCATCTGAACGTGCGGCATTATTCCGCCCTGTTCAATGATGCGGCGTGGCAGATGATGACCTTGGGCGGCATCAGCATGGCGGATCTGCGCGCGCGTGGGCTCGGCACTGTTGTCGCCACGCTTACCATCGATTTCCATCATGAAGTCACGGTCGGCCAGCTCGTGCTGATCCGGGGTGCGCTCACCAAGGTCGGCACCAAAAGCCTCGCGCACGAATTGCGGCTCTATGAGACCGAGACGATGACGCATTGCGCGACGCAGAAATCGGTCGAGGTGTGCTTCGATATGGAAAGGCGTGCCGCCGTGCCGTTCCCGGACGATCTGCGCGCCAAGCTTCAGACGGCTGTCTAGTGGTTCACCGAGCCGCCATCGACCACCATGCATTGGCCGGTCATGAAGTCGCTGTCGGGCGACGCGAGAAAGATCAAGGCACCCACCAGGTCGTCCGGCACCTGTTCGCGCTTGAGCGCGCGCGACATCACCGTTTTCTGGTGCGAGTCGTGATGATCGGCATCCTGCGCGATGACGGCCTCGCTCATGGTCAGGCCGGGTGCCAGTGAATTCACGCGAATGCCGAAATCGCCAAGCTCGCGCGAAAGCGAACGGGTCATGGCGAGGACGGCGCCTTTCGAGCTTACGTAATGCATCAGGTTGGGCGTTCCTTTGAACAAGGTGCCCGACGCGATATTGATGATCTTGCCGTAACCCTGCTTCTTCATTTGCGGCGCGGCAGCCTTGATGCAGAGCCACGGTCCTTTGATGTTGACCGCCATCACCGCATCGAATTCGGATACGGGGATATCCTCGAAACCTTTATAGCCGAGCTTGCCGAACAGGGCGGCATTGGGCACCAGGATGTCGAGCCGGCCGAAGCGGGCGACGGTCTTCGCCACCATCTCCTCACACTGGGCTTCGCTGGTGACGTCGGTGCGTAAGCTGAATACCTCGGCGCCTTGATAGGCTGCCTTGATGTCGCGCTCGGTCTGGGCGCAATCGTCGATGTCGGTGATGACGACCTTGGCGCCTTCGCCCGCGAGCGCCTTGGCGTAGGTCGCGCCGATCCCCTGTGCCGCGCCGGTGACGATTGCGACCTTTCCGTCCAGTCTGCTCATCGCGAAACCCCGTCCTTATTTGTCGTTCTTGCCTGCGTCATTGTGCCAAGCCACAATCGATCCGAACAGGGATATAACGAACCGGGGGCGTACCATGTCCAAGCTATCACCCGTCACTGCCGAAACCGCGAGCCCGGATCAGGCGCGCATCGCGGACGTGCTGTACGGTGCACGCGGCAGCGCGGGCTACAGCGGGCCGTATTCCTATTTCCTCAACGATGTGAAGCTGGCCGAGCTTGCCAATCCGCTCGGCGATTATCTGCGTCTTGGCGCAGGCGCGCTCGATCGTCGTTATGCCTCGCTCGCCATCGCCATGACGGTGCGCCATTGGAACGCGAGCTACGCCTGGTCGGTCCATTCCGCCAACGCCGTCAAGTTCGGCCTCGGCCAACCTTTTGTCGACGGCGTGCGCGAGCGCAAACGGCCGGCCTCCTTTGCCGATCCGAAGGACGAGATCGCCTACGATTATGTGAGCCACCTTCTGGCGGCCAAGCCTGTGCCCGCCGATCTGGAGGCCCGCGCGGTCGACGCGTTGGGCAAGCTCGGCGTGATCGATCTGGTCGCGGTCGTCGGCTTCTATTCCATGATCGGGCTGGGCTGCTTGGCGTTCGATCCGCAATTGCCGGCGGGTGTCGCCCGTCTGCCGGGCGACAACAGGGGCTAATGCGGCTCATGCGCGTTGCGGCCAACGGCACCCATATCAATTACCGGGTGGACGGCAAGGAGGGGGCGCCCTGGCTCACCTTCTCCAATTCGCTGTGCACCGATCTCGGCATGTGGGAACCGCAGGTCGCGGCCTTCGGAAGCGACTATCGCATCTTGCGTTACGACACACGCGGCCATGGCGGCTCCGATGTGCCACCCGGTCCCTACGATCCGGCCATGATGGCGGCCGACGTGGTCGGCCTGTGGGATGCGCTCGGCATCGAACGAAGCCATTTCGTCGGCCTGTCGATGGGTGGGGTGATCGCACTGTCGCTTTTGCTCGATCATGCGCCGCGCGTGGCCTCCATCGCCGTGTGCGACTCGCGCGCCAACAGCCACCCCATCCACATGGAACGCTGGGCCGCGCGCAACACGGGCGCCATCGAGCAGGGCATGGGCTGGCTGGCCGACGATTTCACCGGCCATTGGTTCACCCCGGCCGCGCATGCGGCGAAAGACCCGTGGATCGCCAAGGTGCGCAAGATGGTCGAGGCAACGAAGCTCGAAGGTTATCTTGCCGGCGTCAACGTGGTCACCAGCGTCGATTACCGCCCGCGCCTGACGGAATTGGACGGCAACAAGGTGCTGTTCCTGGCTGGTGCGCAGGATATCGGCGATTTTCCCGATCAGGCGCGCGCCATGCACATGGCGGTGCCCGGGTCTCAATGCGTGCTGATCGAGGGTGCAGCGCATCTGTGCAACCTCGAAAAAGCCGACCAGTTCAATGCAGCCATCCGCGCGCATCTTGCGCGCTATAACTAACCACTACTACAGGAGTTCACGAACTATGACGGTCAATGTCCGCCGTATTATCACCGGCCACGATTCCAACGGAAAATCCGTTGTCACCATCGACGACATCGCCTCCAACATCTCGCGCCGCGCACCCGGCATCAGCTCCGCGCTGGTGTGGATGGACGACGAATTCCCCTACAAGGTGTTCGGCGCCGAGGATATGGGCGCGCGCAACATCCCGCGTCCGCCGCCGCCCAACGGCGTGATCTTCCGCGTCGTCGAGTTCGAGCCGAACGCGCCGGGCGACCGTCACGTCACGCAGACCATCGATTTCGCGATCATCATGTCGGGCGAGATCGACATGGAGTTGGACGACGGCGTCACCGTGCATATGAAGACGGGCGACACGCTGGTGCAGCGCGCCACCGTGCACAACTGGCTCAACCGCTATAAGGAGCCGTGCGTGGTTGCGTTCGTGCTGATCGACGTCGCGCAAGGCAAAGCCAGACCTGAAAAGTAATTGGCCGTCGAAGTAGGTAGCCGTCAAATCTGGCCGGCGATCCGCCTGCGGTAGCCGGCCAGGAACGGGATCAGCGACAGCAGCGTCAACAATCCGAAGATCATGTTGACGCCGTAGACCCATGCCATCGCATCGGCCAGCACGTCGCGCGGCACATCGTCGGTGACGAGGCCGGCGGCGACCGCGATCAGGCCCGATGTCGCCGCGCCGAACGAGATGCCGAGCGTGCGCATGGTCTGCACCGAGATGCCTGCGATGTGTTTCTCGTTCTCCGGCACGGCCTCGATGGTGCGTTGGATCGTCGGGTTGTTCATGGCGCCGATGCCGAACCCCACCACCGACATGAAGGTCGCGATCAGCCATACCGGTCCCGGCACGACGGTGAAGGCGAGCCCGATGGTGCCCAGGAAAATAAGCGTCACACCGCAGGCGATCGCTACGGTTTGCTTCCGCCCTTCCAGCGTCGCCACCGCAATCGCCGTGAAGGTCCAGGTAAACGACGGGATCGCGCATAGATACCCCGCGATCAGCGGCGTCATGTCGTGCAGGCGCTGCAGATGCAGCGGCGCGTAGACGTTGACGAAGGTGCTGACCACGCTGAACAGCATCATCATCCAATAGGCCGCCCCCACCTCGGTCGCGATGGCGATGACCTTTTTCGGGAACATGCTGCGTTCGGCGCGCGCGTCGCGCCGGAACGCGACAGCCGCGAGGGTGATGGAGATGGCGATCAGGACGAGGCGCGTCGCGGTCGTATCGACCTGGGAGGTGAGCGACAGGACGAGCACCGAGGCGGCCAGCAATGCGAGGCGCAGATAGGGCAGGCGTGACAGCTTGCCGTGCGCGTCGGACGCCGGCACAAAGCGCCAGGCGAGCCAGATGGTGAGCAGGCCGAGCGGCACGAGCCCGGAAAAGGCTTCGCGCCACACGCCATATTCGGCGAACAGGCCGCCATAGCCGGGGCCCAGAAGCGTGGCCACGCCCCACACGGTGGAGAGCAGGCTGAGCACGCGTCCACGCAGACGTTCAGGGAACATGGCAGCGATCAGGCCGTAGGCTTGTGAGGCGAGTGCGCCGCCGCCGAGCCCCTGCACCAGCCGCCAGAACACCAGCACCAGCATGTCGTCGGCGAGCGCCGCGCCGGCAAGGCCTGCGGTGAGCAAGACGGAGGCGCCGACGAAGGCGCCGCGATCGCCGACGGCGTCGCGCGCCGGGCCCGAGCTTGCCGCGCCGATGATGGCACCCACTGCGAACAGCGCGAAGGTCCAGGCGTAATAACGCACGCCGCCGAGGTCACCGACGACGGTCGGCAGGATGGTCGCCACCACGAATTGGTTGATCGCGAACAGCCCGGTGCCGAGGTTCAGCAACAGGGTGTAAAGGCCGAGGCGCCCGGTGAAGATGGCGCGCCATTCGTGCGCGCGGTCGCTGCGCGCGGCTTTATCCGGTTCGGTCACCTGAGAAGCGTCCCTGTTGCTTCTGGTTGTTTATCGTTTGGTTGTCACGATCAGCCCCACTGTGATGATCAGCGAGGAGAGCGCGACGATTACGCTTGTTCCATAAACCCATTGCATGGACGAGGCGACCGATTCAACACTCGGCGTCGCACTATTCAGCCCGCCCGCCACCGCGACCAGGCCCGCGAGCGCCGCACCGAAAGCGACGCCCATGGTGCGGATCGCCTGGGTGGATGATCCCGCGATGGCTTTCTCGGCGTCCGGCACGCTGCGGATCGCGCGTTGGATCAGCATGTTGTTCTGGAAGCCGATGCCGGCGCCGCAGATGGCGATGAAGATGGCGATCCAATGGACCGGGCCGGAGACGACGAAATAGGCGAGCCCCGCCGTGCCGATCAGCAGAGTGAGGCCGCCCAGGAAAATGCCGAGCGTTTCCATCCTGCCGCGCCAGGTCGCCACCAGGACCGCAACGATGGACCACGCCATCGACGACAGCATGAACAAATAGGCCGCGACGATGGGCGGCACGTTGTGCAGCACCTGGAGCTGAAGCGTCTGGTAGGTCGCGTAGATGCAGACCGTGCCCTGGTTCAGCGCCATGATCCAATAGAGTGCGCCGGTTTCGGTGAAGATACGCAGCGCTTTCCTGGGGAACATGGGGCGCCCCGCGCGCCCGTCGGACAGGAAGGCGACGACGGCGAGCATGATGGACAAGGCGACGAGGATGGCGCGTATTGCCGTGCTGTCGGTCTGCGATGAGGCCGATAGCGCGATGACCGCGCCGCCGATGAGCAAAAGACGCACGAACGGGAAGGTCGGCACCCGTCCCGCCTCGCGTGTGCCGGGAATGATGCGTAGCGCCATGACGATGAACAGCAGACAGAGCGGGACCACGCCCCAGAAGGCTTCGCGCCACAGGCCGAACTCGGCGAAGATGCCGCCGAACCCCGGCCCGAGCGAGGTGGCGACACCCCACGAGGTCGAGGTGAAGGCGAGGATGCGCCCGCGCAGCCGTTCCGGATACAGCGTCGCCATCAATGCATAGCCGAGCGAGGAGACCGCGCCGCCGCCGAGCCCCTGGAAGAAGCGCGCGGCGATCAGGCTTTCCATATTGGGTGCCATGGCGGCACCGATGAGCCCGGCGGTGAAAAGCACGCCCGCGCCGGCATAGGCGAAGCGCGCGCCGAAGATGTCGCGCAGCGGGCCCGCGCTCGCCGCTCCCATAACCGAGCCCATGGAGAACAGCGCGAACGTCCACGAATAGAGCCGCATGCCGCCGATATCGGCAACAACGGTCGGCATCACGCCCGCCACCACCAGGTTGTTGATGGCCCACATGAAGATGCCGATGTTGATGGACAGCGTGTAGAGGCCGTAACGGCCGCTCACGATCTCCATCCAGCGCGCCTCGGGCTCTTTTTGCGGTTCCTTCGGAGGCTCCTGATGGGGCTCCGGCGGGGCGTCTTTTCGGGATTCGGGGGAATTGGCGAGGTCTCGGTCACGGGCCGCAACCTAGCCTTAGCGGGGTACTGTCACAATGTTGAAGTCTCAACACAGGTTGAATCGGAAGGGCGGCGGGTGCAAATTAACGATTAAATAGTGAACCATGCTCAAAAGGCCGAAAACATGACCGCAGCCCCGCAAAGCGAAGCCACCACTGCCCGCCGCCAGGAATATTATGGCCGTATCCGCGGCCAGAGCCTCGCGCCGCTGTGGGAGCGCTATCACGGTCTGTTGACGCCGGAGCCGGTGATCAAGGCGCAGCCCTTCATCTGGCCCTATAAAGAGGTGCGCGCGAGCCTGCTCGAAGCCGCCAGCCTGATCACGGCCAAGGAAGCCGAGCGCCGCGTCCTGATGCTGGAAAACCCGTCCTTCGAGGGCGAGTGCAAGGCGCTCGAGACGCTGTTCACCGGCCTGCAGCTCATCATGCCGGGCGAGGTTGCCCCGGCCCACCGCCACACGCCGAATGCGCTGCGCCTGGTCCTGGAAGGCACCGGCGCCTATTCCTCGGTCAACGGCGAAAAGACCTACATGGAATATGGCGATTACATCACCACACCGACCTGGGCCTGGCACGACCACGGCCACGAAGGCACCGATCCGGTGATCTGGCAGGACATCCTGGACATGCCGCTGGTCCATGCGCTGGGCCCGATCTTCCACGAGGGTTATCCCAAGGATCAGTTCCCGGCCGGGCCGAGCGCGGGCGATTCCTTGCGCCGCTATGGTGCCAACCTGCGTCCGGTGAACTACAAGAACCCGAACGCCAATTCGCCGATCTTCCATTATCCCTACGCGAAGACGCGCGAAGCCATGGAAGGCTTGGCGAAGGATTCTGAGATTGATCCGTATTTCGGCCTGAAAATGGAATTCATCGACCCGACGACCGGCCTGCCGTCGCTGTCGACCATCTCGACTTTCATGCAGCGCCTGCCGAAAGGTTTCACGACTGAACGCTACCAATCGACCGAAGGCGCCATCTTCACCTGCGTCGAAGGCAAGGGCCGGGTGCGCATCGGCGACGGCGACAAACAAAAGATCTTCGAGTTCGGTCCGAAGGATATCTGGGCGATCCCGTGCTGGAGCGCGTATCGCATCGAGGTGGACGCGGACACTTATCTGTTTGTCGGCACCGACAGGGTCGTTCAGGAGAAGCTCGGGTTGTTCCGTGAGCGCCGGGGCAACGCCTAAGCCACTAAGGAAGGGCCGCTTTCGCGGCCCTTTCGCTTAGAGTGAGCATCTTTTCCAACATCGTTGCGTATTTCAGGACGCAGGGCTTCGCCCGCGCGCTGCGTCACCGCGACTTCATGTGGTTCTCGATGACCTCGTGGGTCTCGACCACAGGCATGTGGATGCAGCGTGTCGGCGTGGGCTGGCTGACGTGGGAGCTTACCCACTCGGGCGCCTGGCTCGGCATCATGGCGGCGGCGAGCGCGATGCCCGGCATCTTTCTGCTGCCGTTCACCGGTGCCTTCGCCGACCGCATCGACCGGCTGAAGCTGATGCGCGTCACCCAGTCGATCAACTTCTTCTCCAACACTCTGCTTGCGGTGCTGACATTGATGGACCGCATCAATGTCGAGATCATGTTCATGATCATCCTGGTCTCGGGCGTGGTGCAGACCTTCAACATGCCGGCCCGCATGACCATCGCGCCGTCGCTGGTGCCGCGCGCCGACCTACCCGCCGCGATCTCGGTCAACTCGTTCCAGTTCACGACGGCGATGTTCATCGGCCCGGCCTTCGCAGGCTTCCTGATCGCGCATGGCGGCGTCGGCCTCGCGTTCGTCGCCAATGCGATGAGCTATCTGCCGTTCTACATCATCCTCTATGTCATCACGCTGGCGGACCGCCCCGCCCGCCCTGCCGCCGATACCGGCATCATCGCGGACGTGGTCGATGGCGTTAAGTATGTGGCGAACCATCCGGGTATCGGGCCGATCCTGTTCTCGACCTTGATGCTGTCGATCCTGGTGCGGCCGCTCTCGGACCTGGTTCCGGGTTTCGTGGACGAGGTGTTCCACGAAGGGCCGGCGCAACTCGGCCTCGTGCTGTCGGCGTATGGCGTCGGCGGCATGATCGGCAGTTTCTGGATGGGCAATCGCGGCCGGCTGCAGGGCGCGACGCGTATCTACGTCATCTTCGGCCTGATCCTCACCACCTTCACCGTGGTGTTCGCCTCGATCAATGTCATCCTGCCCGCGATCGTGCTGATGGCGCTCCTGGGTGCGTCCAACAGCATCTCCAACAACGCGGCGCAGTCGTTGATCCAGGCGGCGGTGGCCCCAAGCCATCGTGGCCGCGTGATCAGCCTCTACAGCCTGAACGGACGCGCGGGGCCGGCGTTGGGTGCCTTGATCATAGGCTATCTTTCGCACGTCTGGGGACTGCAGATCCCGACGGCGGGGGCCGCGGTCATTGGCATGATCGTGGTCATCATTGTGGGGCGCAAGCGTAAGGTCATCGCGGCCACTACCGAAACGGTGGTGCACGAAGAAGACGACATCATCGTGTCGCCCGCGCGGAATAAGTCAAAAGTCGCCGATTGAGCGGCACATCATATAGGCAGACGGGGAGCATCCGATGAAGACCAGCAAGGACCGCATCCTGACCACCCATGTCGGCAGCCTTGCGCGTCCGCCCAAGCTGCTCGCCATGCTGCTGGCGCAGAACAAGGGCGAGCCGGTCGATCCGGGCGAGCTCAGGACCGAGACCGATGCGGCGGTCGTCGATATCGTGAAGAAGCAGGTCGAGAACGGCATCGACATCGTCAATGACGGCGAGATGAGCAAGACCGCCTATACGTTCTATGTGCTGCGCGCGCTGGGTGGACTCGAACTCGCCAAGACGGGTGCAGGCGCAGGGACCGAAAGCATCGATAATGCGCTGTTTCCGGACTATGCCGAGATGCAGTCGCGTGGCGGGCGCGGCCTCGGCCAAGTGCTCGATTTCCCGACCTGCACCGGACCGGTGAGCTACACGAACCTGAAGCCGCTGGAAGAGGATCTGGCGCGCCTCAAGCAGGCAGCTAAGGCGGCGGACGCGACGGATGTGTTCGTGCCGACCGCGTCGCCCGGCGTGCTCGTGCGCTTCGTGCGCAACATTTATTACAAGAGTGAGGATGAATACCTCGAAGCGCTCGGCAACGCGATGCAGGTGGAATACGAGGCGATCCACAAGGCGGGCTTTGTGCTGCAACTGGATTGCCCCGATCTCGGATCGTCGCGCAACAACGTCTATAAGCATCTCAGCGAAGCGGAATTCCTCAAGATCGCCGAGCGCCATGTAGAGGTGTTGAACCACGCCACACGCAATATCCCGTCGGACGCGATGCGCCTGCACCTGTGCTGGGGCAATTACGAGGGGCCGCACACGCACGATATCGAGCTGGCCAAGATCATTCCGGTCGCGTTCAAATCGCGCGCCCGGGCAATCTCGTTCGAGGGTGCCAATCCGCGCCACGAACACGAATGGGAAGATCTACTGGACGTGGATATTCCCGACGATCGCATCCTGATTCCGGGCGTGCTCGATTCCACGACCAATTTCGTCGAACACCCCAGGCTCATCGCCCAGCGCATCCAGAATTGGGCGCGCGTGGTCGGGCACGAGCGTGTCATCGCGGGCGCCGATTGCGGCTTCTCGACGTTTGCCGCGCGTCCCGCCACGGTGGCGCCCAGTGTGGTGTGGGCCAAGTTCAGATCGATGGCGGAAGGGGCGGCCATAGCGTCGCGCCGGCTATGGCACAGTTCAGTCAGCAAAAGGGTTTAACGATGTCTCTCTCGATGTATCAGGCCTCGGTGCCTGTCTTCATACAATTCCTCACGGGCTTGTCCGGCGTGCTGCACAAGGCCGCCGACTTCGCGGCGCAGCGCAAGATCGATCCTGCGGTGCTGCTGACGTCTCGCATCTATCCGGACATGTTCCCGCTCGCCCGCCAGGTGCGCGAGGCGACCAACCATTCGGCCAATGCCTGCGCGCGCATCGCGGGCCTGGACCTGCCCAAGCTGCCGGACGCCGATGCCGGCTTCGAAGATCTGCAGATCCGTATTTCCGCCGCGCTGGTGTTCCTCAAGAGCCTGAAGCCGGAGCAGATCGACGGCACCGAGGACAAGACGGTGACCATGCAGTTCGGCCAGAACACGCGTGAGTTCAAGGGTCAGCCGTTCTTGCTGACCTTTGCCATGCCGAACTTCTATTTCCACACCACGACGGCCTACGCGATCCTGCGCCAATACGGTGTCGAGATCGGCAAGCGCGACTTCATGGGGCCGCGCTAGGGTCCGTACCTGATCGCCGCTGAAGGTCAGGCCCTTGGCGGCGCGCAGCCCCTTGACGGATCGGATTTCCATCCCAAATTGTTCTTGTTATGTTCGATGCGCCATCCGGAACCGGATGGGCGTCCTGCTCTTGGACATCGTGAGCCTAGCCAAGAAATCGCTGGATTTCCGCCGATCCCAGCAGCCGCAAGATCGATTTCAGGTCGAAAAGTGTAGAGGTGGTGTCGAGGATATGTAGACGCGATGTCGATCCGATGTCGATGTTCCGTCGATCCGATGTCGACGTTCCGTCGATCCGATGTTGAGCCTGTGTCGATTTCATGCGGACCGAATGTAGACCCCCGGCTGACGATGTTGCGTTCAGCCGCCATCGTTTGGTGGATTGATTGAGTTCGGGTCGCGCAAAAAAATTACAGGGCCCGTTTGAGGGGCCCCGGATCGCTTTTTGGAATCGGTTTCGGATAAAGGGTGCGTCGCTATCGGCGGCGCACTTGTTTCTTTGCGCCGGCGGCCTTTAGCCCTGGCGGATTGGTGTGGTGGTGGTCGGCGCACGGCGGCAAGCCGGGCCGGGACCCCGCATGTAGTGGCGCTCCGGGCGATAATGCGGCCCGAACAGGACGTTCGCCAGTTTCGTCAGGAATGCAATCAGGGCCATGGGATGCCTCACTGGTGTTGCGCGTCTAATTAGCGCTCCAGCGGCGATTTCTCCTGTGACATCTATCACAGGGCCCCATACGTATTTTGTGAATCCGGATCGGTAGAGGGACGGCGACGGACCGTCCCTCCGCCCGACCCGGCTGGATCATTTCCAGTAGTGATCGACGATCGTGTAGTCGCCCGCCCGCAGCGCGCTCTTGCGGATATCGGTATCCTTGGTATGGGCGAACACCGTGGGCACGGATGAGACCGCCATGACGTAGCTCTGCTCGGTCATCCGGTTCAGGGCCTTCTCGAAGATGTCGGCGCGCTTGTCCGGGTCCAGCTCGCGTTCGCCGTCTTCCATCGCCTTTGTGATCACTGGATCGCGAGCATAGTCGCGGTCGCCGCCGAAGAAGGTGTTGAGGATATTGCCGACATCCGGGAAGGAGGAGGTGGGGTAGGCGACGCTGACCATGCTGGTCTCGCCGCCCGTCCACTTCTTGTAGAAGACGCTGATCGGCACGGAATTGACCGTCGCGCGGATGTTGACCTTGCGCAGATCGCCCGCGATCGCTTCGCCGATCGCCTTCACCGGGGCGAATACGTCGTAGACGATATCGAAGCCGTTGGCGTAGCCCGCTTCGGCGAGCAGACGCTTCGCCTCGGCCGGGTTGTAGTCGTCGTATTTGACCGAATATTTGCATCCCGTATTGGTGGAGAAGCAGAACCCCATCATCTTTTCGGCGACGCCCGCCTGTCCGCCCGGAACGATGTTCTTGATGAGGGCATCGCGATCGATCGCCAGCAGGATCGCCTTGCGGACCCGCGGGTCCTGCACGGCCTTGTGGCCGGACCGTCCGGCTGCATCGAGCACGATGTAATAGAACGAGGCGGTCGGCAGGACGCTGACCTCCAGCTTCGGGTTCTTCGCCAGTTCGACCGCATTATCGGGCGAGACATTGCGCACGATGTCGATGCCGCCGGTCAGGAGCTGCGCGATCTGCGTCTGGCGGTCGGGCAGCGGAACGCCGTGAATGCGTTTGATCTGGGCGCTGCCGTACTTCGGGTCACCCTTGTAACCGTCAAAGCGCTCGACAACGATGCCCTGGTTGCGGTCCACCGAAACGACCTTGTAGGGGCCCGTGCCATAGGGCGTAAGGCGGCCGTAATCGCACTTGTCGGTCAGCGAATTATAGGATTCGGCATCCTGGATGCGCATCCGGTAGGCGATCATCTGAAGGTCAACCGCCATCACCTGATGCGCTTCGATGCGAATCTTGTGCGGGCTGAGCTTTTCGATCCTTTTTATCCAGCCGTAGCGGTTCTTGTATTGGATCTTGATGTCGGGGTCCTGAAGGAACTTGTCCGTCGTGATGACGTCGTCCGCATCGAACGTGTTGCCGTTGTGAAAAACGATGTCGTCGCGCAGGTCGAATTCGATCGTGGTCGGGTTGATGCGCGTCCAGGACTTGGCCAGGGTGGGGACGAATTTCTGGGCGTATTCGTCGTAGGAAACCAGCGTGTCGTAGATGCCGCGGGTGAAGTAGCCGACCTCGTCGAGGGGAACGCAATAGGATGAGACGATCGAAAACGGATCATTGATTGCAAGGCGCAGCGTATCCTTGGATTTCTGTGCGACCGCCGGCGATGCCGTGGCGAGGATCGACGCCAAGGTGAGGATGCTCAATCGATGCATGGTTCGTTCTCCCTGTTATCTCAAGGCCGTCAACGCATGGCTGCTACTCTTCCCATGTACGGATGTTGCTCATGATACGCTTCCCGATAGGAATTCGGGCATCACGGTGTCGATCAGATGGGTGCTCACCTTGCCGTCGGCGAATTCGGGGCGGCCCATCATGAAATGCAGGAACGGCACCGTCGTGCCGATGCCGCCGATCTCGAACAGTTCGAGCGCGCGGCGCATGCGCTGGATCGCCTCGTCGCGGTTCGCGCCGTAGACGATCAGTTTCGCCAGCATGGAATCATAATACATCGGCACGGTGTAGCCGGCGTAACAATGGGTATCGAGGCGGATATTCGGGCCCACGGGCGGTGACCAGGCCGTGATCAGGCCCGCATTGGGGCGGAAGCCCTGCTCGGGGATTTCCGCATTGATGCGGCACTCGAGGGCATGGCCGCGGAACACGATATCGGATTGTTTGAAGCGCAAAGCCTCGCCGCCCGCGATATGGAATTGCTCCTGCACCAGATCGATGCCGGCAATGGTTTCGCTGACCGGATGCTCGACCTGGATGCGGGTGTTCATCTCCAGGAAATAGAATGTCTTGGCATCCTCGTCGTAGATGAATTCGCAGGTGCCGGCATTCTCGTAGCCGATGTTGCGCGCCAGCTTGACCGCCGCGGCGCGGATCTCCTCGCGCAAGCTCTCGGCCACACCCGGCGCGGGCGCTTCTTCGACGATCTTCTGGTGGCGTCGCTGCAGCGAACAATCGCGTTCGCCGACATGGCTGACATTGCCGAATTTGTCGCCCAAGACCTGGACCTCGATGTGACGGGCATTGGCGATGAAGCGTTCGAGGTAGAGCGTCGGATCGCCGAATGCCGATCCCGCTTCGGCAGAGGCCGAAGCGAAGGTCTGGGGCAGGGCCTTGGGATCGTTGACCACTTTCATACCGCGCCCGCCGCCGCCGGCCGCGGCCTTCATCATGACCGGATAGCCGATGCGCTCGGCGACCTTCACGGCGTCGTCGGCCGAGGCGATTTTCTCCGATCCCGGCAGCGTCGGCACACCGGCCTCGCGGGCGAGAATGCGCGCGGCGATCTTGTTGCCCATCTTGCGCATGTGCTCGCCTTTGGGGCCGACGAAGATCAGCCCTTCGTCCGCGCAGGCGTCCGCCAGGCTTGGCGATTCCGAGAGAAACCCGTAGCCGGGATGGACGGCATCGCATCCCGTCGCCTGGGCCGCGGTGATGATGGCGCGGTGATTGAGGTAGCTGTCGCTCGAGCGAGCCGGGCCGATGCAGATGGCGCGGTCGGCGAGCTTGGCGGGCAGGGACTCGCGATCGGCCTCGGAGGTTGCCAGGACGGTTTCCACCCCAAGCTGTTGGCAGGCGCGGATGACGCGCAGCGCGATTTCACCCCGGTTGGCGATCAACACTCGTTTGATCGTCATGGATCTCTCCGCTGCGAGGTTAGTTGGGGCGGACGCGGAACAACACCTGCCCGTATTCGACCAATTGCGCGTTTTCGGCGCAGATCTCGGTGATCACGCCGCGCACGCCGGCCGGAATGGCGTTGAAGGTCTTCATCACCTCGATCAGGCAGACGGTGGTGTCTTCCTTGATCTCCGCGCCGATGGTGACGAAGGGAGGCGCACCCGGTTCGGGCTGCGCGTAGTACATGCCCATGATCTCGGACTTGATGTCGATCATGCCTGCGGGCGTCGGGCCGATGGCCGGAGATTTGCGGGGCTGTGCAGCGGCGGGTGCCGGTGCGGCTTGCGCCGGAGCAGCAGGCGGCGGGGGCGGGACATGAACGGATGGTGCGGCCTGAGGTGCGGCGGCGGCAGGTGCGCCGTCGACAGGGATGTTCCCCTTGCCGATCGTGACCTTCATGTCGCCGACCTGAAGCTGGAGATAATCGAACGTCGATTGTTCCAGGCTTTCGATCAGGCGCGCCAGTTGCTGGATGTCTTCTTCGTTCAACGACCTCAACGAGTCACTCACGGCAATACGCTCCCTGTCGCTTGTTTTTGCCCGGATCTTTTATTTGAGGCGGAGGATGATGCTTATTCGGCGGCGGCCGCGACTGCGCTCCCGCTACGGTTCTGTATGAGGATGGAATCGGTGCCCCGCTGCACCTGGATGTAGCGCACACTGCTGTGCTTCTTGAGCTCGTTGAGCAAGGTGAGCAGCGGCATGTTGCTGGTCAGGTAGCGCTTCGGCGGGCCGGCGGCGACCATGGCCTCGATCTCCTTGGTCCCGCCCATGATGGCCCGCATCATCAAATCCTCGTCGCTGATGCCGGGTGCGCCGAACTTCTGGCGGCAATCCTCGAGAGAGATGTCCTCGATCGGCCGCTTGCCGAGCGCGGACAGCTCCTTGGCGCGCGGCAGATTGAGCAGGCGGTCCTTCAGGTTCTGGTCCATCCAGGTGTAGCCCGAATCCTCGCCGTAAAAGCCTTGCGCGAAGCGGATGAACTCGTCGATCACCACCTTGTAGCGCTCGCCGGTCGCGATGTTGATCGCGGCCTGCGTGCCGACAAACTGCGAGAACGGCGTGATCATGATCGGGTAGCCGAAATCCTGGCGAATCTGGATGCATTCCTTGAGCACATCCTCGAGCCGGTGTTCGAGGTGGATCTCGGACAGCTGGAATCGCAGGTTGGAGATCACGCCGCCCGGAATCTGATGGATGTATTGCGCATAGTCGTAGCGCACCGGTTCGCCCAGCGGCATGTTGTCCTGCCGCGCCACCGCGTAGAGCCGCTTGGACACCGATTGCAGCAGCTTGTCATCGAGATCGACGGAATAACCCATCAGGCGGGCGTTCTTGACCATATCGAGGACGGATGGCTGGGCCGAACCATCGGCCAGCGGCGGGATGCCGCAATGCAGGATCGTCACGCCGAGCTTCAGCGCCTCGGCATAGACCAGCGGCGCCAAGCCCGTGGTGCAATGCGAATGCAGCTCGACCGGCGTGTCGCCCGCTTCCTTGACGATCATCGGGATCAAGGTGCGGATGCGGTCGACCGTGAGCAGGCCGCCCTGGTCCTTGAGATAGATCGAGTCCGGTTTCAGCGCCATGGCCTGGCGCGTCTTTTCCGCATAGAGATCGTCGGTATGGCGCGGCGAGATGGAGTACGACAACGCCATCGCGTTCGTGTAACCGATGCTTTTGAGAAAGGGCACCAGGGTTGGGAAGGTCCGCGACAGCTGATCGGACGTGTTGCAGGTGAGCTGATTGCGCTGCAGCACGCCGATATCGAACATCGTCTTCATGAACAGCCGACCCAGCACTGGGGGCGTCGGCGTGCCGAAGGAATTGAGGTTCAAGCCGCCGCCCATCGCCGATTTGGGCGTCTTGGGCATCTTCTTGGCGAGCATCCGCATGATGTCGAAGGGGTTCTCCTTCAGATCGCGGATGAATTTCTTGAAGTGGATGGCGTTGCAGGGAACCTCGATGACGTGGAAGCCAGCGTTGTCCATGTCGGCGGCAACCGGCTCCATCATCCCGTGACGGATGCCCATCGCCCACAGGCTTTGCGCGCCGTCACGGAACGTCGTGTCAAGGAAACGGATATCCATTTACTTGCCTTCCCTGGCTTTTGGAAAGCATGCGCCGGATCGTTGCCCGAAGGCAAATGATTCTTGTAAGCGATTAACCCATGATGTTCAGCGGCGCTTCGCTTTCTTCGCTGTCTTTTTTGCTGTTTTCTTCACAGCCTTTTTAGCGGTCGTCTTGGCGGCTTTTTTTGCTGTTTTCTTGGCGGTCTTCTGGGCCGCTTTTTTCACCGCTTTTTTTGCGATCTTTTTCGCTGCCGTGCGCTTGGTGCTCCGCGCTTCGGTGCCCAAGGTAGAGGCCGTGCCGAAGATGGCCGTGGACTGGTTGGACAGCAGCCCACCATTGCCGTTGGCGAGCGCGATCTCGGCGCCCTTCACCTGACGCGCGCCGGTTTGCCCACGCAACTGTTCTACCGCCTCGATGCTGACAAACATGCCGTACATGCCTGGATGCACGCACGACAGCCCACCACCGTTGGTGTTGACCGGCAGCTTGCCGCCGGGTGCGGCGTGGCCGGCCGCGAAGAAGGCACCGGCCTCGCCCTTTTTGACGAAACCGAGATCTTCGAGGAACAGGATCGGGTTGATGGAAAAGGCGTCATAGAATTCGATGACGTCCACGTCGGACGGTTTCACGCCCGCCATCGCGAAAGCACGGGGGCCTGACATGGCACACGCGGTAACCGTGAAGTCGGCGAGCTGCGAGATCTGGTCGTGGCTGGTGCCGGATCCGACACCCAGCAGGTAGACCGGCTTCTGCTTCAGATCGCGCGCCCGGTCGGCCCGGGTCATAACCAAGGCCGCGCCTGCATCCGACACCAAACAGCAATCATAGAGTGTGAACGGATCGCAGATCTTGCGCGCGTTGGCGACGTCTTCCAGCGACAATGGCGCCTTCATCTCGGCGCGCGGGTTAAGCTGCGCCCACTTGCGGAAGGTGACCGGGACGGACGACAGCTGATCGCGCGTGAGGCCGTATTCGTGCATGTAGCGCGCCGCCGTCAGCGCATAGGCGCCGACCGGGTTCATCGGCTTGTATTCCGACTGGTACATGACACCCGCATTGGGGTTGGAGCTGTTGCGCACCCCCGTCTTGCGGTCGGTCCGGTTGGTGCTGCCGTAGGCGATCAGCGCCACGTTGCAGATGCCCAGATGCAGCGCCATGGCGGCATGCTGGATGGCATTGACGAAGGACGAGCCGCCGACATTGGTGCCGTCGATGGCCGATGGATGAACGCCCAGATATTCGGCGACCTGGAGGGGGTGGAACACGCGCCCCATTGAGGAGACGAACAGGCCGTCCACGTCGGTGAGCTTCAGGCCCGCGTCTTCGAGGGCTGCATAGCTGGCTTCGGCCAGCAGTTCGAGGTGGGTCTTGCCGGGCAAGTCGCCGAACTTGGTCAGGCCGACGCCGACAACCGCGGTCTGGCCGCGCAACGGATGTACCATGGTGCGTCCTCCCCCTAGGCCTTGCGGAAATAGATGAGTTTGATGCCGTCGGCCTCGCCGATATGGGCGGTGACCCGCATGCCGATCTTTACGTCGGCGGGCGCCATGTCGGTGATTCGGGTCAGCATCTTGGGGCCTTCGTCCAGTTGGACCACGGCGATGTTCTTGTCGCCGCCGGCCTCGGGCCGATAGCGCTCGATGGCGGTGGAATAGATGGTGCCGGTGCCGGCTGCGCGTTTCCAGGAAAGCCGTGGCGACCCGCAATGGATGCACAATGTGCGCGGATAAAAGACGTGCTTCTTGCAGTCATTGCACTGCTGGATGTTGAACTCGCCCTTGTCGAGTCCCGCTCGGAATGTCTTTTCCGCTCCGTCGGCTGCGAAAGTCGTGCCGGTTTCAGCCATGATCCTCCCCCTACGAAAGGTGTTTATGTGCATACGAAACAGGGCAAAACGTATTGAGTCAACGGTGCGGTTGTCCCTTGACCCGATGCCCGGGACAGTCCTGAATCCTGGTAATAATACGCCGATCCACGGCGCCAACAGGGTTAGGGAGGCCTCCTACGTGATCGACAAACGTAAACAAAACGCCGAAGAGGCGGTGGCCGACATCAAAGATGGCTCGGTCGTGCTGATTGGCGGTTTCGGCATGACGGGCGAGCCCCGCGAATTGTGCAGCGCGCTGGCGGCGCGCAAGGTGCGCGGGCTCACCATCGTGACCAACAATGCGGGGTCGGGCGAATTCGGCATCGGCCTTCTGATGAGGGAAGGCTGCGTCGACAAGATCGTCTGTTCCTTTCCGCGCGTCGGCGGATCGGTCGTGTTCGAGGAATTGTACGAGGCGGGCAAGCTGGAGCTCGAAATGGTGCCCCAGGGCACCATCGCCGAGCGGGTACGCGCCGGCGCCGCGGGCATTCCCGCCTTCTATACCCGTACCTCATGGGGCACGCCGCTTGCCGAGGGCAAGGAGACACGGACCTTCGACGGCAAGGAATATGTGATGGAAAAGGCGATCCGGGGTGACGTCGCGCTGGTGAAGGCGTTCAAGGGCGATCGCTGGGGCAACCTCGTCTACGCCAAATCCATGCGCAACTTTAACCCTGTGATGGCGATGGGCGCCGAGCTCACCATCGCGCAGGTATCCGAGATCGTCGACCTGGGCGCGCTCGATCCCGAACATATCATCACGCCCGGTATCTTCGTGAACCGTGTCGTACAGCTGGAGGCCTTGGACGCATGAGCACACCGCTGAACCGCAACCAGATGGCGTGGCGCGTCGCGCACGACATCCCCGACGGCTCCTACGTCAATCTCGGCGTTGGCATGCCGCTCGCCGTCGTCAATTTCATGCCGAAGGACCGCGATATCGTGTTCCATTCGGAAAACGGCCTTCTGGGCATGCGCAATCTGACGCCTGGCGAGGAGCCCGATCCCGAACTGGTCAATGCCGGTAAGCGCCCGGTGCGGATGCTGCCGGGCGGGGCCTTCTTCCATCACGCCGATTCGTTCCTGATGATCCGGGGCGGCCATCTCGATTTCGCCGTGCTCGGCGCCTACGAAGTGGCGGAGAATGGCGATCTCGCCAATTGGCGCCTGCCCGATTCCAAGGCCGCTCCCGCCGTGGGCGGCGCCATGGACCTGGTCTACGGCGCCAAGAAGGTGCTGGTGATCTGCGAGCACAATTCCAAGGACGGCTCGCCCAAGATCGTGAAGCAGGCCAAACTTCCGCTCACCGGCCGCGAATGCGTCTCCAAGGTCTTCACCGACATCGCGGTGATCGAGCGCACAGGCGATGGCATGGTGGTGCGCGAGATCATCGACGGCATGACCTTCAATGAGGTTCAGGACCGCACCGGCGCCAAGCTGACGCTCGCCAACGACTGGAAGCCCCTTGTCACGCCCGATCTGCCGGTGCAGGAAATGACGCCGCGCGTGCCGCGTCAAAGACAGCAACCTGGAGCCGCCACGAATGGATGAAAATGCCCGCCGCGCCATCGAATGGGATTGCGCGCAATCGACCGCACGCTTCTATAACCATGTCGATGCGGGCCGTTTCCGTGAAGCGGCCGAGATGTTTTTCGACGACGGCACCTGGCACCGCATGGAAGGCGCCGTAACCGGCCCGGACGCGATCGTGAAGGAGCTTGAGGGTCGCGATCCCAATCGTGTCTCCATGCACCTGATCAGCAATCTGACCGTGCGCGTGATCGATCCGGCCACCGCCGAGGTGACGGCCAATATCTCCGCCTGCCATGCCAAGCCCGCGGCCAAAGGCCCGGCGACCGACGCTGCCATCGGCGGTGTCCAGCGCACCGTCGAGACCTGGAAGAAAAGTGCATCCGGCTGGAAAATGGCAGATAAGAAGACCCAACCGCTGCTGCGGTTCTCGCATTAAGGAGTAAGAAATATGGCGAAGATCGTTTTGGGCGTCGGGACGACGCATGGTCCTTTGTTGTCCACCCCGCCGGAGGCGTGGGAAGGCCGTGCCCGCGTCGACCGCGCCAATCCCGAGCTCGCCTATCGTGACGGCACCTACGATTTCCAGCAGCTCCACGATCTGCGCAAAGACCCGTTCTTCGTTGAACAGAACAAGCTGGAAGTCCGCACCGAACGCTACAACCGCTGCCAGGCCGGCCTCGACAAGCTGGGTGAGGTCTTCTCCGAGGTGAAGCCGGATGTGCTTGTGGTCGTCGGCGACGACCAGCGCGAATGGTTCCAGGAAGAGGCGCAGCCGTCCTTCGCCGTCTATTGCGGCAAGAGCGCGATGAACTATCGCGTGCCGGAGGAGGAGCTGAAGGGCATGCGCGAGCGTGGCCTCGCCTATGCCGTGCTGCAATACCACCCCGAGGGCAAGGATATCGAATATTCGGTCGAGGCCGACCTCGCGCGCCACATGGTGCAGAGCGCCAACGATTCCGAGATCGACGTCGCCTATCTCGGCGAACAGCCCGTCGGCAAGGACGGTCCGCGCAACCTGGGCCATGCCTATGGCTTCGTCGCCATGCGCATCCTGAAGGGCAAGGTGCCGCCGATGGTGCCGGTGCTCGCCAACACCTATTATCCGCCCAACCAGCCGACGCCGAAGCGCTGTTACGAATTCGGCAAGGCGCTGGGTCGTGCCATCCGCTCGTGGGACAAGGATCTGCGCGTGGCGGTGTGCGCCTCGGGCGGCATGAGCCATTTCGTGGTCGACGAGGAATTCGACCATCGCATGATCAACGCCATGCGCGACCGTGACGAAAAGACATTGTTCGCCGAGCCCAACGTCATGTTCCGCTCCGGTACGTCGGAGATCAAAAACTGGATCATCACGGCAGGCGCGATGGCCGAGACCGATTTCAAGATGAACGTGCTCGATTACGTGCCGTGCTACCGGTCCGAGGCTGGAACCGGCAGCGGCATGGCCTTCGCCGTTTGGCAATAGGGTAATAGGCGATAGGACGGTCAATGAACGACGTACAGAAGAGCTATGGGCTGACGGATTCGCGCGCCCTCAACGTGCTGGTAACGCGCGAATTCCACGCCGAACTGATCGATCCGCTGGATGCCGCCTATACGCTGCGCCACGCCTACGACAAGGATGAACGCAGGACGTTGCTGCAACAACATGGCGCCGAGATCGGCGCCGTGTTGACCAGCGGCATGGTGGGCCTGAGCGCGGATGAAATCGCGCTGATGCCCAATCTGAAGGTCGTGCAGACCTTCGCGGTCGGTTACGAAACCGTCGATACGGCGGCGGCCAAGAAGCAGGGCGTGATTGTCTGCAACACGGCCGGCTCCAACGCCGACTGTGTCGCCGACCATGCGATGGGTATGATGGTCGCGGTGACGCGCAAGTTCGTCGATTTCAACAATACGGCGAAGGCAGGTACCTGGGACGATGTGGGCAATTCCACCCCCATGGTCAGCGGCAAGAAGCTCGGCATTGTCGGCCTCGGCGCCATCGGCAAGACGCTCGCCCGGCGCGCGACCGGTTTCGACATGACTATCGGTTACCGCAACCGCAAGCCGGCCAAGGATGTGCCGTATCAGTATTTTGACTCAGTCGCGGCTCTCGCCGATTGGTGCGATTACCTCGTCACCTGCACGCCGGGTGGGGCGGAGACCAATCACATGATCAATGCCGATATCCTGAAGCGTATCGGGCCCGCGGGCTATTACATCAATGTGGCGCGCGGGTCGGTCGCCGACACCGATGCCATCGTTGCCGCGCTGAATGCAGGCATCATCGCGGGTGCCGGTCTCGACGTACTGGAAAGCGAGCCTGACGTGCCGGAAAGTGTACGCACCGCGCCCAACCTGATGCTCACGCCGCACGGCGCCGGCCGCAGCTTCGAATTGGAGGGCCGCCGCGTCGATCTCATCCGCACCAACATCGAAAACGTGCTGACCGGCAAGCCGGCGCTGACTCCCGTTCCGGAAATGGGCCTCTAACCCCGAACGATGGCCGACAGCGTCGCCATCATCGGGGTGGGGGAAGGGCTCGGTACAGCCCAGGCGCGGCGCTTCGCAAAAGCGGGCTTTCGTGTCGCCATGACGGCGCGAAAGCCCGATCTGATCCAACCGTTGGCGCGCGAATTGGGTGGTATGGCTTATGTGGTCGATGCCGCCGATGCGCAGGCCATGGCGAAGCTGTTCGCTGATGTGGAAAGCGATCTCGGCCCCGTTGCCTGCGCCATCTGCAATATCAGCGACCGGCTGCAGAAGCCGTTTCTCGAAACCAAGCCCGACGAGTTCGAGCGTTCGGTTCGCGTCAACGCCATGGCAGCGTTTCTCACCGCCAGCGAGGCGGCCAAACGCATGGCACCGCGTGGGCAGGGCTCGATCTTTTTCACCGGCAATCATTCCAGCCGGACCGGAATCCCCAAGCTGATCGCCAACGCGCTGGCGAAGGGCGGCGTGCGCCATATGGCCACCGCGCTGCACCGCGAACTGGCGCCCCTGGGTATCCATATCGCGCATTTCACCATCGACGGCGGGATCGACAATCCGAGAACGCGGGTGCGCGATCCGGCCCTTGTCGGCACGGACGGTCTGGTCGATATGGATGCGCTGGCCGAACTTTATTATCAGACGCATATGCAGCATAAGAGCTGCTGGTCGCTTGAGGTCGAATGCCGGCCTTGGACGGAACCCTATTGAAGGTGGCCCCTCAAGGAGCCCGTGTTAGGAGGACATAATGCCCAGCATCCTGGCCAATGGTGAAACACTGCATTATGTGGCGGAGGGCACCGGCCCGGTCGTCCTGCTTGTCCATTCGCTGGGTGCCAATTCCTACATGTGGCGTCCGATCATGGACAAGCTGAAGGATCGCTATTGCTGCATCGCGGTCGATTGCCGCGGTCACGGCAAGTCGTCCTATAAGGGGACCTTCACGGTGCGCGACGTCGCGGCCGATCTCAATGCGGTGCTCGATCAGCTTGAAATCAAGCGCGCGCATATCGTCGGCATCTCCATGGCCGGGCCTATCTTGCTGGAAATGTACGCCGATCGCCCGGGGCGCATCGCCTCGCTCGTCATCGCTGACAGTTTCTACGATAACCGCGCGACCTCGGCAGACCGGCTGGCAAGCACCGAGAAGCAGATGGAAGGCAAGACCATGCTCGCCTTCGGGCATGAATACGCCAAAAGCCGCCTGCAGCCCGCGACACCGCAATCAGCCTATGAGGAACTGGCCGAGGCAGTGGCCTTGCTCACGCCCAAGGCCTACATGGATACGCTGCGCGCGATCTCGACGGTCGGTTTCCAGGGATTGATCGCGGCGGTGTCGGTGCCGACGCTGATCTGCTTCGGTGAGAAGGAATCCCCGCCATTGCAGGAACAGGGCAAGCGCATGCACGACCTGATCGCGGGCTCTGAATTCGCGATCATTCCGGGGGCCGGCCATCTTGCATCCATCGATCAGCCCGAGGCCTTTGCCAAGCTGGTCGGGGATTTCATCGACGGCGTGAAATAGAACCCGCTATTCGCCTGGGATGTAGTTCACCCGCCTGACCTTCTCGAGCATGGTGTTGCGCAGGTCGCGCGCTTCCAATGGCCGGTCGGAGATCGGCTGTGAGCCGAACGCGGTGCGGCGCTGCGGGCCCCACTGGCTGGGCACTAGATTGAAGTTCAGCTTCACCACGCCGGCTTCGGCGCCGGAACCGTCGTCATACGCGGCCATGTGGAGCTGGACGTATTTCATCAGATCGAACTTCATTCCTGCAGTGTAGGACGACGTAGTATCTTCTACGCCGAAGAAATCGCTGTGCGTGAAACTCGTTTGCGCCCACGGCAGAAACGGAATCTGGCTTCCGAGTCGGATATCGTAGCCGTTGAGCGTTCGCCCGGTGCTGTCGTCGCTGCCGGTGTAATAATTGACTGCCATGTTGAAGGCGCGCCAACGCAGCTCTGCATCCGCGCCGGCGCGGTCGAGGGTTTCGGTCCAATCGCGATCGTAGAATCCGTTCACGCCCACCATAAGATCGCGTCGGATCAGGCGGCGGTAGCCGAGCCCCACGTTCGACACGCCGGTGGGCTCATCGGTCTGCGAGCTGCTCTGCACGTTCACCTGGGTGAAGATGGTGTGCTTCTTCTTGGCGCTCTGGTAGAGCGGCTGCACGCTTGTGGCTGACAGGTTGATCTGGCCGTCGCGCTCGGTCACGCCTTGCGTCTCGACGCGTTTGACCCAGGCGGGCTTCATCACCGGTGCGACCTTGGGCGGTGGCGGCAGCGCAGCCACGGCAAGCGCCGCCTCATCGGGGGCGGCAGCGGGTTCCGTGATCGGTTCTAAGGTTCCAAGCTGGGCCTGGTCCTGAGCCCGGTCCGGGGTATGACCGCAGGCGGCCAAAGCCAGTGCTGCGGACAGAAGAATAGCGGCCGAGGCCGATAGGCGCGTCATGCTCGATCTCTCCGTCATTCACGAATGCTGGAAGAGGCCACTTGGGCGCTTAAGGCGGCGTTCTGCCGGTCTCACACTCTATCTATCGTGTGCTTTTATGGCAGTTTGCGATGAAGCAGCTATGAATAGTTCCGTGAAACCGGATCAAATTCGCGTGGTGGCTTTTACGTCACGCAGCACCAGCATGATGCGGACTCAGGCTTCGCCGTCCCAATAATCGTCCATGTCGGTCTGGCGGTTCTTGATCACATAGCGCAAGCGCTGCGGATTGCCCTCTGCGTCCGGCGGCAGGTAAAGGAACGCGCCGATCTTTCCGGAATCGGGATATTCGGTGATCTCGGGCGAGATCATCGTGCTGACCGACAGGTATTTGAGTTCGTGTTCGGAGGTATTGACGATCTGATGCGCGGTCTCCGGTCCGCCAGGGGGACAGGCAATGATGTCACCCGCGCGCAGCGGAAAGGTCTCCTCACCTACGCGTAGTTCGCCGCTGCCGTCGATGATGAAGAACATCTCTTCGTTGGTGCGATGATTGTGATGCGGGAAGGCGCATTTCCCCGCCGGCACGATGGTGACGTTGTAGCCCAGCTTCTGCGCGCCGATCTTGATGCCGACGGCGCCGAGCTTGGCCTGGAACTTATCGCCTCGTCCCCAATCGGTGTAGGTGAGATCGTCGATGTTGAGGATCGGTTTCATTCTGGCCTCCAAACTCCGTCGTCATGACCGCAGGCGGGTGCCGCCGTCCTCGCCGCCGCCAATATGCGGCGCGACAGCGACAGGACTAAATATCCGGCAGGCTGGCGCAGCAGTTTGACCTCCACCCGAACCATATCATTACCTGGAAGAACCATCTGCTGGAAGGCGCCGCCGGAATGGTCGGGCCGGGCGAGGCTTGATCGGGCGGAATGCCCGTCGGTTTAAAAGCGCTATAGCCGAGATCGGTGAACTGGCCTGGGGAATAATTCTTTGCCCTGCGCCGTCCATTTATGATCAGGGGGGCTTCCTTTTTATTGAGCCCTGGCGGCTGCACACCCGACAAGCTTGTTTGGGCGTGCAGAGGATGGCGGCTGTTGCCCGATCGTTGCCGCGCGTTTCTCTGCAGTTCTGTAAGGGACTTGAAGACACAACAAAGGGGGAGACACACCGATGGCCTTCAATGATCTTTTTCGCATGGTCAGCCTGAGGCACTCCAAGAGTTTGCCGAGCGGGCGCACTCCAACCACCGAACCAGACCCTCGCCTGCGACATCGACGGATGCTCGAGGATCAAGCAAAGGTGGAGGCTTCACCACGGGCCACCAAGCTGCAGGAATTGAAGGCCCGCCATACCGAGCTCTCAAAGAAGATCGTGGGGCTGGAGTCCGTGCAACGTGCCGTTGTCGACGTCTATCTGGTCGAAGGGCAGGATCGGCCCGTACCAAGGAACACCACGCCTGGAACCACCGCCCGCTCCGCAAGCAGCCGCGCCGCCACATCCACAACGACCGTGGAGCGTGCAAAGCTCGTGGATCTTGTCGAGGCGCGTCTGAATGACGAGGACGTCCCGATCTTCCGCGATGCTATCGCCAAAGCCCCCGTGGCGGGTGCCGTCGATATGAGCGATCTGATGGCAGGGCTCGAGGTCGGCGCCTTTGTGTGGGAAGCAAACAATCTGTGCGCGCAGATCCGGGCACTCGAAGAAGATGATGCGGAGGACTTGCCGACCGTTCCGGCGCAGCAGTCTCCCGCACGGGAACCGATCGTGGCCGCTGTCGGATGGGGCGATCTGCTGGTCGCGAGGGAGACCTTGGTCGGCTACGACGCACGGGAGATCGCGCATATCGAGAATATCCTGCCGGGCGAGACCAAGCTGCGGGAGCTTAATCGTCTCTCGAAAACCGAGGAGATCCAGGAAACCGAAACCATCACCGAAAAGGAATCGGAGAAGGATTCCCAGACCACCGATCGCTATGAGCTGCAGGCCGAAAGCCAGGAAACCATCAGCCAGAATTTCGCGATCACGGCGGGCGTGAATACGTCGGGTCAGTATGGACTGACTCACGTGGACACCAGCCTCGACAGCGCATTCTCGCAAAGCGAGTCGCGATCTCGTTCGAGCAGCATCGATACGGCGCGCGAGATCGTCACCAAGGCGGTGGAACGGACCTTCGAACGGGTGCGGAATCTCCGTCGGCTTACGATCACCGAGGAAATCCGCGAGATCAATCGCCATAAACTATCCAATGTCGGAGGCCCACCCACCCCGGCGGCGATCAGCGGCATGTATCTGTGGGTTGAGAAGATCCAGAAGGTCGAGCTTCGTCACTACGGCACGCGCATGATGGTGGAGTTCCACATCCCGGAGCCGGCGGTATCGCTTCACGAAAGAAAGGTCGCGTCCAGCGTCCGCAAAAGGCTTCCGCCTTTTAATGTTTCGCCGTCCGGCGTTCAGCCAGGAAATTACATGTGCCTCGCGCAGCGTTATGGTGCTCTGGATGTTGAACCGCCGCCGACGCTCTATATCGAAGTCGGCTGGGGCTGGGTATCCAAGACCAACGAGGATGATGAGCAATGGGGGGAAGATCAGTTCACCTCCATGATCAGCATCCCCGCCGGTTACCGGCCGTTGGGAGCAAAGGTCGCCTGGAGCGGACTGCGCGGTAAGACTGAAAATCGCGAGTTCAATTTCGCATTCTCGGTCGGCGGCAAATCCGAGGGGATCGAACACACGGTCGTCACCTACGACGGCGTCGTTCTTCGGTTGCCCACCACCTCCGACTGGCCCCAGGGCGTGCCAGTTTCTGGCCGCATCCACGGCAGTTGGGATGGCGCCATGTATGTTCAGGTCACGCTGAGCTGCATGCGTACCTCGGAAGCGCTCGACGCGTGGCGCCTTCGGATATGGCAGGCGCTACGGGCCGGATACGAGGCGCTCGAACGCAAGGCGGCGCAGGAAGAGCAGCAGCAGGCGTATCAACGCAGCTTGCTGGGGCCTGACATCACCGAGGGGCCCGCCGTGGAAAACCGCAGCATCGAGCGGGCCGAGCTGCAGAAATGGGCGATCAAGTCGATGCGTCTGGTTCCCCAGAATTTCAACGCGATCGAGCAGGTTGGTGAGTTTCAGGAGATCAGCCCCGTCTATGCCGACGCCCAAGCCCCCATCGTGCGGTTCTACGAGGATGCGTTCGAGTGGGAGCTCATGAACTACTTCCTCTATCCTTACCATTGGGCGCGGCGCGCCTCGTGGCGCATGCGCACCGACGCTGCGGCAGTCGATCCGCAGTATCAGGCTTTCCTTCAGGCGGGGGCCGCTCGTGTCATCGTGCCGGTGACCCCCGGCTTCGAGGATAAGGTGGCGTGGTTTCTCGATCCGTCGAACGCCGCCGTCAGCGAACTCGAACGCATACTCTCGCGTCCACCCACGGCGCCGCCGTCATCGACCAACGATGCCTTCAGCGCTTTGTGGGTTGAGTTATTGACCGAGCGGAAGCCCGACGTCGCGCGGGGATCCGGCACGCTGGCCGTCCAGAACGGCAGCCCGCAGGTCGGCATCAATCCGCAAACCAATCCGGATGCTCAGTGGCGCGTGAGCAAGGAGCGCGATCTCGGCCGCGAACTCTATATCGCGGGAAATCGCTATGAGGTGGCGGCGGTGCTGGATGAATCCACCTTCAATCTCGACCGCCCCTACGAGGGGCAGAGCGAAGCCGAGGCGGTTTACGTCGCCGGCAGCACGCCCTTTGGCCCGCCCTGGACCGTCAATGTGCCGACGTCGCTGGTCGTGCTCTCCGATAATCTCGCGGCGTTGAAGGCGTTGTGAGCGCGCCATGGCCGAGCCTGACCTCCAGAAGCAGCTTCAGCAGCTCAGACAAGCCAACAAGATCAAGGACGATGCGCTGAATCATCTCGCCGAGGAGGAGGAGGTACAGCGTCAAAGGTGGAATCTGTTGCGTCAGGTTGTCGATCTCGCAGGCGACCAATATGTATCGATGCGGATCGATTCCGTGGAAGAAAGCCTCAGGGATCAGGGCGCGCCGCTTTGGCTGTCCTGTCTCCTGACCATCGGTGTGACACTGGTCCCCGTAAGTGCCATCACCAGCTCGTTCTTGCTCGGCCTGACCAAGTCAACGCAGCGGATGATCACCGCGTCGGAACGCGCCACTTTGGAGTTTACCGAGGAGCTTCTCGACCTCGGCTACAAGGGCGCCGCGCTGACGAGAGCCGCGACGCGAATCCCTCAGGAAATCATCAAGACCGAACTGATGGTCAGCAAGCTCGCCAAGACCATCGAGCCCGAATTGTCCAATACTCTCCAGGATGTGGCCCATCAAATCGCCAGCACACTCGGCGAGACACCGTTCAAGCAGCAGGCCGGCGAAATGAGGGCGAACCCAAACGATGCGGCCCTTGTCGTCGTGAAGCGAGCATTGCACGAGTGGATCAACATACAAGTTCGTGCGGAAGGCATCGCACGCAGAACGGACCGGGAAGAGATTCGCGATCTTTATGAGATCGCCACATCCCCCGAGCCGGCCAAGGCTGCAAAGGAAGTCGCGCAGGAAATCGCCGACAGGCAAACGTCTCGGGCTCCCCGCATTCCTCTTGGTACACAACAAGGCTGGGTGAAGTCCATTGCGCAGCCTGATGTGGATAAACTGCCGAAAACGAACGACGACGCCCTGAAAAAGCTGACAGGCGTGCGTGACAGGCTCGCGCGCGTCACGTTTGAAACCGCAACGATCCCCGACGCAAGAGACCTGAGAGATCTTCAACTGATCATCGAGTCGGCGATCTGGGCGGCGACCTACGATTTCACGCCACGGGTTTATCGGTCAAAAAGAACCTACTACGGCGAACCTCTTACGTTCGAGCATTGGCAACCAGCCCCGCTTCCCGACAGCCTCTGGAAGAAACTCGTCGAACGTTACATCGATCCGGATGAAGGTAAGTCCTACAAAGAGGTGGGTTATATCGAAAGGCTGGGAACCAAGGCAGCCCCGGGCGCTGCGTCCAGGCTCAAGTGGAGTCCGGAGATGCGTCTCTCACACTATTTCAGCAGGATTCTGTTTCCACAGATCACGAAGGAAAACGGCGAAGTGGTCCGCAGGCTGAGAGCATTGAAGGCCTGAACGTCTGCGCAAAGAAAAAGGCCGGTTCCGTTTCCCGGACCGGCCTTCGCTTCGACTGTGCGTCGATTTAGATCCCCGCGACGACCGGGTTCCTGAGTTCGCCGATGCCGCTGATGCTGATGCGGACGGTGTCGCCCGGTTGCAGGAACGTACCTTTCGGACGTCCCACCCCGGACGGGGTGCCCGTCGAGATCAGATCGCCCGGACGCAGCGTGAGGCGCGCCGAGAGGTATTCGATCTGCTCTTCGATATTGAAGATCATCTCGCCGGCGAGCGCGTTCTGCTTGCGCTCGTCATTGACGAAGGTCTCGATCCGGCACTGGTACGGATCCTTGATCTGCTTGGCGGGCACGATCCACGGTCCCATCGGGCCGGAGGTTTCGAAGCTCTTGTGGGCGAACCAGTCGGTGCGGAAGCGCGGCCAATCTTCGCGGGCGCCGAGATCGCGCGCCGACAGATCGTTGAAGATGGTGTAGCCGGCGACGATCGAGCGCGCGTTCTCTTTTTTCACATTGCGGCCGTAGCGGCCGATGACGACGGCGAACTCACCTTCCCAGTCGACTTGCTTGGTGACGTGCGGAATCTTGACCTCGTGATCCGGACCGATGACGACGTGCGCCGGAGATTTGAGAAAGACATACGGCTTGGTCACCGACTTGTCGGTTGCGTCCTTCTGCCCCATCTCCTGCTGGTGCTCGGAGTAATTCGAGCCGGCGTTGAAGATCGCCCAGGGATACAGCAGCGGCGCCTGCAGTTTGACCGAGGCGAGCTTCTGCGCCTTGGCGTGGCCGTTGGCGAGCTTGTCGGCGATCTGTTCGAGCACCGGTTCCGCCGCGTCCCACTTTTCCAGGATGGTCATTGTGGACGTGGCGACGAAGCTTTTCGGATTGCCGACATCGGCCAGCGCATCCTGGATGTCCAGGATCTGATCGCCGACGCAGACGGCCGGACGGGCTTCGGGAACGTTGTTCCCGTAGTTCAACAGACGATAATCGACCATGTTCCCCCTTCCTCTCCTGATGGGAAATCTTCCACTGCGGCCTTTTTAGGCTCTATTCGGCGGCTTTGGCGAGGCCCTTTTCCTGGACTGCGCCGGACTGGATGAGCGCGTCGACCTTGGCTGCGTCATAACCCAGCACCTCGGCCAGGATATGGCGTGAATCGGCGCCCAGGCGCGGCGCGTAGGTATGCGTCTTGCGGCCCGCCTTGCGGATCTTGATCGGATCGCCGACCACGCGCGCGCGTTCTTCGTCGCTGTCGCCCTTGAGCTCCAGGATCATGTTGCGATGCTTGAGCTGCTCGCTCTCCAGCGCCTTGTCGACCGTGTTGACGATGCCGACCGGCACACCTGCCTTGCGAAGGTGCGCCATGATCTCGGTCGAGGTCTTGGTCTTGAAGGCTTCGCGCAGCGTGGCGACCAGCGAGTCCTTGTTCTTCAGGCGCTCGCGCGGCTCCTTGTAGCGGGGATCTTCGGGTAGATCGGGTACGCCCAGGAAGTCCGACAGCGACTTGAAATTGGTTGCCGAATTGCCGGCGATCACCACCTCGACGCCGTCTTTCGCCTCGAAGCAGTTGATCAGCGGGATCATGTCGTGCTCGCGGCCCTGGCGGCCCGGCGCCTTGCCGGTGTGGAAATAGGCAGCCGCCTGGTAACACAGGAAAGCGACCTGCACGTCGAGCATGGCGACATCGATATAATCGCCTTCACCGGTTTCGGTGCGGCGCGCGAGCGCGGCCAGTACGCCGATCACGCAATACATGCCGGCGCACACGTCGCCGATCGGCAGGCCGGCGCGCACCGCCTTGCCGCCCTTTTCGCCGGTCATACTCATGCCGCCCGACAGTGCCTGCACGATGATGTCGAGCGCCGGCAGGTCGCGGTCCGGCCCGTCCTGGCCGAAGCCCGACAGCGAGCAATAGATCATCCCTGGCCGCGTAGGTGCCAGATCGTCATAGGCTAGACCTAAGCGCTGCATCACGCCGGGACGCGCGTTCTCGATCACGATGTCGCATTCGTCGGCCAGGTCCTTGGCAACCTGTTTGCCCTCGGGCGATTTGAGATCGACGATGATCGATTGCTTGTTGCGGTTGATCGAATGGAAATAGGTGCTGTTGCCCGCGATGTAATGCGGCGGCATGTGGCGCGTGCTTTCGCCGCCGGGCGCCTCCAGCTTGATGATCTGGGCGCCGAGATCACCCAGGATCATCGTCGCGTAGGGCCCCGCGAGATGCGTGGTCAGGTCGAGGACCTTGATGTGCGACAAAGGTCCGGAACGCGGTGTGTCGCTTGGAATCGGCATGGCTACGCAGCTCCCTTGAAACTCGGCCCTCTCGATGGGCTTCGGCAACAATATGGAACGCGGTTTACCCGGTAAACACACGATCATTGATCTTTTCACTGAATGGAAGAGTCGCCAGGATGTCATTGAAATCGCGCAGTCCATCGGGGACAAACGGGGCAACAGGGGGATCTCATCGATATGTCCATGAAGGTCGCGGCGCCGGACGGAACCGTCATTTCCGTGATCGTCGAAGGGGCGGGGCCGCCCTTGATGCTGGTCTGTGGGTCTGGCGACGACCATACGCGCTACGGTCGGGTGGCTCCGGCGTTGGGCCGGACCTATACGCTCTATAACGTGGACCGGCGCGGGCGCGGCGCCTCGACGGATGCGCCCGGCTTTACCTTCGCGGCCGAGATCGTGGACCTGCTGGCGGTGATCGATGCGATCCATGCCGAGGCGGGGCCGATCCACATGCTGGCTCATTCCTACGGCGCGCTGCTCGGCCTGGAGGCCGCCTGGCGCAGCGACAAGCTCAAATCCGTCCTGCTGTACGAACCGCCGATGCCGTATCACGAGCGCATCGACGGGATCGATCCGCGCATGCCGCTGGTGCTGAGCCTGTGTGACCGTCTGGCCCAGGGCGACACTGACGGCATGCTCACCCTTTATTTGCGCGATTTCCTGGGCGCCGGCGCGGACGCGGTGGAGCGCCAGAAGGCCAATCCCAAGGCGTGGCAGCGCTGGCTGTCGGTGGCGCGCACCATCCCGCGCGAATTGCTGGCGGTGCGCGAATATCAATTCACGCCGCAGAAGTTCGCGGACTTTGCCTTGCCCCTGGGCGTCCTGGTCGGCACCAAGTCGAACCCCGGCATGATACGCGCGGCCCAGCGCATCAAGGCGGGCATTGCCCAGGCCCAGCTCATCGAGCTGCCGGGCGAGGGCCATTCGGCGATGACGTCGTCGCCGGAAATGTTTGCCTCCGCCGTGCTGGCGTTTTTGAATGGCGTCAAATAGCCGGCGCCCACCCACAGGGAGAGAGACATATGCGCGTTTGCCGTTTCAACGACGACCGGATCGGCGTGGTCCGCCCCGACGGCGTCCATGACGTAACCTCGATCCTCGAGAAGCTGCCGCTCGTGCGTTATCCGTTCCCGCTCGGCGATCCGCTGATCGTGAACCTGGAAAGCTGGCGGCCCGAGATGGAGGCGCTGGCGGATAAGGCGCCCGCGCTGAACGCGAACGAATTGCGCTTTAAGAGCCCGGTCGCCAACCCGACCAAGATCATCGGCGTGCCGACCAATTATCAGGCGCATCGCGACGAGATGGCGGCCGACAAGACCATTGGCACGATCTCGTCGAGCATTCCGGAACGCGGTGTCGAAAGCGTGCTGATCCAAGGCCTGTTCCTGAAAGCGAATTCATCCCTCGTCGGCCCGTCCGAAGGGATCGTCACGCGGTTCCCCGACCGGCGCAATGACCACGAGGCCGAGCTTGGCGTCATCATCGGCAAGACCGGCTCCGACATCCCGGAAGACAAGGCTTACGACTATATCGTCGGCTACGCGCTTGCCATGGATATGGTGGTGCGCGGTAAGGAAGACCGCTCCTTCCGCAAATCCATCGACACCTATTCGGTGTTGGGCCCGTGGCTCGTCACCAAGGACGAGGTACCCGACCCGCAGAACCTCAACTTCGCCCTCAAGGTGAACGGCGAGGTGAAGCAGAAAGCGAACACCAAGGACATGATCATGTATATCAAGCAGCAGATCGCCTGGGGTTCGACCTTCTATACGCTGCATCCGGGCGACATCATCATGACCGGTACCTGCCAGGGCGTTGGGCCGGTGAAGCCGGGCGACATGGTGGATTTCGAGTTCGATATCCTCGGCAGCATGAAAGTGCCGGTGCGCGCGCACGAGATCGGCAAGTAAAGCCGGGCCCACGTCGATGGCCTTGCAGTTCGAAAACAGTTTCGAGGTCGCCCTGCCCCCTGATCAGGCATGGCTCGTGCTGCTCGATATTCCGCGTATAGCCAAATGCCTGCCGGGCGCCGCGCTCACCGAGGTCGTGGATGAGAAGACATTCAAGGGCAATGTGAACGTGAAGGTGGGCCCGGTTGCGCTCACCTTCGCGGGTACGGCGACCTTCGAGGAGGTCGACGATGCGCAGCATATGGTGCGCGTGAAGGGTGCGGGCGCGGAAGGCAAGGGGCGCGGTCGCGCCTCGGCCGAATTCGTCATCCGTCTGGAGCCTGTGGGCGACGGGGCGAGCAAGGTGATCGCCAATTCGGACGTGACCCTGTCGGGCGCGGTCGCGCAATACGGCCGCGGCGTCGGTGTGATGAAGGCAGTCGCCGACGAGATCATTGCGCGCTTCGCCAAGAACCTGGAACAGGAGATCGCAGGAAGCGGTCTGGAGGCTGCAGGCGCACCCTCCGTTTCGGCGGCGTCCCTTTTGTGGGGCGCCGGCAAGCGCATGTTCAAGAAGGATGGGGAAACCTAACCCATCTCGTTACCTCCGCGAAAGCGGGGTCTAGAAATGTCCGACTGGAGTCCCGCTTTCCCGGGAATGACGGCTAAGTAGATCTCAAGTCCTATATGACGGATCGAGCTTCTCGGCCAAGCGGCGATAGGCATTGAATTCCAGATTGCCGCCGGGCTGGCCCTGATAGCGCTCGTAGATCTTGTCCTGCGCTTTCTTGCAGATTTCTTCCGGCACCATTTCGATCGGGCGATTGAGCGCCAGGGTATGCATCTGCGTCTCGCAGCAGCGCGCCAGCGCGTGCATGTTGGCCATGGCTTCCGCGACCGTACGGCCGACCGTGAGCAGGCCGTGGTTCCACATGATCATATGCTGGTTGTCGCCGAGATGCTCGACGATGCGCGGGCCTTCGTCCGCTTCGTCGGCCAGGCCTTCGTAATCGTGGTAGGAGACGCGGCCGTACAGCATGGCCGAGTTCTGATCGAGCGGCAGAAGCCCGTCGCGCGTCGCCGATACGACGACGGCCGCCATCGGATGGATGTGGAACACGCAATTGATGTCCGGGCGCAGTTTCAGGATCGCGCTGTGGAAATTGCGGCCCGCGGGCGCCAGGCGGAAATCACTTTTATTGTAGTCGTTGCCCTTGAAGTCGGCTTTGATGAGCGAGCTTGCCGTCATCTCGTGCCAGCCGAGCCCCTGGGGGTTCATGATGAACTTCTCGGAATCGTCCGGCACACGTGCCGACAAATGATTATGGATCGTGTCGTTCCAGCCGAAGTGATAGGCGATGCGATAGCAGACGGCCATATCGATCCGGGTTTGCCATTCGGCGTCCGAAACTTTTCCTTCGAGCGATTCAGGCTGATAGGCGAACATCGTGCTGTCGGGCATGGCGGAACCTCCTTAGTGGCTGCTGCGGCCCTTATTTATCATTTCGACCAGATGGTGCGGCGGAACCGGCGCCTGGGTCAAGTGAACCCCGAAGGGCGAAAGCGCATGTTCAACGGCCGAGACGATTGCCGCCGGCACGGGGATGGTGCCGCCTTCGCCGGCACCCTTCACGCCGATGGGATTGAGTGGCGAGGGCGAAACGACGTGGCTGATCTCAGCCTTCGGCACCGCATCCGCCGTCGGCAGCAGATAATCGGCGAGCGTCGTGGTCAGCGGCTGACAGGTCTCCGGATCGTAATGCATCCATTCGAGCAGCGCATTGCCGATGCCGTGAGCAAGCCCACCCTGTACCTGGCCTTGCACCACCAGTGGGTTGATGACCACGCCGCAATCGTGCGCGATCCAATAGCCGGTTATTTTCACGCCGCCGGTTTCGATATCGACCTCGACCTCGGCAAGATGCGTATTGGAGGAATAGGCCGCCTGTTCGGGCGAGAAATAGCGCGTCGATTCCAGGCCGGGCTCGATCCCCTTGGGCAGCGCGTAGCCCGATTGACCGGTCACGGCACGCGAGATGTCGCGGAAGCTGATCTTCTTGTCGGTACCTTTGACGATGGCGTTACCGTCGGCAAGTTCGATGTCACCGGGTGCGGCCTCCAGGATGAAGGAGGCGATCTGCAGCACCTTCTCGCGTACCTGGATGGCGGCGAGGTGCGTGGAGGAGCCCGCATTGACCGCCTGGCGTGACGCGAAGGTCCCCGTGCCGTTGGCGATCGCCGCGGTATCGGCCGCGACCACGCGCACGTCTTCGGGGCGGATGCCGAACTTCTCGGCGCAGATCTGCGCGAAGGTGGTGATGTGGCCCTGGCCTTGCGCGGCGGCACCGGTCAACAATGTCACCGTGCCGGACGGGCCGATGCGCACGGTGGCACCTTCGAACGGACCCAGGCCCGTTCCTTCGATGGCGGTCGCGATACCGATGCCGATATAGCGGCCCTGTTTCAATGCATCGGCCTGGCGCTTGGCGAAGCCCGCATAGTCGGAGGCTTCCAGCACCTTGCGCATCAGTTCGGGGTAATTGCCGGAATCGTAGGTGAGCGGTTTGCCGTCACGGAAGATGAGGCCCATGGAATAGGGCATGGCCTCCGGCGGGATCAGGTTGCGTTTGCGGATCTCGACGCGATCGAGACCGAGCTTCGCCGCCGCCGCATCCATGATGCGTTCCATGGCGAAGACCGCCTGGGGTCGGCCCGCGCCGCGCACCGGCGCCACCGGCGGCTTGTTGGTCAGCATCACGTGGCAATCGATCTTGTAGGCGGGGATGATGAACGGCCCCGGCACGGTCGTGCACGAAATATGGGGCAGGATCGTGCCGTGCGGCATGAACGCGCCCTTGTCGTGGATCATGTCGATGCGCAGGCCGAGGATCTTGCCCTCCGCATCGAGCGCCATTTCGACATCCCAATATTGGTCGCGTTCCTGCGTCGCCGCGGCGAAATGCTCGCGCCGATCCTCGATCCATTTGACGGGGCGTTGCAGGTGGATGGAGGCAAGGCAGGTCACCAGCGTTTCGGCATAGAAGCTCATCTTCGGGCCGAAGCCGCCGCCGACATCGGGTGCGATGACGCGCACGCGTTCTTCATCCCAATCGAGCATCCCGACGATGGCGCGCTTGTGGGCGTGCGGACCCTGACTTGCGGCATAAACCGTCAAATGATCGGTGAAGGCGTCATAATGGGCGAGACAGGCGCGCCCCTCGATGGAATGGCCGAGCCCGCGGTGCATGAACAGGCTTTCCTTGACGACATGTTTGGCGTTCTTGAACGCCGCGTCGATGTCGCCAAAGGCGAAATTCATATGTGCCGCGATGTTGTTGGGCGAATTGGCGTGGGCCAGGGGCGCATCCGGCTGCATCGCGGCACGGCAATCGCCCGCCGCCGGCAGCGGTTCGTAATCGACCAAAACGAGGGCCGCGGCATCCTCGGCGATGTAGCGGTCGTCCGCCACCACGATGGCGATGGGATCGCCGACGTAGCACACCTCGTCCTTCGCCAGCACATAGGGCATGATGTTCTGCGTGATGTGCGGGTTCGGCATGCCGTGCATGCGCAGAGTGTGGAAGCGCTTGGGCATATCCGCGAGGGTGAGGACAGCATGGACGCCGGGCAGAGCCTCGGCGGCGCTCTTGTCGATGCCGTTGATCTTGGCGTGTGCCTCGTCGCCGCGCACGAAGGCCGCGTGCAGCATGCCGGGGATGTGGAAATCGTCGACGAACCGCCCGCGTCCGGTGAGCAGCGCCGGATCCTCGAGCCGTTTGACCGATTTGCCGATCAGTTGGCCGTCAGGGATCGCCTTTTCGATTGCGTGGTCATCCATCATGCACGCTCCTCACGGATCTTTTTCGCCGCGTCGAGCGCCGCTTCGACGATGCCCTGGTATCCGGTGCAGCGGCACAGATTGCCCGAGATGGCGGAGCGCACCTCGTGTTCGCTCGGGTCCGGATTGTCGCGCAGCAGTTCGAACAGGGTGGTCAACATGCCGGGCGTGCAATAGCCGCACTGCAAACCGTGATGGTCCTGCATCGCCTGTTGCAACGGATGAAGCTCGTCGGCGTCATTTCCGTTCCAGGACGGTGCGATGCCTTCGACGGTCATCACCTCGCGCCCGTTCGCCTGAACGGCCAGCGTCAGGCACGAACGTGCCGAACGTCCGTCCATCAGCACGGTGCAGGCACCGCACACGCCGTGTTCGCAGCCCACATGCGTGCCGGTCAGCAGCAGGTCATGGCGCAGGAAGTCGGACAGCAGCAGCCGGGTCGAGACTTCTTTGGTGTGGCTCTTGCCGTTCACCTTGACGGTGATCTTGCGTGTATCGGTCATGCGTTCGCCCGTTCGGCGGCTGTGGTCAATGCGCGGCGCGTGAGTGCGCCGGCGAGCGATTGGCGGTAGGAGGCGGGCGCGTGCACGTCCTCCATGGCATCGATTTTCGCGCAGGCCTCGCCCGCCGCGCGGAAGGCTTCGGGGCTTGCTTGCGCACCGACCAGCACAGCTTCGGCTTCGGCGATGCGCTGCGCGGTGGCCAGCGCGCCGCCGATGGCGATGGATGCGCGCTTGATCACCTTGTCCGCGCCGATTTCCAAGAGCGTCGCTACCGCGACGATGGCGAAGTCGCCCTCGCGGCGCGCGAATTCGACAAAGGCCGAACCGTGGCCGGGCGCCCAGGTCTCGAAGCTCGCGCCCAGGACCATCTCATCGGATTCGATGGCCGGTGTCATGAAACCCAAGGCATAATCGGCGAAGGTCAGATCGCGCAGCCCCCGTTTGCCGCCGACATGGATGGTGGCATCCATGGCGCACGCGACCAGCGGCAGTTCGGCCGCCGGATCGAGGTGCGCGAGCGAACCGCCGATGGTGCCGCGATTGCGCGTCTGGCGATGGCCGACCTGGAGGATCGCTTCCGTCATGAGCGGGCAGACCTTGGCGACCGTGTCGGAGAATTCGATCTCGCGCTGGCGCGTCATCGCGCCGATCCGCAGCGTGTTGCCCTTAAGCTCGATGCCTTGCAGCGCCGCGATGCCCGCGACATCGATGATATGGTCCGGCTGCACGTAGCGGAAATTGAGCATCGGGATGAGGGATTGTCCGCCTGACAAGACGCGCGCGTTCTCGCATGTCGCGAGCAGCGCGTAGGCGTCGTCGAGGCTTTGCGGATCGTGATAGGTGAAAGGCGCCGGTTTCACTATTCGCCACCGTCGCTATCGTCGGCCGCGTTGGGGTCGAGCGTCTTGCGCACGCTGGTCGCGGGTGCGACGTCCTTGCGCCGCATCTGGAAGCTGCGCCGCCCGGTTTCCATGTAATCGCCCTTCACCGCGCGTTCGGCCATCTCGTCCCAGCGGTCCATCCAATTGCCAAGGGAATAGCCGTGCCACGGCGCTTCCGGTGTGATCGGCGGCAGGCCGAGCTCTTCCCAGACTTTTTTCGCACCTTCCATGTATTCCTTCTTGGGGAGTGCGATGGGTGGCATGTCGCCTTTCAAGGTCGCGTCGATCAGCATGGTCGATTCTTCGCCGCGGTCGATCTTCGGGCCATGAAGAGGTGCTCGATGTTCGAGGATCTGCACGTCGAGCCGTGGGTTAGTGCGGTACGCCAGCGCCCACAGCAGGAAATCGCCGTTGGTCGGATCGATGTCTTCGTTGAGCGCGATGCAGAACTTGCCGCAATTGCTCGAATAGCTGCTCACACCATACAGCGCCCGCCAGACTTCGGTGGTCGGCGCGCCGCGTTCCATCTGAAGGAAGATGACCGGCCGGATGTTGGTCAGCGGCTCGTGCATGATGACCTTCTTCACCGTGCGCAGGCCGAGATTGTTGCGCAGGTGGCGCAGGAAGTTCGGCTCCATCGCCACGCGTTTGACGATGGAGGATTCCGACGGCGTCACTTGGCTGATGATCGACGGCAGGACCGCGTTCTCGCGCATGGTGATGGCGGTGATGCGCATGGAATAATTGAACGCTTCCAGCGCCACGTAGCCGTGGCTTTCACCGAACGGGCCTTCGGGCTCCAGATATTCGGTATCGATGTAGCCTTCGATGACGATTTCGGACTCGGCCGGCACCAGCAGGTCGACCGAATGGGCGCGCACCTGATGGAACGGCTCGCCCGCCGCACCGCCTGCGACCGCGACCTCGTCCACGTTCACGCGGAAGCGCTGCGGCGCGCAATAATTGACGAGCGGCGGTGCACCCAACACCAGCGCGCAGGGCATCTCCTTGCCCATCTTCTTGTATTTGTCCCAGTTCACGCGCCCGCCCGAGCCGCCCGACATCATCACTGCCATGCGGTTCGATGCCTTCAGCCCGCAACGATAGGTGCCCATGTTCTGGATGCCGGTGTCCGGATCCTTGGTGACGAAGGCAGTCGCGGTGAAATAGGGCGCGGAATCGAAACCTGGGCTGGAAATGGGGACGGGCAGGGAATCGAGGCCCTTGCCGTCGCCGACCAGGCCGTCACCTTCGATGATGATGTCCTGGCAGGACCCTTCTTCGACCACGATGGGATCGATGGGATTGGCCTGCGCCGTCGCCCAGTGATCGCCGATGTCGGGGATGGCGACGCCCATGCCGACCGAATAGATCTCCGGCGTAGCACTTAGCCCGCCGACCAGGACCGGCATGTTGAATTTGCGGCCGCGCGAGTCAATCACGTTGGTGAACAGGAACGCCTTGCGCAGCGATTCCGGAACACCGCCGCGGAACTGCCAGCGCACGAGAGGATGCAGCTCGGTATCCTTGTTGATGGGGCGATCGATCTTGTAGATCAGCCCCGCCTTGTCGAGCGCTTCGATATGCTGGCGGAAATCGTTGTATGTCCGCTTTGGCGCCTCGGTCTTGCGTGCCGCTTGTGCTTGTCGCGCCATCTTCTCCTCCCTGTGTGCGGTCTGTTACATGACGATACGATCGCTTCTTATTTGTCGGCTGCCTTGCGGCCCTGCGTGATCGGCGTCTGGGCGTATTCGCGCTTGGTGATGACGTCGAGCACGTAAGCCTTGCCCGCCTTCACGGCAGCGAAGGCCTTTTCCAGCGCCTTGGGTAGATCTTCCAGTTTCTCGATGGGGCCGTCGCCCTCGAGCCCGAAGCCGCGCGCGATCGCTGCCATGTCGGGCGCGGGATCCTCGATGCGCTGGCCGATCCATGCGCGCTCCTGCGGGCGTTCGCGCGTCTTGGCGACGTTCTGCTGATGCAGCTCGTCGTTGAAGTAGGCGCGGTTGTTGGAAACGATGATCAGCATCGGGATCTTGGCGTTGGCCGCCGTCCAGATGGCGTTGCAGCCCATGGTGAAATCGCCGTCGCCGCACACCATGACCGGCAGGCGCGGCGATTTGAGATCGCGAAGTGCCAGTGCCATGCCGACCGCGATGCCCGGGCCTGCACCGACGCCGCCGCCGTGGGACTCGCCCAGCCAATCGTGCGGATGGTCGATCGTGGTCGCGTTGGGCGGCCAGCCGATGGGCCGGCCCATAAGCGCCACCTTCATATCCTTGGTGACGTTCAGGAACGTCGCGGCCAGATCCTTGATGCCGATTTCGCCTTTGCCGGTGGGCATGGCGGGCAGCGAATAGACGCTTTCGCGACCCTTCATCGCGTCCGCGCGTTTCTTCACGCGGCCGAGCAGCGCGCTAGTGAGCTGTTCGGTCGTCGTGCCGATATGCAGATCGCTGATCGGCAGCACGTGGTAATCCATGATCCAGCCGTTATGGAGCTGGTAGTCGATGGAGCAATTGATGATCTTGGTGTTGCGCGGCTGACCGGCGGGGAAGATCTGCATCAGTGTGCCGCCGATATCGACGTAATCGAGTGCCAGGATCAGGTCGGCCTTGCGGATGCTTTCCTTGATGTCGGGGCGCAGGTTGAAGCCGCCTTCGCCGGAGAAGCAGGCATGCGTGGTCGGGAACGCACCCGGTGTGTTGCCGATGAAGACGCGCGCACCCAACGCTTCGGCCAAAGCGATGCGCTCCTTCCACGCCGTTTCATCGCGGCTCATGCGGCCGGCGAAGATGACCACGTCCTTCGCCGCGTCGAGCCATTGCACCGCCTTGTCGAGATCGGCCGCATTGGGCGCAGGCGGACTGGGCACCTGATAGCTGGTGACGGGCTGCACCGCCGGCCAATCTTCTAGCTCCTGCTCCTGCACGGTGGCATCGAGGTTGATATAGACCGGGCCGCACGGACGCGTGCGCGCCAGCATGGTGGCGCGGCGGATGGATTCGACGGCCGCCGCGGCTGAGCCGGGCGTGTCGTCCCACTTGATGTAATTGCGGATCATGGACGCCTGGTCGGCGGTGGTGTGGATCCAGTCGATCCACGGGCGGCGGCGCGCCGCATCGACGGGGCCGGTGGCGCCGAACAGCACGACGGGCTGACGCGCGCACCAGGCATCGAACACGCCCATGGTCGCATGCATCAGGCCGACATTGGAATGCACGACGGCGGCGAGCGGCTGGTCGGTCACCGTCGCGTAGCCTTGTGCCACGCCGAGCGCATGTTCCTCATGCAGCACGACCAGCATCTTGGGGTTCTCGTCGCCCAGATAATTGACGAGCGAATCATGCAGGCCGCGATAGGACGCGCCCGGATTCAGTACGGCATAGGGGAAATTCTGTTCCCGGATCGCGGCGGCGACGACGTCGCTGCCCCATACACGAACATTCGATCCCGGCTTCGCGGTGTCTGGCATTTCTGAAATCTCCCCGAATAGGACGATCGATGTTTTCGTCCTTTGACGCGAGGACCCTAGCAGACGCCTTCGGCCGGATCAAAAAACATGTTTATAAAAAGGCATCCTCCGATGCGTTCATCGCATCCGCGATCATGTCCATGCTGGCTTCGTCGATCTCGACAAGGCCGAAACGCAGCTTCGAGCCCCATTTTGTTCCGCTCAGTGCAAATCCGGGTCGTTCGACGAGCGGACGGATGGAGGCTGGATGGGCGTCGAAATAACGCACCGCACGGCGGGAGGGATGGAAACCGCCCCCCATATCCACCTGCTCGACATCGCCCATCTGGACGATGCCGAGCGCGGTGAAGCTTTGCAGCCCGTCGGGCTTTCGCATGATCTCGCTCGGGGAATAATAGGCAATGCGGTCGCCGGGCCGGATGCGGCGCAAGGGCGCCGCCTTGCCATGACAGACCTGCATGATGCCCAGTTCGACGCCGCGCCGAACATGTTCGGCGCTGGCGACGGCGATCCAGGATTTTCCCATGGGGAGATCCTCAGCGCGCCGAGGGCGAGAAAACGCGCAGGCGATGCCCGTCGGGATCGAGTGCCACGAAGGTATGTCCGAAATCGAGATCGGTCGGTTCCTGCACGATCGGCAAACCGCGCTCCGCCCAGTCCCGATGCGTCTTGGTGACAAGCGCTTTGTCTTCGAGCGCAAAACAGATTTCGCTGCTGCCCGGTGCGCCTGTCGCGGCGGGTCGGATATCGTCGCGTTTCCACAGGCCAAACTTCGCGCCGTTGCCGAGCACGAAGAGAGCGAAGGTCGGCGAATTCTCGACCGGCCGGCGGCCGATCAGATCGGTATAGAACGCAGCACTCCGGGCCGGGTCGTCGACATATAAAAGCACGTAAGTCGGATCGGTCATGACATCCTCCATTGTTCGGGCAAGAAGGATGCTAGGCCGGGGTCGCGACAGTTTCTGTCAGGAGCGGCCATAACCGCTATCAGAAACCGCCGTCAGATCTTTTGTTCGGGGATATTCTCGTGCGTGCGCCATTCGGCCAGCAGGGCGCGCCGCCGCTTGGGATAACGTTCCTCGAGCACGGACATCTCGCCGATGCGATCGGTGCGGAAGTGACGGAAATCTTGCCGCGTCTCGCACCAGGCGACGGCGACCTGCACATGATCGAAGAAGGCGAGTGCCAACGGCCATATGATACGCGCGCTCGATCGTCCTTCGGCATCGGCATATGCGATGCGCATCTTGCGTTCGGTGCGGATGGCGCGGCGCAGATTGGCAAGGTCGGGGCCGGTTGCGTCATACCCGGCGGAGCTTACCAGCAATCCGACATCGCCCGCGCGTTCGCGCAAATTGTCGGGGAGCACGGCCGTGATCTTGGCGATCGCATCGCGCGCCGCAGCACCGAGCGGTCCGTCGCCACGTTCGGCGACCCAACGCAGGCCCAACACCAGCGCCTCGATCTCGTCGTCGCTGAACATCAGCGGCGGCAGGACGTAGCCGGGGCGCAGTACGTAACCGATGCCGGCTTCGCCCTCGATGGGCGCACCTTGGCCGATCAGGGTCTGGATGTCGCGATAGATGGTGCGTTCGGAGACCGAAAGCTCCTCGGCGAGCTTGGCTGCCGTCACCGGCCGGCGTCGTCGGCGGAGCGCCTGGATCAGATCGAGAAGGCGGCTGGTGCGGGACACGCGCGGTACTCGGCCGGCTGGGCAAATTAAGACGATGCTCACCCTAGCAATTTTTTTGCCTCCAACGGACAGCCATTCTTGACCCAAGCCGCCCATCGCCTTACCGTTCCAACCAACAAAATTGTCTTCCATTCAGTGGAAGCAAAAAAGGTGAGGACACTAATCTAATGCCCCGCAACGGAAACAACACGCGTGAGAGCGACACGCTCGGTACGGTCGCGCGCGCGGCGGTCATCCTTCGCTCGCTTGCCGAAGCCGAGGACGACGTCTCGATCAAATCATTGTCCGATCAATTGCGCCTGGCGCCGAGCACGGTCCATCGCCTGCTTCATCTTTTGATGGAACAGGGCCTGGTCGAGCGCGGCGAGAACGGCCATCGCTACCATGCCGGAACCGAGTTCTTCCGCCTCGGCGCCTTGGTGGTCAATAAGACGCGCATCCCCAAGCTCGCGTTGCCTTACATGCGCGCCGTCGTCGACAAGTGCGACGAATTCTGCCTGCTGACCATGTATCTGCCGGCCGAACGCAAGACGATGATCGCGCAGACGGTGGCGTCGAGCCATCCGCTGACCTACGCGTCGGAGAAGTTCCGTGCGATGGGGATCGCCTGGGGTGCGCGGTCGCGCGCCATCCTCGCCTATCTGCCCGACACCGACGTGCGCGCGATCTACGAGGATGCGGACGTCTCGCCCGCGACGGGGCACGAACTGCCGTCCTACGACGAATTCATGGGCATTCTCGGTGACATCCGTCGCAAGGGTTACGCCTATTCGGTGTCGCAGAAGCTGCAAGGCGCGGTCGGCATCGCGGCACCTTTGTTCGGCGCGCAAGGCTCCGTCTTCGGCAGCCTCAACGTGACGGTTCCGGAATTCCGCTGGGATGAGAAGCGCCTGCCCGAAGTCTCGGCCGTGCTGATCGAACAGGCGCGCCGTCTTTCCGGTGCGCTCGGTTGCCGCGCCGCCGGCGGTCTTTACGGCGTGCAAGATAAGGGAAGGGCCTGAGCCATGACTGATCAGAACGCTCACGAAAACGCCCATCAGGGTCCGCTCGCCGGTATCCGCGTGCTCGATATGACCGAGTTCCTGGCGGGCCCGTTCGGCACCCAGATCCTCGGCGATCTCGGCGCCGAGATCATCAAGATCGAACATTTCGAAGGCGATTCCTCGCGCCACGTGCCGCCGCATTACATCGCGGGCTCGTCGACCTATTTCCACGCGATCAGCCGCAACAAGAAATCGATCGTCGTCGATCTCAAGCATCCCGAGGGCATCGCGGCGATCAAGGAACTCGCGCGCAAGTGCGACATCCTGTTCGAGAACCGCCGCCCGGGCGTGCTCAAGCGCTTGGGCCTCGATTTCGACGAGATCCGCAAGGACAATCCGGGCCTGATCTGGTGCTCGCTGTCGGGTTTCGGACAGGACGGGCCGGATCGCGACCGTGCCGCCTACGACATGATCGTGCAGGCGATGTCGGGTGTGATGAGCCTGACCGGTGAAAAGGGCGGCCGCCCCGTGCGCGCGGGCGTTCCCATCGGCGATGCGGTCGCCGGCATGTACGGCACCATCGGCATCCTGGCGGCGTTATCGCGCCGTCACGTCACCGGCCAAGGCGATCATATCGACATCTCGATGCTTGATGTGCAGGTCGCCATGCTGACCTATCAGGCGGCCGTGTATCTCCATTCCGGCAAGGTGCCGGGCCTGCAGGGGCGCGAACACGATTCGATCCCGACATACCGCTGCTTCGCTGCGGGCGACGGCATCGAGATCGCGGTGACCGCCAACACCGACAAGATGCTGCAAGATATGTGCGACGTGCTCGGCATCCCCGATACGCTGAAGGATCCGCGCTTCGCCAACCGCGATGCGCGCCTCAAGCACAAGGCGGACCTCGTGCCGATCATCGAGAAGGCCTTCCTCAACCACAAGGCCGACGACCTAGTGAAGGAATTCCTGCGCCGCGGCATCCCGTGCGGGCCGATCAATACGATCGATCGCGCGCTCGCCGAGCCGCAGGTCATCCATCGCGACATGATCCTCGAGCTCAAGGGCAAGGACGAGGAACAGCGCGCCCGCGTCATCGGCAACCCGATCAAGATCCGCGATTCGGGCCGTACCGAGCACGATTACCCGCCGTATCTCGGCGGCGATACGCGCGAAGTGCTGCATGACATCCTGGGCTACGACGAAGCGAAGATCGACCAGATGCTCGCCAATCGCGCCGTGGGCGATCGCAACTCGCCGAAGAAGGCGGCGGAGTAGAGAGTTTCCCTCTCCCATTTCATGGGAGAGGGGCTACTTGCCTAGCCGTCTTCCTCTTCGTCGTCGTCCTCCCGCACGAGGCCGGGCTGCGGCGTTACCATGAACTGCGAGCGCGCGAGCTCGGCGAACTTCCCGTTCCGCGCCACCAGCTCGTCGAATGTGCCGGTCTCGATCACGCGGCCCTGCTCGAACATCAAGATGCGCGTTGCGTTGCGGATGGTCGACAGCCGGTGCGCGATGACGAACGAGGTGCGGTCCTTCATCACTTCGTCCAGTGCCACCAAAAGCTTCTGTTCGGTCTGTGAATCCAGCGCGCTGGTCGCTTCGTCGAGGATCAGGATCGGCGGGTCCTTGATCAGCGCGCGCGCGATGGAAAGGCGCTGGCGTTCACCACCCGACAGCATGCGCCCGCGTTCGCCGACCCGGCTGTTGAGGCCTTCGGGGGCGCGATTGATGAAATCGATGGCCTGGGCGCGTTCGGCGGCGCGCACCAGTTCCGGTTCGGTCGCGTCCGCGCGCCCGACCAGCAGGTTCTCGCGGATCGAGCGATTGAACAGCAGCGCTTCCTGGAACACGACGCCCACATTGCGGCGCAGCGCCGTGAGCGTGATGTCGCGGATGTCGCGCCCGTCGATCTGGATCGTGCCTTCCTGCGGATCGAACGCACGATGCAGCAGCGCCAGCGCCGTGCTCTTGCCCGCACCCGTGGCGCCGACGAAGGCGATGGTATCGCCGGGCTTCGCGGTGAAGTTGAGTTTGTCGACCGCGGGCTTCTTGCCGTCGTAGGAGAACGTGACGTCGCGGAACGTCACGTCGCCTGTCACGCGGCCCGGATCAATCGCGTCCGGGCGGTCGCGGATATCGGGCACGGTGTCGAGCACCTCGAAGAATTCGACCAGGCGCGGCGCCTGATTGAGCAGATGATTCACGAAGCCGACCGCACGCTGCAGCTTCTCGATCAGCATGGTCGCGAAGCTCATGAAGGTGACGATCTCGCCCACGCTGGCCTGACCGTTCAGGTTCAGCGTGGTGCCGACGATGATGATCGACAATACCGTGATCGTGGTCGATGCGCGGGTCATCACCTCGATCAACGCCCACCAGGTGAGCACCGGCAATTGTGCGGCGAGCAGCTTGGAGATGACGCCCTTGAGCGCCATCACCTCCTGCTGGATGCGCGCATAACTTTGCACCAGCGGGATATTGCCGAGCGTGTCGGTCGCCTGTTCGGCCAGCGCGGAATAATGTTCTTCGACCTCGGTCTGGAGGCGCTCCGACTTGCGCATGACGTAGCTCGTCAGGAGCACGAAAACGACACACAGGATCACTAGCAGGATGGCGAGCTGCCAGTTGAGGTAGACGGCGAGCGGCAGCAGCACCAGGAAGGAAACGAAGGCCGCCATGTGCTCGCGGAAGAAGCTGACCCACAGGGCCCACAGCGAGTCGGTACCCTGCAGCATGATCTTGATCAGGCGGCCTGAGTGTTTGGCACCGTGATAGGCGGCGGGCAATTGCAGCACGTGTTCGAAATATTGCGTCGACACGGTATGACGGCGGATATGGGCGAGCCGGTCGGAATAGAGCGCGACCACCGTGCTGCCGACGATATTGAAGATGCCGATGGACACCCAGATGGTGAGCAGGCTGGTCAATTGCGGCCAGACCACTGCGGCGCCGGCGGCCTGTGCGTTGCTCAGCGCGTCGATCACTTTGCCGAACAGCACCGGTTCCACATATTGGGTGGATGCGAGCGCGAGATTGCCGATGACGAGCGCCCAGGCGAGGCGCGCGTTGGGTCCGAGAAGGGCAAGGGAGCGGATATAGACGCGAAAGATATTCATTGAACGGAGATTGGCTCAGACCGTCAGCGGGCCGCCACGAACTTGTCGGGGCAGAGGTTTGTGTCGCGTTTACTTACGCGATTCGTGCCGACGCAGCCAGCCGGGCCATGCCGGGACGTGCCTGGAAGTCCATATCTTTTCGGCGGTGAGGTGCCCCCGCCCCCAGCGCGGTCAGGTGCTGCTGCGTCGTCCCACGACGAGGCGATAGATAACGAGAACGATGATCGCGCCGACCACAGCGCCGATGAAGCCGGCCGCTTCGCCCTCCTGATACCAGCCGATGGCCTGGCCGATCCAGGTCGCGACGAAGGCGCCGACGATGCCCAGCACAATGGTAATAATGAAGCCGCCGGGATCCCGTCCAGGCATGAGGAATTTGGCGATGAGGCCGGCGAAAAAGCCGATGACGATGGCGCCGATGATCGACACGGGGAAGCTCCTATAGGTGATGATCCGTACCGTAACTACCAGAACGCCGTGTGGTTCCGTCCGGTTCCTGCGTTCCCGGCTGATGGGGCATCCGCCCCTGCCGTAAAGCGCCTCCGGCGCAGACGGTTCCAATTGGCCGTATCATGCTCTAGGCTTTGTTAATAAAGCCCGCACGACGTCCGAGAAGGACGACTGAAAAGGACGGCCGAAGGGGCGGATAATCGCGTTTGGGAGGCTCAATTGGCGAAAAAGCCCAAGGTTCTGATCTATCAGCCGGTGGACGACACCGGCGTATCGCACAAGAAGATCGAGGATGCCGGCGCCGAGGTGAAGCTCGGCACGCGGACATCCTGGGAAAAGGGCGCGAACAAGCGCGGCCAGACGCTGGAATTCATGCTCGATCCCGACACCATCATCGCCTGCGGCGTGGCCAATCGTGCGACCACGATCACCGAACGTTCGATCCTGAATGCCCCCGATTTGCGCATGGTGTGCAAATACACCGTGGGCTTCGACAATGTGGATGTGGACGCGGCCTCCAAGGCGGGCGTCATCGTCGTGCATTCGCCGACCGAGTGTAATTGGGGCGGTGTCGCCGAAGGCACCATGGCCAACATTCTCACGATACTGAAGAAGGTGCGCGAGAAGGACCGCTCGGTGAAAGCGGGCGAATGGCGCGATCCGGCGCTGCAGGGCTATTTCCTGGGCCGCCGCCAGGACGGCTATGCCGGTTTCACCATCGGCATCATCGGCCTGGGGCGCATCGGCTCGCGCCTCGCCGACCTGTTCCAGCCGTGGCGCGTGCGCATCCTCGCCTATGACCCTTATGTGGACGAATCCAAGTTCGTGCACCACAACGCCACGCCGGTCGACATGGACACTTTGCTGCGCGAGTCCGACGTGGTGACCATCCACACGAACTTGACCCGCGAAACCAACAAGCTCATCGGCGCGGCCCAGCTCGGCAAGATGAAGAAGTCGGCGATCCTGGTGAACGCGGCGCGCGGACCCATCGTCGATATCGATGCGTTGTTCGACGCGCTCGACAAGGACCAGATCGCGGGTGCTGCGTTGGACGTGTTGCCGGACGAGCCGCCCGATCCGCAGCTTCCCATCCTCGGCCTGGGCGACAAGGTTCTGCTGTCGCCGCACATGATCGCCAACACCATCGGCGGCGGCCTCAAGGAGGCGATCCCGTGGGTGACCAAGGCGGTACTCGATGTGCTCAAGGGCGAGGTGCCGCGCCATGTGGTCAACGAGGACGTGCTGCCGCTGTGGCGCAAGAAGTTCGAAGGCAAGAGTTTGATCGGTTGAGAGCGAAACGGAGGTAAAATCATGGACGCAATCGTCGAGACGTCTCTGAAAACCACACCGTTGCATCCGGTCTTCGTGGCCGAGGTGTCGGGCGTGGATTTGCGCAAGCTGACCGAGGCCGATGCCGATGCGATCGTGGCTGCCATCAATCAGTACGGCGTACTCGTCTTCCGCAACGATGTGCCGTTGACGGATGAGGAACACATCGCGTTCGGCGCGATGCTGGGCCCGCTCCAGAAGCTCAAGATGCTGACCATGATCGGCAAGTCGCAGCCGCGCCTGAAATACCAGACCATGATCGACGTCGGAAACCTGGACGAGACCGGAAACCTGCTGCAGGAGGCCGACCGCCGGCGCGCCTATCACAACGGCAATTTGTTGTGGCACACGGATGCCTCGTTCGACGACAACCGCGCGGTCTATTCCATGCTGTCGGCGCATACGATCCCGCCGGCCGGCGCGGACACGCAGTTCGCCGACATGCGCGCGGCCTATAATGCGCTGCCTGAGGCGAAGAAGATCGCTCTCGATGGCCTTATCGCCGAACATTCGATCTGGTATTCGCGCCTGTTGGGCGGGCTCACCGATGTGACCGATGCCGAGAAAGCGACGCGCCCCGCTTCACACCACAAGCTCGTGCACGCGCATCCGAAATCGGGCAAGGCATCGCTTTATCTCGCCTCGCATGCCTCGCACATCGTCGGCTGGCCGTTCGAGAAGGGCCGCGCGCTTTTGGACGAGCTAACCCAGTTCGCCACGCAGGAGCGCTTCGTCTACAGCCACAAATGGCGCGTCGGCGACGTCGTGATGTGGGACAATCTCGCGACCATGCACCGCGCAACGCCGTTCGAGGACACGAAATACAAACGCGACATGCGTCGCGTCACGGTGCTCGAAGAAGAGATGGCGGATTAAGTTACTCCGCCGCCTGCTTGAGCGGCGGAGCCTCGGCCGTGATCTCCATCTCCGCGGCGATGCGGGCGCGCTGGCGCCACACCCAGAGCGTCGCGATCAGCGCGACGGCGCCGGCACCGACCGCGGGCACCTGCAATCCCAGGTATTGCGATAGGAACCCCATGATCATGGCGCCTGCCGCCGGCACGCCCTGGAAGTTGTAGGCGTACAAGCCCATGACGCGCGAACGCATGGGCCCGGCGGCCGCATTCTGGACCAACGTCTGCGCGCCGTTGAAACCGAAGGCGGCGGCGATGCCGACCCCGAACATGGCGGCGACCGACAGGTAATAGATTCCGAAGGCGGCGAACACGATGACCAGGGCGGCGGACGTCGCGATGCCCGCGAGCGAGAGGGCGAGCGTGCCCTTCAACTGATTGCGGTTGGCGAGCCAGATGCTGCCGATCATGGCGCCGATGCCGAACGAGGACATGAGCGTGGCCAGGCCTTCGGTCGGGCGGTGGAAGACGGCGTCGGCGAAGCCCGGCATCAGATCGATGATCGGGCGTACGCACAGCGACATGATGAAGGCGAGCCCGATGACCGAGCGGATGCCGCGATGGTGCGCGACGAACTTCACGCCCTCCGCCGTGTCGCGCAGCAGGCTGCCGCCGCTCTGGTGCCGTTCGGCACGCAGCAGTTTGAGCGGGATGAGCGCCAGATACATCGTTCCATAGGCGAAGGCATTGACCGTGAATGTCCAGGCCGGCCCGAAATGTTGGATCAAAAGGCCGGAGATGGCCGGCCCGATGAACATGGAGGAGCCGAAGATGACCGAACCCACCGAGATGGCGGCGGAAATATCCTCGCGCGGCACGAGGTTCGGGCCGATCACGGTGCGCGCCGGCAGGCCGAGCGCGAAGGCGACGCCATGGCACAGCGACCAGGCGACGAGCAGATAGGGGGTTGCCCATCCGGCGAAGGTGATGGCGGCGATCAGCCCCGCGAAGCAGAAGCTCGCCGCCTGCGTGACCCGCATCAGCTTTACCGGGTCCATGCGGTCGGCGAGCGCGCCCGCGAATGGTGTCAGCAGTACCGAGGGGATCGCCTGACCGAGTGCGACCGCGCCCAGCCATGCGCCGGAATGGGTGAGGTCCCAGGTATACCAGCCGACACCGACGCGCATCACCCACATGCCGGTATTGGAGATGAAGGTCGCCACCGCATACATGGCGAAATCGCGGTGGCGGAAGGCGGCCTTGAAACCGCCGCCGGTCTTGACGCGAGTCTTGGCGCGAGGCTCGCTCATTCCGCCGCCTTTCGTTCTGGAGCCTTATCTTCTGCGATATGGTGTTCAGTCTCTTGATGGGCCGTCGCGCCATCCTCGACGATTGTCTCCAGGCTGCTCCTCATCGCGTCGTGCCGGCGGAAGGTCCAGACCAGGCAGGCGAGCAGCAGGACCGCGCCCACGGCGACCGGGATCTGGAAGCCGATGGAATTGGCCGCAGCGCCCATGGCGATGGCACCGAGCGCCGGCATGGTGCGGTAATTGTAGCTGTAGAGGCTCATGATGCGCGCGCGCATCGATCCCACGACCGCATTCTGGATCAGGATCTGGCTCGCATTATTGGACACCGACATGGAGGCGCCGATGATCACCATGAAGAACATACCCGACACCATGTAGCTGCTTGCCGCGAAAGCCGCCGTCGACAGCGCATAGATCGTCGTGCCGTAGAGATAGATCGACGACATGCCGGTGATACGGTTGCGGTTGGCGAGCCAGAAGCTGCCGATCATGCCGCCCACGCCCATGCAGGCCATCAAGGTCGCCAAGCCATGCGCACCTGCCTCGAACACGGTGTCCGAAATGCCGGGCATCAGATCGCCGAGCGGGCGCACCAGCGTCGCCGAACAGGTGGCGAGCATCAGCGCCGGCATGATGCCGGGATGGGCGGCGGCGTAGCGTACGCCCTCCGCCACGTCGGACAGGATGCTGCCGTGGCTCACGTTGCGCTCCTGACGCTCCACCTTGATGATCCACAGCGCGATCACGAGCAGCGCATTGAGGATCGCGTTGCTCGCGAAGCTGAAGGCGATGCCGACTTGGGTGATCAGGATGCCCGAGATGGCGGGCCCCAGGAACGTGGCCGAGCCGAACAGGACGGAATTGACGCCGATGGCAGCGGCGATGTCGGCGCGCGGCACCAGGTTCGGCCCGATGGTCACGCGTGCCGGCACCGCTATGGTGCCGACGATGCCGTGCACGATGGCGAAACCGAGCAGCACCCAGATGGTGACATAACCCGCATGCGTCAGCACCGATAGCGTGCTCGCGATCACGATCGAGATCGCCACGGTGACACGCATGATCTTCACGCGGTCGATGCGGTCGGCCATGGCGCCCGCGAAGGGCACGAGGAAGACGGACGGCAGTGCCTGGGCCAGCACCATGCCGCCGAGCCAGGCGCCGGAATGGGTGAGGTCCCAGGTGAGCCAGCCCATGGCGATGCGCATGATCCACATGCCGTTGTCCGAGCACCACGACGCGATGGCATAGATCGCGAAGTCGCGGTGACGGAACGCCCGCACGATTCCCCCGCTTTTGAGGCGGGAGATGATGTTCATGGCATTTGGCAAAGTGGTTTCTAAATCAAGCGGCCCCGTCCTTCGACGAGCTCAGGACGAGGCCGTTATTCATTGTTCCCTCATGCTGAGCCAAGCAAACTTCGTGGCGAAGCATGAGGAAGGTTAGACTTATTCCCAGGTCGCGAACGCCATCGCATTGCCGGTGCCCGCTTCGGAGCGGTAGCACGGCACGTAATCGACCAGGTTGAACTTGAGCTTGGTGCCGGAGACGGCGCCCGCCGTGGTGACCCAGTTCTTGGTCTCCGACGTGCCCGAACGGAACATGATGTTCGGCTCGTCGCGCAGCGCCTTCTCGTCGTTCTCCTTGAACGCCTTCAGCATCTTGTTGTCCCACTCCTCGTCGACGACGTAGTGCGACAGGCCGCCCGAAGCGATGACCGCGACGCGCGCATCCTTGTTGGCGCCGTTCCACGACTGGATCGCCTTGCCGATGCTCTTGCCGAAATCCCAGCAGCGGCCCGGCTTCGCCTGGTTCGGCGGCCAGAAGGTATTCTGCAGGACCGGCACCATCGGGATCGGCTTGTCCTTCATGATGCGGCGCACGATGAAGCCGACGCTGTGCGTGATGCCGATGGGGCCTTTCTTGTTCTCAGGAATCGCCGAGCAGGCGGTCACGTCGAACTCATCCTCGATGGTGCGTTCGATGATGTGGGTCGCGAGCTCCTGGCAGATCGGATACATCTGATCCTCCGGCGGCAGGTGGCCCTGTGCGGCCTCGGCGAGGCCGGGCGCCTTGCCCGCGTAATGTTCCGGGTCGAACTTGCGGTTCACCACTTCCTTGCTGTTGACGACGGCAAAGGTCGGCTGAACCTCGGAATGGAACCATTCATGCTGGTCGTCACCGACGAGCACGACGACGTCGGGCTTCACCTCGGCAAGCTTTTCGCCGAGTTTGTCGAGCGCGGCCTGACAGCGGTCCTGATAGCCTTGGCGCACCTCGATGCGGTTCTGGTCCGACAGATAGTTGGAGCGGCGCAGGTCGAGCAGCTCTTGGAAGGTATAGGTGCCGTCGCGATAGGCGAGGTCCGTGCGACGCTTGTCGGCCTCGGCGCGCAGGTCCCACAGCGCGGGATCCAACGCCAGCAACGGTCCGTGCGAGCTGCCGAATGCGTAAACGATCTCAGCCATGTATTCCTCCTACATCCCGCCTAAAACATTGATAAAAACATTGAAACCAGCCTATACCGGGGCGTGGGTGGGGGCAAGTTCCCATCCCGCTGCCACTCACCGGAACGCGCGGATTTCCGGGCTTTATTCGGACTTTCATAAGGGGGCTGTCATTTGACAGGGCGGTGCCCGTTGCCATAATCGGCGCTCCTGTTCGCCTGCCGAACGATCCAAAAAAGCGCCGGGGAAGGCTTTTGAAATTCAACTATTTCCACCTCATGCCCTGGGACTCGTTTCCCGAGCGCGTTGAACCATGGCCGGTCGCCAATGCGGAATTCGATCCGGTCAAGGCGACGGAGCTTTACAAGACCTACATCGATACGCTGGTTTATGCCGAGGAATGCGGCTGGGACGCGGTCGGCTGCAACGAGCATCATTTCAGCCCCTACGGGCTGATGTCGAACTGCAACATCATCGGCTCGATCCTGGCGACGCGCACCAACCGCGTGAAGATCTCCATGTTCGGCAATCTTGTGCCGTTGTTGAACCCGATCCGCGTCGCCGAGGAATACGCCATGCTCGACGTGCTGTCGGGCGGGCGCCTGATCTGCGGTCTGATGCGCGGGATTCCGCACGAATACATCGCCTACAATCTGCCGCCCGACGAATCGGTGGGCCGGCTCAACGAGGCGGCACAACTGATCAAGAAGGCCTGGACCGAACCCAAACCGTTCGGCTGGGAAGGCGATTTTTACCAGTTCCGCGCCGTTTCCATCTGGCCGCGCCCGCGCCAACAGCCGCATCCGCGCATCCTGATGTCGGGCAGCAATCCGGATTCGGCGCGCAACGCGGCGCGCCATCGCGCCATGCTCGGCCTCGTTTTCATCCCATCGTTGGCGCATGGGCGCGAGATCATCGACGCCTATATCGACGAGGCGCGCAAAACGGGCTGGGAGCCGACGCCCGAAGACATCCTGTGCGGCTTCTATACCTGCATCGATGAGACGGACGAGAAGGCGAAGGCCACGCTGGAACACGGCGTGCGCTACATGATGTCGGTGCTGATGACGCCGCAGCGCCAGGCACAGCAACTGGTGCTGACCAAGACGCGCTATTTCGGCAGCGAGGGCGGGGCGGAGAATTTCCTCCATCGCCTCAAGGTCGCGGGCACACGCACCATCGACGATGCGATCCGCGACGGCACGGTGATCTGCGGCTCGCCCGAAACGGCGGTGAAACAGATCAAGCGCATCCATGCCGAGCTCGGCTGCGGCTGGATCAACACGAACCTCAAGATCGGCAATGTGCCGAACAGCGCCGTGATCAAGAGCATGGAGATGATGCGCGACTACGTGCTGCCCGAAGTGCGCGACTTGGGAAAATCGGGCGCCGTTTCGTCCGAAGCCGCGCGCCGGGCGGGAGAGTGATCATGGCTGCTGCAAAGAAACCCATCTTCAAGCCGCAGACGATCAAGCTGAAGCAAGGCCCGCTGACCTATTGGGTGGGCGGCCGGAAGGGCGCGGATGCCGACGGCAAGGATCATCTGCCGGTCGTCTACCTGCATGGCGCGGGCGGTCTTTATAAATCGGCGACGCATGAATTGATGGCGGCCGACCGGCGCATCTTCATGCCGATTATTCCCGGCCATGACGGCACGGATTACTTGCCCGATGTCGATACCATGGCGAAGCTCGCAGGCCTGATCGCCGATTTCATCCGCAAGAAGCTCGGCGGCAAGTGCGATTTGTGGGGTCATTCCTTCGGCGGCTGGCTGGCGGGCTGGATCGCGGCACTCCATCCCGACGTGATCGACCTGCTGGTGCTGGAAAATCCAGCCGGTACCCGTGTCGGCAACAAGGGCGGCATCCCGGCGGAGACGCGTGAACTGTTCCGCCAGATGTTCGCGCATCCGGAAAAACGCATCCCCGACGACCGGCCGCGCGAAATGGTCAAGGCGAACGGCGGCAAGACGCGCCATTACCATCGCGGCACGCCGTTCGATACCGATCTTGTCGCGCGCCTCGGGGACATCCAGGCGCCGACGCTGATCGCCTACGGCACGGATGAGGAAATGATTCCGCTCGAAGGCATCCGCGTGCTGTGCGACCGGCTCAAGCGCCACTTCCTCATCTACATGTACGATTCAAAACATTGCATTCATGTGGATCAGCCCGAACGTTTCGCGCGGCTGATGCGCGATTTCTTCGACCGCGGCGAAGCCTTCATCGTGACGAAGGCGGCTGCCGAATAATTCCTTCACCATTGTCAGGACTGGAACAAACACATGGCGGATCGTCCGCTCCCGCTTGCAGGTAAAGTCGCAATCGTCACAGGCTCCACGCGCCGCATCGGGCGCCAGATCGTCAAGCGTCTGGCCGCCGACGGCGCTGCCATCGTCGTCACCACGCGCCAGGCGAAGGATGCGATGGACGAGACGGTGGCCGAGATCAAGAAGATCGGCGTGCCAGCGATCGGCCATCTCGCCGATCTCACGAAGGAAGAGGATGTGAAGGGTCTGATCGACGCGACGGTGAAGGCGTTCGGTCATATCGACATCATCGTGCACAACGCGGTCGACCGGAATCATGATTCATTGGAAGAAGTGACGCTGGAGGCCTGGCGCCACACCTTCGCGGTCGTGGTCGACGGCGGCATGCTGCTCGCCAAACACGGCGCGCCGCACATGCGCCCGGGCGGCTCGATCATCTATCTCGGCGGCGGTGCTGCCTTCACCGGTGTCGCGCGTCCCGCCCAGCCGACCGCCAAGATGGCGCTGGTCGGTCTGACCCGTTCGCTCGCCTCCGCGCTCGGTCCGAAGGGCATCCGCGTCAACTGCATTTCGCCCGGCCGCATCGAGGCAGTGGAGGACGGGCCGGAGCGTCTGCAGATGCTGCGTGGCGGCCGTCCAGACGACAAGATCCCGCTGCGTCGCGCGGGCGACATCCACGACATCGCCGACGCCATCGCCTCGGTCGTGTCCGACGACATGCGTTATGTGACGGCGCATACCATCCATCTCACCGGCGGCTATTACGTAGGATAAGAAAATGGCGAAGAAAGCAGTCAAAAAGTCTGGCAAGAAGTCAGGCAAGAAATCCCTCTCCGCCATTGTCGCGGAATTCACGTCGGCTGCGATGAAGCGCAAGCTGGATGCGAAGATGATGGAGCGCGCCAAGCTTCACGCGCTCGACACCTTCGGGGCCATGATCTCGGGCGCCGATATGGAACCCGGCCGCCAGGCGATCAAATATGCCAAGCAGTTCGCGTCCAACAACGGCACGTCCGGTGTGATTGCATCCAAGATCCGCACCAACGCGGTGGTCGCGGCGCTTGCCAACGGCATGACCGCGCACGCGGACGAGACCGACGATTCCAACCAGTTCTCGCTCACCCATCCGGGTTGCGCCGTCGTCCCGGCCGCGCTTGCCATGGCCGAACGCGAGAAGTCGAGCGGGCTGGAATTCCTGAAATCCGTCGCGGTCGGCTACGACATCTGCGCCAAGATGGGCATGGCCCTGGGCGGTGAGAAGTTCGTGCGCACGGGCAAGGACAGCCACGCGGTGGCGGGCTGCATGGGGGCCGCTGCCGCTGCCGCCTCGCTCGCCTACCTTCCGGCCGACCGCATGGCGGTGGCGCTGTCGTACGCCTCGCAATCGGCCTCGGGCCTTGCGACTTTATTCCGCGATCCGTTCCATGTGGAAAAGGCCTTCGTGTTCGGTGGCCTGCCCGCGCGCGGCGGCACCGAAGCGGCCATGATGGTGCAGTCCGGCATGACCGGCGTGCCCGATCCACTCGACGGCGAAGTGAACTTCTTCCAGGCGAACAACCACCAGGGCGACATCGCGAAAGCCTTCGCCACGCTCGGCAAGCCGTTCGAGATCACGCGCACCAATATCAAGCGCTGGTCGGTGGGCTCGCCCGCCCAGGCGGTGATGGACGCGCTCCATGCCCTCATCACCAAATACGATATCAAGCCGGCGGACGTGGTGAAGGCGGAAGTGTTCCTGTCGCCGCGCTCCGCGCGCGTGGTCGATCGCCGCTCCATGCTCGACATCAACGTGCAGTACCTGTCGGCGGTAATGATCCTGGACGGCACGCTGTCGTTCGAGGCATCGCACGATTTCACGCGCGCCAAGACGCCCTCGGTCGTCAACATGCTCAAGAAGGTGACGCTGCTCACCGACGACAAGCTGGGCGGCGAAGGGCAGGCCAAGAATCCGCGCCAGGGTGCAGCAGCCATCTACCTGAAGGACGGCCGCCGGGTCTATCATCATGCCAAAGCGGTGCGCGGCACGGCGGAAAATCCCATGACGGTCGAAGAGGTCGAGACCAAAGCGCACGACCTGATTAAGCCGGTCCTGGGTGCGCGTCACGCGGGCGCGATCCTCAAGGCAATGGCGAGCCTCGACAAGGCGAAGTCGGTGGACAAGCTGGTCGCGCTCATGCAGGGTAAATAAGGTTGTAACAGCGTCATCCCCCGCCAAAAAGCCAAGGTGGGCCGGGGGATGACGGTTGTGTGAAAAAAATAGGGAGAGCGTGCGATGGCCGGGAAAGACATCAAGATCCGTTCCAGCGAAGGCGGCGAGTTCGATTGCTATGTCGCCATGCCGGACACCCGGGAGAAGGTGCCCGCCATCGTCGTCGCCTGCGCTGTCTTCGGCGTCGATGAGGATATCCGCAAGATCACCGACACGTTCGCCGCCGCCGGCTACATTGCCTATGCTCCCGATCTGTTCTGGCGCACCGTTCCGGGCCCGCTCGCCGATGGCGACGGCCGCACCAAGGAACGCTCCCAGCCGCGGCTCGAAAAGATCAAGACCGGCGAGGCCGACATGCGCGACGTCGCCGCCGCCATCCGCAAGCTGCCCCAGAGCAACGGCAAGGTCGCGACCATCGGGCTTTGTTACGGTGGGCCCTACGCCAATATCGGCCCGCAGCGTCTGGGTTATGATGCCGGCATCTCCTGCCACGGCTCGCAGATGTGGAGCTTCATCAAGGATCTGGAGGGTGTCACCCAGCCGGTCTGCCTGATCTGGGGCGACGAGGATCACGCCCTCAACGACGAGGTCCGCGCGGAATATCCGAAGCTCGCGGAGAAGATGCCGAACCTCGAATATCACGTGCTGCCCAAGATCAAGCACGGTTATATGATGTCGTTGCATGCCACGGCATACGACAAGGGTGCCTACGACTTCTCCATGAAGCGCACGCTGGAAATTCTCGACGGCCTGCGCGGCGAGGGTCGGCCCGAAGCGCTCAGAAAGGCGTCGTGACCGACCGAACCTGACTTGTCCGAATCAGCCAGCGATACAGCAAGCAAGCGCACGGAATCAGCCCACGGAACAACCACCGGATGGGCGGCATTCCGCACGCCCAGTTTCGTCTTTTTTATTATCGTGCGCATCATCAACGGCATGTCGGGCGTCATGTTGCAGCTCGCCATCGGCTGGGAAGTCTGGCGCATCTTCCAGGATGAAATGACCCTCGGCCTGATCGGCCTCGCACTCTTCGCGCCCAATCTCCTGTTTTTCCTTTTGACCGGCACGGTGGCCGACCGCATCGCGCGCCAGAAGATCATGGCCGCGAGTTATGTCCTGCAGGCGATCTGTTCCTTTATCCTGATGATGATCCTGTCGGATCCGGCGCCGAGCATGTCGGTGATCTATGTCGTGCTGTTCCTGCTCGGAACCGCGCGCGCCTTCTCGCAACCGGCGCAGCAATCGATCCTGCCGACCATCGTGCCGACGGAACATTTCTCCAACGGTGTCGCGTGGTCGAGCTCCGCGCACCAGCTTTCGGTGGTCATCGGGCCGATGATTGCGGGTTGGCTTCTGCTGTGGGGCGCGGACGTGGTGTTCAAGACCGTGTCCTGCATCCTGGTCGTCGGGGCATTTTTCATTTTGATCGTGAAGACTCGAGGGCAGGAACGCGCGCGCGGCCCGGTCACGATCGAAAGCCTGATGGCCGGCATCCGCTACATCTATAACCGCCAGGTGATTTTGGGCGCGATCACGCTCGATCTGTTTGCCGTCATCTTCGGCAGCGTCAATGCGCTGCTGCCGGTTTATGTGACCGATGTCCTGATGACCGGGCCGGAAGGCCTGGGCATGCTGCGTGCTTCCCTGGCGGCCGGCGCGGTCACCTGCGGCCTGGCGCTCACCCATATACCGGTCACGCGCAACGCGGGCCGAATCCTCCTCGTCTCCATCGGTGTCTATGGTCTTGCGACCTTGATGTTCGGCGTTTCGACCTCGCTTTATCTGTCGCTCGGCGCGCTGGCGCTGGCGGGTGTCGCGGATATGGTCAGCGTCTTCATCCGTGCCAGCATGATCCAGCTGGCGACGCCGGACGAAATGCGCGGACGCGTTGCCTCGGTGCACGGTATGTTCACCAACGCGTCCGGTCAGGTCGGCGATTTCCGTGCCGGTTCCATCGCGGCCGTCGCGGGCGCCGTTCCATCGGTCGCGATCGGTGCCGTGTGCACGGTCGGCCTTGCGCTCCTATGGGCGTGGAAATTCCCGCGCCTTCGCAATGTTGATGCGCTGGCCGTCGAATCGCTCCGCGAGGACGCCGACCGTGGCCGTTGAGGCGACGGGCGCAGGCGTCAAGGAACCGGAAGGCACCATCACCGGTTGGGCGGCGTTCCGCCATCGCGATTTCCGTTTCGTTTTTTTCACCGGCTTCGTCAGCAGCATGGCGATCTTCTCGCTGCAGATCGCCATCGGCTGGGAGATGTGGCAGGCGACGCGCCAGGAGATTTATCTCGGCCTCGTCGGCCTGTTCAGTTTCCTGCCCGCGCTGATCCTGTTCCCGATCACCGGCATGGTGGCGGACCGTTTCCCGCGCCGCGCCGTTTTGGTCTGCTGCTTCGCGGGCCAGGGCATCGCGGCGCTTTTGCTGCTCGCGGCCTTCACGCTCGACGCGATCCACCCCATTGTGGCGCTTGCGGTGATTTCGCTCGCGGGCGTCGGACGGGCCTTCGCGCAGCCGGCATTGGCGGCGCTGATCCCCAACGTGGTGTCGCCGCAGCATCTGCCCAACGCGGTCGCGTGGTCGACCTCGGCGCGCCAGCTCTCCATGGTGATCGGCCCGTCGGTCGGCGGGTTTCTTCTGGTGTTCGGGGCGGCTCTCGCGTTTGGTGCGATCGCAGTCATGTTCGTCATCTGCATGATCCTGATCGTCTTCGTAAGGGCATCGCAGCAGGACCGCCAGCGCGGGCCCGTAACGCTGGAGATCCTGTTCGCGGGCTTCCGGTTCATTTTCAACCGCCAGATCGTGCTGGGCGCGATCTCGCTCGATCTCGTCGCCGTTCTGGCCGGCAGCTGCACCGCGCTGTTGCCGGTTTATGCGACCGATATTCTGCATGTGGGCGAACTGGGGCTGGGCTTCCTGCGCTCCGTTTGGGCGGTCGGCGCCACGGCCTGTGCGTTGACGTTGACCCACGTCGCCATCCGACGCCATTCGGGTTATCTGCTGTTCGCCTCGGTCGCGATCTTTGGCGCGGCCATGGCGGCGTTCGGCGCTTCGACCGTTCTGTGGTTTTCCCTGGCGGCGTTGTTCGTCGGAGGCGCTGCCGACATGGTGAGCGTCTATATCCGCGACAATCTTGTGCAGATGGCGACGCCGGACGAGATGCGCGGCCGCGTGCAGGCGGTCAATTCCGTCTTCACGATGGGCTCCGGCGATCTCGGTCAATTGAAATCGGGCTTGCTGGCCGAGGCTATCGGTCTTGTGCCGTCCGTCGTGCTGGGCGGCCTTGGCGTCATCGGCGTGGTGGCCGCCTGGATGAAGATATTCCCGCGCCTGCGCGCCGTCGATGGGCTCGATCAGGCCTCGATCGACGAGGTCCTGCGCCGCGGCTGACAAAGCCCGCACTAAAGTCGCACCAAAGTCGCACCAAGCGACGATTGACAAGGCGGCCTGCGAGTCCCGAAACTCTCTGCCAAGGCGCCAGAGATGCGCCACACAGAGGCAGATACGGGAGGCGGCGATGAACAAAGCGTTCTTCGTGACGACGGCGGCGTTGGCGGCCATCTTGGCCGCCGGAACGCCGGTAGATAATCAGGCTTGGGCGCAGAAATCCAAGGATACGATGCGGGTCGCCGTCAGCGATCCGATCCGCTACATCGAAGGCCTGTTCAACGCAGGCGTGGAAGGCTTCCTGCTGGACCGCGTGGTGCAGGACAACCTGCTCTACTGGGATACGGTGGACAAGAAGCTGAAGCCGCAGCTGGCCTCCGAATGGAAGCGCATCGACGATAAGACGATCGAATTCAAGCTGCGCCAGAATGTGAAGTTCCACGACGGCTCAGACTTCACCGCCGATGACGTGGTCTATACCTTCCAGACCGCGATCGATCCCAAATACAATTTCCGCCTGAAGGAGACGCGCTACACCTATCTCGACCGCGTGGAAAAGATCGACAAATACACCGTGCGCGTCCATGTGAAGGAAGGCTCCGGTGTCGATCTGATCAATATCGCCAACCAGCCGCCGATCCTGCCGTACGCGATCCATTCCAAGATCCCCGATAAGGAGAAAGTCGAATTCGGCCGCGCTACCATCGGGACGGGGCCGTACCGCCTGGTTTCGCTCGAGAATACCGGCATCGTTCTGAAGAAGGCTCCGACCTACAATTGGGGCGGCTCGTTTCCAGCCGGCAAGGTCGGCACGATCAATGTCGTCTCCATCGCTGACAAGCAGACCCAGATGGCCAAAGTGCTGGTCGATGAACTCGATGTCATCTTCGATGTCGATCTCGAACAGGCCAAGGATGTGCTGACCAAGAAGAAAAACTATGCGCTCCACGTCTCGCCCACCGTGAACGTGGTTTTCACCAATTTCGATACGGCCAATCGTTCCGGCATCTCGCCGTTCGCCGACAAGCGCCTGCGCGAAGCGGTGCTGTCGGCCATTGACCGCGACACGCTGCGCAAAGTGTTCCTGCCCGAATCCATGAAGAACGAGCCGGCACTCACCTCCATGTGCCATTACTGGCTGGAGCCGTGCAAAGCCGATCCGGGCCCGAAACTGCCGTCCTACGATCCGGCGCGCGCCAAGAAGCTGCTGGCGGAGGCTGGTTACCCCAACGGCTTCGATCTGGAGATCCTGACCTGGGCGCCGCCCAAGCAGGTGGCCGAGGCCGTCGCAGGCGATCTGCGCAAGGTCGGCATCCGCGCCACCGTGAATTCACCGGCACGCAATGTCTTCACCAAGCTGCGCGGCGACGGCAAGGCGGTGATGCAGGTCACCATCTGGGACAATTCGGCGGGCCAGCCCGATATCGATGCGACAGCGCGTTATTTCTTCGGCGATACGCCGCAGAATTACGCGCGTGATCCGGAACTCATGGATCTGGTGAATGCGGCGCGTGTCGAACTCGACCAGGACAAACGCGAGCAGATGTACAATCACATCTTCGGCAAGGCGAACGAAGAACGCTACATGTCGCCGATCGTGCAGTTCCCTTCGCTGATCATCCACAACAAGGATCTGGTGTTCGACACGGCGCCCATCCTTTACACGCAGGGTTTTGCGCTCAACCAGGTGGGCTGGGTGAAGTAGGGTCGACGCGCGCGGCCGTTATTTGTAATAAGCGGCGATCCAGTACAGAAGCTCGTTGGATGAGAGATACCCCGCCGGGCGGGCCGTCTCGTCACGCGGTGGCGTTTCAACGGCATCGTACGCCCTCAATCCGTCGCTCAGGCGTTCGGTGGGGGCGGTCGCCATGACCCAGATGACCGCGACAATGCATCCGGCGAGCAATCCGAAGGTGATCGCGGCGTTCGGCGCCATGCCGAAGATCCACAAGAGGATCGCGCCGGTCGCCACCGCCGCCGTCGGCCAGAGCAGCAGCAGGCGGTCGATGACGCCCCGGTGCGGCAGGTTCGCCATCATCGGTTCGTGGAGGGGTGAGGAGAGTACGCTCATGATTTCGCCGTCCTTTCGTACAGAGGCTAACGCGGCGCTCTGTGCGGCAAAATTCGGGACGCTGCCTTAAGGGGGTCTACTTAGGGGTGCGTGGCCACCGATGGTGTGTTCTGATTGATGCGCAAATCGCGATCAGCCATGTCATTATTGTCCATTATGATCGAACGGTGATTTCATGAGCCCTGGGCTAATCGAACGCGTGCAACAGGCCTATATAGGGGGCAACTGAAGCGGGTCATGTGAATTCACGTGTGGCCCAGGAAGGAGAAATCTGATGAGCACCCAAACCCTTGAAAAAGCCGAAGCCGCCGGCACGGCGCGCGGTGTTGAGCGGACCTACAAGGCTATGCCGACCAGCGACGGCGCGGGCGTGAAGCTGAACCGCGTGATCGGCCGGCCCGGCCTTCCCGATCTCGATCCCTTCCTTCTGCTGGACGAGTTCCACACCGAGGATGGGAACGATTACATCGCCGGTTTCCCGGATCATCCGCATCGCGGCTTCGAGACGGTGACCTACATGCTGGCCGGGCGCATGCGCCATGGTGACAACAAGGGCAATGTCGGCCTGCTCGGCCCGGGCTCGGTGCAATGGATGACCGCCGGTCGCGGCATCGTCCATTCCGAGATGCCCGAACAGGAGGACGGCCTGATGCAGGGCTTCCAGCTCTGGGTCAACCTGCCCGCCAAGGACAAGATGACCGCGCCGCGCTACCAGGATATCGCGCCCGAGAATATTCCGGTGCTCGATCTCGCAGGCGGTGTGAAGGTCAAGGTCATCGCGGGCGAGGTGAATGGCACCAAGGGCGCGGTCGATACCGGCGTGACGGAGCCGATATATCTCGACGTCGTGCTGCCGGCCGGTGCTTCCTTCGCCCATCCGGTCAAGCTCGGTCACAATGCGTTCGTTTATGTCTATGACGGCGGCGCGCGCATCGGCGATCAGGCACTGGCCAAGACCGAACTCGGCGTGCTGACCGACGGCGATCGGGTTGAGGTCGTCGCGGGCGCGGACGGCGCCCGACTGCTGATCGTCGCGGGCAAGCCCTTGGGCGAGCCGGTGGCGCGCCATGGACCCTTCGTCATGAACACGATGGCGGAGATCCGTCAGGCGGCGGAGGATTATCTCGCCGGCAAGTTCTGATAAACAACGCAGGCCGCGCGGGGATGGTGGGGTCGGCCGCGCGGCCGTCTTATTGGAAAAGGCTTTTCCGTGGCCTTCGCATAACTGCCCGTGCAAACTCTGTCGTCATGCCCGGGCATGACGCTTGAGGTGTAGAGGCGTCCTACTCCGCCGCTTTTTGAAATGGGGCCAGATTGGTCAGATGTCCCAGCATCTTGGCCGCGTTGCCGTGGAAGATCGCGGCGCGCTGCGCATCGTCGAGCTTCGCTTCGCCCAAAGCCTTGATCGTCCATTCGGTGGAGAAGTCGGTGCCGTCGGTGGCGAACACGATCTTGTCCGCGCCGTACAGATCGACGCCCATGTCGATCGCCTTCGCGCCGAAGGAATTGCAGTCGAGATAGAGGTTGGGCTTGCGTACGCGCGTAGAGGGCAGGGGATCGTCCGGCGTATCCATGTAGCGGCGATGATCCATGCGCTCGATCTCGAACGGCAGATTGCCGCCGAGATTGTGAATGTGCACCAGCGCGTTCGGATACTTCTCGAGGAAGTCGGTGAAGCACAGCGTGATCATGTTGGACGACAGGCTCGCCTGCATGTCGATCGTGCCGAGGCGCGGATTGGCATTCTCGGCATTGAACGCGACGCGCGGCCACTGATCGCCCGGGCGCGGGCCCCAATGGATGAAGATGATCGCCTTGTGGCGGTCGGCCACCTCCATCAGCGGTGCGTATTGCTGCGCGGACTCCAGCGTCAGGAATGCATTGCCGGGCAGAACCGCACCGACGATGCCGGGCAGCGCCAATGCGCGCTCGAACTCGTTGGCGGCGACGGTGAGATCGGCGAGCGGCAGCGAGGCATAGCCTGCGAAGCGGCCGGGATGGGCCTCGCAGAAATCCGACAGCTTGTCGTTATAGAGCCGGCAGATCGGCAAGGATTCAGCCGACGGCAGGCGTTCGATCCATTGCAGCTGGCCGAACAGCGAGAGCACCGCGGTGGAGATGCCGTAGCGATCCATCGACCGCAGGCGTTCCTCCATGTCGTCGAACATACCATCCAGCGGCAGGGAGCGGCCGAAGGCGGTCAGCACTTCGGTGCCTTTCGCGGTCCTTTCGATCATCGGCGGCGTGGTGCGGGCGCGGAACGCCTCCGCCAGGAAGGCAGGCCGCCAATGGGCATGCATGTCGATGGTCATGGGACTAAGCCTCCAGGCAAATATTTGTGGCAAATATCATTATTTGCGGGGATTTTCGGCGTTTTTGGTGACGCGGTCAATGAACGCGTCAACGATGTAAGGGGGGCCCGGAAAACCGCCGGGCCCCAAAATATTCTGGCGCTATTTCCAGCTGATGTCGGACGCCTCGATCCCGAAATTGTTGAGCGAGCCGGTCTTGATCCGGATATCGCGGGTATGGACGAAGACGGCCGGATTGGTCGCGATGGGCAGCACGTAGTTCATCTGGTTGAAGCGATCCATCGCCTGGCCATAGATCTTCTTGCGCTTTTCCACATCAAATTCGACCGCGCCCTCGTCGGCCAGCTTGTCGAGGATGTCGTCGTGGATGTAGTCGCGCGGCGTGCGGCCGACGAAGAATTCCAGGATCGCCGAGGTGTCGGGAAGTCCGCCCGAACTATAGCGCCCGACGAAGGCCTGCAATTCGTTGTCGGCCTGCGCCTTGCGATAGGTGCCGAAGGTGTGACGCCTGAGGCTGGTGCGGATGCCGATGGCGCGCAACTGCCCCGCAATCGCCTCGCCGACCTCGTGTGCGCCTTCGAGCGCACCGAGTTCGAGATCGAAGCCGTCGGGGTATCCCGCCTCCGCGAGCAGTTTCTTCGCGCCCGCCGGATCGTAGGCGACGGGTTTGGTCGACCAGGTACAGCCCTGCTGGACGGGGAAGCAGAGCGCCTCGATCGTGCGGACCTGATCGCCGCCGGGGATCAGGTTCTTGACGAGGCTGTCGCGGTCGACCGCCATGCTGACGGCCTTGCGCACGCGTTGGTCCTTGAACGCCTTGAGCTTCGTGCGGCCCGCGGAATCCATGTTGAGATAGAAGAAGACGAGACTTTGCGTCGCGGTCAGCGCGAAGCGCGGGTCCTTCGCCAATTGCTCGGCCTGATCCTTGGGAAGGTCGAGTGCGATATCGAGGTTGCCGGTGAGCAACTGCGCGGTCTGGGTCTGTGCATCGGGGATCGGCAGAACGTGAATGCGTCCGATGTGCGGCGCGATGCCGGCCGGGCCGCCATGCGCGAAGGCAGTATTCTTTTCCAGCACGATCCCGCTGTTGGAACTGATCGAAACCGGCTTGAACATGCCGGTACCGACCGGCCCCTTGCGGCCGAAATCGGCCGGATCGTCGAACTTGCTCATGGCGTGCTGCGGCCGGATACGGACCGAGACGGCATAGCGCACCAGATCGATCGCCGTCTTCATGCGGGTTTTGACGCGCACGGTATAGGGATCGATCTTCTCCGCGCCTTTGATGAAGCTGACCTGATCCTTGAAGCGGTATTTGGTCTTGGGATCGGCGATCCAATTGAAGGTGAAGACGACGTCGTCGGCGTCGAACGTTTCGCCGTCGTGCCATTTCACGTTCTTGTGCAGCTTGAACTCGATCGTGGTGTCGTCGATGCGCGTCCACGAGTCCGCGAGGAACGGCTTAAAAGCCGCATCGTCGGCGCTGTAATAGATGAGGGAGTCGAAAACGGCCTTGCCGACGAAATTGGATTCGGGCTTCGGATCGAAATCCGGATCGACGGTGCTGAGCGGATCGTTGAATCCGATCCGTACGGTGTCTGCGCTTTTTTGCGCGAGGGCAGGATGGGTGAGCAGGAGCAGGCATACGGCTGCGGTCGAGATACGATGCATGTCGGACTCTCCCCGAAAGTTATTTGGTTGGTTCTACGAAATCACATACGCGTTTTGTCCTCGGACGACGGTCCTTTGAAAAAGCAAGGCCCCCGTGCCGCTGTTACGGCCGGGGGCCTTGTCCGATCCCTCAAGAAGATCGGTTTATTCTGCTGCGACGGCGGTGAAGTAATCCACCTTCTCGGGCGGATGATCGAAAATGCCGCGCTCGTGGATCCAATCCTGCGTCGCCTTGAAGGTTTCCTGCGTGTAGGGTAGGAACACGATGCGTTCGCCCGGCGCGAAGTTGCGCACGTTGATCTTGTCGCGATAGCGCGACGGGATCATGTCCATGTAGTAGTGCTTGTACTTTTCCGGGCGCAGGTCGAGTTCCATCTGCGCGCGCTGCAGGCCGCGCATGTATTTCTCGACATCGTCGAGCGCCACGCCGTCCGGGAACATGAAGGTGATCATGAACGTGCAGTCGGCGACTTTGCGCAGACCCAGCGCTTCGCCGGCGAGATAGGTGAGGCCCCACAGGCTCGCTGCCGGCAGGTCCTTGTCGACCGCGACGTCGACGCGCTGCCACGGGGTGCCCACGAACTTCAGCTTGATGTCTTCCGGCTTCAGGAAGGGTTCGAGCGCCTGGATGGTCGTGTAATGGCTGCCCGACTGGTAGCCCACCGCGACCTCCTTGCCCTTCAGGTCTTCGGCCTTTTTGACCGGCGAGTCGTTGGGGACCATGATGCCGCCCGGGGTCACCACATAGGCTTTGCCGTACATGGTGCCGATATGGTTGGCGGCGGCGTTGTTCACCGTCCAATGGCAGGCGCAGGAGATATCCGACTTCTGGCCCTTGTTGCCCTTGCCCTGTTCATAAGACTGATAGGCGCCCGAGCGGATCTCGGCGACCTTGCCGTCGGCGCCGACGTTCTTGGTCGCATTTTCGCTGGCGCTGGAGCTGAATTCGTAATCGAGCCCCTCGTCGGCGAAATAGCCCTTCTCGTGGGCGATCATTTCCTGAAGGCGGCCGTGCGGCTGGATGATGAAGCGGCTCATATTGTCCTCTCTCCTGTTTCGCCACCCCACCTCGGGCGGCATTGGTTAAAGCGAGGCTAGCGCCGGCCCAGGTATATGAAAAATGGATAATAGATATACCGATCATTCATATGGTAAATAGTTGTCCATGAATGTCAGCGGTGTGGATCTCAACCTGCTGGTCGCCTTCGACGCGTTGATGGAGCATCGCAACGTCACGCGCGCGGCGCGCGCCATCGGCCTGTCGCAGCCCGCCATGTCCAACGCGCTGTCACGTCTGCGCGATCTGTTCGCGGATCAGCTTCTGGTGCGCGCGGGCACCGGCATGACCCCAACGCCCCGGGCCTTGGAGGCCCATGGCGCGGTGCGCGATGCGCTCGTGGCCATCGGCGGCGTGCTGGGCAAGGTCGAACGCTTCGATGCGGCGCGCGATGCACGCCGTTTCCGCGCGGCGTTCGCCGAGGATGCGGCGTTTTATCTGTTGCCGACGCTGGGTGCCCGCATCGCCGCGACGCCGGGCATCGATCTCGACGTGTTGTCGACCGCGCATTTCTCCGGTGTCGAACTGGTGCTGGACGGCGCGGCCGAAATATCCGTCGGCCTCGTGCCCAAGGCGCCGCCGAAGGAATTGCGCTTCCGCCCACTGTTCCGCGAACGCCTCGTCGCCATCGCGCGCAAGGGCCATCCGGCTTTCAAGCCCGGCCGTCTGGACGGTGAATACAAGATCGCGCTCAAGGATTTCCTCGCCTATCCGCAGGTCGCGGTCCGCCCCTCGGCCGATGCGCAAAGCCGGGTCGATCTGGCGCTCGCCAAGATCGGCAAGCGCCGCCGCGTCGCCCTGACCGCGCCGCACTTCATGGTGGCGCCCTACCTGATCCCCGGCACCGACATGATCGCCTGCATCGCGGAGCGGCTGGCCAAGCGCCTGGCACCCGAGCTTGGCCTTGCCATCGCCGAGGCTCCGGTCGCCATGCCCGCGCACGATGCCTGCCTTGCTTGGCATCGGCGCTTCGATCAGGATCGCGGGCATCTCTGGCTGCGCGACATCGTTGTAGAGGAAGCGCGGAAACTGCACTGAACAACCTCGTCCTGAGCCTGTCGAAGGATGAGGTCACTGGGAATTCAAATGGCCAAGTCGGTCAACATGTCCGGCATCGATCTCAATCTGCTCGTCGCGTTCGATGCGCTGATGGAGCACAAGAACGTCACCCGCGCCGCGCGTGCCGTGAACCTGTCGCAGCCCGCCATGTCCAATGCGCTGGCGCGTCTGCGCGATCTGTTCCAGGACGAGCTTCTAGTGCGTTCGCCGGCCGGCATGCGTCCCACGCCCCGCGCGCTCGAGGCACACGAGGCGGTGCAGAACGTGCTCGCCGCCATCGACGGCGTGTTCGATACCGCCAACCGCTTCGATCCGGCGAAGGATGCGCGCACCTTCCATGTCGCCATGGCGGAAGACCCGTCGCTATTCCTGCTGCCCACCCTGACGCGCCGCATCGCTGCAGCCGCGCCGCGTATCGAGCTCGACATTGTCTCCACCTCCATCCTGCCCGGCGTCGAGTTGGTGCAGGCGGGCGAGGTCGAGGCCTGCGTCGCCATGACGCCGAAGAACCTCGCCAAGGAACTGCGTTTCGCTCCGGTATTCCGCGAACGCCTGGTCGCGGTGGTGCGCAAGGATCATCCGATCGTCCGCAACGCCAAGGCCTCCGGCCGTCAGGCCGGCGAAAACGAGAACAAGATCGCGCTCAAGGATTTCCTCGCCTTTCCGCATGTCACGCTGCGCCCGTCCAACAACGCGCCGCGCCGCGTCGACGATGCGCTCGCCAAGATCGGCAAGGAACGCAAGATCGCCGTCATCGTTCCCCATTTCATGGTGTTGCTGTATCTGCTGCCCGGCACCGACATGATCGCCTGCGTCGCCGAGAAGCTGGCCCGGCGCGTCGCGCCCGAACTGGGCCTGGTGCTGCTCGAGATGCCGGTGCGTGTGCCGGCTTATGATGTCTGCCTGGTCTGGCACCGCCGCTTCGATCAGGACCGCGGCCATATGTGGCTGCGCGATACCATCGTATCGGAGGGGCGCGAACTTTCAAAAGAGTGATGCAGGCCGCGCGGGGATGGCGGGGTCGTGCGTCTCGCACGCGAACAATCGCGTGACCGCGCGGCCGTCTACAAAGTCATATCGTGCAGAAACCAGATATCCAAGCCTACGAGGGGTTTGATCTAAAGGGAGAAGCATCATGCGCATCGGATCGTTCAGCATCGGCGGCACGGAAACCTATGGTATCTTTACCAAGGACGGCATCGTCAATCTGGGTCCCCGGCTGGGTGCGCTCTATCCTGATCTGCTCTCGCTGATCCGTGGTGGCGGACTTTCCAAGGTGAAGGACGCGGTGCGCGGCGCCGATCCCGATCTCAGCTATAGCGACATCAAATATCTGCCGCTGATGACGCGGCCCACCAATATCTATTGCGCCGGGCGCAACTACCACGACCATGTGGCTGAGATGCGCGAAGGCGCGGTGCCGCCCGAATTCCCGCGCATGTTCATCAAGACCATGGGGGCGCTGGTCGGCCACGACGAAGCCGTGGTGAAGCCCAAGGCATCCGACTGTTTCGATTACGAAGCCGAGCTTGCCGTGGTGATCGGCAAGGACGGCCGCCATATCCGGAAGGAAAACGCGCTCGATCACGTGGCGGGCTATACCTGCCTGATGGACGGCTCCATGCGCGACTGGCAGCAGCGCACCACGGATCTGGGAAAGAATTTCTGGCGCTCGTCGTCCATCGGGCCGTGGATGGTCACACCGGACGAGGTACCCACCGATCGCACGACGTGGAAGATCCAGGGGCGGCTCAACGGCCAGGTGATGCAAAGCTCCAACATCGGGCTGTTGGTGCACGGCATCGAGGATCTGATCGAGAATTATTCGACCATGACCGAATTGAAGGCGGGCGACGTGATCGCGACGGGCACCTGCAGCGGCGTCGGCCATGCGCGCAAGCCGCCGGTCTATCTCAAGCCCGGCGACGTGTTCGAGATCGAGATCGACGGCATCGGCGTGCTCAGAAACCCGGTGGTGGGGGAGTGAAGAGCGCAGGGCCCTTGCCAAACAAAAGCGGTCCACCCATTCGGGAGGACCGCAGTCAGGTCAGCAAAACCTCTTACTTCCACGTCAGAAAAGAACTCTGACTTCGCTTACTTCGACGGAATTGACGTCGCCGGTTGTCCGCCCGCGCCGGTCGTGACGTTCGAACCCGTGTCGCGCTTGGCTTCGAACCTTTCGAGGTTCTTCAGCTCATCCTTGTTGAGCGCGGTCCTGAGCTCGTTCTCGCCCGACTTCGAGAGTTGATCGAAGCCCACGATCACTTCATATCCGCCGATGCCGAGGAAGCCGCCGGCATCGACGGTCACCGCCTTGGGCTGGTTGGCGCTGTCGCCCAGTACCTTGTCGACCGAGCCGATCTTCTTGCCGTCGGCGCCGACGATATCCATGCTTTTCAGTTTTTTCACGTTCATGTCGAACGAGGATACGATGGCGGTATCGTCCTTGATTTCCTGCAGCGACGCAGCGGAGAGATCGCCGCTCGTGCCGACGCTGCTGCTCAGCTTGCTGCCGCCGCTATCCGTGGTGCCGGTCGGGCTGCCGCCGGCATCCGGGGTTACGCTCGGCGAGTTGGCCGACGGCGACAACGGTGCCGAATCGGGCCGCGAACCCGGACTTTCCTGCGCTTGCACCGCGCCCGCGGTCAGAACGATCGCGGCGCTCGTGAGAAGAATTTGTTTGATCGTCATGTCGCATCTCCTTCGTTCATGGGTCACATGCGCACGACCCCTTCGTTTGATCCGATCGTTGTATGAACTGAAAACCAGCAGCATATGGGGGGACGTTCCGTTCCCTCACAAAGGTTTGAGGGCGACGAGGATCAATTGTCGGCGAGTGACGCACGGCGACTCCGTATCGAACGAAAAGCGGCCCGTCTCTTGCGAGGCGGGCCGCCCAGTGTCGCTAAAGAACTTGCCGCAAAAATCAGTGTCTAGCGTGTCGGGATCGAGGTTGCCGGCTGGCCGCCCGCGCCTGACGCCGTGCTGGAACCTTTCTGCGCGTTGCGGCCCGGAGCGCTGCCCGCGCTATCCCATTTCTCAAGGTTCTTGATGTCGTCCTTGGAAAGCGCTGTCTCGAGCTGCTTGGCTTTGTCGCCCTTCGACAATTTGTCGAGCGGGAACACGACCTCATGTTTACCTAGGCCGAGGAAGCCGCCGGCATCGACCGCAACGGCCTTCGGTGTGTTGGAACTGTCGCCCAGCACGCGATCGATCTCGCCGATCTTCTTGCCGTCGGAACTGTAAATCGTCATGTCGTTCAGATCTTTCACGCTGACGCCGTTGAGCGTGCTGATCTGAACCTTGGCGTCCTTGATCTCATGCAAGGTGGATGAGCTCGGATTGGCGCCGGCGCCGTTGCTGGCCGTCAAGCCGCCGCGAGCACTACCTGGCGCATCCGGCGCAGGCATCGTCGACGTGCCGTTGTCGCGGTTGCCCGGAGCGTTTTGTGGTGCGTTCTGTGGAGTGTTCTTCGGTGCATCCTGTTGAGCCTTCGCGGAATTTTGCGCGATGCCGCCCGCCATGAGCAGGCTCGCAGCCGTCGTCGCTATCAGGGAATGTTTGAGTTTCATCTGTTCTGTCTCCTTTTCTCCTTTTGCTTCGGTCTTTTCCTGTGTATGGCCGCGCCGATTTGTCGGGTTCGATCTGTCGAGAGACGGGCGCGGCCCGCATTTGCCGCCTCAATCGCGATTGGCAGGATCGTTAAAAGAACAACTCGGTCGTTCCCGGATTCTCGCCATCACAAGCGGGTGAGACGGAAAAAGACGAATGACATCAAGCAGTCACGGTGACTGCCGAGGGAGCGCGGAGCGCCGCGTTCTCATTGTCCCAAAAAAGTCTCAGCTTGTTCGGGGTCTTCTCCTTGGCAGCCTCGGACAGGGTGCCTATGGTCGCGGTCGCGTACGTGCGGCCGATCGGTCGCCGCGCAGCCGGCGTGGGGATTCAGTGAGCGACGACGACATCCATCAGCTTCGGCGCCGCGTACAGGCGTTGGAAGCGGAGAACGTCCGTCTTATTGCGGCTGTCGACGCCGAGCGCGGCCGGCGGGAGTTGGCCCTTGCGCTCAGCGAACAGCGTTATCGCACCCTGTTCGAATCCATCGACGAAGGTCTGTGCATCCTGGAATTCCTGGATGGTCCGTTCGGTCCGCTGAGCGACTATATCCATGTCGAGGCCAACCCCGCTTACGCGCGTCATGCCGGTATCCTCAATGTGGTCGGGCGGCGCGTGCGCGAAGTGCTGCCCGACGAAGCGGAAGGTTGGATCGAACTGTTCCGCAATGTGCTGCTGACCGGCACGTCGATCCGCTTCGAACGCGAACTGACCTTGACCGGGCGCCAGCTCGAACTTGCTGCGTTCCGTGTCGAACCGGCCGCCCGGCGCCAGGTCGCTGTGCTGTTCCAGGACATCACGGCGCGCAAGCACGCCGAGGCCGACCTGCACGAATTGAATGAAACGCTGGAGGCGCGCGTCGCCAAGATGCTGGCCGAACGCACCGTGCTGGCCGAAATCGTCGAGGGCACCAATGCCTGCGTTCAGGTTGTCGATCTCAATTGTCGTTGGATCGCCGTCAACGGCGCCGCCGCGAAAGAATTCGAACGGCTGTTCGGCGTGCAGCCGAAGGTGGGCGTACATGTGCTGTCCGCGCTTGCGCATCGGCCGGCCGACCTTGTTCGTGTCCGCGCCACCTGGACGCGCGCATTGGCGGGTGAGGAATTCGCCGAGGTTGTCGAGCGTTACGACGTGGACGGGCAACGGCGTCATTACGAGATGCATTTCAACACGCTGCGCGGCGCGGACGGGTGTCAGATCGGCGCCTATCAGTTTGCCTACGACGTGACCGAACGGCTTGCCGAACAGGAACGCCTGCGCGTCGCCGAGGAAGCGATGCGCCAGTCGCAGAAGATGGAAGCCGTCGGCCAGCTCACCGGCGGCATCGCGCACGACTTCAACAATATGCTGGCCGTGATCATCAGCGCGCTCCGGCTCACCGAGCGGCGCCTCGCGCGCGGCAATCTGAACATCTCGGAATTCATCGACGGCGCGTTGGGCGGCGCGGAGCGCGCGGCCAACCTCGTCTCGCGTCTGCTTGCCTTCTCGCGCCAGCAGCCTTTGTCGCCGCAGCGCGTCGACGCCAACCGGCTGCTGTCGGGCATGGAGGAGATGCTGCGGCGCACCATCCCGGAAAACATCCGCATCGAATTCTTCCAATCGGGCGGATTGTGGAACATCCATGCCGACCCGCATGGACTTGAGAACGCCATCGTCAATCTTGCGGTCAATGCACGCGACGCCATGCATGAGGGCCAGGACGACGACCTGAATGACGGCATATCCGATGATGGCGGCAAGCTGACCATCGAAACCGCGAACGCATACCTTGACGATACCTATGCCGCCGTGAACGACGAAGTCGTCGCCGGACAATATGTGATGATCGCCGTCAGTGATACCGGCCACGGCATGACGCCAGAGGTACTGGCCAAGGCGTTCGATCCGTTCTTCACCACCAAGGGGGTGGGCGCGGGCTCCGGGCTCGGCCTGTCGCAGGTCTACGGCTTCCTCAAGCAATCGGACGGGCACGTGAAGATCTACAGCGAGCCCGGCGTCGGTACGACGGTGAAGCTTTATTTCCCCCGCCTGTCGAGCCCCCCGCCGAACAACTCGCTCTCCGGCATGGATGCGGCGCGCGCGGTGCCGGCGGGCGATGGGCGGCTCGTGCTGGTGGTGGAGGACGAGGACGAAGTGCGCGACCTCACTGTCTCGATCCTGACCGAGCTCGGCTACAGCGTGCTGGCGGCGGCCGACGGGTCTGACGCGCTGACGCTGTTGGAAAACCGCCGCCGCGATATCGATCTGCTGATGACCGATGTGGTGATGCCCGGTATGAACGGGCGCAAGCTTGCCGACGCGGCTGCGCTGCTCCAGCCCAGCCTCAAGGTGCTATTCGCCACCGGCTACACGCGCAATGCCATCGTGCATAACGGCATCCTGGACGAAGGCGTCGCCCTGATCATGAAACCCTATACGCCGGAGGCGTTGGGCGAGAAGATCGCCAAGCTGCTGGGAATCAGCGTGGTGGCCGGCTGACGCCGTTCCGACTGATCATTCCGCTTGAAATTATTCCGTGTATGGCGGGCGATTCGCACTATTGCGGCAGGGGCTGCCACGGGCGCCTGGCCCGATCGCCTGAAATGCGCAGGTCACGCATCGAGGGATTCCGGAGTTGCGGTCCGGGTGTTATTCTCTCGTCTCCGGACCGCCAAGGTTATTAAAATGGGGGCCGGACTTGGGGTGGACGCAAGGCGTCCATGACATCGAAAGTTAACGTAGGCATGCCCCCCATCGATAATTGGACCGACGAAGAACGTCGGCGCATCCTCGAACGCCGCCGTCAGGCGCGTCAGGAAGAACGCGACCGCCAGGCGGAAGAGGCGGAGCGGGCCGGCATACCGATCCCGAAACATAATAAGGTGGAGCGCCGCCGCACGGTGGCTGAGCCCCGGCACGAGCAGATCTGCTTCGTCTGCCGCGGCGAGTACGTGCCGACCGCGAGCGGCCAGACGGTCTGCCCCGCCTGCCAGATCGACGGCGTGCGCGGCGCCGGCCAGCGCGGGCAGCGGAACCCAAGGTTTTAGGGAAATAGAGGGCTAGGCACGGGTTGGGTCTGGTTAATCGTCCGACCAATAAATGGATTTATTTTCTCGAAATTTAATCTTTCTGAACTATATCCTCTGAAAGCCTCGCCGGTCTTTGGGTGGGCGTTTCGGGGGTCTGGTTCATGGCAGGCGCAACTGCGGGCGTGGATGCGGCGGAAACAGGCCGTTCGGACTTAAAGTCATTCCTTAACAACGCAACTCCGGGTGTAGGCGAGGACGTTCCGGTCGCGTATTCGTGGCGGATTTCCGCCATTTCCTGTAGCCTGCATATGTCGGCAATGGTTGGGTCCAGCGCGGGCTTGCCCGTCACGCGACAGGGGACGGTGAGGCACGGTCGAAATGTAAAATGTCGGCATTTGTTGACATCAGACCAGCCCGGACCGGCCGGGCCGTGGATTGGCGAGGCAGAAGCCGGGCAGCATCTGGGCCTCGTCTCGGCCGAACTGGGCCTCGAATGTCGAGTTCGGCCTATGAATGTCGAGAAAAGCCTATATGTGAGATATGCATCGCCGTCTCGCCGGGGTGCGCAAGAATCCGGGCATGACGGTCCTGGTGTTTAAGGACCTACGGGATGAGAACAACCGATCCCATGGTCTTGCGGTCCTCCAGGTCGCTATGGGCCTGGGCGACATCCTTGAGCGCGTAGGTCTTGCTGAGATCCACATTGAGCGCGCCGGAAAGCACGAGGGCGAACATCTCGTCGCACGCCCTCTTGTAGTCGGCGGGATCGGCGATATGGGTCGAGAAGGCGGGACGGCTCACCAGCAGCGAGCCTTTTTTGGCGAGCAGCAGCAGATCCAGCGGGTCGGGGTGGCCCGACGCGTTGCCATAGTTGCAGATCGTGGCGAACGGCCGCATGACGTCGAGCGATTTGAGGAACGTGTCCTTACCGACGCCGTCGAGCACGGCATGCACGCCCTCGGGCACGATCTTCTTCACCTCGGCGACGAAGTCGGTCTCGCGGTAGAGGATCGGATGGTCGCAGCCGTTGGCGGCGACGAGCCAGGCCTTGTCCTGCGAGCCGACGGTGCCGAGCACGGTGGCACCGAGATGCTTGCACCATTGCACGAGCAGCAGGCCGACGCCGGAGGCCGCCGCGTGGATCAAAACCTTGTCGCCCGCCTTGGGCTTGTAGACGCGGTTGATCACCATCGATGCGGTGAGGCCCTTGAGCATGATGGCGGCGGCGACCTGTTCGCTGATGCCGTCGGGCAGTTTGACCAGCACATGGGCGGGCAGGTTGCGCTCCTCGGCGTAAGAGCCGGTGTTCTCGTAGAACGGCCCGCCGGAGCCGACATAGGCGACGCGGTCGCCGACTTTCACGTTGGTGACGCCGGCTCCGACCTCGGCGACCACGCCGGCGCCCTCGTTGCCGAGGATGACGGGAAATTGCAGCGGGTTGGCGATATAGAAACCGCCTCGGCGCACGTTGATGTCGGAGAAGTTGAGCGAGATCGCGCTGTGTTTGATGCGCGCCTCGCCGGGCTTCAGCGGCGGCAGTTCATGGTCCTCCCACTTGAGGACATCGGGGCCGCCATTGGCATGGATACGGATCACTTTCATCGGGCTCATACTTTCAGCAGGGGGGCTCACACTTTCAGCAGGCGTTCGGCGTTGCCGTGCGCGATCTTTTCGCGGTCGGTCTCGCTGATCGACAATTTGTTGAGGAAATCCATGCCGGTCGTGTTCGGTTCGTACGGCCAGTCGATGGCGAACAGGATGTTGTCCATGCCGAGCGCCAGCGCGGTGCAGACGAAGGCGGGCTCGTACCAATTGCCGCTGGTCGTCACGACCATGTTGTCGCGCAGATATTCGATGGGTTCGCGCAGCAATCCGCGCCGTTTGGCGGCCGGCTTGGTGTGATCGTTCAACCGATGCATGGCGAACGGCAGGCCTTCGCCGAGATGGCCGAGGATGAATTTGAGCTTGGGGTAGGCGTCGAATGCGCCGGAGAACACGATGCGGAGGAAATGGATGGAGGTATCGACTGCGAAGCCCCAGGCGGCGCGCGCCAGATCCTCATAGCCGTCGAAGTAGCCCTTGATGGCGTCCGGATGCGGATGGGTGGGATGCAGATAGATCGGCACACCGAGTTTCTCGGCGCGTGCCAGGATCGGCCAGAATTTCTTGTCGTCGAGGAATTCGCCCAGCGTGTGGCCGTGGATCATGGTGCCGACGAAGCCGTAATCGGTGACCGTGCGTTCAAGCTCGTCGGCGGCAGCGTGCGGGTCGGCGGTCGGAAGTGCCGCGAAGGCGGCGAAACGGCCGGGATATTTCTCGATGGTGGCGTAGGCGGCATTGTTCGCGTCCTTCGCCATGGGGATCGCGATTTCTGCATCAAATCCTTGCGCGCCCGGCGAGCCGAAGGACAGCACCTGCATGTCCACACCCGCCGCATCCATGTGGGGGATGCGTTCGGCGCCGAGATCGGCGTGCTGGGCCACGATGTCGTGGCCGATCTGTTGGCTGCGGCTGGTGAGGTAGAAATTGCGGAATTCGTTCGCGCCGACCTTTTCCTTGTACATCGGCGTGATGAAATGCTCTTCGATGGCGATGACGCGCTTGACGCCCACGGTCAGCCTCCCCGCATTCTGGTTCAGGGGAGTGTGCGGTGTCGGATGGGGCAAGACAACCTCAACCGTCATGCCCAGGCTTGGCCCGGTCATCCATGAATCCATATCGGCGCAGACGCGCCTCTATCGTGGATGGCCCGAACAAGTCGGGCCACGACGAATCCTTAGAACAAATTGAGGAGCGAGAGTTTTACTTCCGGCCTTTGCGCACGCCCGACATCTCGATGACCTCGGGGATGCTCTTGACGTTCATCGGCGCCATGATGTGCACGCCGGCGACGCCCGGCATCTCGGCCGCGAGCTGCTGGATGAACTCGGCGCAGACCTTGCGGCCTTCGGCACGCTGGTCCTCGGCCTTCTCGATGCGCTCGATCATCGCATCGGGGATGATGGCGCCGTACAGGTTTTCCTTGATCCAGCGCGCCGAGCGGCCCGAGGCCGGTGGCACGACGCCGAGCAGGATCTTGAGCTTCTCGGTGATGCCATGATCGGCCAGCACCTTGAAGTAGCGCTTGGCGATATCGATATCCATGCAGAACTGGGTCTGCGCGAATTGCGCGCCGACCGCGATCTTGCTCATCAGGCTCGCGGGCTTCCAGTCGGCCGGCGGATCGATGGGCATGTCGGCCGCACCGATGAACATGTCGAGATCGCCGTCCACGTCGCGGCCCGACGGCAGCTTGTGGTGATCGCGGATGTTCACGATCGTGGTGATCAGGTCGTTGGACTTGAGATCGAAGACCGGCTTGGTCTCGGGCTGGTCGCCGACCTTGGGATCGTCACCCGTCAGCACCAGCACATTGCGGATGCCGAACTGGTTGAATCCCAGAAGGTCGGATTGCAGTGCGATGCGGTTGCGGTCGCGGCACGTCATCTGCACGATCGGCTCGAAGCCGTTCTGCGCCAGGATCGCCGCCGCCGTGAAGCTCGACATGGCGACGCGCGCCGATGCCGAGTCGGTGGTGTTGATCCCGTCGACCAGACCTTTCAGCGGCGCCGCCTCCGCGAGCACCTTGGCGGAGCTCACGGACAAAGGCGGCGTGATCTCGGCCGTGACGGCGAAGTTGCCGGCGGCGAGGGTCTGGGCGAGACGGCTCTCGGTCATAACGGGCTCCTTGGACTTATCCTTGGGTTATCACCCTTAACGTTTGGCCATTTAACGCTTTGTACGCGTGATGACAAAGGATTCGTCGTAGAACCACAGACCCTTGTGACGCTTCAGTATATCGGCGGTCGCATCCAGGTAATCGCCGGTCTGCATCGCTTCGGTGATGAGCTCGTCCTCGACCTGGGCGACATAGACGGCCGCGTTCCAGGCCGCGAACAAAGTGGACGTGCCGATGCTCGCCGACTGTTCCACTTCGCCCGGCAAGGTATGCATCTGATAGCGGAACAGGGATCGGTTGTCGGCATAGGCCTGATAGCGGATGTCGCGGTCGCTGCGGCCCAACTGGTCCTTCAGCTCCTTGATCAGATCGTGGCGCGTCACCTTGAACGGATCGTGGTTCGGCCAGATCTTCTGGACAAGCTCGAGGCCCGGATCGTTGCCGTAGGAATGGATGACCAGCATGCGGCCGCCCGGCGCGATTGCCTTGGCGATCGGGGCCAGCACTTTCTCGGCCTTGAACTTGGCGCTCATCGCGGCGCGATAGGGCTGCGAGGCGATGGCGAGATCGTATTGACCGTCGAAGTGGCCGGGGCGCGGGATCATCTGATCGAGGATGAACTTGTGGTCCTCGCGGTAGAGCACCAGGACCGACGGGCGCACATAGAGCGGGTTGCCCGTCTTCTCAGAGCTTTTCACCTGCCAGCCGTTGGCGAGCACGTTCTGCAGGCCTTTGATCTGCTCGTCGAACTCGTGCGAGGTCGTGCCCTTCAGCGGGACCTCGGTCCAGTTGAGCGAGGCGGCCGCCGCGATCGACTTCGGCATCAGCTTCGGCGCTTCGGCGTAATACAGGTTGGTGACGATCAGGATCGTCGCCGGATGCTCGAAGAAGCGGTCGGACATCTTTTCGAGGCCGAGGCGCACGTCTTCGAGGCTGATTTCCTTCGCGGTGATCAGGAAGGGGATGTGCGGAAAGCGGTTGTGCATGTCGCGCATCACGCGGGTGAGCACGCTGCCGTCGCCCATGCCGGCGTCGAACACACGCAGCGCCGGCGGCGTCGGCTTCAGGTGCGCAAGCTCCATGCCCACGCGTTCGGCGACCACCCACTTCTCGGAGCAGGTGTTCACGAACATCAGGTATTTCTGGCGATTGTCGTAGAAGCGGAACGCAGTCTGTTCCTCGCCGTCTTTGGCTTCCGGCTTCTCGGCAGGCTTGGTGCTTTGCATCTTCGGCTGTTGTTGTGCGTTTTTCACGTTCGGAACACCCCCCTGACTTTCCATGTATGCGCGAACCCGCTCCAGGGTCCGCAAGGTTACGCTCTTTCCTGCACGCAGGCGCGCGACGAACTTGCCGTCGTTGACGGCCTGCTTGCCGAACGTCGTTTCGGCCAAGTCGTGCTTGCGGCAAAAGGCTTCGATTTCACTGAGGATGGACTTCATGTCATTCATTCGATTCCCGACCCCTGCCCGGCCGTCCTCCTGTGGCTATCCCAAAATTGTTGTCTTCGTTATTAATGGGTTATCGCCCATGGCGCAAGCACCGGCGGACAGGAAATTTCAGCGTAAATTCAAAGACTTGTAACGTTTTAACCATTTTTGCGCCGCGGAACTTTTTCCGACGCACGATTTTGGGTCGATTCCCGGCAATTGCCGTCGCGCGGAAGTTGCGCCGCACACCGTCGCAACCTGCGCGACGGTGTGGCACGAACAGCTCTTCTTGCGTCGGTGCGGCGCGCCTCGCCACATCTTCGCCGTGATCGGCTCGAAGCCTGTGTTCGTCTGCATGTTGTCGGCGTCGAATGTTGGATAAGTGTCCTCCGTGCCGGGCCTAAATACGAGGATTGCCATGATCAACGAGCGCGGAGTACCATCCGCGCGCCCGCTGTAAGGAGAGCCAAGTGCCTACATCCAAGCCAGCTGCCGTGACGTCGGAACGCCGTAGCGTCGGCGCACCCGTTCGCTCGGTGCGGGATTTCGTCTCCTACCGTTTGAGCGTGCTGTCGCGTGTGCTCGACCGCACGACCGAAGCGCGCATGGTCAAGAAATCAGTCCTGGCTCTTACCGAGAATCGCATCCTGGGTCTCCTGTACGACGGGGCCGCCACCACGGTGCGCGCGGTCGCCAAGGAGATGTGCCTCGACAAGGCGCAGGTCAGCCGCGCCATGTCCAAGCTGGTGAAGCATGGTTATGCTGGCCGCACCATCGATCCGGTGGACCGCCGCTCGGCCGAATTCCGCATCTCCGACAAGGGCCGCGAATATTACACCGCGCACATCGTCAAGGCGCGCGAGCTTCAGTTCGACATGCTCAAGAATCTCGACGCGGATGAACTGTCGAAGCTCGATACCGCCATCTCCAAACTCATGACGTTCGCCGAAGAGCGCGCCGAAGCGCTCGAGGAAGAATTGCAAAGCGCGGCGGAGCATGCCGCGCGTGCATCGGGAACGCCCGCGGAATAAACCCCGCCAGAATTCAACTCGTTGTGGTCTTCAACGGCTTGAGTCCGACGCGGGCTCGGCACATACTCCTGCCCAATCAATAATCCAAATAAGAACAAGGGTTAAGGGAGGTTCGTATGTATGTGACTCGTCGTCTGCCCACTTTTGCGCTGGGCGTTTTCACCATATTCGGTGCCCTGGGTGGGACGGCCGTTGCGGCCGACTGGCAGGCGGGTGCACCCGCCGAATGGAAGCAGGTTCTGGAGGCCGCCAAGAAGGAAGACCCGGTGGTGCTCGCTGGTCAGCCGGAATTGCAGAAGCCGCTGTCCGAGGCGTTTGAACGCGACACCGGTCTCAAGATGGATTTCATCGCCGGCGGCTATAACGAGCTCGACGCCCGCTTCCAGCAGGGCGCACGCGCCGGCAAGCCGACCATCGACATGTATTTCGCCGGCGGCACCGCCGTCATGCAGGCGAAGGACGGCATCCTCGAACCCGTCAATACGATGCTGATGCTGCCCGGTGTCACCGACACCAAGAATTGGATCGGCGGCTTCATCAAATATGAGGACAATGCCAAGAAGCACGTCATCATTCCCAGCGAATATGTCCATGGCTGGCCGCTGTTCGATGCGAACAAGATCAAGCCGGGCACGTTGACCAAGTGGAAGGATCTGCTGAAGCCGGAATTCAAGGGCAAGATCGCGGCCTATGATCCGACCGTGCCGGGCCCGGGCCAGGCGGTCGGCATGTTCCTCGCCGCGTCCTTCGGCATGGATTATGTGAAGGCGCTCTATCAGGGCCAGGATGTGAAGCTGGTGCGCAATCCGCGCCAGCTCGTCGAATGGGTGGCGCGCGGTACCTATCCGATCGCGCTCGCCGCACTCGCGACTCATATCGAGGCGTTCAAGAAGGAAGGCCTCATCAACCTCTACGTCCCGCAGATGGAAGACGCGGCCGGCATCCTGCTCGGCGGTTCCTCCCTCATCGAGGTGGCGAAGAACCCGCCGCATCCGAACGCGATCAAGGTCTTCGTGAACTGGTACATGTCGCAGCCCGGCCAGTTCGTCTATTCCAACATCTGGAAGGTGCCGAGCCGTCGTCTCGATGTGAAGGTGGAGGGTATCCCCGATTACGTCGTGCCGAAGGACGGCATGAAGTACAACGAGCAATATACGGAGGAGTGGTACACCACCTTCCGGCCGAAGTTCGCCGCCGAAATCACCAAGATGATCGACCGCTAAGCGGTCGGGCATCCGCGTCGGAGCGCTTCTCATTTCCGTATCCGTACCAGCGGGCGCTCCGGTCCCGATGCCGAAGATCGATTCAGATATCGATCCAGGCATCGGCGCCGCAGCCCCATCGTCCCGTTCGTTCGGCTTCAACCGCCGCGTCGTGTGGGGTGTGCTGCTGCTGATCGTGGTCGGCGTGTTCGCCTTCCTGCCGGTGTTCTATGTGCTGGTATCGAGCTTCAATCTGGCGCTGCCGCACCAGCCGTTCAAATTCGGCCTCGATGGCTGGATCGAGGTCTATTCCAACCACAAGACCTGGGGTTCGGTCCTCGTCACCCTCATCCTGGCCGCGCGTGTGCCCATCGCGGTGGTCATCGCCTTCGTATTGTGCTGGCTGCTGGTGCGCGTCGAGATCCCCGGGCGCCGCTTCATCGAAATGATGTTGTGGTTCGGCTTTTTCCTGCCTGGCATCCCGATGACCATGGGCTGGATCCTGCTGCTCGATTCCAATTACGGGCTCTTGAACCTTGCGGCCAAGAAGCTGGGCGCGGATGACGCCATTTTCTCCATCAGCACCATCCCCGGCATCATGTGGGTGCATATCGCGCTCACCACCGTGCCGGTCATGGTGATCCTGCTGGCGCCCGCCTTCCGGCAGTTCGATTCCGCGTTTGAAGAAGCAGCCGAGGTCTCGGGTGCCGGCATCTGGCGCACCATGCGCAGCGTCACCATCCCGCTGCTGGCGCCGGCCTTGCTCACCGCCTTTGTTGCGTCCTTCATCCGCAGCCTGGAAACCTTCGAGATCGAACAGATCATCGGCGCGCCGTCAGGTATCTATGTCTACGGCACGCGGGTCTATGATCTGGTGTTCAGCGATCCGCCGCGCTTCGCCCAGGCGATGGCGGTGAGTGCCTTGTTCCTGATCATCCTGTTCGCGCTGGCCGTGCCCTATCACATGTATCTGATGCGCACGCAGAACCAGGCGACCATCGCGGGGCGCGGCGTGCGGCTGCAATCGGGCACCAAGCCGAAATGGGTCTATGCCGCTTCGGCGGTGGTCATCCTCTATGTGGTCTGCACCATCATCGTGCCGTTCGGTGTACTGATCGTGGGCTCGTTCACGCGGCTCTTCGGTTTCTTCTTCCTGAAGAATCCGTGGACGGTCTCGCATTGGACGACGGTGCTGACCGACGAGCGTTTTTTCAGCGCGGCCACGACCTCAGTCCTGCTCGGCATCGGTGCCGGCATCATCGGCATCGTTATCTTCGCATTGCTCGCCTGGGTACTGGTGCGTACCGATATCTGGGGGCGCAGTATAATCAGTCTGCTGATCTGGCTGCCCTGGGCGATTCCCGGCCTGGTGTTGGGCCTCACGCTCTTGAGCCTGATCTTGACCGTGCCGGCCCTTCACATCTTCAGCGGAACGATCGCGCCGCTCATCTTCGCGCTCGTGCTCAAGGAACTACCGGTGGGCGTGCAGCTCATCCGTGCCTCGCTCACCCAGGTTTCCGATCAGTTGGAGGAGGCGGCTGCGGTTTCGGGCGCGGGCTTCATGCGCATCTTCGTGCGCGTTACGTTGCCCTTGATCGCACCGACCTTGGTGGCGGTGTTCCTGCTCATCTTCGCCGCGACCATCCGCGACATCAGCACCATCGTTCTGATCGCCGCGCCCGGCATGCGCACGCTGTCGCTGGTGATGTTCGATTACGCGGCCTCGGGCCGGTTCGAGGCGGGCGCGGTGCTCGGCGTCATTGTTGCCGCCATCTCGCTGCTGATGACGGTGATCGCGTTCCGGTTCGGCATGAAGGTCGGCATCGGCAGATAAGGCCAAACGGAGGGAAATCGTGCTTCAGGTCCATGGATTGACCAAAGCCTATCGAACCAGCGCCGGACAGGAGGCCGTGGCGGTGCGCGACATCGGCTTCGAGGTGGCGAAGGGTGAGATCTTCACCCTGCTTGGCCCATCCGGCTGCGGCAAGACGACGACGCTGCGCTCCGTCGCGGGACTCGAGACGCCGGACGCGGGCGAGATCATCGTCGATGGTGTGGCGGTGTTCTCGTCGCGGGCCGGTATCCGTGTGCCCACCAACAAGCGCGGCTTCGGCATGGTGTTCCAGTCCTACGCCATCTGGCCGCACATGACCGTCTACGACAACGCGGCTTTTCCGCTCACCATTCCGGCGCAGCGGCGCAAATACACCCGTAAGCAGATCGACGAGAAGGTGCGCCGCGTGCTCGATGTCGTGGCGCTCGACGGGTTCGAGAGCCGCAAGGCGACGCAACTTTCCGGCGGCCAGCAGCAGCGCCTGGCGCTGGCGCGCGCCATCATCACCGAGCCGCCCTTGCTCTTGCTGGACGAGCCGCTCTCCAACCTGGATGCGAAGCTGCGCGAACGCATGCGGTTTGAACTGAAGCGCCTGCAACACGAACTGGGCGTGACCACATTGTATGTCACGCACGACCAGAGCGAGGCACTCGCCTTGTCGCACAACATCGCGGTGATGAACCACAGCGTTATCGTCCAGGTCGGCCCACCGACCGAGATCTATGAGCGTCCCAAGGACCGTTTCGTGGCAGATTTCGTCGGCACCACGAATTTCATCAAGGGCAAGGTTGCGGGGCCGGGGCGGGCGAGCGGCATGGCGGCGATTTCCACCGATTTCGGCACCCTCGATCTGGCTCATAGCGGCACAATTGGGGACGAGATCCTGTTCTCAGCCCGGCCCGAACATATCCAGGTCCACCGCGATGCGCCGGCCGGCCCGTCGTGGGAGGCGGTGATCGAGGCCCGCAATTTCCTGGGCTTCCACCAGGACGTGGAGTTACGATTGGGTGGCGCGCTGTTGCAGGCGCGGCTGCATCCGTCGCTTAAGATCGAAACCGGAATGAAGGTGCATGTTCAGATCGACGGCGCGCAGTGTGTTGTTTGCGCGTAAACTGACGCAAAAGAGATAGGCAGGAGGCTGGGTCCATGCTCAATCGCGAACAGAACGAACTGGTCACGCGGACCAACAAGGGAACGCCGGGCGGCGAGATGATGCGCCGCTACTGGCAGCCGGTCGCCTTGTCGCGCGAGCTTTCCGACGACACGCCCTTGCCGGTCGACGTGATGGGCGAGGAGCTGGTGTTGTTCCGCGACGAGAAGGGCCAGCCGCAATTGATCGGACGGGCCTGCCCGCACCGCGCGGTCGATCTCAGCTACGGCCGGGTCGAGAACGGCGGGCTTCGCTGTATCTATCACGGCTGGCTGATGTCCGGCACCGGCCGCTGCCTGGAACAGCCGGGCGAGCCCGACGGCAGCGCCTTCAAGACCAAGATCCGTCACGCGGCCTATCCGTGCCGCGATCTGGGCGGATTGATCTTCGCCTATATGGGCCCATTGGATGTTAGGGGCGAGGCGCCGCGCCTGCCGAACTTCCCCTTCATGTCGAAGCCGATCGAGCATACCTTCGTCATCAAGGTCCTGCAGGAATGCAATTACCTGCAGGCGAACGAAGGCAACATCGATCCGCAGCACCTATCCTATCTGCATCGATTCATCTCAAGCCAGGACCTGCACGAGGCCGAGCTTAACCGGCTGATCTCCAACGATCCCGCCCCGCAGATCGAGGTGGAGGAAACCGTCTACGGATTGCGCCTGTTCGCCGCACGCGCCAACCGGCCGGGCAAGCGCTTCGTGCGCATCACGAACTTCATCATGCCCAACGCGTCGGCGTTTCATGGCGCACCGCTGCTCGATCCGCGCAAGGGGAAGATCTCGGACAATGTCGGCTACCAGATCCACTGGCACGTGCCGATCGACGATACTTCGCACTGGAAATACACGCTCGCCTTCCGCTTCGACGGGCCGGTGGATGCCGAATTCCAGCGCAACTCCCAGTTCGCGGAGATTGGCGAGGATTTCCGCAGCCCGCGCACACGCCAGAACCGTTATCTACAAGATCGGGACGAGATGAAGCATACGAGCTTCGTGGGGTTGGGACGTTCCTTCCAATCGCACGACAAGCTCGCCACCGAAGCCCAAGGTGCGATCATGGATCGGTCCAACGAACATCTGGGCACGACCGACCGCGCCGTCATCATGATGCGCCGCCAACTGCTGGCCGCCATCGAGGATATTAAGGCGGGCCGCGATCCGATGTTCGTCGAACGCGATGGCCAGCCGGACGCGCTGAAGGAGATGGTGGTGCTGAGCCAGGAAGTGCCGGCCGATACCGATCTGCTCGGCGGCTGGTGGCGCGGCTTCGATCCCGCCTCACGCTCGGTCATCCAGGTCGCGGAATAGCCGGGGAGGTCGCGATGCAGCGCAGCACGCATAAGATCCTCACCACTCACGTCGGCAGCCTCCCCGAGCCCCTGGGACTCGACACGGATGCCAAGGTCAGGGCGGCGGTCGCCGACGTCGTGGCGCAGCAGCGCGCCACCGGCCTCGATATCATCAACGAGGGTGAATACACCAAGGGCGGTGACTGGCTATCCTACGTCGATTACCGTTTCGGCGGTTTTTCCGAACGCCCGCGCAAGGATGGCACGCCGCTGATCCTGCAAGGCAAGGACCGCGAGGAATTCGCGGACTTCTATAAATACGCCTCCGAGGCCAATACCCTGTTCTACGCGCCCGGCAACCAGATCCGTCACAAGAACCGGCCGAACTGGGTATGCACCGGTCCGGTCACCTATCAAGCACAGGCCGAGGTTCAGACCGAGATCGATATCCTCAAGGCCAACGCAGGCGGCAACGAGGTGTTCCTCACTTCGACCGCGCCGGCGAGCCTCGAAGTCTATCGCGAGAACGAATTCTATAAGACGGAGGAGGAGTACCTCTTCGCCTTCGCCGAAGCGCTTCGCGAGGAATACGAGATGATCGCCAAGGCGGGCCTGATCCTCCAGGTCGACGATGCGTGGCTGCCGGCTTTGTGGGACCGTATCGGGATTCAAATGGGCATGGAGGCCTTCCGCAAACGCAGCGCGCTGCGGATCGAGGCGCTCAATCATGCTTTCCGCAACATCCCGGAAGAGCAGATCCGCTATCACCTGTGCTGGGGCAGCTGGCACGGCCCGCATGCGTTCGACTTGGAGATCAAGCATATCGTCGATCTCATGCTCGACGTGAAGGCGCAGGCCTATCTGATCGAGGCCGCCAACGCGCGCCACGAACACGAATACGCGGTGTGGGAGAGTGTGAAGCTGCCCGCCGGCAAGATCCTGGTGCCGGGCGTCATCAGCCACGCGACCGACGGGATCGAACATCCCGAGTTGGTTTCGCAGCGCATCCAGCGTTTCGCCAAACTGGTCGGGAGTGAGAACGTCATCGCAGGTGCCGATTGCGGCTTCGGCGGGCGCTCGCATCCGCAGATCGCCTGGGCGAAGCTCAAGTCACTTGCCGACGGCGCAGCACTCGCGAGCAAAGCGCTCGGTTATTAATCCTTGCGCGTGAGCGCATTCGACATCCGCTGGATGCCGGGTGCGGCGAAGATCACGACCGGCAGCATGAGCGCCCACGACACCAGCCACGAGCCGAGCCAGTGCAGCAGGAATCCGCCGCTTCTGAGGAAGGGGGTACTCGCGATGGCGGCGGCGATGGCCGAGGTCAGGCCGGATTGGATCACACCGAAGATGAAATGCGCGTAGCGGCGCGGGATGCCGAACATATAGGCCTCAGTTTGCTAATGTTGCCACGCGGTTTCTGAGTAGCAGGCCCGGCTCCCGGCGGCAAGTTACGACCAGAGCCGGCGCCACCAGCTTGTGGCCGGCGCCTTGCTCTCGGGTGCGGCTCGATCATTCGAAAGGGGAAAGGCACGGAGGTTGATCGTGCCGAGATGATCGTAGCTCTCCGTCATGGGCTGCCATGGCTTATCGGATTGATCGCCCAATCGGGAAAAAAACGCTTCGGTCATCAGGACATACTCGGAGGCCTGAACGTTGTTCTTCAGCAACCGATGGACGACGATAACGTCTTCTCCCGCCATCTCGTCGAATTGCCGGATTTTGCGAAAAGCCGCCTCGCCCGAATGGGCGATTGCCTTCAGGCGAAGGTTGCGGATGTTCTGGCATGCGCCGCATGGGCACACCGCTCGCTCGCTTGCGAGTTCGGCTGCTTTCGCCTTGAAAGCGGGGAACAGCTCGAAAATCTGGCGCGCGACGTCGCGTACGGCATCCACTGCGCTGTTTCCGATCTCCGCGTACAGAAAGGCGGCATCTCCCTCGAACTTGTTCAGGACCAACGGGTATTCCGCGCGTTCGACGATATTGTCGAGCAATTGGGAAATCACCTCGTGCGCGTGTGCCAGGCTATCCTTATGGAAGCGAATGAATTCGGTATAGCCGCCGATGTCGAAGATGACGAGAGCGACCTTCTTGATCTCCACAGCGAGCCCCCATGCCCAGCATGCGATGGTCGATACTCTTAATCCGGTTCACCGATTTGCGCAAAAAGACGCCTTAACTGGAGCCTATTCGTTGAGCGTGCAGATATCAGGGCTGTTGCGGCACCAGCTTTTGCCCGCCGCACCCACCTGATCGGCGGTGCAGGCGGCGAGGAGGACAGTGGCGATCAGAAGCGCGATGAGTTTCATCGGACGGTTGTAAAACCAAATAGCATAGTAATTAAGTCGTCATGCCCCGACGTCGCGCGACTATTCGCGCGTTAGCACGCGTGGCGGGGCATCCATTGCGAGATTGGGTCGGTATCGGCATGGATCCCCGGACAGGCCGGGGATGACAGTTGAGGAAACGGGCAGAAAAGAAAAAGGCCCGGATCGCTCCGGGCCTTTTCACTAAGACGATTGCGTGAGGAGTTCTACTAAGACGGCCACGTGGCCAATCCAGCCACCCCCATGCGACCTACAATTAAATCTCGCCCCAAACCTCGCGCGCGGTTTCGACGATGCGGCCGAGCTTCGCCTGGGTTTCGTCCCAGGTGCAGAAGTGCCGGGGGCCGCCGTCGTTGCGCGCGGTGCGGATGGCACCGGTGCCGAAGCCGCATTGCGCGCCGAGTGCCAGGTTCTCGAGCGGCAGGAACTTGGACGCTTCGTCGATGCGCTTCTTGAGTGCGTCCTTGCTTTCCAGCGTCGGGTTCTTGGTGGTGAGAAGGCCCAGCATGACGCGCTTGCTGCGCGGCATCATACGCAGCGGCTCGAACCCGCCGGAGCGTTCGTCATCGTATTCGAGCAGGTAGCCGTCGACGTTCAGGCCGTTGAACAGCTTATCGGCGATGTGGTCGTAGCTGCCCGACGCGAGCTTGCCGAAATTGCCGCGGCACATGTGGAAATTGACGGTGACATCGTCCGGCAGGCCCTTGATGGAATCGTTGACCAGCTTGATATAGGTGTCGGTCAACTCATCCGGCTCTTCGCCCATCTCCTTCACCGCGTTCCGGATCTTCGGATCGCACAGATAGGTGAAGTTGGTGTCGTCGATCTGGATGTATTTGCAGCCCGCCTTGGCCAGATCCTGGAATTCCTGATTATAGGCCTCCGCCACGTCCTTGTAGAACAGATCGAGCGTCGGATAGGTCTTCTGATCCACTGCGTCGCGCCCGCCGCGGAAATGCATCAGCGTCGGCGACGGCACGCAGACCTTCGCGGTCTGGCTGGTCTGTGCCTTGAGATACTTGAAATCCTCGAGCTGGATCGGCTTGGAGCGCGTGAACTTGCCCACCGTCGCCATGCAGTTCGGACGGAAGCCCTTGGAGATGTCTTCCGTCTTGTCGACGCCCAGCAGGAAGCGGCCCGGTTTCTCGGCGACGTTGTCGAACGAGGACAGGAAGTCGAGATGCCACAGGAAGCGACGATATTCGCCGTCGGTGATGCTCTTCAGGCCCAGATTCTCCTGGGCTTTCGCCACGTCCGCGATGGCGCGATCCTCGATCTTGCGCAGCTCAGCCGGTGTGATGCGGCCGGCGGCCTTGTCGTCGCGGGCATCGAGCACGTAGTCCGGCCGGGGCAGGCTGCCCACATGGTCGGCGCGGAATGGCCCTTTTCTGTTGGTTGCCATAATTGAAGCTCCTCCTGTTATTTCTGTCCTGTCTATTTTCGTCACCCCCCGGCTTGTCCGGGGGGTCCATTGATGGATGCCCCGAACAAGCCGGGGCATGACGGTCTAGTTGTAGAAAATCTTAAACAGTGCCCCACACGTCGCGGGCGATGCCGACGATACGCGTGAGCTTCGCCTTGGTATCGTCGATCGAGCAGAACTTGCGCGTCGGGTCCTGGCGGCGACGGTTCGGCTGACGGCCGGCGCCGGTGCCGAAGCCGCACTGCGCGCTGACGGCGAGGTTGTCGAGCGGCAGGTATTTCGCCGCCTGATCGATGCGCTTCTTGACCGGTTCGGCGTCCTCGACGTTCGGATCCTTCGTGGTGAGCAGGCCGAGCACGACGCGCTTGTGCTTGGGCACGAAGCGCAGCGGTGCGAAGTCGCCCGAACGCTCGTCGTCGTATTCGAGGAAGAAGCCGTCGACATCGAGGGTGTTGAACAGCTTGTCGGCGACCGGCTCATAGCTGCCCTTGGACAGGCGGCCGAAATTGCCGCGGCACATATGCAAGCAGACGGTCATGTCGTCCGGCAGGCCCGCGACCGAGTCGTTGATCAACTTGATGTAGATGTCGAGCAGTTCGTCAGGCTTTTCGCCGACCGCCTCGAGCTCGCCGCGGATGTTGCTGTCGCACAGATAGGCGAGGTTGGTATCGTCGATCTGCAGGTACTTGAGGCCGAGGCCGGCGAGTTCCTTGAACTCCTCGTTATAGACCTTGGCGACGTCGGCGAAGAAGCCATCCATCGTCGGGTACGCCGTCTGGTCCACCGCATCGCGGCCGCCACGGAAGTGCATCAGCGTCGGCGAGGGCACGCAGACCTTCGGCGTCTCCTTCACGACGCTCTTCAGGTACTTGAAGTCCTCGGTCTGGATGCCTTTCGGACGGCCGAGCTTGCCTTTGGTCACGATGCATTGCGGGCGGAAGCCGGTGGCGTCCGACTTGTCGGAGCCGACGACGAAGCGGCCTTCGCCCACGCTCACGTTGCCGATCTGCGACAGGAAGTCCATGTGCCACAGGGCCCGGCGGTATTCACCGTCCGTGATGCCCTTGAGCCCCAGGTCTTGCTGCCAGCCGGCCACTTCGGCGATGGCCTTGTCTTCGATCTTGCGCAGCTCTTCGGCGCTGATCTTGCCCGCGGCCTTGTCGTCGCGCGCATCCAGGACGTATTCGGGGCGCGGCAGGCTGCCGACGTGGTCGGCGCGGAAGGGAATTTTCGATCCGTTTTGTGACATCAGAGTTCCTTACAGGGTTACAGGGTCGTTGTTTTCGTCGTTATGGTTATGGCCATCGTTATTATGATTTAGGCGCGCCCCCAGACCGCATCCGCGGTCTCGACGATCCGGGCGAGCTTTTTCTTTTCGTCGTCGATGGTGAGCGGCCGCTTGCCGGCACCCGACGAGAATCCGCATTGCGGGCTGAGCGCGAGCTGATCGAGCGGGACGACCTTGCTCGCCTCGTCGATGCGGCGCTTCAATTCGTCCGCGCTTTCCAGGCGCGGGTTCTTGGTGGTGACGAGACCGAGGACCACGGTCTTGCCCTTCGGCACGAAACGCAGCGGCGTGAAGTCGCCCGACCGGTCGTCATCGTATTCGAGGAAGAAGCCGTCGACGTTCAGCCCGCCGAGCAGAGCCTCGGCGACGGGTTCGTAGCCGCCCTTGGCGACGCCAGCAGTCGAGGCATTGCCGCGGCACAGATGGATCGCGGTCGTCACATCGTCGGGCAGTCCCTTGATGCAATCGTTGATCAGCTTGACGTAGGTCGCGGGCAGCTTGTCCGGATCTTCGCCCAGCGCCTTGACGGCGGAGCGGAAATTCTCGTCGCACAGATAGGCGAGGTTGGTATCGTCGATCTGCAGGTATTTGAGACCGCGTTTGACGAGATCCTGGATCTCCTCGTTGTAGACGCGGGCGAGATCGGCCCAGAAGTCGGTCATGTTGGGATAGGCCTTGGCGTCGATCGCCTCGCGCCCGCCGCGGAAATGCATGAGCGACGGCGAGGGGATGCAGACCTTGGGCGTCACCTTGGTCGCGGCCTTGATGAAGTCGAAATCCGCGCCCTGGATGGATTTGGAGCGATTCAGCTTGCCCGACACATACATGCCGTTGGGTTTGTTGTTGGTGACGGTGCCGTCGGCCTGCTTGAAATAGACCTCGAGCTTGCCGGGTGCCTCGCTCACATTGTCGAAGCCGGTGAGGAAATCGACGTGCCAGGTCTGGCGGCGGAACTCGCCGTCGGTCACCACCTTCATGCCGGCCGCTTCCTGTAGCCCGATGACCTCGCGGATCAAGTCATCCTCGAGCTTTTTGAGCGCGTCTTGCGTGATCTCGCCCGCCTTGCGCTTGGCGCGCGCCTCGAGCAGACGATCGGGCCGGATCAGGCTGCCAACATGATCGGCGCGGAACGGTCCTTTGCGGGTGGCCATCGTTATCCTCTCCTGGCTTTTTCTCTACAGTACGCATGACTCACGTCATTGCACCTGTCAATGAAAACGGGGTGGGCAGAAACGCCCGATTTTTCAACATCTATTGGGGGCGGTGGCCCACAGCGATGCGCTTGTTGCGTCGCCAAATTTGGGCCGCCCAACATCCTCTCTCGGCGCCGATTATTTCAGGATCGCCTTGTCCTGATAATAGTCCGGTTCAGTGCCGAAGAAGAGTCCGAGATGCCGGCAGCATCGGGTCTAGTTGCCGTGGGCCAGGCGCCGGTGAACAGGGTGAATTCCCCATCGCTGCGCTTCGAGATAAACCGGCATGAAAAAGGGCGGCGGGATGATCCCGCCGCCCTTCAGTGTTCGCCGGAAACGGCCGATTATTTGCCCTTATAATCGTCCCACACGAGGTCGTTGATATAGACGGCGGTGGCGCTATAGCGGTTCGGCAGGATCTTGACGTCCTTGGACAGCGCGTAGGCCGCCGGCAGGGTCGATAGAGGCATGATGTAGTTCATCTCGTTTACCCGATCGACGCCCGAACGATAGAGCGCGCGACGCTTTTCGTCGTCGAACTCCCGGTTGGCTTCCTGCTGGATCTTCAGGAGAAGATCGTCCTTGTAGTAGTCACGGTCCTGACCGAAGAAGAAGTCGAACATGTTCATCGTATCGGGCTGTGACGAGGTCGGGTAGAAGCCCGCGAACATGGTGAATTCGCCTTCGCCGCGCCGTTTCACATAAACGTTGAGCGGCATCGAATTGACCGTGGCGCGGATGCCGACCCTGCGCAGTTCACCCGCGAGCGCTTCGCCGATGTCGCGGATGGGATCGTACACGTCGATCACGAGATTGAAGCCGTTGGGATAGCCGGCTTCGGCCAGCAGCTTCTTCGCTTCCGCCTCATTGTATTGCGGCGGCTCGGTCGAATGGGTGCAGTCGTAGGACGTGTCAAGGCAGATCGCCTTCAGCTTCAACGCGGTGCCGTGTCCCGGAACGATATGTTTGATCAATTCGTCGCGGTTGATCGCCATCATGACGGCCTTGCGCACGCGCTGATCCGTCATGATCTTGTTGCTGGATCGGCCTGCCGCATCGAGTGTGATGTAGACGATGTCGCCACCCGGGGTGTCGACCATCTTCATGTTCGGGTTCTGCGCGATGGCGGTCGCATTGTCGGACGAGATGTTGCGGATCGCATCCAGGTTGCCGGTCAGCATCTGCGCGATCTGGGTCTGCTCGTCGGGGATGCCGTAACCGATATAGCGGTTCACCGCCTGACGGTCGTAGGTATCCTTACTGTCGGCGAACTTCTCCAGGACGATCTTCGACTTGTCGATGCTGACCATCCTGTACGGTCCGGTGGCGGATGCCGACACGCGACCGTAATCGTTCGGATTTTCCAGTTTGCTCAGGATCTTCGTGTCGTAGACGCGCGAGCGATAGGCGAGCATGAACAGATCGCTGGCGAGCGGTTCCTTGGACGTGATGCGCACCTTGTATTCGCCGAGCTTCTCGATGCTCTTCGGCCAGCTGTAACGCGCCTTGAAGCGGACCTTGAGCTTCGGATCGGCGAAGTAGTTCATGGTCCAGACGACGTCGTCCGCCGTCATCTTGTTGCCTGAATGGAAGGTGATGTCGTCGCGCAGTTCGAATTCGTAGACGCCCGGCTGGACGGTCTTCCACGACTTGGCGAGCAGCGGCACGTATTTCTTCTGATGCTCCTCGTAGGCGAGCAGCGACTGATAGACCGCGTGATGGAATGTGCCTGCTTCGTCCTGCGGAAAGACCACAGGATCGAGGACCGGGAACATGTCGTTGATGACGACACGCATCTCGTCTTTCGATTTTTGCGCGCTGGCGGGTGAAATGGCGGCAAGCGACACCGCCGTAAGGCCGATTACGGCCCCTACGATACGAGACATGAAACACTCCATAAAAGAATTAGTTAGTCTTTTTTTATATGTAACGGGCGCGGACTCTACCGTCCGCGCCCGTTAGGGTAAAGTTACGAAGTATGTCAATTTCGCCCAAGGACTTCCTGGGCAGTTCCGTGGAGCGTGCCGGGCGGCCTATTTGCCCTTGTAATCCGCCCAAACCAGGTCGTTCATGTATACTGCGGTATAGCTGAACACGTCGGGCATGATGGCGACGTCCTTGCTCATGGCATAGGCTGTCGGCAGGGACGAGAAGGGCACGATGTAGTTCATCTCGTTCACCCGATCGATCGCCGCACGATACATCGCCCGGCGCTTCGTCTCGTCAAGTTCACGTGGCCCCTCCGTCATCGCCTTCAGGATCAGGTCGTCTTTGTAATAGTCGCGATCCTGACCGAAGAAGAAGTCGAGGATGTTGCCGGTATCGGGTTGCGCGCTCGTCGGATAGAAGCCCATGAAGGCGGTGAACTCGCCGTCGCCGCGTTTCTTTACGTAGACCGTAAGCGGCGCCGGCTGGACCGAGGCCCGGATGCCGACCTTGCGCAGATCGCCCGCCACGGCCTCGGCGATGTCGCGTACCGGTTCGTGCACGTCGAGTTGCATATCGAAGCCGTTGGGATAGCCCGCTTCGGCCAGCAGCCGCTTGGCAGTGCTGGGATCGTAGCCCTGGGCCTCCGTCGTCGCGGTGCAATCCACTGTCCAGTCGAAGCAGATGTATTTCAGCTTCTCCGCCGTGCCCGCCCCCGGAACGATGTTCTTGATCAGCGAGTCGCGGTCGATCGCCATCATGAACGCCTTGCGCACACGCTGATCGGTCATGACCTTGTTGCTGGAGCGGCCGGCCGCATCCAGCGTGATGTAGACGATGTCGCCCGACGGCACGTTCTTGACGGTGAGGTTCGGATGCTGGGCGAGCGATTTCGCATTGTCGGGTGTCACGTTACGGATCGCGTCGATACCGCCGGTCAGCAATTGAGCGATCTGCGATTGCTCGTCCGGCATATGGATGCCGACATAACGGCCGACCGGCTGGCGCTGCACGTTGTCCTTCACGTCCTTGAACTTCTCGAGCACTATCTTCTGTTTATCGATGCTCACCATTTTGTAGGGGCCCGTACCCGAGGCGGAAATGCGGCCGTAATCTGCGTATTTGTCGTAGCCGAGCGGTTCGTGGATCTTCTTGTCGAAGATGCGGAAGCGGTAGGCGAGCTTCGCGAGATCGTCGGCCTGCGGCACCTTGGCGCGGATGCGGATCTTGTACGGCCCAAGCTTCTCGACAGGATCGAACCAGGCATAGCGTTGCTTGAAGCGGATCTTCACCTGAGGATCCGAGAAGAAATTGAGCGTATAGACCACGTCGTCGGCGGTGAGCTTGTTGCCCGAATGGAACGTGATGTCGTCGCGGATATCGAACTCGTAGACGCCGGGTTCGACGGTGCGCCAGGATTTGGCGATCAGGCCGACAAATTTCTTCTCCTTTTCCTGGAACGCGAACAGCGGGGAAAAGATCGTGCGCGTGACCACGCCGGCCTCGTCGAGCGGGAAGACGTAAGGGTCGGCAACGGGGAACATATCGTTGATGGCGAAGCGCAGCTCATCCTTGGATTTCTGGGCAAGCGCGGGGCCGCCCCAAAACAGCGATGCCGCAGCCAAGCCAAACGCGCCAAACGTGATACGCGAAACGGTACGAGACATGTAGACCTCCTTGCTTATTAAGCGGGAGGTGCATCGATACGACGCCCGCTACGAGCTACGCGTACGATCTACGGGGCACGCCGGGCGGCGGCCGAATGTCTTGTTATTTACGTAACGCCTCCCAATTTGCGCCCCCGCCTTTTTGGCAAGTAGCTCACCAAGTATAGCCGAGGTCCGAACCGGCTCAAAATAAGGCAATACCGGTCTGTCCGATGGCCGTAGCCGAACAGGGACCCCTATCCCTGGTGGGATCAGATTTCACAAACCCATAGCCCTAGATTCACGGAACCGACACACGACCCACCTATGGTCCATCTTGCATGATGTCGATCCTCATCCACGACCGACCGCGCTGATGCTGGCCCGCCGCTCCTTTCTCCGTATTGTTGGGGGCAGTGCCGGTCTTCTTATTGTTGCTCCCGCCTTGATCGGCCTTGGTGCCCGAGCCCAGTCTCTCCGTTGGAGCCGTGATCCTTTCAGCCTTGGCGTCGCCTCGGGCAGTCCCGCACCGGATGGCTTTGTCTTGTGGACGCGCCTGGCACCCGATCCGCTTTCGACCGATCCTCAAGCGCCCGGCGGCATCGCCACGGCTGCGCATGGGGGTGACATCGAGATCGCCTACGAGATCGCGACCGATCCCGCGATGCACGACATCGTGCAGCGCGGCACCGCAACGGCCGAAGCCGCCTTCGCCCATTCCGTCCATCTCGAAGTCACAGGCCTCGCGCCCGCCCGGCCCTACTGGTACCGCTTCACCTCGGGCAATGCACAAAGCCGAACGGGTTGCGCGCGCACCGCGCCTGCGCCCGGCAGCGCTGTCGAGCGCATGAGCTTCGGCTTCGTGTCCTGCTCCAATTACGAGGAAGGTTACTTCGCCGCCTATCGTCATCTTGCCGATGAACATCCCGACCTCGTCTTTTTCCTCGGCGATTACATCTACGAATATGTGACGCCCGGTGACGGGCGAGTGCGCGAACACAGCGACGGCGTCGAAACGAAGACGCTTTCGAATTACCGCAACCGCTATGCCCAGTACCGCCTCGATCGTGACCTGCAGCGGCTCCATGCCACGGCGCCGTCGCTGGTCACCTGGGACGATCACGAGATCCAGAACGATTACGCTGACGAATGGTCCGAGGAATTCGAAGAGCCCGATATCTTCCTCGAACGGCGTACGGCCGGTTATCAGGCGTTCTACGAACACATGCCGGTGCGCCCGTCGCGGCCCAAGGGCAACCGCATGCGCATCTACGATCGCTACGCGTTCGGCGATCTCGCGGAATTCTCGCTTCTCGACGGGCGGCAGTACCGCTCGCGCACGGCTTGCTACATCCCACCGGACGGCGGTGGTGCACATCTCGAAAACGATCAAACCTGTCCCGAACGGCGTGACCGCAACCGCACCATGCTGGGCATGCCGCAGGAAGCGTGGCTCTACAAAGGGCTCGCGCAATCGAAGGCGCGATGGAATGTCATCGCGCAGAACATGATGATGGCCGAATTCGGCGAGAACACGAGAGGGGGTGATCAAAAGTTCTCGACGGACGATTGGAACGGCTATCCCGAGGCCCGCGCACGGTTGCTGCGCCAAATCGAAAAGAACAGGGTATCGAACCCGGTGATCCTGTCAGGCGACATGCATTCCTTCTGGACCAACGATCTGAGGCCGGACTTTTCCAACCCGGACTCTGCCGTGGTCGCCACGGAATTCATCACGACCTCGATCACGTCGGGCTCACCGCCGCAGGATTCTTATGCCAAGCACCTGCCGTTCAATCCGCATGTGCGGTTCTTCGAAAGCCGCAAGCGCGGTTACGCCAGTGTCGATCTGACGCCCGACAGCATGACGACGCGGTTCCAGGCGATCTCGGATCCTACGGATCCGAACGCCACGCTCTCCACGCTCGAAACCTTCATCATCGAGAACGGCCGCGCCGGCGCCATCGGCGCCTGAACAGTTATGCGCCATCGGTGCCCAATTCCGTCCGAGCACAGTGGGACAATCCCCACGGGTTGCGACCCGGCCTGCGGCCCGTATAGTGCGGTTCTCACTTGTCACCGGGAGAAGATCATTGGCTCAAGACCGCAAGCTCAATCCTCCGTTCCGTGCCGACCATGTCGGCAGTTTCCTCCGCCCGCAGCGCCTGATTTCCTTGCGCGAGAAAATCGGGCTGACCGGCGGTTCGGCCGCGGTCACTAAGGTGCTGTCCGACAAGGACGCCACCGAGCTGAAGAGGATGGAGGACGAGGCGATCCGCGATGTCGTCAAGTTCGAGGAGGATTGTGGCCTGAAGGTCGTCACCGACGGCGAGATGCGCCGCGGTTCCTGGGCGTATGATCTGATCAACCGCATCGTCGGCATCGAACTGAAGCAGCAGACGGGCGATGCCGAAACCGGTTTCACCTTCACCAGCGGCAACCGCCCGCCGATCGCGCATGCCGTGGGCAAGCTCGGCCGGCCCGCGGACGGCATCGTGCTGAAGGATTATCTCTATACCAAGACGCTGACCGACCGCTGCGTGAAGGTCACCATGCCGACGCCGACGCTCGCTTACGTGCGTGGTGGCCGCGCGGCCGTCTCCAGCGAGGTCTATCCGGACATCGAGGAATTCTTCCAGGACCTGATGAAGGTCTATCAGGACGAAATCGCCGAGCTTGCGGCCAACGGCTGCACCTACGTGCAGATCGACAATACCGACTCAGCGCTGCTGTGCGATCCCAAGTTCCAGGAGGCGTCGCGGCGCAACGGCATGGAGCCGCAGGATCAGTTGTCGCTGCACGGCCGTCTGATCAGCGGCGCGGTGGCGAAGCGGCCCGACAACGTGACCGTCAGCATGCATCTGTGCCGCGGCAACGGCCAGGGTGCCTGGCTCGCCGAGGGCGGTTATGAATATATCGCCGAGAAGCTGTTCAACGAGTTCGACGTCGATGCCTTCTTCCTCGAATACGACAGCGAGCGGGCGGGCGACTTCCAGCCGCTGCGCTTCGTGCCGGACGGCAAGATGGTCGTGCTCGGCCTGGTGACCACCAAGACGCCGGAGAACGACGACCGCGACACGCTGCTGCGCCGCATCGAGGATGCCGCCAAATACGTGCCGATCGACAATCTATGCTTGTCGCCGCAATGCGGCTTTTCGTCGGGCGCGCGCGGCAACCCGATCACGGTCGAGGATACGCGGCGCAAGATCGAACTGATCCAGGAGGTCGCACGCGAGGTCTGGGGCGACCGTTAGAAAATGAAATACCCTCCCCCGTAGGGAAGGGTTGGGGAGGGGACCGATCTCGATGACGGTCCCCTTTTCTTTTCCCACGTTATGTGGGATTTGACCCGGAAACACCAATCCCCCGCCAACCCTCCCCCTATGGGAGAGGGAGCGATAGGGACGGAAGAGAGCTACTTCTTGAACGAGAAGTCGCCGAGCACCGGAGAGGACGCACTCAGCGTGTTCTCCGAAACGACCACGTCCTTGCTGTGGGCCCACAGCATCGGCATTTCCGAGATCGGCAGGATATAGGCCTTGTCGTTCACGTAATTGAGGCCCGGCGTGTAGATCGCCGTGCGCTTGGCGTCGTCGAACTCCTTATTGCCGTCGGCATAGATCTTGTCGATGTAGGAATCGTTCCAATAGTCGCGATTGCCTGCGAAGAAGAAGTCCCACATGGTTGCCATGTCGGGATGCGTGCCGGTCGGATAATTGCCGACGAAGGCGGTGAATTCACCGTCGCCGCGCTTCTTGACATAGACCGTGGAGGTGAGCGGCTGGACCGAGGCGCGGATGCCGATCTTGCGGACCTCGCCCGCGATGGCTTCGGCCATGTACTTCACCGGTTCGAAGGCATCGATCTGCAGGTTGAACCCGTTCGGATAGCCCGCTTCGGCCAATAGTCTCTTGGCGGCGGCCGGATCGTATTTGACCGGATCGTTCGTCGGTGCGCAGCCCAGCATGCTCGGCAGGCAGATGCTCTTCATGATGTAGGCCTTGTCGCCGCCCGGTACGAGGGCGCGTACCAGTTTCTCGCGGTCGATCGCCATGATGAAGGCTTTGCGCACGCGTTCGTCCGTCATGACCTTGTTGTTCGAACGGCCGACGGCGTCGAGCGTGACGTATAGGATCGTCGCACTCGATGTCGCGGTGACGCCGAGGTTCGGATTGTCGGCCAGCGCCCGCGCCTCATCGGGCCCGATATTGCGCATCAGATCGATACCGCCGGTCATGAGCTCGGCGATACGGGTCTGCTTATCGGGCAGGAAGACGGCCTGCACGCGCTTCACCGGCGCCTTGAAATAGGGCAGGTCCGGGAATTGGTTGGTGGTGCGTTCGGCCAAGGCTCCCTTGTTGCGGTCGAGCGAGACCAGACGATAGGGGCCGGTGCCGATGGCGGTGTGGCCGTAATCGGATTTGTCGGCCAGCCCCTCGAGGGTTTCCTTGTCGTACATGCGGATGCGGTAGGCGAGGGTGCCGAGATCCGTCGAGAACGAATAGTTCTGGTGGATGCGGACCTTGTACGGGCTCAGGATCTCGACATTCTTGATCCAGCCGTAGCGGTCCTTGAACATCACCTTGGAATTCGGATCGATCAGGTATTCGATCAGATATTTCACGTCATCCGCATTGAACGGATTGCCGTTGTGGAATTTGATTCCTTCGCGCAGGTCGAATTCCAGGGTCTTGTCGTCGACACGGCGGAAGGATTTCGCCAGCACCGGCACCCAGGTCTTCTTGTATTCGTCGTAGCTGATCAGGTGCTGATACAGCACGCGGATGAAGGTATTCGATTCCTCATGACCGATGGTGTAGCTGTCGATCGTGTTGAAGGGATCGTTCACCGCAAGACGGATGGTATCTTCCGACTTCTGGGCAAGAGCGGGCGTGGCGGCAAGCAGAGCCGTGGCCAAAACAGACGCCGGCCCGACTTTAGATAGACGTAATTTCATACAAGAACCTCCCTGGGAATGGCGTCATACTGCCCCAACCCGCCACCCATGGGGAGCCCTTAGGCGCCGTCGTCCCGCTCCCCGGAATTCCATCTTGAAAGCGTGGGCGGAGGCGGCCTATCATCAGGTAACCTGATAAAAAGCCGGGAGAATTTTCCACCCGGCGAGGCTTCGACGACCCATATGGGAGACACGAATCATGCGTCTGTCTAAACTGGCCTTTTGTGCCGCGAGCATGATGCTGGGGGCATTGCCGCTCGCCCCGGCTTACGCGCAGAAATCGCAAGACACACTCAGGCTGGCGGTTATCAGCCCCTTCGCCAATCTCTCGACCTACGACCTGCCGCATGAGGAGGCAGCCGTCTTCAGCCGCGAGATCTACGATTTCCTCTTGGTTTACGACGAGCACAATAAGAAGTACGTACCCGGCCTTGCGAAATCGTGGCGGCGTATTGACGACAAGACCCTGGAATTCGATCTGCGCGACGACATCAAATTCCACAACGGCAACAAATTCGATTCCGCCGATGTGAAGGCGACGGTCGATTACCTGCTCGATCCCAAATCCAAGATCACCTATCCCGGCCGTTATACCTGGGTGAAGGAGGTGGAGATCCTTGGGCCCTACAAGATTCGCATCCATGCGGTCGAACCCACCGCGACCGATCTCAACACGCTCGCTTACCGTTTCCAGATGTGGGATGCGGAAACGCTGAACGGCATGGCGGACAAGGGTGATTACAGCCGCATCAAAGTCATGGGCACCGGCATCTATAAGGTGGTGAATTTCGACCGCAACAAGGGTGTGCTGGTCGAGCGTAACGAGGCCTACAACACGACCAGTGTGAAGAAGGCGCCGATCAAGCGCGTGCAGGGCATCTTCATCCCCGACCGCGAGACCCAGGCTGCGCAATTGATGACCGGCGGCATCGATTGGATCCGGGGCGCCACGCCCGATACCGCGAAGGCGCTGGCGGCCAATCCGAACCTCAAGGTCAGTTACGTCGCATCGCCCACTTTCGTCTACATCGCGCTCGATTCGCAGAACCGGTCGGGCAACAAGGCGCTCAGCGATCCGCGCGTGCGCAAGGCGATGCACATGGCGATCGACCGCGAGGCGATCATCAAATTCCTGGTGCCGGGCGGCGAGGTTGCCGAACACGTCCAGGGCCTATGCTTCAAGGCGACCATCGATTGCGGCTATTCCGTCCAGGCGGCCAAATATGATCTGGAGGGCGCGAAGAAACTGATGGCCGAGGCGGGTTACGCCAACGGCTTCGATCTGCAATACGACGTTTTCGCGCCGGCCAAGGCAATCGGCGAGGCCATCGCGGGCGATCTGCGCAAGATCAATGTGCGCGCATCGATCAATATCGTCGACCTTGCGCTCTATCGGCGCAAACAGGGCGACGGCAAACTGGAAGCCTGGTCGATCCTGTTTCCCACAGGCAGCTATCCCGACATCGGCAATATCTTCAGCGTGTTCTTCACCGGGCCTGCGTTCAAATACTACAACGACCCGATCATCTCGGATGCCATGGTCAAAGGCGAGGCGGAGTTTGATTCCGCCAAGCGCACGCAGATCTACGGCAAGGCGCTCGATCGGGTGAACGAGATGAGTTACATCCTGCCGATCTCGTCGGTGCCGGTGGTGCACGTCCATTCCAAGGACGCCAAGGTCAATACGAACGTGTTCAGCGCGGGCGAGACCTACGCCGCCGACTTCCAGTGGAACTGAACCGTTAACGATTGGCGTGGGTGGCCGAGGGGACCGGCCATCCGTCGCGCGTGCATTTGATGTTTGTCGGCCCTGGATTCGCGCGGCTGTTTGGAGGAAGATTTCCCCAAGCGCCCGGAGGAGGCGCAGGGAGAACCTTCATGTCGAAGACCAAAGCCGTGTTGCTGGCGGCCGCGGCGGCATTGTACGTGGCCCCCGCTCTCGCCCAGAAGTCGCAAGACACGTTGCGTATCGCGATCAACAACCCGTTCGCAGTGCTGTCCACCTACGATCTGCCTGTCGATGAGGCGGGCATCTTCTCGCGCGAGGTTTACGACTATCTCCTCTATTACGACGAGCGCGCGCAGAAATTCGTCCCCGGCCTCGCCAAATCCTGGACCCGGATCGACGACCAGACCATCGAGTACGAAATCCGCGACGACATCAAATTCCACAACGGCGATGCGCTGGATGCCAGCGACATCAAGGCGACGATCGATTACGTCATCGATCCCAAATCCAAGATCACCTTCGTCGCCAATTACAATTGGGTGAAGGAGGCCGAGATTCTCGGCCCCCATAAGCTGCGTATCCACTCGCGCGAGGTGCAGAGCACCGATCTCGCGCACATGGCCTATCGCTTCCAGATTTTCGACGGCAAGCTCCTGAACAAGATGCAGGACCGCGCCGATTATGGCCGCCTCAATCCGGTCGGCAGCGGCATATACAAGGTCACGCAGCTCGATCCCAACAAGGGCATCTTCATCGAACGCTACGACGGCTACAACACAGCGCCCGATCGCAAGAAGGCCGCCATCAAGAAGATGCACGGCATTCCGCTGCCCGACCGCCAGACCCAGGCGGCGCAGATGATGGTGGGCGGCATCGATCTGCTGCGCAATGTGGAGCCCGACCTGGCCAAGGCGTTGTCGGCCAATCCGAACATCGAAATCACCTACGTGCCCGAGCTAAATCTGTTCTACTTCGCGCTCGATTCGCAGAACCTGTCGGGCAACAAGGCGCTCTCCGACGTCCGCGTGCGCAAGGCGATCCACATGGGGATCAATGCGGACGAGATCATCAAGCATATCGTGCCGGGCGGCCAGGTAGCGGAAAAGCTTTATGCCGACTGCTTCAAGGCGACCGTGGGCTGCAAGTACAACGTGAAGCCCGCCGCCTATGATCCCGAAGGTGCCAAGAAGCTGCTGGCGGAAGCCGGTTATCCGAACGGCTTCGATCTGAATTACGTCGTTTATGCCGCCAACAAGAGCATCGGCGAGGCGGTAGCGGGCGAGCTTCACAAGATCGGCATACGGGTCAATCTGCAGGCGACCGACATCTCGCTCTATCGCCGCATGCTGGGCGACGGAAAATTGCAGGCGTGGTCGATCCTGTATCCGACGGGAACGTTCCCCGACGCATCGGGCATCATGAACGTGCTCTTCACCGGTCCGGCGATGAAATACTACAACGACCCCGTGATCGCGAAGGCGACCGAGGATGGGGTGAAGGAATTCGACCCTGCCAAGCGCGCCGACATCTATGCCAAAGCCTTCGATCGGATCAACGAGATGGCTTACCACTTCCCGCTCTCGTCCGTTCCGACCGTCTACGTCCATTCCAAGGATGTGAAGATCAAGGAAAACCCGTTCAGCGCCGGGCAGACGTATGTCGGCGATTATGTCTGGAAGTAGGAGGTCCCGGCGTCGCCGGGCTTTTCAAGGATTGAATATGCTCTAGTGGAGGAGTCGATGCGCACAATCTGGTCTTTGGTACTCGGAGCAACGGTGACGTTCGTGGCCGTGCCCGCTTTCGCACAGAAATCCCAAGATACGCTGCGTATCGCGATCAACAATCCCTTCTCCGTGCTGTCCAGCTACGATCTGCCCCTGGACGAAGCCGGCATCTTCTCGCACGATGTCTACGACTATCTGCTGAAATACGACGAACATAACCAGAAGTTCGTGCCCTCGCTCGCCAAGTCGTGGAAGCGCATCGACAACCAGACCGTCGAGATGGAACTGCGCGACGACATCAAGTTCCACAATGGCGATCCGTTCGAGGCGAACGATGTGAAATCCACCGTCGAATACATCATCGATCCGAAATCGAAGATCACCTATCAGAGCCGCTACAATTGGATTGACCGGATCGAGGTGTTGGACAAACACAAGCTGCGCGTTCATGCGAAGAAGCCGACCGCGACGGACCTTATGCTGCTGGCCTACCGTATCCCGATCTATGACAGCAAGCTGATGGACAAGATGACCGAGAAACAGGATTACGGCCGTCTCAATCCCATCGGCACCGGCATCTACAAGGTCGTTTCGATGGATACCAACAAGGGTATCCTGGTGGAGGTCAATGACGCCTTCAATACGATCCAGGGCGGCAAGAAGCCCGGCGTGAAGCGTGTCGCGGGCATCCCTATGCCGGATAAGCAGACCCAGACCGCGCAGATCATGGTGGGCGGTGTCGATCTGCTGCGTGCCGTCCCGCCCGATACCGCAAAGGCGCTGACCGAGCAGAGCAAGGACGTCAAGGCGACTTACGTCGCAGCGCCCAATCTGATCTATCTGGCGCTCGATTCGGTCGGCAACGGGCCCAACAAGGCCCTGAAGGATCAGCGCGTGCGCAAGGCGATCTTCATGGGTATCGATCGTGAATCGATCATCAAGCATATCGTGCCGGGCGGTCATGTCGCCGAACACGTCCAGAACGATTGCTTCAAGGCGACGGTCGCGTGCAGCTACACGGTCTTCCCGCCGAAATACGATCCGGAAGGGGCGAAGAAGTTACTGGCGGAAGCGGGATATCCCAACGGGCTCGACGTCAACTACGTCGTCTTCGCGCCCTATAAGGCCATCGGCGAAGCGATCGCAGGCGATCTGCGCAGGATCAACGTGCGCATGTCGATCCAGGCGGTCGATATTTCGCTGTATCGCCGCCTGCAGGGCGACAACAAGCTGGAAGCCTGGTCGAGCCTGTTCCCGACCGGCAGTTATCCGGACGCAGGCAACATCTTCAGCGTACTCTTCACCGGGCCTGCGATGGAGTATTACAACGACGACGTCATCGCGGACGCCATGGCCAAAGGCGAGGCGGAGTTCGATCCGGAAAAGCGCAAGCAGATCTACCAGCGCGCCTTTAACCGGATCAACGAGATGAACTATCATCTGGCCATCTCGTCCGTACCCACCGTCTATGTTCATTCCAAGGATGTGAAGATCAAAACGAACGCGTTTTCGGCCGGCGAGAATTACATCGTGGATTACGTCTGGAACTGATTTGAGCTAAAGTATCGACAAAAGGGGCGGCGCCCGCGGCCTGTAAATGCGGGGCCGCCCTTTTGGATTTCAGGAGGGCAATTATGAGACAAGCAATTTACACATTCTTGATGGGGGCGGCCGCCGCTCTGGCGCCTGTTGTGGTTTCTGGGCCGGTGATGGCGCAGAAGGCGAAGGATACGCTTCGCCTCGCGATCAACGATCCGATCTTCGTTCTGTCGAGCTATCACGTGCCGGCGGACGAGGCGTCCAATTTCTCGCGCGGCGTCTATCAGACGCTGGTCTCGTACGACGAGATGAACAAGAAATACATCCCGGTCATGGCCAAGTCCTACACGCGCGTCAGCCCGACCGTGCTGGAGTTCGACCTGCGTGATGATCTTACCTTCCACAACGGCAACAAGTTCGATGCCGACGATGTGGTCTACACGGTCAATTACGTGAAGGACCCGAAGGTCTCGCTTACCTTCAAGTCGCGCTACACCTGGATCGACAAGATCGAGAAGCTGGGCCCCTACAAGGTGCGCATCACCTCGACCCAGCCCAATTCCATCGATCTCGGCTTCCTCGCCTACCGCTTCACCATTTGGGATGCGGAAAGCTGGGACAAGCTCGAGGACAAGGCCGATTACGGCCGCCTCAATCCGGTCGGTACCGGCCAATACAAGGTGACCCTGCTCGACAAGAACAAGGGCGTCACCGTCGAGCGTTGGGACGGTTTCAAGGGCGACAAGGAATATTTCCCGGCACCCATCAAGACGATCCACGGCATCCCGCTGCCTGATCCGCAGACCCGCGTGGCGCAGCTCATGACCGGCGGTGTCGATATGATCCGCAACGCGACGCCCGACCAGGCGAAAGATCTGCTGGCCAATCCGAAGCTGACGGTCACCAACGTGCCGACGGCGGCGGAGTTCTATGTCGCCCTCGATTCGGCCGGCCGTACGGGCTTCGAGCCGACGCAGGATGTCCGTGTGCGCCGCGCCATGTTCATGGCGATCGATCGCGACAAGATCATCAAATATCTGGTGCCGGGCGGACCGGAAGGTGTCGCCGAAAAACTCCAGGCGCTGTGCTTCAAGGACACGATCGGTTGCAAATACTCGAAGACCCCGCCGGCTTATGATCCCGAAGGCGCCAAGAAGCTTCTGGCCGAGGCCGGTTATCCCAACGGCTTCGATATCGACTATGTGGTCTTCGCACCCAACAAGCCGCTGGGCGAGGCGATCGCGGGCGATCTGTTGAAGATCGGTGTGCGCGCGAAGATCTCGGCCGATGCGATCAGCGTCTATCGCCGCAAGCAGGGCGACGGCAAGCTGCAGATGTGGTCGATCCTGTTCCCGACCGGCAGTCATCCGGATGCCGACAATATCCTCGGCGTTTATTTCAACGGGCCCGCGGGTGCCTATTACAACGACCAGACCATCGCGAAATGGATGCGCGAAGGCACGGCGGAATTCGATCTGGCCAAGCGCGAGGACATCTATCAGAAGATCTTCGATCGCGTGAACGAGCAGTCCTACATCCTGCCGATCACATCGGTGCCGACCGTCTATGTGCATACCAAGGATGTCCGCATCGAACCGTCGAAGCTGTATTCGGGCGAACGGTCCGTCTACGACTACAATTGGAACTGACGTGGCGCGGGCGGGCTTTGCCCGCCCTTTCGTGCCGCGTCAGAGATGCCTAACTGGATTCCCGCTTTCGCGGGAATGACGAATAAAAAAAGCGCCGGAAGTGATCCCGGCGCTTTTTTCTTTTCTGCTGTATTAATCAGCCGCCGTAGAACACGTTCGCGCCGAGATCCTTCATTTCGAGGATCGCGGCGTCCGGCCGGCCCTCGGGCGCCTTGGCGACGTTCGCCTCGGTCACTTCGGCGATGACGATATGGTGGTCGCCTTTTTCGACGATCTCGACCACCTTGCATTCCACGCTGGCGGGCGCGTTGGTCAGGATCGGCTGGCCGTTGGTGCCCTTGCGGTACGGCTCGCCGCTGATCTTGTCGCCGTCCTTCTGTGCCGGCTTGAAGAAGGCGAAGGCCGGGCCCTGCTGCCCCTTGCCGAGCATGTTGAGCGCGAAGGTCCGGGTCTTCTTGACCAGGGCATAAGCACCCGAATCCGCCTTGAGCCCGATCGCCAGAAGCGGCGGGTTGAACGAGGTCTGCGTCACCCAGTTGACCGTCGCCGCGGCGATGTCGTTTCCGTCTTCGACCGTCAGGACATAGATCCCATAGGGGATCATCCGCAGCGTGGTTTTCTTGGCATCCGCATCCATATCGAGTCCTCCATGATTGTTTAGCGTTGTTTCGTCGCGCGCTTACATATTATCGAGTTATCGAGCGCTTATTCGTCGTAACTGACCAGCGTTTCCACCGGAATGTCGAGGTTCTTGCGCCCGTTCAGGAACGTAAGCTCCATGATGCAGGCCGCACCTGCCACCTCGGCGCCCACCTTGCGGAAGAGCTGCGCCGCGGCGTTCAGCGTGCCGCCGGTCGCGAGCAGATCGTCCAAGATCACGACGCGTTGGCCGGGCTTGATGGCGTCGGCTTGGATCTGGACGACGTCGGTGCCGTATTCGAGTGCGTATTCGTGGCTGATGGTGGGGCCGGGCAGCTTGCCCTGCTTGCGCACCATGATGAAGCCGCAGCCGAGCTTGAGTGCGAGCGGAGCGGCGACGAGGAAGCCGCGCGATTCGATCCCCGCCAGCACATCGGGTTTATAGGGCGCTACGACCTTGGCGAGCCGCCCGGTCGTCACCTGCCAGGCATCCGCATCGGCGAGCAGGGTGGAGATGTCGTAGAACAGGATGCCTGGTTTCGGGAAATCGGGAATGCTGCGGATATGGTCTTTGATGTCGATCATGCTTTACGGCTCGCTAACGAAGTTCTGTACGGATCATTTCAGGGTCTTGAGGTAGGCGATCACGTCATCGCGGTCCTGCCGGCTGCCCAGCTTGAAGACCATGGAGGATGACTTGCCGCCGTTCTTGCTTTTCACAAAGGCCGCGGGGTCGGTGAGGTATGCGTCCAGGGTTGCATCGTCCCACGTCCATGTTGCATCCCGAAGACCACGATAGAGTTTGTAGCCATCCGCAGTGCCGGCCTTGCGGTCCACGACGGCGTGCAGCGACGGGCCGACCTTGTTTTTGCCGGCTTCTGTGTCGTGACAGATCGCGCAATGCCGCTTGAACGTGGCTGCGCCCTTGGCCGCGTCACCGGCCGCCTGTGCGGCATGGGGCAGGGCGAGGGAAGCTGCCAGCAGGGCAGCGACGCCCACGGTGTGCAGTTGGTGTCTCATGCTGCCGACTATATCGGAGCAGTCTGGAATCTCAAGATTTGGCCGGAAAGCTGCCAGGAAGCTTATGGGTGGATTTACGCGGCCCGAAAGGGCATTACGGCTTGCTCGTCAGATTGGTCTCGGCCGAATTGCTCTCGGCCGAATTGCTCTCGGCCGGATTGCTCTCGGCCGGATTGCTCTCGGTAAGTTCGCGCCACAGCGCATGTGCCTTGCGGAACGAAGCGAGCGAGACCCATATCCGGCGGTATTCGGGATCGTCACGCTGCAATGTGTCGTTGACCTCGCCCCAGGCGGTCTTGAACGACGCGAGGAGCGAGCCGGGCAGGCGGCGTACGTCGATACCCTCCTTGATCATTTCCTTGAGCACGTCGTATTGCGCGGCCTCGCTGGCGGCGAGCGACGTCGTGAGGTTGGCGGTGCATACATTTTCGATCGCCTGGCGGCGGCGCGCGGACAGTGCGCTCCAGACATCGAGGTTCACGATGAGATCGAGCCCCGCCCAATGCTGTGACCAGCTTGGGAAGGCATACCGTTTGGCATTGCTGCCGCGCATGATCTGTCGATCGACGACGGGCGACAGGATGGTCGCGCCGACGATCTTGTGATCCCGGTAGGCACGACCGATGGCGGCGGGCGCGATGGCGACGGGATGGGCGCCGAACTGGGCGAGCGTGCGCCCCGCGAGGCCGAAGGCGGCGACCGGCATGCGATCGATATCGGACAATTGCTTCACATTGGTGCGGAACCACGTACCGCCCGATGCGGTCATGCCGCACAGCATGCCGTGAACGTTGTGCGCGTGGTAAAGCTCGTCGCGCAGGAAGCGGCCGGCGCTTTCGTGCCAGGCCAGGAACTCGGCCGCGTTGGGACCAAAGGGGATGCCGCCGTAGATCTCGAAGGCGGCCGTGCGGCCTTTGATGGTTGCGGGCCAGATGAAGGCGGCGTCGAACGCGCCGCCCGCCACCGCGTCGAACAGGTCGAGCGGGTGGGCGATGTCCTTGGGCTCGATGATGTCGAGCCGCATCGTGCCGTGGCTTTGCGTTTCGATCTGTCCGGCGGTTTCGGCGAGCAGCGTGCCGGTTTCGGGCAATGTGATGGGAAACTGGCTGGCGAGCCGCCAGCGATAAGTGTTCTGCTTGGCGGGTTCGGCGCGCTGAAGGTCGACTTCGATCGATTCGGTGCGCGATTGTGCCGACAGATCGGGGCTCTGGACCGCGAGCACGACCAAAGTGCCGCCCACGACCGCCACCATCGCCAATCCGCCGAAAAGACCCCGCACGAGTTCCGCGTCCCCACACGCCCCAGGCCGCCGACCTTAGGGGGCAAAGGATAAGGTTTGGTTACCCATATGCCGCCCTGGTAATGACCCCCAGGTAATGCCCTTAAGGAATGCCCTAAGGGGATCACAGGACTTGGTGGTCTTGATCCCTATAATCGGGCGGATAATTAAAGAGTTGCGGACGGGCCCGTGAAGCAAATCGGGCTGGTTCTGGACCTTTCCGGGAGTAGTGCCCGGCTTCATTCCAAGTGTTTTGGGGGATTATGCCAACGCCATATGTACGGCATTGGATTGCGCGGATTGTGTTCGTGGGCTGCCTGTCCGCGACATCTGCGGTGTGCGCGCAATCGCTGGAGGACGGCTTCTCGGCCTGGTCCGAAGGCGACTACTCGACTGCCTTGCGCGAATGGCAGCCGCTGGCCGAAGCGGGCGACGTGGATGCGCAGAGCGCCATCGGGTTCATGTATTTCAACGGCCAGGGTGTGGAGCAGGATTATCTGCAGGCCTTCGCGTGGTATCGCCGCGCCGCCCGGCAGGGCAATGCGCTGGCCCAGAACAATCTGGCGCTGATGTATGCCAACGGCAACGGCGTGCAGCGCGACGATGTTCGTGCGTTGATGTGGTTCACCCTCGCCGCCGCTAACATGGAATCCGATAAGGCGCGCACGCAGGCGGCGGCGAACCGCGATCAACTGGCGCGCCAGATGACCCGACAGCAGGTCGATCAGGCGCAGGCCATGGCATGGCGATGCCAGCAGACCAAGCTCCAGGAGTGCGATTGAGCGTCGGCGCTATTCCGCTGCGTTCTTCGCCGCGTGGCTTTGGAATTCGGGCATCACCTCGCGCGCGAACAGGCGGATCGCGTCGAGCCCGCCGGCTGCCGTCATCATCACGTATTCCACGCCCATGGCCTGAAGTTGCTTAAGCTTTGCGATCACCTCATGCGGTTCGCCGATGATCGCGCCGTCGCCGTGATCGTCCGACAGGCCGGGCAGCCTGCCGAATTGCTCCATGGCGCCGGAGCGCTTGATGCGCGCCTCGATTGCCTGCTTGGTCTGCTCGCGCGAGGTGGTGACGATGACCGGCCGCGTGAGGCCGACCTCATGCGGCTTGTAGGGACGGCCCACGGCGGCGCAGGCTTCCTTGAACGCGGCGATGCGTTTGCCGGTCAGTTCGAACGAGCCGTATTGGTCGAGCAGCAGATTGAAGCCCGTGCCCGCGACGCGCGCGATGGATGCCATCGTTCCGGCACCCGTCCATAGCGGCGGATGGGGAAGCTGCGTCGGACCCGGCTCCACGACGATATCCTCGAAATCCCAATATTTGCCGTGATGCGACCAGCGGCCGGTTGACGTCCAGGCCTTGCGCATGATGGCAAGGCATTCGTCGTAACGCTCCTGCGCTTCCTCTTTTGGGATGCAGAAGCCCTTGAACTCGATATCGCGGTAGCCTTTGCCAACGCCGAAATCGAAACGTCCGTTGGACAAGAGATCGAGCGTCGTGGCCTGTTCGGCAAGCAGCACCGGGTTGTGCCACGGCAGCACGGTGACTGCGGTGCCAAGACGGATGCGCTCGGTCTTCGCCGCGAGATAAGTGAGCATGTTGAGCGAGGCGCCGACTTGCCCGATGCCGGAGAAATGATGCTCGACGATCATGACGCTTTCGAAGCCCAAGCGGTCGGCCTCGATCACGTAATCCATGAATTCGTTGTAGGACGCGCTATCCGCCGTCTCGCCGCGCCGGATGGCGCCGCCGAAAAGCCCGAATTTCATTGTTGCCGCCTTTTTGCCCTGTTGGCGGCAGTTTAGGGGTGGACGGGTGGTGCTGTCCAATCAGACCGATAAAAGCGCCTCATGCCCCATCCTTCGACAAGCCCAGGATGAGGGTTTTGAATACTAAGCCACCTCAAACGGGATCGTATATTTCTCCATCACCGCGCGGACGTCCTTCTCGCGGGCGTGGTCGGACAGCGTGACGCGCGCCGTGAGCCCCTTGGAGGGATCGTCGGTGACCGAGACGGTGGCGGGCAGATCCGCCAAGGCTTCAGTGAAGGCACGCTCGGCGGCGTCGCGGCGCAACGGCGGCTTGAAGATCTTGCCCACGTCGGTCAACGGGATCTTGTCGATGACGATGACTTCGGCGGGTGCCGCGCCGCGCTCGGGGATGTTGGCGCGCGCGAAGGTCTTGATCTCTTCGGCGGTGGCGGTGGCACCCGGTTTGAGCTGCACATAGGCGATGGGCATCTCGCCGGCGTAGGAGTCGGGCTTGCCGACGGCGGCAGCCAGTTCCACCGCATCGTGCTTCAACAGTGTGTCGTCGATCACGCTGGCGTCGATGTTGTTGCCGCCCCGGATGATCAGGTCCTTCACCCGGCCGGTGACCCAGATGTAGCCGTCTTCATCGATGCGGCCGAGATCGCCCGTGTTGAGCGATCCTTCGGAGAAGAACAGTTTCGCGTTCAGCTCCGCGCCACCCACGTAACCCGACGTGACCGCCGGCCCCTTGATGGCGATGACACCGCTTTCGCCCGGCTTGCAATCGCGCACGTAATTGCCGTTGGCATCCACGATCACGGTCTTGATCTGGGTATAAGGGATGCGGATGCCCGATGCACCGTAGCGCGGCTCGACACCGCGCGGGGAAAGGGCGGCGGAGGCGCAATTCTCGGTGAGGCCGTAATTGGCAAGCAACGTAATGCCGAACTTGTCATGGAAGGCCTTCGCGGTCGCGGATGGAAGGCCGGACGAGCCGGTATTGGCGTAAGGCTTGAGCGTCGAGATGTCGGCATCGCCGACCGGCTTGCTGATCAATGCCGCCAGCATCGTGGGCGGTGCCACGACTTCGCTGATCTTGTAGCGCTCGATCAGTTTCCAGAAATTGTCGCGCGTCTTCTGCGAACGGAAGCCGTGCGGGCTGACGATTACATTCGTTATTCCGCACGAGATCGGGCTCATGGAGCGGCTGACGATGCCGCCCGAATGGAAGAGCGGCGTTCCGGCAAAGATCACATCGCCCGGCCCATGGCCCAGCACCCATTTGAAGGCATGGCACTTATAGGCGATGCCTCGGTGGCTGAGCTTGGCGAGCTTCGGCGTGCCCGTGGTGCCGCCGGTCGGGCAATAGACGGCAGTGTCGTCCGACGAATAGTTCCGTTCGAACGAAAAGCCGTCGGCGCGCTCCTTGGAAATGAGCGTGGCGAAATCCTTGTCCGGCTCGGTGGTGCCGCCCGGACCCTTCACCTGGATCACATGTTTGATGCCGGGACAAAGCTTGATGACCTCCTGCGCGGTTTCCCAGATGTCGAACCCGGGCGTGGGGCCCAATGTCACCAGCACGTCGGCCTTTGCCTTCTGCATGATGGCGGCGATCACCGGCGCTTTGAGCGCCCAGTTCACGGGCGACAGGATGCCCGCCGACGGGCCCGCCACCAGGCAATAATAATTCTCCGGCACCATCGGCAGCATGACGCCGACCACGCCGTCGCGCCCGCCATACAGGCGGCGCAGCAGGTTCGCGGTCTGATGCACGCGCCCGATGAATTGTGCGAAGCTGACGGTGTAGGGCGCCTCATCCGGATCGCCGTCCAGGATGTAATGCAGCATCGCCGCGTCCGGATCGTAGGCGGCGCCCTTCCTGGCGACGTCGTACATGGTCCATTCGCTTGCGCGCTCTTCGAGCGGGACCTTCTCAATCTCGATCACATCGGCGATCGTACGAACGACAGGCTCGCTCATTTCTTCTTCAAGTCTTTCGGTTCGGGATAACGGCCCAACGCGCCGCCGAATGGTCCGTCGCGCCATTTGAGCGCCTCGCGCAGGCCTTTCTCGCGCGCGATCTTCTTGAACGTCTGGTTGGACGGCAATCGTCCCGCGAGTGTCACGAACTCGCCCGACGACTGCATGGAAAAGGTGAAGCCCGCCTGGTCGAACACGCGGTTGATCATGCGCTTGGAAAGCGACAGGAGCTGCGGGTCGATGTTGGCGATGCGTTGCGCGATGGTACGCGTCTCGCCTTCCAATCGATCGACCGGAAAGACGTAGTTGGCCATGCCGTAATCCAGCATTTCTTGTGCCGTCAACGCATCGCCGGTCAGCACCATCTCCTTCGCCTTCTTGATGCCGACATGCCAGGCGAAGATCGCGGTCTCCTCGCCGGGGGCCAACGCACGCACGCCGGGATGGCCGATCCGCGCATCCTCGCCCGCGATCAGCAGATCGCACGCGAGCGCCAACGCCGAGGCGCCGCCCAGACATTCGCCGTGCACCTGGGCGACAACCGGTTTCCAGTTGTTCCAAATCTGCAGCATGTATTCGATATGGCCCTGCACGCGCGCGCGGTTGTCCCACACGCTGACCGTCTCCTCGCCGGTTTCGGTCTCGGCGGTGAGTTGGCCGACCTGCTGCGGCGGCGTGCCCATACTGGGGCCCATGTCGTAGCCGGACGAGAAGCAGGCGCCCGCGCCTTTGAGCACGATGACGGTGACGGCAGGATCGAGCTCGGCCTGTTTCAGCGCGTCGGAGATCTCGGCCGACATGGGCCAGTTGATCGCATTGCGCCGCTCGGGGCGGTTGAACGTGATGGTCGCGAGTTTGTCGGCGACCTCGTAGAGAATGAATTTGTAGTCGGACAATTTGATCTCCCACCCGCCTCATGCTGAGCCTGTCGAAGCATGGGCGGTCCCTCATCCTTCGACAAGCTCAGGATGAGGCGACTGAAAAGTCTCCGTTCAGCGGAACGTCGCGTTGATCTCCATCGCGACCATGCCGCGTTCGTCGGCTGCCCACAGCTTGCACGATTTGCCGTCCGCCGCCGGTTCGCCCAACAGCGTGATCGGCCGGTTGGCATAGAGCGGGGCCTTGGCGCGCATCGAAAAGCCGCTCATCTGCACGGCCTTCTCCGGGCCCATATGGTCACGCACCAGTTCCAGCAGCAGCACAGCGGTGAACGGGCCATGCACGATCAGGTCGGGATATCCTTCGACCTTTGTCACGTAATCGCGGTCGTAATGGATGCGATGCGGATTCCAGGTGACGGCGGAGAAGCGGAACAGCATCACTTCATCGACCGTGACGTTGCGCTTCCACGGCGCATCCATGCGGGCGGCCTCGCCGGGAGGTGCGGCATTTTTCACGCCGGCCGGCGGTTCGTCGCGGAAGACGATGTTCTGATCGTCCTCCATCACCAGGCCGCGCGGACCGGTGATGCGCACGCCGTAGGTGACGAAGATCAGGTTGCCCGAGCGGCCTTCCTTCGGTGTTACGCTTTTGACGAAGATTTCCTTCTTCGCCGCATCGCCGATCCGCAGCGGCTCATAGAATTTCAGATCATTGCCGGCATACATGCGGCGCGGCAGCGGGCTGTCGGGTGCATCCTCGAACTCGGCCGCCATGCCGTCCTTGGACAGTTTGCTGGTCGGCATCAGGCGCGGAAAGAAGATCGAGTGCCAGCCCCATGGAACGGGATCGCCCTGCTTGGGGATCGGATCGCGCCGGTCGAGCGTGATGGTCAGGCGGTGCATCTGCGTCGCCGTGATCACGTCTTCGGTCACGGCCTTCACGCCGATGATCGCTTCCAATTGAGCGGCTTCCTTTGCCAGGACTCCCATACGTGTTTCCGTCCTCATTATGTGTTGACCACGCGAGTATATGGGGAAACTATTGATTGGGGCAACGAGCCACGCCAATGAAAAAGGCGCAGGAAAAACAGGGGGCAACATGCGTTTGATCACCTATCGCACGAGTGGTGTTGCCGGCGAGGGATACGCCGAAGGTACCGGCGTCGGCGTCATGGTCGACGACAAGCAGTTTGTCGATCTCGCCAAGCATGCGCCGAACCTTCCCAAAACGATCCGTGGCCTTCTGGAGAGCGGGACGGACTGGCAATCCAAAGTGGAAAAGGCGACCAAAGGTCTGTCGGCCGACAATTCCATCGACAATGTCGTCCTCGATCCCGTCATCCCGAACCCGCAGGCGACCTGGTGCCTTGCGCTCAACTTCCAGCTCCACAAGGACGAGACGGGGTTGGAGCGCAGCCAGTATCCGGAACTGTTCCAGCGCATGCCGAGCACCATCGTCGGTCACAACCGGCCGTTGGTGCGCCCACGCAAGGAATTGTGCGAACGCTACGATTTCGAGGGCGAGATCGCCTTCATCGTCGGCAAGCGCGGCCGTTACGTTGCGGAGAAGGATGCGTTTTCCTATATCGCGGGTTACGCGCCGTTCAATGAAGGCTCGGTGCGCGAGTTCCAGGGGCACAATCGCCAGTTCGGTCTGGGCAAGAATTTCGAAAAGTCGGGCAGCTTCGGCCCTTGGATGATGACCGCCGACGAATTCGGCGATCCCTACAAGCAATATGTGAAGACGCGTGTGAACGGCGCTCTCAAGCAGGACACGCAGCTTTCCGAGATGCTGAACTCGTTCGAGAATATCGTGAGCTATCTTTCGACCGGTTATGAGATCCGCCCAGGCGATGTGTGCGCCATCGGCACGCCGGGTTCGATCCCCGGCACCAACAAGCGCCTCAATGTCGGCGATACGTGCGAGATCGAGATCACTGGTCTCGGCACCCTGTCCAACAACGTCATTGCGGCGGAATAGAATGGCCGATCAACTTTCCGGCGCCCACCTTACCGGTGCTCAGGCGATCGTCGAAGGCCTGATCCGCGCAGGCGTCGATACCGTTTTCGCCCTGCCGGGCCAGCAACTCGATGAATTGTTCAATGCGTTCTATCACGCGCGCGGCAAGATCCGGCTGATCCATCCGCGTCACGAACAATCGACCGCCTATATGGCGAACGGTTATGCGCTTGCCACCGGCAAGCTCGGCGTGGCCTGCGTCGTGCCGGGCCCCGGCCTGTTGAATGCGAGCGCCGCCATCTCCACCGGTTTCGCGCAGAACGCACCGGTGCTGGTGATCACCGGGCAGATCCCGTCGCGTTTCATCGGCAAGGGCACCGGGCAGCTGCACGAGACCAAGGATCAGTTGAACGCGGTTTCGGGCATCACCAAATTCCAGGGCAGCATCATGAAGCCCGAGGACGTGCCGGGTACGCTGGCGCAGGCGATCTCGGCGGCGACGTCGGGGCGCAACCAGCCCTGCGTGATCGAGATCCCGCCCGATATCCTGCAGGCCAAGGCCAATGTGGATTTCGGCAATTTCAATCCCGCGCCGGCCGATGCCTCGCCCGACATGGACCAGGTCGCCAAGGCGGCCGAGATGATCGCCGCCGCCAAGTATCCCGTCATCTGCGTCGGTTCCGGCGCCATCGAGGCGAGCGCGGAACTGACCGCCTTCGCCGAAGCCATCGACGCGCCGGTGATCATGTCGCAATACGGCGCCGGCGCCATCGATTACCGTCATCCACTCGCGCACACGCTGATCAGCGGCATCGAATTGTGGGAGAAGGCAGACCTCGCCATCGCGGTCGGCACGCGCTTCTCCAATCAGATGAATGCCTGGGGGTACGACGACAAGATCAAGTTGATCCGCATCGATCCGGATCCCAAGCAATCGATCCGCCCATGGGCGCCGGATGTGCATCTGCAGTCGATCGCCGAGCTTGCGTTGCCGTCGATCATGCGCGCGCTCAACGGTACGACCCTGTCGGGTGCCTGGAACGCGGCCGAATTGTCGCACGTCAAAGCCGATGCCGAGATGCGCATGGGCCGCGACGTGCCGATGAGCGATTCCTACACGCGCGCCATCCGCGCCGGCATTCCGGACGACGGCTTCGTCTGCTTCGACATCACCCAGGTCGGCTATCACGCCTGGTGGGGTTATCCGGCCTATGAGCCGCGCACCCTGATCCGCCAGAGCTATCAGGGCACGCTCGGTTATTCCTTCCCCACCGCCTTGGGCGCGAAGGTCGGCCAGCCGGACAAGCCGGTCGTATGCGTCACCGGCGATGGTGGCTTCATGTTCGCCATGCAGGAATTGGCGACCGCCGTGCAAGAACAGATCGCGCTGGTCACGGTCGTGATGAACGACAACGCCTACGGTAACGTGCGGCGCTACCAGGACGATATCTATCGCGGTGAGCGCATCGCCAGCGATCTCAAGAATCCGCCCTTTGTCGATATGGCACGGCTGTTCGGCCTCGATGCCTTCACGGCCAAATCGCCCGAGGAATTGACCAAGGCGCTCAAGGCCGCGATCGTGCTCGACAAGCCGGCATTGATCGAGGTCAACGTTGGTGCCTTCCCGTCGTGGCAGAGTTTCATTCCGCGCCGACGCGTGCGCGGCCAACCTAATTGAATTGGCCTGATCGATTTCTTTCTGCCGAGGATCCTTCCATGGCTCTTCCTGCTCACACCTCGCACTACGTCAATTCGGGCGACGTGACGCTGCATTACCGTCTGTTCGGCAAACCGGGCAAAACGCCGATATTAGTGCTGCACGGCGCGGCCTACTTCGATTCCTTCGATTGGATCGGTGTCGCTTCTGCCTTGAGCGTGGATCGCGAAGTGGTCGCCATGGACATGCGCGGCTTCGGCAAATCGAGTTGGAGTCCGTCCAAGGATTATTCGACGGACGCGAAGCTGGACGATATGCGCGCCGTCATGGCCGATCGCGGCTGGACGAAAATCGTGCCCATGGTCCATTCCATGAGCGGACGCATCGGCATCGTCTTCGCCGATACCTATCCGGACCTGACGGAAAAGTTGGTGGTGGTCGATAGTAACCCAGTGGGGCGCGACCACAGCGAGGGTGCCCTCAACAGCGCGCCGAAGATCTATGCCTCGGTCGATGATCTGATGAAGACCTTCGTGCGTAAATCCAACTCGCCGCGCATCTCACACGACCGCGCGCGTGCGGAACTCGCGGCGCGGAAAGTCGAGGGCGGCTATATCCTGACGCGCGATCCCGATATCGGCAGTACCGCGCCTCAATGGCCGGGCATCCGCACGCCCAAGCTGAACGAGGTCACCATCTGGGATGCATTGGCACGCATCAGGTGTCCGATCCGTGTGGTGCGCGGCGCGCGCTCCGACCGCTACGCGCCCGACGCGATCGAGCGGTTGAAATCCTATAAGACCGTCACCATCGCCGAAGTTGATTCGGAACATGACATCCCTGGCCAGGCGCCGGGTGCGCTTGTTGCGACGGTCCGGGAATTCCTCGCGCGATAGTGGCCGGGTCGTATTAACGCTGGATATGCCGCACGGTTTGCGGGAGACTCCGAAAAAGGCCCGTGGCCTATCGGTCGCGACCAAGGACTCAAGGACGGTTGGAAGATCGCATGGACGGTGACAAGGACAAAGGCGCGGCGGCATCCCAAGGCGCGGTCACTCCCGATGAGCGGCCCGATCCGTCCGGCTGGAACCAGAGCGATCTGCTGTCCTACAAACTCGCGATCCTGTCACGCCTGTTCGAACGCGGCAGCGAAGCCCAGCTTGCGCGCCGTTACGGCCTGTGGCTGACCGATTGCCGTCTGCTCGGCCACCTGCTGGCCAGATCGCCGCGCACGGTACGCGATCTCGCCGAGGACATGGTGATGGACAAAGCGCCGATCAGCCGTTCCGCCAGCCGCCTGGTCGAGAGGGGCATGTTGACGCGCGAGGCCGATCCCGCCGATGGGCGCAGTGCTGTCTTCAACCTGACGACGGAGGGGCGCAAGCTCGCCTCCACCATCATGAGCAAGGCGCAGGTCGGGCAGGGGCGCTACCTCAGCCTGCTCTCGCCCGAGGAAAGCTGGACCTTGCTGGAGGCGGTCGACAAGCTGCTCGATTTCGCCAAGACGCGTGTCGTCCGAAATCCGGGCGACGACGAGAAATAGGCGTCAGCGGTCGGCTCATTTCCTGTCATAGAATCATCCGGCCGATGACCCGCCCTTCTATTCGCTTGCCTCGTTTGCCCGCGCTCTACTTTGTCCGCCGGCTTATTTGCTCGATTGGGGCGGACCCCTTAGATTAGCCCAAGGATTGCACCTTTCAGGGAGGGCGCTACATGCTTTCGTCTCGATTTTCCGTTCTGCCGCGGGCAGCACTTATTAGTATCCTGGCCGGCGTTGTGGCTGGCCTTCTGTTCGGGGCACCGGCCCATGCGCAGAAATCCAAGGATACACTGCGTCACCTGATCACCCTGCCGGTGACCACGGTCGACAATTATTTCGACCCGCGCCCCGAAGTGCAGTTCCTGGAAGAGGCGGCCTACGACAACCTGATATCCTACGACGGCAAGAAGGGCGATTTCGCACCGCTGCTCGCCAAATCGTGGAAGATCGTCGATGACACGACCTATGAATTCACGCTGCGCGACGACGTGAAATGGAGTGACGGCCAGGCGTTCGATGCCGACGATGTCGTCTATACGTTTTCGTGGCTGACCGATCCCGCGACCAAGCTGCGCTTCAAGTCCAATTGGGGTTTCATCGCCAAGGTGGAAAAGACCGGCCCCTACAGCGTGCGCATGACCACCAAGCAGCCGACCCCGCACGCGCTCGCGCGATTGACGGCGCAAAGCGTCATCGTGCCCGAACACGTGCACGGCAAGCTGGAGAATAAAGAACTGTTCGGCGCGAAGCCTGTCGGCACTGGTCCCTATCGCTTCACCCAGGTGGACAAGAATCGCGGCGTCATCGCCGAGTTGCGCCCTGATTATCCGCAGGCGACCAATGTGAAACGCAAGCCGACCATCGGCCGGCTCGAGGTCCGCGCGGTGGGCGATACCGGCTCTCAGGTTGCCGAGCTGATCACCGGCAATGTGGATCTGATCCGTGACGTGCCCATCGACCAGGCCGAAGAACTGGGTAAGGATCCTCGCTTCGCCGCAACCGGCGTCGATCCCATCGCCATCACCTACTTTCTGCTCGATATGAAGGGGCGCACCGGAAACAAGGCGTTGACCGACGTGCGTGTGCGCCGCGCCATCAACATGGCGATCGATACCGCGCCGCTGCTGAAACTGGCCGGCGGCAATATCATCGATCTGAAGCGGCCGGAGGCGTTCTGCAACAAGGAACAGCGCGGCTGCGGCTTCTCACGCCCGCAATACAAGCACGATCCGGCACAGGCGAAGAAACTGTTGGCGGAGGCGGGTTACGCCAATGGCTTCGATCTGGAAATCGTGGCGCGCGATACCGGCCGCGAGACGGCCGAGGCGATCACCGGCCAACTGCGCGCCGTCGGCATCCGTGCGTCGGTGAAGCTCCTGTCGTTCGCGGCTTATCGTCAATACCAGACCGAGGGCAAGCAGCAGGCTCTCGTCAGCGGCTGGGGTGGCGGCAACATCCCCGATGTCGCCTCGACGCTGGCCTTCCTGTTCGAACCGGGCGGGCGCGATTACGCCGGCGTCGATGCATGGTTCAAGCTCGCGGACGAAGCGGGACGCGAGATGGACGACACCAAGCGCCGCGCGATCGTGCAGAAGCTGTCCGACGATGTGACCGACCAGGCCTATTTGACGATGCTCACCTCGGCGCCGAGCATCTGGGTGCACAGCCGCGATCTCGCGTTGGTCACCGACAACCAGCCGTTCTTTTCCTATGGCTTCACCATGGGCGAGGTGAGCTGGAAGAAGTAACGGTTCCGCGCGCCGCCCCTTGGGGGCGGCGCCTCTGTGGAACCGCCCATCCCCCGGCTTGACCGGGGGACCCGTGAGTCACAACATTAAGCCGTCATTCCCGCGAAAGCGGGAATCCAGAAGGCAAAGAGTCCTTGATTCCGGCTCGCGCTTCGCTGGGCCGGAATGACGGCTTTAATTTAATCCGGCGGAGTGGACGGCGCTTCGTCCCGTTCACCGTCATTCCCGCGCCACCGCGCAATGGGAATCCAGAATGTAAAGAACTCTGGATTCCGGGTTGCCGCTCCGCGGCCCCGGAATGACGAAGGAATGAAGGAAGGAGTGCGTCATGCTGTCACGTGAGGACAACGAGCTTCTGACCAAGGTCGGCCCCGGCACGCCGATGGGCGAATATATGCGCCGGTTCTGGATTCCGGGTTTCCTGGAGGAAGAGGTGCCGACGCCGGATTGCGATCCGATCCGCATTCGCCTTCTGGGAGAAGATCTCGTCGCGTTCCGCGACACCACCGGCAAGATCGGCGTTCTGGATGCTTATTGTCCGCATCGCCTGGCGCATCTCTATTTCGGCCGTAATGAGGACTGCGGCCTCCGCTGCGTCTATCACGGCTGGAAGTTCGATACAGAGGGCAACTGTGTTGATCAGCCGTCGGAACCGGCGGAAACCAACTTCGCCCACAAGGTGAAGCTCACCTCCTATCCGGCGGTCGCGCGCAGCGGGCTCGTTTGGGTTTATATGGGTCCGAAGGACAAGATGCCGGAATTGCCCAATCTCGAATGGGCGCGTCTCGGGCCGCGCCAGTCGGTTATCACCAAGAAGTTCTACGAGGCGAATTACCTCCAATCGGTCGAGGGCGGCCTCGATTCCGCGCACATCTCCTTCCTTCATCGTTCGCTGAAGGAATTGCGTGGCGAGAACCTGAAGACACTGCACCAGAAATACGGCCGGATCGGTCATCCCGTATTCGATGTGAAGTCGGCGCCGCACGGCCTGTTGGTGGCGGCGCGCCGCAATGCCGAGGCCGATACCTATTATTGGCGCGTCACGCCGTATCTGCTGCCGTTCTACATGATGACGCCGCCGATCCTGCAGCAGGATCCGGATTCGCGGAAGCTCGACTATTCATCCTTCGCCTGGGTACCGGTGGACGACGAGACCACGGCGACCATCCATATCTATAGCCGCCCGGTCGGCGAATTCTCGGATGAGGAACTGCACCGGCTGCGCACCAACGGCACGTTGGGTCCGCGCGACGAAAATTATTATGGCATTCAGAACAAGTCGAACGACTACCTGATGGACCGCAAGAAGCAGCGCACCGAAACCTATACCGGGATCGAGACGGTCCAGGTGCAGGATCAGGCGGTGACCGAAAGCATGGGGCCGATCGCCCAACGCTGGAAGGAACATCTGGGCACGACCGACCGCGGCATCATCGAGATGCGCAAATTGCTGAAAAAGCAGGTGCTGGATCTTCTGGCCGGCAAGGAGCCCGAGGCTCCGGCCAATCCCGACTGGTACAATGTGCGCCCGGCCTCGATCATCCTGGATCGCACCGCCGATTATGTGGACGGCACGCGCTGGCTGCTCGATCAAGCGCGCTTGGCACAAGCTGCGGAGTAAGTTGCCGAGCGAACTGAACTGGAATGAGATGAGGCGTCCGATGATGCTTAGGGATTCTGAAACGGGGTTTGTAATCCAATCCGTAAAGGACGCGCACGAAGATCTTATGAGGAATTGGCCGGATGACTGGCCCAGAAAGGATAATTACGTCATCCAGCACGACGTGACTCTTAATCAATATCAGGGCTTTAAGGAGCTGGTTGACACTCGGGCTAGCGAAAAAGAAATCGAAAGATTTTTGATGCAAAATAAGGAGGTGTTGTCTCTAGCAATCTTTATGTTCAGTACGGGGCATCATATGAGTTGGATTTTCCCTAAGGAGCAAATTCGTGTCCCTTCGGGCGATGTGGGTGGCTTGATACCTGATTATGTAATGGCGGGTGCGAATAGTGACGGTGTTCAGTGGTTCGTTTTAGAACTTAAGGGGGCAGATAAGGAAGCGTTCACTAAGAAAGGTAAGCAGCCGTCTCTTTCCCCCGAGGCCAATAAGGGCGTATGCCAGTTACTTAATTACATTGATCATTCATCGAGAGACCAAGCTTACCTAAGAGATACGCTCGGTCTAAAAAACTTTCGCGAGCCCAAGGGTATTCTTTTGATCGGTACCGATGATGAAACCGAAGATCATGTTTTGCAAAATTTTAAAGGGGCGTGGAATCGGATGAATCCGAATCTCAAGATTCGCTCATATGACGCGTTGTTGCGCCAAGTCGCAGATAAATTGCGAAGCTTTGATCGGTTGAAATAGCTTTGGCTGGGGACGACGCGCTGCGTTGGTTAGATCTTGGCGGTGATACAGGAATTGATAGCGGGCAGTCTCACGAAGCGTGAACTCGTCGCCGACGTAATCGCGATCGGCCGCCCCTGTATGCATCCAGATTAAATATCTAGGACCCTTGAATCCCGCCTTTTTCGGTCTACATAGTTCTTGTTTTGTTCTTTACAAAACGAGGAACTTCAGGGGACTCAAGGACATGTCTCATCTCAAACCGGCCCACGAGGCGTTCTGCCGGGCTTATGTCGCCAATCCCAACGCCACCTCGGCGGCGCGCAGCGCCGGCTATTCGGTGGACCATGCGCACCAGCAGGGGTATCGCCTGATGAGGCGCGCCACCATCCTGCGGCGCATCGCCGAATTGCGGGCCGAACAGGCCGAGCGGGAGTGCCTGGCGCCGGGGGCATTGCTCGCCAAGCTCGAAACCGCGTTTCATGCGGCGCTCAAGAAGGATCAGCCCGCGGCGGCGGCGCGTGTCGTCGAGGCCCAGGCGAAGCTCGCGGCCCTGTTCACCAAGGCTGATCCCAAGGGCACGGCTGATGCGGCGCTGAGCGCGACACGTAACGCCTTGAATTCCATGGCCAAACAGCTCGGCCTGCCCGCACCGCGCTTCGACGCGATGTAGAAACCGGTCGAGTTTCCGGTCGAGGTTCGGTCGAGCACATGTCGAGCCGATGTCGAATTGATGTAGAGCCGATGTCGAGTTCGCGTCGAGGGCGGGTCGAGTTGGTGTCGAGGCTGCGTCGCCTACGCGGCCGACGCGGCCTGTTTCATGAACGGCGCGGCCTTGTCCTCGTCGATCCGATAGAGCCAGTTGCCGAGCTCGCGGTGTCGCTCGTAAAAGGCGGCATCGATCTCGGCGGCTGCCAGGATCTTTTCGATATTCAGCTTCCGGGTGCTCTTGCCGAGCATCAGCATGAAAGCGAAGCCGAAGAGCGCGATCCACCATGCTTCGACGATGGCGAGATAGATCGAAAAGGCGAACACGCCGACCGCGATCCAGTTGCGCAGATTGGATGAGGGCTTGAATGTGAAGTGTTGGGGTTGCAGCACGGGCGTGCGCGCAATGGCCTCGGCGATCGCGTTGCCGATGCCGAGCGTCAGCGCGCCCGCTTTCTGCAAGCTGAGCATATCGGCATGCGCCAACGCGATCTCCGCGCAGCTATAGGTCTTGAGTGCCATGCGGCGACCCGTACGTCCGGTACGCTACTCCGCCGGTTCCGTTTTCGCGTTGATATCCGGCAACTTCACGAAGCGCGAGCTCATCACAGTCGAGATCGCGATCAAGTTGAAGGCCGCGACCAGCCAATAGACCGCGTGCGGGCTGTCCATATCGACCAGGATGCCGAATGCGATGGGCGCGGTGGCGCTCCCCAATGCCATGCCGGTGGAGGCAAAAGCAAAGGCGCGGCCCGTTGTGCCCTTGGGCGACAGGGCGCGCACCATCATGTCGCGCGCGGGCCGCACGAAGCCCTGGGCGAAACCTGCGATGATGAACAGAACCATGAGCAGGGCTATGGAATAGACCTGCATTGCGAGTGCGGCGAAGATCACGGCCGAGCCCAGGAAGGCGATGCCCGCCTGCAGATCGTGGCGATGGGTTTTGTCCGCTGCGACACCGCCCGCCAGGATGCCGGCGGTGATGGCGAACAGGAACGCGCTCAGCACCGTGCCGGCGGTTTCGACATCGATCATCTGGATCTTCACGTTGACGACCTGAGAAAAGGCCGCGATGCCGCCCGATGCCAACGAGGTCGTCATGAAGAACAGGAACAACATCACCATTGGCGGCGAGGTCATGAAGGCGACGTTCTCGCGCCAGCCGAACGCGGTCTTGGCATGTGTCTTGGTCGTATCGCTGGCGCCGTCCTGCTCGTCCTTCAGGATGCCGCCCTGCAGCAGAAGGACGGCGGCGACGATGAAGCCGAGAAGGCCGACGACCACGACAGCGAAGCGCCAATCCTGCAGGCCGATCAGATAGGCGACGGTGGCGGGGGCCAATGCGCCGCCGAGATTGCCCGCAAAGGTATGCAGGCTGAATGCCTTGCCCATGTGATTGGGGTTGAGCGAGGAATTCAGGATGGCGTAGTCGGCCGGATGGAACACCGCATTGCCGACGCCGGCGAGCGCCGCCATGACGAACAGCAGCGGGATCGACGTTGCGAGCGCCATGCCGGCGAACGCGAGGCCGGACAGGACCAGTCCGCCGACCAGGATGGCGCGTGCGCCGTAACGGTCGACCATCATGCCGGCGGGCATCTGCGCAGCACCCATGGACAGCGTGAACGTGGTCAGGATCGCCCCGAGCGTTGCAAAGCTCGCATCGAATGTGTGGTTCCACACAAGAATAAGCGGCGCAAAGCAGAGCTGATAGAAATGTGAGAGTAAATGCCCGAGGCTGATGAGGCTCAGGACTCGACTGTCGTGTGCGAAGGTGCTGGGTGTGGCCGCGGTCATGCTGCGCCTATGAACATGAGTGAATGATGGAAGAAACGGCCGCGCCCGGCCGGAAGTGATATTGGTGGGCGCGACCGTGCCCGGTCAACTTACTTCTTCTTGCCCTTTGCCTCGGGCGTGATGGATTTGATCTCGGTCTTGTCCTCGCGCTCCAACGCGTCCTTTGCCATGGCAATAATCTCCTTGGGCGCCTTGGTCGAGGCTTCGATCATCTTCGCGATCTCAGGTCCCGAAACCGGGTTGATTTCCAGATCGCCCTGCTTGCCGGCATCGTCGAGGAACTTCTTGTCCTTGAACATGGCCATGAAGCCGTCCTGCAGCGCCTTGGCGCGGTCGGCCGGCACACCCGGAGGTGCTACATAGGGCCGGCCCCAGGCCTGGCGTGAGAAGATGAACTTCAAGGCTTCTTTCGTCTTGTCGTCCTTGGCGAACTCGCTGACCAGCGGGATGTTCGGGAGCTCGGGATGTTTGTTGGTCGACATCTGCACCAGCACGATCATCTTCTTGTCCCGGAGCCAATCGCCCTTGGCGACGGTGGCGCTCGACCAGGAATAGCCGCAGCGGCCGTTCACTTCGCCGCGCTCCATCGCCAGCATCACGTCGTTACCGCCGGGATAGCCGGTGATCAGGCGCAGCTTTGTGCCGAGCAGGTTGTTCAGCACCTTGGGGAAGGCGTCGGTATCGGCATCGGGGCCGGTGCCGCCGACGATCATCTGCTTGGTGAAGAGATCCTCGAACTTGGTGATGCCGGCGGTATGCCAGGCGACGCAGATGCTCACCTCGTTGTTGGCGCTGCCGATCCAGGTGAACTTGGCCGGATCGAACTTCGCCTGATCGTTGCCGAGCAGGCCGGCTTGCGGGATGCCGCGGCCCACTGTGGCGATGGCCGTGCCGTCCTTGGGCAGCGTGTTGTAGACCTCGTTCATGAGCAGCAACGAGCCCGCGCCCGGGCGGTTCTTCACGACGACGTCCGGGTTACCCGGGATATGACGGCCGAGGTGGCGCGCGATGGTGCGCGCATAGATGTCGTAACCGCCGCCCGGCGAATAACCGACCCACAGGTCAATCGTTTTGCCCTTGTAGAAATCGGCGACCGACTGTTGCGCCTTGACGGGAACCGAACCGAGGAGCGCCGCGACGGCTGCAACACCCATCAGCACGGATTTGAAAGTGATCCGCATGACTGAAGTCTCCTGTCTTTTATTGATTTGGTGTTTTTTTCTTTTAGCGGGCCGAAGTATGGCATAGCGAGTCAAGGCGTACCATACGTGTTGGTCTCGCGCATTGCCTTGTCTCCCAAGCAGAATTACTGGATATTCAACTCATTCGTTGAAGTAGGCAATAAATCGAGAGGCGGAACGGGGATGGCTGACACCTTTGATTACATCGTCGTCGGCGCGGGTTCGGCGGGCTGTGTTGTCGCGAACCGTTTATCCGAAGATTCGAATGTAAAGGTCCTCGTGCTCGAGGCCGGCGGCGGTGACAGCGCACTCAAGCTGCGCATGCCGATCGCCTGGCCGCTCGTCTCGCGCCATCCAAGCGTGAACTGGGGCTACGAAACAGAGCCCGAGCCGCAACTCTTCGGACGCAAGATCGAACTGCCGCGCGGCAAGGTTCTGGGCGGCTCATCGGCCATCAACGGCATGGGCTACAAACGCGGCCATCCGCGCGACTTCGACCAATGGCGCCAGTTGGGCCTCGAAGGATGGGGCTACGCCGACGTGCTGCCGTACTTCAAACGCTCCGAAAGCAGCTGGCACGGCGACAACGACTTTCACAACAGCGCGGGCCTGCTCAACGTGCGCAAGGGCGGTGCGCCCCAGCTTCTCTATCCTCAGATCGCCGAGGCGGCGCAGAAGGCCGGTTACAAGATCACCAACGATATCAGCGGACCGGACCCGGAAGGCATCTTCATCACCGAACTGACCGTCGATAAACGCGGTCGCCGCCATTCAACGGCGCGCGCGTTCCTCTATCCGGCCATGGGCCGTCCCAATCTCACGGTTGTCACGCGCGCGACGACCAAGCGCGTGGTGATCGAAAATGGCCGCGCGGTCGGCGTCGAATACCTGAAGGATGGCCAGAGTGTGATCGCGCGCGCGGATCGTGAGGTCATTCTGTCGGCGGGCGCCTATAACTCACCGCAGCTTTTGCTGCTGTCCGGCATAGGTCCGGCAGACGAGATCCGCGAGCACGGTATTCCGGTCGTCGCCGACGTGCCGGGCGTGGGGCGCAACCTGATGGAACACGCGTCTTGCCCCGTCATCATGGCGGCGAATGGGCCGGTCACGTTCCTGTCGCAACTGCGCTATGATCGCGCGGCGATGTGGGCGCTACGCTGGTTCGTGTTCGGCGACGGGCCGTTCGCCATCAACGGCAATACGGCCGGCATCTTCGTGCGCTCAAATCCGAGCGTGGACCGGCCTGATCTCCAGCTTACCTTCAACACGGTCCATCGCAACGACCGTGCGTGGTGGCCGTGGCAGGCAGCCCAGCAGAAATATTCCTTCAGTTGCATCGTCTGCGTGCTTCATCCGCACAGCCGCGGGAACGTCACGCTGCGCTCTGCCAATCCGATGGACAAACCGAAGATCCATCTCGGCATCTTCACTGAGCAGGCCGACATCGACCTCGCTATCGAAGGCATCCGCCGCACGCGCGAAGTCTATGCGCAGGAGCCGCAGAAGAGCCTGATCCGCGCGGAAACCTTGCCGGGGCAGCATGTGCAGACCAAGGAAGATATGACCAAGTTCATCAAGTCCGTCGCGGTGACGATGCAGCATCCATCCGGAACTTGCGTCATGGGGACCGGCACCAATGCGGTGCTCGATCACGAACTCAAGGTGCGCGGCGTCGATGGCCTGCGTGTCGCCGACGCCTCGGTTTTCCCGACCCAGCCCGGCGGCAACATCAACGCGCCTGCCATTATGGTCGGAGAGAAGTGCGCGGACTTGGTGCGCGGGCGGCGTCTGCCGCCGGCCGAAGTGACAGTGAACGTCTGAGACTTCACCGTCATTCCCGCTTTCGCGGAAATGATGGGCTCGAGTTCAGCGGCGTTGGTTGTTGAGCAGGTTGGACGGCGAATACTGATCCGTCAGCACCCGCGCGCTCTGGTTCCAATCCGTGCGGGTTGAGAACAAGGGCAGCAGCCAGTCGCGCCCTGTCCCCAACGGTTTGAAAGCCTCCTCCAGCTTCGCGGCGTTGGCCTCGATCTCGCTCATGGGCGGGCGCCCGTCGAGGCGAGTCAGGATCACGCGGTTGTTGGTCTTGAGGTTGTAGAAATCGCCGAACACGGTCTGATAGGTCACCGATTCGTAATCGTAGAGCGCCGAATTGGAGAAGGTGTTGGCGGCCAGAACCGCGTTGGGTTTCATGACCTGCTTGAGCTCGCTCAGGAACTCGCGGGTCAGCATGTGTTCGGGGATGTAATCGTCGTCGAATGCGTCAAGCATGACGAGGTCATAGCTCTTCTTGCCGATCTGGCGTTTGACGAAGGTGCGCCCATCCGCCTCCTGGATGGTGAGGCGGTCGTTGGCGCGCACGTTGAAATATTTGTCGGCAACGTTGATGACTGCGCGATCGACCTCGACCGCGTCGATATGCGCGTCGGGCACGAGCTTCTGGAAGGTCTGGGCGAGCGTGCCGCCACCGAGACCCAGGATCAGGATGTCCTTGGGATTGGGATCGAGGTAGAGCGCGGCGCTCATCATCTTGGTGAAGTTGAACACCAATTCGTCCGGCGCGCTCAGGTTCATGCAGGTCTGGCGCGTGGTGGCGCGGGCCCGCTTGTTGAAGATCATGCAGCGGACGCCGTCGTCCTCGTAGACGACGATATTGCGATAAAGCGAACGTTCGCTGTGGATGTCGGTGCGTGCCTGTGCGGCTACGCCGAGACCGAGGCAGAATGCGAGGGCGAGGAGAAGGGCGCGCATGATCATGTCACACTCTCCGGTTTGCGTGCCATGGCGAGAAGGCCGACGGCGATGGAAATGGCGGTGAGGCCGTAGATGATCTCGTTCACCTCGAACCACAGCACGAAATAGAACGAGGTCATGATCGTGCCGGCCGCGCTGCCGAAGGTGGAGATGAACAGAAGCCTGCCGGCATACCGCCCGCTTTCGCGCACATCTGTCACCAGCAGACGCACGGCATAGGGCGAAACCATGCCCGATATCATGGTGGGCACGAAGAACAACAGGAGCGCGGCACTGAGCGCGCCGTAGCGCACGTCTTCGATATGGGCGAAGATCCAGTCGAGCACGGTTTCGGAGATGAGCAGCGAGATGACGGTCGTGACCGCCTGAAGTACCAGGATCGCACCGAGATCGCGTAAACGGGCGCGCCGCGTCGAGAGCGTGCCGCCCGCCAGGTAGCCGATGGCAAGCGCCACCATGAAGACGGTGATCAGCGCACCCCAGACCGAAACGCTGCTGCCGAAATCGGACGCCAACACGCGGCCACCCAGCAATTCATAGGACATGACGAAAAAGCCCGACCACCCGGCCAATAGGTAGGCGAACGCGGGTTTGGCGGCGGACGGCACCTTACTTCGTGTACCCTTCCGCGACTTCCAACTGGTCCCACCAATCGAAGCCCATCGCCTTGACGATGCGGCTGTTGATGCACAGGAAACGCGCCTCGTTGTCCGGATTGGCAAAATGCTGATGCGCGCAATAGGGCGGGATATAGACGAAATCGCCGGGCTTCCAGTCGAAGCGCTTGGGTTCGGTCTCCCATTCCCATTCGAATTTTTCGAAGCATTCGAACTTCACGTCCCAATGCAGATCGTAGCCTGTACCTTCGAGGATGAAGACGATCTCCTCGCTCAGATGGCGATGCTTGCCCGATTTCTTGCCCGGTTTCAGGAATTGCATATAGGCATCGACGCAGCACTCGGTCGTGTCCATGCGTTCGTTGATCACATGCTTGATCAGCCCGTCCGGCGAATTCTCGTAGGGCATCGCTTCGGACGGAACCACATGCATGCGTCCGGCGTAATCGGCGCGGAATTTTTCCGACGCCTTTACCGCCTCGGCATAGAAATCGACCTCGGGAGCACCCAGACGCGCACGTTCGGGATCGTCGATGGATTTCAGGACCATGGTCAGAACTCTTCAGAATTCTTTTGGGGGCGTCCAATCTTCATGCCCTGCCGGCGCTTCCTTCGGCGGGTATTTCACCATCTTCTGGAACAGCAGGTGCATGAACAGGAACAGCGGCTTGGCCTTGAAGACCAGCACCACCGCTTCCTGGTCGGATTCATCGTTGCAATGCTGATGGACGCAGGCGTTCTCGACGATCATCGCGTCGCCTGCCTTCCAATCGTAGCGCTTGCCGTCGTGGATATCGTATCCCTTGCCCTGCAACACGTAGAAGACGGCAGAATTCATGTGGCCGTGCTTGGCGCTGACGCCGCCCGGCGAATAGACGTCGACGTGGCATTCGATCGCCTGGGTCACCGCGTTCTGCTGCGGGTTGATGACCTTCTTGCCGTATTGGGCGGGGCCGCCCTTCCACTTCAGGTCCTCGGTGGCATAGACGCGCGGCTGGGTGAATAGGTCGCGCACGAGATGGCCATAGGTGCCTTCGAGTGCGCGCACGAAGGTGCGCTTCTTGGACCAGCGCTCGAACTTGGCTTCGTGTTCGGCATCGCTGACCATCGAATTGTGCCCCATCATGGAGGCGACGCGGTGATGGCCGGTTTCCGGGTTCCCGCCGATATCGTCGTTGGCCATGTTGCGATCCCTGTAGGCTTCTTTTGGTTATGGCCTCGTCGATTTATGATCCGGCTCAGTCCTTGCGGACAGGACGTTTCTTCGGGGTGGGGTGGCGGCGCAGCACCGTCCAGAACAGGAGGGGCACGGCAATCATCGCGATCAGGCCCGCGACGTGGTCCGCGTGGGTCAGGTAATGGACGATACCTGCGCCCTCATGCGCGAAGGCCGGCGCCGCAACCATGGAGAACACGAGGGTAAGGAAGGACGTGCGGATCATTTCGACCTCGATATGTATGACAAGGACGACTCTACCCCAACCTACCGGGATGTCAAAAATAGACAGTTTAAACGCGTACCCGTGAGAGCACGTTTCTGGGGAACAGCTCTTCCGGCGCCAGATGGCGGTGGCATACCCCCTGTTCGAAGGCATAAAGCAGGAAGGCTTCCAGGGTCTTGCGGTTGGGCTCGACGCCATAGGGCCAATAATCGCCCTCGAAGATGTCCATGGTGCGCTGCACGTGCACGGGCGACCACAGGATCGGTACGCGCGATGCAGTGATCTCCTTCACCCGATCGACACTGCGGTTCTTGGCTTCTTCGAATGCCTTGAACAGGTTTTGCAGCGCCCAGGGGAATTTGTCCGCGATCTCCTGGCGCACCGCGATGGTGTGCATGATGGGCAGGATGCCGGTCTTGCGGAAGTGCGCCTCCTCCAGCGGCTGGTAATCGGGCACCAGGCGCGCGATACGCGGATCGCCGGCGACGAACCCGTCCGGCGCGTGGGCCGAAAGCATGGCGTCGATGTCGCCGTCGATCAGCATCTCTTCCAGCGATTTGGTCGGTACCGGGGTAAGGCTCACGCCGTCGGGAAGCTTCAGCTTCACCTTCTCGGCGCGGCCGGCCTGGTTGACGCCCGCCTGGAACCATTTGACCGAGGCGAGCGGGATGCCCGCTTCATGCACCAGATAGCCGCGCGAATAGACCGCCGCGGTCTGCGCCCATTCGGGCACACCGATCTTCTTGCCCGCCAGATCCTCGATCTTCGTCATCTTGGTGTCGGAGCGCACATAGATGGACGACAGGCGGAAGACGCGCGACGGAAACACCGGGATCGAGGTGATCGAGGTATCGTTCTGCGACTTCATGGAGACATATTTGCCGAACGACAGTTCCGAGACATCCCATTCGCGGAAGTTGAGGAAGCGGTAGAAGATTTCCTCGACCCCGAATTCCAGGAAGCGGGCGTCGATCCCTTCGGCCTTCACGCGGCCCGTGGCGAAGTCACGGACATGGTCATAGTCGCTGCAGGCGACGGTCAGGCTGAGATCGGACATGAAGGCCTCTGGTGATGTTCGTGGAGGAAGGTCGGCGGTTTGATTGGCGCGCATTGAAGCCGAGCGGGCTTGGCTTGTCCACTGCTCCTGACTTGTCTCTAATGTTGCTAGGCGAGGAAATGGGGGGCTCAGACGTGGCCAAGACAGCAACCGCATCCGCACCGAAACGCCGCCGCAAGAAGGTCGTGCCCAACAAGGTGCGGTGGAATTCCGACGTCATCGTCGATCTGATGCGTCAATACGATTTTCCTTATGTACCGCTCAATCCCGGCGCCAGCTTCCGCGGCCTGCATGATTCCATGGTCAATTACGGCCAGGACGATCCGCAGATGATCCTGTGCCCGCACGAGAACATCGCGATCCAGATGGCGCACGGTTACGCCAAGGCGACCGGCGAGCCGCTCGCCGTCATCCTGCACAACGTGGTCGGCCTGCTGCACGCCTGCATGGCGATCTATTACGCCTATATCGATCGCGCGCCCATTTTCATCATGGGCGCCACGGGCCCGATGGATGCGGCGCGGCGCCGCCCGCGCACCGACTGGATCCATACCGCCAACGTGCAGGGCAATGCGATCCGCGACTACACCAAGTGGGACGATCAACCCCACACCATCGACGCGGTACCCGAATCCTTCGCGCGCGCCTATAGCGTGATGATGACCGAGCCGCAGGGCCCGGTTTACACCTGCTACGACGCGACGCTGCTGGAGGAGAAACTCCCCCGCACGGTGAAGCTGCCGCGCGAGGCCTCACCCAAGGTGCCGACACGCATGGCGCCAGATCCGGCGGAACTCGTCCGCGTCGCCGACATGCTGGCCGCGGCCAAGAACCCGATCCTGATCGCGGATTGGACCTGCCGCGCGCCCATCGGCTTCGACGATCTGGTGGCGCTTGTCGAGACATTGTCGGCCGGCGTTATCGATGTCGGCGCGCGCCTCAATTTCCCGACGCGCCATCCGCTCAACATGACCCAATGCGCCGCCGAGGCGCTGAAGAACGCCGATCTCGTGCTGTGCCTGGATACGCGCGATTCGGCGCGTATCACCCATGTTCTGGACAGCGTATCGCGCACGACGACCAGCAAGGTGCCGGCGAGCGCAACCTGGATCGACATCAGCTTCGGCGATCTGGAGATCTCGAGCTGGTCGACCGACTACGGTCCGCGTCTGGATGCCGATATCCGCATCCTTGCCGACACCAGCCTGGCGATCCCTGAACTGACCCGCCTGGCGCGCCGCCGCTTGATCCGCACCCGCGGTCAGGTCAAAGCCGCCGCGACGCGTTTCAAAAAGCTGGAAAAGCTCCATAACGACGCGCGCGCCCGCAACCTCAAGCGTGCGCGCGAGAATTGGGACGTGAAGCCCATGTCGACGGCGCGCCTCGCCTCCGAGATTTGGGACGTCATCAAGGACGAGGATTGGGTTCTGACGGCGGGCAATTGCGGCGGCTGGACGCACCGGCTATGGGATTTCGATACGTCCTATCGCTACCCGGGCGCGGCGCTCGGCACGGCGACGCAGATCGGCATCAGTCTGGGTGTCGCCCTGGCGCACCGCAACAAAGGCCGCGTGATCGTCGACATCCAGCCGGACGGCGATCTGATGTTCGATCCGGGCGCCTTGTGGACAGCGGCCAAGTACAAGATCCCGATGCTCGTGGTGATGTACAACAACCGCGCCTATTACAACGACTGGGAACACCAGATCCGCATGGCGCGCCATCGCGGCACGCCGGTGGAACGGGCCTATATCGGCATGGACATCACGAAGCCCGAGATCGATTTCGCAGGCCTTGCCCGCTCCATGGGCTGGTATGCCGAAGACCGCATCGAGCTCGGCAAGGATATGGGCCCGGCCTTGCGCAGGGCGCTCGCCGTCGTCAAATCGGGCAAGCCTGCCTTGGTCGATACCGTTACGCAGTTCCGCTGACGCGCGGGGTCGCTAAGAGAATCTAATCCTTTGTGGGCAGAGGCCCACGTGTTAGCATCCTCCCATTAACGAGCCTTCCGAATGGAAGGCGTTCCTCGTAACAGGGAGGATATTCATGCGGTTGAAACCCGTTTTCTGGGGGGCGTGTGCCCCGATTCTTGTATCCATCATTGCCGCGGCCGGCACTGCCCCGGCGCTTGCTCAAAAATCGAAAGACACGATGCGCGTGGCGTTCTATCAGCCCGTCCGCCTGGTCGATACCTTCTATGAGGGCGGACCGGAAGGCACCGTCGCGAACCGTATGGTGTTCGACAATCTCGTCAATTTCGACGAGGAGAAAAAGGAATATATCTCGGGTGCCGCGTCGTCATGGAAGCAGATCGACCCGCTGACCATGGAATTCAAACTGACCGAAGGGATCAAATTCTCCGACGGCCAGCCGCTCACCATCGACGACATCGAATACACCTTCAAGTTCATGATGGACCCGACCGCGAAGTATCGTTTCCAGGATACGCGCATCGGCTGGTTCGATAAGTTCGAAAAGATCGATGCCACGACCTTCCGTCTGAAGTCCAAGGAGCCGATGGCGGTCTTCCTCGCGAAGCTCACGCAGTTTCCCGCGGTCATTCCGAAGCACGTCCATTCCAAGCTCGAGAAGCGTGAATTCTTCGGCAAAAAGCCGGTCGGTACAGGTCCGTATCTCGTGACAAAGATCGACGATCAGACCGGCATCACCCTAGAACGGTTTGACGGCTACAAGCACGGCAACGTGGGTAAGCCGGCCGGGCAGGTCAAATACCTGCAGATCGATCCCGTGTTCGATGCCCAGACGCAGACCGCGCGCATGATGCGCGGCGAACAGGATCTGATGTATTCCATCGATCGCGATCTTGCCGAAAGCTTCTCGAAGAATCCGAATTTCCAGGTTCACGTCGCGGACTCGATCTCGTACAATTTCGTGCAGTTGGACGTGAAGGGCCGCTCGGGCAACAAGATCTTCACCGACAAGCGCATGCGCCAGGCGGTGATGCACGCCATCGATCGCAACAATCTGCGCGGTCTTCTGCATCCGGCGGTGGCCAAGTTGCCGTCGCTCGAAACCGTCTGCTCACCGATGCTGAAATATTGCGATTCATCCGTGAAATTGCCCGACTACGACCCGGCCAAGGCGAAGAAGCTGATGGCGGAAGCGGGTTACCCCAACGGCTTCACCATGCCGATCCTCACCTGGGGCGAAGGCCGCGACGCGGCTGAGGCGGTGGCGGGCATGTGGCGCAAGGTCGGTATCAATGCCACCGTCGAAACCGCTCCGTTCGGCGTCTTCATCAAGAAACGCATCGATGGTGTGCCGGCGATCGTGACCTTGTGGGACAATTCGGTCGGCCAGCCCGATATCGACAATACCGCCGAATATTATTTCCTACCGAATGCGCGCAATTACAACGAGGACCCGGATCTTTTGAAATGGTCGCTCGAGGCGCGCAGCGAACTCGATCCCACCAAACGCGCCGCCATCTACAAGAGGATCTTCGACAAATCCAACTCGGAAGCTTACCTGATGCCGCTCAATCGCATCCCCGCCATGGTATTGGCGCAAAAGGACGTTGAACTGTTGGGTGGTCACAAACACCCCTACGGGTTCGAGCTTAACCGTATCAGGTTCAAGTAGGTTCTCGTTTGCAGATACAAGCCGGCGGTCGCGGGGCGGGACCGCCGGTTTTCTTTTGGGGGATTCCCAGTATAGTCCGCCCCGCATTGTTGACGTTGTGATCGAACAGGGAGAGTACGTATGCGTATCGCGGGCTTGTCAGCCGTCGCACTGACCACTGGTCTCACCTTAGCCGTCGCCGCATCTTCGGCGGTGGCCCAGAAATCCAAGGATACCTTGCGCGTCGGCTTCTATCAGCCGGTCCGCATGGTCGATTCCTTCTACGATCCGGGCCCGGAGCCGACGGTGGCCGCCCGCGTCGTCTTCGACACGCTGGTCAATTACGACCCGATCAAGCAGGTCTACCTGCCGAGCATCGTCGCGTCCTGGAAGCAGATCGACCCGCTGACCATGGAATTCACCGTACGCGACGGGATCACCTTCCACGACGGTGCGCCGCTCACCATCGATGACGTCATGTATACGCTCAACTTCATGATGGATAAGTCGGCGAACTACCGTTACCAGGAAACCCGGATGAACTGGATCGACAAGATCGAGCAGGTCGACGGGCATCGCTTCCGCATCCGCAGCCGCGAACCCATGGCGGTCATGCTGGGCAAGCTCACTCAGTTCCCTTCCATTCTTCCCAAGCACATCCATGAGAAGCTGGAGAAGAAGGTGACCTTCGGCGCCAAGGCGGTCGGGACGGGCCCGTACCGCGTCGCCGATCTCGATCCCAATGCCGGCATCACGCTGGTACGCTACGAAGGCTACAAGCATGGCGACGTCGGCAAACCGGCGGGCAAGATCGAACGCATCCGCATCGATCCCGTGCCCGACGCGCAGACCCAGATCGCGCGCATGCTGCGCGGCGAGCAGGATCTGATGTACAGCGTCGACAAGGACATGGCGCAGAGCCTGGAAGGCAATCCCGAATTCAAGATCGACGCGAAGGATTCGGTTTCCATCAATGTCATGATGTTCGATGCGATCGGCAAGTCGGACAACAAGATCTTCACCGACAAGCGCGTGCGTGAAGCCATGATGCACGCCACCGATCTGAACAATCTGCGTCAGCTGTCCCATCCGGTGGTGGCCAAGGAAAAGCCGCTGGCCGCCGCTTGTCACCCGTTCATCAAATATTGTGCAACGTCGGCTGAGCCGCCGAAGTACGACCCCGCGCTCGCCAAGAAGCTGCTGGCGGATGCAGGCTATCCGAACGGTTTTTCGATCCCGATCATGACCTGGGGCGAGGGCAAGGACGTGGCCGAAGCGGTCGCCGGCATGTGGCGCAAGGTCGGCGTCGTCGCGACGGTGAACCTCGTCACCTTCTCCAACTTCGTGAAGATGCGCGCCGAGGGCGTGCCAGTACTGATCACGGTGTGGGACAATTCGGTCGGCCAGCCGGACATCGACAACACCGCCGATTACTGGTTTACGAAGGGTGCGCGTAACTACAACAACGATGAGATATTGGAACAACTGGCACTCGACGGCCGCAAGGAGCTCGACACCAAGAAGCGCGCCGACATCTATAAGGAGATGTTCACGCGGGCGTCCACGGAAGCCTACCTGTTGCCGCTCAACCGCATCCCGTCGGTCGTGTTGCTCAGGAAGGACGTGACCATCCTGGGCGGTCATCGCCACCCTTACGGCTTCGAGCTCAACCGGATCGAATGGAACTGAACTAGCCGTTTAATCGTAAAAACGTTAATCGGTAGGAATTTGGCGGCGCCGGCGAAACAGCCGGGCCGCCATTTTCATGTGCGCTTCCGAATAATACCGAAGATCAACCGGCGGCTTTGAAGGTGTCGTGGTTTTGACGAACCGCACCTCTTCCGGCCCAATTTTTGTCATAATCGCGATATATTCCTGAATACTAATATAAATAAGCGTTACCGTAAATAAGCGTCAGGGAGGAATTATGATGAGGACATTTTTGATGGCGAGCATGCTCGCTATCGTCACGGCGATTCCGGTCGCGTACGCCCAAAAAGCCAAAGATACGTTGCGGATCGGCTTTTATCAGCCGGTGCGGCTGGTCGACTATTTCTTCGAGCCCGGTCCCGAAGCCACATTGGCCGCGCGCATGGTTTTCGACACCCTCGTCAACTATGACCCAGACAAACGCGAATTCACGAGCGGCATTGCCAAGTCATGGAAGCGCATCGACGACCGCACCATCGAATTTGAAATCCGGGACGACGTCAAATTTCATGATGGCGAACCTCTGGATGTCGACGACGTCCTTTACAGCTTTAATTTCATGGTGGATCCCAAGGTCAACTATCGATTCAAGGAAAGTCGCATCAGTTGGATCGATAAATTCGAGAAAGTCGGCAAATCAGCGTTCCGCGTTCGTAGTAAGGAACCGATGGCGGTTCTGATCGCTAGAATGAATAATTTCCCGCCGATCTATCCTCAGCATATCCATGCTAAACTCGAACAAAAGAATTCGTTCGGTTTACATGCAATCGGCACAGGTCCGATGCGTGTCGTCGAATTCGATAGTGCGACGGGTATGACCCTGGTGAAGAACCCGGACTATAAGGGTAACTCGGGCAAACCCGCTGTCCAGATCGGTCGAGCACGTATCGACGCAGTCCCCGACCATCAGACACAGGTAGCGCGCATGCTGCGTGGCGAACAGGATTTAATGTACAACGTCGATAAGGATCAGGCTGAATCGTTCGCCGGCAACCCCGACTTCAAGGTCGACGTAAAGGATGCCGTATCGTTCAACTACGTGATGTTCGATGCCAAGGCGCGGTCGGGCGCGAAGATGTTCGCCGACAAGAACGTCCGGCTTGCACTGGAGCATGCTATCAACCGCAAGCAGCTGCGCAAGCTGCTGCATGAGGCGGTTGCTGACCAGGAGCCCCTCGACGCAGTTTGCCATCCTAAAATTCTGCATTGTGCATGGAGCAAGAAGCCGCCCGCCTTCGATCCGGCCAAGGCGAAGAAGATGCTGGCCGATGCTGGTTATCCGAATGGCTTCGATGTCGAGATTTTGACCTGGGGAGAGGCGCGCGATACCGCTGAAGCCGTCGCTGGCATGTGGCGTGAGATCGGCGTGAATGCGAGCGTCAATGCCCTAACATTCGGCGCTTTTGTGAAGACGCGGTCTGCGGGTGTGCCCGTGATCGTCACGTTGTGGGATAACTCCGTCGGCCAGCCCGACATCGACAACACGGCCGAATACTTCTTCCTGCCCAATGCGCGCAATTACAACAAGGACCCGGAGCTGGAAAAACTGGCGCTCGCAGGTCGGCGGGAGCTCGATCCGGACAAGCGCACCGAGATCTATCGCCGTATGTTCGATCGGGCCACCGAGGAGGCCTATCTGATGCCGCTGCAACGCATTCCTGCTGTCATCGTGCACCGCAAGGAAGTGCGACTTCTTGGCGGAACGACCCATCCAAAGGGGTTCGAGATCAATCACGTGGCCTGGAACTGAACGAAGCTGCGGATTAAGTACGAATCTGAAGCCGACTACTTTCCCTCTCCGCCCTTTGGGGGCGGAGAGGCTGATTTCCTTAAAGCTGCACCCTTACGTCCACCACCGCCGGCTGGCCCGCTTCGACGGCCGCGATGGCGCGCTTGAAGACCGCGACCAAGGCATTGGGGTCGGTCACGGGGCCTTCCGCCCACGCGCCGTAGGACCGCGCGAGGGAGGCGAAATCGATATCGGGCTCGATCATGCGCTGGCCGATCCAGGCATTCTCCGGCGGTCGGTTGCGCGCCTTGGCGACCCGGACCTGGTGATGCTCGTCGTTACCCCAGCTTGTATTGTTGGTGATGACCAGCAGGAACGGGATACGGTAATGCGCCGCCGTCCAGATCGCCGCCGAGCCGATGGTGAATTCGCCGTCGCCCATCAGCGATATGCAGAGCTTCTTCTGCTCGCGTAGCGCCAGCGCCGCACCCACTGCTGCACCCGGCGCGTAGCCTACGCCGCCGCCGCCGTCGCCGCCCAGGTAATGCCCGCAGCCCTTGAGGCGGAAGATGCCTTCGTCGAGGCCGCGGTTGTTGCGCACGGTGATGACCCAATCCTTGTCCTTCACAGCCTCATACAGCGCATCGGTCAGGCGCGCGCGTTCGATGGGCACATTGTTGGCGCGGTCCTTCCAGCCTTCGCGCTGTTTCGTGCGCAAGGCATCGTGACGCGCCTGCAGGTCCTTCTTCCGCGCGGCGATGTCGGCCGGAATCTTGCCGGCGAGCTTCGCGCGCAGTGCGGCATTGAGTTGCGGAATGCCGGAAATGGCGACGCACGGAATCTGCAGATCGATCGCGGGCAGCGGACCGCCGTAGTTCGACCAGTTGCTCGCGAACATGCCGTTGAAGGACATATCGATGGCGCGCTTGCCGGCGCGCGCCTTGCCGACTGCATTGTCGGTATCGACGCATTCGATCGCGAGGATCAGGTCGGCTTGGCCCTGGATGTCCTTGTCGCCCGACAGGTTCTGCGGATGGTCGGTGGCGAGGCAGGCGACGTTGCGGTCGTCCAGATAGGCGGCTCCTGTGAGGTCGACCAGTTCGGCGAGCGGTGCCGTCGCAGCCGGGTCATAGCCGATGTGCCCGCCGATGATCAGCGGCATCTTGGCGGCGAGCAGCCAATCGGCGGCTTGTGCGATGGCGGTCGCATCGGCGGCCTGTGGCGCGGGTGGCGCGTACATCGGATGTTTCGGATCGGGCAAGACGATGCCCGAGGGCACCTTCGATTCCTGCACGTCCTGGTCGATGGAGATATAGACCGGACCGAACGGTGCGGTGCCTGCGATGCGATGTCCGCGCACGATACTATCAAGTGTGGCTTGGAGGGTCGGCGGTTCGGCCGTCCATTTGGTGAATTTCTTCACCAGGTCGGCTTGCGAATTGGCCGAATGGGTCCAGTCGATGATACGACGCTTGTTGGGATCGAGCGGGCCTGAGCCGCCGAGGATCACCACCGGCACCTGGTCGCACCAGGCATTGAACACGCTCATGCAGCCGAGCATCAGGCCGACCAGGTCATGGATGATGGCGAGCGCGGGTTTGCCGGTTGCCTTGGCATAACCGTGTGCCGCTGAAATGACCGCGAATTCGGTCGGGCAGAGGATCATCTCTGGCTTGGTGTTGCGCGTGTGATTGACGAGTGAGTCGTGCAGACCGCGAAAGCTCGATCCCGGCAGCAGAAACACATGCTCGAATCCCATTGACGAGATCAATTCCGCGATCACGTCCGAGCCGTATTCGGCGACCGGCGCATTGGCCGGCAGCTTGACCGGTATCTCGGGGAATCCCTTCGCCGGTTCGTATCGCTCTGCCATCTCTACCTCCCTGATTATCTAGGCCGTGGAGCGGCCTGGTTATGGTTGTGTGCGGTGCGGAACGGTCAACTCGAACGTCCGACCGATGTGGATGGGAACACCAAGGACTTGATGACGACCGGCACCGCACCCGATTGCGGGATCATAGCGCCGATATCGACATAGTCGAATTCCTTCAACTCCACCCCGTCGATGGAGATGATCGGGTTGGCGAGCTTGCTCTCTTCCTTGCAATGGATGCCGATCAGGCCGCCGACATCACCGTCGCCGACCAGCACGAGCGGCAGGCCACGCGCGAGCAGCGGGGCAAACCCGTCGATCACGCCGCGGCAGAACGCCTCGAGGCGCTGGAAGGTCGCCGATCCGGACCAACGGAAGCACAAAGCCACAGGCATTTCGCTCTCGGTCAGGTCGAGGCGTTTGAGCGCGCCTGCGATGGCATCGGCGATGGCTTGAGGCTCGATCTCGTCGTCTTCATTGGCGAGTTTGGGCGCGATCACCGGCACGTTGCGCTGCGGCAGGATGTCGGCAGGCGTGACATAGATCGTGGCACCACTCACCTGGATCGTGTATTGCGACGCGCCGATCACGGTGGCGCGGATGCCCTCGAACGGTTCGGCCAGGTCCGGTCCCCAGCTTTCGGCGCGCGCGCGGATCTCGGCGGCGAGCAGCGGGCCGAGATCGCCGTAATCGGAGAAGTCCTTGCCGTAGACATATTCGGACACACCGCCCGAAAAGGTGACCGCATCGATGGGCTCGGCGAAGCCGATGGGATCGAGCCGCAACAGATCGCTCTGTCCCGTCCGCATCGCGGCGAACAGGCGGTCGGCCATATGCGCGGCCAATGCACGTTTATCATCGGGCGCCAAGGGGCGTCCCAGCGCCAGCGGGATTCCGAGTTCCTTGGCGAACAGCTTGCCCGCCTCCTCGATGCGGGTGACGCGGTTCTCGGGGTCAAACGCGACAAGCCGTGCGCCGATATCGACCGCCGTGACGTCCACCACCTTGCCGTCCTTGCAAATGGCGATCTTGGAGGTGCCGCCACCGATATCGACGTTCATCACGGTGATGCCGACCTCGGAGCGCGCCACCGCACCGGAGCCGTAAGCAGCCATGGTGGTTTCAAGGCTGTCGCCTGCGCTGACCGCGACGAACTTGCCGGTCTGCTGGGAGAACAATTCGCCGATGGCGCGCGCGTTCTTCCGGCGCACCGCGACACCTGTGAGGATCAGGGCGCCGGTATCGATCAGATCGGGCGTGATGTTGGCGCGCTCGTATTGCGCCGCGATGAATTGGCCCAGCGCGTCCGCATCGATGGTTTCGGCATCGCTATAGGGGGTCAGCAGAATCTCGGATTCATAGACGACCTCGCGCTCGATGACGACATAACGCGCGTCGCGCTGCTCCAACTTCAGCAGCGAAAAGGCGAGATGCGAGGTAGACGAACCGATGTCCACGCCTACGCTCGACAACTGGATCTCGTCCTCCTCGACGAGGCTGCGCCCCGCGCTGGAGAAAAAGATGCGCCCCCCGGCTTCGCCGCTCATCTAATTATTCGGCGAACGAATATTTGGTGCCGGGTTCGTAGAATTTGTCTTCCATCCGGTTCTCGGCACCTTCGCGCTTCAGCGTTTCGGCATATTCCTTGCGCAGGAACGGATCTTCCATCCAGTACGGGATGGCGGTGCCGCCGTCGGGCAAATCGATTGCGCCGTAATCGGTGTGCTTCTCTCCCGGCACGCCTGCTTCGCGGCCCGGCGCATGCGGGCCGAACCACGCGGTCAGGCGGAACGGTTCCTTGGAAACACCGAAATGCTGGTGGTACCAACGGTTGCCGCCGGGGGCGGCGGTCACCAAGCCGACCGGTTCGTAATCGAGGCGGCGGACCTGATCGGCCTTGCCGTCCTTCCACGGTGTCGGACCCAGATGTTCCGGCCAGGTATAGGTATAACCTTTCCCCCTCAGGCAGATCAGCACGGCGGCCGAGGTATGGGCGTGGGCTTTCGAATAGCGCCCGTTCTCATGCTGGGCGATCCACAGATAGAAGGTGTTCTCCGTCATATACGGCTCGATGCGGCGATAGCCGGGCGATCGGCGGTTATCGAGCGGCAGTTCGCAATTGACGATATCGGGGATCAGGTTGGTGCGCCGCATGGCGAGGCCGCGCACCGGATCGGGCTCGATATCCTCGTTGGGCTTGTAGAAATCGTCCGCGCCCGAGAAGCGGTCGCGGAACTGATAGGTGTTATTGAACACCGCATCCACGCTGTTCAGCGCATTCATCACATTGGGTGCGGTGGTGCCACACAGCAGCAGCGCCGGTGAGGAGGTCGCATTGACGATGCGATGATAGGCGTTCAAGGGGATCAAGAAGAGCGAACCCTTCTGCCATTCGAAGATGTAGCGCTTCTTGTCGCCTTCGAGCCAGACTTCGGTTGTGCCGCGCCCTTCGACGACGAAGCAGATCTTCTCGAACATGTGCTTTTCGACGTTGAGTGCTCCGGCACCCGGCACCTCGACGACGTAGCCTCCCCATTTACCTTCGGTGCCCCAAAGCTGGATATAGCTGCCCTGGCCGCCCAGGCGCTTCCAGGGCTTGAGCGGCAGGTTCTGCACCTTGCTGACGCCGATATCACGGAAGATCGGAATACCTTCCGACTGCATGAACAGGTCGTAGCGTGACGGCGGACGGGCAAACTTGCCGTAGCCCGCTTTCTGGTTGGCGCCGGGTTCGTGCCAGTGGGTCTGATCGCCGAGATCGTGTGGCATGAGCGAAGCTGACTCCCATGAGATTTTCAGGGATCATATCCTTCGTCCGGCATGGCGAAAAGTCGCAGATCAGACCGTTGCAGGTGGTCGCGACCCGCGGCACCATGGGCGGGATCCTAGGGGGCAGCCTTGCCGTTTCGCCGTATCCTGTTCGTGCTCGTATCGACGCCGGCACTCAGACATATTTTCGAAACCGTGGCATGTCTGGGGCCGGTCGATTTCGAGTTTTGCTTCATCGACGATCCTGCAGATCCTGGGCCCTGCAATCTCAGGCTTCATGCCGCCGTTCGCCGCTTCTGTCCCGATCTCGTGGTCCTCGTGCCGACGATCGTGGCGTTCGATCAGATGCCGACGCGAGGTTATCTGGACAACCTGCGGCACGAGTTGCATGTGCCGGTCGTCCAGCTTTTTACCGACCTCGCGAAACCTGTCTGGCAGGAACTCGCGCCCAAGCTCGTGGTCGCGGCCGATCTTGCCGTTTCAATCGTCGGAAACGGCTCGGCGACGGTCGATCGTTCCACGCGGCCCGATATCGAATGGCTGGAACTGTGGACTCCGGCTCTGCCGCCAACGCCGCTGAACGCCGTGCGCGATATCGATCTCAGCATGCTCGGATCGTTCAAGGACTTTCCCCATAGGGTCGAAGCGATCGAGCGCTTGCAGCGAGACGGCATTTCGATCGTAACCGGCGGCGGGCAGGAAAGCGGCTATTCGATGGACATCACGGACTATTTCCGCACGATGCAGCGCTCCAAGATGGTGCTCAACTTTTCACGGCTTGGCGTACGCAATGTCACGGCAGATGGTTTCGTGCACGGCCTCAAGGGGCGGGTGACGGAAGCGATAGCTTGTGGTGCCCTCCTTCTTGAGTCCGAGAATAAGGTGACGCCGCGTTATTTTTCACCGAATGAGGACTACGTTCCTTTCGGCGATCTCGACGATCTTATCGCCAAGATTCGCTTTTACGCCGCCAATGAGGACAAGGCCCGGTCGATCGCGGAACATGGACATCGGACGTTCATCGAACGTTACACCGCCAAGATATTCTGGACCCGTGTGCTGGAGGCCGCGGCCCGGGCCGCGGAACGTCTCGCGCAACCTCATCATTGATATGGATAGGCATTGGCCCTTGGACGCTCTGGTGCCACCTGATGCCGATATGCCAAAAACTTCGCGGAAGGAATTGCAGGTTCCGTGAACATCGTTACGATTTCCGGCGCCGGGCATAGGCGCGGCTTCGGCGTCCCCGGCGGCGGTCGCGAGGGTCGTCTTCGATCTCCTTCGCTAATGGTCTCATTAGGATACGTACATATGTTCAGAGGATTAGGCACATCGGTGGCGGCTCTGGCCGCTTTTGTTTTGTCGGCACACGCCGCGGAAGCGCAAAAATCGCGCGATACGCTGCGCTTCGCCACGGACCGGCCGATCACCATCGTCGATGAATATCTGGACGTGCTGCCCGAACTCGCGTTCCTGGGCGAGGCGGTCTACGACGCGCTGATCGTCGAGGACGAAGCGAACAAGGCCTTTGCGCCGCTGCTGGCGAAGGCTTGGAAGCGGATCGATGACCGCACGGTGGAATTTCAGCTCCGCGACGACGTCACCTGGCAGGACGGTGAGAAGTTCGATGCCGACGATGTCGTCTATACTTACAGCTATCTTGTCGATCCCGACGTCAAATTGCGCCTCAAGCCGGCCTGGACTTGGATCGAAAAGGTGGAAAAGACCGGTCCTTACACCGTGCGTATCATCGCCAAGCGGCCGACGCCTTATGATCTCGCCCGTATCGCGCGTACGCAGATCTATCCGCAGCACGTACATGGCCCGCTTGCCGACAAACGCGAATTCGGCCTGAAGCCGGTCGGCACCGGTCCGTACCGCATTCTTCAGGTTGATAAGAACAAGGGTCTGATCGCCGAACGTTTCAAGCCTTATAACCTGGGCGGCGTGGGCAAGCCGACGCCGACCATCGGCCGCTTCGAATTCCGCCCCGTGCCGGATGCCAGCACGCAGGTCGCCGAATTCGTCACCGGCAACCTCGATCTGATGCGCGCGGATTCCCCCGATCAGGCGCGTGACCTTGCGCAAAAGCCCGGCGTGGTGAAGACCGTGCGCAACGTCGCCTCGATCATCTACGTGCTGATGGACATGAAGGGCCGTTCGGGCAACAAGGCGCTCACCGAACCCAAGGTGCGTGACGCCATCATGAAGGCGATCGACAAGCGCCCGTTCCCGATCCTTGTTGGGTCCGATGGCTCGAACGTCGGCTTCCCCGAGGCGCTATGCAATCGCGTGCATTTCGGCTGCGACTATTCGCGTCCGTTGCCGCAATACGACCTTGCCGAGGCGAAGCGCCTGATGGCCGAGGCCGGTTATGCGCAGGGCTTCAACATGACTATCACGGCGGTCGAAAGCCCGATGATCGAAATCGCCCAGGTGATCGCAAGCCAACTCAAGGCCATCAACATCAATGCGTCCGTCGGGCGCGACACCTTTAGTTCCTATCGTGACAAGCAACGCGATGGGAAGATTGAGTTTCTGGTCCAGACCTACGGCGGCAGCGGCCTGTCGGACGTCTCGCAGATCCTGGACTTCTATTTCAGCAAAGGCCCGCGTGATTTCCACGGCCGCGCGGATTGGAGCGCTGCGGTCAATGCGGCCAACGGGGAAATGGACGAGACGAAGCGCAAGGCTATCGTGCGCGATCTGATGGATCAGGTGACGGACAGCCGCTACATGATCCCGATCTCGCCCTATCCGAAGATCTGGATTCACACTTCGGATGTTCAGGTGAAGGAAACCGGCCGCTTCTTCTTCGGCTACGGCATCACCATGAGCGAGATTTCGTGGAAGAAGTAATCTAACGCGGCGCGACCGTGGGCAAAGTCGCAGGAAACGCCCACGGTCGTTCGCGCTTTACGCGCTCGTGGAAAGTGTCGATCTCGCTCATGCGTGACAGGGTGAGGCCGATCTCGTCCACGCCCTGCAGGAGGCCTTGACGGCGGAACTCCGGCAGACGGAAGGCAAGCTCGTAACCCGACGGTGCGGTGACGCGATTGTTTTCCAAATCGACGCCGAACAATGCATTGGGCGCGCCGGGTGCCGCTTCGTCCATGAGGCGGTTCACGGCGGCGGTGTCGAAAACAAGCGGCAAGACGCCGTGCTTGAAGCAATTGTTGTAGAAGATCTCGCCGAAGCTCGGCGCGATGACCACCCTGATCCCGAAATCCAACAGATAAAGAACGGCGGTTTCGCGCGACGAACCGCAGCCGAAATTGGCGCCTGCCAGCAGCACCTTGGCATCGCGGAAGCCTGGCTTGTTGAGGATGAAGTCCGGCAATTCGTTGTCCTGCGCGTCGAAGCGCAGACGCGCGAACAGGTTCATCGGCTGGCGGCCCGCACCGAAGGTATCGAAGGAGCGTTTTTGGCCGATCTGCGATTGGCGCATGCCGGGCGCGATCATGTTGGTATCGATATTGTCGATGGGCAGGGGTGCTGCGGCACCGAAGATTGTCGTGAATTTTTCTGCCATCACGAGGCCTTGCTGAATTGTCGCAGATCGGTGATGCAGCCCGCGATGGCGCAGGCGGCAGCGGCGGCGGGGCTTGCAAGATGCGTGCGGCTGCCCGGACCCTGGCGTCCGGCGAAGTTGCGGTTGGAGGTGGAAACGACGCGCGTTCCCGCCGTTACCACTTCGCGGAACTGGTTGCCGGCGCCACCGCACATGGAACAGCCGGGGGAGCCCCAGAAAAAACCGGCATCCAGGAACACGCGATCGAGCCCTTCGTCCTCGGCCTGGCGTTTGACCTCGATCGAGCCCGGCACGATCCAGGCCGTCACGCCGGATGCGACTTTGCGTCCTTGCGCGATCCTTGCTGCGGCGCGCAGGTCACCGATGCGGCTATTAGCGCATGACCCGATGAAGACCCAGTCGATCGGTATTCCCGCGATGGGGGCCTTGGCCTCCAGTCCCATATAGGCGAAGGCCTCGCTCATCGCGCGGGCCCGCTCCGCGTCCGTTTCCGCATCGGGATCGGGCAGGCACGCGCCGATGCCGATCACATCCTGGGGCGAATTGCCCCATGTCACCTGAGGTTCGATCCCGGTCACGTCGATCGTGATATCCTTGTCGAAGACGGCGTGCGCGTCGCTCGCCAGCGTACGCCAATAGGCGCAGGCATCATCCCAGGCCGTACCCTTGGGGGCGTGCGGCCGGCCCTTGAGATAGGCGAGCGTCGTCTCGTCGGGCGCGATGATGGCGTAGCGTGCGCCCATTTCGACCGCCAGATTGCACAGCGTGAAGCGCGCTTCCATAGGCAATGCCTCGACGACGGGGCCTGCGAATTCGACCGCGTGACCGGAGCCACCCGCCACACCGAGTTGGCCGATGGTGTGGAGGATCAGGTCCATGCCCGAGATCGAAGGCGGCAATGTGCCGACAAAACGCACGCGCATGTTCTTCGGCTTGCGCTGGATGCTGGTCTGGGTTGCCAGTACGTGCTGGAATTCGGACGAGCCGGTGCCCCACGCGATGGCGCCGAGTGCGCCGACGGTGGGCGTGTGACTGTCGCCGCAGGCGAGCGTCGATCCCGGCAGTGCTATGCCCAGTTCGGGCGTCACGACATGCACGATGCCATGTCCTTCCTGGCCGACATCGAAGACGTGGAACCCGTAGCGCTCTCCATATTCGCGCAGGCTCTTCGCGAATGGATTGTCGCGTTCCTGCGGATCGTCGGCGACGCCCGCGAGGCTCGCCACCGTGTGGTCGACCGTGCCGAACGTGAGTTCGGGATGGCGGACCTGAAGGCCGCGTTCCTTGAATGTGAGAAATCCCTGCGCGCCCAGGTCGTTGACGACATTGCGATCAACGAACAGCAGCGCGTAATCGCCATCCAGTTCGCGAACAGCATGCGCGTTCCAGATTTTCTGGAATAGGGTTAATGGACGGGTCATGAGGCCGATAGTAATATGACCCGCAAAGAGAAATAGGAAGACTCCATGGACGACGTGCAGCGCGATCCGCAATTTGAATTCCATCGCCGCCTGTCGGAAGAGGATCTGGCCGCCCTATGGGTGGCGCGCCGCGGCGTCGATCTGTCGCGGCCGCGCTCGGATGCGAAACCGAAGGTGTGGGCCTACGATTCCGTGCGCCCGCGCATCATGGAGGCGGGATCGCTTGTCACTGCCGAGGATGCATTCCGTCGCGTAATCGTTCTCGAAAATCCCGCCTATGGTGGCGAGATGCGCGTGACCAATACGCTATATGCCGGCCTTCAACTCGTCCTGCCCGGCGAAATCGCGCCGTGTCATCGCCACACGCAGACGGCGATCCGATTCGTCATCGAGGGCGAGGGTGCCTATACCAGCGTCGATGGCGAACGCACGGCACTCCATCCTGGCGATTTCGTGGTCACACCGGCCTGGAGCTGGCATGATCACGGCAACCAGGGCGACGGGCCGGTGATCTGGCTCGATTGCCTCGATACCCCGTTGGTCGGGTTTCTCGACACTGCGTTCCGCGAAACCTATCCCGATCTCACCTATCCGGTACTGCGCCCGCAGGACGATGCCCAGGCACGTTACGGCGCCAACATGCTGCCGGTTGGTTTCATTTCGACCCGCCAAGACTCGGCTCGCATGGCCTCGCCGGTGATGAATTATTCCTACAAGGCGTCACGCGCGGCCCTTGCCCAATTGGCCAAAACCTCGCCCGTCGATCCGTGCGACGGCCTGCGCATGCGTTATTCCGATCCCGCCACGGGCGGATGGCCGACGCCGACCATGGGCGCTTTCCTGCAATACCTGCCGCGCGGTTTCAGCGGCGCCGAAGCGCGCATGACCGACAGCACGGTCTACGTCGCGGTCGAGGGGCGTGGGTGCACCATCGTGGATGGCACCGCGTTATCCTGGGGGCCGCGTGACGTGTTCGTCGTGCCGGGCTGGCTGCCCTACCGCCATGAAGCGTCGGATGATGCCGTTCTGTTCAGCCTGTCGGACCGCCCGGTCCAGCAGGCGCTCGGCCTCTGGCGGGAGGATAAGGGCCGCTAGTTGGCGGCGTAGTATTCCTTATACCAGGCGATGAAGTTCTTCACGCCGACCTCGACCGGTGTCGTCGGCCGCCAATCGATGACCGACTGAAGATCGGTGACGTCGGCCGATGTCGCCTGTACGTCGCCCGCCTGCATCGGCAGATATTCCTTGATCGCCTTGCGGTCGAGGTTCTGCTCGATCAGTTCGATGTAGCGTTCCAGCGGCACGGTTTCCTGCGAACCCAGATTGAGCACGCGGAACGGCGCGACCGGGCTGAGCCCCGGGGTCAGGCCACCTTCGGCCGGAACCGGTGTGGGCGGGCACGGCACCAGGCGCAGGATGCATTCGACGATGTCGTCCACGTAGGTGAAGGCGCGGCGCATATTGCCGTTGTTGAACACTTTGATCGGCTTGCCCTGGCGGATCGCGTCGGTGAACAGGAACAGCGCCATATCGGGCCGGCCCCACGGGCCATAGACCGTAAAGAATCGCAGGCAGGTCGACGCTACGCCGAACAGGTGTGCGTAGGTATGGACCATCAACTCGCCCGCGCGCTTGGTCGCGGCATACAGGCTGATCGGATGGTCGACGGGATCGCGCGTCGAAAACGGCAGCTTGGTATTGATGCCGTAGACCGAGCTGGACGAGGCGAACAGCAGATGCTCGGTCCCGGCGTGGCGACATCCCTCCAGCACGTTGCCGAGGCCCACCAGGTTGCTGTCGATGTAGCTCTGCGGCGCTTCGATGCTGTAGCGCACGCCTGCCTGCGCGGCCAGGTGGACGACGACCCTGGGCTTATGCGTCTCGAACAGCTTCTGCATGCCGGCCCGGTCTTCCAGGTCCATGCGCACGTCGGTGAAGCCCTTGAATTTCTCCAGGCGCTTGAGCCGGGCTTCTTTGAGCCGAACGTCGTAATACGGGGTGAGGTTGTCGAGTCCGACGACCTGTTGGCCGGATTCCAATAGACGCAAAGCGAGGTGGTTGCCGATAAAACCGGCGGTGCCTGTTACGAGGATTGTCATACGAAAAGACTGTCTCCGGAACCCGATATCGGGTCAACGTGGCCGAGGCTGTCCGGCCTGAAGCAAATTTTGGACGCAATCGTCAGCCGTGCGGACGTCACCGAAACTTTGCCAGACCGAAGTCAGCCCCACAATGTGGTCCTCATCATAACGGGCGGCGCAGGCATCGGAAACCATGACGACGCGGTAGTCGAGCATCATCGCGTCACGTGCGCTGGTTTCGCAGCAGAAATTGGTCACGGTCCCGGCGATCAGCAGGTTTTCGATGCCGATGGATTGCAGACGATCGTGAAGATCCGATGAACCCTGGATAAAGGCACTGAACCGGCGTTTATGGGTCACGATGTCGCCTGGTTCGACCCGCAGGTCCTTGTAGATCTTCACCCCATCGCTGCCTGCCACGCAGCCATGCTTATGGGCGTCGCGCTTGGTGGGCGAGAAGAAATAGTCGTGGTAGATCGGCCATTTGCTGGGGGCGTCGGCAGTGTCGGCCAATTCCATCTGGACCCAGGCGACATGCCCGCCCTTGGCCCGTAGTGCGGCGGCCAGGCGGTTGATGTTGGGGCAGATGCTCCTGGCCGAATCCACGTCGGCGACGAAGAAGTTCTGCATGTCGATGACCACCAGAGCGGTCTTGGCGGCATCGAACGAGTCGAATACGTGCAGCCGTCCGCGCTTGGCCATGATGCGTTCGATGACGTAGGCCGGTATCTCGACGGTATGGGGCATCGGTTCCTCGCGGCGCTGGATTGGCTGCGGGCAGAACCCTGTTGCATCGCCACCGTGAAGGCAACAGGATTCGCCCGGAATAGCCCCAAAGAAGCGGTGGCCGGCGTTGACCCTTTATCAGGTAACCTGATATATGTGGCAGCGGCTCAGATAACGATAAGCAGGGACGATATGGATCTTTCTTACGATACCGAGCAGACCATCCTGCGCGACAGCGCCGAGAAATTTCTCTCAGGGCGCTACGATTACAGGTTTTTCCAGAAAACCGCCGGCAGCGAGACGGGCTGGAACGCGGACATCTGGGCGGATTTCGCGGAGCTTGGCTGGCTCGGCCTGCCTTTTGCGGAAGAGGACGGCGGCTTTGGCGCCGGCGCGGTCGAGATCGCGATCCTGATGGAAGCATTCGGCAAGTCCCTGGTGCTCGAACCCTATCTTGCGACCATCGTGCTGGGTGGCGGCATTGTCGCGAAACTCGGCTCGGCCGAACAACGCCAGGCGATCCTGGGCCCGGTGATCGAAGGCAAATCGCGCCTCGCCTTCGCGGTCGACGACAAGGATGCGCCGGTCGCGGCGAAAAGGTCGGGTAGCGGTTTCACGCTGTCGGGGGCGAAGAAAACGGTGCTGAGCGCACCCATGGCGGACACGATCCTGGTCTCGGCCAGGATCGGCAGAGGTTCCGGTGTTTTTGCGATTCCCGCGACAGCGCCTGGGTTGAACCTGCGCGGCTACCGCACGGTGGATGGTGGGCGCGCGGCCGACATCGAATTCGCCGACATCGCGTTGCCGGCGTCCGCGCTGCTGGGCGGCAACGAGGATGCGGACGCTGGAATCGAGGAAACCATCCATCGCGCCATCGCGGCCTTGTCGTCGGATGCGGTGGGCGCCATGTCTGCTTTGGTCGCCGCCACGGTCGAATACACCAAGACGCGCGTGCAGTTCGGTCAGCCCATCGCCAAGTTCCAGGTGCTGCAGCACCGTATGGTCGGCATGAAGGTGAAGGAGGAAGAAGCGCGCGCCTCATGCCTGTTCGCGACCTTGAGCCTCGACGGTCCGGCGGATCGGCGCACCCGTGCGGTTTCGGGCGCGAAGGCCAAGATCGGCCGGGCGTCGCGCTCGGTCGCGCAGGAAGCGATCCAGTTGCATGGCGCCATCGGCACGACCGACGAATTGTCGGTCGGCGGTTACGCCAAGCGTCTGCTCGCCTATGAGATGGTGTTCGGCACCACGCGCGAACATCTGCGCCGCTACGGTGCGATCATTGCAGATCCCGAAATTGCCTCGCAGGGCCTGTTGCTGTCGGCGGCACAATAGAAAGGAGCACGGTTATGGATTTGAATATCGCTCCCGCCGATCTCGCCTTCCGCGATGAGGTCCGCGCATTTCTCGAGGCCAACGTCAGCACGGACATCCAGCGCGCCGTCGAACTGACCACGGCTTTCATCACCGATCCGGACATCTCCATCGATTTCCATCGCGCACTTCACGAGAAGGGTTGGTCGGTCTTCAACTGGCCCAAGGAATACGGCGGTACCGGCTGGTCCGCCGTGCAGCGCTATATCTTCGATACCGAATGCGCGCGCTATAACGCGCCCATGTACAACGGCGCGGGACGCGCCATGCTGGCCCCGGTGCTGATGAAATTCGGCCGCCAGGACCAGAAGGATTTCTATCTGCCGCGCATCGCTGCGGGCGAGGATCATTGGGCCCAAGGTTACTCCGAACCGGGCGCCGGCTCCGATCTCGCCTCGCTCAAGACCAAGGCGGAACCGGACGGCGACGACTACATCGTCAACGGCCAGAAGATCTGGACGACGCAGGCGCATAAATCCAACCGCATCTTCGCGCTGGTGCGCACCTCCAACGAGGGCAAGCGTCAGGAAGGGATCACCTTCCTGCTGATCGATCTCGACAGCCCGGGCATCACCATCCGTCCGATCCATGGCAACGGCGGCGATCACGAATTCAACGAGGTCTTCTTCGACAACGTGCGCGTGCCGAAATCCAATCGCGTCGGTGACGAGAACAAGGGCTGGGACTGCGCCAAGTATCTGCTGGAATTCGAACGCGGCGGCAGTCTGGCCGCCGGGCGCGTGCGTGCGCAGTTCACCCGCCTGGTCAACAAGATCAGGGCGCGCTGTCCCGACGATCCGGATGTGTTCGCCCGCATGGCGGAGTTGGGAACCGATCTGGATGCGATGGAGATGATCGACATCTCCATCCTGTCGGCGCTGCAATCGGGCGGCAATCCGGGCCCGATCTCGTCGTTGGTCAAGATGCGCTGGAGCCAGGTCCGCCAGCAGATCGCGGAGCTCGCCATGGATGCGATCGGCGAGGATGCGATGAAGTGGGCGGTCGAGCGGCCATTGTACGAGACCTTGCAACTCCCGGCCGAGGAAGAGGATCTGCTGACCGCCGCACCACGATATCTTAACTATCGGGCCTATACGATCTTCGGCGGGTCGACGGAAATCCAGACGACGATCCTGGCGAAATCCATGCTCGGACTGTAGATGCCGATACCGCGTACCGAAGAAGTAGGTAATCCGTCCGCACTCGCGATCGACGCCGACGATTTGGTACTACACCAACTGCCTCTCACCTATCGCCGGCGCAAGACCTTCGCGCAGGCGTTTGCAAGCCGCGTCAATCAGATGGCGGAGCTGCTGGGCGCTGGTCCGTTCGATCCGACAGCCGGTGCCGACCTCGCCGCTCCGCTGCACGAGATGGGATATGCCCGGGCGGGATCGCTGCTGTCGTCTGATCAGGTCAAGGATCTGCTGGCTTATTTCGCCGACCGGCCATGTTTCAACGCGCATGTGGTTGCGCGAAGCGATCAAGTGGAATCGCGCCCCGATGATCTGGCGGGACGCTCGCACTTTGGATCATACCGCGCGCACGATGTGATCTGTGCGCCGCATATCCTGGAACTCGCCAACAACCCGCGCATCCTTGATGCGGTCGGCAATTACCTGGGCTGCGTGCCGAGCCTCTATTCGATGAACGCCTGGTGGTCGTTCCCGCGGCCCGAATTCGGCACCGGCATCACGCAGAACTTCCATCGTGACGGTGACGATTATAAGAATTGCGTCCTCTTCCTCTATCTTACCGACACATTCGCGGACGGCTGCCACGAATACATCCGCTACAGCCATGACCCGGATGGGCTCTCGCACAATATGGGCCGGCGCGGCCGCTTCACGGTGGAGATTGCCGACGGCGAGAAGATCGCCGTCTCCGAAGGGCTCGACGAATTGTTCGAGGGTACGGGCTACGGGCGCGACGATATCTACCACACCTTGTTCAACGAACTCGTCGAGCCGATCACGGGTGCGGCGGGCGACGGCTTCTTCACCGATCCGGACGGGCTTCATCGCGCGACCCATCCGATGCACAAGCGTCGTCTGATCGTTTGGCTGCGCTACGGCATGCACCGCAATTGCGCCTATGTGCGCGATCTGATCCAGCCGCTCGACCGCGCGTGCGTCGCAGGCCGGTTGCCCGATACGCCGCACGCACGCTTCGTGAACCGGCTGGTTGTTTCGCCGGACTGAGCGTTACTCGGCGGCTTTTGGCGCTTCGTAGTTCGGAAACAGATTGCCCGTCGCGGTGCGCTGCGCCGATCCCTGGAAAAAGGTGAGGAACTTCGCGCCGTTCGGCAGCTGCACCGTGTGCTTGCTGTGATAGGGGCGCCAGACAAAGTTGCCGGCCGTGCACTGGCCCTCGACCTCATCCATCGATCCTTCGAGCACGAAGGTGAATTCGGCGCCGGTATGGATGTGTTCGGGAATCATCGCGCCCGGCTGCGCCCAGAAGAGATACACGCTCTCCTTCTTCGCATCGTCCTTGTAGAGGCACTTGAGCTTCATGCCCGGCGCGAAGTCGGTCCACTCCATGCCTTCGACGTCGACGAAGCGCGACAGGTCGGGCGCCAGTCCGTTATGGGCGGGATAGTTGGGGGTGATGCCAGCCATGTCGGCCTCCAGTTTTGATGATGATTTGTGATCATCATACCGAGCCCGATGAGGCTCTGAAATTAGAATTAATTTAGAATTCCGTCTGCTGGGATACGGCCCGGCTTCTTGTGGCGATAGCGCCCTTCTGGTGAAATCCAGGCGTCAAGAACGAACGCACGGGAGGCGTCGCACATGGTCGATATCAAGGAACTCTATACCGGCATCCTGACGGGGCTTCACGCCGAGCCGCCGCTCAAGACCATGGACAAGAAGCTGGTGATTTACGCGGCACCTACCGGCTCTTTCACCAATCGCCAACAGAACCCGTTGCAGCCCTATACGATGGAAGAGAACGTCAAGGCCGCCATCGACGCCTACAAGGCGGGTGCGGCTGTGTGGCATGTGCATGCACGCGAGAAGGACGGCATCCCGAGCAAGGACCCCTATGTGGTCAAGGAAACCATCGACCGCGTGCTCGACAAATGCCCCGACATCGTGACCTCGGTGCTGCCCTATGCCGATTACACGAAGCAGGGTGCGGAACAGGTGAAGCCGACCGTCGATGTGCTCACCGCCGCCGGTCCGCAATACATGCAGTCCGCCGTGCTGCTGATCATGTCGATGACGTTTTCGGAGAAATTCACCTACGTGATCACCGAACCGCTGCTGCGTGAGACGGTGGAATATCTGGAATCGCACGGTGTGCGTCCTGAATTCCAGGGCCATGCCTATTCGGGACTGAAGGATGTGAAGGATTGGCTGATCGACAAGGGTATCGTGAAGAACCCGCCGCTGATGAATATCATGGCGGGCTTTCACGGCTTCAGCCATGCCTCGCCGCTCGAGCCCGATCCGTGGAACTACATCTACCTGATGACCATGATGCAGACCCTGTCGCCTCAATGGACGCGGGGCGTCTGCGCGGGCGGGCGCAACTGGCTGCCCTTCACCGTGCTCGCCATCATGCTGGGCTTCGACATGGTGCGCGTCGGCATGGAGGATTCGGTCTATCTCTATCCGCACAAGGACCAGAAGATCCAGACGACGGCCGAGGCCGTGAAGATCGTCGCCGATATCGCACGCGCCCTGGGGCGCGAGGTCGCAACACCGGAAGAGGCGCGCCAGATTCTGGGCATCAACCCCGCGGTGCGCGAGGCCGTGCGTACCCGTCCGATCCGCGCCGCCGAATAAGCGCCAACAGACAATGACACCCGGCAAGATTCGTCTGCGGGAAATTCCCGCAGACGCCATGACGGCGGAACAGAAAGCCGCCGCCGCGCGCATCTCGGCCATGATCCACGGCCTGCATGGGCCTTACGCGGTATGGATCCAACGGCCCAACTTGGCCGAGGCCATGCTGGGAGTACTGCGCGCCATCCGCGACGACGGCGTGTTGCCGCGCCGGATGCGCATGATGGCCACCATCACGATGATCCGTCATTGGGGGGCGGACTATGCCTGGGGCGTCAACAAACCCTTGGCTTTAGACGCCGGAGTGCCGGAATCGGTTGTCGAAGCCGTTGAAAACCGGCAAAAGCCTTTCTTTAACGATGCGAACGACGAACTCGCCTACACGGTAGCCGTTGAATTGCTCAACGAACGCAAGCTCAGCGACGAGACATTCGATCGGGCGCAATCGGTTTTGGGTGACGAACAGTTGACCGAATTGGTCAGCACGGTTGGATATTTCTCGGCGGTCGCGCTCACCGTGGTCGCCTATGACATAAAGGCTCGGACGTACTCATGACATTATTGGCAGTGGATATCGGCGGCACCTTCACCGACTTGATGGCGTTCGACGCCAAGAACCAGACATTTTACCAAGCCAAGAGTCTCACCACACCGCACGATCTCGCCCAGGGCATCATCGACTGCATCAACAAGTCCGGCATGACGGTCGGCGAGGCGCAGGATCTGATCCATGGCACGACCCAGGCGATCAATACGCTGATCGAGCGCAAGGGCGCCAAGACCGCGCTGCTGGTGACCAAGGGTACGCGCGACGTCTACGCCATCGGGCGCGGCAATCGGCCCGAATCCTATAATCTGCATTTCCACAAGCACCGTCCGCTCGTGCAACGCCGCGCGATCTTCGAGGTCGAGGAGCGCATGCTGGCCACCGGCGAGGTGCATGTTCCGCTGAATACCCGTCAGGTCGAGGACATCTGCGCGGAGCTCAAGGCCGATGGGGTTGAGGCGATCGCGGTGTGTTTCCTGCATGCCTATGCCTATCCCGATCACGAACGCGCGGTGGGCGACATCATCAAGACGAAGCTGCCGGGCATGTATGTCTCGCTGTCGCACGAGATCCTGCGCGAATACCGCGAATACGAACGCACCTCGACGACCGTGGTGAATTCCTATGTCGGTCCGCGCATGAGCGGCTACGTGCACAACCTGTCTAAGCGCCTCACCGATATCGGCTTCAAGGGCGATCTCGCCATCATGCAGTCGAACGGCGGCGTGATGAGCCCCGACGTCGCGGTGCAGAAGCCGGTGACCATGATGGAATCGGGTCCCGTCGGCGGCATCATCGCGGGTGCCGAGATCGGCCGGGCCTTGGGTTACGAGAACGTCATCTCTTTCGACATGGGCGGCACCACCGCGAAGGCGAGCCTAATCCGCGAAGGCCAGGCGACGATGGCCGAAGGCTACTACGTCGGCGGTTACGCGAGCGGCGATCCCGTCATGGCGCCGGTGGTCGACGTGGTCGAGGTCGGTGCAGGCGGCGGATCGATCGCGTGGATCGACGAGGTGGGCGCGCTCAAAGTCGGCCCGCAATCCTCCAGCGCCGATCCGGGTCCGATCTGTTACGGGCGCGGCGGCAAGGAACCGACCATCACGGACGCCAACGTCATCCTGGGCCGTGTCGGTGCGAAGGACTTCCTGGGCGGCGAGATGCTGCTCGATCTCGACGGCGCGATCAAAGGCACGCAGGAATTGCTGGGCGACAAGCTCGGCATGCAGGCGCGCGCGGTATCGCGGGCCATCATCCAGATCGCGGTGACCAAGATGTCGCTCGCCGTGCGCGAAGTTTCGGTCGAGAAGGGTTACGATCCACGCGATTTCGCCATGGTCGCTTCGGGCGGCGCGGGTCCGTTGCACGCCGTCCTGATCGCCAAGGAACTACACATCCCGACCGTGATCATCCCGCGCTTTCCGGCGCACTTCTCCGCACTCGGCATGCTGATGGCGGACGAGCGCCAGGATTTCATCCGCACCAAGCTTGCGCTACTGGATGAGGTCGATTTCAAGGAACTGGTGAAGATCCACGCCGAGACGGTCGAGCAGGCCAAGCGCGACCTGAAGCTCACCGACAAGGTCGAGTTCCAGATCAATCTGGACCTGCGCTATGTCGGCCAGGAATTCACGCTGTCGGTCCCGGTCGATCTGAAGAAGATCGAGGCAGGCGATGCCGCCGGCATCCGCAAGGATTTCGACGAGCTGCACGAGCACCGCTACGCGCACCATGCCGCCGATGAAGCCGTTGAAATGGTGAACTACCGTCTCGTCGCTCTGGGCCGCCGCCCGACGCTGAGCCTGCCTAAGGTGACCGGCAGCCTCGGCGGTGCGGTCGCGAAGGAGCCGGCGCGCCGTGACGTCTATTTCGACGATGCCGAGACGGCGGTGGATGCCCTGGTTTACGACCGTGGCTCGATGAAGGCGGGCGACAAGGTCGTCGGGCCTGCGCTGATCCAGGAATATGCCTCGACCACGGTGATGTTCGAGGGAGACACCTGCACCGTGGCCGACACGGGCGAGCTCATCATCTCGGTGAAAGCGGGCAGCTAAACGCCTCTGCCGTTCGACGCCGAGCCGACAGTAACGACCTGCCCATATGAGGGCTGGTCGTAACGATAATATGACGGAGGCTGAGCGGACACGATGGCGACGGGGAACGGCGGCGTAGCCGACAAGATCCTCTTGGGGAATGTGATCACGCTCGATCCATCCTCAAGCCGGGGCGAAGCGATCGCGCTTAGTGGCGGCCGGATTCTCGCCGTTGGCCGCCGCGACGACATTCTGAAATTGAAGACGCGTGCAACCGAGGTCGAGGATTTCGGCAGCGCGACGATCATGCCGGGATTCAACGATGCGCACGCGCACCTGACGGCGGTCGGTCTGAAGACGTTGCGCCCGACCCTCCAAGGTTCGTGTTCGATCGCCGATGTGCTGGATCGTGTCCGCCGTATCGCAGCGGATACGCCCAAGGGCGAATGGATCGTCACCATGCCGGTGGGCGAGCCACCTTATTATTTCGAAGGCCCGTCCATTCTGGCGGAAAAGCGCATGCCCAACCGTCATGAGCTGGACCAGGCCGCGCCCGATCATCCCGTCTATCTGTCGATGGCGGGCGGCTATTGGGGCCAGATGCCGTTGTATGCGTCGATGAACAGCAGGGGACTGGCCCTGAACGGGATCGATCGCAATTCGGCGCCGCGCGCGGCCGGGGTGCAGATCGAGCATGATGCCAATGGCGAGCCGACGGGTATCTTCATCGAGAAGAATTTCGCCAGCGTCACTGATCTCGACCTTCTGAAGAACGTGCCGCATTTCGCGCCCGACGATCGGGTCACGGCACTCCGTCGCGCGATGAAGCTCGTTCATTCCAAAGGGACTACCAGCGTCTATGAGGGCCATGGCAGCGTTCCCGATGTCATCGCGGCATTCCGCGCCCTTCGCGAAGCGGGCGAACTGACGGTACGGACCGCGCTTGTCGTCGCGGCGACATGGAATGGGTTCGAAGATGCCGAGATCTGCATGCGCGATCACCTCGCCTATGCGGGAGGCAACGGCATCGGCGACGACATGCTGCGGATATCCGGCGTGTTCCTGCCGAGCTACGGCAATACGAAGAACAATCATCTGTATGACGACAACCGGGCCAATCTCGGCTGGAGCGACTATAATCGCGCCGTCAATGATATCGGTGAGTTCGAACGACTGTGCCGCGTCGCCCATCGCCACAATCTGCGGGTTCACACGGTCGTGTCGGATCGTTTGCACGACGTGGCACCGGCTCTCACACGTCTGGCGCGCGACTGTCCGCTGGCAGGTCGGCGCTGGGTCATGGAACACGTCAGCAAGGCGTCGATGGTGGATCTTGTTAGCCTGAGCAAGCTTGGTGTGGGCGTGACTCTGATTCCGGCCAACTACGTCTGGAAGACCGGCCATCTTTTTTCGGATACGGCCGAGACGCCGCTGGATTTGTTGTCACCGGCGAAAGCATTGATCGAACTCGGTGTTCCCGTAGCCGCCTCGACCGACGGCACGCCCGCCGATCCGCTGGTCATCATGTGGTCGATGGTAACGCGGCTGGTGCGTGAAACAGGGCAGGTGGCGGGCCCCAATGGATGCCTCACCAACGAGGCCGCGCTCAGGCTTTTGACGGTCGCGGGCGCCTGGTTCACCTTTGAAGAGAAAGTGAAGGGGCCGCTTTCTCCGGGCTTTTACGCGGATCTGGCGGTGATGAAGAACGATCCGCTCTTGGCGCGCGGTGACGCGATCATGGATAATACCTGTCTGGCGACGATGGTCGGGGGACGATGGGTTTATAGGAGTGAGGGATGATGCTGACGACGATGCCCAACATGCCGAACATCGATCTGGATGCGATCATGCGGGATCTCACCGAAACCGGAAAGCGCACGCATCAGATCTGGCTCAACGCGGAATCGATGGCGTTCATCGCGCGCGGTCGCGAATACAGAAGCGAATTCCATCTCAATCCGAGCTACGAGATCCAGTATTCGATCAAGGGCGATCTGCACCTGCATTACCGCACGCCTGAGGGCAAGGAAGAGGTGGCCGTGGTGCCCGAAGGATCGTGCCTCTACCAGCCGCCGTTTGTGCCTCATTCGCCCCGTTTCGCGCCGGATGCGTTTCAGCTTGTCATCGAACGCTCCCGCAAGGCTGGCGAGATCGATCGGTTCCATTGGTATTGCGCCAACTGCGACAATTTCCTCCATGAGGAGACTTATGTGGTCGATGACTACAAGGCCGATCCGGTTTCGCGCGCTTACGAGAATTATTACCGGTCACTTGAATTCCGCACGTGCAAGAAATGCGGCACCGTGGCGCCCGCGCCGGATAAATTGTGATCAGGCAAATGGTGAGAGGTAATGCGGCACCATGGCATCGTTGACTGAAATTCCCGCATTGCGGATCGCCTCGGGTTATGAAGGCTTTGCCGCGATCGGGTCGGGCGGCGCCACCACCGGCCTGCTGATCCTGCCCGAAATGTTCGGCGTGACGGCGGCCATGCAGGATGCGGCGCGTGATTTCGCGACAGCCGGTATCCCGACGCTGGTGCCGAATATCTTCCGCCGTTCGGCGAATGCCGATGCGCTAGGCTACGACGGGCGCGATCGCGAAATTGCGCAGGATCGAGCCGACAACCTGGACCCGGACGCGGCCTGCGAGGATATCGAACTTGCGATCGATGCGCTTCAATCCGAAGTGCCGTCGCTCCGGCGCGTTGCGGCGCTCGGCCATTGCATCGGCGGTGGATTGGCCGTCACCGCGCTGGCCAAGACCCGCCTGTTCGCCGCGATCAGTTATTACGGGTTCGGGATATCGAAATTAGGGTCGGCCCTCGGCCATCTCGCGAAACCTGCCCAGCTTCATTACGGGCTCGACGATCCTCATATACCCATAAGCGAAGTCGAGGCCGTGAAGGCGCTCAGCGGTTCGAATCCCAATGTCGTCGTGTTCGAATATCAGGCGGCTCATTCCTTCTGCAATCCTTATCGTCCCATGTACGACAAGGTACAGGCCACTATTGCACACGAGCGCGCTTTCGCGCTCATCCGAGATTGAGAAGGGCTGGTCAGGATGGAGGTCTTGCGCGCGTTTCCCGCACGGGTCGATCCCGCGCACACCGCCATTCTTGTCGTGGATATGCAGAACGATTTCTGCGCCGAGGGCGGCTATATCCATCAGACGCGCAACGCCGATATGTCCGGAAATGGCGCCGTGGCCGAACGGATCAATGCGCTGGTCGATGTCGGGCGCGAAAGCGGCGCGCTGGTCGTATGGATCCAGGCCAATTATGAGCCGCGTTTCCTCTCCGCCCAGGCGATCATCAAGCGTGAAGAGCGACAGCCGGGCCTTGTCTGTTGCGCCGGCGGGTCGTGGGGTTGGCAGTTCTTTGGCGTGGCGCCGGTGCTGGACGACATCGTGATCGAGAAGCATTCGTTCAGCGCCTTCTTCGGAACCGAGCTCGACCGTCTTTTACGGTTCCGCGGCATCAAAACACTGATCATGACCGGTGTGGCGACAAACACCTGCGTCGAATCGACGCTGCGCGACGGCTTCTTTCTCGGCTATTACATCGTGCTCGCGGAGGATTGCTGCAATTCGGCGGCGCGTCACCTTCACCAAGGAACCCTGGATAACGTGCGCGCCAATTTCGGCGATGTGATTCAGTCCGGCGCGCTCATGGATATCTGGGAATCCAGCGGCTCTCAACGGGCGAAAGCCCCAGCGCGTTAGCGGACGAAGGCATCGGCACGTCAGCGGCCGAAAGCTAAGTAGCGCGTCTGGAGTTCTTCCAACTCCTCGTCTTCTTCGAGCGCGGCACAGGTAAGCGTGATCCAGTCGGCGACCTGGGCCGGTCCGATCAGGCGGTCGGCGCCGGCATGGAACTTGGCCGAGATCTCGTCATAACCGAACGCGCGTGCGGGATCGCCGGGCGCTTCGAGCATCAGCGTGGTTTCGGACTGCCCATTTGCCACGACCTCCACGCTCGCAGGCCAGCAGCCCGGCAGATGGGAATCCAATCCTGCGTCGGCTTCAACGCTCACCTTGGCCATCAGCGCGGCGATGGCGTCGTTCATCGCGAAAGGATCGCGCGCGATGTCGTAGAGCCCTGCGCGATGATGTGCGGCGAGCGCGATCTGATAGGGCGCGCTGACGATGCTGCCGAGGCGGTTGCCCGGCGTGGGCGCGTTCTTGATCATCGCGGCGAAATCCCTGGGCACCAGTACGCGCACGCGCTCGATGGCGTCCACGTCGATCCCGCGCGCCATGATCTGTTCGAACCCGCAGATGGCGGCGAGAGCCTGTTTGGCCGAGCAATAGGGCTTGATGCTGGTACGCGTGAGCACGCTGTCGCCCCATCCGACTGTGACGGCGTCGAGATCGGGGTCGATATCGTGGCCGCTCGCGAGGTATTTGCCGTCGAGCAGCGTGAGGTCCCCGAGATAGCCGTCGGAGGCGGCGAGCGCCGCCTTGGCGCCGTTGCGGGCTGCTTCACCTGCCAATAGCCAGCGTGCGGTGCGCCCCGAAGGCGTCGGCCCGGCGCGGCCTGCGCTCATGGTCAATGCGATGGCGAGGGCGTGCGCGGTCTTTTCTCCGTCCAATCCCAACAGGCGCGCGGTGACGGCGGCGGTCGCGAAGGGCGCGGCGAAATACGTCGCCCAGATGCCGCGATAGCCTGCGGCCTGGCCCCGGATCGCGGCGCCCAGCCGTGTCATCGCCTCGTATCCGGCGGTCACGGCGGCGGCGAAGGTATAGCTGTCCGCAAGGCCCAGGATTCCGCCGATCGTGAGTGCGGTCGGCACCACGATGGAGCCGGGGGTGGTGCCCGAGGGCAGGTGAATGTCGTCGAATTCGCTGACGCGAGTATGGGCGACGCGGGTCGCCACTTCGTCCAGCGGGCCGGACAGGCCATGCGCCAGGAACGATAACGCCGCCCGTCCGTCCGGCGTGGTTGCGCCGATGATCGAGGCAGCGAGCGAATCGAGGATGTGGGTTTCGAGCGCCGCCCGATCCGCGTCTCCATACGCGCGCGGATCGAGCGTCGCCAGTTTGTCGCCGAGGAATCGAAGCAGGCTCATTGTATTGTCCTAGCTCCGATCCCGGCCGTGGTCCAGGGACCTGACCTTTTTGGGATGCTTAGAGCGTGCCCCAGACCTCTTTGGCGGTATCGACCACGAGGCGGAGCTTGGCTTTCTCCTGCTCGATGGAGACATCGCGGTGTTTCGAGGGATCGAAGCCGGCACCCGACGAGAAGCCGCATTGCGGACTGAGCGCGAGTTGTTCGAGCGGCAGCACCTTGGAGGCCTCGTTGATGCGCTTCTTCAACTCGTCCTTGGATTCGAGCGTTGCGACCTTGGTGGTGACCAGGCCGAGCACGACGGTCTTGTTCTTGGCGGTGAAGCGCAGTGGCGAGAAATCGCCCGAGCGTGCATCGTCGTATTCCAGGAAGAAGCCGTCGACGTTGAGCCCGCCCAGCAGAGCCTCGGCGACCGGCTCGTAGCCGCCGCTCGCGATGCCGCCGACCGAGGCATTGCCGCGGCACAGATGGATCGCGGTGGTGACGTCCGACGGCACGGTCTTCAGGCAGTCGTTGATCAGATCGACATAGACCTGCGGCAGTTTGTCCGGGTCTTCGCCCAGGCGCTTCACCGCATCGCGGAAATTGTCGTCGCACAGATAGGCGAGGTTGGTATCGTCGATCTGGATGTATTTCAGCCCGTTCGCGACCATGTCGTTGATTTCGGTCTGATAGGCCTTGGCGACGTCGGCGAAGAAGTCCTTCATCTGCGGATAGGCCTTCTGGTCGATGTTCTCGCGCCCACCGCGGAAATGCATCAGCGTGGGCGACGGGATGCAGACCTTCGGCGTCACCTTGGTGTTCGCCTTGATGAACTTGAAATCCTCGACTTGGATCGGCTTGGAGCGCGCGATCTTACCCACCACCGCCATGCTGTTCGGCTTGTTGGTGGTCAGGGTGCCGTCGGCGTTCTTGAAATAGAGTTCGAGCTTGCCTTCGGCGACCTTCACATTGTCGAAGCCGAGCAGGAAGTCGCGGAACCAGCTGGAGCGGCGGAACTCACCGTCGGTCACCGCCTGCAGGCCGCAATCCTCCTGCAGCTTGATGGCTTCGCGGATGGCTTCGTCCTCGGCCTTCGCGAGTCCGGTCTTATCGAGTTTGCCTTCGTGGGCGGCGAGGCGCGCCTCCATCAGCTTGTTGGGGCGCAGCATGCTGCCGACATGGTCGGCTCGGAATGGACGTTTGGCCATGAGTTTCTCCTTGGGTGGCGACAGCAAGACGTTGCCTTAGGCAACGGATAATTTCAAGCCCCCGGTACAAAAGGAAACGCCCGGCAGGAAACCTGCCGGGCGCTTGGTGAAAGGCGTAGCCTCTCGTTCTTTGGCGGTGCCTTATTTTGGCGGAGTCGGGCGGACTTCCTTGTAGTCGGCCCAGGCATAGTCGCCGAGACGGGATTCGGCGGCCGACACCGGATTGCTCAGCACCTTCACGTCCTTGTTGCCGACGAACAGCAGGGGCAGCTCGGAAATCGGGAAGATGTAAGCCTTTTCGTTGATGATGTTCAGAGCCGGCGTATAGAGCGCGGTGCGTTTCGCCACATCGAACTCCAGGTTTCCCTTCTCGAAGATCTCGTGGATCTTGTCGTCCTTCCAATAATCGCGGTCGGCACCGAAGAAGAAGTCGAGCAGGTTGGCCGTATCCGGCTGCGCAGCAGTCGGGTAGTAGCCGACGAAGGCAGTGAATTCGCCGTCGCCGCGCCGCTTCACGTAGACGCCCAGCGTCATCGGGTTGACCGTGGTGCGGAAGCCGACCTTGCGGAGCTCGCCCGCCAGCGCCTCGGCGATCTGCTTCGACGGCTGGAAGACGTCGAGGGTCAGATCGACGCCATTCGGATAACCCGCTTCGGCGAGCAGTTTCTTCGCCTCGCTCGGGTTATAGGAATAAACCCCGACGTCGGTCTTGCACGCCACGGTGCGCTTGAAGCAGATGCCGTTCGGCAGCTCGGCGGTGTCGCCACCGGGTACGTACGTCTTCACGATCTGTTCGCGCGGGATCGCCATGATGAAGGCTTTGCGCACCCGCTCGTCCGTCATGATCTTGTTCTTGGAACGGCCTGCCGCGTCGAGGGTGACGTAGAGCAAGTTCTGCGCGGGCGTGGGCGTCGTCTTGTAGCCCATGGCGCTCAGTTCCTTCGCGGTTTCCGGCTCGACGTTACGCAAGAGATCGACTTCGCCCGCAAGGAACTTGGCGACTGAGGTCTGGCGGTCGGGGATCGGGATGCCGTGGACGCGCTTCACCGGTGCGCGGCTATAGCCCGACTTGTCCCAATGGTTGGCGACGGCTTCGAGCGTGAGGCCGCGGGTGGTGTCGAAATCGACGACCTTGTACGGCCCGGTCGCGACCGGGTTGGTGCGGCCGTAATCGTTCATGCTCGACAGGCTTTTCATCACCTTGCCGTCGAGGATCTTGATGCGATAGGCGAGCGCGGACAGGTCGGTCGAGAAGGCCTCCTTCGCCTGGATGCGGACCTTGTATGGGCCGAGCTTTTCCGCGGTCTGCCAATCGTAGCGATCCTTGAAGCGGATCTTGGTGGCCGGATCACGCAGCCAATCGAGTGTCGTTATCACGTCATCGGCGCTGAACTTGTCGCCGTTGTGAAAGGTGATGTCGTCACGCAGTTCGAACTCGATCGTGCGGTTGTCGATGCGCTTCCACGATTTCGCCAGCGACGGCACGAAGACGCCGTGATGTTCGTCGAAATCGATCAGGTTGTTGTAGATCGTACGATAGAACGACCCTGCTTCGTCGTGCGGGAAGTTGTACGGATCGATGGCGCCGAACATGTCCTGAATGACGATGCGCAGCGTGTCCTTGGATTTCTGAGCTTGAACCGGTGCTGTCACTAACAGCGCGGCTGCGGCAACTCCCAGTATCCCCAATATTTTACGTGACATGAAGTACTCCCTTTGTTGTATTGCGTTCCATATAACAGAATTCAATTCCTGCGGGAACCTCGGGCGGGCCGAAATCGGCCAGAAATTGAGCCAGAAATCGAAATAGAAAACGAGGCGGAGAAGAGGACGGGCGGAACGGACCTCCGTCCCACCTCTCCGCGATGCTGAATCACTTGTATTCCTTGGGTTTGAAGTCGCTCCAGGCATAGTCGCCGAGGCGGGATTCACCCGCGCTCAGCGGATTGCGCAGGATCTTAACGTCCTTGCTGTGCGCCCAAACGAGCGGAAGTTCCGAAATCGGATAGATGTAGGCTTTCTCGTTTATCTTGTTGAGCGCGGGAAGATAGATATCGGCGCGCTTCGCCGGATCGAATTCCAGCTCGCCCGCCTTGCGTGCCGCGATGATCTCGTCGTCGCGCCAGTAATCGCGGTCGGCGTCGAAGAAGAAGTTCAACAGATTGCCCGTGTCCGGATTTGCACTGGTCGGATAGAAGCCGACGAAGGCGGTGAATTCGCCGTCGCCGCGTTTCTTCACATAGACGCTGATCGGCATCGGCTCGACCGTGGTCCGGAATCCCACTTTGCGCAATTCGCCGGCAAGTGCGGTTGCGACATAGGCCACCGGTTGATGAGCATGGATCACGAGACTGACGCCGTTGGGATAACCGGCCTCGGCGAGCAGCCTCTTGGCCTGCGCCGGATCGTAGGGCGTCGGGTCCGTCGTCAGTTTGCAGGCGACCGTTTCCTTGAAGCAGATGCCGCGCGGTATTTCGGCAGTCTTGCCGGCGGGCACGATGCTTTCGACCAGCGCCTTGCGGTCGATTGCCATCATGAAGGCTTTGCGCACCCGCTCGTCCATCATGATCTTGTTGGAGGAACGGCCCGCGGCATCGAGTGTGACGTAGAGCAACATGGCGCTCGGCGTCGCGGTGACGGCGAGGTTCGGCGCCTTGGCGAGTGCGTCGGCGTCATCCTGCGTGACGTTGCGCACGATATCGACACCACCGGTTATCAATTGTGCCTGCTGGGTCTGGCGGTCGGGGATCGGGATACCGTGGACGCGCTTCACCGGTGCGCGGTAATAGCCGCCCGGATCGCCCTTATAATTCTCAACCCGTTCGACGATGATTCCCTTGTTGGGATCGATCGAAATGACCTTGTAGGGGCCGGTTGCGACCGGTGCCACGCGGCCGTAGGTCGACTTGTCCTCCAGCTTGTCCAGTACGTCCTTGTCGAGGATCTTCAGGTTATAGGAGAGGTTTGCCATGTCCGAAGATGTCGGCGACTTCGAATGCACGATGATCTTGTAGGGGCTGAGGATTTCGACGTTCTTGACCCAGTCGTAGCGGTCCTTGAAGCGGATACGCGTCTTTTCGTCGCCCGCCCAGTCGAAGGTCGCTTTCACGTCGTCGGCATCGAACTTGTCGCCGTTGTCGAAGACGGCATCCTCGCGCAGGTCGAACTCGATCGCGGTATCGCTCAGCCGTTTCCACGACTTGGCCAGGGTGGGGACGAACTTGTGGTTATGTTCGTCGTAATCGGTGAGGCCCTGATAGACGGTGCGGTAAAACGCCGCGTTCTCGTCGAGAGGGAAATTGTACGGGTCCATCACCGGGAACATGTCGTTGATGGCGAGGCGGATGGTATCGGCGGATTTTTGTGCGTAGGCTGGAGTCGTCGCGATCAACGCCGCGACAAGCCCGGCCGCGAGGCTGGCTGTCCGTGACATGAAGCATCTCCTATTTTGCCGTTCTGGTGTCGGCTTGCCCGGGTATGAGACGCCCAAAGGCTGTCCCCTGTCTATGGAAAAGGCCCGTCCATGGATAAGGAGACCATGGAAAAGACGGCATGAAAAAGGCAGTGATCAAAAGGCGGCGCGGTTTCCCGCACCGCCTGGACGTCATCGATGACCCGATGTGTTGATGAAACCTACTTGTGCACCTTGGGCACGTAATCCGCCCAAGCATAATCGCCGAGTTTGGGATCCGCCGTGGATAGCGGATTGGGCAGGATCTTCACATCTTTGGAATGTGCCCACACCATCGGCATCTCGGAGATGGGCAGGATATAGGCGCGTTCGTTGATCAGGTTCAGCGCCGGCGTATAGAGCGCCGCGCGCTTGGCCTGGTCCAGTTCGGCCTCGCCCTTGGTCCAGGCGTCCGTGATCGTCTGGTTCTGCCAATAGTCACGATCCTGGCCGAAGAACAGGCTGAGCATGCTGGCGGCATCAGGGTTCACGCCGGTCGGATAGGCGCCGACGAAGGTCGTAAGCTCGCCGTCGCCGCGCCGTTTGACATAAAGGCCCAATGGCATCGGTTCCACGCTGGCACGGAAGCCGACCTTGCGCACCTCGCCCGCGATGGCTGTGCCGATATAGGTGAGCGGTTCGTGGACGTAGAGCGTGATGTCGACGCCGTTGGCCAATCCCGCTTCCGCCATCAGCTTTTTCGCTTCGCTCGGATTATAGGGGTAGGGTTTGGTGGTGATCTCGCACGCCTGCATCGTCTTGAAGCAGATGCCGTCCGGCCGGACTGCCTGGTCGCCTGCCGGGATGATGTTCTTGATCAACGACTCGCGGTCGAGCGACATGATGAAGGCCTTGCGGACGCGCTCATCCTTGAAGACCTTGTTGGACGAGCGGCCGGCCGCATCGAGCGTGACGTAGAGCATGAAGGCGCTCGGCGTCGCGGTGACGGCGAGGTTCGGCATCTTGGCCAACTCGGCCGCGCTGTCGGACGGCACGTTGCGGATGATGTCCAAAGCGCCGGTTATCAGTTGTGCCTGCTGCGATTGCCGGTCGGGGATCGGGATACCGTGCACGCGCTTCACCGGGGCGCGGAAATAATCGTCCGGATCCTTGCGGTAACCGTCGAAGCGCTCGACCATCACACCCTTGCTCTTGTCGATGGAGAGCACTTTGTACGGGCCCGTGCCGACCGGCGAGATGCGGCCGTATTCGAGCGGGTTCTCGATGCTTTCGAGCAGCTTCTTGTTCAGCACGCGCATGGAATAGGCGAAACGGAATAGATCGCCCTGGTTCACGCGCGACGAATGGATGCGGATCTTGTACGGGCCGAGGACTTCGACGTTCTTGATCCAGTTGAAGTTATCCTTGAAGCGGATACGGGTCTTCGGGTCTGCCGCCCATTCGTAGGTCGCCTTGAAATCCTCGGCGGTCAGCTCGTCGCCGTTATGGAACTTGATCCCTTCCTTGAGATCGAATTCGAGGGTCTTGTCGTCGATGCGTCGCCACGCCTTCGCACTGGTGCCGACATATTTTCTGTTACGCTCGTCGTAATTGAGCAGACCCTGATAGACCGCCACATTGAACGAGGTCTGTTCGTCCTGCGGGAAGTTGTAGGGATCGACCAACGGGAACATGTCGTTGATCGCGAGGCGGATGGTATCGGCGGATTTTTGTGCGAAGGCGGGAGTTGTCGCAATGAACGCCGCGACAAGCCCGGCCGCGAGGCTGGCTGTCCGTGACATGAAGCGTCTCCTGTTGGTGCCGTTCTGCTGTCGGCTTTAATCAGGATATGAGACGCCCAAAACGTTGTCGCTGTCCATGAAAAAGGTGGCCATGAAAAAGGGCGGCACGATCGCTCGCGCCGCCCCAAAGGTCGGATATCCCCCCAGATATCCGACCGGATATGGAGACGAAATCTACTCGTGGACCTTGGGTTGATAATCGGTCCAGGCGTAGTCGCCGAGCTTCGGATCGGACGTCGATAGCGGATTGGGCATGATCTTCACATCCTTGCTGTGTGCCCACACCATCGGCATTTCCGAGATCGGCAGGATATAGGCCTTCTCGTTGATCAGGTTCAGCGCCGGCGTATAGAGCGCGGTGCGCTTGGCGAGATCGAGCTCGGTCTCACCTTTGGTCCAGGCGTCCGACAGCGTCTTGTCGTGCCAATAATCGCGGTCCTGGCCGAAGAACAGGCCCAACATATTGGCGGCGTCGGGGCCGACGCCGGTGGGATAGGCGCCGACGAAGGTTGTGAGGTCGCCATCGCCGCGCCGTTTGACGTAGAGACCGAGCGGCATCGGCTCCACGCTGGCGCGGAAGCCGACCTTGCGAACCTCGCCCGCGATGGCCGTGGCGATATAAGCGAGCGGCTCGTGGGCGTAGAGCGTGATGGCGACGCCGTTGGCCAGCCCCGCTTCCGCCATCAGCCTCTTGGCTTCCTCCGGATTATAGGGATAGGGCGCGTTCTCCACCTTGCAGGCCCGCATCGTCTTGAAGCAGATGGTGTCGGGCTTGATCGCCTTGTCGCCCGCCGGGATGATGTTCTTGATCAGCGAGTCGCGATCGAGCGACATGATGAAAGCTTTGCGCACGCGCTCGTCCTGGAAGACCTTGTTGGGCGAGCGGCCGGCCGCATCGAGCTGGACATAAAGCAGGAACGCGCTCGGCGTCGCGGTAACGGCGAGGTTCGGCATTTTGGCCAGTTCTTCCGCACTGTCGGACGGCACGTTGCGGATGATCTCCAAACCGCCGGTGATCAACAGGGCCTGTTGCGATTGACGGTCCGGGACCGGGATGCCGTGCACGCGCTTCACCGGTGCGCGGAAATAATCGTTCGGATCCTTGCGGTAATCGTCGAAGCGCTCGACCACCACACCCTTGGTCTTGTCGAGCGAGGCGACCTTATAGGGACCCGTCCCGAACGGCACCAGGCGGCCGTAATCGGTGCCGCTTTCGATGCTTTCGAGCGCCTTCTTGTTCAGCACGCGCATGGAATAGGCGAGACGGAACTGGTCGCCCTGGTTCACGCGCTTCGACACGACGCGTATCTTATAAGGAGACAGGACCTCGACGTGATCGACCCAGTTGTAGTTCTCCTTGAAGCGGATGCGCGTCTTCTCGTCGGCCGCCCAGTCGTAGGTTGCCTTGAAATCCTCGGCGGTCAGGGTTTCGCCGTTATGGAACTTGATGCCTTCCTTGATGTCGAATTCCAGCGTCCGGTCGTCGATGCGCTGCCAGGCCTTGGCGAGGGTGCCGACGAATTTGCCGTTATGTTCATCGTAATTGAGCAGGCCCTGATAGACCGCGACGTTGAACGAGGTCTGTTCGTCCTGCGGATAGTTGTACGGATCGACGAGCGGGAACATATCGTTGATCGCAAGCCGGATGGTATCGGCGGATTTTTGCGCGGATGCAGGTGCAATGGACGCAAGTACGCCGGCAATGCCGAGCATTGCCGCTAGTGTCTTGGACATTAAGGTGAAGCCTCCGTTACGGACGTAGAGTCGTTGATATCATCATTATATATATAATATATAAAATCATGAATCGACTCTGAATCGATCCGATTTATCAGGGTCGATTCATGTGACGCGCCGTCAGGTATCGAGCGTGCCGGGCGCGAAAATGCGCGCATCGTCCATCGGCGTTTTGATGGCGCCTTGCTCGACGTTGTAGCGCACGAAGGCATCGATCATGCGCCGGTTGGCCTTGATGCCGTAGACCCAGGGATCGCCCCATGCGGTCTGTTGCGCGACGAACTGCTCGCGCAGATCCACCAGCGTGAGCCCGCCGCGATCGTTGAGCGTATCCTGATAGGCGAGCGTCTTGGCCTGTTCGAACGCGTCGTAGATCTTGCGCGGCAAATCCGGATGCTGCCTCGCGACCTGCCCGCCCATCACCATCAAATGCATCGGCGGGAACAGGCCGGCCTCGCGGTGCAGGCGCAGATCCTCCGAGCGGTAGTCGGGGATCAGGCGATGGACCGTCGGGTGGGATTCGAGGCGCTGGAACAGCGCGCCGTCGGAGATATCCGTGATCATGGCGTCGATCTCGCCCGCGATCAGCATGTCGGCGAGCGAGGCCTTGGGGTCGATCTGTTCGATCGCCGGCATCGAGCCGCCAGGCAGGGGATGTTGCGGGAAATATTCCTTGGTCTGCACCGCCCAGCGCGTACTCGCCATGTCGACGCCGTAATGCTCGGCCAGAAGCCCGCGTGCCCAGATGGTGTTGGAGGTGCGGTAGCTGCGCGAGCCGATGCGCTTGCCGGCCAGCTCCTTCGGGCTCTTGATGTCGGAGCGCACGAAGATGATCTGCAGTACGGACTTGCGCTTGATGAAGAGCGGCAGGGTGACGAAATCCCAGCCCGCTTCGATACCGGTCAGCCAATAGCCGAGGTTCAGGTCCCACAATCCGAAATCGCCGGTGCGCAGCCGTGGGATATCGCCGAACACCATGGCGTTGTCCGTGCTCGGCTCGAAGGTGACGCCGTCCACGCCTGCGCGGCCGTCGAACAGCGGCATGGTGATGTCGTAGCGCATCTTGGACAGTGAGAGTGTCGTCATGGACCGGTTCCCGGGATGTTGGTCTTGAAGCCTGAGCGCAGCATGGGGGTGACCTCGGCCTTCTTCAAGGTCACTATAGGGACATAGGGATAGGCTTCATCACGGCGTCATCAGGGGACACGCATATGCAAAAACGGACCATTCCCGCCTGCGGTATGGCAGTTTCGGTGGTCGGGATCGGCTGCAACAATTTCGGCGGGCGCAGCGACCGCGAGACGACCAAGGCCGTCATTCACAAGGCGCTCGATCTCGGCATCACCTTCTTCGATACCGCCGATGTCTATCCGCGCGGCAACAGCGGCGCCTCGGAGGCGTTGATCGGCGAATTCCTGGGCGATCGGCGCAAGGACGTCGTCGTCGCCACCAAGTTCGGCCTGCCGTTCGGCGGCGACATGAACAAGAAAGGCGGCTCGCGTGGCTACATCATGAAGGCGGTCGAAGACAGCCTGAAGCGCCTGCGCACCGACTGGATCGATCTCTATCAGTATCACAAGCCCGATCCGGCGACGCCGGTCGAGGAAACGTTGCGGGCACTCGACGACCTCATCCGCCAGGGCAAGGTGCGCTATGTCGGCTGCTCCAACTTCGCGGGCTGGCAGATCGCTGAGGCCGAATTCATCTCGCGCGAACTTGGCGCCAACCGCTTCGTGTCGAACCAAAGCGAATACAGCCTGCTCAACCGCGACGTGGAGCCCGAGGTCATTCCGGCGCTCAATCAATATGGCCTGGGGTTCCTGCCGTATTTCCCGCTGGCGTCGGGCGTGCTCACCGGAAAATACCGCCCCGGCCAGATGAAACCCACAGGAACGCGTCTCTCCAACCCCGGCGAATTGCAGGATCATTTCCTGCGCGATGATTTCGTGGCACTCGCCGATCAGCTCCGCGTCTTTTCGGAGGCGCGCGGGCATACGCTGCTGGAGCTCGCCTTCTCCTGGCTCGCGGCCAAGCCGGTGATCTGGAGCATCATCGCGGGTGCGTCGAGCCCTGCGCAGCTCGAGCAGAACGTGAAGTCGGCCCATTGGGCATTGACCAGGGACGACCTCGCCGAGGTCGACTGCATCCTCAAAGGAAACCGGCCGCAGCACTGAGCTGCGGCCGGTCTATTCGATCGATGACCTGGTCGGTCGATGGCCGATGACGTGCGGCTTCGGGATGCAACCCGCCGGGACTAATCGGCCCGCTGGTCGATGTCCTGGTCCTGCGGCCCGAAGTGGTCGATCAGCAGGCGCAGCATGTCGTTGAGCTCGTTGTGCTTGTCGAGTCCGAGATACTCGGCAATCGAGCGCTGGCGATTGTGGCTGGTCGACATCATCTCGGCGTAGAACTTGTTGCCCTTCGCGGTGATGGTGAACACGGCGCTGCGGCGGTCCTCCGGATCGGACTTCTTGCGCGCATAGCCGCGCGTCACCAGCGCGGACATGGCGCGGCTGATTTGCGGACGATGCATATGCATCTCGAGCGCAAGGCCGCGCACGGTCGCCTGCTTGTTGATGTAGAGATGGCCGAGCACGCGCGAATCCGTCAGCGACAGGCCACGGCGGCGCAGCATGCTACGATCGGCAAGGCGATCGAAGATACGCGAGAGCACGCTGATCCGGTAGGTGACGAATTCATGCTGCTGCAAGGCTCGGAAGGCCGCTACTTCTTCCGTGCTTGCATCGAGCGAAGGAAGATCGCTGGCATCAGGAAGCATTTCAGTCGCGCCTTTGTTGAATCGTTTCATGTCGAGTTCCGTAGGTAGACGATGGTCGCCGATGACAGGCTCAACGACCGAAAAATCGATATTCTGCTTAATGGAATTTTTGCGGCGCAACAAGTGCTATATCGCAGGTTTCCTGAAAAATAATATGCCGATCCGGAATTCGTGAACAGATGACATGAATCCCACCGCGGAGCGTTGCAAAGGCAGTGTTCGGCGGGCACAGTCCCATCCAAGCAAGTGGGCGAAAATCGCCAACGTTCAGGCCGAACTTCCGGCCGTATCCCGGGGAGTGACCATTATGGAAGATATGCCTCTGCTCAATAGCGTACCGGTCGGCTACATGACCGAGGAACGCCGCATGATTCAGGAAACGGCGCGCGATTTCGCCATGAACGAAGTGCTGCCTGTCGCCAATGAGCTGGACCCGATCCAGGGTGATATTCCGATGGATCTGCGCAAGAAGCTCGCCGATATGGGCTATTTCGGCATGCTGGTGCCGGAAGAGCTGGGCGGGCTCGGCCTCGGCTGCTTCGAATATTGCCTGGTGACGGAAGAATTGTCGCGCGCCTGGATGAGCGTCGGCTCCATCATCCGCCAGGGCAACCGCGTGCCGCGCGCGCAATTCATGTCCGAACAATATTGGCGCGATCTGCACAAGCGTTCCGCCCAGGGCGATTACCTGGGCGCGCTTGCCATGTCCGAGCCGCAGACCGGCTCCGACATCTCGGGCATCAAGACGCGCGCCGTACGCGACGGCGACGATTGGGTCATTACCGGCAACAAGTGCTGGTGCACATTTGCGGACGGCGCCGATTACATCACGGTCATCGCGCGTACGGATTCGGGCGAAGAGGATCGCCGCCACCTCGGCCTCACCGCTTTCTTCCTCGATAAGGAACGCGGCAAGTTCCCGAAAGGCTTGACCGGCACGCCGCTGCCCAAGATCGGCTATTTCGGCTGGAAGACATGGGAACTCGCCTTCGACGGGGTGCGCATTCCCAAGGATGCGATCATCGGCGAGGAGGGCAAGGCCTTCTACGACCGCGCCTCGGGCCTGGAAACCGCGCGCGCCCATACCGCGGCGCGTGCCGTCGGCGTGGCGCGCGGCGCGTTGGAGGATGCGATCAGCTATGCGCTCCAGCGCGAACAGTTTGGCCGTCCCATCGCGCATTTCCAGGCGATCCGCTTCAAGATCGCCAAGATGGCGACCGAGGTCGAAGCGGCACGTCAGCTTCTCTATTACGTCTGCTCCGAGATCGACACCGGCCGGCGCTGCGATAAGGAAGCCTCGATGGCGAAATACTTCGCCTCCGAAATGGCCGAACGCGTGTGCTCGGAAGCGATCCAGATCCACGGCGGCGCGGGCTACACCAAACACTTCCAGGTCGAACGCTACTGGCGCGACGCGCGGCTCACCAAGATCTTCGAGGGCACCTCTGAGATCCAGCAGATGATCATCTCCGATCGCATCCTCGGGCGACATCGCGATCCGGTCGCCAAGAAGAAAGAGCGGGGCGCGAGCGAGGGCTGAATTGATGCCGTCGGGGGGGCCGCTCTCGCATCTGCGCGTGCTCGATTTCACTCAGCGTTTGGCGGGCCCTTATGGCACGCAGATGCTGGGCGACATGGGCGCGGACATCATCAAGCTCGAGCCGCCCGGCGGCGATCCGACGCATAAGACGCCGCCGCATTATGTGCAGGGCGAAAGCACCTATTATCTGAGCTTCAACCGCAACAAGCGCTCCATCATCGTCGATCTGAAGAAGCCGGAGGCGAGGGACGTCGTGCGTCGCCTGATCGCCAAGAGCGACGTTATGATCGAGAACAACCGTCCCGGCGCGATGGCGCGGCTCGGCCTTGCCTACGACGATCTGAAAAAAGACTTCCCGTCGCTCGTCTATTGCTCGATCAGCGGCTTCGGCCAGACCGGGCCGGATGCGCAGCGCGGCGCGCTCGATCCCATCGTGCAGGCGATGGCCGGCGTCATGAGCCTCACGGGCGAACGCGGCGGCCGTTCGACACGCGCGGGTATTCCCGTCGGCGATATCTGCGCCGGCATGTACGCGGCCTTCGGGGTGCTGGCGGCACTGTTGCGGCGCGAGAAAACCGGGCTCGGCGACTTTGTCGATATCTCCATGCTCGACGTGCAGGTCGCCATGCTGGGCTATCAGGCTGCCGTCTATCTGCAATCGGGCGAGGTGCCGGGCCTGCAGGGCCGCACGCACGACTCTTACGCGCTTTCCTATTGCGTCACCGCCAGGGATGGCGTCGACGTCATGATCGCGGCCAACGGGCAAAAGCCGTTCGAGGCTTTGTCTAAGCTGATCGACAGGGCCGATTTGATCGAGGATGCGCGCTTCCGCACGCCGCAGGACCGCAACCGCAACAAGATCGAACTGCGTGCCGAGATCGATAAGGGTTGCCTGACGGTGGCCTCCGCCGACATCATCGCCTGCCTGCATGGTGTCGGCGCACCGGCCGCGGTGATCAATTCCATCGACCGTGCCTTCGCCGAACCCCAGGTCTTGCATCGCGACATGTTGTTGGAGTTGCATGGTGCGGGCGCGGGCGATATCGCACGTGTCGCGGGCGATCCGGTCAAACTGACCGAGGCGCCGCGCGAATGTTACGATTATCCGCCGCATGCAGGTGAACATACCTGCGCGGTGCTGAAGGAATTGTGCGGCTACGACGATGCCGCCATCGAAGCTTTGGTGAAGCTGGGCGCGGTGCTGATTGAGCCCGTCGCTGAGCGGACGCAGGAGTTTTAAACAACGTTCCTCGCGCTGAATAAGCTCAGCATGAGGATTTGGGAGCTGTACCATGATCTACGATTCGGAATCGGGCGACTTCTCTTTGGTGGTGACCGGCGATTCCATGGTGAGCCGCAGGCTCACGCCCTTCACCGAGAAGAATTATCTCGCCATCCGCGATATCTGCCGCGGCGCGGATGCGACCTTCACCAATCTCGAATCCACCGTGCGCCACGATAACGAGGGCATCCACGATATGAGCGTGGGCACCATGATGACCACGCATCCGCATCTGCTCGAGGATCTGAAGTGGATGGGCGTGAACATGGTCAGCACGGCCAATAATCATGCCACCGACTTCGGTCATGAAGGCCTGATGGCGACGCTGAAGCACGTCGACAAGGCGGGCCTCGTCCACGCCGGTTCGGGCCGCAACATGACGGAAGCGCGCCGCCCGGGTTATCTCGATACCCGCGGGGGCCGCGTCGCGCTGATCTCGTCCAATTCCTTCTTCAGTCCATGGCATCGTGCCTCCGATCAGGGGCCGGAGATGCGCGGGCGCCCGGGCGTCAACGTGATCGGCTGGAATTCCTCCTACACGGTCGATGCCAAGGCGTTTGAGCAGTTGTCTCAGATGTCCGCCAAGCTTGGCTTCGATTACGAACAGCGCCGCCGCGCCAAGAATTTCTTCTCGGCCGCCGAAGCGGGGCTTTCCACCAACACCGAGATCGATTTCCTCGGCAAGAAGTTCAAGGTGGGCGATCATTTCCACGTCGAGAACAAGACCAACAAGGCCGACGTCGCGGCGAACCTGAAATGGATCGGCGAGGCTAAGCGCCAGGCCGATTGGGTGGTCTATTCCTTCCACTGCCATTCCTTCTCGGAACGCAACGCGGACAAGGCCGAGAGCAACGCACAGATGGAGGAGCTGGCCGATTACGCGCGCGAGTTCGGCAAGCAAGTGATCGATGCCGGCGCAGACGTGTTCGTCTGCCACGGTCCGCACATCTCGCTGGGGGTGGAGATCTACAAGGGCAAGCCGATGTTCTACAGCTTGGGCAACTTCATCTTCCAGAACGACACGGTGCAGGTCTTCCCCGCCGAATCCTATGCCCGCTTCGGCCTGGCGCCCGATGCGACGCCGGCCGATTTCCTCGAAGCGCGCACCAACAACGAGACCAAGGGCTTCCCGGCAGCACCCGAATTCTGGCATTCGATCATGGCGGTGGTGCGCTTCAAGGCGCATAAGCTCGCCGGCGTCGAGATCCTGCCGATCGATCTCGGCTACAAGCTCAACCGCGCGCAGCGCGGCCGCCCGATCATCGCCGAAGGGGGGCGCGCGGACGAGATCCTCGCGCGCACGCAGCGCCTGTCATCGTTCTACAATACGCAGATCTACAACAAGAACGGCGTCGGCCACGTCGCGGTATAGGTGCGACGGATGATTGCCGCGCGGGGGGCAGGCATGACGACCAAAACGCTGGCCGATGTCACTGTTGCCGAAGCCTATCTCACGCTTCTGGCCGAACGGGGCATCGATTACCTGTTCGCCAACGCGGGCTCCGACTTCGGTCCCGTCATCGAAGGGCTGACCCGCGCGGGCTCCGGCGCGGGCCTGGCACCCACGCCGATCACCTGCCCGCACGAGAATACCGCGCTGCACATGGCGATCGGTTATTACCTGGTCACCGGGCGCATGCAGGCGGTGATGGTGCACACCAACGTCGGCACCGCGAACGGGTTGATGGGCCTGATGAACGCCTCGCGCGGCGGCGTGCCCATGCTTTATTCGGCGGGCCGCACGCCGATCAACGAGGATACCTATCCCGGTCACCGCGACATGGACATCAACTGGACGCAGGAGATGTTCGATCAGGCGGGCGTGTTGCGCGAAAGCGTCAAATGGGACTACGAGCTGCGCAACGCTCCCCAGCTTGAAACCGTTGTGGACCGCGCGCTCAGCGTCGCGCGCTCCGAACCCGCGGGGCCGGTGTATCTGACCCTGCCGCGCGAGGTAATCGCGCAAAAGCTCGACACATTCACCTACAGCATTCCCGGCCGCATGCAGGCGGCAAGCCCGCCTGCGCCCGATCCCGAGACGCTGGAACAGGTCGCGACCCTTTTGGTGAATGCCGAAAACCCGCTGATCGTGGCGAGCCAGGCCGGCCGTGCGCGCGATGTGATGGCACCGCTCGGTAACCTGGCCGAGAAATACGCGATCCCGGTCATCCAATACCGCAACCGCTTCGTCTCGCTTGCCTCCAGCCATCCCATGAATATGGGATTCGACCCGCGCCCGCTGTTGGGTGAGGCGGACGTGATCCTGGTCCTCGATTCCGTCGTTCCCTGGCTGCCACACCAGCACAAGCTGAAGGCGGGCGCTCTCGTCATCAACATGGCGCCCGATCCGCTCTATCGCCAGATCCCGATCCGCGGGCATCAAAGCGACATCGCGCTCACCACCACCTGCGGGCTCGGCCTCACGCTGCTGGCCGATGCCATGGCAGGCCCGGCCAAGGCCAAACAGGCGGTCATCGATGCGCGGCGCAAGAAGATCGCAGACCTTCGCGCAAGCATGCTCGATATGCGTCGGCGCCTGCTGGAGGACAAGAAGAGCGCCACGCCCATCCATCCGGCGTGGCTCAGCCACTGCATCGACCAGGTGAAGGATGCCGACAGTATCGTCGTGGTCGAATCCGGCCTGATGCAGGAATATGTGACGACGACGTCGCCCGCCACGCTGTTCAGCGCGACTGCCGCTTCGGGCCTCGGTGCGGGCACGGGCACCGCCCTGGGCGCCAAGCTCGCGAGCCCGGACAAGTTCGTCATCGGCACCTACGGCGATGGTTCCTACATGTTCGGCAATCCGGTGGCGAGCCATTTCGTCTCGGCCGAATCCGACCTTCCGTTGCTGCACGTTGTGTTCAACAACAATGTCTGGCAGGCGGTGCGCAATTCCACCAACCGCGTCATGTCCAACGGCTACGCGCAGAAATCGAACCGCCCGCCGCTCACCTATCTCGATACCGCCAACAGATACGAAAAGGCGGTCGAGGTAGCCGACGGTTATGGCGAGGCGGTGAGTGACCCCACCCAGCTCATGGCCGCACTGGAACGAGCCCGCAAGGTGGTCGAGGTCGAAAAGCGCCAAGCGCTGCTCAACGTCCGCTGCACCTGACCTGTGCCCGCGTGGGAACGGTGACAGCCTTTATGGTTGTGGTTCGAAGCCCATCGCACTTGTCTGGTTGTCCAAACAAGTCTGGCAAACCGGCCTATCGGCCGGATATGCTTCCTCTATCATTCGCTAAACACTTGGGGGAAATATTTCATGGCTGGCCAAACTATAAAAATTACTGCTCATGACGGGGTCGTATTCGATTGCTATCTGGCACTGCCGTCGGGAAGCGCCAAGGCGCCCTGCATCGTCATGTCGGCGGGTGCGTTCGGCGTGAACAAGGATCTGATGGAGATTTGCGATTGGTGGGCCTCCAAGGGTTATGTGGCGGCCGCACCGGAACAATGGGCACGCGGCGACAAAGGCCCGATCCCGATGAGCGACGACGGCCGCAAGCGCGCCATGGCGCGCATCCAGACGCCCGGCATCTTCGACAGCGTGAAGAACGATCTGGATGCGACGCTGAAGGCGATGCGCCAGCATGAACGCTGCAACGGCAAGACGGCAATCATGGGGTATTGCTTCGGCGGCCCGTTCGCGGTGGTCGGCGTGACGGAGCTCGGCTGCGATGCCGGCGGCTCGTATCACGGCGGTGGTTTCGACAAGCAGCTCGATAACCTGAAGAAGAACGCCAAGCCGCTGCAGATCCATTGGGGCGACAAGGATTTCGCCCTCAATCCGGAGCTGCTGGAAAAGACGAAGGCGGCTTGTGCGCATAACAAGGATGCGGAGATCTTCATCTATCCCGGCATCGAACACGGCTACACCCACCCGGAATCGCCAATCTACAACAAGGCCGCGACCGATCTGTCGTGGGAGCGCACCTTGAAGATATTCGAGACCCTGAAGAACCCGCCGCCCGCCAAGGCGGCGTAGGCCGGGAAAAAATTGTGACGATGTCGGGGGGAGGGCTTCGTCGCGCTGCCCCCGATTTTCTTTCCGGTGATGTGCGATCAGCGCACAGGCACATATGTCTCTTCGTTGTTCCTTGATTTACCTGGGCGCAGGGCAGTTTCATTGATACTCCTTACGCACGACGACATTGTTCGACAGAGGAGGACATCATGGCCAGACAACCGCGTATCCATCTGGTCACGCGCGAAGAAGCGACCGACGAACAACGCCGCGTCGGCGACTTCATCTATCTCAAGCGCAACGAGGAATATCTGGGTCCTTCGGCGGTATTGCTGCAGATCCCGCGCCTCGCCGAATGTTTCGAATTCATGCGCGAACATATCCAGCAGGTGGGCCTACCGGCCGATCTCCTGCAACTGGCGACACTGGTGCTCGCACGCCATTGGTCGGTCGATTACGTCTGGAACGTGCGCGCAGGCCTCGCCAAGAAGGCAGGCATAGGCGACGACATCATCGATGCCATCGCGGACGGCAAGAAGCCGGTCTTCAAGGATGCCAAATACGAGGCGATCTATACCTATGTGAGCGAACTTCTGGGGCCGGTGGGCGTGTCGGACGCGGCGCACGAGGCAGCGAAGAAGGCTTTGGGCAGCGAAACGATGGTGATCGAGCTTGCCGCACTTGTCGGCATGTACACCTTTCTCGCCTTCCAATGCCGCGCGGCGGATATCCCGGTGCAGGCCGGCGGCACGGTGCTCGCGAAATAGGTTCGTCGTTCGTGATGCGTCTCTTCCAATTGTTTCTGGCCGCAACCTTGATATCGTGCGGCGTGTCGAGCGATGTAGCCTTTGCGCAACAAGCCTCAGGCAAGGCGACCGGCAAGAATGCGCCAGCAACTCCGCCCAAACCGGGCGACAAATTCGGCGAATGGACCTATCAGTGCGACAGTCTGCCGAAGGACGCGCCCAAGGATGCGCATCCTGCGTGCTATGTCTCGCAAGCGCGCGTCAGCACGAACGAGCGCGGCGAGCAGACGCGCGTGCTGTTGGTCAATCTGTCGAAGGTGGGCGCGGAGCGACAGCCGGCCTTGTTCGTGTTCCTGCCGTTCGGCGTAGCGGTGCAGCAGGATGTCGCCGTCACGGTCGAGTCCTCGAATATCGGTCTCCAGGGACGCGTCGATACTTGTCTTCCCGCCGGCTGCCGCGTGCCGTTCTTGTTGCAGCGCGAGGCGCAGGACCTCTTGCGCAAAAACAAGACTCTCTGGGTCTCCTTCGCGCCGATCGGCGGCAAGAATGTGCGCGTCGAAGTGCCGTTGGACGGATTCGGCGCGGCGCTCGCTGCGATCAAGTGACGATGCTGGTTGCCCGAATTCTCGGCCGCAATGACGCCGCTTTGCTATTTCAGTGAATAGCGGTTCAGCTGGTTGCCGTATTTGGCGACCATCTCCTTCTCGCGCTTCGCACCTTCCGCGTCAGTGAGGAACGTGAACAGTCCGAAGCGGCGGCCCTTGGTCACCGGTTGTGCTTCGTGCAGCAGCGAGCAGGAAAAGATGACCCCGCCGCCGGGCGGTGGTGCATAGACCTTGCGGCCATATTCGGGAAAGCCGACCGCTCCACCCTCGTAACCGCTATTGAGGTTCACGCTTATCGCGAACTTGCGGTGCGCGGTATATGGCGTGGTGTTGTCGCGATGACGGCGGAACTCGCCGCGTTCGGCGGAATCGTAACAGCCGATCCGCGGCATCTCCATACTTGCGATCTCGCATTGGAACGATTTCATAATCTCGGGGAAGACGCGTCGTTCGATCCGCACCTTCACCAGCTCGAACAGGCGGCGATCCTGGATCGCCGTGTCGGTGCGGCGCTTGATCTGCGGAACGTCGTTGGTATTGCCGCCGTCGCCGCGCGCGACATTGTTCACGATGTCCTTGTCGCTCGCCTCCCAATAGGCGACGAGCTCGGCTGCTTCGTCCGCGTTGAAGATATTGGGCACCAGCAGAACCGGCGCCTGGGCGATGACGGTTCCCTCGGCTTCGCGCGCCAGGGCCTGACGGCAGAACGCAAGGGCCTGTTTGGGGCCGTCGCCGACGAACGATCCGGCGAAGCGACGGTTGCGATCGATCACGATGAGCCCGTCGCTCTGCAACCCGAACAGGTGCGTGATCTGGTCCTTGGGGTCGAAGATCTGGGCCAAAGTGCCGTTGGGTGGTGCGGGCACGTCCTTTGGCATCGCGCCGACGACGAGATGGATGAGATGTGCCTCGGCGCCCGCGAAGTCCTTGGCGATGTGTTCGGCTGCCGCGATCGCCTCGGCCGTCACGCCTGCATCGGTGCGCCACAAGGCCAGTGTGCGCCCGGAAATTTCCTGATGGAAAAGCTGTACCGGCTTGCCGTCGCGCCCCGGCATGGAAACGTCGGGCACGACGTCGCCTGCGAGAAAGGATGGAACCGATTGCGCCGCCATGGGCGCAGTCTGGCAGAAGCCGTCGCTGAATAAAACTTGTTCCGCCGGTGCTCCGTATTGACCCGTAGGTGTGCAGGGTCTAGGGAAACGGCCATGAAACGCACGATGATCATCGCCAAAGTTTGGTGGCCGGCCTTCTGACAAGGCGGCCGAGCGTTTCATTGCATCTGGGGCCGCCGCAAGGGCGGCCTTTTATTTGATCATCCTCCCATGCGGTGTCCCCATCATTCCACGAGGACACACCATGACCAGACCCATTATTCTGACAGGCGACCGGACCACCGGCCCGCTGCACATTGGCCACTACGCCGGATCGCTGCGCAATCGCGTGCGGTTCCAGGATACCCACGAACAGTTCCTGCTGCTCGCCGATACGCAAGCGCTCACCGATAACGCCCACGATCCCGACAAGGTGCGGCGCAGCGTGATGGAGGTGGCGCTGGATTACCTTGCTGTCGGGATTGATCCGGCCAAGACCACGATCTGCCTGCAATCGCACCTGCCGGCGCTGGCCGAACTGTCGATGCTATATCTGAACTTCGTGACCGTTGCCCGGTTGGAGCGCAATCCCACGATCAAGGATGAGATCCGCGCTCGCGGTTTTGGGCGCGACATCCCGGCGGGTTTCTTGTGTTACCCCGCGGCGCAGGCGGCGGACATCACCGCCTTCAAGGCGACCATCGTGCCGGTGGGCGAGGATCAGGCGCCGCTGATCGAACAGACCAACGAGATCGTGCGCCGTGTCAACGCGACCGCCGGACGAGACATCCTCCCCGAAGCACGCGCCGTCATCCCACAGGTTGGGCGGCTGCCGGGTGTCGATGGGAAGGCGAAAATGTCGAAATCCGGCGGCAATGCCATCGCGCTGTCGGCCTCGCCGGACGAGATCGCAGCCGCGGTGAAGGCGATGTTCACGGACCCCAATCATCTGCGTGTCGACGATCCGGGCCGGGTCGAGGGCAATGTCGTCTTCACTTATCTCGACGCGTTCGACGAGGACCGTGCCACGCTGGAAGATTTGAAAGCCCAATATCGCCGGGGAGGGTTGGGCGATGCCAGGATCAAACGCCGCTTGGACGGCATCCTGCAGGCGCTGATCGGACCGATCCGTGCGCGAAGGGCAGAGTTGGCCCAAGATCAGGCCTATCTGCTCGGCGTAATCCGAAGCGGTACGGAAAAAGCGCGAATCCGGACCGAGGCGACGAAGCAGGATGTCGTCGAAGCTCTCGGCCTGTTCAGGTTGTAACCTTCGCGGGTTTATCTGCGCTCGTGTCTTCCTCCGCCTTGCGTGCGAGATCGTGCGTGCGTGCGATCTGTACCAGGCGCATCCAGGCGAGGATACAGAGGATCGAACCGGCGAGAACCGGCGTGGCGAGCCCGAAGAAGGACGCCGCCGAACCTTGGAGCAGCGCGCCCGCCGCCGGCACGGCGCGGAAGGTGGTGCCGAGGATGCTCATGACGCGGGCGCGCATGTGGCCGGCGACCATGTGCTGGGCGAGGATCTGGCTGACGATGGAGACCGTGTTGGTGCTCATGCCGATGATCACGGTGAGCCCCATGGCGGTCCAGAAATGCGGCAGCAGCCCGAAGGCGAGCAGCGAGATCGCGCCGATGACCAGGTTCACGATGAACATGTTGGTGAGGCCCTTGGTCTGGCCGCGCGCCGCGATATGGATGGCGGAGACCAGCGAGCCCAGCCCGAACGACATCATTAGCCAAGCGAGCCCTTCGGCACCGCGCTGGAACACCACATCGGCGAAGCCCGGCAGCAGCTCGACCACCGGACGCAGCAGGAACGACATGGCGGCCGTGTAGAGAATGATGGTGCGGATCGCGAAATGATCCCTCGTGTAGCGCACGCCGTCGATGAAATCGCCGCGAAACCCGCGTGAACCGCCCGGCCGTTCCGGTTCCAGTGTTGTGACGAACCACAAATTGATTGCCGCTGCGACGAACGCCACGGCCACCAGCGCATAGACCATGCCGGGGCCGTATGCAGCGAGCAGCGGGCCGGCGATGGCGGGGCCGATGAAGCGGCCACACTGCACGACGCCCGATTGAAGTGCGACGGCGGGTGACAGGTCCTGGCGCGGCACGACCCTGGCGATGAGCGCCAAGTGGCCGGGATTGGAGAAGCCCGCGATCGCACCCTGCAAAAACGCGATCACCAAGAGGAAACTGATATGTGCGAATCCGGCGAGCGTGGCGGCGGCGAGCCCTGCCATCAGCAGCGCCCAGCAGGCCTGCATCGTGCGTGTGATGATCAGGGAACCCTTTTGATCGACCAGGGTGCCGCCGATCGGACCCAGCAGCAGCATGGGCACGACCTCGACGAACACGATGCCCCCCAGCCAGGCGGGCGAGTGGGTCAATTCCCAGATCTGCCAGCCCAATGCGACGCGATAAGCCCAGAAGCCTGTCGTCGAGCCGAGGAGGCCGTAGAAATACTGACGGAAATTGCTGCTGCTGAGCGCGCGGCCGATGCCGCCGATTGCCGAACCCGATGCCATCGCATGTCGCTATAACGCGGGGCTTCGCGATGCAACACCCCAGTGCATATCCCAAGTTTCAATTGATTGCAGGCTGATCCACACCTCGGGCGGAAAATCATGTGGGCTTTTCGCGGGCGCGGCGACTTCCTAAACTCGCAAAGCATATTTTTGTATGAAACGTTGTAGCAGGGAGGGCCGCATGAACGGCAAATTGATCGAGTTGAAGGACCGCAACGGGAACGCCTACCAGACCTATCTGTCGCACCCCAAGGGCGGGCGCGGACCTGGCGTGGTCATCGGCCTCGATATCCACGGCATGCGGCCGCTGTATCACGAGATCGCCGACCTGTTCGCCGAGCAGGGGTACCTCACCGCTGTGCCTGATTATTTCTGGGACGTTGAGCGCGGCGAGGGCAACAGCTTCCGCACCACCATGAAGTTCCCGACGCTGATCAACGTCACCAAGGACACGATGGAGCATCTGAAGACGATGTCCGACTGCAACGGCAAGATCGGCGTCACCGGCTTCTGCGTCGGCGGCAACACGGCCTATATCGGCGTGTCGCGCCTCGGCGCCGATGCCGCGACCAGCTATTATGGCACGCGCATCCACACGCTGCTGGACGAGGTCGACGCCATCCAGAAGCCGATGATCCTGCACATCGCGGAACACGATCACACTTATCCGGACGAGGAGCGCGATAAGATCCTCGCGGCGGTAAAGAAGAACCCCAAGATCACCGCGCACGTCTACAAGGCGCCGCACGGCTTCGCGTCGTCCTCGATCGATAAGGACGCGCAGGCGCTGTCGCACAAGCGCACCTTCGATCTGTTCGATACGCTGAAATAACGAATCCGGACCGAAGTGCCTCATCCTGAGCTTGTCGAAGGATGGGGCGCGTCCTCATGCTTCGACAAGCTCAGCATGAGGGTATTTGCGATCACCGGGCGTAGGCCCGGCAATGATTAAAAAAGTTCACAACAGGAGAGTAGCAACATGGTTGAACGTAGTTACGTCGTGGGAACCTGGCAGAAGGAACGCTCGTTCTCGCCTGCCGTCATCACCAAGGGCGGCAGTCGCACCGTCTGGCTCGCCGGTCACGCGGCTTCGATGGACAAGGACGGCAAGCCCTTCAAGGGCGACTTCGCCGCCCAGGTGCGCCGCACCTTCGAATATATGCGCGAAACGATGGAGGAAGCGGGCGGCACGCTCGACGATATCGTGACCATGACGGTCTTCATCATCGATTCCCGCTACGGCAAGGAATTCGTCGATATCCGCAAGGAATTCTTCAAGGAAGGCAAGTTCCCGGGCAGCATGCTCATCACTTGTTCGGGCTTCGCCCATCCCGGCATGATGATCGAGATCCAGGGCATCGCGCTGCTGGATTAAGCAAAGCGACCTCGCGTCGCGAAACTAAGAAAAGCGACCTCGCGTCGCGAAACTAAGCAAAGCGGCCTCGCGTCGCGGAACTAAGCAAAGCGGGCCTCGCGTCGCATAGCAATAACCCGCACTTCCCTCGTCCTCCCGAATCGGGCGACAACATCGCTGGCTGAGGGAGGACGAGGATATGTGTCGCTGGCTGGCCTATGGTGGCCCGCTCCTGCCGTTGCACGAGCTTTTGTTCAAACCGCGCAATTCGCTGATCCGCCAATCGATCGCGGCGACGCGCAGCATCGTGCCGACCAACGGCGACGGCTTCGGGGTCGGCTGGTACGGCGAGCGCAGCGTTCCCGGCATCTTCCGCGACACGCTGCCCGCTTGGAACGACGCGAACCTCAGAAGCCTTGCCGAGCAGATCAGCTCGCGGCTGTTCTTCGCCCATGTGCGCGCCTCGACCGGCACCTCCACCAGCCGCGAGAATTGTCACCCGTTCCGGCGCGGCAAATATCTGTTCATGCACAACGGCGCCATCGGCGGCTTCCGCCGCATCCGGCGCGCCATCGAACGGCTGATCCCGGACGACATCTATAACGACCGCATCGGCACCACCGACAGCGAGGCGTTTTTCCTGCTCGCCTGCGCCAACGGGTTGGAAAGCGATGTGGCCGGCGCGCTCAAGCGCACCGTGCGCCAGATCCTGGACGTGATGGAGGAGGCGAAGGTGGCCGAGCCGTTCCACATGGCTTCCGCGATCTCGGACGGTGAATCGATCTATGCGCTGCGCTATTCCAATGACGCGCGTTCGCCGTCCTTGTTCTATGCCAAGGGATCGCGAATCGAGATCCACGATTCGGCCGTGCGGTTCGCGCCCGGCGAGGCGGCGGTGATCGTGCTGTCCGAGCCATTGGACGAAGCGAAGGACGGCTGGATCGAAATCCCCGAAGGGCATCTGCTGCAGACCGCCGGCGGCGCGGTGCGGGTCACGCCGTTCGAGCTTTAGCGGCGCTCAGAGACCGCCCGCCATCTTCACCAACCCGGCAGGTGGCTATAAGCCGCCCGCCATCTTCACCATGATGGTGACGATCAGGACCTGCATGACGCCCTGCGAGGCGACCGTATAGAAATAACGGCGCATGATCCGGCCGACCCTGGCCGGGTCGGGCTGATCCTTGCGCATCTCCAGATATGCCATGATGTTGCTGGGCAGCAGGATGAGGAGCCCCTGGATGGCAAGGATGGCGGATACCACCAAAGCGCCGACGATCCACCAATAATCGGGATAATCCATCGCGGTGTAACCCAATCGTTCGGCGTAGAACCATCCCGACGTCGGCGCTACGATGCCCAGTGGGGTGAAGATGAACAGCGTCCTGGGCAGCAACTTCAGCGTGAAGGTGCGCCGCGCCGGAAAATCGAGCATGCGCAGCGTCGGACCGATCAGGAAACCCATGATGATGTCGGCGCCGGTCAGCAGCACGCCGCTCGCCACATGGACGAAGCGCAAGGGCCAGTCGTATTCGGGCGTGTAGATCGCCCAGATCATGGCGGCGAACAGCAGCGCCACCCAGAACAGGTTGCGGAAATCGATGCCCTGGACGACCCATTTGGACGTCGGGGCGGTGGATATGGCGGCGGTGGAGGCGGGCGTGCTGTCCATTCGGGGCTCCCCGGACATCATCCACTGATCGGTGGGACCATCCTAAGGATGGTCGGGAAGAGAGGATTCGAACCTCCGACCCCCACGTCCCGAACGTGGTGCTCTACCAGGCTGAGCTACTTCCCGTTCAGTGGAGGGCGCGTTATACAAGGGGTCCGGGGCGAGGGCAAGCGGGCTTGAAACTGACGCTTTTCCTGTCGTTTGGCGAAGTTCGGGGCCGTTCAGGCAGGCTTGCGCGCCGCCCAGATCGTCCAGGGTTCGCGTTCGGTCAGCGGCCCCGCCGGTACATGTGCGCGCACGTGATCGATCAAAGCCGCGATCTCCGCATCGTCGAGCGCGTGCAGGATCGAACGCCCCGTCCGCGCGGCAAGGTCGGCGGCCAGTTCGTCGAATGCGGCATAGCTCCGGCGTGTCTCACGGATGCGGCGGATAACGGGATTGTCGAATCCAGCCGTGATCAGTCCGGCGGTTAGCGTGTCGGCGTCCGGCCGGCGTCCGATCTCGATCTCCAGCAAGCGCGGGAAGCGTTCGAAGAAAAAGCCCCGTATGTGTTCGGCCGAGGCTGCAACGCGCACATCGTCCGGTGTGCGGTCCTGCACGATATAGAGCCCGCCCGGCGCCAGCAGGCGATAGGCTTCCGCGAAACAGGCGCTCCGGTCCGAGATGTGATGGATGAGCGCGCGTTCGAACACGATGTCCGCACTGCGGTCGGGCAGACCGGTTTCGAGCGCGCTGGCCTTGGCGAAGGTGACATTGGCGAGGTCCGCATTGCGCTCGCGCGCCGCGATCAGCATCTGATCCGAGAAATCGATCCCGATGACGCTGTTCGCGCCAAGCCGTGCCCATTCGGCCGAATAGATGCCGCCGCCGCACCCGATATCCAGCACGCGCTTGCCTGTCGGGTCGGCCAGGTCGCGCACGATCCCGGACCAGTCGCCGGCAGCCGTGCGCGCGGCGTAGGTGAAACGATTCGCCTCGAGGTGGAAGTCGATGACGGCCATTTCCCGATCGGTCGAGAAACGGCCGCTCATGGCTCAATAGGCCCGGTGGATGCAGAAATCGATGGCGTCGATGAGCGCGCGCTTGGCCGGGCTGTCGTCGAAGATGCCCATGGCGTCGCGTGCGATCGCACCGTAATGGCGCGCGCGTTCCACGGTGTCGTCCAGCGCGCGGTGCTTGGTGAGCAGACCTTGCGCATAGGCGAGGTCGCTGTCCTTCTGATCCATGTCCTGCATGGTGCGGCGCCAGAAAGCGCGCTCCTCGTCGTCGCCGCGGCGATAGGCGAGGATGACGGGTAGCGTGATCTTGCCTTCGCGGAAATCGTCGCCCACCGTCTTGCCGAGCACCGCCTGCTTGGCGGAATAGTCGAGCACGTCGTCGATGAGCTGGAAGGTGATGCCGAGATTCATGCCGAAGGCCTGGAGCGCTTCTTCCTCCACCTTCGGGCGCTCGGCGACCAGTGCGCCGATCTGGCATGCGGCGGCGAACAGTTCGGCCGTCTTGGAGCGGATGACCTGAAGGTAGGCCGTCTCGCTGGTTTCGGTGTTGGATGTCGTGGTGAGCTGCAGCACCTCGCCTTCCGCGATGACGGCGGAGGCGTGCGACAGCACCTTGAGAACGGGCAGAGAGCCGTCGGCCACCATCAGCTCGAACGAGCGGCTGAACAGGAAATCGCCGACCAGCACGCTCGCCTGGTTGCCCCATACGGCATTGGCCGACGCGAAGCCGCGGCGCAGATCGCTGGCATCGACCACGTCGTCGTGCAGCAGGGTGGCAGTGTGGATGAATTCGACGCAGGCGGCGAGGCCGATATGGCGCCGGCCCGTGTAGCCGCACATCTTGGCGGAGGCCAGCGTCATCATCGGGCGCAATCGCTTGCCGCCGGCCGAGACGATGTGTCCGGCAAGCTGCGGGATCAGCGCCACGGGGCTGTCCATCGAGCGCACGATGAGTTCGTTGACATCTTGGATATCGTCACGGGTGAGCGCCACCAGCGCGTCCATGGACGGCTGTGGCGTATGGCCGCTTTCGAGATTTACGACGACACCCAAGATTCGGATTCTCCGCTCACATATTCTACCGGTGCTATGCTAAAGCATAGGTGGCGCTCAAGCGAGGGGTCAAGTGCGGACGCCCATAAGTATGACGATGCGCGATCGCCCGAATACTGAAGAATGTTGAATCAGGGACGCCGATCTATCCTGGAGACCAACGGAACCGCATGATCGAACTGCTGCGCACCAACAACCAGGTCCTGATCTCGTGGCTGCGTGCGCTGCTGGCCGAGAACGGAATCGAGATTGTCGTACTCGACACGCATACCAGCGTGCTCGAAGGCAGCAGCATCGCCATCCCCAGCAGGATCATGGTCGCGGACGACGATTATGAACGAGCACGCCGATTGCATGAAGAATCCGACAAGTTCTTCTCCCGCTGACGAACGGCCGCCAGGCCGGAGCGACGACAATGGCGGCGTCAGCCTGGACGCCCTGCTCGGCGGGCGGGTCCGTCTGCTGCAGCCGAGACAGGGTCTGCGCGCCGCCATCGACCCGGTCCTGCTGGCGGCGTCCATCCCGGCGCTCGCGGGTGAACACGTCCTCGAGGTCGGCTGCGGGTCGGGCGCGGCGGCGCTCTGCCTTGCTGCCCGCGTCGCGGATGTCCATATCGTCGGGCTCGATGTGCAGGCCGATCTGATCGCGCTGGCGAGCGAAAGTGCGGAGCTGAACGACCGGGCCGATCGCCTGTCCTTTGTCGCGGGTGATCTGCTGGTTCCGCCCGCCGCTGTGACGGATGCGCCGTTCGATCATGTGATGGCCAATCCGCCCTTCGCGCGGGCCGGTCAGGGCCGCGTTTCGCCCGATCCCGCCAGGGCGCTCGCCAGTGTGGAAGGCGAGGCGAAGCTTGCCGCCTGGGTCGCTTTCTGCGCCGGCTGCATGAAAGACTCCGGGACCATCACCTTCATACACCGTGCCGACCGCGCGGCCGAGGTTGCCACCGCGTTCGCGGACGCAGGCCTCGCGGCGACCATCCTGCCGCTGGGCACGCGGCGCGTCCTGGTGCGCGGGAACAAGACCGGTCACGGGACGGTTACATACCTATCCGTCCTCGATCTGCACGAAACCGATGGCGCCTTCACGCCGCTGGCCGAGGCGATCCTGCGCAACGCGCATCCGCTCGTCATCTGACGTGCCCGTGCAAGGCATGTGCGGGCGGAACCAAAGCAAGCTCCTCCTCGTTTTGAATCATACAAAAATGGAGGAGTTCCGATGCCCAAAGACCAATTCACGTCCGATCTGGCGGCCATCCGCGAACGGGCCCGCGCCAAGATGATGGATGGCCCGGTGACGGGCGCCTACCTCGCCGACAAGAATCAGGTGCTCGACGTGCTCAACGAAGTGCTCGCCACCGAGATCGTCTGCGTGCTGCGCTACAAGAACCATTATTACATGGCGAGTGGCATCAATTCGCAGGCGGCGGCGGGGGAGTTCCTGGAACACGCGACCCAGGAACAGGAGCATGTCGATCAGGTCGCCGAACGCATCACCCAACTCGGCGGCAATCCGAACTTCAACCCCGAAGGGATCGCCGACCGGGCGCACGCCGAATACAAGGAGGGCAAGACCCTCGAGGATATGATCAAGGAAGACCTGGTGGCCGAACGCATCGCCATCGAGACCTATTCCGAAATCATCCGCTGGCTCGGCAACGACGATCCGACCACCCGCTTGCTGATGGAAGACATCCTCAAGGTCGAGGAAGAACATGCCGACGATCTGGTGACGCTGCTCCAACGCATGTAGGTGTTTTGGCCCCAAGCTTGCGCGCTGTGGCCTTGCCTGCGCGCCTTGCGCGCTGTGGCCTTGTGTGAATACCCTGGCACATGATCCGCGCACTCCTCGGGGCCTTGCATGTACCCGGCTTCCGCCCGCCGAAGCCGGTGGTTGCCGTCGTGCGCCTCGCGGGGGTGATCGGCGCGCGCGCAGGCACGTTCCAGCCGGGCATCACGGCCTCCGCTCTCGTCCGGCCGTTGGAACGCGCTTTCACCATGAAGGGCGTGGTCGCGGTTGCGCTGTCCATCAATTCGCCGGGTGGCGCGCCAGCGCAATCCTCGCTCATCGTCAAACGCATCCGTTCGCTCGCCAGGGAGCACAATCTTCCCGTCTTCGCCTTTGCCGAGGACGTGGCAGCCTCGGGCGGCTATATGCTGGCTTGCGCGGCGGACGAGATCTTCGCCGACGACACCTCGGTCGTTGGGTCCATTGGCGTCATCTCGGCAGGCTTCGGTTTCCCTGAACTGCTGAAACGCTTCGGCGTGGAACGGCGCGTCTATACCGCCGGCGAAAGCAAAGGCATGCTCGACCCGTTCCAGCCGGAACGGCCGGACGAGGTCGCACATCTCAAGGAATTGCAGCGCGACGTGCACGATGCCTTCAAGGAACTGGTGCGCGAACGCCGCGCCGGCAAGCTGACGGCGCCGGAAGATGAATTGTTCACCGGCGCGTTCTGGACCGGGCGGCGTGCGCTCACCTTCGGCCTCGTTGACGGTATCGGTGAATTGACCGACGTGATGAAGGCACGCTTCGGCGACAAGATACGCTTCCGCCCCGTGGTGCAGCGCGACAGCTGGCTGCGCCGTCGCCTCGGCCTCCGGCGCGTTGGTCTGGAGGCCGGCTTGATCGACAATCTGATCGGCGCGATCGAGGACCGCCTGTGGTGGTCCCGGTTCGGGTTGTGATGGTCGGGTGTCTCTTAAACCCCAGTCGAAAATCAAGTCGGGCCAAGGCGGTCTTTTTGAAGGCTAGGGCTTTTTAAATATCGAGCGGGGTGCGCTATAGTCCCCCGTATGTCCGACCCGCAGCAGACCGAGGCAAAGGTCCACAAAAATGCCCAGATGTCCGCAGACCCGGAGCCCGCAGGCAGCCTCGACCTGACGAAGGCCTACGACCGCGCGGCGCACCATTTGGTGCCCAGGGCATTTTTCCCGTTCCTCGCCGTTTTCTTCGTGCTGTTGTGCGGCGCCATGGCGGTGCTCCTGTTTGGGGCGGGTAAGATCCTGGGCGGGATTTTGTTCTCCATCGTGGTCGCGGTCGGGCTTTACGTGGCCTGGAACAATTTCGTCTCCTGGCGGGAACGGAAATCACACTGACTGATGCTTAGTATCCCTAAACTCATCGTCCTGATTCTCATCATCGGCGGCATCTGGTTCCTCTACCGTGCGATCCAGCGCCGTGGAGTTTCGGGCATCTTCAGGACGAGCCGTCCGGCGGCAGCGGCCCGCGCCGGCGAGCCCCAGGCCCTGGATATGGAAAAATGCCGGATTTGCGGGGATTTCGTGCCCACGGATTCGCGCGCTTGCGCCCAGGCACGCTGCCCTTACCCCCGCGCTTAGGTGACCTTTTGCGGGCAATCTCAGTCACGTGATCCAGACAGCTTGACCCCGTAATTCCGCGCCTTTATGTAACCCCGGTCTCCTCGAACAGCGCCGGATTTTACTGAATATGGCGAGGCGCCCGACTGACGCCCGCGAGGGCGCACCGAGCTTCCAATCCCTGATTCTTAAGCTTCAGAATTATTGGGCCGATTACGGCTGCGTGATCCTGCAACCTTATGACATGGAGATGGGCGCTGGAACCTTCCATCCGGCGACCACGCTGCGCGCATTGGGCCCCAAGACCTGGAACGCGGCCTATGTGCAGCCGTCGCGCCGCCCAGCCGACGGCCGCTACGGCGAAAACCCGAATCGGTTGCAGCACTACTATCAGTTCCAGGTGATCCTGAAGCCGTCACCAACCGACGTTCAGGAATTGTACCTGAAGAGCCTGTACACGCTCGGCATCGATCCGGCATTGCATGACATCCGCTTTGTCGAGGACGATTGGGAAAGCCCCACGCTGGGTGCCTGGGGCCTCGGATGGGAAGTGTGGTGCGACGGCATGGAAGTCAGCCAGTTCACCTATTTCCAGCAGGTCGGCGGGATCGATTGTGATCCCGTGGCGGCGGAGCTCACCTACGGACTCGAACGTCTCGCCATGTATATCCAAGGGGTCGAGAACGTTTACGATCTCGATTGGAACGGGCAATCCGGTAACAAGGGCGTCAAATACGGCGATGTGTTCCTGCAGGCCGAACGCGAATTCTCCGCCCACAATTTCGAACATGCTGGAACCGAAATGCTGCGGCGCGAGTTTGAAGATGCGGAAGCTGAGTGCAAATCGTTGCTCGGCCAAGCTTTGCCGCTGCCTGCCTACGACCAATGCATCAAAGCATCGCATCGCTTCAATCTGCTCGACGCACGTGGCGTGATCAGCGTGACCGAACGGCAGGCTTATATCGCGCGCGTCCGCGCGCTGGCCAAGGGTTGCTGCGAAGCCTGGATGGCCAAGGAAGTCGGCGGCAAGGGGCCAAACTCAAAAGAGGTTGGCGCCTGATGCCCGAGCTGCTTCTCGAAATCCTGTCCGAGGAAATCCCTGCACGCATGCAGCCGCGCGCGGCGGATGATTTGAAACGCTTGGTGAGCGAAGGGCTCGCCGCCGCGGGGCTTACACAAACGCGGGCGCGCGCCTTCGCCACGCCGCGCCGTCTTGCGCTCGTGGTCGAAGGCATTCCCGACAAGGCACCCGACATCTCCGAGGAACGTCGTGGCCCGCGTCTCGACGCCAACGACAAGGCGATCGAAGGCTTCCTGAAATCCACCGGCCTTACGCTCGATCAGTTGGAGAAACGTTCGACCGAAAAGGGCGATTTCTATTTCGCGGTGATCGAGAAGAAGGGCGAAGGCGCGGAAGAGACCTTGATCAAGGTCATCTGCGATACGCTGGTACGCTTCCCGTGGCCCAAATCGATGCGCTGGAGCAATACCGCCATCTCCTGGGTGCGTCCGATCAAGAACATCCTGTGTCTGCTCGACGGCAAGCCGCTCGAATTCACCTGGAGCCTGGGTGCCCGTCCCGCCAGCGGCAACGCCGAAGATATTCGCTTTACCTGGAACAACCAGAGCTATGGGCACCGCTTCATGGCGCCCGAGGCATTCCAGGTGAACGGCGTCGCCGATTACCGTCGTGCGCTCAAGGAAGCCTACGTCGTCCTCGATCCGGAAGAACGCAAGGCGAAGATCAAGTCCGATGCCGAAGGGCTGGCCAAGGCGCTCGGCCTCGCCTTGCGTGACGATCCGGCATTGCTGGACGAAGTCGCGGGCCTGGTCGAATGGCCGGTCACGCTGATCGGTTCCATCGACGACGAGTTCATGGACATTCCGCCGGAAGTCCTGACCGCGACCATGCGCAAGAACCAGAAATACTTCGCGATGGAAACGGCCGACGGCGCGCTCGCCTCGCACTTCATCGTGGTCGCCAACCGTGAAACGGCGGATGGCGGCAAGGCCATCGTGGCGGGCAACGAACGCGTGCTGCGCGCGCGCCTGGCGGATGCCAAGTTCTTCTGGGATCTCGACCGCAAACAGAAGCTCGAGACCCGTGAAGCCTCGCTCAAGAACGTCACCTTCCACGCCAAGCTCGGCACGCTCGCCGACAAGATGGCGCGTGTGCGCGTGCTGGCGACCGAGATCGCGGCCTATGTGCCAGGCGCGGACAAGGACAAGGTTCGCCGCGCGGCGGATCTCGCCAAATGCGATCTTACCAGCGGCATGGTCGGTGAATTCCCCGAGGTGCAGGGCATCATGGGGCGTTATTACGCGCTCAAAGATAAAGAAGATGCCGAGGTCGCCGATGCGATCCGCGACCATTATTCGCCGCAGGGACCGAGCGATACGTGCCCGCGCGCGCCGGTCAGCGTCGCGCTCGCATTGGCGGATCGTATCGATACGCTGGTCGGTTTCTGGGCGATCGACGAGAAGCCGACAGGCTCGAAGGACCCGTATGCGCTGCGCCGCGCTGCGCTCGGCGTCATCCGCCTGATCCTGGAAAACAAGCTGCGCATCGAGTTGCGCCCGTTGTTCATCTCGGCGCTACGCCCGCTCAAGGATCGCGCCGGCGGCGTCGATTCAACGACGCTCGCCGACGATCTGCTCGCCTTCTTCGCCGAGCGCCTCAAGGTGCATCTGCGCGACCAGGGTGTGTCGCACGACCTGATCGCCTCGGTCTTCGCGTTGGGCGGCCAGGACGATCTTGGTGCGCTGCTCGCCCGTGTCGATGCGCTGCAGGCCTTCGTCAAATCCGAGGACGGCGCCAACCTGCTCACCGCCTACCGGCGTGCGGCCAACATCCTGCGCATCGAGGAAAAGCGCGACGGCAAGTCCTATAGCGGCGAGCCGGACACGCGCACCCTGGTCGCGGTCGAGGAGCGCGGGCTGGCCTCCGACATGATAAAAATTTCCACCGACCTGGAAAGTCTGCTCCAGGAAGAGCGTTATACCGACGCGATGACGAAACTTTCGACCCTGCGCGCGCCTGTCGATGCCTTCTTCGACAATGTCACCGTCAATTGCGACGATGCGCCGCTGCGGGTGAACAGATTGCGACTCCTGTCCCGCATCCGGGGGACGATGAACCAGGTTGCGGATTTCTCTCACATCGAAGGGGGTGACCGTTGAGCACCACGAAATGGGTTTACGCGTTCGGCAACGGCTCTGCCGAGGGCAAAGCGGATATGCGCAACCTCTTGGGCGGCAAGGGCGCCAACTTGGCCGAAATGGCCAATCTTGGCTTGCCGGTCCCGCCGGGCTTCACGCTCACGACGGAGGTCTGCACCTATTTCACCAAGAACGATTCGACCTATCCGGCCGAATTGAAGGATCAGGTGGCGAAGGCGCTGGCCAACGTCGAAAAGATCATCGGCAAGACGTTCGGCGATCCGAAGAACCCGCTGCTCGTCTCGGTGCGTTCGGGTGCCCGCGCCTCGATGCCCGGCATGATGGACACGGTCCTGAATCTCGGCCTCAACGACGAGACGGTGAAGGGCCTGGCCGCCGCGTCGGGTGACGAACGCTTCGCCTATGACAGCTATCGCCGCTTCATCCAGATGTACGGCGACGTGGTGCTCGGCGTCGAACACCACCATTTCGAGGAAATCCTGTCCGAGCATAAAGAGGACAAGGGCGTCACCCTCGACACCGATCTGAAGGCCGACGACTGGAAAGAGATCGCCAAGGCCTATGCGAAGAAGGTCGAGGAAGAGCTCGGCCGTCCGTTCCCGCAGGACCCGCACGAACAGCTCTGGGGCGCCATCGCCGCCGTGTTCGGCAGTTGGATGAACGACCGCGCGGTGATCTATCGCCGCCTGCACGACATCCCGGTCGAATGGGGCACCGCGGTCAACGTGCAGTCCATGGTGTTCGGCAACATGGGTGATTCGTCGGCGACCGGCGTGTGCTTCACGCGCAACCCGTCCACCGGCGAGAACCGCTTCTACGGCGAATACCTGATCAATGCGCAAGGCGAAGACGTCGTTGCCGGTATCCGCACCCCGCAGAATCTGACCAAGGCCGAGCGCCTCGAAGGCAACAACAGCCTACCGTCGATGGAAGAGCAGATGCCCACGCTGTATGCGGATCTGTGCGCCGTTCGCGAGAAGCTCGAGAAGCACTACCGCGACATGCAGGACATGGAATTCACGGTGCAGGAAGGAAAGCTCTGGATGCTCCAGACGCGGTCCGGCAAGCGCACCGCGCGTTCCGCGCTCCGCATCGCGGTTGAGATGTGCAACGACGGCCTGATCACCAAGGAAGAGGCGATCAAGCGCATCGAACCGGCGCAGCTCGATCAGCTCCTGCATCCGACGCTCGATCCCAAGGCGCCGCGTCATGTGCTGTCCAAGGGTCTGCCCGCGTCACCCGGCGCTGCCACCGGCAAGGTCGCCTTCTCGGCGAAGGATGCCGAAGACATGGCGGCGAAGGGCGACAAGGTCATCCTGGTCCGCATCGAGACCAGTCCCGAGGATATCGGCGGCATGCACGCTGCTCAGGGCATCCTGACCACGCGTGGCGGTATGACCAGCCACGCCGCGGTCGTCGCGCGCGGCATGGGGCGGCCCTGCGTCGCCGGCGCCGGCGAGATCCGCGTCGATTATCGTGCGCAGACGCTGACGGTGAAGGGCGAGACGGTGAAGGCCGGCGAGGTCATCACCATCGACGGTTCGCGCGGCGAGGTGATGAAGGGCGAGGTGAAGACCATCCAGCCCGAACTCACCGGCGATTTCGCCACCCTCATGCAATGGGCGGACGAGACCCGCAAGCTCAAGGTGCGCACCAACGCTGAAACGCCGGAAGACGCCGCGACCGCGGTGAAGTTCGGCGCCGAAGGCATCGGGCTCTGCCGGACCGAGCACATGTTCTTCGATCCCAAGCGCATCATCCACATGCGCGAAATGATCCTCGCCGGCAGCGAGGAAGCGCGCCGCAAGGCGCTCGCCAAGCTGATCCCGTATCAGCGCGCGGATTTTTCCGAGCTCTTCACCATCATGAAGGGCCTGCCGGTGACGATCCGCCTGCTCGATCCGCCGCTGCACGAATTCCTGCCGAACACGGACGCCGAGATGGAAGAGGTGGCCTCGGCCGCCGGCGCCAAGGTGGCGGACGTGCGTGCGCGCGCGGCTTCGCTGCACGAGGCGAACCCGATGCTGGGCCTGCGCGGCTGCCGCCTCGGCATCGTCTATCCGGAAATCTACGAGATGCAGTGCCGCGCCATCTTCGAGGCGGCCGCCGAGGTCGAGGCCAAGGGGGCGAAAGTCTATCCCGAAGTCATGATCCCGCTGGTCGGCACCAAGAAGGAGTTCGACATCCTGAAGGAGATGGTCGACCGCGTGGCGGATGAAGTGTCGAAAGAGAAGGGGGCGAAGCTCTCCTATCTCGTCGGCACCATGATCGAACTGCCGCGCGCTGCGCTGCAGGCCGGCGAGATCGCCAAGGGGGCCGAGTTCTTCTCCTTCGGCACCAACGATCTCACGCAGACCACCTTCGGCCTGTCGCGCGACGATTCGGGCTCGTTCCTGCAGTACTACCAGGACCGCGGCATCTTCGAGAAAGACCCCTTCGCGACACTCGACCGTGACGGCGTGGGCGAACTGGTGAAGCTCGCCGCCGAACGCGGCCGTGCGACGCGCAGCGGCCTCAAGCTCGGCATCTGCGGCGAACATGGCGGCGATCCGAACTCCATCGCGTATTGTGCGATGGTGGGGCTCGATTACGTCTCGTGCTCGCCCTATCGCGTGCCGATCGCCCGCCTTGCCGCCGCGCAGGCCGCGCTCATCGCCAAGTCGGGCAAGAAAGAACTGGTCGACGCGGCCTGAGTAAGATCATTTCCGCTCCGCACCCTCTGCATTGGGCCTCCCCCAATGGAGAGGGCAGGAGAGGAGAGCGATCTTCGTTCGCGGAACAGATGCTCCCTAGCGGAACGAGCCCGATGGCGGCGCCCCGATGCGCACGATCTGGCCGTTCTGGAAGCGGAAGATCGTGCTGTAGGGCTCGTCGAGCGCCGATATCTCCTGCCAGGTGAGGCCCTGATAGAGACCGCGCAGGATGCGGCCGATGCCGCCGTGCGAAATCGCGATAGTCGGCCCCGTCAGGCCGGCGAACCAGTCGGTGGCGCGCTTCGCTACGTCGGCGTAGCTTTCACCGCCCGGCACCGGGATGTTCCACTTGTCCCGTTCGCGCATCTGCCAATTGGCGGCGTCGCTGACCTTCAGCGTTTCGATGACGCGGCCCGACCAATCGCCGAGATCCAGTTCGCGCAGGCGGAAATCGGTCGTATAGCTGTCTTCGGGAAGCGAGAGCGTTTGCAGGATGATCTGCGTGGTCGTGGTCGCGCGTCCCAATGGGCTCGACACGAACTGCGGCGGCGGTCCGCCGCTGATGACGTCGCGCAGCAATAACGCGATGTCGAATGCCTGCTGGCGTCCGCGGATCGTCAGAGGCGAGTCGCCGCGCGCCCCCTGATAGCGGCCTTGTGCATTGAGCGTGGTTTCGCCGTGCCGCGTCACATACACCGGGAAGGGATGGTCGATAAGGGGCATAGGTGCGCGGGTCCGGGCGAGGTCAAATACCGTTGGTCATCATGAAATTGACGCCCGACGTCCACTTCGCGCGCTCGGAGGCGAGGAACACCACCATATCGGCGACTTCCTCCGGCTCGGCCGGGCGGCCGAAAGGCTGCGGCGGGAACAATTCCTTCCAGCGCTCGGGATCGCCGAGCTTTTGCGCCGCGATGGGCTTCAATCGTTCCCACTGGCGCGGCGTCGCCGTGTTGCCGGGATGCACGCCGACGACGCGCACGCCATAGGCCTGGCTTTCGCGCCCCAATCCGATGGTGAAGGCATCGAGCGCCGCGTTGGCGGGCGCGCCCGCGATATAGGTGGGGCGCGGATTGTGCCCGGCGCCGCCGATCACGTTGACGATCACGCCGCTCTTGCGGTTCACCATCGCGCGGTAGATGTGGCGCGTCAGATCGATGAAGCCGAAGAGCTTCAGATCATACGCCTTGTGCCAGGCGTCGCGCTCGATCTCCAGGAACGGGCCGGACGGGATCGAGCCCGCATTGTTGACCAGGATGTCCACATGCCCGCAGGCGGTGCCGAGCTTGTCCACGCCCTCTTGGGTCGCCAGGTCGACGCTGTGTGTCTTGATCGCGACGTTATAGCGCCCGCGGATCTCCTTCGCGGCCTGGTCGAGGTCGGCCACCCCGCGTGCGGCGAGTTCCAGATTCACGCCTTCCTGGGCGAACAGCTCCGCGATCGCGCGCCCGATACCCTTGGAGGCGCCGGTCACCAGCGCGGTCTTGCCCGTGAGATTCAGATCCATGGAAATCCCTCCCGTATGATCGGGGGGATTATCGTCACGGGTCGGCGCTTGCCGCAAGCAGGGACGGTCTCTAGGCTTTCGCGAAAAGACGCACCAAAATCTCACCCAGGGGCTTCAATCATGCTCGATCTGTATTTCTGGACGACCAACAACGGCTATCGTGCACGCACGATGGTCGAGGAAACCGGCCTTCCCTATAACCTTCACCCCATCGCACTGCCCAAGAAGGAACAGTTGAGCGAGACTTTCCGGAAACTCCATATCGGCCACAAGATCCCGGTGCTGGTGGATTCCGAGGGGCCAGGGGGTTCCATCGCGATCCCCGAAAGTCCGGCGATCCTGCGCTACCTTGCCCGCAAGACCAACTCTGCCCTGATCCCGAAGGATGAGCGCGCGCGCACCGAGATGGAGGCGTGGTTTTCCTATGGCGTGTCCACCTTCTGCATGGTCGTCGCGCAATACGGCCACTTCCATTTCCGCACACCGGAGGACGTACCCGGCGCCAAGAAATATTTCGAGGATTATGCGCGCGACATGTACAACGTCATCAATCAGCGGCTCGACGGGCGCGATTATTTCGTGGGCGATCAGATTTCGCTCGCCGATTTCGCGCATTACGCGGACGTGCGCATGTACAAGGATAGCCTGAAGCCCGAGGACTATCCCAACGTCAAGAAATGGTACGACCGCATCTCGGCGCGGCCCGCGGTGCAGCGCGCTTACGCGCCGATCTAGAGGGGACAAGACGATGCTCGATCTCTATTTCTGGATCACCAACAACGGCTATCGCGCGCGCACGATGGTCGAGGAAACCGGCCTTCCCTATAACCTGCATCCGGTTTCGCTGGCCAAGCAGGAACAGTTGAGCGAGTCGTTCCGCAAGCTCCACATCGGCCACAAGATCCCGGTCCTGGTGGATTCCGACGGGCCCGGCGGTCCGGTCGTCATCCCCGAAAGCCCGGCGATCCTGCGCTACCTTGCCGAAAAGACCAATTCACCCCTGATCCCGAAGGATGCGCGTTCGCGCGTCGAGATGGAGACCTGGTTCTCCTACGGCATCGCGACCTTCTGTCCGATCCTCGCCCAGCACCGTTATTTCATCGATCGCTCACCCGTAGACGTACCGTCGGCCAAGACATATTACGAAACGTACGCGCGCGACATGTACGGCGTGATCAACCAGCGCCTCGATGGGCGTGATTATTTCGCTGGCGATGCGATCAGTCTGGCCGACTATGCCCATTACGCCGACGTGCGCCATTACGTCGGAACCTGCCGGCCCGAGGATTATCCGAACGTGAAGACGTGGTACGACCGCATTTCGGCGCGGCCTGCCGTGCAGCGCGCCTACGCCCCGGTCTGACGGGAGGATCGTTGTGCCGTGCAGCGTGGGTCGAAAGTAAATTAAGGCCGTCATTCCCGCTCGCGCTTCGCTTGGCCGGAATGACGGAATAGGCGCTAAACCAGCTTCTTGAGGATCGCGTAGAGCATTTCGCGCTCGGTCTGGTTCAGCATCTTGAGCGCGGCTTCGGTGCTCGCCGAATCGAGCGGGATCAGTGTCTCGACGAGCTTGCGGCCCTCGTCGGTCAGGCTGACGGTGAGCAGGCGCTTGTCTTTGTCGTTCGGATCGCGCCGCACCAGGCCGCGCGCTTCCAGGCGGCGCACCAGACTATGGATGTTGGCGGGTGGCATGGCGACCACGCGGCCCAACTGGTTCTGTGACAGCGGTCCCAGTTCCCACAGGCGGATCAGGGTCGCGTGTTGAACGGGGGTCAGATCGAACGGGCGGATGCGGCTCGCCAACTGGCCGGACGCCCGCTGATAGGCACGACGCAACAGGTGTCCGACTTGGTCGTCGAGGCGGTAAGGACGATCTGACATTCATTATCTATGTAACAGAACGCCGGTTCGGGCGGAAGTATTCGTGGGAACCCGCCTATTATCCGCTTTCATTTGCGCGCCATGGCCGGACGTGCACCGGTGCTTCGCGAATCGGGGGATTAGCGCAACAGGAAGACGATGAATTCGCGGGGCTCCAGCCTGTCCACCGTGCGCACGTTGACCGTCAGTTCGCGGCGGCAGAAATCGAGCATGTGCGCAGGGTCGGCGTAATAAAGCGTCTCCTCGCGATAGGGATTGTCGATCGACAGCATATTGAAGCCGAGCGCGACGCGTGTCTGCGACCATAGATCGCGCAGATTCTCGTAGACGAAGTCGCGCCATTCCGCATCAGTCGCCCACATCTTCATGTTCCAGGTGCCTGAGACGAAGGAATAATCCGCCTCGTTCTCGGCGACATGGCTGACGAAAAATTCGGCGCGCGGATCGCGGATGCGCTTGCGGGCTTCGGCGATCATCTCCGGGCTGATGTCGTAACCGTAATAGCGCCCGTGACGCAGTGCCCTCAGGGTGCGGAATGAATCGAACATGGCGCCGTAACCGCAGCCGTGATCGTTGACGCTGATCGGCCTGTCCTCGGGGATGTCCATGATCAGGCCGGCGAAGATGTCGAAGCGGCGTTGCATGCGCTCCGCATCGTGCCAGGCGAGTGCCTTGTGGTGGGCTCCGAATGCCTTGACCCCTAAGCTGAAGGTGCGGGCGACGGAATTGAGAAGGGGCGGCATGTCGCCGGGGGTATCCTCAGGCATGGCACACTCTAGCACCCGGACACGGCCGGGCATAAGGTCTACATTCCATTGCCGGGCTGACCCTCTCACTCCATGACGGCTGGCGTTGAATGGCATCCCAATCCGTTCATCGTGGACAGTGCCGAGGTGGATCGTGTAGTGAAGGCCGCCCATGCAGCCGCCGGCGGCTTCCGCTTCAGGCTCGACGTCTTGATAACAGGTACAAGTTCCGGCGCGAAATGACCCCGCAACTCATCTTCATCCACGGCCCGACGGCCGTCGGGAAATATACTGTCGCGCGGGAGCTTCAGGCACTCACCGGCTTCAAGCTGTTCCACAATCATCTGGTGGTGGATGCGCTCCAGGCGGTTTTCGATTTCGCGAGCGAGCCCTTCATCCGCCTGCGTGAACCCATGTGGCTTGCGGTGTTGCACGATGCTGCCGCCGCCGGAATTTCGGTGATCTTCACCTTCGCACCCGAGGCCACGGTTTCCGAGCGCTTCGTCGCCGACGCGATCAACGCCTTTGAGCGCGAGGGCGGCGAGGTGAAGTTCGTGGCACTCACTTGCGCGCCCGATGTGCAAGAGGGCCGCGTAGCGGCTGAGTCGCGTGCGTCTTTCGGCAAGCTGCGGTCCGCCCCGATCCTGCGCGAACTCGTCGCCAAGGGGTTGATGGATTACCCGCCGCTGCCCGATTCCGGTCTTACCATCGATACAGGAACAACCTCGCCCGACGAGTCCGCGCGCCGTATCGTGGCGTTCTTCGGGCTGAAACGGGTTTCCTGATCCAATTTGCTTTCTGGATTCCCGTTTGCGCGGGAATGACGACGTGTTGCGTTAGGCTCCGCCCAGCGCCTCGAACGCATCGCCCGCGAGTGTGCGGCCTTCGATGTGGCGGCGGTGCCAGAGCGCGTAGAACAGAAGCGTCCACGCCGCGTGTCCGCGATGCGTATCGGGCTTGGTCTCGAGCGAGGCGAACAGGTCGGTGACACGCTCGGGCCGGCACAGTTCCTTGATGCCTTCCTGCGCGGCGACACGTGCGCCGATCTCGCGCCCGCGTGCGCCGATCCATTCAGTGACCGGCACGGTGAAGCCGCGTTTCTTGGAGAACGGTTCCGCCTCGGGCAGGTGTTCGGCGAGCCAGCGGCGCAGCAGGTATTTGCCCTGGCCGTTCCGGATCTTGAGGTTGTCGGGCAGACGCATGGCGATCGCGGCGACCTCGGGATCGAGCAGCGGCGTGCGGCCCTCCACCGCGTGCGCCATCAGGCAGCGGTCGAGCTTGGTGAGCAGGTCGTTGGGCAGCCAGTCGATGCAATCGACCGCCTGGGCGATCTGCAGGCGTGTGCGGCCGGGACGCGCGGCGGCATAGTGCGCTGCCGTCATGCCGTCGCGCCAGGCGGTCGAGGCGCGCAGGATATCCATATCCTCCATCGCGCCCTTGGCCCGCATCTGCCGTCCGCCCAACCACCATGGCCGAAGTGCACGGCGATAGCGGCCGTAGCCCGCGAACAATTCATCGCCGCCTTCGCCCGACAGAACGACCTTGAGGCCGTGCGATTTCACGAACTGGCCGAGCTTGTAGGTCGGCAGCACGGCGTAATCCGCGACCGGATCGTCGAGCGCGTCGGCGATGGCGGGCAGCAGTGTCCAGAAATCGGCTTCGGTGAAATCCACGGGATGGAAATTGGCACCTGCCGCGCGCGCGACCCGTTCGGCCAACGCCCGTTCGTCGGCGACCTTGGTTCCGCTGAAGCCGACGGTGAAGGCCTCGACCGGCCGGTCGTTCAACTCGCGCATACAGGCGAGGATGGCGGATGAATCGATGCCGCCCGACAGGAACATGCCGTAGGGCACGTCGGAGCGCTGGTGTACCGCGACGCTGTCCATCAGTGCCGCATCCAATGCCTCGAGCGCGCGGTCCTCGTTGGTGTGGATCGGAGCGCCGCCGGGCAAGGTCTCGCGGCGACGCCGTTCGGCGATGGCGCCGTGCTCGATCACCAGCGTCTCGCCCGGCAGGACGCGCTTCACGTCCTCGTAGATCGTGTCGATGCCGGTGGTGAACTGAAGCTGGAACAGCTCGTGTGCCTTCTCCGCGATCAGCCGGGGCGTCAGGCGGCCGGCGGCGAAAAAGGCGCGCGGTTCGGACGCAAACGCGATGCCCGTCGCATCCTCGTGGTAATAGAGCGGCTTGATGCCGAACGGATCGCGCGCGAGATAGATGCAGTTCCCATCCGCCTCGCTTGCCGCGATGGCGTACATGCCGCGCAGCCGTTCGGCGAAGGCGGCACCTCGATCGGCGATCAGCGCGAGCGGCGGCTCGCAATCGGATTTGGTGGCGAAGCGGCCTTCGCCCAGTTCCTTGCGCAGCTCGACGAAATTGTAGATCTCGCCATTGGCGACCAATGCACGCCCGGCTGCGTCACGCAGCGGCTGGTCGCCGGTCGCGAGATCGATGATGGCAAGGCGCGTATGGGTCAGCGCCGATGCGCCCGTACTATGGCGTCCGGTGCCGTCGGGGCCGCGATGGGCAAGCGCCGCCTCGAACCGGTCGAGGATCCGGCCGTCGGGCGGGGCCGCATCCCGCATCATCAGGCCGGCGAGACCGCACATATCGGGTCCCGATCCTTATCCGGTGATCTTCTGGAAGAACTGCATGTATTTCTCGACAACGGCCTGTTCCGTATGGCCGGCCTGATAGGCGGCATATCCGCCTTCGGCAAGCCGCTCACGCAGGGTTGGGTTCTCGGCCAGAAGCTTGATCGAACGGCCGAGTGCCGCGCTGTCGTCGACCGGTACCAGGATGCCGGACTCGTTCTGTTTGATCAGCATGCCAGGGCCGAGGCTGTCGGCCGCGATCACCGGGATGCCCTGCGCCCAGGCTTCGATCACCACATTGCCGAGCGGCTCGTGGCGCGACGAGCAGACGAAAATGTCGGCGGACGCGAACAGCGACGCCACATCCTCGCGCCAGCCGAGGAAGCGCACGCGCGGCTTGATGCCCAATATCTCGGCCTTCTGTTCGAGCTGCTGGCGCAGCGGACCTTCGCCGGCAAGCCAGAGATAGACGTTGGGTACGCGTGCGATGGCGTCGAGGAGCACGTCGAACGCCTTGTTTTCGTGCAAGCGGCCGAGCGCCAGGACAAGCGGCGCGGTATCGGGTGTGTAGAGCCGGCGGCGGTTGACCGGATCGGCGCGTGTCGCGCTCACGAAATTCGGCAGATGATGGACCTTGTCGTCCGGCCAGCCGTTGGTGCGCAGGTATTCGACGATGTCCGGCGTGTTGGCGATCAGGTGCTGGCACTTCTTATAGTATTTGAGATTGTAGTAGCCGCCCAGCCGTCCGACGTGGGCGAACTTGCCGCGCGGCGTCATGGTGGTGGCGCGGTTCATCCAGGTGAGCACGACGTCGGGCGTGTAATCCTTGATAGCGCGCCGCAGCGCCCAGCGGGTGGAGAAATCGAACGCGCCGCCGAACGGTAGCTGCAAGGGCTCCACGCCGCCGTCGCGCAGCAGGCCCGCGCGGGCCTCGTCCTCGCGGATGACGACACGTTGATCGAGACCGGCGCGTTGCAGCGCGATGGAGAGGCGCGTGAAGAACGCCTCCGCTCCGCCATATTGGGCGCCGGCCATTACCTGCATAACTTTCATCGCGGTTTCAACTCCTCGCACGCGCGTGCGGCTTCCGGCCAACTCCGGCGTCCTTGTTTGGCGAGCACCGCCGCGTGACGGCGTGCCCACATGGCAGTGTCGGTCAGCAATTTGATGGCTGGATCGGCAAACATGGAATCGTCGTCCGCGATCGCCCCCGTTTCCCCATTGATGACGTCTTCTGCGACCGAGCCGGAGCGGCCGGCCGCGGCGGGACTGCCGCAGGCCTGCGCCTCGCCGAGCGCGAGACAGGACGTTTCTTTGAGGTCCCCTTTGTAATGCATAACCCCTATATTTTGAAATTCCTCGATTGAACGGCGCTTTGCAACAGATTCGCGCGCGATGACGATAGCGAACAGCTTCGCGTTCACGCCGCTTTCCTGGCGCTGCGCCGCCACAGCGCGCGTGCGCCGGCTTCCGCATCCTCGACGGACAGGCTGTCCATCAGGGTGTCCGATGTGCGGGGGTCGAAATCCTTGGGAAAGATCTCGGCGAACGGAATCCTGGTACGCACGATTGCGGTATGCTCGCCCCACGGCGCATAGAGTGCCTCCTGCGTCGGGCCGAACAAGCCGAGTGTCGGCACGCCGGAAGCCGCCGCGAGATGCATCAGGCCGGAATCGTTGCCGACATAAAGAGCGCAACGCGTGAGACACGCCGACACGGTAAGCAGGTCGAGACTGCCGACCAGGTCGATGCAGCGCTCGGCCGGGATGCTGTTAAGCAGGCGCAGAGCCGTGGGCCGTTCGTCGTCGCGCCCGAAGACGGCGACGCGCCCGCCGGGCAGGATGCCGTCCGCTCCGGTCAGACGCTCGATAAGCTCGGCGAAATATTCCGCGCGCCAGGTCTTGGCGCGCCAGTTAGCGGTGGGCCCGATCGCGAGCACGGGTGTACCGTCGGGGATCAGCGTCCTGGCCAGTGCGGTATCGGCTTCGCTCACCCATAAATGCGGGGCGGGCGGCGTGTCGAGATCGAGCACGCGCGCCATGCGTTCGACGCGCCGGTCGGCCGAACTGTTGGGCGGGAAACTTCGCCGCGCTTTGCGGAAAAGAAGATAGGTCATCGGCGCACTGCGCAGGTCGACCACCAGATCCCAGAACGTGGTGACGGTCAGGATCCACAGCCGCAGCCAGTGCAACGAGAACAGCATTTTGTCGAGCACGATGACGCGATCGAGATTGGGTACGGCGTCGAACAGCCCGGCGGCGGCCGGCCCGCAGGCGACCGTGATGCGCGCACCCGGATGGGTACGGATCAGATGTTCGAGCAATCCGGTCGAGATGATGGCATCGCCTATGCGCGTCGATGTCACGAACAGGATGCGCATCTCAATTCCGTATCAATCCCAAAGCGCTTCGAATTCCATAGCCGCGTCGGCCCAGCCGCGCGAACGCTGCAAGGAGCGCGCCTCACGCGCGAGGTTACGATACACCGCGCCCTCGGGGTCCAATAGGGCCGCGGCGAGGTTAACGAAGGCTTCGTCGTCGGGCGTGAAATAGCCGCTCATGCCGTTCTTCACCCGCTCCAGCAGTTGGGCCGAGGCGCCGCCGGTCGCGCGCACCAGGGCGGGCAGGCCGGCCGCCTGGGATTCCGCGAGGGTCGAGGCATACATCTCGCGCACATTGACAGGGTAAAGATGCGCGCGTGCGTGTGCATAGGCATCCGCCATCTCGGGGTCGGCCTGCGGGCGGCGCACGTGGACGCCGTCGGCCTGGGCGGCCTGGACCTCCTCGAACACCGACTTGAGCGCCTCCTGATCGGTCTGGCCGGCATTGAGGGCGCGGCGCAAGACGGCGGAATAGATATGAAGCTGGGCCTCGGGCCGGACGGGATGAACACCGTCGCGCCACAACCGCAAGATGCGCTGCAGCCCATGCAGCGGATGAGTGGTGACGATCGCCACCGTAGGCACGTCTGCGGCCTCTTGGGTCGTGCGGTAGATATCCGCGACACCGGGCACGATGACGCGGCTCGGCAGGATGTCGGTCTTCAGCGCCCGCGCATGGGTCTCGCCGGTGAAGACCAGGGTCGGCTTGTGGCGGGCCAGATGCGCGCGCTCATCCTCGGCGGCGAGGCTCGACGGATGGTCCCACAGCCACAGGCAGTGGTGACGGGCATCTTCGACCTCGCTCAGGAGGCGCGCCTTGCGGAAAGCGATCAGTACATCGGTCTCGGGCGGGCGGGGCGCGTCCCACGGCAGCCAGGCGACCTGTTCGATGACTGCCTGTGTTCCGTTGCGGGTGATGGCGCTCACCTCGTGGCCGCGCGCGGCGAAGGCCGCCGCCAGCCGGGCGAAGGCCTTTTCCGCGCCACCCAACGGCCGCTCCTCGGGACTTGCGCCGTCGAAAGCGATGCCGTCGTCGATCATGGTGATCCGCATGGCGCCTCTTATAGGCAACGCCAAGCCATTTTGAAATATAGGCCTTTATGAAAGAAAGGCCTTGGGGTGCCGGGGGCCTATAGGTGCCGGTGCCGGCCGTTTTTGAAGTCAGGGAATAAGGACTATATTCGGGGGATGAAGTTCACACTTTTGCCCGCCCGCGCAGCCCTCTCGGTTGCCGGGCCCGATGCCGTTCCCTTCCTGCAGGGCCTGGTTTCCAACGATGTCGCGCAGGTCGCGCCCGGCCGCGCGGTCTATGCCGCTTTGCTCACCGCCCAGGGCAAGTTCCTGTTCGATTTCTTCGTGGCGCAGATGCCAAAGGAAATGGGAGAGGGGCTCGTATTGGACGCCGAGGCGGCCCGTATCGACGATCTCGCCAGGCGGCTCAAGATCTTCAAGCTGCGCTCCAAGGTCACGATCGAACGCCTCGACGGATACGTCGTCGCGGCGGCCTGGAATAATGAGCGTGGAGGAGACGGTGCCGAACAGGCGCTCAATGCGGTGGACGGTGTTTCCTATCCCGATCCACGTCTCGCCGCCGCGGGTGTGCGCTTCGTGATCCGCGAGGGCGACGTCGCCAAACTGGCGGCGGCCGGTTTCGCCCAGGCATCCGAAGCCGATTACGACGCGCACCGCCTCAGCTACGGCCTGCCCGACAGCCGCGACATGGAGGTGGAGAAATCGGTCCTGCTGGAATGCGGCTTCGAGGATCTGCACGGCGTCGATTTCCAGAAGGGCTGTTACATGGGCCAGGAGCTGACCGCGCGCACCAAATACCGCGGCCTGGTGAAGAAGCGCTTGTTGCCGGTTGTCATCAGTGGGGCCAGCGAGGGCGAGGGCCCGGCGCCCGGCACGCGGATCACCCTCGACGGCAAGGATGCGGGCGAGCTGCGTTCGGCGCGCGGCGCGGCCGGCTTGGCGCTCATTCGGCTCGAAGCTTATGACAAGGCGCGCATCGAAGGCCTGCCCTTGATGGCGGGCGAGGCGGCGCTCGCAGCCTGGAAACCGGACTGGATGAGCCTCCCGGAGCATGAATAAAAAAATAGCCTCATGCTGAGCCTGTCGAAGCATCGAGGCTCTCATCCTTCGACAAGCTCAGGATGAGGAAAGGGGGATGGGTGACTTAAGCCGGGACTCCTTCTAGTCTCGCCTGCATGTCCATCGATCCCCTTACCAACACTCTTACGATCCGGCGCCCCGACGACTGGCACGTGCATCTGCGCGATGGCGCGATGCTTGAGGCGGTCGCACCCCATTCCGCGCGCGCCTTCAACCGCATCATCGTCATGCCTAATCTGGTCCCGCCGGTGACGACCGCGGCCGCGGCTTCCGATTACCGTCGCCGTATCGTTCAGGCCGCCCATAAGACAGCAGAACCAGATGTGGCGCAGCCCTTCACGCCGCTGATGACGTGTTATCTGACCGATAACTGCGATCCCAAGGCGCTCGAACAGGGCTTTCTGGACGGCGTCTTCACCGCGGCGAAGCTGTATCCGGCGGGTGCCACCACCAACTCGCAAAGCGGTGTGACCGATATCGCCAAGATCGAGCGCGTGCTCGCCAAGATGGAGGAGATCGGCATGCCGCTCCTGATCCATGGCGAGGTGACCGATGCGAGCGTCGACGTGTTCGACCGCGAGGCCGTGTTCATCGAGCGCATCCTGATCCCGACGCGCAAGACATTCGCCCATCTCAAGATCGTGTTCGAACACATCACGACCAAGGACGCCGCCGATTACGTGAAGGCGAGTGCGCATCACACGGCCGCCACCATCACCGCGCACCACCTGATCCTCAACCGCAACGATCTGTTCAAGGGCGGTTTGCGCCCGCACAATTATTGCCTGCCCGTCGCCAAGCGGGAGGTCCATCGCCTCGCCTTGCGCGAAGCCGCGGTCTCCGGCGATCACCGCTTCTTCCTCGGCACCGACACGGCGCCGCACGCGGTGCACCTGAAGGAAATGGATTGCGGCTGCGCCGGCGTATTCTCCGCACCCGCCGCCATCGAAACCTACGCCCAGGTGTTCGACGAGGAGAACGCGTTGGACAAGCTCGAAGGGTTCGCCTCGCTCCACGGGCCGCGTTTCTACGGCCTCGATGCCAACGAAGCGACGATCACGCTGGTGCGCGCACCGTGGACGGTCCCCGAAGTGGTCCAGGTCGCGGGCGGCGATCGCGTCAGGCCGTTCCTTGCCGGCGAGACGCTCAACTGGAAGATCAAGGAGTAGGGCGCCATGACGGACACGTTCAAGGGACTGGTGCTCCGCGAGGAGGCCGGCACGGTTGCCGCGCGGATCGAAACGCTGACCGACGCGGACCTGCCCGAAGGTGACGTGACGGTGCGCGTGACGCACACCACGCTCAATTACAAGGACGGCCTGATGCTCAAGGGGCTCGGCCGCCTGGTGCGCAAATATCCCCACGTCGCTGGCATCGATTTCGCAGGCGTCGTGGAAGCTTCCGATGCGCCCGCCTACAAGCCGGGCGATCAGGTCGTGCTCACCGGGTGGCGCGTCGGCGAGACGCGCTGGGGCGGTTATGCCGCGCGGAACCGCCTGAAGGCCGAATGGCTGGTGCCGCTGCCCGCCGGCATGAGCGCCGCGCAGGCTATGGCCATGGGCACGGCGGGCTTCACCGCCATGCTCGCCGTGATGGCGCTGGAGGCACACGGCCTCACGCCCGCTAATGAAGGCGAAGTCCTGGTGACAGGTGCGGCGGGCGGCGTCGGCTCCGTCGCGACCGTGTTGCTCGCCCGCCTCGGCTACCCTGTCGCGGCTTCGACGGGCCGCCCGGGCGAACACACCTACCTCAAGGAGCTGGGAGCAGCCAGGATCGTCCCGCGCGCCGAGCTCGAACAGAAACCGAGCGGTCCCCTGGCGTCGGAACGCTGGGCGGGTGCGATCGACAATGTCGCCGGGCCGATCCTCGCCAATCTGCTGGCCGCGTTGCGCCGCAACGCATCGTGCGCCGCCGTCGGCCTTGCCGCGTCCAACAAGCTGGATACCACGGTTGTGCCGTTCCTGCTGCGCGGCGTGAACCTGCTGGGCATCGACTCCGGCCTCGTGCCGTATGAGCGTCGCGTCGCCGCGTGGGATCGCCTGGCGCGCACCTTCGATTGGGCGCTGCTCGATCGCATCCAGCAGACCATCGGCCTCGCGGACCTTCCCGCTTACGCCGACAAGATCCTCGCCGGCCAGGTGCGCGGACGCGTCGTGGTGGATTTGACGAAGTAACAAGTCGTCATCGCGGCCCGACGCGACACCGCGCGGGCGGCAAAGCTCACATCAACGTTTGTTGTCTGCCTGCGCGAACCATCACACGCTGTGATCGTTTGGTGGCGACGCGATTTAACTCTCCCGTGCCTGCGCGACGCTCCCTATAGCTGGCCCTATCGCTGGTTTTCTCGATGACTGGGTGACTTGGGAGCAGGACGCAGACGGGATCGGAGGGGGATTATGAGTCTCGACCAACGAACGCCATCGACCTCGGCGCACAATGCCATCGGCCATCAGCACCCGCGCCTTGCGCGGCAGGCCGAGCCCGCATCCCACAGCACGCCCGATTTCTACGTCCATCACTGGGATCACGATGCGGCGCGTGGGCGGGCGGCGCAAGGCGTGCTGAACGCGCGCATGTTCGCGGTCTATGTCAGCCTGCTGGCCTTGGCAACGACCTTCGCGGTGCTGGCGCTCTATCAGGGGGAGCGGCGCTCCGACGCGGTGCGCGACGCCATGCTGTCCGAACGCCGCAACACCGCACTCGCCCAGCGCGTCGAAACCCTCGAAAGCATGAACCAGGGCCTGGTGGAGATGGTGGCGCAGCTTTATCCGGGCGATGCGGCCGATCTGTTCGCGCGCCTGGACGCGCTCGAGGATCGGGCGCCGCTGAACATCGATGCGGGCGTCAAGCGATCCCCCAATCCGGCCCTCAACAAGATCGCGTCGATGCCGGTGCTGCCGACGCGGCATGCCGGTCTGCAGGACGAGGACGAGCGCCCGTTGACCAGGTTCGAACCGGCCAGTGGAGAACCGACCAGTGGGGAACCGGCCAATGTTGAAGCAACCAATGACGAACCGGCCAATGACGCACCAGTGAGCGGCGGCGAACCTGCCGCAGTTCAGACGGAACAGGCTGCGCCGGAACAGACCGCAGCGGAACAAGCTGTGCCGCAGCAGGCCGCGCGGGAACGACTCGCGTCTTTGGAGTTCATGGAGCAGCCGGCACCTGAGCAGACCGCGTCGATGGATGTGGCTTCCGCTCCGGCGGCCGCGATCGAGCCCGCGCAAGCTGCGCCCGCACAAGACGCACCGCGGGCCGTTTCCGAACAGCCCCAGGCGAGCGCCAATCAAACAAATCCTGATCAGGCAAATCCCGGCCCGGCGAATCCGGGCATCGTGCTGCGCGCGACCGAAGAAACCTGGATCCAGATCCTCGACGGGAATGGTGCCGCGCTGTTCACCAAGCTGATGAAGGCGGACGATGTCCATGCCGTGGCGCCCGAAGCGGCGATGCTGATCACCGGCAATCCCACGGGTCTGGCGATTTCGGTCGATGGTGTCGCGGCACCCGCGCTGAACGAGAAAGGCCCGCGGCGGCGCGAGATCGCCCTCGATGCCCAGCGCTTGATGGCGGGCACCGCGGAACTGCCGCGCAAGCATCGCGTCAACGCCGAGGCAAAGGCGGCACAGTAATAGAGGCCGAGCGGGATTGGCGGGCCATAAGCCGGTCATGGCCAGTCGGCCGTTTTGGATCGCGTCTAAACTCAGACGCCCGCGCGGCTGACCCGACCGTCGCCGCGCGGGTCATTGTTTTGGTGCGCGCGGCCGACCATGCTTTTGTCTGCGACGCGAGGTCGCTTTGCATCTATCCGCGACGCGAGGTCGCTTTGCGCCATCCCCGTTCGCCCTATAATATTAAGCCCACCAATGCGTGATCCGCCGCTTCGGCACCGGCAGGCCCGCTTCGCGCAATTGCCTGCTCTCGCGTGTGAAGGCCCGCGCCGAGCGATAAACTTCCGCATCGAACCGCCGATATTGCTCGGCGAAGGGATGCACGTCCTGCTCGTCTTCGGGCACATCGTCGCGCCACAGCAGCGCGTAGGTCAGCCGATCCAACAGCCGGTCCAATTGCTCCATCTCGCGCGCTTCGAGCCGTTCGAACAGATCGGCGCATTCCTTTTCAAGATGCGTTTCGACCCGGCGGATGATGTCGCGCCCCGTTCGATTGATCTCGGCCTTCCAGCGCTTTTGCGGTGCGTTGGACTTCAAGCGCCAATCCTTCGGGCGTTCGCCTTCGCCGTGTTTTTGGATGAGGCCGCGTTGGCTCAGATAGAACAATGTGCGCGATACGTCGGGTGAGGAGAAATGGAAACAGCCGCGCCGGAAGAGCGCGCCGGCACTCCAGCCGAGGCCGGGTTGCGATGCGATGATCCGCAGGATGCGCCATTGCGGCTCGGTGAAATCGTATTTCGTGAGGCTCGGCCTGATGCGTTTGATCAAAGCGGCCCGCGCGAGACGCAGGCGCAGCGCCAAGCCGAAGATCGCATCCTCGCCCGCGATGTCCGGCTCGTTCGCACCGTCGAGGACGCTTTCGCGTTGGCTTGCCCGCTGCAACCGCGTGAGCAGGATGAACATCCGCTTGTGCATCGGTTCGGTGAGGCGGGCCTCCGCCGGGCGTGATGCCAAGGCCTCCCAATCCGGCGCGCCGTTGCGTGAGGCATCGCGGGCGATGTGGTTGATCTGTCGTCGGCCGATGTCGCGCGCGATCAGCTTGCGCTGCATCTGGTTGTTGCGGGCGCGCACGGGCGCGGTCCACTCGGCATAGCCGTGGGCCACGAGATGATGTGCGACGCCATAGACGACCATTCGGCTGATGGTGCAGCGCCGTTCGATGTCCGGCACGGCCACGGGTTCACCCATCCGAACCAATAGCCGCAGAACTTGCGCCTGGGTTTCGTTCAGTCCCCGCTCGCGCGCTTTCAGCGCGGGACGCAGCGGCAATAATGCTGCCTCGCGGGCGCGGAGCAGGGAATCAGGGAGGGCGAAGTCGAACAGGATCGCGGGCGGCGATGGCGCGCTTGTCATTTGGAACATATAGTGAACAAACGCGGCGGCGCAAGAGTGTTGAGCGCCCGCCGCAGCAGAATCTCTCTATGGCGATCTCTTTATGGCGTGCGGCCGCTTTCCACCGCGATCGCGTCCGATACCGCGCTTTCCTGTCGTATGGCTTTCAGCGATGCGTAATCGGGCGAATTGTACCAGGAATGCAGCGCAGCCATGTCCGGGAACTCGATGACCGTGACGCGTTCGGGCTCACTGTCGTCACCCCGCTGGCCGGACTGCCAATCGCCCTCCAGCACCTCGAAGCCATCGGCGCGTACGAGCACGTTACCGCCGAATTTGGCGATGGTTTCGCCGATCCCGTCGCGGTAGAGCTTCAGCTTTTCCGGGTTCGTGATGTTCTGTCGATGAACGATGAAGAATGCCGACATCGGGACCCCTCCGTGGCTGCGGTTCCAGGCTCATGCCCGGTTTAAACATCGTGGGGCGCGCGTCCGTTCCGCCCGTGGCGGCTTTACGCGGCTCGATCCCGATCTGCGGCGGCGGCGGTCAGGTTCAGCGGCGGAAACACGCGGATCAATCGCGTGCCGCCCCACAATTCGAGGCCGTGTTCGTTCTCGATCAGTTGTGCTTCGGCGATCGCGCCGGCATCGTCGCGGCATTCAAGCTCGCTGACGGCCATGATCGATCCCTGCGCGGACAGGCGGCGGACGCGATAGGTCTGCATGGGTGGCTCCCCGTTCTTCTTGAGTCCGCCCGGCGATTTAGTCGCGGCGAATCCGGTTTCAAGGGACGGGGAATGTGATCCTTTTTGGGCGTCGCGCCAGCGGACGATGCAGATGCGATTGCCTGTACAATTGCCTGTACAATTGCCTGTTCGGTTGCCTGTACGATTGTCTGCCTGATGCGCCGGAATGGGTGTAGAATGATCCCAGTGACAAGTGCGGCATCTCTTAGGAGGCCAACATGTCCCGTTCCCAGCTTCTTATTGTTTTCGTGTGTGCGTTTATCGGGCTCGCGCTCGGTATCCTCGTCGCCGATTGGCGGTTCGACGAACCCGGTGTTCTGATCGGCGCGCGAACCTTGCTCGGCGTGGGCGGCTTCATCCTCGGGTTCATCGCCGGCAAGTGGTTCCTGTTTGGATCATTGCCGCGCAAATTCGGATCGTGGCCCCATAAGCTTCGCCACCACTGACGAACTACTCAGCAGGCCACGCGGGCTGCAAAGCGACCTCGCGTCGCAGATAGATGCAAAGCGAGCTAGCGTCGCGGACAAAAGCATAGCTGGCCGCGTGGCCGTCTGAGGTCGCATTATGAATTGGATCGTACCTCAGCCCGTCGTTCTTGTTCTGCGCGACGGGAAGGAATTGGTATGCGCCTAACGCGATGGTGCAAGAATATACAACGAATTTAATTCAAGATTGTGAGATCGTTAAATATAAATTTAGAGTTGTAGAGCGGGGATGGCGCCATTTTGGGCGCGGGGAGGGTGTCTTATGGCTGAGAGAGAAAACACCACGCGTTGGTGGGAAAATTATCTTGTCAGATATTTTATGCCATCGATTGCGGGAATGGCGATCGTCTCGTGGCTTTCGAAATTTGGTGGCAACGATTTCAAGCGTGATTTGTTTTTCGGTTTTCAAGATAAAGATCCGACCGCACTGATCATGCTGGTGCTCTACGGAAATTTGTTCTGTTACATCGCCTCCTATCCGATCCTTTGCTTTCACGCCACGCGTGTCATCGACTTTAAGTGCTCGAAGTGGAGGGTCGGTTGGTTGGATGGTTATCTATGGTCGCTGGCTGCGGCAATTGCGGTAATAGCCGTGGCGACCACATTGCCTAAGTACGCAGTATTCCTGGCACTTATTATCGCTGGGGTCTTCACGTTTATTCAGATGTATCGCATTGTCGCGGCATCGACGCGAGGGCATGCGGAAGATTTAAGAGAAGAGGCATCCCTCGCTTATCGCTATGCTTTTTGGTTGGCTCAAAGGCGTGGCGTGGTGGAAGAGCGGATTGACCAAAGGAGCGGGGTGCGAGATGAGGATCAGGCCGCGAAGAAAAAAAGAGAGACCGAAAGAAGGCGAGAACTTAAGTGGCGGAGCGAACTCGTTGATACCTATAGACATCTCAGGGAACATGGAAACTCAGCGTTCATTTTCTTGCTAGAACTAGTGTTGGCCGGGCTCTGCTATATTGTCTTTTCAGAGGGCGCTGAACAAAAAATGCTGTGGCTCAGCATTTTGCTCGGTATATGGGCGTTTCCCGCGATGTGGACGCATTTTATTGGGCAACACTTAGAGCGCCGTTTCTCGACCTTTGATCGGCGAATTCCTCCTAATTATGTGCCTAAAGAAGGTAAGTAATTTGATGTATGCATCATCGGAATCGAAAAAATGGATGCCCCGGTTGATCCTGAGATCAAGTCCGAGAAGGGGCATGACGACTTAGGGATGACTGGATTCCTGCTTTCGCGGGAATGACGGTCTTGAGGATTACTCCGCCGCTTCCGGCTTTGCTTCGCTCTTCGCGCCCTCGCGTTCGGCTTTCTCTTCGTCCGCCATGTGTTGCAGGATTTCGGCAGCGTGTTCGGCTTCCTGCTGGCGGGCCCACATATGCGCGTAGATGCCATTCGGCTTGGCGAGCAGGTCGCGGTGGGTGCCGCGTTCGGCGACGCGCCCCTTCTCCAGCACCAGGATCTCGTCGGCATCGATGATGGTGGAGAGCCGATGTGCGATCACCAGGGTCGTGCGGTTGGCCGAGACCTGCGCGAGCGCTTTCTGGATTTCCTTTTCCGTGTGCGTGTCGAGCGCGCTGGTGGCCTCGTCGAACATGAGGATCTGCGGGGCCTTGAGGATGGTGCGCGCAATGGCGACGCGCTGCTTCTCGCCGCCCGAGAGTTTGAGCCCGCGCTCGCCGACGCGCGTCTCGTAGCCGTCGGGCAGACTGATGATGAAATCGTGGATCGCGGCGAGGCGCGCGGCGCGTTCGATCTCGTCCTCGCTCGCGGCCGGGCGGCCGTAGGCGATGTTGTAGCGGATCGTGTCGTTGAACAGCACGGTATCCTGCGGGACGATGCCGATGGCCGCACGCACGCTGTCCTGCGTCACATTGCGGATATCCTGGCCGTCGATGGTGATGCGCCCGCCAGTAACGTCGTAGAAGCGATAGAGCAGGCGCGCGATGGTCGATTTGCCGGCGCCCGACGGGCCGACGATCGCCACCTTCTTGCCCGCCGGCACGTGGAAGGAAACGCCGCTCAGCACGCGGCGGTTGGGATTGTAATCGAAGCTCACATCCTCGAACGCGATCGCGCCACCCGTCACACCGAGCGGCATGGCATTGGGGCGGTCCGCGATCTCGGGCTTCACGTCGAGCAGCGCGAACATCTCTCCCATGTCGATGAGCGATTGCTTGATCTCGCGATAAACCATGCCGAGCCGGTTGAGCGGCAGGTAGAGCTGGATCAGGTAGGCGTTGACCATGACGATATCGCCGATGGTCATGGCGCGCGCCTGCACGCCGAAGGCGGCCATCAGCATGATGGTGGTGACGCCCACCGCGATGACGCTGCCTTGCCCCACATTGAGCACCGACAGCGACACGCGCGCCTTGACGGCGGCGGACTCGTAGGATTGCAGCGCCGCATCGTAGCGCTTCGCCTCGTGCGCCTCGTTGTTGAAATATTTAACCGTCTCGTAATTGAGCAGCGAGTCGACCGCCTTGTTGGCGGCCTCGCCCTCCATGTCGTTCATATGGCGGCGGTACTTGAGCCGCCAATCGGTGATCATCATCGTCCAGGCGGTGTAGATGGCGATGGTGATGAAGGTGACCGAGGCGAAGCGCCAATCGAACATGAACCACAAGACGGTGCAGACCATCGTGATCTCGATCGCCGTGGGGATCACGTTGAACAGCATGGAATCGAGCAGCTCGTCGATGCCCAAGGTGCCGCGTTCGACCGCGCGGCTGAGCCCGCCGGTATGACGGTCCAGGTGATAGCGCAGCGCCAGGCGATGCAGATGCTGGAAGGTTCTGAGGCCCGCCTGGCGCATGGCGCGCTGGGCGACCTTGGCGAACACGGTCTCGCGCAGCTCGGCGAAGGCCTGCGAGGCGATGCGCATCACGCCGTAAGAGACCAGCAGCATCACCGGAACGACGACGAGGCCCTGGGAATCACCAAGGCGCAGCCCGTCGATCACGGACCTGAAGATGACCGGGATGCCGACCGCGACCGCCTTGGAGGCGGCGAGCAGAAGAAGGGCGGCGACGATGCGTGTGCGGATGTCGCGCGCACCGGGCACGTCGGATTTGGGCCACACATAGGGCGCCAGGGAGCGCAGCGCGTTCCAGTCGTTGCGGTGCGCGCTGTCCGGCCCGGAAAGCGGGGTCGGGCCGGCATCGCGGCCGTAAGGAACGGGCGCGGCGCTCTGCTCCTCGGCCGCGCTGTCAGGGGCGGCGGGAGTCGGGCGCGTTTGTTGGCTGGCTGAGCGCGGTGGGGGCGTCATGCTGGCTTATTTGTGTGCCGGAGGCGCCGGATCAATCTGACGAACTGACTGATCGATCCGGCCGGTCAATTGGCCAGATCGACCATATCCTGGGGCGGCGCTCCGGGTGCCGGATGCCGGTGTCAGTATTGGCGTCAGGGGCGCTCTTAGGCGGTGCGCTGGATCAGGTGGTAGCCGAAATCGGTCTCGACCACGTCGCTGGTCTGGCCGACCTCGAGCGCGAAGGCGGCGGTCTCGAATTCCGGCACCATGGCGCCCTTGGGGAAAAAGCCGAGATCGCCGCCGTTGGCGGAGCTCGGGCAATCGGAATTGTCAGCGGCGATGTCGCCGAAATCCTCGCCCCCGGCGATGCGGCCCTTGAGCGTCTCGATGGCCTTGAGCGCCTCCTGGCGGCTCCGGCTGCTGGCGGCGCGGGAATCGGACTCGGCGTGGGAAATCAGGATGTGCGAGGCGCGGATCTGGTCGGCCATGGGGGCTCCATTGTGTTGGGTTTGTTGGGTCGGACCCTACGCCGCCCGGCAGGGAGGGGCAACCCACGGCTGCGGGAGGTCAGGACGCGGGATTAACCAAGTTGTCATTCTCGCGAAAGCGGGAATCCGGCGAAACCTAAAACCTAGAAATCCTCCGTCACGATCGCGCTGAGGGCGTCCTGGTCCTTCACGGCGACCCAGTCCTTGTCCATCTCGACGATGCCCTGCTGCTCCCAGATCGCCAGCTGCCTGTGGATCGCGTCGTGCTGGGACACGCCCATCATGGCGACCAGTTCCTCCTGGCTGACGCGCAGGGTGAGCTTGAGCCCGCCCGAATTGCGGGTCGAGGTGTCGTTGAGGTAGGCGAGGCGCTTCGCCAGGCGCCGCCGCAAATCGATGATGGAGAAATCCTCCATCAATTCATTGGTTTGGCGCAGGCGCATGCACAGCACGCGCAGCAGATCGATGGTAAGCTTGGGATTGTTCTCCAGCACCTGGATGAAATCGTCGCGTTGCAGGACGAGCACCACGGTGGGTTCGTCGGCGATGGCGTCGGTGGAGCGCTCGTGGCCGTCGATCAGCGCGATCTCGCCGAACACGTCGCCCGGATTCATGATGGCGAAGATGATCTTGTCGCCCTCGTGCGAGGGTGAGCTGATCTGCACGCGGCCCGAGACGACGACCATCATATGGGCGGCGGTGTCGCCGCGCTTGAAGATGGTCCGGCCGGCGGCGAAGTCGCGCATCTCGGCACGCTTGGCGAGTATCGCCAAGTCCTCCGCCGACAGATGCCGCAAGAGAAAATGCTCGCTGAGCAGGCGTTGCTTGTCGTTTTCGGTCAGGGTCATCGGCCGGGCACCTCCTGGCGTCCGTGTGGGGCCCCGTTCCGGGCCGTCAACGACGTGTCTATCCGCCGACAGGCCGGGCGGTCAATCTTCGCCTTTCCGAACCTCCGGCTGCATTTGTTCCGGCAGACTCAACCACAAGGAGGGCGCCAGGACGGGCGCCGGGCCAAGTCTCGCGAGAAATCGGGCCAGGAATCGAGTGAGTTACCTCTTCTCGAAGATCTCCTTCCATTCCCGGGGGAAGCTTTCCTGATACTTCTCCCAGTCGGCGACCTTGATGGTCCAGACCTGATTGGGCGGCGGGAAGGTGAGGCCGCCTTGGCTGGGCGGCGGTGCGGCCGGGTTGGTGCCGTAGGAGCCTTGTTTGCTGACCATGGAACTCCCCGCCTTGTTCAAGATATACGACATGTAGAGTTTCGCCGCGTTGGGGTGGCGGGCGGTGGCGGTCACATTGCCGATCTCGCCGAAGGCGGCGAGGCCTTCTTTCGGGAAGATGACCTTCACCGGCGCCTTGTTCTCGATCTCGCGGATATAGGCCGATGCGCCCGAGATGCCGATGCTGGTCCGCCCGCGCACCAGGTCGGCCACGGTGGGTGCCGCGGTCGCATAGATACGGGGCTCGTTGGCGGCGAGGCGCTGCCACGCGTCGGGCGCCACATGCAGGCGCAGGAAGGCATAGAGCGTGAGCGCGCTGCCGCCCGCATCCATGGACGGCATACCGATCTTGCCCTTCCATTTCGGATCGAACAGGTCGGTCCAGCTTTTCGGGTAGTCTTTCTCGGCGACGTTCTCGGTGTTCACCGCCATCGCCGTGATCGGGCGCACGGTGTAATACCAACGCCCGTCGGGATCTTTCAGCTCGGCCGGCAACGCATCGAACGACAGGGGCTTGAAGGACGCGAGGATGCCCATGTCGATCCACTGCTTGAACAGCGGAAGATCCGTGAGGCCGACATAATCGGCGGCGAGCTTGTTGGCACCGTGTTCGGCCAGCACGCGGTCGTACATTTTGGCGGTCGGCAGGCGGATATAATCGTACGAGATGCCGGTTTCCTTCTCGAACTGATCGAGCGTGATGCGCATCGATTCGGTCGGGATCGTGCCGTACAGCGTGAACTCGCCTTCCTTCTTGGCCGCGTCATACAGTGCCGCGTCGGCGATCTTCTCGCCGTTGATCACGAAGTCTTTGGTCTGGGCCTGAGCTTGGGCATCCGCGGGCAGTGCGGCCGCGAATAGGCAAACCGCGCCGAGCGCGGCGGATACGAAAATCTTCATCTGTTTCACTTCTGGCTCACTTCCGGTTGAAGATGGTTTTCCATTCCTCGATCCAGCTGTCGTGGATCGCGGTCCATCGTTCGGGCGAGATCGACCAGACCTTGGAGGTCGGCGGCGCGGTGAAACCGGCCGCGACGGGGGCTGCGGAATCGGGGTGCGTACCGTAGGAGCCGCTTTTGGCGATCATGCTCCCACCCCGCTTACTGGTTAAGTAGTTAACCCAAACTTTTGCGGCGTTGGGATGCTTGGCGACGCTGGTCACGTTGCCGAACGCGCCGAAGGCGGCGATGCCTTCGGTCGGCACGATGATCTTGAGCGGTGCTCCGTTCTCGATCTGGCCGGAGAAGGACGCAGCACCGCCATAGGCCATGGCGACGCGCCCACGCACCAGATCGTTCACCGCCGGCGCCATGGTGGCATAGGTGCGCGGATCGTTGGCGGCGATCTTCTCCCACGATTTCGGGTCCACCTTCTCGCGCAGGAAGGCGAACAGCGTCAGCGCGCTGCCGCCCGCCTCGATCGACTGCATGCCGATCTTTCCCTTCCATTTGGGATCGAAGGTATCCTTCCAGCTTTTCGGATAATCGGCTTCCTTCACCAGTTCGGTGTTGACCGCGATGGTCTGCACGGGGCGCACGATGTAGACCCAATAGCCGTCCTTGTCGCGCAGCTCGGGCGGGATCTTGTCGAAGGAGGGCACCTTGTGCTGGGCGAGGATGCCGCGCTTCTTCCAATCCTCGATCAGCGAGAGATCGGTCAGATCCATGTAGTCGGCGGTGAGCTTGCCAGCCGCGAATTCCGCGATCGCGCGATCGTAGAGCTTGGAAGTCGGCACGCGTATATATTCGATCGAGAGGCCGGTATCCTTACGAAAACCGTTGAGCGCGTCCTGCATGCTTTCGGAGGTGTAAGTGGCATAGACCTCGAGGCCGCCTTCGGCCTTGGCGGCGGCATAAAGCTTGGCATCGGCAACTTCCTCGCCGTCGAGCACGAGCGCCTGGGCGTACGCGGCATGGCCGGCGGCCGTACAGAGCACGAGGCCGGTGAGCACGGACAGGAAAAATCGGGCGCGATGCGACATGAATACCTCCTTGATCTTCTTGATCGTGAAATAACTTGGTCGGGAAATAAAAGGGAGTGTCCTTATTCGTGGCGTTCTCTTTTGTCCTCAGCGGGTCATTTGCGGTCGAAGATGGTTTTCCATTCGTCGAACCAGGATTCGTGAATCGTGTCCCATTGCTCGGCGGTGACGATCCAGACCTTGTCTTGAGGCGGCAATTGAATTCCCGCGACGACCGGCGGCGGCGAATCCGGATGCGTGCCATAGGAGCCGCTTTTCGAGATCAGCGTGCTCCCCTTCTTACTTGTCATGTAATTCACGTACACTTTTGCGGCGTTCGGGTGCTTCGCCGTCGTGGTGACATTGCCCATGGCACCAAAAGCGGCGACGCCCTCGGTCGGAAGGATGATCTTAAGCGGCGCGCCATTTTCGATCTGTTCGCTGAAGGAGGAAGAGCCGCCATAGGCCACGCTCGTGCGTCCGCGTACCAAGTCGTTTACCGTGGGTGCGCTGCTGGTATATGTGCGCGGATTGAGCGCCGCGATCTTCTTCCATGCCTCGGGATCGACCTTGAGACGCAAAAACGCATAAAGCGTGCGCGCCGCGCCGCCGCCGTCGATTGAAGCCATGCCGAGCTTATCCATCCATTTCGGATCGAAAGTGTCCTTCCAGCTCTTCGGATAATCGGCCTCTTTCACCAGTTCGGTATTGACCGAGATGGTCTGCACCGGGCGATAGACGTAGATCCAGTGACCGTTCTTGTCTTGCAAGGATGGCGGAATGCGATCGTGCCATGGCACCCGATGCACGCCAAGGATATCGCGCGACATCCATTCCTTGATGAGCGCATAGTCGGTCAGATCCACATAATCGACGTCGAGCTTGCCCGCGGCGAATTCGGCGACCACGCGCTCGTAGAGACGCGACGATCCAACACGGATATAGTCGAGCTTGATCCCAGTGTCCTTGCGAAAGGCATCGAGCGTCTCGGCTACGACCTCGCTCGGATAAGTGGCGTAGATGCTCAGGTATCCTTCGGCGCGCGCCGCCGCCATGAGCTTCGCGTCCGCGATCTCCTCTCCGTCGATGATGAGGGCCTGCGCGTGCGCGGGTTGGTGCCTCGTAACGTAGAACGCGAGGCCTGCGAGAACGACGAGTAGTACGGCTCTGGCACGATACGATCTGGCACGATGCGACATGAATGCCTCCTTGATCTTGCTGATCGTGTAACCGGATCTTCTTGGTTGTCGGATAATCCTTGTCGAGAAATAGCTTGGTCGAGAAACAAAAAGGGGCGCCGTTGTTTCGTGGCGCCCCTTGGTGTGTTCAGCCGGTCATTTCCGGTTGAAGATGGCTTTCCATTCGTCGAACCAGGTCTCGTGGATCTTGTCCCACTGGTCCGCTTCGATGTTCCACACCTTGTCGTGCGGCGGGAGTTGCACACCCGCGATCACCGGTGGCGGCGAATCCGGATGCGTGCCGTACGAGCCGCTTTTCGCGATCAACGTGCTTCCCTTCTTACTCGTCAGGTAATTCACGTATACTTTTGCGGCGTTCGGGTGCTTCGCGGTCGAGGTCACGTTGCCCATGCCGCCGAAGGCAGCGACCCCTTCTTCAGGGATGATGACCTTGAGCGGGGCGCCGTTCTGGATCTGCTCGATGAAGGAAGAGGCGCCGCCGTAGGCCGCGCTGGTGCGTCCGCGCACCAGGTCGTTCACATTGGGCGCGCTGGAAGGATAAGTGCGCGGATTGAGCGCCGCGATCTTCTCCCATGACTTCGGATCGACCTCCATGCGCAGGAAGGCGAAGAGCGTCAGCGCCGCGCCGCCGCCTTCGATATTGGGCATGCCCATCTTTCCCTTCCATTTGGGATCGAAGGTGTCCTTCCAGCTTTTCGGATAATCGGCCTCTTTCACCAGTTCGGTGTTGACCGCAATGGTCTGCACCGGACGGTAGACGTAGATCCAATAACCGTTGTCGTCGCGCAGCGCACGCGGCAGTTTGTCGTGCCACGGAACCTTGTGCTGGGCGAGGATGCCGCGCGAGATCCATTCCTTGATCAGCGTGTGGTCGGTGAGATCGGCGTAATCGACATCGAGTTTGCCGGCGGCGAACTCGGCGAGCACACGGTCATACAGGCGCGACGTCGGCACGCGGACATATTCGAGCTTGATCCCGGTGTCCTTGCGGAAACCGTCGAGCGCGTCGCTCAGATTCTCGCTCGGATACGTACCGTAGACATTGAGGCTGCCCTCGGCGTGCGCCGCCGCCATGAGTTTCGCATCGGCGATTTCCTCCCCGTCGATCACAAGGGCCTGGGCGTTGGCGTAATTGCCGTGAGCAGCGAAAACGATGCCTGCGGCGGCGGCGATTGCCGTCAATGTCGTACGAAACATTGGTCTCCTCTCGATATCAGTTCAAAAATTCATTTCTTGAGAACGGTGTCTTTCCATTCCTGCTGCCAGGGTGCCTGGATCTTGTCCCAGAGGTCGGGCGAGATGGTCCAGACCTGGCTGGACGGCGGGAATGTCATACCGGGTGCGGACGGCGGCGCGGCATCGGGATGCGTGCCGTAAGCGCCGCCGGATGCCATGAGCGTCGAGCCGCGCTTGCTAGTCGCGTAATTTACCCAAAGCTTCGCTGCATTCGGATGCTTGGCCGTCGAGGTGACGTTGCCGAACGCGCCGAAGCCCGGGACACCTTCGGCCGGGAAGATCGCCTTGAGCGGCGCGCCGTTCTTGGTTTGCGCGACGACGGAATTGGCATCGACATAGGCGATCGGCGTGCGTCCGCGCACCAGATCGTTCACGACCGGCGCGATCGTCGCCTGCAGACGCGGTTCGTTATCGCGCAACATGGTCCAGGCATTCTCGGTGACCTTGATGCGCAGGAACGAATGGAGTGTCACCGCGCTGCCCCCGGCATCGACCGCCTGCATGCCGACCTTGCCCTTCCATTTGGGTTCAAGAGTCTCCTTCCAGGTCTTGGGATAATCCTTCTCAGCGACCTCGGCGGTGTTCACGCCGATGACGTAGATCGGGCGCACGATGTAATACCAGTGGCCGTCGGGATGCTTGAGTTCGGGCGCGATCTTGTCGTGCCACGGAACCTTATATTGCGCGAGGATGCCGCGCGAAACCCATTCCTTGATCAGTGTCAGGTCGGTGAGGTCGGCGTAGTCGGCTTCGAGCTTGCCCGAGGCGAACTCGGCCAGCACGCGGTCGTACATGCGCGACGACGGAATGCGGATGTATTCCAGTTCGACCCCGGTATCCTTCTTGAAGCCGTCGAGCACGGGCTGGATCGCTTCGGTCGGATAGGCGCCGTAGATGTCGACGCGACCTTCGGCCTTGGCGGCGGCGTAAAGCTTCGCATCGGCGATTTCCTCGCCATTCACGACGAGGGCCTGGGCGCGCACGTCGCTCGTCCACGCGAAAGCTGTGGCCGCGAAGGCGGCCGCGAGCACAAGGCTCGTCATGAATGTCCTGATCATGCGTCTTCTCCCTGTTTCGATCGTCGCCAGCTTGATCCGCTGTTTGTTCGAGCGGTTATCCTAGCACCCCGGTAGGCCCGGGCCTACTTCTGCTGGAAGACCTGTTTCCACTCAGTGGGCCAAGTCTCGTGATATTTTTCCCAGTCGTCGGGCCGGATGGTCCAAACCTGTGACGGCGGCGGATAGGATTGCCCCCGGAAGGACGGCGGGGCGGCCTCGCTGTGCGTGCCGTAAGAGCCGGTACCGGCCACCAGCTGGCTGCCGTATTTGCTGGTGACGTAATTGACCCACAAGCGAGCGGCGTTGGGATGGCGCGCCTTGCTGGTCACGTTGCCGATGGAGCCGAAGGAGGCGAGACCTTCGGTCGGAAAGATCATCTTGAGCGGCGCGCCGTTCGCGATCTGATTGGCGATGGCCGAGGCACCGCAATAGCAGATGCTGACACGCCCACGCACCAGGTCGTTTGCGATGGGGGCGGCGGAGGCATAGATGCGCGGATCGCCGGCCGCGATCTTCGCCCAGGAATCCTCGCCGACGCGCAACCGCAGGAAGGAATAGAGTGTGAGCGCGCTGCCGCCGGCATCGATGCTGACGGTGCCGACCTTGCCCTTCCATTTCGGATCGAAGGTGTCGCGCCAGCTTTTGGGATAATCCTTCTCCGCGACCTCGACCGTGTTCACGCCCAGCACATAGGTCGGCCGCACGAGGTAATACCAATAACCATCAGGGTCGCGCAGCTCTTCGGGCAGTTTCGCGAAGGACGGCACCTTGTGGCTGACGAAGATGCCGCGCTCCTTCCAGTTCTTGGCGAGCGACAGGTCGGTGAGGTCGGCATAATCGGCCTCCATCCTGCCGGCCTCGAACTCGCGGCTCAGCCGTTCGAACATCTGGAAGCCAGGCAGGCGGACATAATCGAGATCGAGCCCCGTATCCTTCTTGAAGGCATTGAGGACCGGTTGGATCGTTTCGGTCGGATAGGTGCCGTAGAGATTGACGCGGCCCTCGGCGTGCGCCGCCGCCATCAATTTAGCGTCGGCGATTTGCTCGCCGTCCTTCACCAGCGCCTGGGCACCGGCGTCGGCGCCAAGCGCCAGTGCCAGGATTGCCGCGATCGCACCCGATTTCCCCCACATGCGCATAATTCCCGTTCCCCGTTATTTCTCGATGGTCGATTTGTTGGTGACGATCTCTTTCCATTCCGCCGTCCAGGGCGCGCTGATCTCATCCCACTTGGCCGGATCGATGGTCCAGATGGTGTCCTGTGGTGGGAACTTGATTCCTGCAGCGACCGGCGGCGGCGCATCGGGATGCGTGCCGTAGGCGCCGCTGGTGGCCATGATGGTCGAGCCGTGCTTGCTGGTGACGTAATTGACCCACAGGCGCGCGGCATTGGGATGCGGCGCGGTCGTGGTGACGTTGCCGAACACGCCGAAGCCGACCAATCCTTCGGTCGGAAAGATGAGCTTGAGCGGCGCGCCGGCGGCGATCTGCGTCGCCACGGAACTCGCGTCGATATAGGCAATGCCGATGCGTCCGCGCACCAGATCGGTGAGCACGGTGGAAACGGCGGAATAGAGCCGAGGTTGGGTCTGAGCGAGGCGCGGCCAGGCATCGTCGGCGACATGCATTCTCAGGAAGGCTTGCAGGCTGAACGCACTGCCGCCGACATCGATCGACTGCATGCCGATCTTGCCCTTCCATTTCGGATCGAGCGTGTCCTTCCAGCTTTTCGGCAAATCCTTCTCGGGGATCTCGGCGGCGTTGGCGCCGATCACCATGACGGGACGCGCGATGTAATACCACCTGCCGTCCGGGTGCTTGATCTCGGGTGCGATGCGGTCGTGCCAGGGAACCTTGTACGCGGCCAGGATATCGCGCGAGACCCATTCCTTGATGAGCGTCAGATCGGTGAGGTCGGCGTAATCGAATTCCAGTTTGCCGGCGGTGAATTCGGCGAGCACGCGTTCGTAGACCTTGGCGGAGGGTCCGCGCACATAATCGATCTTGATCCCGGTATCTTTCTGGAATGCCTCGAATACCGGGCCGATGGATTCGGAAGGCCGCGTGCCGTGCAGGCTGATCCTGCCTTCAGCCTTGGCGGCGGCGAACAGCTTGGCGTCCGCGATGGTCTCGCCGTCGATGACGAGGGCTTGGGCGAAAACAGGTGCCGCCGGCAGCAACGCCAACGCGGCCGCAGCAAACGTCGCATACATGCGGATCATGTCGTTTCTCCCTGGTCGTTTCTCCCTGGATGCCGGCCTCTCTTGTGCCGGTTCGCTTATCCGGATCGTCTATTTCTTTTCGAAGACGTCACGCCATTCCTTCGGATAGTTCTGAACCACCTGTGACCATTCGTCGATACTGAGCGTGTAGACCTGGTCCTGCGGCGGGAAGACGTAAGGTCCGCTGCGCGGTGTCGGCGCATCCATGTGCGTACCGTAGGAGCCGGTCTTGGACATCAGGGTGCTGCCGTATTTGCTGGTCACGTAATTGACCCACAGCCTGCCGGCATTCGGGTGCTTCGCCGATTTGGCGACGTTGCCCATGGCTCCGAAGGCGACGAGGCCTTCCTCGGGGATGATGATCTTGATGGGGGCTTTATTCTCGATCAGCTTCAGCATGCCGGCCGCACCCACGGTGGCGACGGCAGTGCGCCCGCGCTGCAAGTCGTTCTGCACCGGAATGGCCGTCGCCTGGATGCGCGGCTCATTGGCGGCGAGGCGCTGCCACGCATCCGGCGCGATCTTGTTGCGCCAGAAGGCATAGAGCGCGAGCGCGCTGCCGCCCGCATCCAGATGCGGCATGCCGATCATGCCCTTGTATTTCGGATTCAGCAGATCGGCCCATTTCTTGGGATAATCGGCTTCCTTCAGCATCTCGGTGTTGACCGCGATCACCTGGATCGGGCGAACGATGTAATACCAATAGCCGTTCTCGTCGCGCAGCAGGCGCGAGATCTTGTCGTGCGATGGAACCTTGTGCGCCTCCAGGATGCCGCGTTCCATCCAGCCCTTGATGAGTCCCAGATCGGTGAGGTCGACGTAATCGGCCTCCAACCGGCCGGCGGCGAATTCTGCGATCACGCGGTCATACATGCGCGAGGTCGGCAGGCGCACATATTCAAGTTCGAGCCCGGTATCCTCCTTGAATGCGTCGAGCACCGATTGCAGCGAATCAGTGGGATAAGTGCCGAAGATATTGACCTTGCCCTCGGCCTTTGCGGCGGCGAACAGTTTCGCATCCGCGATCTCCTCGCCGTCCTTCACCAGCTGCGCGTGCGCATGCGAGGCGAGTGAGACGGCGAGCAGAGCCGCGGAGACAATGGTTGCCATGCGGTTCATCGGTACCTCCCGTTCAGGGGCCGCTGTTTCTAGAGCGCGGCCCTCATATATTTACGTCCGGCGAGCGCCAGGACAGCCAACAATAGCGTGTAAAGCAGGCTGACGGTAGCCGCCCCCGACCACGAACCGTCGTCCAGCTTCTCGAACACCACGATCGAGAGCACGCGCGAATTCGCGGTGTAGAGGAACAAGGACGCCGTCAGTTCGCGCAGGCCGAAGATGATCATCAGGAACATGGCCGAGGCCACGCCGCCGCGCAGCAGCGGGAGCGTGATGCGCCACACCATGCGCGCGCGCGTGGCGCCCGAGACCATCGCAGCGTGCTCCAGGTCGTCGTGTATCTGCAGCATCGATGCCGAGATGACGCGGTAACCCGCCGGCATGAACTTGCCGATGAAGGCGATGATGATCACCAATATGGTGCCGTAGATGGGCAAGGGCACCGCGACCCAGGTCCACAGGATGCCGAGCGCCATGACGAGGCCCGGCACCGCGAGCGGAAGCATCGCGATGTATTCCAGCGGCTGGCGACCCGGCAGGTCGGTGCGGTTCACGACGTAGCACACCGTGAAATAAAGCCCGACGCCGACGATGGCGACGGTACCGCCCGCGATCAGGCTGTTCATCAGGCCGGCATAAACCGCGCGGTCGTTCAGGATGTTGACGAAATTCTTCGTCGTCATCTGGCTGATATCGAACAGCGAGGCGATGTCGCGGATGAACAGATTGGGCCGGAAGGCGCCTTGGATCAGCGCGAACAACGGCATGCCGACGGCGAACAGGAAATAGATCAGCACGAACGCCGCCGCCGCCCAGCGCAGCTTGCCGAGCGGAACGAGGCGCGCTTGTGCGCCCTTGCCGGTGACCGTGCGGTAATCGCGCCCCTTCAGGATGTAACGCTGTGTGAAGACCAGCATGCAGACGATCGCGGTCAGGAACACCGCGACCGCACTGGCCTGCGTCGGGTTCGCGGGTGCCGTCGACATCAAGGAATAGATGCGGATCGACAGCGTTTCGATGCCGGCGGGGAAACCCAGGATCTGCGGGATCGGGAAGTCCTCGACCATGAAGACGAAGATCAGCAGCATCGAGCCGATGACCGCCGGCTTCACCAGCGGGAAGGTCACGCGGCCCAGGATCTTGCGCGTCGTGCCGCCATGCACGGCGGCGGCTTCCTCCATATCCGGGTTCACGAGCGTGAGTGCGCTGTAGAGGAAGATATAGGGGAAGGGCGTGAAATAGATGCCGAGCAGGAAGGCGATGCCGGTCAGCGATTCGATTTCCAGTTCGAACGGAATGCCGAGCTGGCGCAGGACCATGTTGAGATAGGCCGATCGTCCCGAGGCGAGCAGCGCCCAGGCGACCGCCGCGATGAGTTGGGAAACGAAGATCGGCATGATGCCGGCCAAATGTATGAACGGCTTCCAGGGAATATCGCTGCGCGCGGCGAGCCATGCCATGCCGCAGCCGAAGGTCATGGCGATGACGGTGCCGACGACCGAGACGAAGAGCGTGTTGGCCAGGGCCTGCAGGTTTTCCGGGTTCCACAGGGCCGCGTAGTTCTCCAACGTGAAGCTGGGCGCGTGGCTGGCCGAGAATGGTGGGATGTCCACCAGCGATGTGTAGATCAGCATCACAAACGGGATGATGACCAGGATCGCAAGCAGGACGAACAGGATTGCAGGCACCGTGATGCGCCTGATCATGCGGCCGGTCGACGTGTGCGCGAATTCCATCGGCCTAATCCTTCGGCAGCAACAACAGATCGCGCGGTGCCACCGAGAGGGCGACGCGTGTGCCGATGCGGATGTCGGCATGGACGTCGCGCGACAGTGCTTCCCAGATCAGATCGTCATGCACCTTGATACGGTATTGCATGTGCGAGCCGATGAAGCTCGCCAGCAGGACGTCGCCCGCCAAGGTATTCTCCGGCAGGTTCGCTTCCGACGCGCCCGGCTCGATCTTGTGGATGTCGATATCGTCGGGGCGCGCGCAGGCGACGATGCCCTGTGCACCGTTCGGTGCCGCACCCTCGGCGCGCATCTTCTTGCCGTTGGCGGCAAAGGACACCAGGGTCGAATTGCCTTCGCTTCCCGACACGCCCACATCGAAGATGTTGGAATAGCCCAGGAAGTCCGCGATCGTGCTGGTCCTGGGCTTGTGATAGAGCGTGACCGGATCGTCCTCCTGCATCACATTGCCGAGCTGCATCACGACGATCTTGTCGGCGAGGGCGAGCGCTTCTTTCTGGTCGTGCGTGACGTAGACGCTCGTGATCTTGAGCTGAGTCTGCAATTCGCGAAGCTGGACGCGCAGATGGTCGCGCAGGCGCGCATCGAGGTTCGACAAAGGCTCGTCGAACAGCAGGACGGCAGGCTGCATCACCAGCGAGCGGGCGAGCGCCACGCGCTGCATCTGGCCGCCCGACAGGTAACTTGCGCCGCGGTCTTCGAATCCGCTCAGGCCGACGAGCTTCAGGATGTCGGTGACGCGGCGTTTGAGCTCGCTCTTGCCGACATTGGCCATCTCAAGCGGGAAGGAGACGTTCTGGGATACGGTCATGTGCGGCCAGATCGCATAGGACTGGAACACCATGCCGACCTGGCGTTCGTTGGTCGGCACATTGATCCCGGCGGCGCTGTCGTAGACGAGCCGCCCTTTGATGCTGATTTTTCCTGTATCCGGAGTTTCAAGACCGGCGATGCAGCGCATGGTCGTGGTCTTGCCGCAACCCGAGGGGCCCAAGAGCACCAGCATTTCGCCCTCCGGAATATTGAGGTCGATTCCGGCGACGGCGGCGGTTCCCCCGTATGTCTTGCGCAAACCCTTAATTTCAATCGTCATTAAATAATTTCCCCTCCCGGATGGCCGTGCATCTTGGCCACAGCATCCGCTAATGTAAATATGTCGATAGTAAACTGAGTTATTTATTATCCAATGGGAAAGGCTGCGTCATGAGCGAAAAACCGCCCTATCGTTTCAGTTTCGAAAACGAAGTGAAACCTTACCGCGTCCAGCCGCCGAAGAGCCCCAAGGATATCTTCCTGCGCATGGTCGAAGGGACCGACATCAGCATCATGCTGGCCTCTCGTGACGCCGGATACCATACCGCGCCGCACGTCCACGACGCCGAACAATTCAATTATATCATTGAAGGCGAATTGTGGATCTTCGTCGAGGAGCATGGCTATCGCTGTGTGAAGGGCGACATCATGCGTGTGCCGCGCAACAAGATCCATTGGGCGTGGAACCGAGGGACCGGGCCGTGCGTCATGCTCGAGGCGCATACGCCGCCGCTCACCGGTGATGCCAAGCTCAAGGTCGGCGCGGTCGCCATGATGACGCAGGAAGAAGAGAGCGAGGCGCTCGACGGCGTGGTCAATCTGCAGGCCGACTACCCGAAGCTCGCCGAGGTGGAAGAGCGCGCGATCTGCGAGGCCGAGGAAGCCAACCGCAAGCCGGTGAAGAATCTCGCACCCGCTGACGGCTAAGGGAGGTAGGCTCCCGGCGTCCGGGTTGGTTTCATCGCCGTTGATCCCGGCGGCGGAGGATTATTTCGCGTTCGCGGAAATGCCGAGCGAATCCAGTGCGGCGAGCAGATCGGGTTCGAGGTAGGGTTTGGGTAGATAGGCGATCTTCGCCGCGTCCTTGAACGTCGCTCTCAGTTCGGTGATGCCTCGACCTGAGGCGATCACGACGGGCATCGACGGATAGGTGGCGCGGATTTCACGCACCAGGCCGTCGCCTTGGCAGTCGGGCAGGCCGATATCGACGATCGCTGCATCCATGCCGCCCGGCATCAGCTTCAACTTGTTCATTGCCTCGGCCGCAGATCCGGCGGTATCGACCGTGTAGCCGGCACCTTCGAGGGATTCGACAGCCAGCATCTGGATCAGGGCTTCGTCTTCCACCAGCAGCAGGCGTCCGGCCGTGCGGTGCGCATCCAGGATGTCGCGCAATTTCGCCGACAGCGCGGCTTGAGTGAATGGTTTGGTGATCAATTCGACCCCCGGATCGAGACGTCCATCGTGCACGATGGCGTTGCGCGCATAACCTGTGGTGAACAGGACCTTGAGGTCGGGACGGCGCCGGCGCGCTTCTTCGGCCAATTGGCGTCCGTTCATGCCGCCGGGCAGCCCGACATCGGTGAACAGCAAGCGGATCTCGGGATGACGGTTGAGGATGTGGAGGCCGGCGTGGCCGTTCTCCGCCGCGAAAACGCTGTAGCCGAGGCCGGTCAATGTCTCGCTGCTATAGGCGCGTACGTCCGCGTCATCCTCGACCATGAGAATGGCTTCCGATTTGCTTCCGCGCACGATTGGTTGTTCGGCGTGGTGCTCGGCGTCGAGCGTCGTCGTGTGGATGCGCGGGAAATAGAGCTTGATCGTCGTACCCTCGCCGATCTCGCTGTAGATTCTCACATGGCCGCGCGATTGTTTGACGAAGCCGTAGACCTGCGACAGCCCGAGGCCGGTCCCGTGGCCGACATCCTTGGTGGTGAAGAACGGATCGAAGGCGCAGGCCTTCACCTCGGCCGACATGCCGATGCCATTATCGGTAACCGCCAGCATCACATATTGCCCGGGTACGACCTCGGCCTGGCTCGCAGCGTATTCCTCATCCAGATAGACGTTCGCCGTTTCCAGCGTCAGCTTGCCGCCGTTCGCCATCGCGTCTCGCGCGTTGACCGCCATGTTCAGGATGGCCAGTTCAAGCTGATTGGGGTCGGCATGGATCTGCCATAGTCCGCCACTCACCACGGTTTCGATCGAGATTTCCTCGCCCAGCGTGCGGCGGAACAGATCGGACATGCCGGCGACCAGGCGGCCGAGATCGATCGGTTTCGGATTAAGCGGCTGCTGGCGCGAGAAGGCGAGCAAACGTTGCGTCAGCGCCTCGGCGCGCCGCGCGCCCCGCATCGCGTTCTCAGCCGATCGTTGCAACCGGCTGGGTTCCACGGCCGGCGCGTTCAGGCTGCGCTGCAAGGTTTCCAGATTGCCGATGATGATGGTCAGCAGATTGTTGAAATCGTGCGCGACGCCGCCGGTGATCTGGCCGATGCTGTCCATCTTCTGCGCCTGGCGCGCGCGTTCGTCCGCGGCGTGACGTTCGGTCAGATCGCGCGTGACCTTGGCGAAGCCGACGAGATTGCCGTCGTTGTCGCGCAGTGCGTTGATGATGCCGCTGGCCCAGAAACGGCTTCCGTCCTTGCGCACGCGCCAGCCCTCGGCCTCGTATTTCCCGGTTTCGGCTGCGATCTCCAGCGCGGTCCAGGGGATGCGCGCGGCCTGATCCTCGCGTGTATAGAAGCGTGAGAAGTGCTGGCCGATGATCTCCTCGGGCGTGTAGCCCTTGATCCGCGCCGCACCGGAATTCCAGTTGATCACGTAGCCTTCGGGATCGAGCATGTAGATGGCGTAATCGATGACGCCCTGTACCAGAAACTGGAAGCGCCGCTCGGTCGCCTCCAGTTCGGTGAGGCTCAGCGCCAATTGTCGGGTGCGCTCCTCGGCGCGGCGTGCGAGCACACGGTTCAGCCGCTGCAATTCGTCTTCGACCTCGGCGCGCGCCGCGATCTCCAGACGATTCGCCTGATTGAGGCGGTGATTGTCGATGGCAATCGCGGCTTGGGCGGCGAGCACCATGACGAGCCGCTCAGTGCGCGGCGTGAAGACGTGAGTTTGGGGATGGCCGAAGAACAGCCCACCCAGAACCTCGCCTGATCGCGATACGACCGGAATGGCCATATAGCTGCGGACCGGCGGATGCCCCTTGGGCATGCCGTCATAAGGTGAGTTCTTGCCGTAACGCGGATCGGCAAGGATGTCGTCGCAGCGGATCGTGCCGCTGCCGTTGATGGTGGGCTCCAACACGGCCCTGTTGTGCGGCATCAGAAATTTTCCGAAGGCCTCGCGTGATGCGCCAGATAATGCGTAAAGCGTATGGGCCTCACCGTCGTCGCGCAGCACCTTATAAAAAAGGGCACCGCATGCGGCGTGGCTGAGTTCCACACCGGCATCGGTCACCCGCTGGGCGAGCCGTTCGAAATCCGGTTCGGCAGACAGCGCGATGCCGATCGCGTTCAGGGTTTCGAGGGCGCGCGCTTGCTCGCGGGCTTCGTCCACGGACGGCAGATGATCTTCTGCATCGGTCTGCATGAAGCTCTAGAGATTCTCTAATGTTTGGTATGGGCGGACGGTCGTCGCGTGCACGAGCCCAGGGTGCCTCTGGCGCGGCGGGAGGGCAGAAATATCAAATCTATACGTTTTGATGAAGCGCAAGTGACAATTGCCCCCGCGGTGCCGGGAAATGGCGGCTACTCGCCGCCGATGACGGTAGTCTAATTGTCATAGTCGGTATGGCATACCCTGTATGGTGACCAATTTTGGATATCACGCACTATCGCGGTCCGGCCGTCACTGATATTAAAAGTGTGTTTGCTGTCCGGTTGTGTTAACGGACGGTGGCTAACGTGACGAGGGTTTTGGGGCATGCGGGGCAACCCGCATAGTAGGCGGGGTAACCCGCAGAGTGGGGCAGCGGGTAGAATGGCTTCAGCCAAGAGATCGCTGATTGCGCACGACTTATCCGTGCGTACGCGTCTGGTGGTGCTTGTCGCGGGCTTGTTGATCATCGCGATCGTGAGCGTGGCCGCCACGCTCGGCAGCCAGTCGCGCAGTGCGATCCTGAGCCAGGCTGAAGCCGACGGCAATCTGATCGCCCGCGTGCTTGCCCAGGCGGCGAGCGTCACCAACACCGTTCCCGTCGAGATCGAGCGGGCTATCGGCGAACAGATGGTCGCCGAAGCATTGCTCGCGGCGCACATGATCGACGTCGCCGAGAATTCGGGTCTCGACAAGAAGGTGATCGACGACAAGCTCATGGAGATCGCTGCACGTGCGGGCGTCGACGAAATCTGGGGATTCGACGGTGCAGGCCACAGTCGCTATTCCAGCGTGCCGGAGATCGATCTTGAGATCGCGCAGGGCTTGAGCGGCAATAGCGAACTCGCCCAGTTCCGTGGTCTGATCACCGGAGAACGCTTCTCCGTGGTCGGCTCGACGTTCAAGCGTGCACTCGATGGGCGCTACATCAAGTTTGCGGGCGTGCGCGGCGTCAATCGGCCGGGTGCCGTGCTCGTCGGTATCGAATTCTCGCTGATCGAAGGGATCGTCGACCGCATCGGCATGCGCCAGATGGTGCGCAGCCTGTTGGACAGTGGCCGCCTCAACGCCATCTGGGTGTTCGACCACAACATGAAGGCCGTCGCGCAAGGCCCGCGGAACGATATCCAGCCCACCGCCGAAGAACAAAAGGCCGTGGAGGAAAGCGTGCGTGTCGGCCGGTCGCAGAGCTGGCTTGCCGGATCGAGCATGGTGGTGGTCACGCCGATCCCGGGCCAAGACGGCGGACCCATCGGTGCCACCTTACTGCGCTTGCCGACCGACGGACTGGATAATTTGCTGCAGCGCATGCTGGTCGATGGTTCGATCGTCGCCATCGTGATCCTTGCGCTCAGCATCGCGGCCGGAAGCTGGTTCGCACATCGGCTGGTGCAGCCGCTCATCAGCATTCGCCAGGCGGCCCAGGCGGTCGAACGGCAGGATTACGAGCGGGGACAACTGGCCAATGTGGAGAGCCGTCGAGATGAGTTCGGCCATCTCGCGCGCGTGTTCGAGAACATGGCGCGCACCGTGTTCGCCCGCCAGGAAGAACTGGACGCCCTGGTCAAGGACCGCACCGCGCAGTTGATCGAGAAGAACGAGGCGCTGGAAAAGGTCAACAAGCAGATCAGCCAGGACCTCGACCTCGCGCAGCGCATGCAGACCGCGATCCTGCCGGCGGCTTTCCCGCAGAGCGAACGCTTCAGCGGCTACGCCATGATGAAGGCGGCGCGCCAGGTCGGCGGCGATTTCTACGATTACTTCATGATCGATCAGCGCCATCTCGCCGTGGTCATCGCCGACGTGTCGGGCAAGGGCGTGCCGGCGGCATTTTTCATGGCGATCGCGCGCACCGTGATCCAGGGCATCTCGCGCGAAAGTCTGGCGCCGGGCGAAACGATGGCCAAGGCGAACGATCTCGTCTGCCGCGAGAACCCGCTCGAACTGTTCGTCACGGTTTTCTACGGCATCCTGGATATCGAGACGGGCGTGCTGCGTTACGCCAATGCCGGCCACAACTGTCCTTATATCGTCAGCCATACCGGCGAGGTATCGGCGCTGGAAGGCACCGGCGGCACGGCATGCGGCATCATGGAAGGCCTACCGTACGAGGAAGCGGCGATCACGCTGGCGCCTGGCGATGCCTTGTTCATGTTCACGGATGGCGTGACTGAGGCGTTTGACATCAACGAACAGGAATATGGCGATGCGCGCCTGGCCACCGCTCTGGCGAACGGCGAAGGCGCGGTCATCGAGGATCTGGCGGGACGGGTGGTGGCGAGTGTCGCCGCCTTCGTCGGCGCTGCGCCGCAATCGGACGATCTCACCTGCCTCGCATTGCGGTACCACGGCAACAAGAAGGAAGTAGCATGAACGAGATGCGGAATGACAGTGTCATGGTCATGCAATCGGCCTATGACCGTTATTACGGCAGCGGCCTGTACGATCAGCGTTATCCCCATCCCAATGACCGCACATTGTCGGTCATCATGGCCGAGGCCAAGCGAGCGCGAAACATTCTCGATTTCGGCGCGGGCGATGGCCGTTATGCCATTCCATTGCTGAATCGCACGAAGGCGACCATTTTCGCCTACGACATCTGCGGCAGCGCGCTCGCCACGTTGCGTGACCGCATCACCGATCCGGCTGAGGCGGCACGACTGCACCTGGTGCATGGGCCGAACAACGATTATTCCAACGGCGCGCCGATCGATCTGGCGCTGGTCATGTTCGGCGTGCTCGGACACATCCCGCATCGCGCGGACCGCATCGCGACGTTGGGGCGTATCCGCGAAAGCCTCAAGGGCAGCAATCCGGGACGGCTGATCCTGTCGGTCCCCAACGCGAAGCGCCGTTTTTATGCCGAACAGCGCGGTACGCATGTAGGCGGTACCTGGCGCGGCGTGACGCTGGAGCAGGGCGATATCGTCTATCAGCGCCAGGCCGAATCCGAGGCGATCGAGCTGTTCTATCATCTCTACACGCCGGCGGACTTGCGCGACGAAGTGCGTGCGGCGGGATTCGATATCCTGAGCATGAGTTCCGAAAGCGTGCTGCCGGAGGCCGCAGTCACCGGTTCGCGCACCAATGCAGTTCTGGATCGTCTGTTGTGTCCGTTCGTTCCGCCGAGCCTGGGATACGGCATCATCGTGACGGCCAAGGTGCGCTGAGTGGGGTTGTTGAGGAAGAGTCGGGGGAGGGGAACATGCGCGTATCGAGCCTGATAGCAGCCGTTGCGGTCTCGGCCGCACTTCTGTACGCCGATGTGGCTCGGGCCGAATCCGTGCTCGATCGAGTCGCGAAGACCGGCGTTCTCAAGGCGGGTACGCGCGAAACGGCGCGTCCTTTCGCGTTTCGCGATGACAGCGGCAAGCTCGTCGGGTTCTCCGTCGATCTGTTGAATTACATCCGTGAAAGCCTGGAGCGTGAATTGAAACGCTCTGTGACCCTCGACCTTGGTGTCGTCAACGCCGATACCCGCATCGACCGGGTCGAGGATGGCAGTCTCGACATCACCTGCGACATCGCGAGCAAGACCTGGGTACGCGATCGCCGCATCGATTTCAGCCTGACCTTCTTCTTCAACGGTACGCGCATCCTGACCTCGCGCGATATCGGTTTACAGGGGCTGGACGGATTGAGCGGCCACAAGGTCGGCGTCATCTCCAACAGTTCCACCATCAAGGTTCTCGAACACGCGACACCGAACACGACCCTGGTGCAGTACGCCGACATGAATCTCGCCATGAAGGCGATGGAGGCGGGCGAGATCGATGGCGTGTCCAACATCTCCATCGTGCTGCGCGATCTGCAGCGCAAGACCGCCAATCCCGGCCAGTGGCTGATCATCCCGCGCACAGGTTATCTGAACCGCGAGCCGATGGCCTGCATCCTGCCGAACAACGACAGCAAATGGCGGGACTTCGTCGACCACACCATCGTGCGGATGTTGAGCGGCATCGAAGATTATCGCGGCACCTATTACGACACCTATCAGCGCTGGTTCGGTCCGAATGCCGATCTGCATTATCCGCTGAGCCGCGAGGCGATCGCGCATTTCAATGAGATCCGGAGCTGGATTGATGATTGACCCGCGGGTCTGTCGTCTACTCGCGGTCTTTATCGGATTTGTCGCGTGGGCCATCTCGGCGCTTCCGGCCGCGGCGGCGGACGGGCTTGCGGAAATCAGGGCGAAAGGCAGCGTCGTCATCGGCGTTAAGTCCGATTACCCGCCCTGGGGCTTTCGCGATGCCAACGGTGTGCTGCAGGGCATGGATGTCGATCTCGGCAAAGATCTCGCACGGCGCATCGGTGTTCCTGCCAACATCGTCGCGGTGACATCGGCCAACCGGCTGGAACTCCTGCGTCAGGGGCAGGTCGATATCGTGGTGGCCACGCTCGGCGACAGCCTGGCGCGTCGGCATATCGCCCACATGGTGGAACCGCACTATTACGCGGCCGGCATTCAGCTCATGATGCATGGCGACGTCCAGGTGCACGAGTGGGAGGATATCCGCGGCGCTACGGTCTGCGCGCTCCAGGGTACCTATTTCAACAAATCGATCGCCGAGCGGTTCGATCTCGATCTGCGCATTTTCAAGGACAGCCGCGAGGCGAAGCTCGCACTGCGCAATCGGCGCTGCATCGGCTACCTGTTCGACGGTTCGGCGCTGGCTGCCGATCTGCTGCTGCCCGAATGGCGCGATTATGCGATGCCGCTGCCGGCGCTGGACGAAACGGGTTGGGCCATTGCGCTGCGTCCGGGCGCGGCCGACAGCGATCTTGCACGCCTGGTATCCCAGAGCGTGATCGACTGGCACCGCAACGGGCATCTGATCGAGCTTGAGAAAAAGTGGGGCATCCGACCGACCGGCTTCCTCGCCGACATGCATCGTATCTGGTCCGAGCGCGATGGCACCGGTGCGTTCGTATGCCCCGATCAGCCGCCGTTCCCGGCGGCTTGCTTGCCCACCGACGTGACCTTGCTCACCCCGCCGCCCGAACCGGTGCGCGGGCCGTTGGAGACCTGGCTGCGCGGCCACAAGATCGACCTGACGATCATCTTCGATTCTTATGACGCGCGCCAATTCCGCCGCGGTCTGCTCAACACCATCGCGCTCTCGCTTGCCTGCCTCGTCTTCAGCGTCGTCATCGGCATGGTGGGCGCGTGGTTCCTGGCCTCTCGCAATCGGGCATTGCGCTGGCTGACCACGGCGTTCGTCGAATTCTTCCGCTACACACCGCCGCTGGTGCAACTCTATTTCTTCTTCTTCGGCATCGGCGCGATGCTGCCGCTGGTACGCTCCGAGACCGGCCTCGAAACCCCCATGGTCGACGGTTTCTCCTGGGCGGTGATCGTGCTCGGCCTTTATGCCGGCGCCTCCAACGCGATCATCTTCCGCGCCGGCATGAACGCGGTCTCCGACGATCTGCGCGAGGCGGCGCTGGCGCTCGGTTATGGGCCGTTCATGACCTATCGCCGTGTCGTGCTGCCCATGGCGCTGCGCCGCTGCATCAGTGCGCTCAATGCCAATCTCGTCAATATCGTGAAGGCGACCGGGCTTGCTGCCGCCGTCGCGGTGCCTGAATTGCTTTATGTCACCAACCAGATCTGGCCCGAACGGGGCAATATCGTCACCATGATGAACGTGCTGCTGGTCTCGTTCTTCCTGCTGATCTCGATCCTGGTCTGGGCAATGGGCCGCATCGAAAAGCGGCTGCGCTTGCCTGGCCGTACGTCATGAGCGGGCTCTTCGCACTATTGGCGCATTGGACGCCCGTGCTGGCCCAGGGGTTCCTCATGAACATCTGGATCAGCATCAATTCCATGGTCCTCGGCACCGTGATCGGCGTCTTCGTCGGGCTGGGCCGCGCGGTGGGCCCGCGCTGGATGCAGATCGCACTCAACGGCGTGACGCATTTCTCGCGCAACACGCCGTCGCTCATCTTGCTGTTTTATCTTGCCTATCTGTTGCCGTTCGAAATCTCTCTGTTCGGTTTCATCGTGCCGTTGCCCGGCTGGGTGAAAGCCATTTTCGGCCTGTCGATCCCGGTGATCGGTTTCATGTCCGACAACGTCCTGGGTGCGGTGCGCGGCATCGAACGCGACCAGTGGGATTCGGCCGCGGCACTTGGCTACCGGCGCTGGGGGCTGATGAGCCGCGTGATCCTGCCGCAGACGGTTCCCATGCTGCTGCCGCCGTGGATGAGCTATTTCGCCATCATCGTGATGGCTTCCTCGACCGCTTCGATGGTGGGCGTGAAGGAGATCATCACCACGGCGACCGTGGTGATGGATACGACCACCGACCCGGGCTTGATCATCCCGGTCTATCTTTATGTTCTTTGCTGGTTCTTCGCGTTTTGTTACCCCTTCTCACACTTGACCAAATGGATGGAGCGTCGCCGATGGCGGCAGACTGCGAGACATGAACGGCGCCGACGCGTACGTCAGCCTAACTGGCGTGGCCAAACGCTTTGACGAGACGGTCGTCCTCGACGACATCTCGCTGAGCATCAAACTGGGTGAGATCGTCTGCGTCATGGGACCGTCAGGCTCCGGCAAGACGACGCTCTTGCGCAGCGTCAATGCGCTGTCGCCGGTCGACGAGGGCCGCATCACGGTCGGAGATCATGTGGTGACCGACGCGAGCGTTGATCTGCGCGGCTTGCGTCTCACGATCGGCATGGTGTTCCAGCGCTTTGGGCTGTTTCCGCACAAGAGCGCGCTGGAGAATATCGTGATGGGGCAGGTGGATATTCTCGCCCGCTCGCGCGCCGAGGCGACCGATAAGGCACGCGGCCTGCTGGATTGCTTGGGAATAGACGGCTTTCGCGACCGCTATCCGGGGCAGTTGTCGTCCGGCCAGCAGCAGCGCGTGGCGCTCGCGCGCACGCTGGCGATGGATACCAAGGCGCTCTTGCTGGACGAAGTGACGGCGTCGCTCGATCCGCGCATGGTCGAACGCATCGGCCGGCTCATCAAGGAGCGCGCGGCGGCGGGCACGGCGATCCTGGCATCCAGCCATGATCTGCAATTCGTCGCCAACTTCGCCGACAACGTGGCTTATCTGGACGGCGGGCATATGCGCCAGGTTGGCACGCCGTCCGAGATGCTGGCCTTCATCAAGGCCGAGGAAGCGCGCCACAAGGCCGAGGAAGCCGAAGGCGGCGATTGAACGGAGGCGTGCGGGCGATGGAGATGGGCCTCTTCTCGTCGTTGTCGCGCCAGCCGCTTGTCCTGTCGATGGACGTCGCTGCCATCGCCGAGGTGAATTGGCTGGATCTCAGAACTATCTTGTCGCCGGCTGAATGCATTCGCGCCGACGCTTTCGTGCATGAGGCCGACCGGCGCAGCTTCATCGCAGCCCATGCGCTGCTGCGTTTGAGCCTGGCCGCGGCGCTGGGGGCCGCCCCTTCTGCTTTGGGTTTCACCGCAAATGCCTACGGCAAGCCGGAACTCGCCGGCTGGTACGCGAAGGCGGACCTTCAGTTCAATCTGTCCCACAGCCGCCGTATGGTCGTGATTGGTCTCGCGCGAGGTGTGGCGATCGGTGTCGATACGGAAATATCTGGACGAATGGCCGAGGCTGATCTCGCGGCCGTGACGCGTTCATTCGCGCCGGCCGAGCGCGATTATCTCGATCGCTTTGCTGGTGTGGATCGCGCGCGCCGTTCTGTCGAGATGTGGACCTTGAAGGAAGCGGTGATCAAAGCGGCAGGTTTAGGCCTTTCGATTCCGCTCGACTCCTTCTCGGTCGATGTTGGCGGGTTTTCGGTGGATGGCCTTGCCGGTCCGTGGAGCCTCGCAGCTTGGACTGCGCAGGATCAATACATCGCGGCGGCGCTCATGGGGGCTTCCTCGGCGCCGCGCTACGTCCGCGTTGTGATCACTAAGTCCGCAGCTCGGTTGAGGATTATTGAAGTATTAGGGACGATATTTGAGGGAGAATCCTAGATGATTTGAATTTTTAGCCAAGTTTTATAAATGAAATAATACTTCAATGGGAATTTCATCAAAATTCTTGTTGCCCGGCTGGAGTCGGCAGACTACGGTTCTTTTGTTACTAGCACACTCAGTTCACTTCATTTGGGGAAGGGATACTATGCTCTACGACGTGATTCTCAGCTCTCTCGGCAAAGCCATCAAGGATCCGGCCTACCGCACGAAGTTGCTCGCCAATCCGAATGCCACCCTCAAGGGCGATGGCGCGGATGTCGGCAAGGCCCAAATCAAGCTGGACTGGGTCGAGTCGACCAACAGCCTCAACGTTCATGTCGCCAACGGTGGCGCGGACTGGTCGGGCGCCATCCTGCTCAAGATCGAGAAGTAATTCTCTTTCTGTGGCGCGCGCGGCATGGCCGCGCGCGCTGCTCCTATTTCATTCGTACTTTTATGAGCTGGCTGTGACCTGGACATTCCCGGCCCCGCTGTGCGTTTTCGCGCGAGCGGAAATCCGGCGTGAAAAATACGACGCGTTTAAGAAGCTGGCCCAGTCGGTCGCTTTTGCCTATCACCAGCATCCGTCGCGCCTCGAATGGAGCGCTTATGCGACGGTCGCCGGTCCGTCTCTGGGCGTTTATGTGATCATTCCTCTGGCCGGGTTGGAAACGATGGACGAGATGGTGTCGCTCGACCGCGTCATGACCGACGTTTATGGTGCGGAGGGACAGACAAAGCTGGCCGAATTCCAGAGCTGCGTGTTGCAGATGAACACCTCGGTGCTCAACCGCATCGATCTCGGCCTCGGCGCTGCGCCGGAGCGCGCCGGGCCCGCGCAGTATCTCTTTTATGCCAATCTCAAGATCGCGCCTTCCGGTGCCGATCGATTCCTCAACGGCGTGCGTCAGGTCGCTGCACTACTGCCCGACAGCCCGTTCACCATGTATGGCACGTTTGCCGGCGTGACCCGGGTGCATGCTTTCGCGACGGGCGACCGCATCGCCGACCTCGAAGTGGTCGGCAAGCTGCAAAGCCGCATCCTGTCGGGCTATGGCGAGGAAACCGGCGGGCAGATCTGGGCCGGCATCCACGAAGGACTACAAGAGACGGAGACATCGATCCTCCGTCATATCGGCCACCAGGAGCCTTGACGAACAGAAGCAGGAGCCTGATTGAAGCGCGCCATGCAGCGACCACACGAACCGATAGCCGTCGTTGGGCTGGGCTGCATCTTTCCTTGTGCATCAGGAAGCGCTGCATTCTGGGAATTGCTGCGATCCGGCGGGCTGGCTATTCGCGATGTGCCGGCCGAGCGATGGGATGCCTCCGCTCTTTATGACGCCGACCCCGCCGCCGAGGGGCGCATCCTCACGCGCCAGGGCGGCTTCATCGATGGCGCGGACCTGTTCGATCCGGAATTCTTCGGCCTGTCGGCACGTGAAGCCCGCACCATGGACCCGCGTCAGCGCCTGGCGCTCAAGACCGCATGGTGGGCCCTCGAAGATTCCGGCATCGCCGGCTGGAGCCTGAAGGGACAGGCGGGCGGCGTTTTCGTCGGTGCCACCAACGGCGAATTCGGCGGCGTCCATTCCGACCTGTCGGCCATCGGCCCGCACACCGGCACAGGGCAGGCGACCTCGATCCTCGCCAATCGCATCTCCTATCAACTCGGCCTGACCGGACCGAGCCTTGTGATCGACACCGCCTGTTCCTCGTCGTTGATCGCGGTGCACCTCGCCTGCGCCAGCCTGCGCGAGGGCGAATGCGATTTCGCGCTGGCGGGGGGCGTGTCGCTGATGCTGCGCCCCGATGCCTCGGTCGCTTTTTCGCGTGCCCGCATGCTCGCCGCCGATGGGCGCTGCAAGCCGTTCAGCGCGGACGCCGACGGTTATGGCCGCGGCGAAGGCGCGGGCTTCGTCGTGCTCAAGCGCCTGTCGGATGCGGAGCGCAGCGGTGATCGCATTCTCGGCCTTATCCTGGGCTCCGCCGTAAACCATAACGGCCAGTCGAACGGCATCGCCGCGCCCAGCACCCCGGCGCAGGAAACCCTGATCCGCCAGGCGCTCGCCGCCGCCAACGTTGCGGCAGCGGACATCGATATCGTTGAAGCGCATGGCACGGGCACGCTGCTCGGCGATCCGATCGAGGCGCGCGCGCTTGGCAATGTCTTCGGACGAGCGGATGGACGCACGGACGCGCTGACCATCGGGTCGGTGAAAAGCAATATCGGCCATCTGGAAGGGGCAGCCGGTATCGCAGGTCTGATCAAGTTGACGCTCGCGCTGCATCATAAAGAAGTGCCGCCGAGCATCGGCTTCAGCGCGCCGAACCCCCATATCGATTTCGCAAAGCTGAAACTGAGCGTCGCAACGGAAATGCGACCGCTGCCTGATCGCGGACGGCCGCCGCTCGGCGCGGTGAGCTCCTTCGGTTTCGGCGGCGCCAATTGCCATATGATCGTGTCGGCGGCTCCGCAACGCGAGGCTTCCTCGTCACCGGCCTGGCCCCAGGTGCTGACGCTGTCGGCCGCGAGCAAAGCTGCGCTCGACCGTCTGGTCGCCGCTACCGCCGCGCGCCTTCGCACCGCATCCGATGACGCGGCTGTGCTGTGCACGGCGTCGCACACCGCGCGCAGTGCGTTGCGCCACCGCGCTTCGTTCGCCGCTTCCGATGCTCACGGCCTGCTGGTTGTTTTGGACAAAGGAGCGGCAGGCAAGGAAGCGCCGCGCCGCACGCCGATGCTCGCGTTCCTGTTCTCCGGCCAAGGCGCGCAATTCCCAGGTATGGCGCGCCAAGCGATGCAAACGCACGCGATCGTGCGCGAGGCGATCCGCGAAGCCGCGGAGCTCACCGGCCTGCCGCTGCTTGATCTGATCCGTGATGGCGCGGATCAAGTTAACCGGACTGACATCACTCAGCCTTTGATGTTCGCGTTGCAGGTGGGCCTCGCGCGCCTGTGGGCGCAATGGGGCATCGCACCGGCCATCGTCATCGGTCATAGCCTCGGCGATTATGCGGCCGCTGTCATCGCCGGCGCGCTCGATTTCGCCGATGGTGTCCGGCTGCTCGCCGCGCGCGGCCGGTTGATGAATGATCATGCCGTGCCGGGCGGCATGGCGAGCGTGATGGCGGCACCCGAGGCGGTCGAACCGTATCTTGAAAAAGGCGTCGTCATCGCCGTGCGCAATGGACCGGAAAGCCTGACCATCGCGGGCGAACACGCCGCGCTGGAGGCGAGTATGCGGCGTCTGTCCGCTGCAGGCCTCTCGGCACGCCCACTCACCGTGTCGGCCGCGTTCCATTCGCCGGCGATGGAGCCCCTGCTGGCGCCATTCCGCGCCGCGCTGGCCAAGGTTGCACACCGGCCGCTCAGGATTCCCATGGTCTGTAATCGCACGGGCAAGGTGCTGGCGGCCGGAACGACCCTCGATGCCGATTTCTGGATCGCCCATCTACGCGAGCCCGTGGATTTCGCGGGCGGTTTGACGGCACTCGTCGGTGCGGGGGCAGGTCTCGGTCTGGAGATCGGACCCAATGCGGTGTTGAAGCGGATCGCAGCACTTTCGGCGCCCGATCTTTCCGTCGTCGCGTCGCTCACGCGGGGGCGCGACGACAATGAAGCCCTGTTGGCGGCGCTCGGATCGTTATGGAGTGTGGGTGCCGTACCCGATTGGGCTGCCGTCGATGGACGCGCGCGCGTGTTCGCCGATCTGCCGTTGTATGAATTCGATGAGACGTCCTTCCCATTATTGGCGGATGGCACGATCCCCGCTGCCGCCGCGCCTTCCGCGTCGCCTGCGCCGCGTGCGGTGGAGGTGCAGACCGACACGGTGAAGTCCGCGGTGCTGCAGGTTGGTACACACTCAATTCTCGATCGGCTGCGCGGCATCGTCGCTGAATTATTGGAAACGAGTCCGGAGCGCGTCGATCCTTCGGTTCCGTTCCTGGAGATGGGCGCGGACAGCCTGGTTTTGATCACGGCCGCCGCGAAGATCGAAAGCGCGTTCGGCGTGAAGCTGCCGATCCGGTCTTTCTTCGAGGATCTGTCGACGCTCTCTGCCCTCGCCGCGCACCTGTCGTCTTTACAAGCGCCGCAGGATATTGCGCCCCGCAGTGATGCCGCACCGGGAAGCTTCGTCGAGCAGGTGGTGCGCGAACAGCTCGACATGATGCGCCGCCAGCTCGATCTGCTGGAAGGTCGCAGCGGCCCCGCGAAACCGAAATCCTTGGCGCAAACCGCGCGGCCCACGCGACGCATTGCGCCGCAGGCCGATGCGCTCGATCAACGCCAGCGCGCGCATCTCGATGCCTTGATCCGCGATTACACCGCGTGCACCGCCGGATCGAAGGCATTGGCCGATCGTTATCGCACAGTGATGGCCGATAGTCGCGCTTCGGCCGGTTTCCGCCTTTCCATCAAGGAGATGCTGTATCCCATCGTGTGCCGCACGGCGGCGGGCACCACGTTCGAGGATGTCGATGGTAATTCTTATCTCGATATCTCCATGGGCTTCGGCGTGCAGCTCTTCGGCCACATGCCCGACTTCCTGGGTGCCGCCTTGCAGCGGAGCATCGCTGACGGCATCCGTCTCGGCCCGCAGGCTAATCGCGCGGGCGAGGTGGCCGAGCGTATCGTGCGCCTCTCCGGTCAGGATCGTGTCGCCTTCCTCAATTCCGGGACTGAAGCGGTCATGGTGGCGTTACGGCTCGCGCGCACTGTCACCGGACGCGACAAGGTGGTGATCTTCCGCGGCGCCTATCACGGCCATTTCGATGGGATCCTCGCCGAAGCCGCAGATGCTTCATCGCCGCTCGCGGGCGGTGCGCCGATCGTGCCGGGTATCGCGCCGGGTTCGGTCGCCGACACGCTGGTGCTTGAATATGGTTCAGATGACAGCCTCGCTGCGCTCGCGCCGATCCTGAACGAGATCGCCGCCGTGCTGGTCGAACCGGTGCAGAGCCGCCGCCCCGATCTGCAGCCCGGCGATTTCCTGCACCGCCTGCGCGAGATGACAGAGCCAGCCGGCGCGCTGCTGATCTTCGACGAATTGATCACCGGTTTCCGCATCGCGCCGGGCGGCGCGCAGGAATATTTCGGCGTGAAGGCCGATGTCGTCTGTTACGGCAAGGTACTGGGCGGCGGCCTGCCTATCGGTGTCATCGCTGGCCGTGCCGATGTAATGGCCGCGGTGGATGGCGGTGTCTGGTCCTATGGCGACCGCAGCGCGCCGGTGGCCGAAACCACGCTGTTCGCGGGAACGTTCAACAAGAACCCGCTGACCATCGATGCTGCGCTCGCCGTGGTGACCGAGATCGAGCGCCAGGGCTACGGGCTCTATGACGCGTTGAACGAACGCGCGCAGCGTCTGGTCGCGCGCCTTAGCGCCGCGCTTGCCGGTACGCCGATCCGTGTCGTCAGCTTCGGCTCCATGTTCCGCTTCGCCTTCAACCGCAACCTGGACGCCTTCTTCTATCACCTGCTGCTGCGCGGCATCTATGTATGGGAGGGGCGAACATGTTTCCTGTCCACCGCCCATACGGATGCCGATTGTGATCGCCTGGTCGCAGCAGTGGAAGAAAGCGTGGCCGCGCTGCGTGACGGCGGCTTCCTCGATCCTGTCGAGGCTATAAGTCCACATATATATGAGATGACGCTGTCGCAGCGTCAGCTTGCCGCGCTCGCATCGTTCGACGAGGCCGGTGCGGCGGCCTATGCCGTTCCGCTCGCCATCGAGATGACCGGCGCGGTCGATGTCGCGCGCCTGGCCGATGCCATTGCCGAGGTGTGCCGCCGCCACGATGCCTTATGGACGGCGATGGAACCGCTGGCAGGTCGTTTGACCTTCACCGAGCCGGACACGGTGAAAATGAATGTCCAGCAGGTGCGCGAAGCCGACCTCGATGCGGAGATCGGCGCATGCCTGGCGCAACCGTTCAAGCTGGATCGCCCGCCGCTTTTGCGCGCCACTTTGTTCGATCTCGGTGAAACGCGCTCCGTGCTGCTGCTGGCCGGCCATCACGCTGCGCTGGATGGATTGTCGCTGCAAGTCCTGGTGGACGAGATCGCGGCATGTTATGCGCGCCGATCCTTGCCCGCCGCCGCATCTTTGCGTGTCTTCCTCGATGCCCATCGCACCGGCGAAGGCGATGCGCGTCAGGACGCGATGCGCGATTGGTGGAAGGAACGCCTGGCGGATGCACCGGCGGAACTCGATCTCGCGCTCGCCATGCCTCGGCCCGATATGCGCGCTTTCGTCGGTGGACGGGTGACACGCGAGCTGCCGACGGCCATGTCGGATGCGTTGCGCGCGCGCGCAACGGCCGAGCGAAGTTCCCTGCTCGCAGTGCTGCTGGCCGGTTTCGCCCGCCTGTTGTCGCGACATGGTGCGCGCGACGAGATGATCGTCGGCGTGCCTTATGCGGGACGCGCCATCGCGGGCGAAGCCGCGGCGCGCCTCGTCGGTTATTGCACGCACCTGCTACCGCTGCGCGTGGCACTTAATGACGCCGGTGACACGGACCTGATCAAATCGGTGCGCGGTACGCTTTTGGATGCGTTGGAGCACGCCGATTATCCCTTCGCGAAGATCCTGAACGGCCTGGCGCCGCGGCGCGATCCGTCGCGCCCGATCCTGGTGCCGGTCACCTTCAATCTCGATCGTATCGAGGCGGTCCCGAGTTTCGGCGATGGGATCGCCGTGCGCCCGCGCGCCTTGAGCACCGGATTCGCGCGCTTCGATCTTGCCTGCAATGTCGTCGATTGCGAAGGTCGGCTCACGATCGAATTGGACTACGACGTGGCCTTGTTCGGGGACGGGCGCGCCGATCGGTTGGCCGACGATTACGTCGATCTCCTATCCGGCTTGGCAGGGATCATCGTTGCGGAACCGCGCGATCATGCAAGTGATCGTATCCATGCACATTGGGCGGGATCATCCGCCGAGCGGCCCGAGCCGATCCCGTTGCTCGCCCGCTTCGCCGACGGTGTGGCGAGCGATCCCGATGGCGCGGCTGTTGCGGTTGATGGCGTGGTACGTCTGGATCGCGCCCAACTGGATCGCTGGTCCGATGCCGTCGCCGATATGATCGTCGCATCGCGCGTCCCGCCCGGACCGGTCGCCTTGTTGCTGCCGCGCACCGAAACTATGCCCGCCGCGATGCTGGGCTGCTGGAAGGCGGGCCGGGCGTGGGTTCCACTCCAGCCGGACACGCCTGCCGAACGCACCGAAAGCCTGCTGAAGTTGAGCGGTTGCACGCTGGTGCTTCGTTCGGCGGATACCGTCGCCCACGCGCTCGCGTCTTCCATTCCTGCTGCGATCCTGCCAGCCTGCCCGAAATCGTCGCCAGGATCATCTAGCGGTGCACGCACCGCCGTGACGCCGGCTCTCGATAGCACCGCCTATATCCTGTTCACTTCGGGTTCCACTGGCACGCCGAAACCGGTCGCGGTCAGCCATCGCGCGCTCGCCGCTTATCTTGACGGTTTGCTGGCGCGCACCGAATTGCCGCGTGGCCTCAGCTACGGCCTCGTTTCCACCTTCGCCGCCGATCTCGGGCTCACCGTGGTCCTGCCCGCCTTGTTCCATGGCGGTCTACTCTGCATCCAATCGGACGCCACCGCGCGCGATCCTGTGTCGATGGCGGCATCGCTGCGGCGTGAGCCCGTCGATGTGTTGAAGATCACGCCGTCGCACTTGGAAGCGCTGTTGAGCGGCGCACCGGATCCGGTCCTGCTGCCGCGTCGCCTGCTCGTGCTGGGCGGCGAACGCGCGCGCCCGGCGCTGTTGCAGCGCTTGGGCGAAGCGGCGCCCGCTACGCTGTGCGTGATGAACCATTACGGCCCGACCGAAACGACGGTCGGCGTCGCCATGGGTCTATGGCGGACCAGCGACGAGAGCATGCGATTGGACGCGCCGCTCTCCGGTGCACGCATCGCGATCCTCGATGAGGGCGGTCGTCCAGTTCCGCCGGGAGGCGAGGGAGAGCTTCATATCGGCGGTGTGCAACTGGCCGATGGTTATGTTGACCAGCCCGATGAAACCGCACGCCGCTTCCGCGAGCAGGAGCTTTCGGGCATCGCGGGGCTTCTGTACGCGACAGGCGATCGTGCACGTCTTCACGCCGACGGCACGTTGGAGGTGCTGGGCCGCAAGGACGACCAGGTGAAGATCCGCGGCTATCGTGTCGAACCCGCCGAGGTCGCGGCCGCACTGCAAAGCCTTGGCGATGTCGAGACAGCGGTTGTCGTGGCCGTGGAACATCCGACGCGCGGCACCGTGCTGGTTGCGCATGTGGTCCCGACCGTTGCCGGACTGAGCGAGGCGGCGTTGGCCGAACGGCTGAAAAGCCTGCTGCCGGCGCATATGTTGCCTGCGCGTATTTTATTGCGTGATGCGTTGCTGCTGACGGCGAACGGCAAACTCGACCGCGCGGCCCTGCCGGTCCCCGATTGGGGCGCGCAGATGACGGTCGAGAACAAGATGGACGGAGCCGGCGCCGAAGCTGCGTTGCTTGCCGCGTGGCGCGATCTGTTCGCCCGTCCCGAAATCGGGCCGCATGACGACTTCTTTGCGCTTGGCGGTGACAGTATCCTCGGCATCCAATTGGTCGCGCGCCTGCATCAGCAGGGCTTCCGCTTGAAGGCGACCGATCTTTATCGTCATCCATCGGTCGCGGCGCTTGCGTCGTTCCTGGCGCCGGTCGGGATCGAGGCCGAGCAGGGCGTGCTTACGGGCCTGGTGCCTCTGTTGCCGAGCCAGCATCGCTGGCTCGCACTCGGTGGAGGACTCAGGCCGCACGCCAATTTGTCGCTGCTGCTGGAGATGGCAGCCGATGTGACGCCGCAACGCGTGGTCAAAGCCTTCGAACGCCTGACCGCACACCATGACGGCCTGCGGCTGCGTGCGTGCAAGGAAAACGGTGCGGTGATGCAGGAGTTCGGTCCGCTCGAAGCTCCGCCGCTGCATATCCTGCCTGAAGGTGCCGGGCTCGACGCGCTCGATCGTTTGCAGGCGCTCGCCGATCCCGCCGGGGCGGGACTCGTGCTCGGCTGGTTGCCTGGTGCACCGAATCGTTTGTTGATCGTGTTCCATCATTGGCTCGTCGATGCAGTTTCCTGCGTCATCGTACTCGAGGATCTCGCCAAGTTGCTGCGTGACCCCGAGGCTGATCTCGGTGCCAAGACCGTCTCGCTCCGCCAATGGGGTGCCGCCATCGCTGCGCGTGCGCAGAGCAGCGAGGTTCTGGACCAGTTTGAGTTCTGGACGCTGTGTACCGAATTGTCGCCGCCGGTCTTGCCGTCACACGGTTCTGCCAACGGTCGCGAGGTGGCGATCACGGCGGTCTTGAGCGAGTGCGAGACCACTGAATTGTTGAGCGGGCCTGCGATCCTTGCCGGACTCGAGGTCGAGGATATCCTGTTGGCCGCCGTGACGCGCGCCTGCACGTTGGTAACGGGCGAGCCGGTCCTATATGTCGAGTTGGAGGGGCATGGGCGGGTGCCGCCGGCCGACATGTCCGATCCGTCGCGCACGGTGGGTTGGTTCACGGCGCGTTATCCCGCTTGGTTCAACCTGTTGGATGTCGACATCGAACAGGCGGCGGCTGAGATACATGAACAGCGATTGGGCCTGCCGAACGGCGGCTTTGATTACGGGCTGCTGCGCTGGTTGGGGTCCGACGCGGTGCGCACGCGACTGGCAACCGGGCATCAACCGGTGATCAGCTTCAACTACATGGGGCAGATCCGCAGCGTGGCCGATGCACCGTTCACGCTTGTATCGTGGCGGCCCGATGCGCCGGAACGCGGCGCCGAGCGCGCATCCGATCTGCCGCGCCCGCATGCACTGGCCATCGAAGCCATGCTACAGGACGGGCGGTTGCAGATCGGGCTGTTCTATGATGACGCTCGGTTCGATGGGGCGACGATGACCGAACTTGCCGAACGGTTGACGTCAACCATCGTGGAATTGGCGCGCCTGGTGCCCGCATTCCTGCCGGATGATGGCGCGCCGACAGTTGATGCCGACGATCTGGCCGCGCTTGCCGCCGGTAGATGAGTTGAAGGGGGAGGGGGATCAAATGGCAACGCTTCCATCCATGCCGAAACTGGCCCGCCGCCAGGCAGTCGAGGTGAAGGCCGACAGCATGGTGCACATGCGTCCGCTGTTCGAGACCGGCGATCTGCCGTTGCTGATCGAACCCGCGGCGCCCGGTCTCGACGGCGCCACGTGGATCCAGAGCCATCGCAAGCAACTGGCCGAGCTGTTGCCGCGCCACGGCGCGATCCTGCTGCGCGGTTTCGGCTTCGCAACGGATGATGCATTTCATGGTGCGGTCGCCGCGACCGGCGTACAGCTCATGAAATATATCGAAAAGGCCACGCCGCGCGAGGACCTGGGGGCCGGCATCTATACATCCACCTATTTCCCGCAGGAATTCCCGATCGCGCTGCACAACGAGCTGTCCTATGTGAAGGCGTGGCCGGGCAAGATCTTCTTCGGTTGCATGATCCCGTCCGAGACGGAGGGCGAAACGCCGATCGCGGACGTACGCCGCGTGCTTGCACGCATCGATCCCGCCGTACGCGAGGAATTCCGCCGCCGCGGCTGGCAACTCGTGCGCAATTTCGGTTCCGGTATCGGACCTTCCTGGCAGCACAGCTACGATGTGGACAGCGTGCCGGAACTGGAGAGTTATCTTTCTGGCATGTCCATCGGTTGGCAGTGGCTGCCGAACGGCTGGCTGCGCACGCGCCAAGTCCGCCCAACGATCCATGTCCATCCGGGTACGGGCGAGGAATTGTGGTTCAATCACGTCGCGTTCTGGCATAGCTCCAGCCTGGACGATTCGATCCGCGCGCGCTTCGAGGCCGATTTCGGTATCGAGAATCTGCCCTACAACACCTATTACGGCGACGGCGCGGTGATCGCCGACGATGTGGCGGCGCATCTGCGCGAGGCCTACGACCGAGAAACGGTTAAGTTCCGCTGGCAGGCCGGCGATCTCGTGATGATCGACAATATGCTGGTTGCGCACGGTCGTTCGCCCTTCACCGGCGAGCGCCGCGTGCTCGCCGCCATGGGCGATGGCGTGGCGCTCGATGCCGCGCTGATGTCGGCGCTGACGGGCCGGTTGGCATGAACGGGGACTCGCTCAGCGGTTTCCGGCTCTCGCCGGGCCAGGAACGCCTGTGGCGTCAATGCGCGGCGGGCATCCTGCCCGAAGGGCTTGTCGCGTGCGCGCGCTTCATCTGGAAAGGTGCGGCACCCGAACCGGCGGCTGTGGCAAGTGCGTTGGAGCGCCTTACGCGACGCCACGAAATCCTGCGTACGAGCTTCGTCAGCCTGCCGGAAATGAAGGTGCCGCTGCAGGCAGCATTGGAGCCCGCTGCGATCGCGCTCGATGGTAATCCCGATACGGTGGGGCCGGACAATGCCCGTTTGTGCGTACATCTTGATGCGGGCGGATTGATTCTGGCGCTATCAAGCCTATGCGGCGACGGGCCCACGCTGCTGCGTCTGGCCGAAGAGCTGTCGGCGCTGCTTGGTAAGGACGGCCGGATCGACGGCGACGAACCTCTGCAGTATTTCGATCTCGCCGAATGGCAGCACGAATTGCTGGCTCCGGAAGATGGCGCGCCGCCGCAACGCTGGGCGGCGGCGGATCTGCAAACGGTGGGTGCCGCCTTGCCGCGCCTCGCACATCTGAAGGCCCGCGCCGAGGCGCCGTTTCGCCCCTTACGTCTTCCGATCCCGCTGACGGACGATCTGATCGCGCGCCTCGATGCTGTTTCGGTTGCATTGGGTGCCGCGCGCGCCGATCTGTTGTGCGCGGTTTGGGCTGCGCTTTTGTGGCGTTTGTCGGATGGGGCGGCTGCCCCGGTGTCGCTGATCGCCGACGGCCGCCCCTATGACGAATTGCGGGGTGCGCTGGGTCCGCTCGCCGGTGCTGTGCCGCTGACGCTGCGCCCCACCGAGACCATGACGTGCCGTGATCTGATCCGTGCTGTCGCGTCCGCCCGACCCGTGGCGCAGGAGGGGCGCCATCACCTAGCGCCGCCGACGGATGAATGTTTCGCACCATTCCCTGTCGAGGTTCTGGAGGCGCGTGCGGGCCTGTTGCGGCCGGTCGATGTCTGCGCGCCGGGTGACCGCTTCCTTCTGAAACTGAGCGCGCTATCCGAAACGGACGGGCATCTGGTCCTGAACCTCGATTACGACGCAAATGCGGTGATCGATGGGGCGCCCACGCGCCTTGCTGAACAATTCATGACACTTCTGGCTGCCGTGCTCGCCGAGCCGGAGGCTGCGCTCGATGCGTTGGAGATCGTTGGCCCTGAGGAACGCCGTCTCCTGGTCGAGACGTTCCGTGGCGCGGACGTGCCCGCCGATGAGCCGTGGCGGCCGGTCCATCTGGTTGTCGCCGACATCGCGGAGCGCGATCCCGACCGCGTGGTCTTGCAGGATGACGAAACGACGTTGAGTGCGCGCGAACTGCAGACACGTGTCGATGCGCTCGCGCGCCGTTTGTGCGCTGCCGGTGTGGGAACGGAAGTTCCGGTGGCACTTTATTTGCCGCGCGGTGCGGCGCTCGCGCAAAGCATGCTCGCTGTTCTGCGCGCAGGCGGAGCCTATCTGCCGTTGTCGCCCGAACTACCGGCGGAGCGGGTCCGCTTCATCCTTGCCGACAGCGGTGCGCGCCATGTGGTCACCTTGAGCGATCTCGCATCGGAATTGCCGCAGGACACGCCGCTGACGATTATCCACGCGGACGAGATCGGCACGTCCGATGATGCGCCCGTCGATTTCGCGCCGTCGAACCCGGAGCAGGCGGCCTACATCCTTTATACGTCGGGCTCGACCGGCCAACCCAAGGGCGTCGTCGTCACTCATGCTTCGCTTGCCAATCACATGGCGTGGATGAGCCGCGTTTATCCGCTGTCGGCCGAGGATACGGTATTACAGAAGACGGCAGCGGGTTTCGATGCCGCGGTTTGGGAATTCTTCGCGCCCTTGATGCAGGGTGCACGCCTGGTAATGGCGCGTCCCGGCTTGGAGCGTGACGTGCCTGCATTGATCGAAACCTTGCGCGGTGAGTCCATTACGGTTCTGCAACTCGTGCCCAGCTTGTTGCGCGTGCTGGTGGATGATCCCGCTTTCGTATCATGCATACGGCTGCGTTGGATCGGCTGTGGTGGTGAGGCGCTCACTCCGGATCTCGTACGCCGCTTCAGGGCTGTTCATAAGGCGGAATTGGTCAATCTCTACGGGCCGACCGAAACGACCATCCAGGTCTGCGTCGGTGCGGTTGATGCTGAGGACGAACGCATCTCCATCGGGCGTCCCATCGACAATGTTTACGTCCGTGTGGTGGATACGAAGGGACGCCTCGCCCCGGTCGGCGCGCGCGGCGAAATCCTGATTGGCGGCGCGGCACTGGCGCGCGGTTATCTCAACCGGCCCGACTTGACGGCCGAACGCTTCGTTGACGATCCGGCCGTAACAAACGCGGGCCGTGTCTATCGTACCGGCGATTTCGGTGCATGGCGCGCGGATGGATGGCTCGATTTCTTCGGCCGCCAGGACCATCAGGTGAAGTTGCGCGGCTACCGCGTCGAACTGGGCGAGATCGAAGCGCATGTGGCGCGCCACCCGGCCGTGGCGCATGCCGCCGTGTTGATGGAACGCGACGCTAACGGCATCGACCGGTTGTTGTGCGTTTATGCCTGCCGCGAGGGAGGGGAGGTCGAACCGGCGACCTTGCGCGCATGGCTCACCGACAATCTGCCTGATTACATGGTGCCCGGTCTTTGTCGCCGCCTCGACAAGCTGCCGACGAACACGAGCGGCAAGATCGATCGCAACCTGCTGGCCGAGATCGCCGCCGCGCCCGAGCCGGTGACGGACGGACAGGCACCGCGCGATCCCATCGAACTGCGCCTCGAACGTGTGTGGGAAACCGTGCTCGATCTGCGCCCGGTCGGCGTCGACCGTACCTTCTTCGATCTTGGCGGCCATTCATTGTTGGCCGTGCGTTTGATGGCGGAAGTGAAGCGCGAATTCGGCTGCGACCTGCCGCTGGTCTCGCTGTTCCAGGCGCCCACGGTGGCCGAGCAGGCTGCCTTGATCCGCTCCCAGGTGCGCGCCGATCCCGTGCTGGTTCCCATCAATCGAGGGATCGAAGGTGAGTCGCCGGTTTTCCTCGTCCATCCGACTGGCGGCAGCGTGTTGTGTTACCGCGATCTTGCGCGCCGACTGGGCTCGACGCGACCGATCTATGCGCTGCAGGACCCGGGTCTCGACGATGTTGCGAGTTATACGAGCGTCGAGGAACTGGCCGCCTTCTATATTGGCCGCATCCGCCATCTGGCGGGCAAGGGGCCCTATTTTCTCGCGGGCTGGTCGTCGGGCGGCATCATCGCGTTCGAGATGGCACGCCAATTGGTCGCGCGCGGCGAGGAGGTCGGCATGGTCGCGCTGATCGATAGTGTCGCGGCCGATGGACCGATCGCGGAGGCGCGGCCCGACGGCGCGCTCATCCAGTCGGTCGCACGCTTGTTAGCCTTCAGTGCCGGTTTGCCGGTGCCGGAATTGGCGGCTCTGTCCGCCGCCGACGGCATGACGAAGCTCAGTGAATTGGCGATCGCGGCCGGTGTGTTGCCGCCCGATTCTTCGCAGGATCAGATCCGCCGCGTCTTCAACGTTTTTCGCCGCAACGTCGATGTCGTGCGGCGCTATCGCCCGGGCGCATTCCCGCGTCGCATCCTGTTGCTCCGCGCAAGCGAACCTCTGCCCGATGTGGTGCGTGATGCGGCGGCGCATCAGCGCAGCGAGGACATCAATCACGGTTGGGGTGCCGTCAGCGCGGTGACACGGCGCGACATCCCGGCGCATCACCTGTCCATCGTCGAAGAGCCGGCTGTCGCCCTGGTGGGTGCGGAGATCCGCAAGGCGCTCGACGAGGCCGACCGCCTGCAGCAGATGGGCGATCGTGTGTTCTTCTCGCTGCTGGGGCATTGAGCGTAGATCGATGACGACTATAACCGCACCAACCTCGTCCGATCTGTCGCGTGACATCGAAGCGGTCCTGCCGCTCACGCCGATGCAGCAGGGCATGTTGTTCCACAGCCTGCTCGATCCCGACTCAGCCGTTTTTTTCCAGCAATTGGTGGCCGAGATCGAGGGTGAAATGACGCCCGCAATCTTCAATACCGCCTGGGCCAGATTGATGGCGCGCCATCAGAGCCTGCGCGCCGCGTTCCTGTGGGAACGGCGCGAGGAGCCGTGCCAGGTCGTGCTGCGTCATGCCGAAGCGCCCATCGAATGGTTGGATTGGTCGGGTGTGAGCGCGACGGATTGGAACGCCCGCCTTGAGGCACATCTCGCCGATGATCGTGCGCGCCCCTTCGCCCTCGCAAAGGCGCCGCTATTGCGCCTCGTCATCATCCGGCGCGATGCGAATCGTCACGTGCTGTTGCTCACGCATCACCATCTGATCCTCGATGGCTGGTCGAGCGGCGTGCTGCTCAACGAATTCCTGGCGCTTTACAGTGCGGAGTTGCGTGGGGCCACGGCGGCGCTGCCGCCTGCGCCACAGTTTTCCGCCTATCTCGACAGCCTTTCGCGCTTCGACCGTCAGACTGCGCTCGCTTTTTGGCGCGATACGCTGGCGGGCTTGGAGCAGCCGACGCCGTTGATCGGTGAGAAGCGGCGAGAAGAAATCTCGGGCAGCGACTATGCGCCGATCGATCTGCGCCTGCCGCAATCGGTGAAAGCGGATCTGGAAAATCTGGCGCGCAACAGCCGCGTATCCGCCAGCATCCCGGTCTTCGCCGCCTGGGCACTGACGTTGGCGCGCCGCGCCGAACAGGGAGAGGTCGTGTTCGGCGCCACCATCGCCGGCCGGCCTGCCGACTTGGCCAATGCCGACCGGTTGGTCGGATTGTGCATCAACACGATCCCGCTGCGTCTGGCGACACCCATGGACGGCGATCTCGGCGCGTGGTTGCGCGACATCCAGGATCGCCTGGCGCAAACACGCCCCTATGAGCAATCGTCGCTGTCCGACATCCAGTCGGCGAGCGGTCTGCCGAACGGTGTCGCGCTATTCGACTCGATCCTCGTCTATGAGAATTATCCGGTCGAGGCGCCGGCACCCGATGCACCGCTGCGCATCGCACATGCGCGGGTGGAAGAGCGTGCGAATTATCCATTGACGCTGCTGGCCGAACCCAATGCGGACGGCCTCGCGCTGCGCCTGATCGTCGATCGTACACGACTCAATGAGGATGAAGGGGCGCGCATCCTGGAACAGGTCGCCACACTCCTGCGCGGTCTGGCGCGCGCGAAGGATAGTGACGATCTCGCCTCGCTGAGCCTTCTGACGTCCGAGCAACGTCAACAGATCCTGCAAGGCTGGAACGCGACCGAAACACCGTATGAGAAGGATGCGACCCTGCATGGCCTGTTCTTGCTCCAGGCCGCGCACGCGCCGGATGCCGAGGCGCTCACCGACCGCAACGGCCCGGTCACCTATGCCGAACTGGATCGATTGAGCCGCACGCTTGCCGACCGGATCGAGGCATCGGGCATACCTTTGGGCGGCGCGGTCGCCGTGCGTATGATGCGCGATCGCTACCTTGTGGCGGGGTTGCTGGCGATCCTGCGCTCCGGACGCGCCTATGTTCCGATCAACCGCGATATTCCGGCGGCGCGCATCGATGAGATCGTGCGGGTGCTCGATATCGGCTGCATCTTGACCTCGGTGGCATTGGCGGGAGAGACCGCCGAGCGCGTGCGGTCCCATCGCGATCTGAAAATCCTCGTCGCCGACGATCCCGGCGCGGCATCCGCGCCGGCCCTCCCGTCGGGCTGGCCCGATCGCGGCGCAGCCAACGATCTCGCCTACGTTATCTTTACGTCCGGTTCGACCGGGCGGCCCAAGGGCGTGATGGTGCGCCACCGGCCCGTCATCAACCTGATCGAATGGGTAAACAAGACCTTCGCGGTCGGCCCTGCCGACCGCATGCTGTTCGTCACCTCGCCGTCGTTCGACCTGTCGGTCTACGACATGTTCGGTATTCTCGCGGCAGGTGGATCGATCCGCATCGCCGACGATGCCGAGGTGGAAGATCCGGACAAACTCACACATATATTGGCGACCGAGCCGGTCACCTTCTGGGATTCGGCACCCGCCGCCTTATGGCAGCTTCATCCGCTGCTGCCCGCGCGCATCGAAACGAGCCAGTTGCGCCTGATCTTCGTCAGTGGCGATTGGGTGCCGTTGCCGTTGCCCGATCGCATGCGGAACTGTTTTCCCAAGGTGCGTGTCATCGCGCTGGGCGGTGCGACCGAGGCGACGGTCTGGTCGAACTTCCATGCGGTCGACGAGATCGAGGCAGGTTGGCGGAGCATTCCTTACGGACGGCCGATCCAAAACGCGCGCTATTACATTCTCGATAAGGCCCTGCAGCCGGTGCCGCCCAACGTGCCGGGTAATCTGTTCATTGGCGGTGAATGCCTCGCCGATGGTTACGCGGGTCAGCCGGAATTGACGGCCGAACGTTTCCTGCCCGATCCCCATTGGGATCGCGACGGTGCGCGCATGTACCGCACCGGCGATCGTGCCAAATTCTGGCCGGACGGCACGATGGAATTCCTGGGCCGCGATGATCATCAGGTGAAGGTGCGCGGCTTCCGCATCGAACTGGGCGAGATCGAGGCCGCACTCGCGCGTCATCCGGCGGTGAAGGATGCCGTGGCCGCGCTGCATGTCACGGGTGACGGCGGTCCGGCGAGCGGGCACGAGGATCGCGAGATCGTGGGCTACGTCGTGCCGCGCCCTGGCGTGACGCTCGACATGGCCGATCTTACGACCCATCTGCGCGCACAACTGCCGCCGCCCATGGTGCCCGCGCATCTGATGATGCTGGAGGCATTGCCGCTGAGCGCCAACGGCAAGGTCGACCGCAAGGCGTTGCCCGCGCCGAGCCTCGCCGCGACAGCGCAGCAGGCCGAGTCATCGGGCGGCGATACGCTGCACGAACTGGTGGCGCGCATCTGGGCGGACGTTCTGGGGCTTGAAAGCGTGCCGCCAGACGAGGATTTCTTCGTGCTCGGCGGGCATTCGCTGCGCGCCACATCCGTCATCGCGCATCTGCGTTTGGCACTGGGGCTCGATCTGCCGCTGGCCATGTTGTTCCAGCATCCGACGGTGCGCTCGCTCACGACAGCCATCTCAGCGCTGGCTCGCGGCGACGATGTCGATGGCGCGATTCCGCGCCTCGATCGCACCCGGCCACTGCCTCTGTCACCCGCCCAGGAACGGTTGTGGTTCCTGCATCGACTGGAACCCGACAGCCCGTTCTACACCATCTCGCTCGCCGCGCGCCTGACCGGCCGCGTTGATGAAACGGTCTTGGAACGCGCGGTCGTACTGGTGGCGCGGCGTCATGAGATCCTGACCAGCCGCATCGTCGAACAGGACGGCAAGCCGGTCATGGTCCCGGCCGACGCAAACGAGGCGATGCCGATTGTCGTGCACGACGTTTCCAATGCTGCCGATCCGGATGCCGAGGCCCTGGCGTTGGCGCGCGCCGAAGGTTTGCGTCCGTTCGACCTGGCGCGCGAACTGCCGTTCCGTGTCCTCATGGTCCGCACCGCGCCGGAGCGTGCGCTGGTGCTGATCCTCATCGATCACATCGCCGCCGACGGCTGGTCCATCGGTATTTTCGCCAAGGAATTGCTGGCGGCCTATGACGCGCTGGCCTCGGGTACGGATGCCGATCTGCCTGCGCTGGAGGTGCAGTACGCCGACCTTGCCGCGTGGCAAGCCGCGCGTCTCAAGAGGTCACTCGACGGGCAGATCGAATATTGGCGTACGACGCTCGCGAATATGCCGACATTGGACCTGCCGACGGACCGCCCGCGTCCGCCGGTACAACGCTTCGCCGGATCGGTCGTGCCGTTCACGCTAACGCGTGAAACCTCGCGGGCGCTCTCGGATCTCGCGCGCCGCGAATCCTGCACGCTGTTCATGCTGGCGCTTGCTGCCTTCACGATCGTGCTGCGTCATAGATCCAAGCACGACGATTTGGTGGTCGGCACCGACCTTGCTGGTCGCACGCATCCGGCCGCCGAGAAGCTGATCGGCTTTTTCGTCAATCAGCTCGTGCTTCGGATCGATCTCGCGGGCGCCGCCACGTTCCGCGACGTGCTGCGCGCGGTGCGGCGGCGCGTGCTCGATGGTTTCTTCCATCAGGATGTACCCTTCGATAGCTTGGTACGCGCGCTCAATCCGCCGCGTGATCCCAGCCGCATGCCGCTGTTCCAAGTGAAATTCGTGCTGCAGAACACACCCTTCGCCGATCTGGCGAGCCGGCTGCTCAACGTGGAGCCGATCGAGATCGCGACCGACACGGCGAAATACGATCTGTTGATGACGCTATCGGACCGCGCGGAGATGGCAGGCACGTTGGAATTCTCCACCGACCTGTTCGATCGCGCGACGGCTGAGACGCTGGTCGCCGATTTCCGTGCTGTGCTCGACCATATCGTGCGCGCGCCGTCCATCACGGTGAACGAACTTTCCGCCATGCTCGATGTTGGCCAAGCGGAGCGCGCCGAGCTGGGTCGCCAGACCCAGCGCCGCGCCGGCCTCGACCGATTGCGGCAATTGCGTCGGCCGGGGGCGTGATGAGGGACGTAAGATGAGCATCCAATTGCGTCCCTTCGACAAGGTCCTGTGGAACGCGGCCGCCGCTGCGCCGGAAACCTTGTTCGCCATGCCGGGAATTGCCGCGACGCTGTCGGAGTTCAAGACGGCCATCCCGGGTGCGGAAACCATCACCCCATTCGAGACGAACGAGGCAGTCCGTCCCTATCGCCATCTGCGCGCGTTTTACTTGCGCAAGACTGACGGGGTCATCGCCGTGAAGGGGAGCGAGGTCTTTGCCTCCGATGTGGAACAGATGCTGGCCGTGATGTCTGGCTTCCGCATCGATTTCCTAGGGCGCGGTAAATCCCTGTTCTCCGCGCTCGAACATTTCGCGTTGAACGAGCAGAAGATCCCGCTCGCCTTGTCAGTGGACGAAGCGATGGAGGACGTAAGCTCCGCTGCCGCCGTACAGCGCGCCCATGTCGCGCGCTACGGTGCGCGCGCCCATACGCCGCTTCCGCTGCTTGCCGTGCGCTGGCCGGATACCGTGACGGAAGCGCATCTCAAGCGTTTGTCGACCCTTTTGTCGGCACGCGCGCGCAAAAGCGTGGAACGGGTCGCGGCCGACGGGCTGGGTGCGGTCGTGTATCACTATCCAACCGTGCCGCAGCGCGTCGCCCATCTGCCCGAGATCCTGCGCACTCGTTCGGAGAAGGATTGGCTCGCGCGCCTCGCTGCCATCGCCGATCCACAGGCAGCGGTGAACGGCTGGCTGGATGTGGTCGCGCGGCTCCTGGTGCTGGGCTTCCTGCCCGGCAGCGTGGAAAGCATCGGCGTCGGCCATTGCCTGGAAATGAAGAATGCGGTGATCGACGGCGGCCTGGTCGATATGGGGTCGATCTGCCGAGTGGAAGATGTGACTGACCCGCGCCAGTTTTCGGAAACGTTGCTGGCGGCGCTCGCCGATCTTGCCAAGACCTGTCGTCATTTCCTGCGCGGTGATGTCGTCGATGTGGAGGCGGAATACCGCAACCCGTCGCTCGCCATGGTGCTCGCGCTGCATCGCCTGCTGCCCGATCTCGCGCGCCGCATGGAACAGTTGGGTGGCGCCGATCCACGCATCATGGAATTCTTCAAATACGCCGCGGCTGCCGACAGCCTGCCGGTTGAATTAAGCCGCCTGTCGCCGGATAGCGGCGGGGCGGGAGGCCACGCGTGAGCGCGCAGCGTCATCTCTCCGCCATGGTGCCCGGGTTGGATGCTTTCGTCCGCCCGCTCGATCTGGTTCAGCGTCCGACGCCGGTAACCGAAGCACCCGAGCTTGCACAGCTCTGGGGGCAATCGTCCCTGTGGATCAAGCGCGACGATCTCACCAATCCGCTGTATGGCGGCAGCAAGGTGCGCAATCTGGAATTCTTCCTGGGCCAGGCACGCGTGCGCGGATCATCGGGCGTGGTCACGATGGGGCCCTACGGCAGCCATCAGGTTCTGGCGACGGCCGTGTTCGGCCGGATTGCGGGTTTTCGCACACGCGCGGTTCTGACGCCGCAGCCGCCGGTGGCCGAGATCGCGCTCAACGAACGTCTGCTGCCGCGCTTCGACATGGATATCCTGCGCTGCGGCAGTTTCGGCGCGGTGCCATGGGCGGTGCTGAAGGGACGGTTGACTGAGCTGGGCGGCAATCGGCCCTATTGGATCCCGCCGGGATCGAACCATCCGCTGGGTGTCATGGGCGTGGTCGAAGGCGCGTTGGAGGTGGCAGCCGCCGTCCGAGCGGGCGATTTTCCCATGCCCGACGACGTGGTGGTGCCGACCGGGACCTGCGCCACCGCCGCTGGCGTCTATCTCGGATTCGCGCTCGCCGATCTGCCGGTGCGCGTGGTCGCCGTGCGTATGGTACCTATGATCATCACCGGTCCGCGCAAGATGCGGCGCATGGCGGAACAGACCTATAAGCTGCTGCGTAGCCATGGCCTTGCCGTGCCCGCGCGCTGGGGTGAACTCCTCTGGATCGACGATTTCGCCGGTCCCGGCTACGGCCTCACCAATCCCAGGGCGGACAAGGCGGAGCGCGATGTTGCGGCGCATGGTGAATTCCGTACCGAGACGACCTATACCGCCAAGACACTTGCGATGCTCGCCAACGGCGGATTGCAGGGCCGCCGTGTGCTCTTCTGGAATACCTTCAGCGCGATCGAGCCCGATTCCGAGCGGATCAAATCGTCGCTGGCGGGGGCGGTCACGGCATCGGCACCGCGCGAGCCGGAGAGAGTATCCGCATGAGTGCGCCGCTTCATTCCATTCTGGATTTCGGGATCGTGGCGCCTGGCCGGTCCGGGCCGCAGGTGCTGGCGGACTCGCTTGATTACGCCGCACGTATTGAAAAGCTCGGTTATCATCGGCTGTGGCTGTCGGAGCATCACGAAGCGCATTTTTGCTGGACCGCGCCGGAGGTGATGGTGGCGGCCCTCGCTCAGCGCACGCGCCGGCTCCGCATCGGCACGGCGGCCGTCTTGCTGCCAGTACGCAATCCGCTGCTGCTCGCGGAAACCTACCGCACGCTTGAAGCGCTGACGCCCGGACGTATCGATCTCGGCGTGTGTGCGGGTGTACCCACGGATCGCGAGGCGCTGACGCGGCTGGCCCAGGATGAGACGGCGGACATCGCTGAATTGATGAAAAGCTTCGGCGACAAACTCGCCGAAGTGATGAAGCTCCTGCGCGGCGATTTTCCGAAGGGTCATCGCTTCGTCGGTGCCGCTACGCCGCAATTCGTTGTGGCACCTCCGGTCTGGGTGATGGGATCGAGCGCATCGAGCGCATCGGTGGCCGCATCAGTTGGCGCGGATTACGCCTATTCGTTGTTCCATCGCGGCAGCAAGCTCGATCCTGCGGTGACCGCCGCCTATCGCGAAACTCGTCCAGAGGGGCGCATCGCGGTCGCGGCAAGCTGCATCTGTGCGCCCGATGCACAGAAGGCGGAGGCACAGCGCATTCTTGTCGAAGGCTGGTTCAAGGACGACGTGCGCATCGTCATCGCCGGCACACCCGCCGATTGCCACGACCAGATTCAGGATCTTGCCCGCCGGTTCGGCGCCGACGAGGTGATCGTGCTTCATCTGTGGCACGAACAGGCGCCGCGCCTCGATGCGCTCGAGGCAATGGCGGAATTTTTCCATACGGACGCGGCGATGGTGACGGCATGAGCACGATTGTATCTACCCGGTTGCGCACGATGGTCGATGTATTGCGCGATCACGCCGACGCCCGGCCCGATAAGCTCGCCTACGCTTTCCTGCCCGAGCAGGCGTCTGATCCGCTGCAGCAGCTCGATTACCAGGGACTGGTGCAAAGCTCCGCTCGGATTGCGGCGGGGTTGGACCGCTGGTTCGCCGCGCATGTCGACGCGCCACGCATGGCGCTGTTGTTGTTTCCGGCGGGACTCGATTTCCTTCAGGCTTTCTGGGGTTGCCTCAATGGCCGCGTCATCGCGATCCCGGCCGCCATGCCGCGCCCGGGACGTGCGGGCACTGTGCTGGAGGCGCTGATCGCCAATGCCGGCGTGCGGCTGGTACTGACGGATGAAGCCTCGCTGCCCACGGTGCGGCGCATCCTTGATTCGGCGCCTGCCCTCGCCGGACTGGATACGCTCACTATCGATGAGGTTGCGGCCGACGGTGAAGGTCGCACCACGACGATCGTGCCCCGCGAAGACGACATCGCATTCCTGCAATACACATCCGGCTCTACCAGCACGCCCAAGGGCGTGGTCGTGCGCCACCGCAACCTGCTTGCCAACGAGAAGATGATCACGGCCGGTATGCGGTTGGATCGCGAAAGCACGATGGTGATCTGGGTGCCGCATTACCACGACATGGGTCTGATCGGCGGCATGCTGCAACCGATCCACACCGGTGCAGGGTGTTACATGCTCGCGCCCACGACCTTCCTGAAGCGGCCGATCCGCTGGCTCAAGGCGATTTCGGATTATGGTGGCGTTATCGGCGGCGGTCCGGATTTCGGTTATCGCTTGTGCATCGAACGTATCGGGCCGGAGCAGGCGGCCGAGCTCGATCTGTCGAGCTGGCGTGTCGCCTTCACGGGTGCGGAGCCGGTCCGCGCGGCGACGCTCACGTCATTCAGCGAACGCTTCGCGGTGTCGCAATTTCAGGGTGCGGCCTTTCATCCCTGCTACGGCATGGCCGAAGTCACGCTGCTGTCGAACTGTGCCGGACCGGATGCCATGGTGCAGGCGATCAGTCCGGCCGGCCTTGCGGCGGGGCGGGCGGAAGCGCCGCGTGCGGGAGAGATACCGGCTTACATGGTGTGCGCTGGCGGCCCGATCCTGGAGGCGCGTATCGCCATCGTCGATCCGACGACATTGCGACGTTGTCCCGATGGGGTTGTGGGCGAAATCTGGCACGCTGGCCCGCATGTTGCCGATGGTTATTTCAACGATACCGAACGCACCGATGTCGCCTTCGGCGCCGCGATCGCGGGCGAGGACGGCGCCGGCTCGTGGCTGCGTTCGGGCGATCTCGGCTATGTGGTCGATGGTGGACTCTATATTACTGGGCGGCTGAAGGAGATGATGATCGTCAATGGCCGTAACCTCTATCCCCATGACATTCAGGATGCCTTGCGCGGACGTTTGAGCGAGATCCGCGATTCGGCCGTTTTCGCCGTGCCGGAGGGGAATGGGGCGGAGCGCATCGTTGCGATCCTCGAACTTGCCGCGAGCCATCGTCGCCTGATCCTGCAATCGGGCGAAGAAAACGAACACGCGTTGCACGAGATTGCGCGTACAGCACGCATGATCTGCGCGCAGGACTGCGAATTACCGCTCGACCATGTGCGTATCGCATTACCCGGTGCAGTCATGAAAACCACCAGCGGCAAAACGCGCTATGGCGATTTGCGCGCATGGTTCGCTGCGCAGCCGGATGACGTACGGGCTGCGGCCATGTCGGTCGAAACCGACCGCTTCCAACGTGAGGATGCGTGAATGGCCGACCCGATGGAAGCGGCGATCGAGAGGTGGCTGATCGACAAGATCGCGACGCTGACCGGCCAGCCGGCATCGTCGATCGATCCGGATCGTCCGGTGGAGATTTATGGCCTGACGTCGGTCATGGCCGTGGGCATGAGTGCCGATCTGGAGGATTGGCTGGGAATCGAGGTCGAGGCGACGATCGTATGGGATTATCCGACGCTTGCCGGAATGGCCGCGCATCTGGCGGCCAGCAAAGTTTCAGCAGGGTAATAAATGTGTCAATCGACGCGGATTTGCCGTGCAGTTAAAACGGTTGTACGGGATTGTGACAATGTCGCAGGACAGTAGCTGGGGTTGTATATAAAATCCCGGCGATTGGGGTATGGGGAGAACGACCAATGTCTCGGGGTAATCTCAGGACAACGCTTCATCGCGTTGGCGGGTATTCGTGCGCGATAGCGGCGCTTCTGCTCCTTGCGGGCTGCAACGACGACAAGACGGCGCAGGCCAAGCCGGAATTGATCCGCAGCGTGAAGGTGCAGGCGATCATGACCCGCGCCGACGCGCAGCGCCGCAGCCTGTCCGGTGAGGTGAAACCCGCCGACAGCAGCGCGCTCAGCTTTCAGGTCCATGGCCGTGTCGCGGCCGTGCTGGTGCGCGAGGGCGAACGGGTCACCGAAGGCCAGGAGCTCGCCCGTCTCGATCCCGCACCCTACCGCCTCAATGTACAATCCGCCGAAGCCGCGCTGGCGAATGCGCGCACCGTGATGGGCGAGAAGAACGCCAAGCTGCAGGGCCAGAGGGAGCTCGACGCCAAGGGCTTCACCTCGCGCAACAACCTGCGCTCCGCCGAAGCCGAGGCCGCAACCGCGCTCGCCAACGTGCGGAGTGCCGAAGGGCATTTGGCGCTCGCGCAGCGCGATCTCGCCAGTACGGTTCTCAAGGCGCCGGTGAGCGGCCTGATTTCGTCGCGCACGGTCGAGCCGTTCGAGGATGTGGCCGCCGGCCAGGTGCTGATGCGCCTCGACGGAACCGAGGATCTGCTGGTCGAGGTGCGCGTGCCCGAAAACCTGATCGACCGCATCAAATCGGGTGATCCGGTCAACGTGAGCGTCAATCGCAAGGTCTTCCTGGGCAAGGTCGGCCAGATCGGCGCCCAGGTCGAAGCCGGCAATGCTTATTATGTGACTGTGCTCCTGCCGCCTGAGGCGAAAGGCCTGCGCCGCGGCATGTCGGCCGATGTCAGTCTTGCGCTGCAGGCACGCCAGGGTGCCGCACCCACCGGCCTTCTTATTCCGACCACGGCGTTCCTTGCCGGCGATCAGCCGATGAGCGGTTATATCTTCGTCTACGACCCGCAGCAGAGCGTGATGCAGCGCCGTCCGGTGCATATCAAGGATCTGCAGGGGAACAGCCTGGAGATCGACGGCGATCTGGCACCCGGTACCCTGATCGCCGTGGCGGGCGTGGCCTTCCTGTCCGATGGCCAGAAGGTGAAACTCTTCAATCCCGATGCCTTGGAAATGGCGAAGCTCGTTTCGGGTGGTCGAACTGCGGGTAATCAGACGGTTGGCGCGCAGGGCGGCAAATGACCGGCCTCACAAGCTTCTCGCTCGCCAACAGCCGGCTGGTCATCGCTGGCACCTTCTTGGTCATCCTTGCCGGCATCTTCACATTCCTGAATTTTCCGGCGCAGGAGGATCCGCCGATCCAGGTGCGCGAGGCGATCGTCACCGCCTATTTCCCGGGCATGTCGCCGGGGCGTGTCGAAGAGCTGATCACCAAGCCGCTCGAGAACAAGATCCGTGAGATCCCCGAGGTGCAGCGCGTCACCTCCAGCTCCTCTACCGGCGGCGTGATGATCAGCGTCAAGCTGTATGACCGCATCTCCAACCTGACGCCTTATTGGCAGCAGCTTCGCAACCTCATGGCGGACATGCGCGGCTCGCTGCCGGCCGGCACCATCGGCCCGTCGGTCAACGACAATTTCGGCGATGTCGCTGTTGCCACCATCGCGCTGACCGCACCTGGCTTCACCATGGACGAAATGGCCGATGTCACCCGCGACGTGCGCGACCAACTGCGCACCGTGGGTGGAGTGCGGCGCATCGACCTGCACGGTCTGCAGCCGCAGCGCGTTTACATGGAAGCCTCGGTCGCCAAGCTTGCGCAGCTCGGCATTTCACTCACCGCCATCCTGCAGGCGATGCAAACGCAGAACGTCATCCTGCCCGGCGGCCAGATCGAGGCGGACGGCGTATTGGTAAATCTGGAGCCGACCGGCAACTTCACTTCGCTCGCCGATATCGAATCGACCCCGCTGTTGATCCCGTCGACCGGGCAGACTATCGCGCTGGGTGATGTCTTCACCGTCCGCCCTGGTTATGCCGAGCCCATGTCGAGCGCGGCGTTCATGAACAATCAGCCTGCCACCGTGCTCGCCGTCAGCATGGCGCAAGGCGAGAACATCATCGATTTCGGTAAGCGCCTCCGTGCGCGTATGGCAGAGATCGAAACGACCCTGCCCATCGGCTTCGTGGTCGATTACGCGACCTTCCAGCCTGACGTGGTCGCCCATTCGATCAGCGAGGTGGAGCGCACGCTTTACGAGACGCTGGTCATCGTTCTGGTTGTCGTCATGGTGTTCTTGGGCATGCGTACCGGCCTGATCGTCGGCACCATCGTGCCGCTGACCATGCTCGCGTCGCTCATCATCATGAACATAATGGGGATCGAACTGCAGCGAGTCTCCATCGCTTCGCTGATCATCGCGCTCGGCCTGCTGGTCGACAACGGCATCGTCATCGCCGAGGACATCAGCCGCCGTCTTGCATTGGGAGAAGAACGCAAACGTGCCTGCATCGAGGCGGGCCGCACGCTGAGCCTGCCGTTGCTCACTTCGTCGCTGACCATCATCCTGGCCTTCGCGCCGCTGCTGCTGGCCGATGACCAGACCGGCGAATACGTCCGCTCCCTCGCACAGGTCATCGCCATCACGCTGCTCAGTTCCTGGGTCTTGTGCCTGACCGTCACGCCGCTGCTGTGCTTCTATTTCCTCAAGGCGGAAGCGGGCGGACACCACGACCCGGACTCGGACCATCATTACGATACGAAATTCTATCGCATCTATCGCGGTATCCTGGGCGCGCTGCTCCGTAATCGGCTACTGTTCATGGGAGGCATCGTCGTCGCCTTCGTGCTGGCGGTACAGGCATTCTCACTGGTGCCGCAACAATTCTTCCCTAATTCTGAACGCAACCAATTCATGATTGTTGTCAATCTGCCGGCCGGCACGCCGATCGAACGTACGCAGGATTCGATCACGCGCATTGGAGATTGGCTGCTCGACAAACAGGCCAACCCGGAGGTCACGAGCGTCGTCAGTTACGTCGGCTACGGTGGCCCGCGTATCGTGCTGGCCATGGCGCCGGTCACCAGCGCGGCGCAGCGGGGCTTTATCCTGGTCAACGTGCCGTTGAAGACCGATCTCGATCCCATCGTTGCGCGTGTGCGTTCGCACCTGCTCGGCAATTTCCCCGAATTGACCGGCGAAGTGAAGAAGTTCTGGCTGGGTGGCACCGAAACGGGCTTGGTCGAGCTGCGTGTTGTCGGCGAGGACGCCGATATCATGAAGAACATCGCCGAACAGGTGAAGGCGATCTTGCGGAAATCCTCGGGTACGGTCGATGTGAAGGACGACTGGGAGAACCGCACCATCAAGATGCAGGTGATCGTGGACCAGACGCGGGCGAGCCGCGTCGGCATCACCTCGGCCGACATCGCCGTCTCGCTCAACGCCGCACTGTCGGGCGCCCAGATCAGCGCACTGCGCGAAAGCGATCAGGCGATCCCGATCGTGCTGAGGGGGGCGCCCGACGAACAGCTTACGATTGATCGGCTGCGCAGCCTCACGGTCTTCTCGGCCGACGGCAAACGCGCGGTACCTTTGCTGGAGGTCGCGGAGTTCGCCGGCATCCCGGAAGACGCGGTGATCCGCCGGCGCAACCAGGCACGCACGATCACGGTTTCGGGCAAAAGCACGGAGATGTCGTCGGGTGCGCTGCTGCGGTCCATCCGTCCGCAACTTGCCAAGATCTCGATGCCTGAAGGCTATCGCATCAATGTGGGCGGCGAGCAGGAAGCGTCCGGCAATGCACAAGGTGCGCTGCTGAAGTTCATGCCCATCTGCTTCGGCGCCATGATGCTGCTGATGGTCTGGCAATTCGGATCGTTCCGTAAAGTTCTGGTGATCGCGCTGACCATTCCGCTCTGTCTTATCGGTGCGGTCTGCGGTCTGCTCATATCCCACGCGACCTTCGGCTTCATGGCGATCATGGGCCTTTTGTCGCTGGCGGGCATCATCATCAACAACGCAATCCTGCTGCTCGATCGTATCGCCGAAGAATTGACGCACGGCAAATCGCAATACGATGCGATCATCGGCGCTGCGCAGAAGCGGCTTCGCCCCATTGTTATGACCAAGCTCACCTGCATCATGGGGCTGGTGCCCCTGATGATCTTCGGCGGCGAGCTTTGGTATGGCATGACCGTGGTGATCATGGGGGGCTTGGCGCTCGGCACATTGCTGACGCTGGGCGTGATCCCGGTCCTTTATTCGCTGCTGTTCCGGGTTCGCCCGCCGGCGAAGCCTGCCAACGCTCCTGCTGCCGGGCAGGATGTGGCAATCGCGTCCGCACCGGCGCAATAGGTAAAACTGGGGGTATGGGGATTTCGTGATGAAGATGACGATGATGCAGTTCCTCGGTGCTGCGATGCGGATCGCCTTTGCGACACCGGCGCTCGGCATATTGTTGATTGGCGGCCTGGTCGTTCAGGTCGGCTTCAACCTTGCGCTACCCGTTACCTACAAGTTCATTTTCGACGGCGCGATTGCCGACAACGACATGGGGCTGCTGATCAACCTGCTGTTGATCCTGATCGGTCTCTATCTGTTGAACGGTATCGCGGGCCTGATCCAGGACTATACGACCGCCAAGATCGGCTCCGCCTCGGCCGCCGATCTGCGACGCAAGCTGTTCGATAATGTCCAGGCCCAGGGACCGGGCTTTTATTCGCGCGTGCCGGAAGGCGACGTGGTGGCGAGTTTCGGGCCCGACGTCGCCGCGGTGGAAACCGCGCTGGTCCGTGCCTTCCCCAGTTTCATCATGCGCTTCATGACCATCACGCTCAGCACTGTCCTGCTGTTCGTGATCGAATGGCGCCTTGCGCTCGTGGCCCTCGGCCTCATGCCGTTGCTTGCCATCGCATCCAAGCCGTTCTCGCCCAAGGCGCGCGAAATGAACAACGAGCGCGACGGTCAGCAGGCCCAAGTTGCGTCCTTCGTCCAGGAAAACGTGCTGACCCATCTGGCCATCCGCACCTTCAACCTGCGTAGCGAACGTATGCGCCAGTTGATGGAGCGCTTGGACAAGCTGCGGGGCGACGGCTATCGCGCGCATTTCTTCACCTCGCTGGTCGGCCGTTCCACCGTGCTCACTGCGGGCCTGCTGCAGATAATCGTGCTGGGCGTCGGCGCGTGGCTCGCGACCGCCGGTTACATGACCACCGGCCTGTTGATCGCCTTCATCGGCCTTCTGCTCAATATCGGCGGTGCCACCGACCAGCTTACCCAGGCGATCCCGCTGTTGATGAACGGCGCGGGCGGCCTGGGGCGCATCAACGGGCTCCTCGCGCACAAACCTGAGATGATCGACAAGCCGGATGCGAAGTCGCTGTCGCTACTCAAGAGCGGCCTGTCGCTGCACAATGTGGAATTCGGCTACACGCCAGAGAACATGATCCTCAAGGGCGTGACGCTAGAGATCCCGGCAGGCAAGACGGTCGCCATCGTCGGCAGCTCTGGTTCGGGCAAGTCCACCGTGCTGTCATTGCTCGTCCGCCTCTATGATCCCAACAAGGGTTACGTCGCTTACGACGGCACGGATCTTCGCGAGACGTTGGAGGAATCCTTCCGCCGGCAGACGAGCATCGTGCTGCAGAACACGGCGCTGTTCGATACCACCATCCGCGAGAATATCCGCACCGGCCGCCTGGATGCGACCGATGAGGAGGTCGAGGAGGCCGCCAAGACCGCGAAACTGCACGACCTGATCATGAGCCTGCCAGACGGCTACGATACGCGCGTCGGTTCGCAGGGCGGCTCGTTGTCGGGCGGCCAGCGCCAGCGCGTCGCCATCGCGCGCGCACTGCTACGCAAATCCAACGTTCTGTTCCTGGACGAGGCAACTTCGGCACTGGATGCCGTCACTGAGACCGAGATCAACGAGACGCTGGAAGAAGTGATGCGCGGCTGGACGGTCATTTCGGTGACCCACCGTCTGCAGCACATCACCGACTACGATCTGATCATCGTGATGGAGAAGGGCAAGCTCGCCGAGATGGGCAGCCATCAGGAACTGCTCGCCAAGGGCGGCTATTATGCCGCGCTCTGGAACAAGCAGAGCGGCTTCTCCATCCAGGACGGCCAGGCGAGCATCACGCCCGAACGCCTCAAGGCGATCCCGTTCCTGTCGGGTTGCAGCGACGACGTGCTCAAGATGCTGAGCGGCGTGCTGGTATCGGAAAGCTTTCCGGCCGATCGGGTCGTGTTCCAGGAAGGCGATCCCGGCAACAAGTTCTATATCGTGGCTCGTGGCCGGCTGGAAAATTACGTCCAGTGGGGCGAGGGGCGCGAGACGGTGCTGGGCGTCATGGACGACGGCGACTGGTTCGGCGAGCTTGCGTTGATCGAGCCGGTCCCGCGCACCTGGTGCGTGCGTACCACGGCCGACACGGTCTGCCTGACGCTGGACCGCAAGCAATTCCTCACGCTGCTGGAACGCGATCCCAAGCTGAAGGAGGTCGTCGAGGAGACCGCCTACGCCCGTATGGCCGAGCTGAAGGAAGCGATCCTGGACAGTATCGATGTCTGACGTCTCCCGCCGATCGGAGCCTGCGGTATGAGCGACGCTTTTTCCCTGAAGTTGGCCAACCAGCTGACGGAATTGGCGCGCCTCGCCGACGGCGTCGATCAATGGTGCGCCGACAACGGACTGGCGGAGTTGGCGCCGCTGCTCAATGTGGTGCTCGACGATGCGGTATCGAATCCGATCAACTACGGTTATGAGGACGGCACCGAACACGTGATCGAGGTCCGCATGGCGTTGCTCGACGGGCGCTTGCGGGTCGAGGTGATCGACGACGGGATCGCGTTCGATCCGTTGCAGAAGATGGACCCCGATGTCACGCTGGGTATCGAGGAGCGCAAGATCGGCGGGCTCGGCATCCTGCTGGTGAAGGAACTCATGGACGATGTGCGCTATGCGCGCGAAGGAATCTACAACCGCCTGATCATGGAGAAAGCGGTCTGATAGGACCGCGACGGCTACCCGGAGCATTGGACAAGGATATGGAAACAAGCGAAGAAAAAATCGGTGACGTGACGGTCCTGACGTTGAATGGACGATTGGACAGCAACACCGCCGCGCCGACCGAAAAAGAAGTGCAGCGGCTGACCGACGGCAGCGTGAAGGGCCTGGTCGTCGATTGCACCAACATGCCCTATGTGTCTTCGGCCGGCTTGCGCGTGTTGCTGATTGCGGCCAAGCGTATGAAGGCGGCCAATTGCAAGCTGGCGCTCGCGGGCCTCAGCGGGCCGGTGACCGAGGTCTTCCGCGTCAGCGGGTTCCTGGCGCTTTTCACCATAAAGGCGGACAAGGCGGCGGCTGTTGACGCGGTGAAGTAACCTGCACCGGTTCGTAGCCGATCGGTCAATGATCGCTGCTATGGTCTCCACCATGATTGCCAGCATGATTGTAAGGCCGCAGCCTCGGCCCGAAGCCGAGCTGCGGCTATTCTGTTTCCATCATGCGGGCGGAGGTGCCGCCTTTTTCGCGCCGTGGGCAGCGGCCTTGCCGCACCACATCGAACTCGTCGCTATCCGCCTGCCGGGCCGCGAGAGTGCCTTCGCCCAGCCGCGTTTCACCAGTGTCGAGCGAGGTTCCGAGGTTGTGGCGAGCGCCATGTTGCCTTGGCTCGATCGCCCCTTTGCACTGTTCGGACATAGTCTCGGCGCGCTCGTTGCCTATCGCACGGCACTTGCGTTGGCGGATCGTGAGGACAAGCGCGCCCGGCATCTGTTCTGTTCCGGCTTCCGCGCACCGCACTTGCCGCGCTCGCGCATGCTGGCGGCGCTGCCCGATGCGGACCTTGTCTCGGAACTCAAGGGTTTCGGCGGCATTCCGGACGCCGTCGCCGAACACCAGGAACTTCTGGATCTGATGATCCCGCTATTCCGCGACGATCTGCGCCTCGCCGAGGATTATGTGCATGATGGTGCTGCACCGCTCGCCACACCCATTACTGCGATGGCGGGCGAGGCCGATGATCTGGTACCGCGCCACGAGGTTGAAGGGTGGGAGAGTCATACGAGTGGGCTGTTCCGTCTGATCACCTATCCCGGCAGCCATTTCTTCCCGGTCGAGCAACAGGCGCGCGTGATCACCGATATCGCGAAGGTGGTGTGAAGGAACGGGCTTCTAGGATTTCAGGCTGTCTTCGAGCAGCACGCGAAGCTCGTCGGTGACGGCGGTCTCGACATTGAACCAGCCTTTCCACGCAGGTCGTCCCTGATGCAGCAGCATGCCGAGTCCATTGAGGGTGGAAAGGCCGCGCTGGCGGGCCGCCGCCAGGAACGGCGTTTCCAGCGGCACATAGACGATGTCGTAGGCAAGTGCCGTTTGTGGTGCCGCATCGAGGCGGATGTCGAGCGGGGCTTGGCCCACCATGCCTTGGCTTGTCGTGTTGACGATGATGCCCGCACCGGCGAGCGCATCGTTGCGATCCGACCAAGGGAGTGCGGTGAGTGGTGCGCCGAAATCGGCGGCGAGGCGTTGCGCGCGATCCAATGTGCGGTTGATGAGGCGGATTTCGCGTACCCCTTCCTGCATCAGCGCATAAGCGACGGCGCGTGCACCGCCGCCCGCACCGAGTACGACCGCCGGTCCGGCCTCGGCGCGCCAGTCGGGATAGCTCTGTTTCAGATGCTCGATGAAGCCGAAACAATCGTTATTGGTGCCGACGAGCGATCCGTCGCTACGTACCGTGACGCAACTGATGGCGCCGATGCGGCGTGCCACATCGTCCACCTCGTCAACGATGGACATGGCAGCCTGCTTGTGCGGGATCGTGAGGTTGCAGCCGGCGAAGCCGAGCGGGCGCAGCGCGTGTAGAGCATCTGCAAGCCCATCGGGTGCGATGGCCAGCGGCACATAGGTGCCCGCGAGACCGTGTTTGCGGAACCAATAATTGTGCAGCAACGGTGAGCGCGAATGCATCACCGGCCATCCCATGACCCCGGCGAGCAGGAAGCGCGACGGCGCTTCAGACATGAAGGATCAGTCCAGCTTGGAGAGGAAGTGTTCCCAGGTGCGTTTGAACAGCGTCTCGGTCCACAGCTTCGCCCTGGCGGCCGCGCACTCTTCTTCGGTGAAGACATAAGGTGAGCCGATCTGCATCGCCATGTACTGGCGATAGGCGTTCTCTTCCAGGTAATTGGCGAGCACGAAGGCATCGACGATGCTCTTGCCGACCGTCACCGCGCCATGGGACTTCATCATCGCCGCCGGGCGGTCGCCCAGCGTTTCGACGAGGCGAGCCGACATGGTGAGGTTGTTGATCGAATTGGGCGAGTCGAGCAGCGGCATCGGATAGACGAGCGAGCCTTGCGCATAAACCGGCAGGTAGTCATGCCCGGTCATGGTCAGGAAGGTCGACCATTTCGGATGGGCGTGAACGATGGCGTGGACGTCGGGCCGTGCCTTGTAGATGCCGGCGTGCAGGTGGAATTCCAAAGGCGGCGCGCCATTGCCTTCGATGAGCTTGCCGTCCATATCGATGGTGCAGATATCGGCGGTCGTCAGCTTGGCGCGCTGGCACGAGCCGATATTGATGTACATCCGGTCCTGGCCGGCGCGGATGCTGGCATGGCCGTTATAGTCGATGATGTCGGAGCTCTCGAGCATGCGGATGCAATCGACGAGCTGCTGCTTGAGCTGTTCCGTTTCGGTTGCGGCCGGGCCGCTGTCACGCGAGATCGCGTCCATGTCACCATCCTTCCTGGGCGCGCACTTGGCCGCGCCACAAATCCCAGGCCCGCAATGCCGCCGTCTGGTTGACGGCATCGGCGAGCATCCCTTCGTCACGATCGAGCGCAGCAATCGGGCCAGCGCCGCCCAGCGCCTGCGTCCAATGCTGCACGCGCGCATTTACTTCTGTGTATACAGCCCGAAAAACGGCTGTCTGCAAGCTCGAACCGCAGGCGACGCTGCCGTGGGCCCGCATCAGGGCAATGTCCTTGTCGCCCATGACATCCGTGAAGGCCTTACCCTTTGCCGGGTTGCCCACAAGCATGTCGGTCGCCCCGAATTTCTGGGCGATATCGAAGACCGGGACCCCGGCAGCCAGGAAGGCCGCATTATGGAACATGGCCCGCATGGGCACGTTAACCAATCCAAACGGAATAACGGATGGCGAATGGCTGTGGACCACGGCCATCACGTCGGGGCGGGCTTTGTAAACCGCACCGTGGATGAAGCGCTCCAGGAAGCTGCCCCGCCCATTGGCGTTGCACGGATTGCAATCGAGATCGTATTCGATGATGTCGTCGGACAGGACCAGCGCGGGTGCTACGGCGCGCGACATCAGGTAACGGTCCGGCGCTGTGGGATGACGCATGGAGACATGGCCCATCCCATCGACCACACCTTGGGCGACCAGGATGCGGCTGGCCGCCGCCAGATCGGAAAGAAGGGCCGGATCGACCGGGCCTGCGGAGGTGGGGAGGGCGGGTTCGCTCGTCATTGAGGGGATCAGGAGTATTGCTGGGAGTTTCGCCAGGAAGCCTGTATGGGCTGAATTCGTGAGAGGCGGACTATAGATGAACGCCCTCGCTTAGGCCATAAGCGCGTCCGCCCTCAATTCCATGGGTTCAATCTATTTACACACATTTCACGTGTAATATTTGTGCCGCGTGGAAGTGCACCGGGTAGACCTAACGTCTGGAGAGCAATCTGAGCCAGCGGGGCAGATGGAAGACGCTCATCAGCGCATACATCGAAGCCATCCCACCCAGGAGCGATCCATGGTGTGTGCCCGCGCATAACACGTCCATAGGGCTTTCGTCCGCGTGCCATGTCAGCACCGCCATGACAGCGAAGACGGGCGTTGCGGCCAGGCTCAGCAGGCCAGTCAAAAGATCGGCTAAGCCGGGGACGGAAAGCTTTCCGCTCCCGGCGCCGATGCCCAGATTTTTGGTGTTGGGCATGGTCATGACTGCGCCTCACGCACGTTTCTGCAGTGCGCCGTATTCGTCGTGGCGGCGCCACCAAACACCGGCTTCATTGCGCCCCCGAGGCGCGCGGTCGAGCCATTGGTACATGCCCCAGATACTGTCCAACCCGCGCGCATAAGCGGAATAAGCGTGATAGACGACCCCGCCTTCGTGCACGAAGGTGCTGACGCCGGGCCGCTCACGCTGGTATGTGGCGGTGTCCGTTCCGCACATGGCGGCGAATTGATCTTCCGCCGCCTGGCCGCCGCCCGCCGCCTCAGGCTTCCAGACGAATTCCGACTCACGCTGGTAATTGTAGTCGATGCCGCCGCTCATCTGCTGTTCCTCACTGAACCAGACATTGAAGTCAGCGTTGAAATCGCTGGGGGCAGAGGACGCCCAGGGGAACGTCCATCCCATGCGCCACTTGTATTCCTGCAGCTTGTCCAGCGGTGCCCGCGACACCGCGATCAGGTTGACGTCATGGTTGGCGAGATGGACCGCGATGCCGTTGAAGCCGTCGGCGATCGCGGAACAGGACGGGCAACCCGCCTTGTAATCCGGCCCGAACATGAAGTGGTAGACCATGAGCTGCGAGCGGCCCTCGAACAGGTCGGCGAGCGTCGCAGTCCCCTTATCCGTGTCGAAGCGATAGGCTTTGTCGACCTTCACCCATGGCAGGTCCTGGCGGCGCTGCGCCAGCTCGTCGCTCTTGCGCGTGAGTTCCTTTTCCGCACTCAGCAGCCCGATCCTGGCCGCCAACCATTCTTTGCGTGTTCCGGTTTTATGCTGTGTCATGTCCGTTATTCCTTCGCGTTCTGTATGATCAAGACGACGCGTCGGTTGTCGTCATGAGCTAGATTAGGTAGTGGGTAGGAGAGGGCGGGAGTGACAAGTATGTCGCGATTAAGATGGACTCGCTGATCACAGCCGCGGCACGGGCACTCGCCGCGGGCGATCCGTTCGGCGCCTTGAACCGTATCGCGTTGCGTGAGGATGCACCGGCGCTGGCGCTTCGCGGCATCGCCATGGCACAGCTCGGCGATCTCGATCGCGCCAAGCTTCTCCTGAAAAGAGCTGCGCGTGTGTTCGGTGGCAAAGAAGCCGTGGCGCGCGCGCGTTGCATCGTGGCTGAGGCTGAAATCGCGCTGGTCTCACGCGATCTTGCCTGGCCGGCCAAGGCGCTTGAAGCGGCGCGCGTAACGCTTGAACGCCACGGCGACCACCTGAATGCCGCCCATGCTCGCGCTCTCGAAATCCGCCGTCTCCTGCTGATCGGTCGTCTCGATAATGCGGATCGCATCTTAGGCGGGCTCGATCCGGCGGATTTTCCGGCCGCACTCAGGACAGTTCTTGAACTTGCCATCGCCGGGATTGCAATGCGGCGCGCACGAGCGAAAGACGCGCGGGCTGCGCTGGCGCGTGCAATGGACGCGGCGCATGAGGCGCGTATTCCCGCCCTGTCGGCGGAAGTCGAAAGCGCGGTTGCCATGTTGAGCGCGCCGGCGGCGCGGTCGATCGCATGCGGAACGGAGAGGGCATTGCGGCTCGACGATGTCGAAGCGCTTTTCGACTCGAATGCATTGATCGTGGATGCGTGCCGGTTTGTGGTACGTGAAGGCAGAAAGGTGATTCCGTTGGCGACGCGTCCAGTCCTGTTCGCGCTCGCACGTGCGCTGGCTGAGGCGTATCCCGACGATGTGTCGCGCGACGATCTCGTGCGATACGCCTTCGGCGGAAAAGAAGCCGACGAATCCCATCGCGCGCGCTTGCGGGTCGAGATGGGGCGGCTACGTGCTCTGCTGAAGCCCGTCGCGAATGTGGCTGCGACGACATCGGGCTTCGTTCTGGTGCCGCACGGCGGCCACGACATCGTCGTTCTGGCCCGCCCGCTAGAGGAACGCCACGGCGAGGTCTTGGCGCTCCTGGCCGATGGCGAATCCTGGTCAAGCTCGGCGCTTGCCCTCGCGCTAGATACCAGCCAACGCACCGTGCAGCGTGCACTCGATGCACTCGCGGCAGACGGGAAAATACGCTGGTTCGGGCGTGGCCGCGCGCGGCGCTGGATGACGCCGCCCTTGCCGGGTTTCGCGCCGGTATTGTTACTCCCGGGCCCTCTGCCGGGCGATTAGCATGATGTCATTCAACCCAACGCGCCGATAGGCGAGCTCAGAGGACGAGGATGACATCATGAAAACATCACCTGCCGAAATCATTCGTGAATACGGGCCTTTTGACGGCGTCGAAAAGGTTCATGGACTTACCTTCGACGGAAACAGTGTCTGGCTCGCCGCCGGGGATACGCTGAAGCAACTCGATCCGACAAGCGGCAAGACCACGCGCTCCATTGACGTTCCCGCGCATGCGGGCACGGCGTTCGACGGCAAGCATCTGTTTCAGATCGCCGAGAACCGTATCCAGAAGATCGATCCTGCGTCGGGCAAGGTGCTCTCCATCATTCCCGCGCCAGGCAATGGCGGCGATTCAGGTCTTGCCTGGGCGGAGGGATCGCTCTGGGTCGGGCAATACCACGAACGCAAGATCCATCAGATCGACCCGGCGGACGGCAAGATCATCCGCACCATCGAATCCAACCGCTTCGTCACCGGCGTCACCTGGGTCGGTGGCGAATTGTGGCATGGCACCTGGGAAGCGGACACCGCCGACGTGCGCCGCGTCGATCCTAAAACAGGCGAGGCGCTTGAAATCCTCGAACTGCCGGAAGGGATGGGCGTGTCGGGCTTGGAGTCCGATGGCGCGGATCGCCTGTTTTGCGGCGGCGGCCCGAGCGGCAAGGTACGGGCGATCAAGCGTCCGAAGCGGGACTCCTAGATTTACGACACCTCATGATCGGCTCGGGCGGCGCGAATTATTGGTGCCGCCGGAGTCGGTTCCTCACCTGATAAAATATGGTTTACTCGTTCGGCCAATCAGGTTGCGAGGAAACCCCATGACTGTTCTTCGTAAAGCGACCCCTGAACGATTGAGCGCGTTCTCCGATGGCGTGTTCGCCGTCCTGATCACCGTGCTGGTCCTGGATCTGCGGCCGCCGGAACATCCGACTTTCCACGCGCTTCTGCTGCTGTGGCCCACCTGGCTGAGCTATGCGGTGAGTTATCTGTTCATCGCCATTGTCTGGATCAATCATCATTACCTGATGCGCTATTCAGATGAGGCCGGGCATCGCCTGCTGTGGTTCAACTTCGCCCATCTGTTTTCGATGTCGTTATTGCCGCTGTCGACAGCCTGGATGGCGGAAAGCGAATTGGCGCCGCAACCCGTCGCATTCTACGCGGCGGTCTTTTTTCTCGTGAATGCGACCTACATCTGCCTGATCTGGGAGTTGATCGACCGGACGGCAGGCGATGAGGTCTCCGCGCGCGTGCGCAGGACCATGCGTATCCGATCGATCGCGACCTTATGCTTTTTCGGGATCGCCGCCGTTACGGCGCTGATTTATCCGCTGGTTGGCCTGGCGATCTGCATCTGTTGCCTCATCGTTTATTTGAGGCCGGGCCCGTTGGGAGCAGCGGCGTAATAGTCGGTTTCAAAGACCGTGTTCCCAATAAGGCGTGCGTCCGAAGCGCCGGACGAGGTGATCGACGAACGCGCAACGGACATCGATAACCTGATGGCCATCGCCGGGAAATATGGCGTCACGATCGAGCCGCATGACAGCGCCCTGATAGATGGATGCCGATTGATGGACGGCGCGGTCACTGACCCGGATTATCGGACCCGCCGCGGCCGACGAGGTGCGCCGTCGAACGCCAGGCATGGTATGCGATCCGGGCGAGCCGTCGGGCGGTGTCGATCCGCGCGAAGGCTTCCGCAGCGGCCAGCTTTCCGGGCGCGACGGAGGCGAGAGTTGTCGCGCGGTGCTCGCGCTGCAGGGTGTCGAGCTCCTTCGCGGCGCTCTCTACCTCAGTGAGTGCAGCAGCAATCTCGGGCGAAACGCTCCAGCCGATGGGTGGGGCCTGCGCGCTGAGAGCGCTTTCCGAAGTGATCGAGCTGCCGATCGCCCGCGCCGCATGCATGGCCAGTGTGCACAGTTCGGCGGCGCGAAGATCATGGGTGGCTGCGGGCGGCTGTCCCGGAAGCCCGCCACCCGACAGGACTTCGACGAGGCGCACAGCGTGATCGAGTGCATGCAGCGTGCTCGTCATGCGGAACCGCTCGGCCTCCGTCTCGGGTGGTTCCTTCAATTCGGATAGAAAATCCCGCACCTCCTCAAGTGCCGCCGCAGCGGCCGTTATGTCCCGCGCTGCAGAACCGGCTCTACCTGAAAGAGCTATGGAAACCCAGGCGGTGGTTGTCGTGAGGACGTCCGCCACCACACGCCGGGCGGTCTCGACCGCGATCACCGGACTGGCAAGCGTGCTCGGGTCCAGCGCGCGCTGAAGCGCCGTCTGCTTGGAGGGCAGGAGCCGTTCCACAAATCGGGCGAACCACTGCGTCGCTGGAAGAAGCACCGCGACGCCCACGACGTTGTAGGCCGTGTGGTAGGCGGCAAGGAGTGTCATCCCGTCGATCGATGCGACCAGACCTTTCATCAGCGCTGCCGTGAACGGAAAGGCGACGATCGCGATGACCGCCGCGATGACCTTGAATAGGACATAGGCGAGGGCGAGGCGCTTGGCCGTCGGCCCGGCGCCTATGGCCGCCATGGCGGAGCTCGTCGCCGTCCCGATATTCTGGCCGATGATCAGCGCGGCACCCTGGTCCAGGCTTACCGCACCGGCAAAAAAAGCTGAAATGGTGACAGCGATGGCGGCCGTCGAGGATTGCATGACTGCGGTCATCGCCAGGCCGACGACGATCAGGGTCATGAGGCCGATCAACCCTGAGATCCAGCCGATCCCCGGCTCACCCAATACCGAAGGCAGATCAGACGGATGAAGGCTGTCCGCAAGGCCGCCCATGCCTTGCTGGAGGGTCGTCAGCCCATAGAGCACCAGTGCGAAGCCTGCGAGCGCGCTACCTGATGCCGCGATCCGCCCGCCGGCCAGCAACTTGGCCAGCGCGCCGATGAAGATCATCGGCAGCGCATAGGCCGACAGCGAGACGCGAACACCGATCAGTGCCACAAGCCAGGCTGTGCCGGTTGTGCCGACATTGGCGCCGAACACGAGGCCGAGCCCCTGGGGAAAAGTCAGAAGCCCGGCGCTGACGAGGCCGATTGTCGTCATCGTTACCGCGCTCGACGACTGAACGAGTAGCGTGACGATGGCGCCCCAGAAGGCACCCGAGAGTGGCGTGGCGGCGGCCTTGCCGAGTACGGTGCGAAGCGCGGATCCCGCCAAAGCCTTCAGGCCGTCGGTCATGACCGTCATGCCGAGCAGGAAAAGCCCCACGCCGCCGAGAATGGCAATTGCTGTCGACATGCATGTCTCGCGCTGCCAATGCCCTTATGACTCACATTTGGCGAGGTTATTCAATCATTAGGCGGTAATTCGGCGATCAAACGCTCGTGATCGGCTGCTTTTGACGACGGTTAAGGCGGGACAGGTTGCGGCGATGCGGATGGGAGTGTGGGCGATGAATTCGGAAATTCGTTTAGCGCCTCGTGCAGCCTGCCGTAGGATGTCGAAGCTCGTACCGTGTCCGATAAGAACACCATGCACAGCTGAGTGCATGGCTCGTCCCGACTCGACCCATCATAGCGGAGAGCGTCATGCCGGACTACGCAAGCGATACGCCGATCTTCTTGATCAAGAAAGTAGGAGGCCTCGTCCTCCTGATTTTGGGCTTACTGCTGATTGTCTTGGGCTATGGCTATGAATCGAATGGCCTTCTGATACTCGGAGTTCTCGTGCTCGCGGGCGGCATCGCCCTCCTGGTGCTGAAGATCGTTCGGCGCAATCAGCCGTAACATTCAGTCGGCAGCGGTGATCGCCGCCAGTGTCGCGCAGACCGTGCCGGTGGGACCTAACTCGTTTGGTAAACTGTGAAACGTTGACGTATCGTTATGATACGGATACGTTTCATAGTTTGATAGTGGATGAGAAAAGGAGCAAACCATGGCTGCGTGCTTCCGTTATATCGTAAACGACGTGGATGCTGCGATCGACTTCTACACCAGACATCTCGGCTTCAAGCTTGAGATGCATCCTGCGCCACCCTTTGCCGAAATCTCGCGAGGCGACATGCACCTCTATCTCACGCAGCCCGGCAGGCCCGGCGCCGGTGGCGGCGCGAATATGTCGTCGGGCGAGCAGCAAAAGCCAGGCGGTTGGAATCGCATTCACCTCATTGTCGACGAGTTGGATGAAACGGTCGCCAAACTCAGATCGGCGGGCTGCCGCTTTCGCAGCGACGTTGTTCAAGGCACGGGCGGCAAGCAAATACTGCTTGAGGATCCGTCGGGAAACCTTGTCGAACTGTTTCAGGTCAATTCGCCCGCCTATCGCGCGCCGGGTTCCGGTTCGAAAGCCGCGCGTGCCTGAGTTACGGGCGGCCCTGCGGCCGCGATCGTCCAAGCCACAAAAGAAGCGTGTACGGACGAAGTCTGCCGTCGATCCCAGGGTCGAACGGTCCCGACAGGTGATTCTGCAAGCGGTGCTCGATGAGTTGAGCGAATCAGGTTACGGCGCGCTCACCATCGAATCCGCGGCGCGTCGTGCCGGCGTCGGGAAGACCACGATCTATCGCCATTGGCCGGATAAGATCGCGCTGATCGCTGATGCGTTCAAACTGCTCCAGCAGCAGCGTGACCCGGAGACGATCACCGGCACACCGCGTGATAAGCTTGAACGCGTCCTATGTCATGTCGCGGATGTGGTCGCGGATTCGCCGTTCTCGGCATGCCTTCCTGCCCTCATCGAGGGAGCGGAACGGGATCGCGCGGTGCGAAGGTTCCATCATCAGTTTCAGGCGGAAGCACGCAAGCCGACTATCGAACTGGTCGCGGACGGCGTCGCTTCGGGTGAGCTCCCGTCACGCGATCCGGAATTGGCGGTTTTCGCGCTGCTCGGCGCCATCTTTTTTTGCCGATTGATGACGAATATGCCGTTTCCGGAAGAGCGTGTTAAAGACTTGGTCGATACAGTCTTTGGCGAAAACGGCTGAGACACGAGGCGGCGGTGCGCTATATCGTCGATCGCGTTGCCGTGTAGGCAGTGTCCATCGATCTGCTTATATTCGGGCGTTGAGCGTCGCCACGTCGCAGCCGGGTAGAACATGAAGGTCGCCAAATCTTATACGCTCGTCGAGTACCTCTTGTGGACGCGACGAAACATTTTCGTTCTTTGCCTGATCGCGATCGTCCCGGTTACTCTGTACCAAGTCTTCGGGCAGAAATGGATCGCCGCCCCTTGGGCTGTGGCGGTCGTACTCGGCACCGCCACATCGTTCATTCTGGGATTCAAGAACCAACAGACCTACAGCCGCACGGTTGAGGCTTTGCAGGTCTGGACGGCGATCGCCAGCGTGAGCCGATATTGGGGGCTCATCAGCCGGGATTTCCCAACGACTCCGGATGCCACAAAGACCCTGATCTATCGTCATCTCGCATGGCTGACGGTGTTGCGTTACAGCCTGCGCAGCACCGGCAGGGTGTGGGAGAGCGTGACCAACCTGTCGAACGCCGAATACAAGGCGAAGAATTACAGCATTCCCGAGCGCGAAAGCCCGCTGGAAGCAGAGCTCCGGAAATACTTGCCGGAAAGCGAGCTCAAGCAACTGGCGAGCGAGAACAAAGGCGTTCGGCTGATGAGCATGCAAAGTGAGACACTCAAGGATTTGGCCTCGCGCCAAGTGCTTGGCCTATCTCACTACATAGAGATGCAGAAGACACTCAAGGACTTCCTGGATCAGCAGAACAAGGTGGAGCGGATCAAGAATTTCCCCTATCCGCGGCAATACGCGACCATCAATACACTGTTCGTCTGGTGTTTCATCGCGGTGCTGCCGATCTGCCTGGTTCGAGAGTTCGATCGTCTGAACGATGGTGTTTCGGGCATATTGTCCGGCAACATGGTCTGGCTGACCGTGCCGTTCAGCATCCTGATCTCATGGATATACGTTTCCCTCGATCGGGTGGGCGAGAGCACGGAAAATCCATTCGAGGGCGGCGCGAACGACGTCCCTATGACGCAGATCAGCCGCGCCGTTGAAATCGAGTTGCGCGAGATACTGGGCGAGACAGAACTGCCACCGCCCTTGCGCCCTGAGAATGAGATCATTCTGTAGGCTGCGGCGGCGAGAATAGGAGGCGGGGTCAGTGTGCCCCGAGCCAGTCGCTGATCACCTTCCAGTCCGTTACGCCTGGCAGTACCGTCGTCGTCCCGTCCGCGTCGATCAGAAGCGTACGCGGCAGTTCGCCATGCCACGTGGGATCGATCTCAAACCGCAGGCGCGTGGTGAATTTGTCCGCGAAATTCCAGCTTTCGATTTCACCGAGGCCCGCCCTGGAGAGGACGGTCGCAACCTTGCGGGCCGGCATCGGCACGGGGTCCGCCGCAATAAAAGCGAGGTTCTTGTCCGGAAACGTATCACGCAGCTTGGACCATTGCGGAAGCTCGGTCAGGCAGGGAGCACAGGTCAGGCCCCAAAGGTGGACCACCAGCGCCTGGTTCTCATAACGGGTGCGCATGTCTTGCCAGCTGCCGCTGACAAAAGGTTGCACATCGGCTGCAATGGCCGTTTGTGCGCAGAAAAAGAAGCCGAGCATCACCAACCACCTCACGGCGCGTCCTCCAAAGATATGAGGCGGTAACCTTCGTTGGCCGTGAGCCACGACAGGTAGGGCTCGGATCCTCGTGCGACGAGAATCGGCAGATCGGATGCGTTGTCTGTCGCAGCGATCTCACGCGGCGCCGTCCAGCCGTCAGCCGTCTTCTTCATTGCCTGGATGCTGACCCTGACACCGTCGAATTCCTGCCACGCCAACCAAAGCTTGGCGCCGATGGCCAGGAGTTGCGCATGCCCCGGATTGTTTGCGGCGTTCCCGACCGGTTGCGGCGCTGTGAACGTGAGACCAGTATCTCGCGATTGTGCGTAGAACAGGCCTTTGCGTGCGTCACCATCGGTGAACCATGCCGCGTGATAGGAACCGTCTGTGGTGATGGCCAAAGCCGGGCCATGATGCGGACAAGCGTCAATATGCCAGGAGTCCGTCGCCACGCGATGCATCGGCCCAGGCTTGCCGCCGACGAAGGTCGTTACGGCGTGATCGCGAATCATGCCGGGAAAGACCTGTCGCCACATGACGGCGATATTGTCCGACGGATCGAAGGCAACAGCGAGGCGACAGCATTCGCAAATATTGTCCTGCGCGATTGTCGTTGGAGCCGTGCGTGCGCCATCGAGCCAAGAGAAAGCCAACGCGGCACCGTCATAGGATTGTTTGGCCGCGCGGGCATTCCGTTTGTCCGTCCAGGCGGCGAACACGCGGCCATCGCTCTTCAGCGTCAAAACGGGAAATCTCTGACTAACGGGATTGTCCGTGACCGGTACCGGCGGCGAGAACGTTTTCCCGCCGTCCGTCGACTGGCTCAGGTAGATGCGCCCGTTATATCCCTTCGTCTCCTGCATAACGGTATAGACAACCTTCAGAGTTCCCGCGGCGTCGCGGACGATCTGTGGGCGCGCCTCCGGGCCGACATCCGCCGCGACAACCTCGGGCGTGACGAACACCGGCTTTGAGAATCTGACGCCGTCACGCGTCGATGCGACGACGATGCGGCCACCGCCCTGCCAGGCAAGCCACAGAGTGCCGTCTTTGTCGAAAAATGGCTGTGCTTTGTCGGAACAGGCGAGTTCGGAGGCGGTGCAGGCATCGTCGCTTCCGGCGACGGTGCTGTGACGATGATGATCCGCGGCCTCCGATTGTGGCGACGCCAGGACAAGCGCAAGGCCGATGGCAAGTCCTATTACACTCCTCATTTTACTGCCCGGGAAGTCCATGATCCGACCTGATTGGATGATGACGATCGCATTCCCTGCCGAGCTGCGACGGGTGTCAGCTATTGCCGGTTACCGTCGCAGCTTGGACCAGGAAACGTTCTCCCTAACGGACGAGGATATTGTCGCCGCGGCCCATCTTGGGATCGGCATCATCGGAGAACATGATGACCGCCATCGCACCGCTGTGCGCATGGGGCATGACGTGATCGACGATGACGTTGGCACCCGGTGCCGGCGAAATAAGGTCGAACGTGGTAGCGTCGCCCGGCCCGACGAGGAAGCTCTGCATGCCGTTCATCTTATTTTTTGGATTACCGCTCGGGTAAACGGCATCCCAGATTCCGGCGATCGGATGGAACGACGAAACCTCGTTGGGGCCGGCGTTCACGAAATACACCCGGACGCGCTCGCCCGGCTTGGCGACCAGCGTCTTGGTGGCTGCGGGGTCGTGCACCGGATCGTATTTGAAGGCGACGCCGTTGAAGACAACATGCTTCCAGTCACTCTTCATGATGGAGTGCGTGTCATCGGGATTGTTGTAGATTTCGGATTGAACGAGCACGTACTCGCGGTCCGCCTTCGGCAGTGCCTTGGGATCCTTCGGATCGACCAGAATTACCCCGAACATGCCGCGGGCAATGTGCTGGTACATCGGATCCGATCCGCAGTGGTAATAGAAGGCGCCGGGATAAGTTGTAACGAAGCTGAAAGTCTTGGACTCGCCGGGTTTGACCGATTCGAACTCGCTCAGGACGTCGACTCTCGCGGCATGCAGATCGATCGAATGTGAATTCTTGTTGTTCTTATCGTTGGTCAGAACGATCGTCACGCGGTCACCTTCGGTTACGCGCAACACAGGTCCCGGCATCTGGCCCTCATAGGTCCAAGAGAGCTGGGTCGTTCCCTTGTTGTCGACCGGCAAAGCAACTTCCTTGGCGGTTAGCCGCAAGGTGACGTCTTTCGCCGCAGCAACCCCGGTCATGGCCGTCAGGGCCAGGGCCGAAGCCGCCATCAGAAATGCGCTTCTCATTTTGCCAGCATGCACAACACATTCTCCTAGTTAGATTTTTCGCACTTGCATACATAAAGAAGGTAATCGGCCATCAGCTCGATCTGTTCGTCGGTGAAGACCGACGACCAAGGCGGCATCAGGGCTGATTTGTTGACCGAAGCGCCGCCCCCGCGGATCGCACGTATGATCTGATCGCGCGGCAGCGAGGACATGGCGACGGTATCGCTGTGATCACGCGGCTGCACCGACAGGCCGATCGTGTTCACGCCTTTACCGTTGCGCCCGAGGCCGTGGCACTGGGCACAATATGTATCGTAGAGCTTGGCAGCTTGTTCGATCTTCGCGTCTTCGGCGGAGGCGCTTTGAATCAGCAAGAAGGCTCCGGCAAACGCGCCGACTGTGATCATGGCTCTTTTCATTTTTGTTCTCCCGCTTTCAAGGACGCGACGTACGCGGTGATGCGCTGCAGATCGACGTCCGAGAGATCAAGCCGCGGCATCCAGACGAAACGGTCGAAGGCCTGGGGATTCTTGGTGTAGGCGAGGACGTAAGCGGGTTGCAGGCGCTCCCCGGCGTCGTAGAGCTCCGGCCCGCTCAATCCGCCGGTACCGGGTTTCTCCTGGTGACAGGAGACACAGCCACGCAGCTTCCCGAAGGCCATTTTGCCGAAAGCGAGGTTCACGCCTTCCGGCTTGAATGCGCCTGCATCGACGACGCCGTCGCCGGTCAGCGTCATCAGGGCATCCGTCAGCTTCTCGGCTGCGGCTGCATCGACGGAAAGATGCGATGCAATTCCGCTCGGATCGATGGTGTCACGCGGTTCGCCCTGCTTTGCATGCTTGAACCACAGGACGCCGCCGGGGCGAATCGTCGTCGGCTTTTGGAGCCACTCGACTAGCCATGCGCGATTGAATTTTGCGCCGGCGTACCAAAGGTCCGGGCCCTTGCGCGTCCACAGCCGGTCAACCGAGGGTTCGGCAGGCTTTTCAAAGGCGTGGCATTCACCGCATTGACGCTTAAGCTCGGTCGTGTCGGCGGCATGGGCCGAGCCCGCGGCGAGGGCCGCAAGGAGGAAGTAGATGAATCTCATATCGGATCTCCGTCAGAGGATGGGCTCGCCCTTGAAGCGTGGATTCGGATACACGCCGAGGGGCTTGCGCATGCTTTCCTCGTAGTAGAAGTCAGGCATGAATTCCTTGTGGGCCCAGTGGTAGTAGGCCTGATCGCGCGGAATACCGTCGTACTCGATAGCGGTCATGACGCCGCCGTGGGGCGTGTGGCCATTCATCGTGTGGTGATCGATATGGTCGTGGATCATCCATCGGCCGGGATTATCGCAGCGGATGAATATGTCGTAGCGCTCGCCGGGAGCCACGAGCACGGTATCGGCATTGATCGGGGCGGGGAGGGCATGGCCGTCCTTGTACGCGATCTGGAAGACGTGACCGTGGATGTGGATTGAATGGAAGCCGCCACCGGCGCCGAACAGCCGGAGCCGGATGACGTCACCTTTCTTGACGCGGATCGGCTGCGTTTCGGGGAACGATTTTCCGTTAATGGTGAAGTAGTCGAAGACGTCGCCCGGCATACCGCCCTGACCCGGCTTGGATGCCCAGGCCGAGGCCCACTCTGAGAACATCAGGATATAGTCGCCGGTGACCTCTTTCTCGATGGGCCGAGGCTGGAGCGGTTCAACGACGAACGGACCCCACATGCCGCGCGTGGCGACATGTTCATTCACGTTGACGTGGCAGTGATACCACATCGTGCCAGGCGGATCGGCAACGAACTTATAGGTAAAGCTGTCTCCCGGCTGAATGCCGCGTTGCGTCATGTCGGGCACGCCGTCCATTTCCCACGTGCCGCGCTGCAGGATGCCGTGCCAATGGATCGAGTGCGGCAGGGTCGTCAGGTTGTTGACCAGCACCTCGACCTCATCGCCCTCGCGCACATGAAACAGCGGTCCCGGGACCTGACCGGCGAAGGCGAATGTGTGGAATTTCTGCTGGTCCACCAGCGTGATGCGCGTGTCCTCGATGTTCATTTCGAACTTGTGGGCTTGCCCTTTCACACGCTTGGGCGCCGCGGAGGCAGCTTGCGTTGGCGTGGAAGCGGCGCTCGCGAGTACCGGAGTCGCCGCAGCTCCCAAACTGGAGAGAAGTACCGAACGCCTTGAAACCTTCGCCATTGCCGTCTCCGTAAGATGTATGACAAATGCATCTTACGGGCCGCGCCTTGGAAAGCAATATGAAAAATACATCTTTGACGCAAAAAAAAGCAGGACGGAAACTCCCGTCGCTTTCTTAAGTTCTGCTGATCTGAAAAGCCTATGGCCGCGGGCTGCCTCGCCCTGCGCCGTAATGCGGGCAATGCGTCAATTCTCGGCCGTAGTCCTGATTGAAGCCTTGGCCCCGCCGCCGAGCAGTTTCATGAGCGTGCTGCGGTTCTCCACGAGATCGGCGATCGTGTAGCCATCAAGCACGGCGAGGAAAGCTTGCAGGGCATCGCTGACCGCGCGCTTCAGCTTGCAGGATGGGCTGAATGCGCACGTCCCGGCATCCTCGAAACATGTGACAAGCGCGAGATCGGGTTCCGTGCAGCGGACAACATCTCCGACAACGATGTCTTGCGCTTTCTTGGCGAGCCGAATGCCGCCACCTTGCCCGCGCAAAGTCTCGACATACCCGGCGACCCCGAGTTGATGCACGACCTTCATCAGGTGATTGCGCGAAATGCGATGCGCGGCTGAAATTTCCGAAATCGTCGACAGGCGCTCCGGATGCATGGCGGCATACATCAGCACACGCAGGGCATAATCAGTGTAGACGGTCAGTCGCATTCGGGCACTAAAGGCAATAGGGAATCGCAGATAATACCATTTGTATGTTTGCAACACCATGCAAGCAAGTCGGCGAGGCGGGTGAAAGCCGCCCCCCACTCGGCCGTCCTGGGCGGTTTGGACGTCACGCCCTGCCTGAGGGATGGATGGTGGCCGACGAAACGCACCGGCAAGCCAGATTCGCCCCCAACGCGCGGACTTCCTTGGACAATCGCGCAAGGGTTGGCAACAGCGGATGTTCTGGTGCAGGCTCTCAATGCACCGGCGTTCCAGGGGCAAGCAAATGAGGTTCTCAAATGGGTTCCACTGCGCTCCGGGCGGACAGTCCGGCAAATCATGACCACATCAGCCTGTTCGATTCCCACGCTCACCTTATATCGGACGATCTGTCGCGCTATCCGCAGAGTCCCGTCCCTTATGGACCCAATCGGCCGACGCGCTTTGCTGCGGGCGGCGTGGCCGGCCGGCCGGGCGGGATGCACGGGGCCAATCCGCTCAACGAGAAACCGACAGCCGAACAGCTGCATCAATGGATGACCGAGGAAGGCGTCGCCGCCGTGGCCGCGGTTCAGAAGGCCCGGCTCTACAACACGGACAATACCTATATTCTCGATGCCGCCGATCTTTTCCCCGATCGGATGCGCGCCATCGTCGTCGTCGATCCGAACGCAGCCGACACGCCGCAAAAGATACGCGACTATGCCAAGCGCGACATCATCGGTGTGCGTTTCTTCGGCGCCGGTGTCGAGGACAGGAGCACCTGGCTAAGCTCGCCGGCCTCGCTCGCGGCATGGACGCTCGCCAACGATCTCGGATTGCTTGTCGATATCGAAGCGCCGGTGGTGAACGGCACCGCGCTGCTGCCCGCGGTCGAGCAGGCGGCCGATCGCTTCCCGAATCTCAAGATCGTGCTCGATCACATCTTCCTGCCGGAAACCACCGACCCCGATTACGGTATCGGTGCGGATTTCGAAGGTGTGGCGAAGCGCGACAATGTGAGCGTCAAGTTCACCTCGATCAATATGGACGCGAGCCGCGAGTTCGGCGCCGATCCCGCCAAGGTGCTGCGCCGCGCCGTCGATTTCTTCGGTGCCGACAAGGTAATGTGGGGCTCCGATATCGGGACGTCGTCAGGCAGCTACAAGGAGATGGTCGCGCGCGCGTACGATGCGGCAAAACTGCTCACCGATGTCGAGCGCCGCAAGTTCCTGCACGATACCGGGCGGCGGGTGCTGACCGGGTGGAGGGGGTGAGGGAAGGAAGCGTCCATCGCGAGCCTCTTTCCAAGTACCTATCCCAGACATCTCTCCCTGTTCCACGGCACCCGTCCTCGTTTACACGCCGTTTTGGGCGATCGTAACACGCTGAACTTGAGGGCAGATTTTGCGCCCGTGCGGCGCTCCCTCTCAATCTGTCAGAACCAAACGATCTCGTTTGCCTGGACTTGGGAACTACCTGGCCACCGGCTGGCTTTGATAGGACATGCATAAGATCTTTGTTTCTGACTACGACGGCACGATCACAGACAAAGATTTCTATTTGCTGCTGGCCGAACGTTATCTGCCCGCGGATACGCCTGATTATTTCGCCCGCTATCGGGAGGGTCGGATTTCTCATTTCGACGCCATGGCGGCGTACTTTTCGTTTGCACCTACGGAGGAACAGCAACTCGAGGAGTTGCTTGCCGCCAGCCAACCGGATCCGGACTTGGCCGCCTCGGCGGCGCTTCTGCGGGGTGCCGACTGGGATCTTTGGGTCGTTTCCGCCGGCTCCTCCTGGTACGTCGAACGCGTTCTCAGCCAGACCGGGGTGGCCGCAATCGTATACTCAAATCCGGGGCGCCTGGAGAACGGACGCGGGCTCATACTGGAGAAGCCGGATTCTTCATCCCCATATTATTCGGCACAGGATGGCGTGGACAAATCGGCCGTAGTTCGGCACGCCCACCGTGTCGCGGAGACTGTGGCATTCGCCGGTGACGGCCCGACCGACCTGGAGCCGGCCTTGCTCGTCCGCCCAGGGTTGCGCTTCGCGCGGGGATTCCTGGCCGAGGCGCTTCAGGGGCGCGGGGAGGCGTTCCAACCGTTCTCACGCTGGAGCGACATCGTAAGAGAACTGGCATGAAGGCCCAAATTGATGTGCCCTGGCTTGTGCGTATCAAGGCCGGCGCACTACAGCGCCTGGGTCTCTACTTGGCACGCTCCCGCCTGACATCCGCTGCTTTGTTTCACAGTGAAGGCATGTTGCCGTCCATACTCGAGGTGACTCGACAGAGCCTTCAGGATCACGGCATAGCTACAGCCCTTCTCCGTGAAGTGAGGGAGGCAAGCGTAGAAGAAGCGGTGCACTTGCTGAGCGCAGCGCCATCTTCGTGCAAGGCATTGATCGGGGTCGGTGGCGGCAAGGCGCTCGATGTCGCGAAGTATACCGCGTCTCTCGCCGGACTGCCTTACTTCGCGGCGCCGACATCTCTTTCGAACGACGGTTTCTGCTCACCACAGGCGAGCTTGACCCTGCAGGGCAAGCGACGATCGCTACCTACGGGTCTTCCCGAAGCGGTAGTCGTCGATCTCGCGGTCTGTCAGGGGGCACCGCTGCCACTCTGGCATTCCGGAATTGGTGATTTGTGCTCCAAGTTCACGGCCGTTTCGGATTGGAAGCTGGCTTTCCACCGGCGCGGAGAACCAGTCAATGATCTGGCCGCGTTGATATCCGACGCTAGCGTCTTTCAGTTCATGGCAAATCCGGTGTGGGATGAAGAAGGAATTCGGCTTCTCGCTATTGCCCTCATGTTGAACGGGGTTGCCATGGAGATCGCAGGCTCATCGCGGCCGGCCAGCGGCAGTGAGCACCTCATTTCTCACGCGCTTGATATGAGCGAGGCAAGGCGACGGCTTCACGGCCTTCAGACGGGGACGGCGGCCTACCTCGTCAGCAGTCTGCAGGGCGGCAGTCACCACGAGAAAATCGGAGAATTGTTTGCACGAACAGGCTTCTGGGACTCCGTTCGAAAACAGCCATTCTCCAAAGAGGAATGGAGGATCGCCGTGGAGCGGTCACCTTCGGTTAAAGAGGATTTTTACACAATTCTATCGGAGACGGATGCGTGGCCGGAGTTCGCCAGGATGATCGCGCACGATCCGGCCCTTATTGGATGCTTTGAGTGAGGCGTCATGCTGGCCCGCCGAGATATCGGCACCGCAATGTTCGGTGACATGATCGCCGCGCTACCGACCGTCAATACGATGCGATTTACGATGAACTGCTGCATTGTCCGGAAGGCAATTTCGGCGCTAGAATTTCGGCCGATGTTCGGCTCGGCCTACCTGCTGGTAGGTGACGACGTGGTAGTGACTTCGCGATCTCGCGCCATCTGACCCGTCTGGACGCTCGTACAACCGAATCTGTGATCAATCCGTTGCCAAGTGAGTTAATCAGGTCGTCTGACCTGCCATGCCGCTATGGTTTGGAGATGACGCGAAACCGCTCGTGCGTTCTTCGGCTGGCCTGGTTGTAGCCGGACTCCATCGACAGGAGGGAACAGAATGAAGCAGCTCGTAATATTGTCCCTTAATCCGGCAATCGATGAAGCGGCCGAGGCGGAAATCGTGCGACCGATCAGAAAGATCCGGACGTGGGGGGAGCGCCATGATCCCGGCGGCGGTGGCATCAACGTCGCACGCGTCATCAAGGAACTCGGCGGCTCGGCGTTCGTCATCTACCTTTCGGGCGGAACGAGCGGCCTCATGCTCGATCGGCTGGTGCGCGATGCCGGTATCGAAGGCCGTCGGATTCCCATCATGGGCGACACGCGAGTCAGCTATACCGTGCATGAGAGGTCGACCGGGCTCGAATACCGGTTTGTAGCCCAGGGCCCGGTCCTCGAGCAATCGGAGTGGGAAGCAAGCCTGGCTGCTCTGGAAGAGATCGAATGCGAATATCTTATCGCCACCGGCAGTCTTCCTCAGGGTGTCCCCGACGACTACTATGTGCGGGTCGCCAGCATTGCCGAGCGCAAAGAGATCAAGCTCGTTCTCGATACGTCCGGCGACGCACTACGCAAGGCCACCGAACGGCGCGTGCACCTCATCAAGCCGAGCCTCGGGGAATTGGAAGACCTGGTCGGCCGAAAGCTTCCGGAACCCGACGATCAGGAACGAGCCGTGCGCGGGCTCATCGATTCCGGAGCAGCCGACATGATCGCCCTGACCCTTGGCCGCGATGGCGCCTTGCTTGCGACGCGTGACGGACTGCGTCGCCTCGATGCGTTGAAAGTCAAAGCCAAGAGCGCGGTCGGCGCCGGTGACAGCTTCGTGGCCGCAATGACGTTCGGCCTCGCGCAAGGACGAGATCCGGAAGACTCCTTCGCGCTGGGCGTGGCGGCAGGAACGGCTTCGGTTCTGACCATGGGCACGCAACCGTGCCGTCGGGCAGACGTCGAGCGGATGTATGGGATGCTCATGAAAGGCGCTGCAAACGCGCGTTGAGGGGAAAGTCATGTTGCGGCATCGCTATCTTCCGCCTCCCGACCTGTTTCCAACCAATCCGTGGATTTTCGATGAAATCGGCTCCGACGCCGAGCGGGTGAAACAATTCGTCGGTCAGGCGGAGACCATGTTCGCCCTGTCGAACGGCTATCTAGGCATAAGGGGGGTATTCGAGGAGGGCATGCCGGTTAGCGAACCGGGTGTATTCCTCAACGGCTTCTATGAGCACCGCCCGATCTTCTACGGTGAGAGCGCCTATGGCTTTCCTCGCGTCGGGCAAACCATGTTGAATTGCCCGGATGGCACGACCTTGAAATTGTTCGTCGACGACGAACCGTTCGTCCTCACCGGGGCGGAAATCCTTTCCTTCCGCCGCGCGCTCGATTTGCAACAAGGAATCCTAAGGCGCGATGTCCGTTGGGTAACACCTTCCGGCAAACGTATGCATTTGGAAACCACCCGCTTCGTTTCGTTCACGCACCGTCATTTGGCCGCGATCGAGTACGAACTCACCGCCGAGGATGCCGATACGCACGTCGTGATCTCGTCGGAGCTCGCAAACCGGCAGGCTCTGTCGGTGGACGGCCGCGACCCGCGGCTGGCTGACGGATTCGTCGGTCGCGTGCTTCACCCTGCGGGAGGGCAATGCGAAGGGCCGCGTGCCATCCTGAGCTACCGTACGCAAGGCTCGAAACTTGTTCTTGGTTGCGGCATCGATCACAGGGTGGAAAGCGACGGTACTTTCACTGCCGAAAGCACGTGCGATGGCGACTTCGCGGCTGTCGTCTTCAAGGCCGTCCTCGAGCGGGGCAAGTCCATCCGCATTCACAAATATCTCAGCTACCATTACTCCGACAACGCCGATGCAGAGCAGATCCGACGTCAGACCGACTGGACGCTCGATCGCGCGATCGAACAAGGTTTTCAAAGCATTTTGGATCGGCAACGAGTCGACGTCAGCCGATTCTGGAGCCGCGCCGACGTGACGATCGAGACGCAACATCCACGGATACAGCAGGTGATCCGGTGGAACCTGTTTCAGCTTCTGCAGGCTTCGGAGCGTGCCGAAGGACATGGTATCGGCGCACGCGGACTGACGGGACGAACCTATGAGGGACATTATTTCTGGGATACCGAGATCTATGTCCTGCCATTCCTGATCTACACCCGGCCGCAGGTGGCACGCAGCCTTCTCAAGCATCGTTACGATATGCTGGACAAGGCTCGTGCGCGCGCCACGGAGCTCGGCCATCGCGGCGCCACGTTTCCTTGGCGGACCATCAATGGCGAAGAAGCCTCGGCCTATTATGCCGCCGGCACCGCGCAGTATCACATCAATGCCGACATCGCTTATGCGCTGCGAAAATACGTGGAGGTCACTGGGGATCAGGAGTTTCTGCGCCGTTATGGGGCCGAAATTCTGATCGAAACGGCTCGGCTCTGGTACGACCTCGGCTTTTTCTCCGAGCGCAGGGAAGGCCGGTTCTGCATAAACGGCGTGACCGGGCCGGACGAGTACACCGCGGTGGTGAACAACAATTGCTTCACGAACCTGATGGCGCGCGAGAACCTGCGCTACGCGGCGCACACTGTCCGGGCCATTGAATGCACCGATCCTGAGGGATTTCAGGAACTCGTTACCCGCACAGGCCTTGCGGGCGACGAGGCGGCTGCCTGGGAGAATGCAGCCGAACGCATGTATCTGCCCTATGACGAGCAATTGAGGTTACACCCGCAAGACGACGACTTCCTGGACCTGCAGCGTTGGGATTTCGCCGCCACACCGGAGGAGCATTATCCGTTGCTGCTGCATTATCACCCGCTGAATCTGTACCGGTCTCAGGTGATCAAGCAGGCGGATACCGTTCTGGCCATGCTTTTACTGAGCGATCAGTTCACACCGGAGAGCAAGAAACACAACTTTGATTATTACGACCCGCTGACGACGCACGACTCATCGCTTTCAGTCTGCGTGCAGAGCATCGTCGCGAATGAGATCGGCTATCGTCAGAAGGCCATGCATTACTTCAATTTCGCGGCTGTGATGGATTTATCGGACGTGGGCGGAAACATGATGCATGGTGCCCATATCGCCTCGATCGGAGGCACGTGGATGGCCCTGGTCTACGGCTTTGCCGGAATGCGCGACCATGGGGGGCGGATCTCGTTCCGGCCGCGCCTTCCCGACGAATGGCCGCGTCTCGCGTTTCCGCTGATGATCAAAGGTCAAAGACTCAAGCTTGATATCGACCACGCAACCACCACTTATAGCCTGATGGAGGGTGAGCATCTGATGATCCATCATGATGGTGAGGAGATCGTTCTGTCCACGGCAACGCCGAAAGCCACGCGGCCGAACCCGCCGGCTGGTGCCGAGCCCGAGTCGGATTTCGCAGCGTGCGGGCCTGGGCGTTCATAGCACCGATTTGCGCCGCCGGACATATTCAGGCGATGCGCGGTTACGTTCCCGCTTCCGTTGCGGTCACGAGATTCCGCAACGAAACGGACGAACGAATGACAAGCTTCTCAGCCTCCACGAGGAGGAAGAACGCCAGTCCGCCCGCGAGCAGCCAGGGCCAGACCCACAGCGGAATGGGTTCGTTGTTGAATAGCCGCTGCAGCGGGGGCGCATAGGTGAATAGGAGCTGCAGGATGACGGTCGCACCGATGCCGATTGGCAAGTACTTGTTGTCGAGGTGCGCGGCGAAGGATAGCGAACTGTCCAGCAAGTAGCGGCTGTTCAAAAGATAGAATACCTGGCCGATCGTGATCATGTTGACTGCGACCGTCCGGGCGAGCGCGTCCGAGGCGCCTTGCGATTTCATCCCGAAAAATGCCGCCAGCGTGACGGCAATCAGCGCCGCGCCGACGAACAACAGGCGCCAGATGCCGAAGCGCGTCAGGATCGGTCGATCGGTCGCGCGCGGTGGCCGGTTCATGACGTCCGGCTCGTGCGGCTCGAATGAGATCACCAGTGCAAGCGCGACAGACGTCACCATGTTGACCCAGAGAACCTGCGGTGCGGTGATCGGCAGTGTGAAGTCAAGGAGGATCGCCAGCATAATGACAAGCCCCTGGGCCACATTCGTCGGGAGCATGAAGAGAATAGCCTTTTCGATATTGTTGTAGACGGTGCGGCCCTCCTTCACCGCCGCGGTGATCGAGGCAAAATTGTCGTCGGCCAGGATCATTTCGGCTGCTTCCTTGGTGACTTCGGTGCCCTTGATCCCCATGGCGACACCGATGTCTGCCTTCTTCAGCGCGGGAGCGTCATTGACGCCATCGCCTGTCATCGCAACGATCTGGTTGTTTGACTGGATTGCCTTCACCAGGCGGAGCTTATGTTCGGGGCTTGCGCGCGCGAACACGTCCACGTTGCGCACTTTCTCCTGCAGAGTGGCTTCGTCCATCTCCTCGATCTCTGTGCCGGCGAGTGATGTCTTTCCGTCGCCGATATCGAGCAGCTTGGCGATCGCCGCGGCAGTAATCTTGTGATCGCCTGTGATCATGGTCACACGGATCCCACCGCGATGGCATTCCTTGACGGCAGCGATAGCTTCCTGACGCGGCGGATCGAGCAGGCCGATCAGACCGAGCAGGACAAGGTTTCTTGGCAGATCGGCCGGACCGAGATTTCCCCCTTTCAGACCGGGATTCTCCAGCCAGGCAAACGCCAGTACGCGCTCGCCCTGGCCGGCGAGCATGTCGGAGCTCCGCGTGAAGTGTGCGCGATCGAGCGGGGCAGGGTGGCCGCCAACAGTTTGATGTCGGTCGCAGTGTTCGAGGATGACTTCAGGCGCGCCCTTGACGAAAAGGAACTCCCTTCCGTCTGCGGAGCTGTGAATGGTCGCCATGAACTTGTGCTCGGATTCGAACGGGATCACGTCGATTCGTGGAGCCGCGAGCCGTTCGGCGCGCCGGTCCAGACCAAGCTTGCTCCCGAACGGATAGAGCGCCCCTTCGGTTGGGTCACCCTCCACCTTCCAGAGGCCATCCTGCTGGACCAGCTCCGCGTCGTTGCAAAGCAAGGAGACGCGCCCCATGAGCGCAAGCACCGGATCCTTGCCGGTGGGCCTTCCATCCTTCGTGATCTCGCCCTCCGGTGCATAGCCGTGGCCGGTGACATCATACGTCGACTCGGCGGTCACGGCGGATGTCACCATCATCTCCATGAGGGTCAGCGTGCCGGTCTTGTCGGAACAGATACGCGATACCGACCCGAGTGTCTCGACCGCCGGTAGTCGTCGGATGATTGCGTTGCGCTGAGCCATGCGCTGCACGCCGATCGCGAGCGTAATTGTGATGATCGCCGGCAATCCCTCTGGGATTACAGATACGGCGATAGCGACCACCGCCTGGAACAGCTCGACGAAGCCCATGCCGTTCACCCACCTGCCGTACGCAAACATCAGAACGCTGCCGACGGCGACGACCGCAGCGATGGCATAGCCGAACGTTTTGATCTGGCGCAGCAGCGGTGTCTCAAGCTCGTTGACGCGCGCGAGTAGCGCATTGATTTGACCGAGCTGGGTCTCGTTGCCGGTTGCGACGACGACACCGGTTGCACGTCCGGCCACAACCATGGTTCCGGAAAAAGCCATACATTCCCGATCGCCGACGGTCGCGTTGCAAGAGACCCGGCGGGTACTCTTGTCGACCGGAACCGACTCGCCGGTAAGCGCCGCCTCTTCCGTGCGCAGGTTCTTGGCCTCGGTGAGTCGGATGTCCGCCGGGACCTTGTCGCCCGATTCGAGAAGCACGACGTCTCCCGGAACCAACTGCTCCGCCGGGATCATGCGCGTCTCATGGCCGCGAACAGTCCGGGATTCGGCGGACAGCATATTGCGAATCGACTCCAATGCCTTCTCGGCTCTGCCTTCTTGAATGAACCCGAGCAGTGCGTTGATGATCACAACGCCGAAGATGATCGAAGCATCGATCCAGAGATTCAGCACCAATTTAATGATGCCCGCACCGAGCAGAAGGTAAATGAGAACGTTGTTGAACTGAGACAGAAACCGCATGAACGGCCCCCGCGTCTTCCCCTCGGGCAGCCGGTTTGGTCCATACGTTTGGAGACGCTTTGCCGCTTCGGCTGCATCGAGGCCGTGCCGGCAGTCAGTCGCAAGCCGCGTCACGGCCTCGTCTACGGACATCGCATGCCAAGCCGTGACCCCACCAACCACAGCCGGATCTGCCACTACCCCATGTTTGTCTCCGTTTGGGCGCTTCGTTTTGTCCGGCTAAGCAGGGAAAGCTCAGCTACAGAGCGACTGCACGGTCTAGGTTAAGCCTCCAAGCCGGCGACTAGTTCCAAAACATCCTGCCGGCTCCTTGCCCACTATCATCCGGCAGTTGGCATCAACGGCTGACACTATATACGCCTCCACAATATGGTAGCATTATCAAGGTGCAGCCGGGAGACCGCAGCTCGTTCGCTGCGGCGTTACTTGTAGGTCCTTGATAGCCGCCCCTCGCTGGCGCAGGCTTTGGCGGTGCAGTCAGCCGGGATAGGCGAAAAGACGCTGTCCATCTTTGAATGCGGCGTAACACGGCAGCCGCATCGCGAATAGCTGTTAGCTGAAGGTTGCGATGTCTCGGAAAGCCAAACTGGTTTTGTCGCAATTTGATGCCATGGCCTTCGATCTCGATGGCGTGGTGACGGATACGGCGCGCATTCATTTCCGTGCATGGACGGAAACCTTCCATGCGTTTTTCGAAGCGCGCAGCCGCCGCGACGGCGTCGCCTCTGCACCATTCACGTTGGATGATTATCGCAAGTACATCGATGGCCGTCCGCGTGAAGACGCTATTCGCGCCTTTCTGGCTGCCCGTGGGATGGGGCTAGAAGAGGGCAGCACGTGCGACGGCCCCGAGGCCGAAACCGTCCAGGGCCTCGCCGAGCGTAAGGACCAGCTGTTCCTGGCGCTGATGCGCAGCGAAGGAGTGGAGGTCTATCCGTCCACAGTGGCCCTGATCCGGCGTCTGCGCGCGCTCGGCATCAAGACAGCGGTGGTTTCGGCGAGCCGCAATTGCCAAGAGATTCTGCAAGCCGCGCGGTTTGATCAGTTGTTCGATGTCCGCGTCGATGGACGTGACGCCGCGACTTTGGGTCTGCCGGGAAAGCCGGCGCCGGATACCTTCCTCGAGGCGGCGCAGCGACTCGGGGTGTCGCCGGAGCGCACCGTCGTGATTGAGGATGCGATTGCCGGCGTAGCGGCAGGCCGTGCCGGAGGTTTCGGCCTCGTGATCGGCATCGACCGGGCCGGCCACAGCGCGGACCTGGAGGCCGCCGGCGCCGATATTGTCGTCGCCGACCTCAGCCAGCTCGATCTGGAATTGCCCGATGTGTTGACCGCGCGGCGGCCTGCGGCAGCGGCGAAACCTGATGTACATCGGCTCGATCCCTTCATCGCGCAGCATGGGACGGAGATCCGCCACCCCGCGGCCTCTGCCGGGCAGGACCCTTGGCTGTTTGCCTATGACGGTTTCGATCCCATGTCGGAAGGCCGTCGCGAAACGCTGTTCAGTGTCGGCAACGGATACTTCGTGACACGCGGAACCGCGGCCGAGGCACGCGCCGACAATTTGCATTACCCCGGTACGTATCTCGCGAGCGGCTACAATCGGCTCACGACGCTGATGGACGGCCGCGCAGTCGAGCACGAGGATCTGGTCAACCTTCCCAACTGGCTGCCGCTGACCTTCCGAATTGATGACGGGGAATGGTTCGATCTGCGCTGCGTCGAAATCCTTGATTACCGGCAAACGCTCGATATGCGTCGCGGTCTCTACTTACGAACTTTGCGAGCACGCGACCCGCAAGGACGGGAAATCAGCCTTGCCGAGCGCCGTTTCGTGCATATGGACGACAGGCATCTCGGTGGACAGCATGTCACCATCACGTCGGAGAACTGGTCCGGTCGGCTCACGGTGCGTGCCATGCTGGATGGCGACGTCGCCAATACTGGCGTGCCGCGCTATGAGTCGTTCGACAGCAGGCATCTGCGCGTATGTGAGGTGGCCGTCATTGCGCCTTGCTCCATGCTGCTCCAGGCCGAGACGAGACAATCGCACCTGCGGATCACGCAGGCTGCGCGGTTGGACGTAAGGGTCCGCGGACCCGATGCGGCCGTCGACAAGCGCCCCGTCAAGGAAGCGACGCGTGTCGGTTACGACATCGTTCTTGATGTCGTGCCCGGCGCGTGCGTCGAGATCGAGAAGATCGTCGCACTCTATACCTCCAAAGATCGTGCCATCGCCGATCCGGAAACCGCCGCACGCACCGCCATCATGCGGGCCGACAGCTTTGATAGGTTACTGCAAACTCACGAACGGGTTTGGGCGCATTTGTGGGAACGCAGCGACCTTCTTCTGCTCGACGTTGTGAGTGACGAGGCGCATGATGCGCATCTGGCCGTGCGCCTGCACCTCTTTCATCTGCTCCAGACAGCTTCCCCCCACAGCATGGAGCTCGACACCGGCATCCCTGCGCGCGGCTGGCATGGCGAGGCGTATCGCGGCCATATCTTCTGGGATGAGCTGTTCGTCTTTCCGTTCCTGAACCTGCGGCTGCCGATCCTGGCCCGTGCCCTGCTGCTCTACCGCTATCGGCGCCTCGATGAGGCGCGCTGGGCGGCTCGGCAAGCCGGATTCCGCGGCGCCATGTTCCCATGGCAGAGCGCCAGCGACGGGCGCGAAGAAACCGACGTCATGTACTTCAACTCGCGTTCCGGCAACTGGATCAAGGACGACACGCATCTTCAACGCCATGTCGGCGCGGCGATCGCCTACAATATCTGGCAATATTACCAAGCCACGGGCGATGCCGAATTCCTTTACGTATACGGTGCCGAGTTGATGTTCGAGATCGCCCGCTTCTGGGCCAGCACCGCGCAATGGAACGAAGCACGCGGCCGTTATGATATTTGCGGCGTCATGGGGCCGGACGAATTCCATGACCGTTATCCGGACCGGGGCGCGCCGGGGCTGGACAACAACGCCTACACCAATGTCATGGCGGCTTGGTGCCTCAAGCGCACGCTCGACCTCTTCGAGCTGTTGCCGAAAGAACGGTGTCACGAGCTGTGCCAGGTCTTGCGGATCGAGCAGGAAGAACTCGCACATTGGGAACATGTCAGCCGCAAGCTCTACCTGCCGTTCTTTGACGACGGCATCCTCAGCCAATTTGAAGGCTATGAGGTGTTGCAAGAGTTCGATTGGGACGCCTATCGGCGCAAATACCAAGATATCAAGCGCCTGGATCTCATCCTCGAGGCGGAGAGTGACACGCCCAATCGCTACAAGCTCTCCAAACAGGCCGACGTATTGATGCTGTTCTATTTATTTTCTGCCGAGGAACTGTCGGAGATCTTTGGCCGTCTCGGTTACACCTTCGACCCCGACACGATCCCCAGGACCATCGATTACTATCTGCGGCGAAGCTCGCACGGCTCTACCTTGAGCGCCGTCGCACATGCCTGGGTACTGGCGCGCTCCTGCCGGCGACGCGCCTGGTCGCTGTTCACTGAGGCTCTGCAAAGCGACATCGGCGATACTCAGGATGGCACCACCCGCGAGGGCATCCATCTCGGTGCGATGGCTGGCACGGTCGATCTGCTGCAGCGCTGCTTCACCGGGCTGGAACTGCGCGACGACGAATTGCACTTTCATCCAGTGCTGCCTGACGAACTGCGGCGGCTCGCGTTTCGCCTCCGCTATCGCCACCACTCCCTTAATGTGGAGATAGGTCCGGACGCGCTGACGCTGGTGAGTGATCCATGTGGGGCGGGAGCGATCTCCATCGCCATCTACGGCAGGCATGTGGTACTGCGTCCAGGTGATCGGACGAGCGTGCCGCTCGCCCGTCCCTCGTGAGCTTCAGCGCGGCGATACGACGTTCTGTGGCGTTCCTTTCGCAAATGCCTCGATATTGGCAAGCGTTGTTTCGATGATCCGCTGCAGCGCCGCCTCTGTATTGTATGCATTGTGCGGTGTAACGATCACATTGGGAAAGCGCAGCAGCACATGATTTGCGACGAGCGCCTTGAAGTCTTCGGCGTCCCTGACGGCCCCTTCGTGGAAGATCGCCGCCTCTTCGCGGATCAAGGGTTCCTGCGGCAGGACGTCGAGCCCGGCGGCACGAAGCTTCCCATCAGCTAGCGCGCGCACCATCGCTTCGACGTCGATGATGTTGCCGCGGGCGGTGTTGATCAGAATCGTGCCCTGTTTCATGCGGGAGAATTCACGATCCGAGATCATACGATGAGTGCCGGGCGTTGCCGGCACGTGCAGCGTCAAGACGTCTGAATCGGACAAGAGCTGGTCGAGGCTCGTATAAGCGAAGCCGAGCCGCGCGGCTGCCGCCTCGTTTTGTTGGAGATCGTGAGCAATCACGTTCATGCCGAAGCCGCGGGCGATTTCGATCACGCGGAGCCCGATGCGCCCAGTACCAATCACGCCGATCACCCGGTCGCGCAACTCGAAGCCGCGCAGCCCGGTCTGCGTGAACCGCCCATGCCGGGTCCGCTCAACGGACTCGACGAGGTTGCGCGCGACGGCCAGTAGCAGGGCGAAGACGTGCTCAGCCACGGTCGAGTCACCGTAATCCGGCACGTTCGAAACAGTGATGCCGTGTGTGGCGCAGTACTGGAGATCGATGTGATCGTATCCAGTGGATCGCGTCGCTATCAGTTTCAGTCTGGGGAAATGCGAAAGCACCGTCGCGTCAAGCCGCGAATTCACAAATGGGCTGGCAACTTCGGCATCGGAGAAGTCGGCCGCATTGCGTTGGTCGAGCGGCTCAGCAACGCAGCGCACTTGATGGAGCGGATTGTGGCCCTCGAACGCCTGACGCTCCCAGTCCTCCGTCTCGAATACGGCGATGTTCATCGTAGCCTCCCGAGGTGACGGGTTCACTTTTCCTCCCCGATCTCGGTCATCGCACTTTGCCCGGATAGAGGCAACTCGCGCTGAAACCCGAGCGCTATCCGCCGCAGTGATCTTTCGGGGTCGAAGCTCTAAGGGCATTAAGCAACACCGCGGGGTGCACCGATCTTGCTTGCAACAAGGCCAATGCCCACGAACGCGAGCGCGAGACCCCACACATTCAGGCCGAACCGTCCATATCCACCGACTCCGTGCGCGGCAAGCAGCGCAAGGCCGATGACGGTCACGAGTGCGCCGAGCACATATCGCAACGCGAGCGCCTGCGTACCACCGGTCGGGCGCGGTCGTTCAAAGCGTCCGAAGGCCAAAACAAGAAGAACAAGCGCGATCGCATTGGCTGCGAGCCACGGGAACCGCGCCCACCACCACTCAGAGCTTCCCGGTTCAAGCCGCAGCCCGAAGCCGCCCGCGAGATAGGCGACCAAGGCCACAAGGGTAGTGGCCGTCAGGTGCCAGATGAAGAGCGTCATGATATTGCCATTGATTGCCACGGTTGCTGTCCACATTCGGCGGCCAGCCAGCCAGCGGCGGGCATGTGCTTGCACAGCGAGCAACAATCCACCCTGCGTGATTGCGAGCGCTATCAGTGTGACCTTCGGCGGTGTCGTGGTGCTGATCGGATCGCCGGGGACCCCAATCATCGAAACCGGGTAGGGCGCGATGTGCACGAGCAAAAGAAGCACGATAAAGCCCCCAGCGGCGCCGATAATCAGTATCCGCTCGGAGAACCGGTCATCGAGCCAGGCATATCCCAGCAGAAAGATCGCGCCCCAGACGAAGAGATAGTTGGCGAAGCCGAGCCAGCGCAGGCCGACGGCAAAGTACATGATATCTATGACGATTGCGGCCGCGGTCAGAGCCCAGAAGGCATTCATTCCAAATCGAGCCCATGCGGCCTCCATCATCGGGACGAGCAGGACGATGCCGATATATACCGCCAGGAACCATATCGGTATGAACGCCACCTGCGAGCCATAGCTGATCAGTTCCGGGCGCACGCCGCGCGTGTACTCGATTGCAATGATCGCCACCCAAGCCACGAGCAGCGGAAGGATTGGCCAGACGAGACGGCGCAACCGGCTCTCGAGCCAGGCTGCGTACGACCTGCCGTCCCGCCGTGCCGCGCGCCAACTGATGCCGTTCGCATATCCGCCGACCATGAAGAAGATCGGCATGACCTGTACGATCCATGTGAGCCAAGCGGTCCACGGAACGACCGTCAGGATGTGGGATGTCGTCAGTGTGGCTGTTGCGTCGAAATAGGGCGCGGCGGCCAGCCAGTGTCCGACGATCACCACCAGCATCGACATGGCTCGTAGGAAGTCGACGTAGCGATTCCGGGACGGCGGCGTGCGGCTGGCAAGCTCGGCAGCACGGGACCAAGCCGCCATAGTCACTCTCCCTTCAGGGTGCCGTTCAACACGTATGACTAAGTCGATATGGTTCGGGAACACCTCTCCGCGATGCACAGTTCCATCGGAGGGACGGCGGCATGACCGCTGAGGAGCGGTGTCGCGATGTCGGCCGGTCCTTGGGGACCACCATGGAGCGCATCTGGCTCAAGCATTACCCGCCGGGGATTCCGGCAGAGATCGACCCGTCGCGATACGAGTCGCTCGTCGCCATGCTCGAGGAGAGCTTCGCCAAGTATCGCGAGCGCACCGCCTTCATCTGCATGGACAAGAGGCTGACGTACGGCGACATCGACATGATGTCGCGGGCACTCGGAGCCTGGCTGCAGAGCAGAGGCTTGGCGAAGGGTGCGCGCGTCGCCATCATGATGCCGAACGTGCTGCAGTATCCGGTGGCGATCTGCGCCGTCCTGCATGCCGGCTTCACCGTCGTGAACATCAATCCTTTGTACACGGCGTCCGAGCTTGAGTATCAGCTCAAGGACGCCGGCGCGGAAGCCATCATCGTTCTCGAGAATTTTGCGCACACTTTGCAGCAGGCGGTCGGCAATACCGACATCAAGCACGTGGTCGTCGCCTCGGTGGGCGACCTCCTCGGCACGATACAAGGCACAATCGTTAATCTGGTGGTGCGCCATGTGAAAAGGATGGTCCCGGCCTACACGCTGCCGGGTGCAACGCGGTTCAATGCGGCGATCGCGGCCGGCAAGGGTATGACCCTGACCGAGCCGCGGCTCGGCGCTGACGATCTGGCGTTCTTGCAATATACCGGCGGGACTACGGGAGTCCCCAAGGGCGCAATGCTGCTGCATCGCAATATGGTCGCCAACATGTTGCAGATCGACGAGTGGCTGGAACCGGTATTCGACACCGAGCCGAAGGTCGATCGCCTGACCGTCGTCGCGGCGTTGCCGCTCTATCACATCTTTGCGCTGACCGGCTGTTTCCTGCTGAGTGTACGCACCGGCGGAGAATGTATCCTCATCCCCAATCCGCGTGACATTCCGAACTTGATCAAGGTGCTCGCCAAGCACCGGGTGAACCATTTCCCGGCGGTGAACACGCTTTACAATGCACTGCTCAATCATGCGGATTTCGGCAAGATCGATTGGCGCATGCTCAAGACGACCGTCGGCGGCGGCACGGCGGTACAGAAGTCGGTGGCGGACCGCTGGTTCGAGGCAACCGGCTCGGCGCTTACCGAAGGTTATGGCCTGTCCGAGACGTCGCCGGTGCTGACCTGCAATCCGCCGAACACCGAATGGAACGGCACCATCGGACTGCCGATGCCATCGACGGAAATCTCGATCCGCGATGACGACGACAACGTGATGCCGCTCGGAGAGGCCGGCGAAATTTGCGCGCGCGGCCCGCAGGTCATGGCCGGCTATTGGAGACATCCGGAGGAGACCGCCAAAGTCATGACTCCCGACGGCTTTTTCCGCACCGGCGATATCGGCATCATGGACGAGACCGGCCGGACCAGGATCGTGGACCGCAAGAAGGACATGATCTCGGTATCCGGTTTCAATGTCTATCCGAACGAGGTCGAGGCAGTGGCGTCGAGTCACCCTGGTGTGCTCGAATGCGGGGTGATCGGCATCCCGGATCCGCGCTCCGGCAACAGGGTGAAGCTGTTCGTCGTCAGGAAGGACCCGAACCTGACCGAAGCCGATCTCACCGCCTACTGCGAGACCCAGCTCACGCCCTACAAGGTGCCGAAGCTGGTGGAGTTCCGGACCGAACTGCCGAAGACCAATATCGGCAAGGTCCTGCGTCGGCAGTTGCGTGACGAATCGCAGAAGATCGACACCCGGGCGGCGTGAGGTTTTCTCTCAGGAAAACCAGAGCGTGACCGCCAGCGCCAGAAGACTGCCGCCCGCAAGATAGACGAGACAAATCGGTCCCGTTTTCCTCAGGATATCGCCTTCACGTCCCTGCAGGCCGACTGTTGCCGCGCCCGTGATGATGTTGTGAAGAGCGACAATGTTCCCGGCAGCTGCACCGAACCCTTGGGCAGCGACCATTGTAAGCAGGGGCAGGCCAAGCTCGGAGGCCGCCGCCAGTTGAAGATCCGTCAGAAGGATGTTGGACGCGGTGGTGGAACCCGTGATGAAGGCGCCGATTGCACCAACCGAAGGGGCAAGCAGCGGCCACGCCCAACCGGTCCGTGTCGCCGTTACGGACAGCGCCTCGATCATGCCGGCATGCACCATCAGCCGGGCGATGGCGAGCATCGCGAACAAGGCAATCGCGACGGGCACCAACCGGCGGACGGCAGCAGCGACCGCGTTGGCAAGTTCGGCCAGTGTGCGCCCCTGCAAGAGCCCGCCGACCAGGAATCCGCCGAGCACCATGGTTCCCGGATGAAAGAGGGGCTCGATACTGCCGCCGAACGGTCCGGGCAGTGTCCAGGCGAGCACGACGTGGCGGAGCGCATCCCTGATCGGGGGAACGAGGCGTGTCACGAGGATCAGGCCGACCAGCACCGTGTACGGCATCGCAGCCAAGGCAAGCGATCTCGTATCCAGGGCCTTTGCCTGCTGCGCTTGCCTCCGTCGGAGGATAAACGCAAATGCCAGCCCGCCGGCAAGCGCTCCTCCGATCGTCGGCAGCTCTGGTCCGACGAACGCGGCCAAGCCGAGGTAAGGCAGCAGGAAACACAGCGCGGCAACGACGGCCCATACCGCATATTTTGCCTGGAAGCGACCAGGGGCGGCGATGAGCACGATCGAAAGCACCAGCACCGGTGCGACGCTCGCCTTGAGCAACGCCGTCGGCAGCGCGATCTCGTCGCCGCTGATGCCTGAAACGTCGGCCTGCGCGAAGATCGGAGTGCCGAGCGCGCCGAAGGACGTGCCCGCGACATTGCCGATGAGCGGCAAAGCGACCGCCACGATGGGCGAGAAGCCGAGGCTGACCAGCAGAGGAGCAGCCAGCGCGACAGGCGTGCCGAACCCCGCCGCGCCTTCCATGAACAGCGCAAAGAACCAGGCGATGATCACGGCAAGCAGGGTCTTGTCGGAGGACAGGCTCATGAGTCCCGTCCGGATGGAATCGATCGCGCCCGAATGCCGCTGAAGCTCATAGAGAGACAAGGCCGGCAGGATGATCCACAATATGGCGACGGCCGAGAAGGCGGCTTCGGCGCCGGTTCCGATCAGCGCTCCGGTTATGCCTTGGTCGGCCTGGATGCTCGTTCCAAAGCCGAAGAACCCGATCGCGCCGGCCACTGTCACCGCGAGCCCGGTCAGTCCTGCATTGGCCGCCGACCACCGCCGTACGGCCATGAGGAAAAGGATGAGGGCGAGCGGAGCGGTCGCGACCAGGGCTGCCATTCAACTTTCCGTGTATTCTCGTTGAGTGAAACTCCTAAAGGCCGAAAGCGATGCGGCCAACAGGCGCGCCGAGCCTCGCCGAACACCGTTAGTGTACAGTGCGTTGAAACGCTTGTTCCAGCCGTGCAACCGAAACGATGTCGGACATGACCGGCTTCGCCGTTACTTGCCGCCCGTCGCGGGTAAGCCTGACCAGGTGCCCAGGTCTAAGTACCCGGGTGAAGACCCGGCGCCTCCTGGCCGGTCCGCGCCACATATTCGGTGTAACCGCCGCTGAACTGATGGACGCCCTCCGGCGTCAGTTCCAGCACCCGGTTCGAGAGCGCGGCGAGGAAGTGGCGGTCGTGCGAGACGAACAGCATCGTGCCCTCGAAGTCCGCCAGCGCCGCGACCAGCATCTCCTTCGTTGCCATGTCCAGATGGTTCGTCGGTTCATCGAGGACCAGGAAGTTCGGCGGGTCGAACAACATCTTGGCCATGACCAGACGCGCCTTCTCGCCGCCCGACAGCACGCGGCAAGGCTTTTCGACATCGTCGCCGGAAAAGCCGAAGCACCCGGCCAGCGTGCGCAACGTGCCCTGGTTGGCTTGCGGGAATGAATCCTCCAACGACTCGAACACCGTATCGTCGCCGTCCAGCAGGTCCATGGAGTGCTGGGCGAAATAACCCATGCGCACATTGGCGCCGGTGGTGACGCTGCCCTGGTCCGCATCGATCGCGCCGGCCACCAGTTTCAGCAGGGTGGATTTCCCGGCACCATTGGCGCCGAGCACGCACCAGCGCTCCTTGCGACGAACCTTGAAATCGAGGCCTGCGTAGATCGGCTGGCTGCCATAGGCCTTGTGCACGTTCTTGAAGTTCGCCACGTCCTCGCCAGAGCGCGGGGCCTCGCGAAATTCGAACTGGACGGCCTGGCGGCGACGCGGCGGTTCCACCCGTTCGATCTTGTCCAGCTTCTTCACCCGGCTCTGGACCTGCGCGGCGTGCGAGGCGCGCGCCTTGAAGCGCTCGATGAACTTGATCTCCTTGGCGAGCATCGCCTGCTGGCGCTCGAATTGCGCCTGGCGCTGCTTCTCGCTCAGTGCGCGCTGCTGTTCGTAGAAATCATAATTCCCCGAATAGGTCGTGAGCGAACCGCCGTCGATCTCGACGACCTTGCCGACGATGCGGTTCATGAACTCGCGGTCATGCGACGTCATCAGCAACGCGCCGTCATAACGCTTGAGGAACTCCTCCAGCCAGATCAGGCTTTCGAGGTCGAGATGATTGCTCGGCTCGTCCAGCAGCATGACGGCGGGCCGCATCAGCAGGATGCGGGCGAGCGCCACGCGCATCTTCCAGCCGCCCGACAGCAGGCCGACGTCGCCATCCATGCGCTCCTGGCTGAAGCTGAGACCGCTAAGCACCTCGCGCGCCCGCGCATCCAGCGCATAGCCATCCAGTTCCTCGAAGCGCGCCTGCACCTCGCCATAACGCTCGATGATCGCGTCCATGTCGTTGGCCTGATCCGGATCGACCATCGCGGCTTCGAGCTTGCTCATTTCGGCGGCGAGCCGGCTCACCGGCCCGACGCCATCCATCACCGCCATGACCGCACTCATGAACGTGCCTTGGCCCGACATCTCGCCGACATCTTGGCTGAAATAGCCGATCGTGGTTCCGGGATCGATCGACACCTGGCCGTCGTCGGGCTGATCCTCGCCGTTGATGATGCGGAACAGCGTCGTCTTGCCGGCGCCGTTAGGCCCGACGAGCCCAACCTTCTCGCCCTTCTGGAGGCCCATCGATGCGTCGATGAACAGGATCTGATGGCCGTTCTGCTTGCCGATATTGTCGAGACGAATCATGGGGGCCGTACTGTTGGAGGAGGACTGATTGGAAGAGAGTGGCGTGACTTCGCACATTAGGCGCGCGCGGGACAAGTCATGCGCATCGGCGCGCCGACCGATACGGTTTTCGGTCCAAAAGGGCGGTCAGGACGACCCTCAATCGACCTGACATCGACACCGGATCGACCGCACATCGACCGGGTATCTACACCGCGTCTACATTTCCTCGACATGCCCTCGACATCGCATCGACCTTTTATCGACCGGAAACTCGACGATTTTCGGCTCGCGGCCCGGCCGATGAACCTCCAACTCATTGATCTGGTGTAACTTCGACCCGGCGTAATTTCGCAGCGACCTTCCGCACGAGACTTGAACGCGCCCCGTGCGGCCATCCGCGTGCCTGTGAAAACGCATCCCACAATGTTCAAGAACAAACAAAGAACATAATCCGGATTCCGCACACGCAGATCAAGGAAAATCGTCCCCGCACGTCGCCATTGACGCCGCGCACGCACCAGCGTTCCGTGCGACGAACCTTGAAGCGGGCGCAGAGACACATCACCGGCGCATGGTAGTGTCGCTTGGTGGAGTCCGTCGGCAAGGAGAGACCCTGATATGGCGAAGCTCGTCTTTAGCATGAACCAGTCGTTGGACGGCTATGTCGACCACATGGCGTTCGCGCTAGGCCCCACGCTCTTTCGTCACTTCATCGAACATGTTCGCGGGCTAACCGGTTCTCTCTACGGTCGCCGCATTTACGAGGTGATGCGGTATTGGGACGACGACCGTCCCGAGTGGGACGCGTCGGAACGCGAATTTGCGGATGCCTGGCGGAACCAACCGAAATGGGTCGCCTCACGTTCGCTGACATCTGTCGGTCCCAACGCCACCCTCGTCACGAACGACCACAAGGCGACTGTCCGTCGGCTGAAGGCCGAGCTTGATGGCGAGATCGACGTCGCCGGCCCGGACCTTGCGCGCAGCCTGACGGACCTCGGCCTGATCGATGAATATCGGATTTATCTTCACCCGGTCGTGCTGGGCTCTGGCACACCCTTCTTCGTCGGCCCCCGCCCGCCACTGCGCCTGAAAGACACGAAGCGCATGGACAAGGACGTGATTCAGTTGGCCTATGTGCCGGGTTAGGCGCGAAAGCCCGGTTAGATAATTTTCTGCATGATGCCAGTATAGGGGAATCCGTCCCTCTAGTGCCAACCCGCTATCACATGCTGCCGACATATTGGGGGGTCAGGGGGCCACAATCCGGAACCAGTCACGCATTGTTTGCCTCACACGCTCTAACTCTTCGTCTGAGATCGTACTCATGTGACATATGGTGTTTCGGAGGTGGACAAGCAGCCGGGCCTCGTGAACTAGTCCTCTATCTCTAAGTAGTTCGTCGAATCCTTGTTTCCACGAATGTTCAATCACCTTTAGAAGTTGAGGTAATGTCATGAGAGCCGATTTGTCCCTTGATCCAAGGGCCATCCAACTCTTCACCTCTTCTGTTTCCTCGAGGCGGCTAATTTCCTGTTGTACATCTGGTGGAACCTTATCCCACCACGTGCCTCCGTCCTTCGATAGGACCTCAACAATAAGTTCCCGCAGATAATCTTCGAATACGAAAAATAGTTTATAACCAAGCGCAGCATCAGTCGCTTTGCGGACTTTGTCTGGCACGAATGCCGCTAGATCATATTCAGTTGATAAAAGAAGCGTCTCCTTCGGAACAACGTCCTCAATTTGAGCAATAGTTCTCTCTGCGGTTTGGCCTAACATAAGGAACAGCGCCGCTTGCGTTTCAATATTCATTGAAACGTCTTCCGGATGGCATTGAAGATATTAAGATATGTCTCTTCACTTCCATTGGACGGAAGCTGTATCTGAATTACATACTGAAATTCTGGCCTCAGCCCACCTACGCTCCGCTTGCTTTTCGTCTCCTTGGCAAGGTCGCTTTCGTCGTCGTCCTCGCCCTCTTCATTTTTTGATTTCTTCTCGGTTACGGCGGTGCTTTGCGCCTTGAAGTCGGCAATTTTGACTAAAGCAGAGAATGTGTTCGCTATGCGAGCCGTCATCTCGTCATCAGTGCCAGCAACCTGGGCTATAAGTCCTTTAAGCTTTTCGCCCGTCAGTTCGAAAGCTTCTTCATTGGCGGCAAATAGTTGCTTGTATGCTACTCGAATTCCGTCCGCGATCGCGCCGCTGCGTCGATCCTTGGACTTGAGAAGTGAATATGTTGGCGTTGGTGTGTTCGATTGATCTAAGAAGCCGAGGTTCCTTAGCAAGGGAATGAGCTGTCTATCATTCGTGCCCTTCAGACCAATCGTTGTCACCAAGAATTCCTGAGTAAATTTCGAGGGTACTGCGGCGGATCCAATCTTGTTAAAGAGTTCGCCGACGTTCTTGTTACTCGCTAAATATGGAACAGAAACTGGCATAGATTCCCCCCCCCTCTAGAGATTACGTAAATATATTCAGCTACTCACTCCCACTCGATGGTCAATTGTCATATTTTTCTTATATAAATCAATACAATGGATATTATTATGACATCAATACCATGAAATATGCCATGATCAGACACCGTATCCCAAACTGGAAACACCCTCGCCCCTTCCCCCCGTCTGAATTACCATCCATGGCTCATTAAGGCTCGACCGGGCGAGAATAGACGATGTTCCGCAAATGTACTTGCCCATGGCGCCAAGGTGGCGCCATAATGCTGTCATGACCCAAACAGCCCGCAATGATTCCGAGCGCCCCGCCAACCCCGAACGTACATGCGCCACCCTTCGCCTAGACCAAGGCATCGGCGCGAGGATTGACCGTGCTCGTTTAAGACGACCAGGGAACATCTCCCGCAACACATGGATAACAGAGGCAATCCTTGAAAAGTTGGGGCGGGATGAGTCGGAGGGGGGAGATCGTGCCTAGCTTCTACGAATTTTTCGCAGGCGGCGGTATGGCGCGCGCCGGCCTTGGCGGGGATTGGCAATGCCTGTTCGCTAACGACTTCGATCTTAAGAAAAGCCGCATTTATAGGGATAATTGGGGCGATAAGGAGCTTGTCACCGGTGACGTACGGAAGGTGAAGGTTGCCGAGCTTCCCGGTCATGCTGATCTCGTATGGGGGTCTTTCCCCTGTCAGGATTTGTCGTTGGCAGGTGGAGGCGCGGGCTTAAAGGGCGATCGTTCAGGCACCTTTTGGCCGTTTTGGTCCTTGATGAAGGACTTGCAGGAGGCTGGTCGCGCGCCAAGCGTAATCGTGCTGGAAAACGTCAACGGCACATTGACCTCGCACGGCGGCAAGGACTTCACAGCTATTTGTAACGCTCTTTGCGAGGAAAACTATCGCTTTGGCGCTCTGATCGTAGACGCGGTGCATTTCGTCCCGCACTCGCGCCCGCGTCTGTTCATTATTGGCGTGCGGAAGGACGTGAAAATCCCAGCATCACTCTTCACTGATTCGCCGAGTCTGCCGTTTCACACCCGCGCACTGCGCAATGCCCACGACCGTCTACCGGTTCCACTCAAGGCCGCCTGGATTTGGTGGAACCTTCCAGCGCCGGCACACCGCAACACCACTTTTGCCGATTTGATAGAGGAAGACCCGCGCAGCGTTGCTTGGCACACCCAAGCGGAAACCCGTGCGCTACTCGCCATGATGAGCGACGTTAACCGCGCTAAGGTCGCCGCTGCTAAGAAGGCGGGACGACGCATGGTCGGCAGCATCTACAAGCGTACACGTTTGGACGAGAACGGCTGCAAAGTTCAACGCGCCGAGGTTCGCTTTGACGATATTGCCGGTTGCCTGCGCACGCCTGCTGGGGGATCTAGCCGCCAACTTATCCTTGTCGTGGATGGTAACAAGGTTCGCTCGCGCTTAATTTCCAGCCGCGAAACCGCGCGCCTAATGGGCCTGCCCGAAGAATACAAGCTGCCAGAGAATTACAACGAAGCCTATCACCTCACCGGCGATGGCGTGGCTGTGCCAGTTGTTCGGTTCCTTGCCGAACACATTCTTGGAACAGTGATCGCCAACAACGACACCCGGTTGAAAGCGGCGGCATGAATTCATCTATATCAACCGCCTCCTTGCGCGACCGTCTCACTCAGTTTTTCGACAAGTACATAGGGCTTTCTAAAGGATCGCTCTCCTTAGTCCTAATCTTGACCCGTAATGCCCAGAACGAGGATTTTCCGCTCGACAAAGCGGACTTCGTGACCACCAAGGGCGGACAGGTCGCAGGTCTCGGCGGCGGTGCGATTAAGAAGATTCTCGGCGACCACGGGATTGACCGCATTCTCTCCAGCGAAGGCGGACGCACGAGCCGGGGCAACATGGAGCGAATGGAAGCTTACGTTGACCTTCTCAACGAGTTGCACGCCGCCGATTCGCTTGACCTTACTGCCGCAGAAGGTTTTTGGGTCGAGAAAGCGCTGGAATACTTCGATTCCCAGCCTTTCACGCTTCGACTCGATCCGTCGCGCTCACTTAGGGCTTGCGTGCGCGACTTGCTCGCACAAGCAGTCGAGCGTCAGCGCGAAGTGCGCGGTACCATGTATGCAGGTGCCGTCATGCAACACCTTGTTGGGGCTAAACTCGACATTGTGACTGATGGAAAGCTCACCCATCACGGCGCATCCGTCGCGGACGCACCATCGAATCGCGCCGGTGACTTCCTGATCGGAGACGTGGCTATTCACGTCACAACTGCGCCGGGCGAAGCGCTGATCCACAAATGCCAGAACAATCTTGGCTCGGGCCTGCGGCCTGTGATCGTCACAACCGAAGATGGTGTCGGCGGCGCCAAGGCACTAGCCCGTCAGGCCGGAATTGATGATCGGCTGGACGTTATTGAGATTGAACAGTTTATCGCCACCAATGTCTATGAGTGGAGCAAATTTCAACGCGAGGATCGCTCCTCGACTATTGCCGAGATCATTGCTCGCTACAATGCCATCGTCGGAAAGTGCGAAAGCGATCCGAGCCTGAGAATTGAGTTTGACGGATGACTGTCACGCCATGCCAACAAAACGCGCAGCTCCGGGAGCTGATTGAACGTTATTCCGAGATCCTGAAGACCGAAGCGCATAAGCTAGGGAATCACGGGCTGGATGAGGTGGAGTTTTACAATAGTGGCCTTTTTCGAGGCGCCATCGAGCGCGTGCGCGGACAGTTCTCCGCTACGATGCGCGAGAAACGCGAGTTTGTCCGGCATGTTCTTAACTACATGCAGGATCAAGGCTTCATCGATGACTGGCAATCCGCCGGTGAAGCCAACCGGCATGATTACACCGTCACCATGCCGTCTGGCCGCACATCCGTCATCGAATTAAAAGGCTGTCTCGACGGCAACAACACCAACATCTTTGATCGCCCCCCACAAGCCAACGAGTTCGTTATCTGGAGCGTATGCACGAATCCAGGTGCTGACCCGCGGCACAATGCCTGGTCGGGCATCCATACGCGGCTGAGCGCGGAGATTATCGCTCGCCAGCAGCGGGTCGATGGGTTGATTATCTGGGACATGGTGTGTGGCACAATTGGCCGTCCATGCCCAAAAATCACGCACGAACAGTCACCGCGTATTACGGCCATCGGCCCCTATGAGTTACCGCCGCCGTGCCTCTATGTTTTCCCGGCCACAGTACCAACTGCGCGCAACAATCCTCATCCGCCTTCACAGCAGCTTACCGACGTGCATTTCCTTCAAGCTTTGCACGATTGTTTCCAAGGGCACAATGACGAGGTGAGTTATGTCGATTTCCGGGTCGCATATGCTGGAGTGGACACCGTGCGGACGACCCATATCCAACGGGGTGGCGTTACCGTTATGGAATCGGGGGCCACCGCTATCCGGCGCACATGAACGACGCATCACCGAGCGAGATGCGCAGCCGCACAATGCGGGCTGTCCGGTCTAAGGACACTGCGCCTGAATTGAAACTGCGCGGTCTGTTGCATCGTGCCGGTTTTCGCTTCCGACTTCACCGAAAAGACCTTCCCGGTTCACCCGATCTCGTTTTTCCCGGACGCAAGGCGGTAATTTTCGTTCACGGCTGCTTTTGGCACGGGCACGGTTGCAAGCGCGGGTCGCGGGCGCCAAAAACCAACGTCGATTATTGGCAAGCAAAGATAGGCCGAAATGTTGCGCGCGATGCCCGCGCGCTCGATGCCTTAAAAGCCTCTGGGTGGCACGTGGCTACAGTCTGGGAATGTGAATTGAAGGACGAGGAAACCGCGCTGGCGCATATTTCTTCCTTTCTTGAGGCCGCGACTGATGCGCAAACTCCAGAACTTCGGGGATGATCGCAACAAAGGCAGTTGCGTCCATTGTGGCGGTCCGAACGAAACGCGCGATCACGCTCCGTCTATCGTTTTTCTCGATGAACCATTGCCGCCCGATCTTCCGGCAAGCCCTTCCTGCGCCGCGTGCAACCAAGGTTTCTCCAACGACGAGGCATATCTTGCCTGTCTCCTCGAATGCGTGGCAGTAGGTTCCGCTAATCCTTCGGTGATCGAGCGTGAGAAGATCGCAGCGCTCATGCGCCGCAGACCAGCGCTGGTGGCAGAGTTGGCCGCTTTGCGGCAGCAAGATGAGAGCCGTATTGTCTTCTCATTCGATCAGCAGCGTGTCGGGAACATCGTTTTGAAGTTAGCGCGCTGCCACGCAGCTTTCGAGCTAAACGAGCCCCGAACCGATCAGCCTGATTTCGTCTGGTTCACTCCTCTGTCGCTTATGACCGTGGAGGGACGAAATATGTTTGAGAATGGCGGCGGAGACTTCACCGTTTGGCCAGAGGTCGGTAGTCGGGCTATGCAGCGCTTGATAGTCGGGGACGATGACGCCTTCGACGAAGGCTGGCTTGACGTCCAGCCCGGTCGTTATCGTTTTCGCACGTCGCAGCATTGCGGGTTACGTGTGAGCATAGTTATTCGTGAGTATCTAGCATGCGAAGTTGGCTGGGACTGACACATCAGCCTTTCGCGGTTGTCTGACTCACGTTCAGCTCAAGTAAACTATCCAGCGTTTGCGATTACACGCGTATAGGTCGACGGGCATTTCAGATTACACGTCCCATTACGGCTGTTTTTGGATTGCACAATCCAAAACGCCCTAACTTACTTGTAGCTTGGCCTTCTCTGATTGTCATGGTGCGGTTCCGGAGCCATACAACACTTTGTATAATCATCCTATGAAAGCAGGGGATGCCGGGTAGCGACCGCACCAAAAATGGGAGACGGCCAGCTCAATGAGCAACGAAAACTTCAAGCCCTATGATTCCGCTGACTATCTCGAAACCGAAGAAGCCATAGCGGGCTTCATGGATGCGGTTATGGAGGAAGGCGGCGATGATCCGTCCTATGTCGCCCGTGCGCTTGGCGTGGTCGCTCGCGCGCGGATGCTAACGCAACTTGCAAATGATGCCGGCATATCTCGCCGAGAGCTAATAGGCGCGCTCACTGCCGATCCCCCCGCCAGTGCAGTGACGGCAACCAAGATCGCGCGGGCGCTCGGCCTGCCGCTCGATATTGCCGCCCCAAGCGCCTAGAATCTCAAAGCTCGATTCCCTTTCCTTTGGCGTTCGAACTTCTCCGGCCTTTAGTTGGAGTTGAAGCTTTCGATTCAACGGCAGACGGTTTGACTTCCTGAATTGCCTCGGCTGCGTGCCTTGTCATTTCCATCGTCGGATCGGCGAAGGTCACACGAATTTTGTGCATGGCGGCGAGTTGGGCCACGTCGCGCCGGAATTGCTCTGTCCCGCGAACGTCGAGGGCCTGCCCCTCGAACCGTTCGGCGGCGAGCGATAGCGCGACAAGCGCCGCGCCTGCGGTCGGGGTGGCGGCTTGCACGTGGGTGGCACGGTCCAGCACAAGGCCGCCGTCAGCGGTGCGATAGGCCATCGTGCCGTCCTTGCGGGCCTGCGCTTTCAAGGTGCCCATGACGACGGTTTTTGCACGCTCGGCACGCTCGGCTGTCAACAGGTCGCCGCGCATTCGTTCCTCGCTTTCGGCGCGCGCGCGCAGCACCGCAAGGGCGTCCACGTCGCGCGCTTCGGCCCGGCCCATAAGCCATTCATTCCATGTCGGAAGGCTGGCCCCGCCGGTCAGCGCCTTGCGCTTGGCATCGGCATTGGCCGCATTCGCGCGCCGCGCTGCGTCTGCATGCGCCTGCACGTTGGCATAGAGCATTTTCCGTACCGGCCCGCGTGGCCCGGCCTTGATGATAAGGCGCTGTGTCGTAGCCCACTGACGGATGCGTTCGGCCTCGCGCGTCCGCTCGGCCTTGATCGCCGCAAACCCCTGCTTGCGGCCAGCGATAGCCGCCTGTCGCTGCCGTTGATACTCGGCGAACAGCGCCGCGCTCGATGGGTGCGGCTGTCGGGGTCGCGGTTCGTATCGCTTACGGGCCTGCGTTGGGCGGTTCCTGTCGCTCTCGAACGGCCCTAGTCGGTCGGCTAGCGCCTTCATGGAAAGGTCGCGCCCGCATTCGCTGGCCTTGCACCACAAGCCAAGGCCATCATCGCCGATGACAAGGCCCGCGCCGCGCGGTCTGATCCGCAAGCCATGCTCTGCCAACGTCGCATGTAGCTCCTGCCAGTTCGCGGCCCGACGCATAGCGGGGGCAACCTCTCTGGTCACTTTCCCCGTGAGGCTTTCGATGCCGGCATGAGCCTCTAGGTCTTGCGCAGAACCCCTTGTTTTGTCAGCCTGCCGCCCGGTCAATCCATGATTGGTGCGCTGTAGGCCATGTTTGATTTCGAGGCGTTCGCAAGCCTCCATGAGCCGTTGCTTATCAAAGAACGGTTCGATGTTTTGCAGGCCGGAGGGATGAACCTTGTTGATGGCGACGTGAACATGCAAGTGGTCGGTGTCGGCATGCATGGCACTGATGCGCTGATGGTCGGTGTAGCCAATAACCGCGCATAGCTCGTCCTCGATGGCGTGCAGAATGTCGAGCGGTGGGCGTTCACCCGGCGGGAAGCTGAAAACAAGGTGATAGGTCTTATCGGATTTCGACCGGGTGTTTTTCGCTTGCGTTAGCTGAATTGCCACGGTCGCATCGCCGGGGTCGTCCGTGCCGCAATTCGATACCCGGTAACTCCCGACCTTTTCGCCCTGAGTGGTCGTATTACGATTGTCGAGAATGTAATCGGCGGTGCGTTTCCAGCTATCCGGCTCAATCCCGCCTTGTGCCGCCACCATGTAGCGAACGAGGCGAGCCGGACTAGACGTTCCCGCCCGGCGCGGCACGCGCTTGGCGATCATTTAAGCGCCTTCGCCATAAGCGCCGAAAGCTGGGATTGCAGCGCCCGGAAATCGGTCATCATCCGGTCCACGTCCAGCCGCCGAAAACCCTGTTCCGGTTTTTCGGCAAGCCAGAGTTTGAGCAGCCCCGCCACCCTGCCAAGATCGCCGTTTACCTTCACAAGCTCGGCGGCGGCGTCGAGGTCGTAAATCGACCGGACAGGATGATTGAGGGCGGCGGCGCGCAGATAAGCCGAGGGCGTCAACCCGGTACTCGCCGCCCGTTCCTCGATCTCCTGTCTTTCCTCGTCTGTAACGCGGAAACGCATGGTCCGTGCCCGGTTCACGCCTCCTCCTTTTTTGGTGCCATCCTCCACCGGTCTCCCTCCTTCACGGCAGCGACCATAAGCCTCGCAGAGCAAGATTACCGTCGAGCCGTAGGCGAGTAAGGCACTGTGTTTGTGGCTGCGCGGCTCCGCCGTGTAGCTACAAACACACATCTTGCCGTCCTACTCACTGCGATTGTACGCGAATAATAGCGATTAAGACCACCAATGTTTTGGTCAAATCAGCAAATAGCGTTTCATCGCATATGTTCGCATTTCATCAAATATCATCGCGTTGAATCGCATATAATCGCGTATGTTCGCATATAACTGCATTCCCGCAATTTAGGCTGACCTCTATGCGAGCTATAAGGTTTTGATGATCGAGGCGGCTGCGGCAAAATTATCGTATCTGGCAACCGTTGATAGAGGATTTCAAATGGCCCGAAAGAACCTAATTGATCGTAAGATAGCGGCTCGTCAGGAGCTTGATGCCGCCAAAGCAAAATTCGCCAAATTGGAGAAAGAGACGGCTGACAGAATTGGCCGATTAGCGATAAAGTCGGGATTGACCGATCTGGACCTCACAGATGACCAGATAAAGGCTGAATTTGACACCATCGTTGCTAGGCACACTAAAGGAGGCACTTCATGAGGACAATTTGCCGAGTAAGCACATTGGCCGATCTGTTGGATAAGATTCAAAGCGAATTGGGGCGAACGCAGATTGATGTCGCGCAACGCCATGCTGCTGAGATGGCGGAGCAGCTAGAGGCTTGGCGGTTCGATCTGATGCATATCCCCCCTGAGGAACGAAATCGATATCAAGCGCCTAACGGCTATTGGTATGCCAGAGAGACGGCCTTGGGCTGATACAGGGCACCAAAAGGTAAGATCAGAACGGAATCGCAACGCGCGCATATGCGATTAAATGCAAACATACGCGATTTTATGCGACTATATGCGATCTACTTGAATTGAGCTTTTTGGTTGTTTTATTGATGCAAGAATTGGAGAATAATGACGGAACCTAATCCACAAAAGGAGGGTTTCCGTCATGATAAAGAATCACCGCTCGGTGCTCTCCGCCCTTGCCGTCACCATGGCCTTGGGCGGCGCGCTCCACCCCGGCCCGGCTCAGGCGATCACGGTCTACTGCACCAACTGCTCGACCGTGTTTTCGCAGGCCACGCAGGTAGCAAAGGAAATCGAAACGGCCATCAATACGGCCGAGCAACTGCGCACTCAGATTCAGCAATATGAAAACATGGTGACGCAGGGCCTCGCCCTGCCGTCGAGCATGTTCAACCGGATCACCGGAGACATTCAGCGCGTCCAGCAGCTTTACCAGCAGAGCAAGGCGCTATCGGGCAACCTCTCCAATTTCGATCAGCGGTTCCGCGATCAGTTCGGCGACTACAACCGCTATCTGTCGCAGGTCGGCCAAAGCCCGACCTACATGCAGGACAACTATAAGCGTTGGAACGAACAAGGCTCCGACGCCATGCGCGTGGCGATGCAATCGGCGGGCATGAACGTGAGCGCTATCGCCAGCGAAGATGCCATGCTGTCGCAACTGGTGGCGCGCTCACAAAACGCGCAGGGCCGGATGCAGGCGATACAGGCTGGCAACGAAATCGCCGCGCAGCAGGTGCAGCAAATGCAGAAGCTGCGGCAAATGCTCAACGATCAAATCCAGTCGCAAAGCATGTGGTACGCGCAGAGCATCGAGCGCCAAGCGGTCGATGATGCTTTCCGCCAGTCCTTCTATTCCGTCAAGCCCCGGCGCGGCCGCTCGCAGGAGTTTTAATCATGTTGATTTCTAAAGCGATTTTGGCCGCTATTGTTGCGGCCTCGGTAATTTCCGGTGCCGTTGCCTCGGCTCTCATCGTTCCGCATTTCTCAACGCCTGAATGTGCGGCTTTCACCCCCGGCGCTAGTGGCCCGATATTGCAGGACACAAAGCCCCGGCGCGGCCCCTCGCAGGAGTTCTAGTGATGAAGCGCACCCTAATATTTGGTGCTGCTTTGGCCTTACTCGGCGCTTTTGGGGCGGGTGAAGCCTTAGCGCAGTCCGCCGCCCTGCAAGAACCAAATACTGCCGCCAACGGCCTTCTCGCACTGATCCAAAGCACGGCGCAAACTTGGAATGGCCGCCTACACGGTTACGCCGTTTCGCTTTTCTGGTCGCTGGCGGTGATTCAGTTCGTGGTGACATTTTTCCCCCTCGTCATTCGGGGAGCCGACTTCGGCGAGATTGTTGGCGAGCTGGTGAAAACCATCCTGACGCTCGGCTTTTTTGCGGCGCTCCTGCTGTATTCCGCCGATTGGGCGCAGGCGCTTATAGATAGCTTCCGCCAAGCGGGAGCGCACGCGGCAGGTTTGCCCGGTAAAGGATTAAATCCCGGCGATATGTTCGCTACAGCCGTAGAACTCGCTGACACTGTAGGCGGCGCGGAGACATGGAACCCGGCAACCGCTCTCGCCATCGCACTTTCTGGTTTGCTCGTCCTGTTGTGCTTCACCTTTATCTCAGCATTCATGTTCGTCACGTTGGTGGAGTCCTACATCGTCATTAATGCTTCGGTGCTGTTCATGGGCTTTGGCGGGTCGCAGTGGACCCGCCAGTATGCACTGGCGGTTCTCAAATATGCCGTCGCGGTCGGAGCCAAGCTCTTCGTCCTGACGCTCATCGTGGGCCTCATCATCCAATCCGCTCACGACTGGCAAGCCGCCTACAATCAGGATGACGCCTCGATGCTGACAATGGTGGGGCTGTCGCTTGTTTGTGCCTACCTCGCCAAGAGCATTCCCGATCTGATCCAAGGCATGATTGCCGGCTCTTCGCAGAGTGGCGGAGCCACTATCGGCACGATGGCGGCCGCCGCCCTTACTGGCGGCGCTGCCGGTGCGGCGGCCATGGGAGCGGCCACTGCGGCGGGCGCTGCTGGGGCAGCGGGTGCGGCCGGTGGTGCCGCTGGCGCTTCCGCCGGCGGCGGTCTTGCCCAAGCGATCAATTCGAGCATATCGGGTGGGGCGAATATGGCTCGCTCGGCAATGAGTAATCTGGATAGTGCCGCCAGCCCGGCCAACACACTTGCGCCTCGCGTCGGTGGTGCAACGACCGGATCGGCGGGCCGCTCGGCCGGTCCGAACGGCTCCGGCCCTTCTCCGGCTCGCACGGCAGCGGTCGGGCCTGCCGGTTCGGGGCAAAGCCCGCAAGTTCAACAAGCCTCGACCGGTGGCAAAAACGCGTCACACGCCTCGCCTGCGCATGATGCTGCTCCGGCCGAGCCAGCAACGGCGGATGCCGGTTCCTCCGTTGGCGAACACAATCCCGTTTCCAACGCCCTTTCCGGCGTTGCGACTGGGATAACCGCTGCCACCCACCTCACTGCAAAGCTCGCCTCGATCTCTGTTCCCGGAATGGAAGGGATGGGCGCGGGCCTCCCGACGCTCCCGCCATCATCGGAACAGGGGTCAGAGGATCGCCCCTTCAAGGGCGATGACGTACCGGCGGCACCGACAAACACGATCATGCCTGCGCCCGTCGAAACGCGCCCCGCCCCGCCTGCACAGGAGATTTCCCCACCATCTGCGGCACAGCCGCCCAAGGAGTGAATGCTATGAACCTGCTCGCCGACTACCTGCAAACCATGCTGATCTTCATTGCCATCAGCACCACGGCTGTTTTCGCCCTCTACGCAATTGGCCGCTGGATGCAGCCGCGCCTCCGCGCTCGCGGGTACGGTCCAACGCTCGATTCCCTCGTCGGCTGGCACGGCCGCATGTCGCGGCTGGGTGCGCTGCATTCCCTGCACGCACTGCGCGCCATCCAAAGCCTGCCTCTCTACGGTTCGCGGCAACAGCGCGAAACCATCGACATGATGATTGTCCGGGTGCAGCGGGAAACCGAACCCACCCGGCACGATACCTACAGGTGAAAGGTTCGCCCCGTGTCGGATCGCGCGGGGCATCCCCTCTGGAAAGCGATTTCCGGGCCATAGAGCGATTTTGACGCTCCGACCCAGCCACCCCCTTGCCTTTGTCCGAAAAACGCCTCTACGGCCCGCCAGTGCGGCTCTGGCGTTTGCGATTACACGTGGAAACCGCCAGCGGTCCGACCTTCCTTTTGGTGCCCTTTTCTGTTTGTCCGTCAAACGACCGTTTGGCGGACACCTGCAAAATGTCCGTTTTCCTCCGGTCTGCGATGAGTTTCCGGACACAATAGAATGACGGACAGAAAACGGACATTTTCTCCGGGTGGATGCCGTATGTCCGCAAGCGATGGGTCGCGCCCACAAGGCGCGGCGCTTCGCGCGCATGGTAGAAGTTCCTTAGAACTTCATAGACCGGAATTTCGGTGGAACGCGGAAAGCCAGACAGAACACGGGTTTGCACCGTTTTTTGGGTGCCTGTGGGTAAAGGGTTGGGCCGGGGGCGGTAAAGGGTTAGGCCGGGGATGGTAAAGGGTTAGGCCGGGGGTGCGTCGATCCCGTTGGGGTCCAATCCTGCCAGTCGAGAGGCTGCGTTTCGGGCGGCATGGACCGCGATCTCACGGAATCGCTTGGTCTCATAGCGTGCTGCCCCTCAAGAAACGGTAACTCCTTCGGACGGCTCACCATCGCCAGTCCGGCGCTGGTCAGGTCGATGGCCCAGCCCATGCCACCTTGCAGACCGCGTGTGCGTTCTGCGATTTCCTTCAACGCCGTGCGCAACTGGCCACGCTTCTGGCTACGGCTCTGTTTGGAAAAGCCATCCCATGCCGACCGACCCCACACGTGAGGCGCGAGGGTGTCGAGGTGCGCTCCATTGCCGTTACCTAGCGCCCGGCCAAGTCGGATGTTCGAGCAAAGCCAACAATGCAGCAGCTTGGCGACTTCGCTTTCCAGTTCATTGCGCTCGAACAGTGAGACTTTGACGTGCTGCCCTCGAAAAACCGCGCCCGTGAGGCGGGGGTTGGCCGCGACAAAGATTTCCCCGGTCTTGTGGTTGAAGCTAACGGAAATCAGGTTGCAGGCTCGATCCCAGCCCGTTTCCCGGTCGATCTCCCGTATCTGTGCTGCTCGTAGGCGGTTGAGGCTCTCTTTCGCTCTTGCCAGCGCAGCGCCACTTTCCGGGTCTTTATACCCGGCGTCGATCAGCAGGCTTCGCAAGCTGGTCCGCTTGCTCAACAGCGGAGCGCCATCGTCTTGGCGGAAGTCCAGAGCGAAACGTAACTGCCTGCTCATCGGCCCTGCTGGGGCAGCGTCAATCACCAGTCCGTCGATGCCAAGCTGGGCGGTCAGTGCCAGCAATATGGATTGGTCATCGGCCCCAAGCTGCTCGAAGCCCTGAAAACCGACTTCCAACTTGCCGAAGTGGCGTGGCTCTACGAATAACCGCCCTCGCTTCTTACCCTTGGTGGGCACGAAAAGGCCGTCGAACGTGTGGGCAGGGTCGAATCGGGCGTAGGCCGGTCTAATATGCGGCTGCGGCATAGCCCCTGCCTCGGGTCCGGTCCTCATTTTCCGGCTTCACCTTGACTAGTTCCACCGGCAATAACACACCGCCGTCATGGCGCTGGAACCAACGACCATCGTTGTCTTCGCCGTAGTTGTACTTACTCTCGCCGAACCGCATGAAGTGCTTACGCCGGTCATTGCCGATGGGTCGTCGGTCATAAGTGCGATCACTGAGATCGTTAGCCTCGGCCTCGGTCATTCTGGCGACGAAGCCGCACCATCGCGCATTGTCGATCAGGGCAGATGCGCCCCGTGCCGCCTGCTGCTGGTCCGCCTGGCCTTCGCGAGCGCTACCCTTACTGACGTGGTGCAGATACAGGACAGATGCCCCGGTGCGGGCCGCGACGTGTTCGAGCGTAGCGATAAGGCGGGCCATATCGCCGTTGCTGTTCTCATCGCGAGTGTGGATGCGGCTCAAGGTGTCCAGCACGATCAACCGAGCCCCAGCGCAGAACTCGATAACGCGGGCAAGATGCCGATCATCCATTACGTCCAGACGCTTGCCCAAGATCGGCTCTAGGATCAGATTTTCCGCGATGGCTTCACGGGCCTGCTGGTTCAGGTGCTTGCCGATTGCATGAATCCGGCATTCCAGCACCTGTGGCGGATCTTCACCGGCCAGATAGACCACGCGACCAGTGTGCGCGGGAGCGAGACCGACAAGATCGCCGCCGGCTACGCTGCACGCGACGGACATTGCGGCTTCAAGCGCCCAAAAGCTCTTGCCAGTGGCTCCGGGAGCAACAAGCGCTCCGACGGTTGCCGCGAGGAAGCCGGGCCATATAAAGTCCAGAACAGGCGGTTCATTCTCGAACGCCGCCCGTACGTCAATCGCCACGGCTCAGGCCCCCATACCGGGGCGCGGGGCTTGAACACCGGATGACTTTCGGGCCTCAATCCATTCCTCGATCTCGGCCAAATCCCACGCCACGTTTCGGCTCGTGAGCGCAATGCGGCGCGGAAACTCCCCTCGCAGTTCCATGTTGTAAATCGTGCGAGTAGCCAGCGGAATCATCGCCAGCAGCTTCTTCCGGTTGATGAGGATTCTATTCGCGAGTTCCATGCTTTGGCCTCCATCAGTTTTTTGAAAACAGGTGCCTAATGGTGCCCTGCAATGCAGATTGCATCGACCGATTAATTGGCTAAAATGGTTGACATGGAAAATTTTCCCGTCATCCGAATCTGGGAGGGCTGCGATCCAACTGTCGCTGATGCTATCGGGCAGTTTCAGGATCACTGGCGGCCGTACTCGGCATCCTCGCGGGGCAAGCGCATCAACCGGCTGATACAGGAACTCATTGATCCCGCCGTTGCCACATACGCGGCATCGCTGCCGCAGCGGTACTTGGGCTATATGCCCGGTGCCGGAACTGGCGTAGCCCTCAGTGACATCGTTCAGTCAGTAGGGCTTAATTCGATGGCTCGCGTGCAACGCCAGTTGCTTCGAGCGTTCGTCTCCACGCAGGCGGGCGAATCGGCCAGAGATGGACGATTTATCGCGACACTCGAAACATTGCTCGATTTGTTCCGCGCCTCGGCCCGCAAGCCACCATTGAAGTCCAAGGTGCGCGACACGCGCTTGAACGGCAGGCGCATACAGGAATTCTGCCGCTTCTGCGGCGCACCTGCCGAGTTGACCGCGTTCGCGATAGGACGCGACGACCTCAAGCCCGACAATCCGGAAGAAACGTTGCGCCTAAGCAGTGTGTACTGCGCAGACCATCGACCCAAGCTGCCGAGCGGCGAATGGAACCCCGCTTATCGAAAGGCGAAACGGTCGCTTGCACAATTCGATACAGAACTTGCCCGGCTCACCCAGCAGTCCGGGAACTGGCGGAAGGTCCGACCGCAATCGGGCGATTCATTGGTTGACAGCTACATCTATCATTATGTCCGCAAGCATCTTCTCCGGCCCGGAGACGAAGCGGAACTGCGCCATCATGCAAGGAGGATGGCAGACGGAAAACTGTCGGATCGCAAGAAGCAAATGATCATGCTGCAACGGTATGGCGTTAGCCAGTCGGAGGTTGCGCGGCGACTAGGCATCGAGCGCCAAGCAGTATTCAAGGCTCTGGCCGTGATCCCGTCTGAGTTCCGTCAGCTACCGATGCTTGTTGGCTTTCCAGCCTACTTTCTATCGTCAACCAAAGTTGACAATTAATTTGACTGATTTTCTGCCCTTGGTCGCTTCGTCCATTCGTCAATCATATCCGCCCAATCTTGGAGCATCGCCGCGCGTTGCTCGCGGTATTCGGCCTTGTTGTAGACGGCTCTCACGCCCCGCTGTTCGTGCGCAAGACACTTTTCGATCCAATCGGTGTTATAGCCGGCTTCGTGCAGCAACGTGCTGGCAGTCCGCCTCAAATCGTGCGGCCCAAACTTGGTGAGGGGCTTTCCCTCTTTCTGCGCGAGCCGATACGTCAGCGTCAGAACTTGATTGAGTGTGGCGCTGCTCATAGGCATGTCCGAGTCATACCGCGACGGCAGCACATAGTCCGACCCACCCGCGAAGGTTTTCAGGGCAATGAAAATGTCCAGCGCCTGCCTCGACAAGAAGACCAGATGCGGATTGCGCCGCTTCATCCGCTCCTTCGGAATCGTCCAAAGCGCCTCGCTGAAATTGATCTCGCTCCACGTCGCCTTAGTTAGTTCGCTCTTGCGCACCATCGTGAGCAACAGCAGCTTAGCCGCTGCCCGAACGGATGGTGCCGTGCCGATGCGCTCCATGTATTGGTACATCAAAGCGATCTCATCGGGCGTCAGCGCACGGTCACGCGGCTCGAATTTGGCAATGGTTGTTGGCCGTACTAGGTCCGCTGGATTCTCGACCTTCTGGCCGCGCTCAATAGCCCAGCGATAGACCTGCAACACCACCTCACGGGCATGTACTGCTGTCGCCGGCGCGCCTCGCTCCACGATGGCATCGGTCAACGCTCGCAAGTCCTCATGGGTGATCTCAACCAGCTTCTGGTTGCCGAATTTCGGCTTCAACTCGCGTTCGAGCACTGAGCGGCGCATGTCGCGGGTGGAATCGGCCATTTGGTAACCGCGCAGCCACTTTTCCGACCAAGCGCCGAACGTCTCTGCATCTTTGATCCGGGCCTTGTCGCGCGCCTTCTCCTTCGCTGGCGACTTCCCGGTTGCGATCATCTTCTTCGCCTCGCCCAGCCGTTCGCGGGCTTCCGCAAGGGTGATGCCGCCAACGCCATACCGGCCAAAGGTGATGGTCTCCTGCCTGCCGTGGATCGCGTAGTTGTAGCGGAACGAGATCGACCCGGCAGGCGTGACGGCGACATAGAGGCCGTCACGGTCATTCACTTTGTAGAGCTTGTCCTGAGGCTTGAGATTTCGCAACTTGGTATCGGTCAGCATGGGCTTCGTAGTTCCTCGCTTCAAATACCATGCTGGGAAACGCTGCATTGACCTCTTAAAAGTCGTTTATTATCAACGCATTGTGCAAATTTAATACCATGGTCCGCTGGTTTGTCGCGACATGGTATCAGGCACCAAACATGGCATCAGGGTAGTTAGTGCCATGTACTATGCCACAAAAAAGCGCTGCTTGGCGATGCACAAAATTGCCAGACCGTGCCAAACCAAAAAGCAAAAAAGCCCGCAGTGACGCGGGCTTAGGTGTGTTTTGGTGCTTCTAGATGCCAGCCACTGCCAGATGCGGGATCATTCCCACTCGATCGTTCCGGGCGGTTTGGACGTCACGTCGTAGACGACGCGGTTGATGCCCTTCACCTCATTCACAATGCGGTTGGAGACGCGGCCGAGGAAGTCCATGTCGAAGGGATAGAAGTCCGCCGTCATGCCGTCGGTACTCGTGACCGCGCGCAGCGCCAGGACGTGATCGTAGGTGCGCGCATCGCCCATCACGCCGACGGTCTGCACCGGCAAGAGGACGGCGAAGGCCTGCCAGATGATGTCATAGAGGCCGGCGTTGCGGATCTCTTCGAGATAGATCGTGTCGGCCTTGCGCAGCACCGCGAGCTTCTCAGCCGTGATGGTGCCGGGTACGCGGATGGCGAGGCCCGGGCCGGGGAAGGGATGGCGGCCGACGAAGCGGGCGGGCAGGCCGAGCTCGACGCCCAACGCGCGGACCTCGTCCTTGAACAATTCGCGCAACGGCTCCACGAGCTTCATGTTCATGCGCTCGGGCAGGCCGCCCACATTGTGGTGCGATTTGATGGTCACGCTCGGCCCGCCCGCGAACGAGACGGATTCGATCACGTCCGGATACAGCGTGCCTTGCGCCAGGAAGTCGGCGCCGCCGACCTTTTTCGCCTCTTCCTCGAACACGTCGATGAAGGTGGCGCCGATGATCTTGCGCTTCTTCTCGGGATCGCTGACGCCTTCGAGCTTGCCGAGGAACAGCGGGCCTGCATCCACATGCACCAGCGGGATGTTGTACTGGTTGCGGAACATGGTGACGACTTCTTCTGCCTCGCCCGCGCGCATCAGGCCGGTATCGACGAACACGCAGGTGAGCTGATCGCCGAGCGCTTCGTGCAGCAGCACAGCGACGACCGACGAATCCACGCCGCCCGACAGGCCGCAGATCACGCGGCCTTTGCCGACATACGCGCGCGCCGTGGCGATCGCCTGATCCTTGAAGGCCGCCATGGTCCAGGTGCCGTGGCAGCCGCAGATGTCGCGCGCAAAACGTTCGAGCAGATATCCGCCGTGCGGCGTGTGCATCACCTCGGGATGGAACTGCACGCCGTACATCCTGCGTTTATCGTCGGCGATGAAGGCGAAGGGCGCGCCTTCGGATTTCGCGATGATCTTGAATCCGGCCGGCAAGGAATCGACGCGGTCGCCGTGGCTCATCCAGACCGTTTCCTTGCTGGTCCAGATGGGAATCTGCTCGCGGACGAGGCCCTTGGTCAGATCGCAACTATCGACGATCTCGACGACGGCGCGGCCGAATTCGCGATGGTCGGAGCCCTGCACCTGGCCGCCCAGCTGCGCCACCATGGCCTGCTGGCCGTAGCAGATGCCGAGCACTGGGATGTTGCTTTCGAACACGCTTTGCGGGATGCGCGGCGTATCGGTGCCGGTGACCGAGGCCGGCCCGCCCGACAGGATGATGCCCTTGGGTGCGAAGGCCGTGAGGCTTTCGGCCGTCACCTTGTTGAACGGATGGATCTCGCTATAGACCCCGGCCTCGCGCACGCGGCGCGCGATCAGCTGCGTGACCTGGGATCCGAAATCGATGATGAGGATTTTTTCGTCGGCGGACATAACGCTAGCGCCCTTTCCCTAAGGGGCGACTCATACGGGAGTCGCCCCCCCAGGAAAAGAGGTTTGGGAAAGGGGGTTAGGCCAGCGTCCGGTCCTGCGTCACTCGCCGGCGGGTGTGTAGATTTTGCCCCCGGATTCCTTGAATTTCTGCGACATTTCCGCCATTCCGGCCTCGGCCTCCTTTTGGGCCTCGGCGGCGGCGAAATCGCGCACCTCCTGGCTGATCTTCATGGAGCAGAATTTCGGCCCGCACATGGAGCAGAAATGCGCCACCTTGTGCGCCTCCTTGGGCAGGGTCGCGTCGTGGTACTGGCAGGCGGTTTCGGGGTCCAGCGACAGGTTGAACTGGTCCTGCCAGCGGAACTCAAACCGCGCGCGGCTCAACGCGTTGTCGCGTTCCTGCGCCCCGGGATGGCCCTTGGCGAGGTCGGCCGCGTGCGCCGCCAGCTTGTAGGTGATGACGCCGACCTTCACGTCATGGCGGTCGGGCAGGCCCAGATGCTCCTTGGGTGTGACGTAACAGAGCATCGCGCAGCCGTACCAGCCGATCATGGCGGCGCCGATGCCCGACGTGATGTGGTCGTAGCCCGGTGCGATGTCGGTGGTGAGCGGCCCGAGCGTATAGAACGGCGCTTCGCCGCATTCGACGAGCTGCTTGTCCATGTTCACCTTGATCTTGTGCATGGGCACGTGGCCGGGCCCTTCGATCATGGTCTGCACGTCGTGTTTCCAGGCGATCTTGGTGAGCTCGCCCAGTGTTTCCAGTTCGGCGAACTGGGCTTCGTCGTTGGCATCCGCGATGGAGCCGGGACGCAACCCGTCGCCCAAGCTGAAGGATACGTCGTAGGCGCGCAGCAGCTCGCAGATCTCCTCGAAGTTCGTGTAGAGGAAATTCTCCTTGTGATGGGCGAGGCACCATTTCGCCATGATGGAGCCGCCGCGGCTGACGATGCCTGTGGTGCGCTTCGCCGTCATCGGCACATAACGCAGCAGAACGCCGGCATGGATGGTGAAATAGTCCACGCCCTGTTCGCATTGCTCGATCAGCGTGTCGCGGAAGATGTCGAAGGTCAGCTCTTCCGCGATGCCGTCGACCTTTTCCAGCGCCTGATAGATCGGCACCGTGCCGATGGGCACCGGCGAATTGCGCACGATCCAGTCGCGGATGTTGTGGATGTTGCGCCCGGTGGACAGATCCATGACCGTGTCCGCGCCCCAGCGTGTCGCCCATACCATCTTGTCGACTTCCTCGCCGACCGAGGATGTAACGGCGGAATTGCCGATGTTGGCGTTGATCTTCACCAGGAAGTTCCGCCCGATGATCATGGGCTCGCTTTCCGGGTGGTTGATGTTGGACGGGATGATGGCGCGTCCGCGCGCCACCTCGTCACGCACGAATTCGGGTGTCACGTAATCGGGGATCGAGGCGCCGAAATCCTCGCCGTCGCGGATCAGTCCTTCTTTGCGGGCGCGGCCGATATTCTCGCGGATGGCGATGAATTCCATCTCGGGCGTGACGATGCCGGCGCGCGCATAGGCCAATTGTGTGACCGCGCGCCCCGGAAGGCCACGCAACGGCTGGCGTTTGCCGGGGAAGGGGGCAACCAGGTATTCGGCGCTGGCATTGCCGTTGTCGACCGCCTGCACGGCGCGGCCCTGATAGCGTTCGACGTCGCCGCGCCCGACGATCCACGGTTCGCGCAAGCACGGAAGGCCCGCGGTGATATCGATGTTCGCCGCCGGATCGCTATAGGGGCCGGAGGTGTCGTAGACGCGCACCGGCGGCTCCTTGGCCGACGGATCGAGCGCGATCTCGCGCATCGGCACGCGGATGTCGCCGTGGCGCTCGCCCGCGACATGGATCTTGCGCGAGCCGTCGATGGGCCCGGTGGTGACAGAGATGTGGTTCGGTTTCGAGATGACGTTCATCGGAATCTCCTTTGTCCAAGCAGGAGATCCGAAGCTGTGCTGGGGAGGGATCAGGACTTCGCGAGATGGAGGCCCAACTTTCCGTTCCTACGCCGGCACGACCCGGATCAGGTTCGATGGGTATCCACGTTGCGCCCTACGATACGAATTCGGCGCCGGTGGTGTCTCAGTCCCCTAGCGGGACTCCCCACGGAAGAGCGGGCAGTGTCGGCCCATCCGGTGCGGGCGTCAAGTCGGGCGATGGCCGACACTTATTCAGCAGGATTGGCCGCGCGGTTGCCGAGCACGATGGAGCCGGTGCTGGGCAGCAGCAGCACGAAGAGCAGGATCGCCGCCGAGCAGACCGCCAGCACCGCGAACAGGATGTCGAAGCCCCAATCGCGGTGGATCAGCGCGATCAGCGGCACGGCGGTCGCGCTCACCAGGAAGCTCACGACATATTTCATCCCAAAGATGCGCGAGCGCCATGGCCCCTGTGCCAAACGGCCGACCAGCACGTCGGTGATGGGAATCTGGCCGAACATGGCGAAGGTGAAACCGGCCGCCACCGCGAGCGCCAATGATCCGGACAGGCCCTGCATGACCCAGAACAGGATCACCTGAACCGCCGCGACCACGATGAAGACCGTGCGCGCCGATTGCCGGTCGATCAGATTGCCGGTGAGGAGCTGCGCGAGCGAGGCGACGGCAAAGACCAGGAAGGTGTACCAGCCGACCTCGGTCGCGGTGGTGGCTAGGCCGTCGAGGCGTTCATCCAGGATCTTGGGCAGCGCGAAGGTGACGGCCTGGAAGATCAATCCGCCGATGGCGGTCGCCAGCAGCACGATCATGAAGATGCGCATCACGCCGTCGCGCACCGCGCCTGGGTTGCCCGCCTGCGCCTTCTTGTGCAGGACGGCCACCGGCTTGGCCTGCTTGAGATAGAGGATGTAGGCGAGGCCGGTCGCGACGGACACCATGCCGGGAAGCGCGAAGGCCCAACGCCAGCCGAGGCTGTCGATGAACAGAGCGGTGATCAGCGCCGCGCTCGCCACCCCCAGATTGCCGAACACGCCATTGACGGCAAGCGCCACGCCGGTGCGTTCATGCGTCTCGACGACGAGGGCGATGCCCACCGGATGGTAGATCGCCGCGAAGATGCCGATGCCGAGCAGGCCGAAGCCGATGCCGACCGGTGTCTGGGCGAACGAGGTCAAGACGGCCATGATGCCGATACCGATGAAAAAGACGGCCATCATGCCCTTGCGGCTCCACTTGTCGGCGATCCATCCGGCCGGGATGGCGCACAACCCGAAGGCGACGAAGCCGGGCGTGGCGTAGGGGATGAGCTCGGCGTAGCCGATCTGCCATTCGTGCGTCAGCGCGAGCGCCGCGGCTGTCGCAAAGATCAGCACGAAGAAGTGGTCGTAGAAATGACCGAGGTTGAGGAAGAAGAAATCGAGGCGTTTCCGCATGTCTCATTTATACGGCCGGGTATGGGATATGCGCAAACCGGCCCGTAGATTTGGGGGTAGGGACCCGCTATAGTCGTGAAAAGACATATAATTTTCGATCAACGAAGATAGCCGATAAAGCTGATCAGGGAGGCACCATGAAACGAATTCTCATCGCGGCCGTGCTCGCCGCCATCGCCTTTGCCGCACCCGCCCAGGCGCAGCAGGAGAAGAACCTGTCGATCGTCACCGGCGGCACCGGCGGCGTCTATTACCCGCTGGGTGGCGGTCTTGCAGCGCTGCTCACCAAATACGTACCCGGCTGGCAGGTGACGTCCGAAGTCACCGGCGGTTCGGTCGACAATCTGAAACTCATCGGCGCCAAGAAGGCCGATATCGGCTTCACCATGGCGGATGCCTCGCTCGATGCCATGAAGGGCCAGGACAAGTTCAAGGGAACCCCGGTCGCGCATGCGGCGGTGGCCGTCCTCTATCCGAACATCATGCATGTCGTGACCGTGGAAGGCACCGGCATCAAGAAAATGAGCGATCTCAAAGGCAAGCGCGTGTCCACCGGCTCGCCCGGAAGCGCCACCGAGGTGATGGCCTTCCGCGTCATCGAGGCGGCGGGGCTCGATAAGGACAAGGACATGACGCGCGAGCGTCTTGGCGTTGCCGAATCCACCAACGCGATCAAGGACAAGAAGCTCGATGCCTATTTCTGGGTGGGCGGGCTGCCGACGGCCGGTGTGACCGATCTCGCCGCGACCCCCGGTACCAAGATCGTCATGATCGATCACGCCGATGTCGTCGCCAAGATGAACGAGAAATACGGCCCGCTCTACGCGCCGGGCAAGATCCCGCAGTCGACCTATCCCGGCATGGAGAAGGACAATCAGGTCGCCACCGTCTGGAACATCCTGGTCGTTCCGACCTCGATGTCCGACGACGTCGCCTACAAGATCACCAAGACGATCTTCGAGAAGACCTCGGAATGGGCGACCGTCCACGCCGAGGCCAACAACGTGAAGTTGGACAATCAGAAGCAGGCGAACACGCCGGTGAAGTTCCATCCCGGCGCGCTCAAGTACTTCAAGGAAAAGGGCATAACGGTCAACTGATCCGGCCGTGTCCGAAATCGTTCAGAGCGAGATCGACGGCGAGGCGCTGAAAAAGGCCGAGGCGTTCGTCGCGGAAGAAGAAGGGGTGGTGAACCGGCTCACGGGGTGGACCGGTTACGCCGTCACCGCACTCGCCGTCGTCATGTCGCTCTTCCACCTTTATGCCGCCTACAGCATCGTGCCGGCCCAGGTATTGCGCCCGGTGCATGTGGGTTTTGTGCTGGCGCTCTGCTTCCTGCTGTTCCCGGCGATGCGGCGCTGGCGCAACCGCATCAGGGTCTGGGACTTAGGCCTTGCCGCGCTCGGCGTCTATGTCATCTGGTACATGGTGTCGGGCGGCGACGACCTGATGGACCGCAACACGCTGCCGACGGAGCGTGACACCATCGTCGGGCTGATCTTCATCGCCCTCGTGCTAGAGGCCGCGCGGCGTTCGACCGGCTGGATCATGCCGTTCATTTCGCTCTGCTTCATCGCCTATGCGATATGGGGGCCGTACCTGCCGCCGCCCTGGACCCATCGCGGCTACGAATTGAACAGGCTCGTCGGTCACCTCTACATGACCCTGGAAGGCATCTTCGGCGCGGCGGTCGATGTCTCATCAAGCCTGATCATCCTGTTCACGGTGTTCGGCGCGGTACTGCAGTTCACCGGGGCGGGCAAGTTCTTCATCGATTTCTCGTTCACGGCGCTGGGCGGCAAGCCGACCAGCGCGGGCCGCGCCATCGTGATGTCGTCGTTCCTGCTGGGCGGGCCGTCGGGCTCTGGTGTGGCCACCACGGTCACGCTGGGCTCGGTCGCCTATCCGATGCTGAAACGGGCGGGCTATGGCAAGAACGATGCGGGCGGTCTGCTGGCGGCGGGCGGCATGGGGGCCATCCTGTCGCCGCCGGTGCTGGGTGCCGCGGCCTTCCTGATCGCCGAATTCCTCAAGATCTCGTACCTCGACGTGATCTGGATGGCGGTGATCCCGACCTGCCTCTATTACTTCTCGCTGTTCGTCATGGTGGAACTGGACGCCGCCAAGTTCGGCATGTCGGCGGTCACCCTAGAAAAGCGTGACAGCCTGTGGACGCTCACGCGGCGGTATGGGTTCCACTTCACCTCGCTCATTACCATCATCGTGTTCATGCTGATGGGCTTCTCGCCGATCCTGTCGGTGTTCTGGGCGACGGTGTTCGCCGCTCTCATCAGCTTCGTGCGCCCCGAGACCGCATTGTGGCCGAGGAAGCTGATCGCCGCGCTCGAATCCGGATCGGTCAGCGTGCTGGGCGTGGCCGCGACCTGCGCAGCCGCCGGCATCATCGTCGGCGTCGTCACGCTCACCGGACTCGGGCTCAAGTTCAGCTCCATCGCCATCGCCTATGCCGGTGGAAGCCTTCTGCTCACCGCGCTCTATACCGCGCTGATCGTATGGGTCATCGGTCTCGCCGTTCCGGTGACGGCGTCCTACATCATCTGCGCGGTGATCGCTGCCCCCGCGCTGATCCAGTTGGGTGTGCCCAATTACGCGGCGCACATGTTCATCTTCTATTACGCGGTGCTGTCCGAAGTCTCGCCACCGACGGCGCTCTCGCCTTTCGCGGCGGCCGCCATCACAGGGGGTGATCCCTACATCACCACGCTGCAATCGTGGAAATACACGTTGCCTGCTTTCCTCGTGCCGTTCGTCTTCGTGATGGATCCGATGGGCATCGGGCTCTTGATGAGGGTCCCGGCGGGTGGTTCGTGGTTCGATATCCTCTATATCACCGTGACGACGGCGATCGGCATCTTTGCGCTCGGGGCGGCGGCACAAGGCTGGCTGCTCGGCCGGTTGAATGTGCTGGGCCGGGTCATCCTGGTGATCGGTGGATTGTTGATGGTGTTCTCGACGCTGATGGAAGCGCTCTATGAGCTGATCACGCCGTGGCACCTGCACTATACCGATGCGCTCGGCATCGTCTTCATTGTCTGCGCGCTGGCGCTGCAATGGCAAAGGCGCCCGGTATCGGCTGCGTGAGTTAGCCGAGCGCAGGCCGCCCGGCCTTCAAGGCGGCATCGAGGTCGAGCCAGCCGTAGGCGATCTCGCGCAGCTTCACGCCCCACATGGCTTCCTCGCGTTCGCCGACGCGCTTGCCGCCCATGGTCTCATAGAAGAAACGCGATGGATTGGCGGCAAGCACCCAGATGACCGCGGAATTCATACCGCGCGCACGCAGCGCGCCGAACAGATGCGCGAGCAGGCGTTCGCCGAGTCCTTCGTTCTGGAAGTCGGGCTGCACATACAGGGTATAGACTTCGCCTTCGTAGACGCTACCGCGCGAGCGGTTGGCACCGGCCGAGCCGACAGCGACGATGCCGGCTTCGTCATCCTCCACGACGCCGACGATTTCGCTGCCTGAACGGATCGCGCGGGTCCAATAGATCGCCTGGCGCTCGTTGGACATGCCGACGAGGACGCGGTCGGGCACCGATCCGGCATAGGTCGTGCGCCAGGTCTCGATATAGATCTCGGCGATACGTTGGGCGTCGGCCTCGCGTGCGGCGCGCGCGCGGACCATCACACAGCCGCCTTTTCGAAGATGGCGACGAAGAAGCCGTCGGTCCCGTTGCGCGCGGGCGTGAGCGAAAGATACGTGCCGGTCCCAGACCTCGCTTCTGGCGCGGTGCTGCCGATCGCCTCGCGCCAGACATCGGCAACGGGAAGGGCGCGGAATTGCGGCTGGCTGTCGAGGAACAGGTCGGCCTGCGCCCTGTTTTCCTCGTCCAGCACGGAGCAGGTGACATAGATCAGCCGTCCGCCTGGTTTCACCAGGGGCGCTGCGGCAGCGAGGATGCGGCGCTGTTCGGCAATCAATTGATCGAGACGCGCCGGTGTCAGCTTCCAGCGTGCGTTGGGATTGCGCCGCCAGGCGCCTGCGCCGGAACATGGCGCATCAACCAGCACGCGTTCGGCGCGCGCATGCAGCGTTTCGAGATAGGGATCCTCGAGGGTCTTGAGCAGCTTGCGTGTGACATTGGACACGCCCGCGCGGCGCAGGCGAGGTTCCATGCGCGAGAAGCGTCGCGCCTCGTTGTCGCAGGCGATCAGCGGCCCGCCATCCTTCATCAGCGCAGCCAAGGCCAATGTCTTGCCGCCCGCGCCCGCGCACAGATCGATGGTAAGGCGATCCGCCTTGGTGCCGGTCAAAAGGGCGGCGATCTGGGATGCTTCGTCCTGGATCTCGACCAGCCCTTCCTTATAGGCGCGCGACGCCGCGATATTGGCGCGGCTTTCGATGCGGAGCCCAATGGGCGACATGGGCGTGGGCTCGACCACGATCTCGTCCTCGGCCAAACGCTCCACGGCGTCCTGGCGGCTGCCCTTGAGCGTGTTGACGCGCAGATCGAGCGAGGCGGGCTGGTTGAGCGCCTGCATCTCGGCGACCGTATCGTCGCCCCAGGTTGCCTGGAGTTTCTGGGCGAGCCAGTCCGGCGCCTCGATGCGGACGGCGAGCGGCATGTCGGCCGTGTCGATGGCATTGCCGGCAAGCCGTTGGGCCAGGGTTTCCTCGTCCGGACTCAACGGTGCGGGCGCGAACCGATCGCCGGAAAACAGTTGCGCGATGCCGTCGGGCCTGAGCCCATCGGTCAGCGCCAGGTCGGCGATGACGCGGGCACGTTTGTCGTCGCTCTCCGTCCACCAATCGAGGCGCGCGCGGCGGCGTTCGATGGCGAACACGCGTTCGGCGATGGCGCGCCGGTCCTTGGAGCCGATATAGCGGCGTGAGCGGAAATAGGATGTGACCACCTCGTCGCCGGGGCGCGAAGTGCCGTCCGCGCTTTCGAGGATCTCGATAACCGCGGCGATGCGGGCAGCCGGGGTCATCCGAGGGACCTAGTTTTCGATGCGGTAATTCGGGGGTTCGCGCGTGATGGTGATGTCGTGCACATGGCTTTCACGCAAGCCCGCCGAGGTGACCTTGCGGAAGCGGCAGTTCTTCTGCATCTCCGCGATCGTGTGATTGCCCGTATAACCCATCGAGGCCCTGAGGCCACCGACAAGCTGATGGATCACGTTACCGACCGGGCCTTTGTAGGCGACGCGGCCTTCGACCCCTTCGGGTACCAGCTTCAGCGTGTCGTTCACTTCCTGCTGGAAATAGCGGTCGGCCGAGCCACGCGCCATCGCGCCCAACGATCCCATGCCGCGATAGGATTTGTAGGAACGCCCCTGATAGAGGAAGACCTCGCCCGGGCTTTCGTCGGTGCCCGCGAACAGCGAACCGATCATGACGCAATCCGCACCACCCGCGATCGCCTTGGCGATGTCGCCCGAATATTTGATGCCGCCGTCGGCGATGATCGGCACGCCCGCCTTGGCGGCGGCTTCGGCCGATTCCACCACGGCGGTGAATTGCGGCACACCCACGCCCGCGACCATGCGCGTGGTGCAGATGGTGCCCGGGCCGATGCCGACCTTGATGGCGTCCGCGCCCGCGTCGATCAGCGCCTGCGCGCCGCTCTTGGTGGCGACGTTGCCGGCGATGACCTGGACGTAGTTGGACATCTTCTTGATCTGCGTGACCGATTCCAGCACGCCCTTGGAATGGCCGTGCGCGGTATCGACGACGATGATGTCGACCTCGGCATCCAGCAGGCGCTCGGCGCGCTCGAAACCGGCCGCGCCGACGCCGGTCGCGGCGGCGACGCGTAGGCGGCCCTTGGCGTCCTTGCAGGATGCCGGGAAGGCGCGGGCCTTCTCCATGTCCTGCACGGTGATCAGGCCGACGCAGCGGAACTGCTCATCGACCACGATCAGCTTTTCGATGCGGTGCTGATGGAGCAAGCGGCGGGCTTCTTCGAGGCCGACATGTTCCTTGACCGTGACGACCGGGCGTTCGCTGGTGTGCGCGGTCATCAATTCACGCACGGGCTGGCGCGGGTTGGAGGCAAAGCGCACATCGCGGTTGGTGAGGATGCCGACGAGCTTGCCGCTATTCTCGACCACCGGGAAACCGGAATAGCCGTGGCGTTCCATCAATTGATGGACGTCGGCGAGCGTCATATCGGGGTTGATCGTCAGCGGGTTCACGACCATGCCGGATTCGTAGCGCTTCACCTTGCGCACTTCGGCGGCCTGTTCCTCGGGCGTCAGGTTCTTGTGGATCACGCCGAGCCCGCCCAACTGCGCCATCGCGATTGCGAGGCGGCTTTCGGTTACTGTGTCCATGGCGGCCGAGAGCAGCGGGATGCCGAGCTCGATTTCCTTGGTCAGTCGTGTCCGGGTGTCGGTTGCGGCCGGCAGCACATCTGAAGCTGCGGGCTCCAGGAGGACGTCGTCGAACGTCAATCCTTCGAGAATTTCCATGCCTTCTCCAATGTTCGGAGTTGGCGAGTGATCATACACAGGATTTTTGCAATGCCAAGCGAAGCAATCTGCCGGCCCTAAACACCGCGCGTGCTCGGGGATGGCTCGGTTGGCCAAGCGCATGCGCCGCGCGGAAATTCAGGGATTTCGTGTGGTCGGCGGTTGGGCGGCCAACCCTACCAATTCCTGCAGGGCTCGCTTTAAAGCCCGCGAAAGCCGGTGGCGACAACGAACATTTCGGCCGAATCTGACCGGCTGGCCGGCGGCTTGGCGTGGCGCACGCTTTTGAAGGCACGTTTCATCAGGTTGAGGGCATCGCCCTCGGCGCCGCCCTGGAAGACCTTGGCGACGAACACACCGTCCGGCGCCAGGACCTGGACGGCGAAGTCGAGCGCCGCCTCGACCAGGGCCATGATCCTCAAATGGTCGGTATTGGCGTGCCCGATGGTGAAGGGCGCCATGTCGCTCAGAACCACGTCGGCAGGTCGTCCCAGCTTCTCGCGCAGGATCGCCGGGGCCTCGTCAGCCATGAAATCGAGATGCAGGATCTCCGCGCCGGGGATCGGATCGACCTCCTGGATGTCGATGGCGACGATTTTCGACTTGGACCCCGGTCGGTCGGCCTTGGTGCGCTGCACCGCAACCTGCGTCCAGCCGCCGGGTGCCGCGCCCAGATCGATGACCGCTTGACCAGGCTTGAGGAAATGGAAGCGGTCGTCCAGCCCGGTGAGCTTGTAAGCCGCCCGCGAACGATACCCTTCCTTTTGCGCAGCCTCGACAAACGGGTCATTCAGCTGGCGTTGCAGCCAGCGTACCGAGGATGGCTTGAGCTTCTTGGCCTTCTTGACTTTGACCGTCAGGCCACGCGCACCGGCATCACCACCCGCGTGGCCGCCACCACGTCGTTTGGCAGTCAATGGAGTGCGTCCGGTAAGGCTGGGGCCGAGGCCGGAGCGGGCAGGCCCGCGACGGTGCATCCGTCGGCGGCCATGAGTTCCATCAGGATGCCTTCGCGCAGGCCGCGGTCGGCGACGGTCAGCTTGCCCACGGGCCAGGTGCGGCAGATGGCATCCAGGATCGCGCAGCCCGGAACGACCAGTTCGGCACGTTCCTGCCCGATGCACGGGATGGCGGCGCGTCCGCCGAAATCGAGCCCGGCGACATAACGCGATGCTTCGTCCAGCGATCGGAAATCGATGACCAGCCCGTCGACGCGTTGACGCGAATATTGCGGCAGGCGGAGATAGACCGCGCCCAGCGTCGTCACGGTGCCCGACGTGCCGACCATCTGGACCTCGCCCTGGGCGACTTTGCGGCCGATGCCGTTCTTGGTGCAAAAGGGCGGGATACGCGCGGCGATCTCATCGACCATGGAGGTATAATGCTTGGCCGTGATGTCGCAACCGCATTTTTCGGCGAGATTCACCACGCCCACCGGCATCGACATCGCGTCGATGATCTCGAAGCTTTCGCCGTCCCTGCGGCGCGCCCAGGTCAGTTCGGTCGACCCGCCGCCGATATCGAAGACCAGGGCGTAGGGGGTATCGTCGGTCAAGAGGCTCTGGCAGCCCAGGAGCGCCAGCCGGGCTTCTTCCTCATAGGTGATGGTCTCGAAATCCAGGCCGGTTTCGCCCTTGATGCGAGTGAGGAAGGCGTCGCAATTGGCGGCCCGCCGGCAGGCCTCGGTGGCGATGTTGCGGGTCCGGGCCACCCCCAAATCGGTGAGTTTGGCGGCGCAGACCGACAATGCGTCCAGGGTTCGCGCCATGGCGGCCTCGATCAGGGTGCCGGTCCGGCTTACTTCTTCGCCCAGCCGGACGATCCGGGAAAATGATGCGACGACGCGGAAACCCGCCCCATCGGGCCGGGCGATCAGGAGACGACAATTATTGGTGCCGAGGTCCAGCGCGCCATAGAGGCGTTCGCGGCGTTTTTGGGCGAGTCCATACCTGGATCTCCGTCGCCATTTGGCGGACGCGTTCGCCATGATCCGTGGGTTCACCGTTCTTGGGTTATTGTTGAACGAAGCCTAGCCTGGAATTGGGCCAAATAGAACTGGCAAAATCCCCGCCGGGCGGGTCGGAAGGCCATGGAACTTTAGCTGCGTTCTGGGGCTTCAAATTCCCGAAACAGCATGCTACACAGCGCGCCTCGCTGGGGAGTAGCTCAACTGGCTAGAGCGTCGGATTCTGACTCCGAAGGTTGAGGGTTCAATTCCTTCCTCCCCAGCCAATCTGTAACATCAACACCTAACGCGTGCAGCCCTTGCGGGTGACTGCAATCGGTTCCGGTGTGTTCGGCGGGCCGGATTTCGCCGTCCCGGTGTGGGCATTCGCCGAACGCTGAGGCAATATGCCCTCCTTGAAGGACGCAGCCGACGGAGGGCAGCATGAGCGCACCGAAACGAATGAGCGGGGTTCTGACCCCCGTCATCACGCCGTTCGATCGGAACCTGGCGGTCGATTCCAAACGCTTCGTTGCGCAATGCCGCTGGCTGCTTGGCCAGAATGTCGACCTTGCCATCTTCGGCACTAACAGCGAGGCGAACTCGCTGTCGGTCGACGAAAAGATCGAATTGATGGAAGCGCTGATGACTGCGGGCCAGCCGGCGGAACGCATGATGCCCGGCACCGGTTGCTGCGCGCTTTCGGATTCTGTGCGCATGACCGCCTATGCGGTGAAACTCGGTTGCTCCGGCACCCTCATGCTGCCGCCCTTCTATTACAAGGGGGTCAGCGATGACGGCTTGTTCGCATCCTATTCGGAAGTGATCCAGCGCGTCGGCAGCTCCGATCTGCGCATCTATCTCTATCACATCCCGCAAGTCTCCAACGTGCCGATCACGCTGAATCTGGTCGAACGCCTGATCAAGGCCTATCCGGAGACCGTCGTCGGCATCAAGGATTCGTCGGGCGATTGGGCGAACACCAAGGCGATGCTCGATGCCGGCTGGGACGATTTCCGCATCTTCCCCGGCTCCGAACAATTCCTGCTGGCGGGCATGCGTAATGGCGGGGCGGGCTGCATCTCGGCCACCGCCAATGTGAACCCGGCGGCCATCGACAAGCTGTTTCGCACCTGGCAGGGCCCGGATGCCGATCAACAGCAGGAAAAGCTGAATGCGATCCGTGCCATGTTTTCGAGCTATGTCATGATCCCGGCGCTCAAGGCCGCGGTCGCGCATTACGCGGGCGATCCGGCGTGGCTGCCGGTGCGGCCGCCGCTCGACACCATGACCGTTCAGCAGCAGACGGCGCTGGTCGAGAAGCTCGACGCGGCCGGTTTCACCATGCCCGGTCTCGCGAGCGCCAAGGCCGCAGAGTAATACGGCGGTTTCCGAAACTCGCCGTTAGTGGTCGGCGGTCGTGTCGGTCGAGGCGGAGTAGGTGCTTGCCTCGCGCTTGAGGCGGTGGAACGAGCGCCAGCCGAACGGCAGCAGCACGGCGTAGATGATGAGCAGCGCCGTCAGCGTCTGCCACGGCAGGACGACGGCGAAGGCCGCCAGCGAGGCCACGATCAACATCATGAACAGCGCGAAGCGGTGTGGGATGCGCACGTTCTTGAACGAATAGGTGGGAAGCTGGCTCACCATCAGCGCCGCCACCACGATCAGGAAGCCGGCCGAAACCATCGGTTCGCGTACGATCGCGGCGTCGGTCTGGAACGACAGGATCATCGGCGTGAGCACGAGACCCGCCGCGGCCGGCGATGGCACGCCGGTGAAGTAATTCTTGGCCCACATCGGCAGGCTGGGCGCTTCCAGCGCGGTGTTGAAACGCGCGAGGCGCAGCGCACAGCAGATGCAATAGAGCAGCGCGATCACCCAGCCGAGGCTGCCCGCCTGATGCAGCGTCCAGAGATACAGCAGCATCGCCGGTGCCACGCCGAAGCCGAAGAAGTCCGACAGGCTGTCCAGTTCCGCGCCGAACTTGCTCGAATGACCGAGGAGGCGCGCGATACGCCCATCCAGCGCGTCGAGCACCGCAGCAATGACGATGCACAGCACGGCCGCTTCCCATTTTTCGTCGAACGCGAAGCGAAAGGCGGTGAGGCCGGAACAGAGCGCCAGCATCGTCAGGATGTTGGGGATCATCCGGTTGAAGGATTGTCCCTTCTGGCGCTCGCGTCTCGGCCGGAACATCGCGCCCTACTCCTGCTTACCGGTATTCGCCAAGCCGCGACGGCTCGCTGGTATTGAGATCAGCGAGCACCGTTTCACCCGCATAAGCGTGCTGACCCGGCGCGATCATGATCGAGATATCGGCGGGCAGGAACACATCGAGGCGCGAGCCGAAACGGATCAGGCCGTAGCGTTCGCCCGTGCGCACTTCCTGGCCTTCGCGCACGTCGCACGAGATGCGGCGCGCTACCAGGCCCGCCACCTGCACGACGCCGATCTGTGCGCCGGTCGCCGTGGTGATGCGGATCGAATGGCGCTCGTTGTCCTCGCTCGCCTTGTCCAAGGCGGCGTTGACGAACTTGCCGGGGCGGTAATGGCTGGCATCGATGCGTCCTGCGATCGGGATGCGGTTCACGTGGACGTCGAAGATGTCCATGAAGACCGAAACGCGATTGTAGGGGATTTCGGGCAGGCCGAGCTCGGGCGGCGGCGTAGCGCGTCCCACGGTCTGCACCAGACCGTCGGCCGGGCTGATCACCAGGCCGTCGCGCGCGGGTACGACGCGTTCCGGATCGCGGAAGAAATAGGTGCACCAGGCCGTCACGATCAGGCCGATCCAGCCGAGCGGTTGGCTGTAAAGGGCACCCACCACCGTCAGGATGGCCAGGATGGCGATAAAGGGCCATCCAGCGCGATTAATGGGAACCATGTAGGAGCGCAGCACGAAAAGGCCTTCCTCTATCTGGAGCGGGACTGAAAACAGAGATGCGGGGGAATGGCCCGCTTATTCCTCGCAGGAGAAGGAATCGAGCGACATCACGGTCCGTAGCAGATCGGCCACGGTTTTCGCCTGAATCTTTTCCATAACGCGGGCGCGATGGACTTCCACCGTGCGCTGGGTGATGCCGAGTTCAAAGGCGATCTGCTTGTTGAGCTTACCTTGCGCGATCATCCGCAAGACATCGGTTTCACGCGGTGTGAGCAGGTCGAGGCGCTTCTGAATGGATTCCTGCTCGCGGAACTCGGCGCCGATGCGGCGGCTTTCGGTCAGCGCCTTGTTGACCGTATCGAGCAGGACCTGGTTGTTGATCGGCTTTTCGACGAAATCGAAGGCGCCTTCCTTCATCGCGCGCACCGCCATCTGGGTATCGCCATGGGCGGTCACGATGATGATCGGCAGGTCCAGCTTCTGCTGCGACAAGCGCGCCTGGAGATCGAGGCCGCTGATCCCCGGCATGCGAACGTCGAGCAGGATGCAGCCCGGGCCGTGGACCGGCATGGCGGCTAGGAATGCGTCGCCTGACGGAAACAGCTCGACCTTGAGATCGACCGATTCGAATAAGTCCTTCATAAGCTGACGGTTCGTTTCGTCGTCTTCGACAACAAACACCGTTGGTTCTTCGGTCGACAGCATCTGCCCCGCATCGACTGGTTGTTCAAGCGTCAAGCCGCACGACTGGTCTTAACGACTTAAGCTTAAGGTTCCACAGGTTTTTTTTCAACTGTTGGGCGATTCTCGGGACGATTTGGTCTACTGCACGGCTTCGTCGGCTTGGGAGCCCGCCGCCTCGGCGAGCGCTTGGTCGATGGTCGTCAGAAGCTCGTCGATCACAAAGGGTTTGGTGAGATAGGCGAAAAATCCGGCCTCCGCGCCCTTTTGGATATCCTTGGACATGGCGGCCGCCGACAAGGCGATGACCGGGATGTTCTGCGTCTCGGGCTGGCGTTTCAGCCGTTCGATCGCTTCGAACCCGCTCATGCCGGGCAGGTTGATGTCCATCACGATGATGTCGGGACGGGCCTCCATCGCCACCAGGATGCCGCTTTCGGCATCGGGTGCGGCCAGCAGCGACAGATTCGGGATATGACTGATCACTTCCTCCAGCAGGCGGAGGTTGGATTCATCATCCTCGACATACAGCAACTGGCGCCGGCCGCTCGAGGCGAGCTTGAAGGCGGGCTCGAGGTCGGCCGCCGCGGCTGACGGATTTTCCGCATCGCCGGTGTCATGCGCCGCCGACGGCACCTCGATCCAGAAGGTGCTGCCCACGCCCGATTCGCTCGTGAAGCCGACGCGCCCGCCCATGCGCTCGATGAGCTGTTTGGAGATGGCGAGGCCGATGCCGGTGCCTTCGATGCCGCGCTGCGTTGCATCCAGGCGGCTGAAGGGTTCGAACAATTCGCGGTGACGGGATGCGGGGATGCCGTTGCCGGTGTCCGTGATCGAGATCCGCACCGCGCCGTCGCGACGCTTCTCCTGATCGATGATGACGCGCCCGCCAGGGCGGTTGAATTTGATCGCGTTGGACAGAAGGTTGACGAGAGCCTGCTTGAGCCGCACGTCGTCACAATGCACGGTCAACGCGGGCTTGTGGCGGGTCTGGTTCTGAATCGTGATGTGGTTGCGCGTCGCCATGGCCTCCACGAGGCTCAGGCACTCGTTGATGATCTTTTCGAGTTCAAGATCCTTGAGTGCCAGTTCGACGCGACCCGACTCGATCCGGCTGAGATCGAGGATGTCGTTGATCAGGTTGAGCAGGTGTTGCCCGCTTTTCAGGATCTGATTGATCTGGCGCTGCTGGCGCGTGCTGATCGGCTCTTTCTTGTTCTGCAGCAGCAATTGCGCGTAGCCGAGCACGGCGTTCATCGGCGTGCGCAGCTCATGGCTCATGCTGGACAGGAACTCGGTCTTGGCGCGGTTCGCGGTTTCGGCGTCCAGCTTGGCGCGTTCGAGTGCCGCCTGGATGCGCTTCTGCGTCGTGATGTCCTGGATCGAGCCGATCAGCGACAGCGCCGAGCCGTCGCTATTGTAGGTGAATTCACCGCTCGCCGCGACATTGCGCTCGACGCCGTCGGGGCGCACCGCGCGGTATTCCAGCGAGAACGTGCGCTGCTGAGTGCGCATCGCCTTGTCGAGCACGCGCCGCACGCGCGCACGGTCGCTTGGATGGACATGCTGAAGGAACAGCTCGTACGTGACCGGCGGACCGTTCGGGTCGAGCCCGTGGATGTGATAGAGTTCGCGCGTCCAGAAAAACTGCTCGGGTTCGAACGTGCGTTCGAAGCTGCCGATGTGGGCGAGGCGCTGGGCCGCTTCGAGGGCGAGCCGCGTGCGTTCACGTTCCTCCTCGGCGCGCTTGCGCTCGGTGATGTCGAGCGACATGACGAAGAAGCCGTCCACGGTGCCATCGTCGTCGAAATCGGGGATGAAGTTGGTCTCGGTGCGCAGGATCTGGCCATCCAGCGTCTTGAATTCCGCATCGTATTTGACGGTCTGGCCGCCCAATGCGCGTTGGATATAGTTATCGCATTCGTGGGCCATTTCTTGGCCGAAGACGTCGGCGATGGTCTTGCCGATCAGGTCATCGGTTTCACCGCCGACCACGCGTTTGTAGAAGCTGTTGGCGTAGCGGAAGCGGGTTTCGCGGTCGTGATAGCCGATGAAGGCGGGCACGGAATCGGTGGTGAGGCGCAGAAGGTGCTGCGTACCTTCAGCTTCCTGGCGGGCCAGGACCTCGGCGGTCTCGTCGATGGTCGTCCCGCGATAACCGTTGAAGGTGCCGGCGGCGTCGAAAACCGGTACGCCGTTGACGCGCAGATAGCGTACCGCATGCGCCGAATCGTTGACGCGATAGCGGAAATTGCGGATCGGCAGACGCCGTTCCATGTTGTGCCGCAGTTCTTCCCATTTGGGCTCATGGGAATCGAGCGCGGGCGTGCTCCAGCGCAGCCGTCCCATCATGCCACCTTCACCCCACAATACGTCGCGGTCGCGCGGCGCGGAGGTGAAGACGATGCGGTGGTTCTGATCGGTTTCCCAGAAGCGGTCGGCGGCAGATTGAGCGAAGTCGCGGAAGCGCTGTTCGCTTTCGGTCAGCGCAGCCTGGGCGTTCTTGTAATCCGTCGTGTCGAAGATGGTGATGAGGCGTGCGAGGCTGTCTTTCCATTCGATCTCGACGCCGAAATTGAGCGAATAGAACACGCTGCGGTCGAGGCGGCGTCGGCGCAGTTCGAAACCGTCCGCGCTGTTATCGTGGCGCGAGCGCCGCTGGCGTACGACCTCGTGGTCCTGGGGGATGATGAGCTCGCGTGGATGGAGTCCAATCAGGCTTTGCGGGGAGTCGTAGGCGAACAGCCGAGCGGCGGTCGCGTTGGCGAACAGGATGACGTTTTCGTCGATCACGATCATGGCATGGGGCGAATGTTCGACCAACATGCGGTAGCGCCGCTCGCCGTCACGCAAAGCCTGTTCGGCGGCGCGGCGGTCGGTGTCGTCGTCGGCCGTGCCGCGTGCGCCGAGATAACTGCCGCTCTCCAGATCGAACACCGGGATGCCGCTGATGCGGAAGGTACGCGCGCGCGATTGCTTGTCGAGGATGACAAAGCGGCGGTTGCGGAAGGCACGGCGGAAGACGTCAGGCGCCGAGATCGGTGCCTCGTCCTCGAACGAGCCCAGTTCGAGGATGGATTTCCCGATCAGTTCGCGCGGGATGTAGCCCAGGATGTCGAACACGCGTTCGGAGATGTAGGAGACGCGCAGATCCGCATCGACATCCCAGACCAGGTCCGAGACCAGGCGGGTCAGATCGTCGAGGCGTTGTTCCAGCTCGACGATGCGTGCCTGATAGGCGTTGATCTCGTCTGCTTCTTTGGACGGTGACGCGGTTTCGTCGGCGCGGTCACACGGCGTCATTGCAAGCCTGTTCGACCTGTCGGATAGCGCTCAGATACTCGGTGTTGCGCAGCCAATGACGCACGACCTGTTCGGCGGTTTCACGCTTCATCCGCCCGTAAAGACTGAGAACGGCTGCATGCGGGGTTTGGTCCGCGCTGGTCTTGGCCGTACGTGTCTTGCTGGTCAGGCGGAAGATTTCCAGGAATTGGTCCTTGGTCATGCCGAGCGAACGGCAAGTGATGGCAAGTCCTTCGCCGCTCGCCTCCAACAGGAAGCGCGTGATCAGAGGGCGGCGCAATCCGGTCGCCTTGGTCATCATGGAGACGAACAGATGGACGTGACGGTCCTTCAACGCCTGGATGAGCAACTCGGGCGTGATCAGGCCTTCCTCAAGCAGATCGTTCGCCAGCGAATCGCTGGAGTTCGATTCCGCTTCGAGGGCGGTACGTTGCGCGCCGACCACGCCGGCCTGCTCAAGCATGTCGTCCACTGTCGCAGTGTCGAACTTGAATCTGCTGAGAATGAAGCTCCGCATTGCTGCCGAGACCCACATGAACATCTTCTGCGCGAGGCGCGGATTCAGATCCTCGCGCCGCAGGATCGGCTGCTGGAATGTATCGACGCGCTTCGATTCCTCGACGAGATAGGCAAAGGTCGATTGCGCGATCTTGGCGCCGGAATTTTCGAGCAGGGTGACGATGACATCAGGGTTGCCGGTCGCGACCAGTTCGCTGGATACGCGTTCGCTCACATCATAGCGCAGCGCAATCGCCAATTGATGTTCGAAGGCCCGGTCGCGGATGATCTCGATGAGATCGGCATCCTTGAGCGCCTTGCAGCGCGTGAGAATAGGGTAGGCGACCTCGATGGTGTCGTCGGCGAGCGTCTTGGCAAGTTCACGCGGCACATCCTCGCGCTCGGCGATCTGCGCGCTGATGATCTCACGCACGGCTCGTTCGGTCTCGCGCACCAGATGGTGCAGGATGCCGTACATGAGCGCGCGTTCGCGATCGCTCAGATAGTGGCTCTGGTCCTCGAAAAGATCCGCGATGGCATCGGCGAGTTGTGAGCGGCCCGCCGTCGAGCGGTCGCGCGCCAGAGCTATCAACTGATCGGCATTGATCTCTCCCATGGGTGCTGCTCCCGCCCTGCTGGCGACGTCAATCGATATTGGGCAGTTTAAACACTTGTCCTGGAAAAATCAGGTCGGCGTCTTTGATCTGGTCGCGATTTGCCTCGAAAATCGCCGTGTATTTGAAACCGCTTCCATACGTATTGCGCGCAATGCCCCACAGGCTGTTGCCCTTCGCGACGACCAACGTGCCTGGTTTCACATTCTGCAGCGGAACGGAGCGGGCGAAATGAACTTCGTTGCGCGCCACCACTTTGCCGTCGGCCTCGACCTGGTCGGCGCGCAGTGTGTAATTGCCCGGCGCGATAGGTTTCTCCGGTTTCAAAGACCATTGGCCACGCTGATCGGTCCGGGTGCGGCCGAGGAATTGGTTGTCGAGATAAAGCTGCACCAGGCTGCTCGGCGGCGCCTTGCCGACGATTTCGAGCTTGCCTTTGGCGTCGTAGTCCACCGCATCGACCGAGAATTTGGCGGCATCTGCCTGCGCGTCCTCGGCCGGCCGCTGCAGGATCTCCACCGATCCCGGCTGGCCTTCCTTGGGCACGCGCATGGCCAGCACTTGGCCACCGTCCTGGCCGTGTTCGGGTACGACGACCAATACGTCCGAGCTGGACGGAACGGCGGTGCCGTCCTTGTCGCGCATGATCAGCGACAGGTTGCGGTTGCCCGGCGCCAGCGGCGTTTCGGGCACGAAGACCCATTCGCCGCGCCGGTCGGCCTCGACTTCGCCGATTTTCTTGTCGCCGTCATAAATCTCGACTTTGGCACCAGGCCGGGCACGGCCTGCCATCACGGTGTCGCCCTGCGGATTGATCCGCACGATATCGAAGGACGGCGCATCGGCGCTACTGGCCGGAATCTGCGTCACGGGCGCGGGGGTCCCGTTGGTCGGAGATCGTTCGGCGGTCACGCTGCTGTGGCGCGGTCCCTCATCGTCGCTCCATTGGAGGGCGAAATTCAGCACGATGGCCACGGCGACCACAACGACGCCCAAAATCGCTACGACGACCGGTTTATTCACGAGGATTCGCCTAAATCCGCTAATAATTACTGCACACTAATACGTGCCCCATCCGTGTGCAACGGTGGGCCAAATTGGCGAAAATCCGCTCAACTGGCCTCGTAATTGACCCCGATATGGGCCGCCAGGGCGGCGAGCGCGATGGGCAGCAGGGAGGCAAGCGCGGTCAGGATCGGCATGAGCCAGCGTTCGGGCACCTTGCGCGTTCCGAACAGCTTGCGCACCGGGGCGTCGGCGAAGAACACAAAGCCCAGGATCACGAGCGATGGCGCCACGGCGTAGGTCGCGTTGCTAAGCCGCAAACCCACCAGCATGAGTGTGCCTGCTCCGGTCAGGATCAGCGTCATGCCGAAGCGCAGGCGTGAATCGATCCAATTGAGCAGAAAATAGCCGGCAGCGGCGGCGGTGGCCTGGAAGGCGAGATTGGTCTCAAGCCCGGCCGACCAGGCGACCGCGCTCAATCCGGCCGCACCCGCGGCCAGCATGCTTGATGCGACGGGCGGATAATCCTGCGCGACGATGGTGATGCGCAGCGCGACGATCCCCCAGGCCGTCAACAGGACCAGCGTCCACCAATCGAATGCGCCGCGCCCCCAGATCGACGCGGCGATGCCGAACAGCAACGCGATGGCGAGTTCGATGTAGCGGATATTGCGCGGCTCCTTGCGGCCTTGCAGCGCGCCGCGGATGAAATCGAACGTCACGCCGACCACGAGGCCGATCGCGATCATGTAGAACATGTTGTTGTCGTCGCCCGACGGCGGCCAGATTTGCGGGCCGAGTTCGTAGGCTGCTGCCCAGGCGAAGACGATGCCGACCGCGGCGCCGGCGGCTTGCTCGCCGCGCCCGTTCGAGCCGACCCAGCGGATCAGCGCGGCAAGCAGCAGGCTGGCGAAAAAGGGAAGCGCGAAAAGACGGATGATCGGATCGTTCAGGACCGCGGACATAAACTCTGGATGCAATCGGATGGGTTAATTGGCGGCGCGGGGTGGTAACGGCACCGGCGGCATGGACTTCACGAATACGGCGATGGCCGTACGGTCTTCTTCGGTCAGCTTGCCGGTGTTGGCAACCACTTCATCCATGCCATTGCCGACCGTGTCGCCTTCGGGCGTAAGGCCGGATGACAGGACTTCTGCGATTTCTTCCACCGACCATTGGTTCACGTGGGTCCGCTCGGTCGGCGTGATGTTGGGAACCGAACGCCCATCGGGCCCGATGGGCGATCCGCCCAGTTCGCGGTCCCTGCGGGTGGCGCCCAGGAAATTGCGTTCGGTATGGCATTCGCCGCAATGCGTCACTGCGCGCACCAGATAGGCGCCGCGGTTCCATTGCGCATCGTGCGCGGGATCGGGCTGCATCGGTCCCTCGTCGAGGAACAGCATCTTCCAGATGGCCATGGTGAAGCGGAAGCCGAACGGGAATTTGATATCGTGCGGCACGTCGGGACGCGCCACGGCCGGCTGAGAGAAGATGTAGGCCTTGATATCCAATATGTCGCGGTCGGTCATCTTGGTGAACGACGGATAGGGAAAGACCGGAAAATAATGTTCGCCGGACGGCGAGATGCCTTCGCGCAGCGCCCGGATGAACTGCGCATCGGTCCAGTTGCCGATACCGTAGTCCTTGTCGGGCGTGATGTTGGGTCCGTAGTAGGTGCCGAACGGGGTTACCAGCGCGCGTCCGCCCGCGAGCTTCTCACCTTTGTTTTTTACATCGGTGTGGCAGCCTTCGCATCCGGCGGCAGTGTAAAGATATTTACCGCGTTCGATCGCAGCCGCATCTTGCGCGTGGGCCGAGGTGGCGAATGTGACCGTCGCGAGCGCGGCGAGTGCGAACGTTCGCCGGACTGTCATGAAAAATGGCACCAACGCGTTCATCTGCATGACGGCGTTGGTGCCATGATTTCCGTTCAAAGGGAAGTATTTTGAGCCTGCTTCCCCTTGTGAACCTTTTGCGTCGTTATTGCTTGGCCGGGGCGCGATAGGTCTTGTGGCAGGCATTGCAGGCGTTGACGAGCTGGGGGACCTGCGCCTTGATGGCTGCCAGATCGCCCTTTTCGGTCGTCGCGACCAGGGTCGCGGCTTCCTTCTGGGCGGCCGCCAACTTGGCCTTGAAATCATCCATGTTCGTCCAGATTTCGGGCTTCGCGCGCGAGTCCGGGGTGATCGAGCCGGCCGGCCACAGCTCACCGACCTTCGCAAGGTTGGCTTGGATCGACTTCGCGTCTTCCACGGTCGCCTTGGCGTCCTCGGCCTTATTGATGCGCGCCGCCGCCGCGCCGTTGCCTTTCATGAGCGCAACACGCGCTTTGACGGCTGCGGCCGCATCCTGGGCCTGGCTCTGGGTCGCGAAGCCGAGGGTGATTGCGCCGGTGGCGACTGCGGTGGCGACAAGAATGGTGGACAAGAATTTCATGGGCGTCTCCTGAGCATGGCCATATTGGTTTACGGCACAATCGGGTAAACAATACTTCCTAAGACTTATTCCAGCCGATTTGATCCCTCGGAGCAATTAATGACCGATATCCGCGCGCTGACGGTTTTTTGCGGATCCCGCGCAGGCGACAATCCCGCCCATGCACGCGCGGCCGACGCGTTCGGCGAACTGCTGGCAAAATCGGGCATCACATTAATCTATGGCGGTGGTCGGGTCGGCCTGATGGGTGCGCTCGCCGACAGCATGCTGGCCGCGGGCGGACACGTGGTCGGCGTCATCCCCGAATTCCTGATGGATCTGGAGGTCGGTCACGGCGGGATCAGTGAACTGATCCGGGTGCCCAATATGCATACGCGCAAATACGAGATGTTCGTGCGCTCGGATGGGTTCGTCGTCCTGCCGGGTGGGCTCGGCACGCTCGAGGAAGCCTTCGAGGTCATCACCTGGAAACAACTGCACCTGCATTCCAAACCGATCGTGCTGCTGGACACCGATGGCTATTGGCAGCCCCTGGTGCAGCTCTTCCACGCGGTGGTCGGCGGCGGCTTCGCGCATGACCGCATCCGCGATCTGTTCACGACCGTTGCGACCGTCGATCAGATATTGCCGGCGATGCGATCCCAGCCCGCGCCCGACAGGATCGTGTTGGAAAGCCATCTGTAGCCGCTCAAGTCTTAATCCTGGACCGTCCTTTTGGGCCATTCTTTTGGCCATTCATTTGGGCACTCATTTGGGCAAGGGCCCCTTGAATTGAGGAAAGCCGCTTCGTATGGTCCGTGCCAACGGCCGGGGGATTGTTTCGCCGTCGTTTTCCCGTGGGAGCAGAATTGAATGAGCAAGATCAAAGTCGCCACGCCCGTCGTTGAACTCGACGGCGACGAAATGACCCGTATCATCTGGCAGTTCATCAAAGACAAGCTGATCCTGCCGTACCTCGATATCGATCTGATCTATTACGATCTCGGTATCCAGAAGCGCGACGAAACCAACGACCAGATCACCATCGACTCGGCCAACGCGATCAAGAAATACGGCGTCGGCGTCAAGTGCGCGACCATCACGCCCGACGAAGCGCGCGTGAAGGAATTCAACCTCAAGGAAATGTGGAAGTCGCCGAACGGCACCATCCGCAACATCATGGACGGCACGATCTTCCGCGCCCCGATCATCTGTAAGAACGTGCCGCGCCTCGTTCCGGGCTGGACCAAGCCGATCGTCATCGGCCGTCACGGCTTCGGTGACCAGTACCGCGCGACCGATTTCGTCGCACCCGGTCCCGGCACGCTGACCATCAAGTTCGAGCCGAAGGACGGCGGTCCCGCGATCGAGAAGAAGGTGTTCGATTTCCCCGGCGGCGGCCCCGCCATGGCGATGTACAACCTCGACGAATCGATCCGCGGCTTCGCGCGTGCGTGCATGAGCTATGCCGAAGATCTTGGCTGGCCGCTCTATCTGTCGACCAAGAACACGATCCTCAAGGCCTATGACGGACGCTTCAAGGACCTCTTCCAGGAAACGTTCGAAAAGGAATTCAAGGCGCGGTTCGAAGCCAAGAAGATCACCTACGAACACCGCCTGATCGACGATATGGTCGCCGCGGCGCTGAAGTGGGAAGGCGCGTTCGTGTGGGCGTGCAAGAACTACGACGGCGATGTGCAGTCCGACACGCTGGCTCAGGGCTTCGGCTCTCTCGGCATGATGACCTCGGTCCTCATGGCACCGGACGGCAAGTCGGTGGAGGCGGAAGCGGCGCATGGCACGGTGACCCGTCACTATCGCCAGCATCAGCAGGGCAAGGAGACTTCGACCAACCCGATCGCGTCGATCTTCGCCTGGACGCGCGGCCTCGCCTGGCGCGGCAAGTTCGACAACACGCCGGACGTCATCAAGTTCGCCGAAACCCTGGAAAAAGTCTGCGTCGACACGGTCGAAGCCGGCTTCATGACCAAGGACCTGGCGATCCTGATCGGGCCGGATCAGCCGTGGCTGACCACCCAGAAGTTCCTCGATAAGCTGGACGAGGGACTGAAAGCGGCCATGAAATAACGCAAATTTGGCCGAAATCGGCTGAATTCTGCGGTTTTTAAGCCTTGACGAAGCGGGGCCGGGCCCTTAAAAACCCGGCTCCCGCGCATTTTTAGCTGAACGGAAGTTATTATGTCTCGTCGTTGCGACATCACCGGTAAGGGTATCCAGACCGGCAACAACGTGAGCCACGCGAACAACAAGACGCGCCGGCGTTTCCTGCCGAATGTGCAGAGCCGCACGCTGTTCAGCGATGTCCTTGGCCGTGTCCGCCTGCGCGTGAGCCCGGCGGCGCTGCGCACCATCGAGCACAATGGCGGCCTCGATGCATTCCTGCTCAGCACGACCGACGCCAAGCTCCCGGCCGAAAGCCTGAAGCTGAAGCGCCGCGTGGAAAAGGCCCTCGAGAAGCGCGCGAGCGCCTGATCGCGCAGGCATCGGGCCGTCACCGGCCCGGTTTCTTAATGGTCCCTTAACGCCCAAGTCATTCATCAAGTAACTCATTGGGCTATCTTCATACGGTTATCCCCGATGATTCGGCTGCAGCCGAGGCGCTATACTGCGTCCTCGAAACGGCTCGCGTTGTGCCGTGTAAGGGGTAACCAATGACTAAATTTCTCGTCTCCGAGGAAAACAAGACGGGCTACAAGCTCGAAGACATCCTGATGACCATCCGCACCGATATCCTGAAGCGCTGCGAGAAGGTGGCCGACGATCACCGCCCCGAAGCCCTGCACGTCATGGCGAACAATATGAAGATCCTCGGCATGTTGACCGAGTGCATCAATCTTGCCACCGATTCGACCCATGTGCTGATCAAGGCCTTCGGGCCGAGCCGTTCCGCCCAGGGCGGCGAACCGCGGATTGGGAAACCCTGACAATACAAATCGCGAGGGGATGGTAGGGTTGGCCGCGCGACCGTCCTAGGTCGCTATCCAATCGCTGGAGTCGTGTCGGCGCGGATGCGCCTCACTGCATGACGGCGCAAAGAGATTAAGCCGCGCGCCGCGTGCTCCGGTTGGACTTCTCGTCGAACAGGTCGATGAGGTTCTGCATCATCGTGCCGCCCAGTTCCTCGGCGTCGTTGATGGTGACGGCACGGCGATAGTAGCGCGTCACGTCATGGCCGATGCCGATGGCGGTGACCTCGATGGGCGTGCGCGTCTCGATGAAGTTGATCGCCTCGCGCAGGTGGCGTTCCAGGTAGTTGCCCGGATTGACCGACAAGGTGGCATCGTCAACGGGCGCACCGTCGGAGATCACCATCAGGATGCGGCGCTGTTCGGACCGCGCCATGAGGCGGTTATAGGCCCAGAGCAGCGCCTCGCCGTCGATGTTCTCCTTGAGCAGGCCTTCGCGCAGCATCAGGCCGATGTTCTTGCGCGCACGCCTCCACGGCGCATCGGCCGCCTTGTAGATGATGTGGCGCAGATCGTTCAGCCGGCCCGGATTGGCGGCCTTGCCTTCGGCCACCCACTTCTCGCGCGCCTGGCCTCCCTTCCACGCGCGCGTGGTGAAGCCCAGCACCTCGACCTTGACCGCGCAGCGTTCCAGCGTGCGCGCCATGATGTCCGCGCTCATGGCCGCGACCGATATCGGCCGGCCGCGCATCGATCCGGAATTGTCGATCAGCAGCGTGACGACGGTGTCGCGGAAGTTCGCTTCCTTCTCGACCTTGTAGGACAAGGGATGCTGCGGATCGATGACCACGCGGCTCAACCGGCCGGCATCGAGGATGCCTTCGTCGAGATCGAATTCCCACCAGCGCTGCTGCTGCGCCATCAGGCGGCGCTGCAGCCGGTTGGCGAGCCGTGCGACGACGCCCTGCATATTGGAAAGCTGCTGGTCGAGCTGCGCGCGGAGCCGCGTCATCTCGTCCGGATCGCACAGGTCCTCCGCCTTCACGATCTCGTCGAACTGCTGCGTGTAGGCCTTGTAGGCGTCCACATGCATGTTCGGGAATTCGGGACGCATCGGGCGGCCGCGCATGGAGGATTCCGAATCGTCGTCGGATTCCTCGGGATCCATCATGTCGTCGGAATCTTCGAGCGAGTCGGGATCGAGCATCTCGGCATCGCTTTCGTCGCCTTCGCTCTGCTCACCCTCGGGGTTGGATTCCGCGCCCTGTTCATCCTGGGCGGACTTGTCCTCGTTTTCGTCCTGCTCGTCGTTGTCTTCGCTTTCGCCCTCAGGCTCGCCCTCGGTCTCGATGGGCAGATCGAGGTCTTCGAGCAGGTGGCGCAACGCGAGGCCGAAGCTCTGCTGATCCTCGATCGCGTTCTGCAATTCCTCGATACGGCCGCCGATCTTCTCGTCGAGATGCGCGCGCCATTGTTCGAGCATGGCTGCGCCGCCCGGCGGGCAGGGCGTGCCGGTCAGCTTTTCGCGGATATAGAGGCCGACGGCGTCGCCGATCTGGCTCTCTTCCATGGAACTGACCATGTGATAGCCGCGTTCGCGGCAGGTCGCGTCCTGATAGTCGTAGAGATTTCTGGCGACGCCGGCGAGGTTGCGGCTGCCCAGGCTTTCGACGCGGGCCTGCTCGCAGGCATCGAAGGTCTGCCCGCTCGCCCCACCCATCGGGCGCTGACGCGCGAACAGTCGCTGGTCCTGATAGCGCAGCCGGAGGGCTGCTGCGTCGGCCTCACCGCGCAGCACGCCAAGGTCGTGGCCGTCGAACTGCCGGGGCGGCGCGGGCAGGCGGGCCTGGCCGCCATCCTCGTTATAGCTGATGCCGTGCGCGCCCGGCGCGAAACTCACCTGCACGTCGTTGCGCGCCGAAACCGCTTTCAGCGTCGCCTCGGTCACGCGCTTGATCAGGTTCTGGGCGTCCTGATCGATGGCCATGAGAAACCTCTAATGCTTACGGAAACGGCCCTGGCGAAAACACAACGGCCGCCAATTCTTAATACCCACCATAGCGGGCTGGACGGGGGGAGGGAAGGGCGACGAGACCGCAGATTTCAGCGGTTTTTCGGCTTGGTTTTCAGCCGTTCCTGCGCTGCCTTTAGCTTCTGCTCGGCATAACCGTAGTGCAGCGGGCCGAGGCCGATGATCTGGCGTTCGGACGGCACGATGGCGAACGGTTCCTTGCGGTGAGATCCATAGATCCACAACAGGCGTGGGGTCTTGGTGAAATCTGTGGCGAATTCCCATCGTCCGCCGCGCAATTCGAGGTATTTACGCCGCTTGAGGGGCGCAACCAACGCTGCGGCCATTTTGTGAATTCGCTGCTCCTGCGTGCTCAGCGCCATCGGTCCACCGTCTGCACCGTCCGCTTCAGCGATTCGGCGGCGGCCGCAGGCTGGAGCAAATGAAACGGTAGTGGCCCATGATGTGCTTCACGAGAAAGCGACCCGGTGCCGGGCTGAAGCGCAGTTGGATGTAGTCGCCGATCGGCACGCCGTAGAAGACGAAAAACGCACCTTGCGGCGAAGTGACGACAAGCCGCCCACCGATCACGTCATAATCAAGATGAAGTGGAACTGCTTCCGGATGATCCATGACAAGATAATTACCGGCTTAGCGGCCCGGTTCTGTGATCGTTTTGCGTCAGACCCGGGGAACGATCCCGATGGCCCGGCGTTCGTTCCTGGTGTTCGTTTTTTTTTTGACGCCGGCGAAGGACCTTTATGAGTCAGACGCTTTTCACGGATCTCGACGATGCCGATCGATTCGTCGGTGTGCCGGGACTGAGCTATCACGGCGACTTCATCTCTGCGAATGAAGAGGTCGATCTGGTCGAACACCTACGCGAACTTCCGTTCCGTAATTTCGAGTTTCACGGTTATCTCGGAAACCGCCGCACTGTTTCCTACGGTTGGAAATACGATTTCGGCCAGGAGAAACCCTTTCGCGCGGATGCCATTCCGGATTTCCTAAACCCTTTGCGCGATCGGTCCGCCCATTTCGCTGGATTGCGACCGGACGCATTGGAACAGGTTCTGGTTTCTGAATATGCCCCTGGCGCAGGCATCGGATGGCACAGCGACAAGACGGTATTCGGGGATGTCATCGGCATCTCGCTGCTGTCCGCCTGCCGCTTCCGCCTGCGTAGGAAGGTCGGCGCGAAATGGCGGCGCGCCTCGTTCACGGCCGAGCAGTGCTCCGTCTATCGAATGCGCGGCGAGGCGCGCGAAAGCTGGCAGCATTCGATCCCTTCGATGGATCGCCTGCGCTATTCGATCACGTTCAGAAGTCTTCGCTGAGGCTGCCGCAGCCGACGCGTCCAGGCTCCCTCCGGCCCAGGACGCGCGGCGCAGCGGACCATCACCCCCGATGGGTTCGGATAACCCGTCTTAGGCGTCCGTCGTAGGTGCCTCTTTAGGCGATGGAGTCGTGCACGTGGATCAGGACAGTGCCGATATCGACGCTGCCATCCTTGTCGGCGACCTTGTAGGTGATCTTGTCGGTGCCGTCGAACCCGGCTTCCGCCTTATAGATCAGCGTGCCGTCAGCCTTGGAGCCTTCCGGCCCCCATGAGATATGCACGCCGCGGTCGCTCACCGCGTCGACCGAGACGACATTAAGGCCACCGTCGAGGCCCTTGTCGTTGCCGGTCAGGTAGCGCGTATTGAAGTAGAGCGTCTTGCCGGCATCGATCTTGTAGGAATCGTCGGCGGCAATCACCGGATTGCCCTTACCCGTGGTGGACGTGCCCAGCTCGTCGTGAGGCGGCGTCACCGGCGTGCTCGGTGTGGACGGGGCCGAAGTCGCGACGCCGTTCTTGATGGTGATCAGGATGCTCCCGGTGTCGGTGCTGCCGTCCTTGTCGGTGAGCACATAGTCGATCTTGTCGGTGCCGCTGGCGGTGCCCGCCTTGTAGACGACGGTGCCGTCAGCCCATTTCTCCAGCGTCACGCCGTCCGCACTCTTGGCCGCGACGGTGGCCTTGAGCCCGCCGTCGACACCCTTGTCGTTCATCAGGATGTGGCTGGAGTTGAAATAGAGCTTCTTGCCCGCGTCCATCGTATACCTGTCGTCGGCCGCGACGACAGCGTGGTTGATGTCGGGGGCAGGGTTGGACGGTGCCGGCGTCGCCGTGACCGGCGTGCTCGGCGTGGACGAATGATCGTCGTCGGCGACGTGGCTGCTGCCGACCGCCTTCTTCACGGCGTCGAACCAGATGTCGGCGAGCTTGTTGTAACCTGCCTGGGTCAGGTGGGTGCCGCGATCGACGCCGATGGGCGAGATGTCGTTCACCGTGATGTCCGAAGTATCGACGAACTGCACATGCGCGCCCGAAGCGGCCTTTTGCGCGACAAGGCCGGGCAGGGCTTTATTGAAGTCGTTGGCGACGGTGACGTCGTGTCCGGTCAGGTTGCCGGGGCGCGGCGGCGGCGGCGCGGCGACCAGGATGGTCGCGTTCGGCGCGTCATGCGTCAATGTATCGATCAGTTTCGACATTTCGGACTTCATGGTCGCGACGCTGTCGGTCTTGGTGTCGTTCGCGCCGGCCATCAGCAGGATCATGTCCGGCTTGTAGGTCGGCACCACGCTGTGCGCCTTGCCAATCAGCCAGTCGATGGTCTGACCGGGATAACCTTCATGCTGATTGTCGGCGAACGGACCGCTTTTCTGGCTGCCGACGAAATCGGCGTTGATGCCGGCGGCGTCGAGCTTCGCATCCAAGTTGATGCGGTAGCCCCCCTTGCTTGTGTTGGTGTAGTCGATCCAGCCGTCGGTCAGGGAATCGCCGAGCGCCATGATACGCATTGTGAATACTCCTGTTTGCCCCCCTCAGGGCATTTTGCGGAAATGTTTTGCAGAAAAGATCGAGGCTGCCGGCGCGTCCCGTTACTGGCAGAACGAAACGCGCCGGCCTCCTCCGCCGGACTGCGGCCTACGCCCGCATGGGGCGCATCAGTGGCCAGCCGGTCCGGTGGTTATAGGTCGCGATCAGCTCCAATCGTTGACATGGACGAGGATGGTGCCGATGTCGTGGCCACCATGCTTGTCCATGACCTTGTAGTTGATCTTGTCGACGCCGTGGAAGTCAGACTGCGCCCTGTAGACAAGGGTGCCGTCCTTGTCGGTGCCTTCGGCACCCCACGAGATCTTCACACCACGTTCGCTCACTGCATCGACCGAGACGACATTGAGGTCGGAACCCTTGTCGTTGCCGGTCACGAAGCGGGTGTTGAAGTAGAGCGTCTTGCCGCTGTCGACCTTGTAGCTGTCGTTGTTGGCAACGACATTGCCGTGGTTCGGCGCGCTCGGGTCGTGCTGCGGCGATGTTGCCGACTTCGGCGGGGTCGGGTCGGCCGGGCTCGCGACACCATTCTTGATGGTCACCAAGATGCTGCCCGTATCGGTGCTGCCGTCCTTGTCCGTCAGGACGTAGCTGATCTTGTCCGTGCCGCTTGCGGTCGAGGCTTTGTAGACGATGGTGCCGTCGTCCCATTTGTCGAGCGTCACGCCGTTGGCGCTCTTGGCCGCGACGGTAGCCTTGAGCCCGCCATCCGCACCCTTGTCGTTCAGCAGGATGTGGCTGGTGTTGAAGTAGAGCTTCTTACCGGCGTCCATCGTGTACCAGTCGTCCTTCGCGACGACAGTGTGGCCACTGTCGTTGCCGGGCTTGGGCGCCGGGGCGTGGTCGTTGCTGCCGCCATTGCTGCTGCCGGGCTTGGGTGCCGCATCGTCCTTGGCGATGACGGAGTTGTCCTTGTCGATCGGCTTGCTCGGTTGGTCCGGCTGGGTCGGGGTGGAGTTCGGATTCGGTGCCTTTGCCTTGTCGAACTGCTTGTACATGTCGTTGTAGATGTCGCTCTGGTGGTCGCGGACATGCTTCGCGCCGTCGTACGAGCCGATCTTGTTGGCCGCACTCTTGTCGTCCGTCCAGAAGTTCGGCCCGTGGCCGGTCTTCGCGAACGTGCCGCCCCAGCTGTCGGCGCCAGGATTGTTGTTGTCGGCTTTGTCGAGCAGATAGGCGATGGACCAGGAATCGCCCATCTTCACGCCCCACGGGCGCGCATTAAAGAAATAGTCGCCGAGTGCACCGTGGTCCTTGGCTTCGCTCATCTTGAACGAATTGCCTTCGTTGCCCGATGCATTGACGTAGATGCCCCGGTGCGTGCTCTTGCTCTCGATCCACCAGACATCCTTGAAGTTGTTGTAGATGTAATCGCGCGAATGCGGATCCTGCGTGCCGTTCCAGCCGTTGGAACTGAGGATGCGGATCTTGTCCGCGATGCTTGGGTCGTCGTGCAGCGCCTGCGCGACGTCGGTCATCGCACCCCAGGTGAGGATATAAAGCGGATCTGACCCTGCATGCGCGGCCTTGATGATCGCCTTGGAGCCTTCAGTCGGATTACTGTAACCCGCCGGTCCAGGCACATTGGTGTTTCCCTGGTGGACCACACTCTTGAGTTCAGACGGGGTCGGGTAGTCACCCCACGTCTTCAGGTTATTGTAGTCTTTGGCATAGGCGTCGAGCGCCTTGTAGATGTCCGATGCGCGGCCATCATTTTTCGTAGGCGTCGAGATGATCCCCTGGATGTCGAGTTTGTCGGCAGAGATCAGCGCGTGTGCCATTGATTCCATATCGTCGGGATCGGATCCGCCGATATCGGAAGAGATAATGACGCGTGGTTTACCCATAGAATCATCCTTTAATAGTTACGTTGATACCTGACCGCGGCGCATTACTCACCGCGCTCCCTTTGGTTCAGAAACATTTCTTATGTTTCATGAAAACTTCTGCGCACGGATGCGCGCAGAGGCTCCACGAGATAGTCGAACAAAGTCCGCTCGCTCGTGATGACCATCACTTCCGCCGGCATTCCCGGCTTCATGATGATGTGCGAAGCAGCATTCCGCACGTTGTCTGCCGCAAGTTCTATGCGGGCGAGGTAGTAAGGTTGGCCGGTCCGCTCGTCGATCAATCGGTCGGCGGAGACTTGGCGTACACGACCCATGAGCTGGGGCGTGGTGCGCTGGTTGTATCCGGTCATGATGACGCGGGCCGGCTGGTCGGCGTGGACTTCCTCGATGTCGCCGGGCGCGATGCGCGCATCGACGAGCAGTTCCTCGTCGCGCGGTACGATCTCCAGGATCGTCTGGCCCGGGGTTACGACGCCGCCGATCGTGTTGGCCTTGAGCTCCACGACAGTTCCGGAGACCGGCGCCACCACCGTGGTGCGCAGCACGACGAAGGAGGCGGCGCGCAGCTTCTCGCGGATGCCGGATAACGTCGCCTCGACCTCGGCGAGTTTGGTGCCGACCTCCTGCTGGTGGTCGGTGTCGATGCCGTCGATCTGGGCCATGGTTTCCGCGATCGCCTGGCGCGATTTGGCGATGTTCGCCTGGTTGCCGGCGCGGCTGCCTTCGAGCTCGGCTTCGGTCCTCTGCAGGGCGAGCAAGCGGGGTTTGCTCACAAAGCCTTTCGCCACCAGCGGTTCGATGCTGGCGGCCTCGTCGCGTATCAGCTTGATCTGCTGCGTCTGATAGTTGATCTGGGATTCGAGCCCCGCGATCGCTTGTTCATTCTGATTGATCTGTTCGCGCAGGACCTTTTTCTTCTGGCTGCGGGCGTCGGAGCGGCGCTGGAACAACGCCGTCTGAGTCTGCATCAGCGTGGTGGTCTCGGCGTTCGCGGCATCGTCCGTCAGTTCGGAGGGAAAGGTGACCTTGTCGGCATCGTCGCGCTCCGCGATCAGGCGGGCCTGCGTCGCCAGGTTGCTGCGTAATTCCTTCTGCAGAACGTCGCGGTTGGCGCGCGATGCGGAGGGATCGAGCACCACCAGCGGCTGGCCCGCTTCGACCGTGCTTCCTTCGTGGACTAGAAGCTCTTGCACGATACCGCCTTCAAGGTGTTGTACCGCGCGGCGCTCACCGTCCGGGCTGATCACGCCGGGTGCGATGGCGGCGCCCGACAGCGGTGCCATGGTGGCCCACCCGCCGAACCCGCCGAAGAAACCGGCAACGACGGCGACGCCGACCCACAACGTCTTCCTCATGGATTGATCGACCGAGAAAGGCTGCGGTTGGGCCTTGTCCGCCCGCATCATCTCCCGTCGAGCAGCCGATGTAGGAAGCAACCTGTTGTGTACGGCTACGCGTTGCCCGCCCCAGGGGGACCACTCGCCGAGCCCGCTGAAGAAGCTGCCGACGACGGCGACGCTGGTCGATAGCGTCTTCTTCTTGGATGGGTCGGCCGAGGAATGGCGCTGCTGATCTTTTTTCATCTGCGTCATCTCCCGTCGGTCAGCGGATGTTGGAGGCGGCTTGTTGCATATGGCTGTGCGCCGCCTGCACCAGGTGGCTATGCCCGCCGTTGGGATGGCTGTCGGGCTGTGGCAGCGAAGCCGGGTCGCGACGATGTTCTCCCATCAGGATGGATAGGACCTCGTTCGACGGACCGACCGCCTGCACCGTGCCGTTCTGCAACAGGACCGTACGGTCGAGCTGCTGCACGATGCCGAGCTTATGGCTGACGACGACCACTGCGCAGCCCTGCCGCTTGAGTTCGGAGATCGCGCGCACGAGCGCGGCCTCGCCGGCGGGATCAAGGTTGGAGTTGGGTTCGTCCAGCACGACCAGGCGCGGCCTGCCGAACACGGCGCGGGCAAGGCCGATGCGTTGGCGCTGTCCGCCCGACAACAGATGGCCGTATTCGCCGACGTCCGTCTGGTAGCCGTTGGGCAGACGCAGGATGAGCTGATGTACGTCCGCGAGCTTCGCGGCGGCGATAATCTCCTCGGGCGCGGCGTTGGCCATGCGGGCGATGTTCTCGCCGACGGTGCCGGGAAGCAGCGCGATCTCCTGCGGGAGGTAGCCGATATAGGGCCGCAGGTCTTCGGCGTTCCAGGCGTTCACTTCGGCGTCATCGATGCGCACAGTGCCCAGCGTCGGCGCCGCGATACCGAGGATGAGCTTGCACAACAGGCTCTTGCCGGCGGCCGACGGCCCGACGATGGCGATGGATTCGCCGGGATGGACCTCGAAGTTGATATTGGCGAGCAGCGGATCGGGCGCACCCGGCACGCGGAACATGACGCCTTCGACCGAAAGGTGCCCCTTGGGTTCGGGCAGCCGGATTTGCTCGGGCTCGTTGGCGGCCCATTCCAGCGCGGCATCGACGCGGCGCCAGCACGAGCGGATGGAGGTGATTTGCTTCCAGCTTCCGATTGCCTGATCGACCGGTGCGAGCGCACGGCCGAGCAGGATCGAGGCGGCGATCAGCGTGCCGCCGGTCACGTCACCCTGGACGACGAGGATGGCGCCGATCGCGATGACGGCAATCTGCACGCTCATGCGGAAGAACTTAGAGGCTGCGGCCAGCGCCGAAGTGCGGTCGTTGAGATTGTTCTGCCGTGCGCTTGCCTGCGAATGGCGTCGGTTCCAGCGTGCGAGGATGGCATCGATCATGCCCATGGCGTGGACGGCCTCGGCATTGCGCAATGCGCTGTCGACGCCGGCCATCGCGCGCTGGTGATCCTCGCCCGCATCATGCGCGCGTTTATGCGTCATGAATTCGGTGATGATCGCGAGCGACACCAGGATGGCGACGCTGACGACGGAGAAGACGCCGTACCAGGGATGGATCGACCACAGGACGGCGACGAAGATGAAGACCCACGGCGCGTCGAACAACGCCAGCACTGCCGGGCCCGACAGGAAGCTCCGTACCTGCGCCAGATCATGCAGCGGCTGTGATCCGCCGCGGCTGCCGTTGCGGGCGCTTGCGATGCCGGCACGGATCAATTGGTCGGTCACGGTGCCTTCGAGCCAGATGCCGACCTTGGACAGCATGCGTGCGCGCACGGCATCGAGCAGGCCGTAGACTGCAAGGCAGCCGATCGCAACGACTGTGAGCCAAAAGAGGGTATTGAGATGGGCGCTGCTGATGACGCGATCGAAGACCTGCATCAAGTAAATGGGCGAAACCAGCATCAGGATATTGATCCCGAAACTGAAGATCGCCGCGGAGATCAGCGCGAAGCGAACGGGGCTGAGGGCATGTTTGAGAGTTGGGGGGGCGTCGTCATGAGGTGCAACTGTCACGTCTGTGTCCGTCAGTTGGATGGCCAAGGGCCATTGTTGTCGGAGTGGCCAAAGGCCACGCGGCATAGGTTCAGGTCGCAGATCGAGTCCCACGCATTTCGCATGGTGCGTCTTAGGTCGTGTTACAATCCATTCGGATTGATTTCACACGGGGCGCTTTCGCCTACCGTGCGATGCGAACAGGGAACCGCCGCGCGCGTTCTACGCGCCCCCAGCATTATTACTTTTTATGAAGGGATTCCCGTCCCTCTGACGGGCAACCTACCAAAATTATCGCAGCGTTTCTTGTGATCGTGCTGTGATGCCCTCTTGCGAGGATTGCGATGGAATAGTCGCGACGATGTGCTCATCGAAATTCTCCTCGCTGGTAAGTTGGCGTCCCGCCAAATCAATCGGCCAATAAAGGCAGAAATACGGCGGGAAAACGCGTGCATTATCGCGAAGAAACTCGCGCCTGCCTATTCGCTTGATTACCTAAGGCTCTGCGTCGATTACCGAGCTCATCAAGTCTGCGTGATGTCATGCGTTGTGACAAAACGCGGCGCAATTTCGTGTCTGCATTCAAGAATCCACGGCGAAACGTTAGAACGATCGCGATGAAATCCTGATGAAGACGAGTTGATCGGAACGACGGATGCGCAGGTTCAATTGGGTTTGCCGCGCTGCAGTTCCTCGAGGCAGTGACGTCGCGCGAGTGGTTCAGTCAGCGTACCGCAGCGTGAGCGCTGCTGCGCGCTGGCATCGGGTTGTTGCGGCGAAACCTGCCGCATGTGTTCGTTCTGCTGTTCGTTCTTATCGGACGGCGATGTGTCGGTGCTGTTCGGCAACGCAGGATTGTTGGGGTTGTCGAGGTTGGGCATCACTTCCGGACCGCGCTGTGGTTCTTTGTCCACCTGCGCCATCACGTCGTTTGCACTCGCAAGAAGCGGCGCGCCGATAGCAAAGCTGGCCACGAGGACGATGATGGCGTGTGTAATCAGGCGTCTCATGTCGCTCCTTCCGTATCGGGATGCGAATCATCAACCCTCTCGTTGTCGTGCGAGTTCCGCCACCCGTCGGATTACGTGGTTCTCGCGCATGAGCGAGCGGAGACCTCGCGAATTTTGACGCGGAACGGCCACAGCCGCCGACTGGCTAAAGAACGTACATATATAAAGGCTCTGGAGGTGGTTATGAGAAAAGTCCTGGCTGTTCGATGTTGCTTGCACCTGTCACGTTGGCGGGTGGCGGCTGAGACGACAGCCTGTACATCATTCCGCTTCCCGTTGCGCAGGCCACACCCAGTTCTAAGGACTGTCCGGCAGGCGCATCCACCTGTTGGCCATCCGCAAATGACGCAAAGCCCCGCTTTGCGTCATTTTCGTTCATGATGACGGGGACACGATGACTGAGCAGAAAATTTTGATTGTCGAAGACGAGGTGCTGCTCGCCGATCGGCTCGAGGAGGCGGTCCTGGATTGCGGATTCGCGGTTGCCGGGCCGGTCTCGACGGTTGAAGCGGCCTTACGTCTGATCGAGAACGAGAACATCCGCGGTGCGATCTTGGATATCAGCTTGGGTTTCGAGCAGAAAAGTTATGCGGTCGCCGATGCCTTGCAGGCGCAGAAGATTCCGTTCCTGTTCATGACCGGATTCCTGCAATGGGATTTCCCCGAGCAATACAGGAATTCCATTCTGCTTCAGAAGCCGTTCGATCTTCCGATCTTGATCCCGACGTTGGAGCGCATGCTCGCGGAAGGGCATCAGGAAAGCTATTCATCCTGAGGGACGCCGAAGGAACGCCAAGGGCCCAGCAAAGGAACAGTCGAGTTCGTGAAAAAGAAATGGCCGCGCCCGAGGGTGCGGCCATTGTGTTTTCCGGATGCGGAACGATGTTCAGGACAGCGTGATGTTCGCCGCCGATTCGGGAAGTTCCTCGCCGAACACGCGCTGATAATATTCCGCGATCACCGGGCGCTCCATCTCGTCGCACTTGTTGAGGAAGGTGAGACGGAAGGCGAAGCCGAGATTCTTGAAGATGTTGGCGTTCTCGCCCCACAGGATCACGGTGCGCGGGCTCATGACGGTGGAGATGTCGCCGTTCATGAAGCCGGTGCGCGTGAGATCGGCAAGCTCGACCATCTTCGAGACCTGCTCGCGACCCTGCTTGTTGTTGAAGGCGGGGACCTTCGCCAGGATGATCTCCACCTCGGCGTCATGCGCGAGGTAATTGAGCGTGGTGACGATCGACCAGCGGTCCATCTGGCCCTGGTTGATCTGCTGTGTGCCGTGGTAGAGGCCCGTGGTGTCGCCAAGGCCCACGGTGTTGGACGTCGCGAACAGGCGGAAGAACGGGTGCGGCTTGATCACTTTGGACTGGTCGAGCAGCGTCAGCTTGCCGTCGACTTCCAGTACGCGCTGGATGACGAACATCACGTCGGGCCGGCCGGCGTCGTATTCGTCGAACACCAGCGCGGTCGGATGCTGCAGGCACCACGGCAGGATGCCTTCGCGGAATTCGGTGACCTGATGGCCGTCCTTCAGTACGATCGCGTCCTTGCCGACGAGGTCGATACGGCTGATGTGGCTGTCGAGGTTGACGCGCACGCACGGCCAATTGAGGCGCGCCGCGACCTGCTCGACGTGCGTCGATTTGCCCGTGCCGTGGTAGCCCTGGATGAGGACGCGGCGGTTGTAGGCGAAGCCCGCGAGAATGGCGAGCGTGGTGTCGCGGTCGAAGCGATAGGCATCGTCGAACGGCGGCACATATTCATTGCCCTGGCTGAACGCCGGCACTTCGATGTCGCTATCGATGCCGAAGGTCTGGCGCACCGAAACCGTGATGTCGGGCCGCGAAAGAGGGAAAGCGTTGTTATTTGCTTCGGTCATGATGCTTCCACTGATGCTTCTACAGAGGTCTGTACCTGATTTGGGCGCTGAAAGGACGGCGCGAGCTTTTGTTTTCTGTCTTACGGGCGCCGATGCGCAATTGAGGGTGCTAGTTTAATGGCCATAGACGAGGAAACAAGCCGGGCCGGGCTTGGGCCAGGGAATAGAGCGGAAAATCAGGTGAAAAATCGGCTTTTGAGCGTCCGATAGGCCGCATTGACCCGTTTTAGGCGCTCCTCCGCATCTTTGGCCCCGCCATGGGTGTCGGGATGATGGCGTTTGACCAGTTTCTTATATTGGGTTCGCAATTCCTCGAATGTGACGGGATAGCTGAGTTCCAACGTGGCGAAAGCCTTTCGCTCGGCCGCGCTCAAGGGGGCCGGGGGTGTGGTTTCCCCTCGGATTCCGGGTCCCGGGCCATAACCATGGGCACGCAGCAGGTCGAACGGATCGGCAAGGTCGTCGAACGGCGTCGACCGGTTGGTGCCGGTCCGGCCCGATCCGTATCCTGGTCCGTATCCGGCCTTGAATTCGGGGCGGGCAGGGCCGTCCGCGGACTGTCCATTTTCTTGGCCATTTCCTTGGCCCTTGCCGAGCGGCCAGGTTGGCCGGTTCCAGGTCGAATCCGCGCGCAGTTCGGCTTCCATCTCGGTGTCGCTGAGGCCGGCATAATAATTCCATGACGCGTTGTAGGTCCGCACATGGTCGAGGCAGAACCAGCGGTATTCGTTGATCCGCTCGCGCGACATGGGCGCGCGGTAGCTGCCCTCAAGCGTGCAGCCGGGTGCGGCGCATGGGCGCTGCGCGGGCGACGGATCCACGGGATCGAAGACCTCGAAGACCTCGGGACGGTATCCCTCTTCCTTCATGCCTGAAAATATGGGGCGATCCGGCGTGGCGGGCAAGGAAACTGCTCGTCTTGACAGGCACCGTACGCGCGGGCCTGTTTTGAGCGCATCACATGACATAGATGAAGAATGGGGTGAAGAAATGGGGCCGAGACATGAGCAAGGCTGATCTGATCCGCGACAAGTTGACCGCCGCGCTGCATCCCAGCCTGGTCGAGGTGGAGGATGAGTCGGCGCGCCATGCCGGGCATATGGGCCATCCGGGCCACGGCCACGGTGAAACGCATTTCAACGTGCGTGTCGTCGCAGCCGCCTTCGCCGGCAAGTCGCGCATCGAACGCCAGCGGATGGTCTATTTCATCCTCGATGCGGAATTGAAGAACGGCGTGCACGCGCTGGCGCTGGAATGCAAGGCGCCGAATGAGACGTAGGGCGCTCGGCCGACCATTAAAAGACGCCCGCGTGGCCGACCCCACCAGTCCCCACGCGGGCTGCGCTATCTTATCGTCCCATTGCCTTCATCGCGCGTTGGATGACCGGCTTCGGCGTGTTGTAGAACTCGGCGAAGCGCTTCTGCACCAGTTCGCCTGACATCGGCTCGATGCTGAGGCCGATCTTGTTGGCCTCGGCGAGGAATTCAGGATCCTTCACCATCGCGTCGAACGCCTTGCGCAGGGTCGCGGCGCGTTCAGGTGCCAGGCCCGGCGGTGCCGCGATCGGCCGGCCGATCCGGTCGGAACCCCATATGAGATCGGCGAGCTTGCGGTCGTCGTCGTTCTTGATCAGCTCGAACACGCTGGGCACGTTCGGGAAGTCCTTGGTCCGCTCGGTGCCGAACGTCATCAGAATGGTGAGCGCACCGGAATCCACATCCGCCTGGTATTGCGAGCGGATCGAACTCATATACATGCCGCAGGTCCCGTCGACCTCGCCGCGCTGCATGGCGAGATTGACGTCGCGCGTGCCCTGATATCCGAGGATGACCTTGGTCTTCAGGCCGAACAGCGATCCCAGCACCAGCGGATGGATCGAGGTGATGGCCGCCGGGCCGGTGGCGCCGAAGGTCGTCTCCTTGGTCTTCAGGTCTTCCCAGTTCTTGATGCCGGTATGCTTCCATACGCCGCATGAGGAGACGTCGGAATCGAGATTGCCGATCCAGGTGAACTTGGTGGTCTCGTATTTCGCTTCCTCGGTGCCGAACAGCGGCTCAAGCGCGCTGGTTGCGGCGAACAGCCCAAGCTCGGTGCCGTCCTTCCTGGCGACGTTGTAGATGGTCGAAGCGAGCTTCATGCCGCCGGCGCCCGGTTCATTTTTGGCGATCACCGTCGGGTTGCCCGGCACGAAGCGGCCGAAATGGCGCGCCATCAGGCGGCCGTAGGTGTCGTACCCGCCGCCCGCGCCGAAGCCGATGCTGATCGAGATTTCCTTGCCTTTGAAATAGGTGTCTTCCTGCGCGGCTGCCGGTGCCGTGGCGAGCCCAAGGGCGGTCATGCCCAAAATGAATGTTCCCCAAATTCGCATAGTTACCTCCTGTCGTAAGTCCCAGTACCGTTATTGGTGCCCGCTATTGCGCGGCATCCTTGGATTTTTGTGCGGATACCCGTTCGAGATCGCGCCCGGACAGGACCAGTGGATCGGTGTCATCGGAATGGAATGGCGGCGCGGTTACGCCGGCCGTGAGGCCGCGTGACGGCGTGGTTCGCGTCATGTCTGTCTCCCTGTCTTTTTGGCATGTCGCCCCCGATTTTTATTTGGTGGGCGAGGTTTCGTTATTCGCCGTTCTTCTCGGCTACCGGTTTATAGAATTTTGGATAGCGCGTCTTGATCATATCGCCGCTGCTCGACCAACCATAACAGGAATCGAGCCAGCCCGGCTTGGTTTCCTTGTCTTCCGCGATGCCGGCGTCGCGCCGGCGCTTGGCCATCGCCGGATAAACCGTCTGATAGACCGTGGTGGCAAGCGGGCCCAGGATCAATTGCATGATGTGGGTGCAACCGGCGACGCCGCCGATGCGTTCCTGCACCAGCCGTGTCCAGCCCGACGCTACGCGTTCGCCGATCAGCTTCTTCACACCGCTCGCGATCTCCGGGCAGATCTTGAAGGGGCTGAGTTCGGTCGTGGCCTCGATGTCGTGGACCTTCAGGTTGTCGTCGATGGTCAGGCGCACATGCATCTCGTGGATCGGTATGCCCGCGCCGACCGTGCCGCGATCGATGGTCTCGAAGGAATAGGTCTTCACATCGGTGATGACGCCTTCGATGTCCCACAATCCATCGTCGCGTTCATAACCGCAACAGCGGATCTCGCGCGTATGCAGAAGCTTGCGCGGAGCGGCTTTGGACAGCGGCATGGGGACTCCTTCAGTGGTTCCGAAGCGAGACTAGGACCGGCCGGAGGAGCGGTCAAATGGAGGAAAAGGCCCTCACCCTCTCGCGCGGTCGGCCACGTACATGATCACGGCACGCGATGCGCGCTGAGGGCAAGGGCTTTGCTCATGCTTCGACAAGCTCAGCATGAAGGCTGTAGACGGCAGCTTGGCCTAACATTGTTTTACGTTCCCGTTCCGTATCCGGTGTCGAACATGAAGGCCTCGCGCTGGCGTACGTCTTTTTCCAGCTCATCCTTCACGAAGGCATAGAGGTCACGGATCGACACCATGCCGACGGCGCGGCCGTTCTCGACCACCGGCAGGTGGCGGTACTGGCGCCGGCGCATCAGCTCGAGTGCATTGAGCGGCGAGTCGTCGGGTCTGAGCACGTCCGGGCGAGGCGTCATCACCTCCACCAGATGTGTCGTCTTGGGGTCGCGCGCCGCAGCAACCACGCGTCCTGTCAGGTCGCGTTCGGTGAAGATGCCGATCAACCGTTCGTCTTCGGTCACCAGCACCGCGCTGACGCTGTTTGCGGCCATTACTTTTGCTGCGTCGCATACGCTTGCCGTCGGCGCCAATTTGTACAGTGCTTGGTTCTCAACGACGTCCGGTATGATTTTTGTCATCACCTGTCTCCCCTGCTTAATGGGATTCGTCGTGGCAAGAATCATACCGTGAGGCAGTAAAGCGCCGCAGTGGGTTGTCGTGACGATTGCGTGAGCGTTCATGCGCTCCACGCATGGCAGAACGGCCCAAGATTTTTATGCGTTGCGGAAAGTGGCGTGCGGCGTCAGCCGGTTTCGTCGTCGTCCGGATCGTCCTGCCGGTCTTGCGGCGGCGTTATGCGGATCAGCGTGATCTGATGGCGCTGGCGGCGCAGGATCTCGAAACGCATGCCGTGGAAGCGGAAGGCTTGGCCGACGTCGGGGATACGGCGTGCTTCATGCAGCACCAGACCGGCGATGGTCGAGGCATGCTCGTCCGGCAGGCGCCAGTTCATCTGCCGATTGAGATCGCGGATCGTGTATTGCCCATCGACCAGGATCGATCCGTCGGTCTGCGGGCGCAGGCCCGCACGTGTCACGTCGAACTCGTCGGCGATGTCGCCGACGATCTCTTCTAGGATGTCTTCCAGCGTGACGACGCCGAGCAGGCTGCCGTACTCGTCGATCACCAGCGCGAAATGTTCATGGCGCGCGCGGAAGGCGTGAAGCTGATCAAGCAGCGTCGTCGTCTCGGGCACGAACCAGGGGGGCGAGGCCAATGCCTCGATGTCGAGATCGGTCGCCTGGCCGCCTGCGGCGCGCAACGCCTTCAGGATGTCGCGCACATGGACGATGCCGACGATATTGTCGGGCTCCTTGCGCCACAGCGGCAGGCGCGTATGCGGCGAATTGAGTACCTGTTCGAGGATGGTATCGGGCGGATCGTCCGCATTCAGGCGCACGACGGTGCGGCGATGAACCATGATCTCACCGACCTCGACCTCGGACAGGTCGAGCACGCTGCGGAGCATCGCGCGTTCCTGCGCGACGACCTCATCCTCGCCCTCGATATTGGCCTGGTGCAGTTCGATCGCGCCGCGCAGTTCTTCGGACGAGGGTATGACCGCTTCGTGCCGAGTTATGTTCACGCCGAAGAGCCGCATGGTGGTGCGCACGATCAGATCGCTCGCCCAGGTGAACGGGCTCAACAAGCGCACCACCGGGCGTATCACCGGGGCGACGTTGAGCGCGGTGCTGTCGGCGTAGCGCAGCGCATAGGATTTCGGCATGATCTCGCCGAACACCACGATCAACACGGTCATTGCTGCGGTCGCGTAGGCAACGCCCGCTTCGCCGAACATGGTGATCAGTACGCTGGTCGCGATGGCGGAGGCGAGGATATTCACCAGGTTGTTGGCGATCAGGATGGTGCCGATCATCTTGCCCTGGCGTGCGTTCAGCCGGTTGACCAGCCGCGCGCGCCAATTGCCCTTTTGCTCGAGCTGATGCATCGCCGGGCGTGAGGCAACGGTAAGCGACGTCTCGGAGGCCGAGAAAAATGCCGACAGCAGCAACAGGAAGAAGATGGCGCCGAGCGTGAGGAGCATGGCGCGCCCGCGTTATGCCGCGATCGCGCGATCGAGCACGGCGCGCACATCCGGTGTGGCGATGTTCTTGGCGACGAAAGCCTGCCCGATGCCGCGCGCGAGGATGAAGGTGATGGAGCCGTTCTCCACCTTCTTGTCGCTGCCCATGTGACGGATCAGCGTCTCGCTGTTCCAATGGTTGAGCGGAATCTGCGACGGATCGGTGCGTAGACCGAGGCTCGCATAATGGCGCCGGACCCTATCGGCGTCGGCGTCGCTGCACAGTCCCAGCCGTGCCGACAGCGCGAATGCCATGACGCAGCCCATGGCCACGGCCTCGCCGTGCAGCAGCAGGCCGCCGAAGCCGGTTTCGGCCTCCAGCGCATGGCCGAACGTATGGCCGAGATTGAGCAGCGCGCGCAGGCCCTCGGTTTCGCGCTCATCGCCCGCCACGACGCGGGCCTTGTTGGCGCAGGATTCGCGGACCGCCTTGGCGCGGATATCCTTGTCGCCGTCGATCAGTTGCTTGCCCGCGCCTGCTTCGAGCCAAGACCAGAAATGGGCATCGTTGATCAGGCCGTATTTCGCGATCTCGGCGTAGCCCGCATGGATTTCGCGCAAGGGCAGGGTGTCGAGCGCGTCGATATCGCACAGCACCAGGCGTGGCTGATGGAAGGCGCCGACCAGGTTCTTGCCGTGGCGCGTATCGATCGCGGTCTTGCCGCCGACCGAGGAATCGACCTGGGACAGCAGTGTCGTCGGAATCTGGATGAAATCGATGCCGCGTAGCGCGACCGCCGCGGCGAAGCCGACCAGATCGCCGATCACGCCGCCGCCGAGCGCGATCAGGGTCGTGCGCCGTTCGATACGCAGGCCCAGCAGCTTGTCGAGCAGGCGCTGGAGGTGCTTGAAATCCTTGGTCTGTTCGCCGGGCGGTAGCACGATCTTGTCGGTCTGTATCCCGGCGCGCTTCAGAGAGGACAGCAGCTTTCTCATATATAAGGGCGCGACGTTCTTGTCGGAAATGACGACCACGCGGGGCTGGCGCAGCACCGGCTTGATCAATTCGCCCGCGCGCGCGATCAGCCCCGCGCCGATATGGATATCGTAGCTGCGGGCGCCCAGTTCGACGCGGAGGGTCTGTGTCTTCGACTCGTTCATGTCACTTCAGTGTTTATCGTCAGTTTTTTGGGCTGGTCTTTTGATCAGTGCTTTTGGGCCGTATCCGAGAGATGCGCCAGGATGATCTTGTGGACCCGTTCGCAAGTTTTTTCCGGCGGCTCGTCGTTGACATCTACGATGATATCGGCTTCGGCATAGATCGGATAGCGTTGCTCGATCAGCTTGCCAAGGATGTCGCGCGGATCGCCATCCTTCAGCAGCGGCCGGTCGTCGCGCCGCTTGGTGGTGCGCTTGACCAGCGTCTCCAGGTCGGCACGCAGCCAGATGCTCAGCGCACGTTCCTTGACCAGCGTGCGGATACGCTCGTCCATGAAGGAGCCGCCGCCGGTCGCCATCACGCACGGTTTGCTCGTCAGGATGCGTTCAATGACACGGCGTTCACCGTCGCGGAAATAAGCCTCGCCGAAGCGAGCGAAGATTTCCGCGATGGTGCAGCCCGCCGCCTTTTCGATTTCGGCATCGGAATCGATGAACGGCAGGTGGAAGATCTTGGACAGCCGCTTGCCGAGGCTGGTCTTGCCCGCGCCCATAAGCCCGACCAGGACGATGAAGCGTCCATCTTCAGCCGTACCGTCCTGTCGGCCGGCGCACGGCTCAACGCTGCCGTCGAGCGGCGCCGGCGTTTCGTCGCTCTCGGGGCTCATCGGATGGGGGGCGCGGCCGGGCGGCGTTGCGGCGACAAGGTCGCGGCGGTAAAATGCCAAAATTCTGACATGGTCAGACCGTAACACATATCAACGCCCAGCGGAAACAGCGCATCCTCCATGAAATTTGCCCTTGTCGTCATCTTATTGTTCGTCGTGTTGATCGCAGCCGGCGGTGTTTTCCTCGCGACCTGGGATATTCCCGCTCCATCCCACCCTACCGAGGTCGTGATTCCCAATGACCGGTTCCCGCGTTAAGTCACGCACGCACGTCAGCTTCGCACTCGTGACCGGGCTCGCCGCGGCGGGCCTTTCGCTCTCCGTGCCGGCGGATGTCGCCACGGCGCAACAAGGCATGGCGCCGCTATCCCAGGCTCCCCAACCTTTGATGCCGCGCGCGCTTGAGCCGAGGCAGGAGCAGGGTGCGCCGCCGCGGGCGCCGGTCCTGAATGAACCGGTCCGGCCCGCCCAGCCTTCGGACGGAACGGGCAGCATCGTACCGATGGACGTAGAATCGGCGCCGCTTGCCGCGATCGATCCGGACTCCGTCGGCACGCTCGGGCGCGACCAGGGCGGCTTCGATTTCGATATGTGGAACGGCACGCGCCGCAGCCTGGTGGAAACCATGCTGCCGCAGATGCCGGCGCGCACGGTATCGCCGACGCTGCGCAGCCTGATGGCGCGCCTGCTGCTGACGAATGCGAAAGCACCGGCGGGCGAGGCGAAGAAAAGCCTGATCGAGCTGCGTGCCGCCCAGCTCGCCGCGATGGGCGATAGCGCCGGCCTCGATGCGCTCCTGAAAAGGGTGCCGACCCGTGGCACCGATCCGGCGCTGCTCCGTGTCGAGGCCGACATGTTGTTCCTCGAGGATGACAATTCGCGGGTCTGCGCGTTGGTCGCGGGTCAGAGCGGCACGACGGACGACAATTATTGGCGCAAGGCCGACATCTTCTGTCAGATTCTGGCAGGCGAACAGGCGCGCGCCGCGCTCGGCGCCGACATGCTGCGCGAGGAGGGCGACAAGGACAACCTGTTCGCCGACCTGCTCAACGCGTTGCTCAATGGCGCCAAACCGAAGATCGACAGCATGGCAAACGCGCAGCCGCTGCACCTCGTGATGGCGCGTGCCGCCAAGATCGCGCTGCCCGCCGATGTCGCCAAATCGAGCCATCCCGCCGTGCTGCGCCTGATCGCGACGACGCCGACCTTGCCCGCCGAGCAGCGCCTGGATGCCGCGGAACGGGCCGAGGCGATGGGCGTGATCGACACCAATATGCTGCGCGAGATCTATGCCGGCATGCCGTTCTCCAAGGACCAGCTCGACAAGGCCTTATCGACGGCGCAGACGGACAAGAGCGCGACCTCGCGCGCGCTTCTTTATGTACGCGCGAGCCACGAGACTGCGCCTGCCGTGCTCGCCCAGATCCTGCATCAGGCGCTCGAGGCGGCGCACGGCAGCGGCCGCTATCCGACCCAGGCGCGCGTCTATCGCGATCTCATTGCGGGCCTTGCACCGTCGAACGACCTGCTGTGGCTGGCACCCGAGGCCGCGCGCGCGTTGATCGCCACCGGACAGGTCGCAGGCGTGAACAATTGGTTCGAGGTGCTGCGCGCGAGCGCGGTGCTCGATGATCAATCCGCACGCATGCGCGATCGCCTGTTGCCGCTGGCGCGCCTGTCGGGCGCGATCAATGACGAGGATTGGGACCCGGCGGCGATCGGCAAATGGTACGACGCGGCCTCGGCGGTTGAGGGCGCGAACCCGCCTGATGCCGACGAAGTGCGCGCGCAGGCGGTGATGCTGTTCAACCTGTTGGAAGCGATGGGTGATACCGTGCCCGACGCGCAGTGGGAAAAGACGGTCTCGAGCGGCTCGGCCGTCGTGCCCAACGCCTCCTTGTGGCGCCAGCTCCAGGCGGCCTCGGTCGCGGGCCGTGTGGGCGAGACCATCATGCTGAGTAGCGTGGCATTGGGCGCCGGCTCGCTGGGTGAGGTCGATCCCACCGTGTTGCGCTTCGTCGTGGAATCGCTGCGCGGCGCCGGCCTGATCAACGACGCGCGCGCCTTGGCGGTCGAGGCGGCGGTCGCGGCCGGCGTCTAGGCGGGGGCGCGGGGCCGTGGTGGGTTCCCGCACCTATCGCGAGGTGGCGCCGCCCAGCCGCCATCTCGAAACCTTCCTGGAAATGATGGCGGCCGAACGCGGTGCCGCGCGCAACACGCTCGCCGCCTACCGGCGCGATCTCGTCGATCTTGCGGGCTTCCTGAAACGGCGCGGCCGTCCGCTCGAAGCGGCCGATGCGCAGAACCTGCGCGATTATCTGGCCGCGATCCGCGCGGCCGGGCACAAGGCGACGACGCAGGCGCGCCGGCTGTCAGCGATCCGCCAGTTCTATGCCTTCCTGCTGGGCGAGAATGTGCGCACGGACGATCCCTCGCACCTGATCGATGCGCCGAAGATCGGCCAGGCGCTGCCCAAATATCTGAGCGAGGACGAGGTCGAACGCCTGATCGCGGCGGCACGCGCGCAGGAAGGGCCGGATGGATTGCGCACCGTCGCGCTGATCGAGCTTCTGTACGCGACAGGCTTGCGCGTGTCCGAACTGGTCGGATTGCGGCTCGCCAATATCGCGCGCAACGGCCAGACGCTGACCGTGATCGGCAAAGGAAGCAAGGAACGCATGGTGCCGCTGTCCGATCCGGCGCGCGACGCGGTCGCGGCCTGGATCGCGGCGCGCGATGCCGCGCCCGAGAAGGGCCATGAAAAGGCTAAGGCCCAAGGGAAGATCAAGAGCCCGTTCCTGTTTCCGGCCGCCACGCGCGAAGGCCACCTGCCGCGCGCCGCCTTCAACGATATCCTCAAGACGCTGGCGGCCGAAGCCGGCATCGACGGCGCGCGCGTCTCGCCCCACGTGCTGCGCCATTCCTTCGCCAGCCACATGCTGGCGCATGGCGCCGACCTGCGCAGTTTGCAGCAGATGCTGGGGCATGCCGATATCTCGACCACGCAGATCTATACCCATGTGCTGGACGAACGCCTGAAGCGCCTGGTCGAGCAGAGCCATCCTCTGGCGAAACCGTAGCTGGGCCAAGCCATAGCTGGGCCAAGCTGTAGCTCGCCCCATTATCCCGTCCGTTATTCCATCTGCCGGTACGTGTTCCGGGCCTGCTTTTGCCGTGCCTTCGGACTGGTTAAGATGCCGTCAGCAACGATTTGTGTAACAAGATTTGCGATCGGCCGTATTCAATTCGTCTCTCCGGCCGACGGGAGGAATCCATGGATCAGTTCACCAAGCCGTCCAAAGTCGAGGCCCGCCACATCCGTCCTGACATCGCCGAGAAGCTGAAGGCGCTGGGACGCGGCATCGAACCTGCCGCGCTGAACGGGACGCGCGCCCTTTTCCTGCCGCTGCTGAAGGAGGCGCAATGGCCGGAGATCAAAGTGTATCGCGATCTGCCGTTCGGGCCGGACGCGGCGCGCAACATCCTCGACGTCCATGTGCCGAAAGAGATTCGCGCCAACGCGCCGGTCGTCGCCTTCTTCCATGGCGGCGGCATGATCGGCGGCTCCAAGCTCGACGAGACCGGCCTGATCCAGGCCAACGTCGCGAATTATTTCGCGAGCCACGGCATGATCGGCGTCAATTCGACCTACCGCCTGGCACCCGCGCACAAATATCCAGCCGCTGCCGAGGATGTAGGCAAGACCGTGGCGTGGCTTCGCGCCAATGTCGCGCAATATGGCGGCGATCCCAACCGCATCTATATCGCCGGTCATTCGGCGGGGGCGGCCCATGTCGCGACCTACGCGTTCCAGTCGCATCTGCATCCGGCGGACGGGCCGGGCATCGCGGGCTGCATCCTGCTGTCGGGCACCTACGCCATCGACAACAAGAACCCGCCGCCCAACCGCATCGCCTATTACGGCGACGATTTGTCGGTGTATCCGAAGCGGCAGATCCTGGGCAATATCGACCGAGCCGATTTCCCGGTCTTCATCTCGGTGGCCGAGCTTGATCCCGTGCCGACGATCAAGCTGGGCTTCGATCTCGCGTCCGAACTGATCGCCGTGCACAAGCGCGTGCCGCGTGTGAAGCAGGTGCTCGGTCATAACCATTATTCGGAGATGAACCATCTGGGTACCGGCGACGAATCCATTGGCCCGGATCTCATCGACTTTATCGATAACTGGCGCTAGCCCGCTGCCGCCATCACATCGTCAATCAACAGCAACCGTCATATAGGGGACGTTCACCATGGGTAAGATTCCTGAGAAGTATATCGAACACATCAACGCAGCCTTTCCGGCGAATGTGTGCCTGGTCGGCACCGTCGGTCCGGACGGCGTGCCGCAGATCAGCCCGAAGGGCAGCATGCTGGTGCTCGACCAGGACACGCTCGCCTATTGGGAGCGGGGCATGCGCAAGGCCTATTCGAACCTGAAGGCCAATCCGAATGTGATCGTGTGGTTCCGCAATCCCGAACTCCGTGCCTCGGGCCTGCTGCCGGCAGGTGGTGTCGCGCGCTTCTACGGCAAGGCCGAAGTGGTCGAGTCGGGTGCCTTGCGCGACAAGGTGTGGGACAAAGTGGTGGAAGCGGAAAAGAAGCAGGATCCGGAGCGCAAGGGTGCTGCGATCGTGATCAAGCTCGACCGCGCCGAACATCTGAACGGCAAGCCGCTCGAATAAGCGGGACCGTCACCGACTGTGACCCCGGGCTGTGGATAACTCCGCCCAGGCGAACGACGTTGTGAGGCGAGGCGACGGGATCAGGAGTAGTGAAGCCCGTCGCCGCCGCGCGACAAGGCCGTCGCGAGCCGTTGGACATCCTGAAGCCGGGACCGCGCAATCCCCAGGAGCGCCTCGGATTCAGAGTTGCTTCGCCCGGTTTCCTGGGCCCGTGCGATCAAGCAGTCCGCCCATTCAAGCTGGACTGCAATGTAGTGCCGCCAATCGAATGTCATGGACATTCCCTCCCATTAACCGAATCTTAAGAAGGGGATAGGTGCGCTGTCAACGATGAGCACGTTAAAAACTATCGGTTTTTACGTACAGGCCCCGTCTGTGAAAACAAAACCGCGGATTTCAGCCATTTCATGAGCCCTCATATCCTCATCATCGGCGAAAATGTGGAGCAGCATGAGGCCCATTTCGCCACCCGTTTCACCGTCCATAAGCTGTCCGACAAGCCCGACCGGGATGCCTACATCTCCGAGGTTGGGGATAAAATCGAAGCCGTCTGCCTGTCCGGCGGGGCCAATCCCCGGGGCGACAAGCGTCTGATGGACCGGCTGCCCAATCTGTCGCTGGCCGCGACCTTCGGCGTCGGCGTGGCGCCGGGCGGCGGCATCCTGGATATCGAGGAAGCGTTGCGGCGCGGCATCGTCGGCACCTATGGGCCGGGTTCGAACTCCGTTTCGGTGGCCGATCTCGCACTTGGCTTCATGCTCGAACTGACGCGCAAGGTCCGCCATTTCGATCAATTCACGCGCGAAGGCAAATGGGCTGCCACCGGCAGCAAGGGCGGTTTCACCTCGACCATCAGCGGAAAGACTGTGGGCATCCTGGGGCTCGGCAATATCGGCCAGGCGGTCGCGCGGCGCTGCGCCGGCTTCGACATGAGCATCCTTTACCACCAGCGCCGCCGTAACGCGCAGGTGCCGTACGGCTATGTGGGCAGCGTGAAGGAATTGGCGGCGGCATCGCAGTATCTGATCGTATGTGTGCCCGACGCGCCCGAGACGCAGAACATGATCGACGTCGACGTGCTCGCTGCTCTCGGTCCCGACGGCTACCTGATCAATATCGCGCGCGGTGCGGTGGTGGATGAGGATGCGCTTGTCGCGGCACTTCGTGCGAAAACCATCGCGGGCGCGGGGCTCGATGTCTTCAAGAACGAGCCCAAGGTGCGCAGCGATTTCGTGGCGCTCGAGACTATCGTGCTGTCGCCGCACCGTGCAGCCTTCACGCATGAATCGACGCTGCGTATGCGCGACATGATGATGGAGAACCTGGTCGCGCATTTCGATGGGCGTATCGTACCCAACCCGATACCCGGCTTCGAAGCGCTGGCCGAGGAAAGCGCGCGCAAGCGATCTTCGGACAAGCGGCAGACGTAAAAAAAGCCGCATCGCTGCGGCCTGTCATTCCTCAATCTGTCATCTCATCGAATTTCGAGATCGGGCGCGGACACCTTAGCATCCGCGCCGATGTCGTCTCACGCAAAGGGGCTTAGGCGGCCTTCTTCGCGGTCTTCTTCTTTGCCTTCGTCGAAGACGCCTTCTTCACCGGATGCTTTTTGGCGGTCTTCTTCGTGCTGGCCTTCTTCACGGTCTTATGGTCGGCCTTCTTTGTCACGGCCGGCTTGCTGGCCGCGTGAGCGGACGGGATCGAGATCGTCGGCGCGAGGAACGCGGAGAGTGCGACAGCGGCGACGGCGGCTTTGACGGTTTTGGAGAACGACATGTTCTAATGACTCCTGTGCGACGCAATAACGAGTTGGACGCAACACCGATTCTGTCAAAACGGTATTGCCAAATGCTTAAACGATGTTGCCGGTTATTTCTGTCGGTCGGTGTGACCGGCTTGCATCGCGCACGATCGCGTCGGGGTCTGGCGGTGTTCAAACATGAACGAATGCTTATGTGCGTGATGGCCCGCACCGGTTGATTGCGTCGCCCTGTATTGCGCTCGGCGGTGGCGCTACCAGGGGTAATCGCTGCCGTCGTTATTGATGAACCGGCCGGAATCTTTCCGGGTCAGTCCATCGATCACCGTGCGTACACGGCCGACGGCATCCTCGGGCGTGAAGGTTGCGTTGGGTCCGCCCATGTCGGTGCGCACCCAGCCGGGCGCCAGCATCACGATAATCAGCCCACGGTCCGCATATTCCTTGGCGAGGCCGCTCATGCAGAGGTTCAACGCCGCCTTGGACGAGCGGTAGAGGTAGTTGCCGCCCTTGGCCTGCGAGATGGTGGCACCGCCCGAGCTGATCGCGGCGACGATCTTTTTTTGCGATGCGGCGACATGATCACGGAACGCGACGGCGAGGCGCAGCGGCGCCATCGTGTTGACGCGGAAGACCTCGGGCCAGGCGTCGTAGTCGGCCCCTTCGGCGTTCGGCGCTTCGAGTTGCGGATTGAGCCCGGCGTTGAGTAGAAGTACGTCGATGGCGATGCCGGCGAGATTCTCGGCCGCCTGATCGATAGCGGAAAAATCGGACACGTCGAGGGGATAGATCTCGACATTGTCGCCGAGCCGTTGCAGCGCACCGGCCTTGGCGACGTCGCGCACGCAGGCGATGACGCGCCATCCCTCGGCGGCGTATTGGCGGGTGAATTCGAGGCCGAGCCCGCGATTGGCTCCGGTGATCAGCGTGGTCGGCATGCCGGTCCCTCCCTTGGGTTTTGTCGAAGTTTGAGGGAAGTTGCCGGGGCGGCGCAAGGCCGCTACGTTTATCAATTATGACCTTGATGAACGATTTCCCGTCGGTTCCCGACCTCGAAGCTCAAGCCTATAAGCGCATGCCCAAGTTCGCTTGGGACTATCTCGCCGGTGCCGCCGGTGACGAACGCGGGCTTGCCCATAACCGTGCCGCCTACGATGCCGTACGCTTCGTCGCCGATTACCTGCCGGAACGTCGCGCGCCGAACACCAAGCAGACGTTGTTCGGCCAGACCTACGATTTTCCGTTCGGCGTGGCGCCGGTCGGCCAGAGCGGCCTGATCTGGCCGCGCTCGGCCGAATACCTCGCGGCTGCGGCGAAGAAGCGCAACATCCCGTTCTGCCTGTCCATGCTTGCGACATCGAGCATCGAGAAGATCGGCAGGATCGCGGGCAAGAACGCCTGGTTCCAGCTGTATCCAGTGCGCGATCCGGGCATCGCCAAATCCATTCTCGATCGCGCGAAGGACGCGGGCTTCGGCGCACTTCTCGTCACGGTCGATACCCCGGCCGGCCGGCGCACGCTGCGCGATCAGCGCAACGGCCTCACCGTGCCGCCGCGCATGTCGCCGCTCAACATTGCGCGCATGTTCACCCATCCCCATTGGCTGGCTGCGACGATCGCGCAAGGCCTGCCGAAGTTCGAGACCATGGTGCCCTATTATCCGCCCGATGCCGACATCACCGGCGTGGCCGCGCTGCAGAACACGATCATGGCCCGCGGCATGGACCTCAAGGGGCTGGAGGCCGTACGCAAATTGTGGAACGGCCCGATGCTGTGCAAGGGTGTGCTCAGCCCGTCGGATGCGAAGGATTGCCTGAACATCGGTCTGGACGGCGTGGTGCTGTCGAATCACGGCGGGCGCCAATCGGAATCGCTGATCAGTCCGCTGGAGGCACTGCCCGCCGTGCGCGACGTGGTCGGCGACAGGCTGATGGTCACCGTCGATTCGGGTTCGCGCTCGGGCCTCGATGTGGCGCGTGCCATGGCGCTCGGCGCGGACTTCGTTTTCATGGGCCGCGCCTTCATGTTTGCCGTCGCGGCACTCGGTGAGGCGGGCGCGGACCATGTCGCCGAACTGCTCGGCATTGAATTTACCCAGGCGATGGGGCAGATCGGCTGCTTCGAGATCAAGAACCTGCCGCGCCATCTCGCCTCGGATCGCGGCAATTCCTGGCCGAGCAACAGGGCCAATTGAAGGTGCTAGGGGGTGGGGAGAGTTTTGAGTGGTCTATAGCGACGCCGTCTATTCCAGTGAGTTGATCGTCACCTGGGCGGAGGTGCACCGCGACGCAAAGATGCTGGTACGCCGCCTGCTGCCCGCGACGAAATGGACCGGCATCGTCGCGATCACGCGCGGCGGTTTGGTGCCGGCCGCGATTCTCGCGCGCGAAATGGAAATCCATCTGATCGACACGATCTGCATCTCAACCTACGAGGACAAGTCGCGCGGCGAGGTCAAAGTCCTGAAGGTTCCGGACCGCGCGCGCGAGGTGAAGGGCAAGGGATGGCTGGTCGTGGACGATCTGGTCGATACCGGGCTCACCATGCGCACGACGCGCGAACTGCTGCCCGAGGCGCATGTGGCGACCATCTATGCCAAGCCGAAAGGAGTGCCCTTCGTCGATACCTACGTGCACGAGGTGCCGCAGACGACGTGGATCCATTTCCCGTGGGATACCGATGTCACGGTGACGCTGCCGCTCGCGCGGGGGTAATCAAAGAAAAACCTCATGCTGAGCTTGTCGAAGCATGAGGCCCCCTTTTCTTCTCATCCTTCGACAGGCTCAGGATGAGGAAATCTTCTGTACAATTATCCGTAGGCGTAGTGCAGCACGCCGAGCGCCGCGACCAGGATGACCGCCCAGTTGATCTCGCCCCATTTGCCGGCCAGCAGCTTGACCGCCGTGTAGGAGATGAAGCCGATGGCGATGCCGTTGGCGATGGAATAGGTCAGCGGCATCAGCACCGCCGACAGGATGGCGGGCGCGTATTCGGTCACGTCTTCCCAATCGAGATCGCGCAGGTTGCGCGCGAAATAGGCCGCGACGAACACCAGTGCGGGCGCCGTCGCAAAGGCGGGGATCGAACTGGCGAGCGGGGCCAGGAACAGGCACATCAGGAACAGGATCGCCACCGCCACGGCGGTGAGGCCGGTGCGTCCGCCCTCGCTGATGCCGGCGCCCGATTCCACGTAGCTGGTGGTGTTGGACGTACCGAGCAGCGAGCCGACGATGGTGGCCGACGAATCCGCGATGATCGCTTTGCCGATATCTTCGATCTTGCCCTCGGCGTCGACCTTGTCGGCGACGTTGGCGACGCTGGTGAGGGTGCCGGCGGTATCGAAGAAGTCCACGAACATGAAGGCGAAGACGACGCCGATCATGGTCACGGTGAAGGCGCCTGCGATGTCGATTTTCAGGAACGTGGGCGCCATCGAGGGGATGGGGCCGATCACGCCGTGAAATTCGGCGAGCCCGGTGATCCAGGAAATGATGCTGACCCCCAGGATGGAAATGACGATCGAACCCGGCACCCCAAGGCGTGTGAAGATCACCATCGAGCAGAAGCCGAGGCCGGCCAGCAGCACTTTCGGATCCGACATGTTGCCGAGCCCGACGAGGGTCGACGCGTTATCGACCACCATGCCCGCGCTGGTGAGCCCGATGATGGCGAGGAAAAAGCCGATGCCCGCACCGATACCGAGCTTCAGCGACTTCGGGATCGAATTGATGATCCATTCGCGCAGGCCCGTGAGGCTGAGGATGAGGACCAGGATGCCGCCCAGGAAGACCGCGCCCAGCGCCACTTCCCAGGTCTGTTTGAGGCCGAGGATGACGGAGAAGGTGAAGTAGGCGTTGAGCCCCATTCCGGGTGCGAGCGCTACCGGCCAGTTCGCCCACAGGCCCATGATCAAGGTGCCGATGGCGGCGGCGACACAGGTCGCCACGAACACCGCGCCGAAATCCATGCCGCCCTTGGACAGGATTTCCGGATTGACCACGATGATGTAGGCCATGGTTAGGAACGTTGCGAGCCCGGCGAGCATTTCCGTACGCACATTCGTGCGCTTGGCCTCGAGCTCGAAGAAACGCCTAATCGCTTCCATGGAACGTCTACCCCCTTTGCAAACCCCGCCTAAGCCTGCATCGTAGGCGAGATTCGCCGCGAGGGGCAATCAGCACGGGTAATTATGGACGAGTATCGGCAAGCGGACATGCGGATCGCGATTCTGGACGATTATCAAAATGCGGCCCTTTCGGCGGCCGATTGGTCGAAGGTGAAGGCGCGCGCGAGCGTTGAGGTCTTTACCGAACCGCTCGGTGCGCGCGCGGCGGAGACCCTGAGCCCGTTCGACGCGGTGGTCGCCATGCGGGAGCGCCAGCGGTTCCCGCGCGAGCTGCTGATGCAGCTTCCGAACCTGAAATTCATCGCGCAGACCGGCATGGGGGCGGCGCACATCGATTTCGCCGCGACCCGCGAGCGCGGCATCGTTGTTTCCGGTACCCGCGGCGACGGCTCCATGTCGGCCGAGGTCGAACTGGCCTGGGCGCTCATCCTTGCCGCCGCGCGCCAGATCGCATCCGCCGACCGTGCGGTACGCGAAGGGCGCTGGCAGGAGGCCGTGGGCCTGCGCCTCGCGGGCAAGACGCTGGGCGTCATCGGGCTCGGCAATATCGGCGCGCGCGTCGCCCAGATCGGTCAGGCCTTCGGCATGAAGACCATGGCGTGGAGCACCAACCTGACGGAAGAACGCTGCCGCGAGATCGGAGTCGCCTACGCCGACAAGGCGAGGCTGTTCAGCGAGGCCGATGTCGTCAGCATCCATCTGAAATTCTCGGACCGTTCGCGCGGCCTGATCGGCGCGGCCGACCTCGCGCGCATGAAAAAGACGGCGATCCTGGTCAATACCTCGCGCGCACCGATCGTCGATCAGCCGGCGCTGCTTGCCGCGCTGACGGCCGGGACCATCGGCTGTGCCGCGCTCGACGTCTATGAGATCGAGCCGCTGCCCGCGGACCATCCAATGCGCACCGCGCCGCGCACGGTGCTGACGCCGCATATCGGCTTTGTCGCCGACGACAACTACAGCGTATTCTACGGCCAGAGCGTCGAGAACATCCTGGCGTTCATGGACGGCAAGCCGTTGCGCGTGATCGATCCCGACGCACGCCACTGACTGCGGACGCGAAAGGGGGCTCAGCCGAGCACCATTTCCGCCCGGCAAAATGAAGGACTACACTCCCCCGCAACCCTGTGTGCGAGGGATTTGACACACGTGCGCATGGGGCGTTGAAATCCCAAAAGGGGGTAAGGCGAGGCCGTGAGCAATCATCTTCGCGCAAGCCAGGATCCGGCTAACGGCAGCGACATTCGCTTGTTCGCCGACCGTTTTGTCGATTTCCAGGATATCGGCCCCCAGTGGTTCTGGGAGGTCGATAGCGACCAGCGTTACACCTACATGTCGGACCGCGGTATCGAGATCTATTGCTCGAGCGCCGAGGCCATCTACGGTCGAACGCGCGCGGAACTCGCCATCGAGATCACGCCGATGGACGACGATGAGTGGCGCCGTTATCTGGCCGACTTCGACGCGCACCGTCCGTTCCACAATGTCCGCTATCGCCTGCACCGCCCGAACGGGATGGACGTTTATGTCATGACCAGCGCGCGGCCGTTCATGGACGCCAACGGCGGCTTCGGTGGCTATCGCGGCGTGTCCGTCGACATCACCGACCAGGTGAAAGCGGAGGCGCAGCTCCGCGCGGCGATCGAAGCCATCGAGGACGGCTTTGCCTATTTCGATGCCGACGAACGCTTCGTGCTGTGCAACGCGAAGTATCTCGATTTCTATCCCAACGCCATCCATATCCTGAAGCCGGGCGTCACCTTCGAGGCGATCGTCCGCAACGGCGTCACGCGCGGCTTCGTGCGCAGCGACACGCCGAGCATCGAGGAATTCGTCCAGCGCCGCCTCAAGCAGTTCCGCTCGGGTACCCAGACCTTCGATGCCCAGATCGCCGACGGGCGCTGGCTGCGCGTGCAGGACCACCGCACGCCCGACGGCGGCACCGCCTGTTTCCGTATCGATATCACCGACCTCAAGAGGCGCGAGGCGGCGCTGACGCGCGAACGCGAAACATCGGATGCGCAGAACCGCGCCAAGACCGAGTTCCTGTCATCGATGAGCCACGAATTGCGTACGCCGATGAATGCGATCCTGGGTTTCGGGCGTCTTCTGGAACAGAAAAGCACGCAGCTTTCGCCGGAAAAGGTCAGCAACTTCGCGACCCATATCGTGCGCAGCGGGCAGCATTTGCTCAATCTCATCGGCGACGTGCTCGAACTGTCCAAGATCGAGACCGGCCATGCGCACTTCACCATCGAGGATGTGACGGCGCCGCCATTGATCGCCGAATGCGTCGATATGCTGAAGGAGCGCGCCTACGACTGCGACGTGACCTTGATCGATCGGTCAGATCCCGACCTCCCGCCGCTGTCGACCGATCGTGGCCGGTTCCGGCAGGTGATGATCAACCTGCTGTCGAACGCGGTGAAATATAACCGCAAGGGCGGCACGGTGACCGTGACGACCCAGGTTCTGAACGACGGCGTGCACGATACCGGCATGATCCGCGTCAGCGTTACCGACACCGGCGAGGGTATTCCGGAGGAACGTCAGAACCAGATCTTCGAGGCGTTCAACCGGTTGGGCCGCGAGGCTAGCGGGATCGAGGGCACCGGCATCGGCCTGTACCTGACGCACCGGCTGGTCGAACAATTGGGCGGTGCGATCGGCTTCGAAAGCGTGGTGGGGACGGGCAGCACCTTCTGGGTGGATTTTCCGGCCGGCGGCCCGGCGCGCTTCCGCGCGCGTGCGGATGAGGGGGGCGCCCAGCGCGGCGCGGCCGTGCCGGCGAAGGACGAAGACGGCCGCTTCACGATTCTCTATGTCGAGGACAATCCTCTGCATCGCCTGTTGATGGAGGAGGTGTTCGCGGATCTCATGAACGCGCGTCTGATGACCGCCAACGATGCGGAGAGCGGCATCGAAATGGCGGCGAAGCTGCGCCCGGCGCTGATCCTCATGGATATCGATCTGCCGGGCATGAGCGGCTTCGAGGCGCGCGCACGATTGGCCGAGGCGCGCGACACCGCGGCCATCCCCGTCATCGCGCTCACCGCGGGCGGCGTGGATTTCGACAAGCAGCGCGGCCTGGACGCCGGCTTCGGCGACTATCTCAACAAGCCCATCGACATCGAACGCCTGATCGGCGTGATCGAACGCTTCACCGGCGTCAGCCGGGCGTAAGGAGGTCAATTAATAGGCCTTATCCTGAGCTTGTCGAAAGATGGGCCTTTGACTCCTCATGCTTCGACGGGCTGAGGACGTTCGGATGCAGACGGGTTCTAAACCGGGAAATAACGCTCCAGCCAGTCCTGCACGATGTGGTGCACGCGGGTCTCGCCTTCGCCGAACATGAAATGATCGACGCCCGAAAGCTGGAACAGTTCCGCGTTCTTGCCGGCCTTGCGGAACAGCTCGGATGATCCTTCCGCCGGCACCACCAGATCTTCCGCGGCATGGATCAGCATGAGCGGGCGGGGTGCGACCCTGGCGACCTCGGTCTCGGGATTGAAGGCGCGGAACTCGACCGCTGTCTCGACCGAGAAATCGAACGCGGACGGCCCGTCGATATTGCCGCGCAGATGTTCGGGGATCGGCACGATGTCGTAGCGGTGCGCACGCGGCCAGGTGCCCGTCGCGGCGAAGTGTCGTTGGCTGTCCTCCAGCATCTTGGTGTAACGCGCCCACTTCTCTGGCGTGTTGTGCAGATAGCGGAACATGTTCTCGCCGATGCCCCAGCCGCCTTGTGCGATCACCGCCTTGATGCGCGGATCGCGCGCCGCCGCGCAAACGGCAACCGAGGCGCCGTAGCTCGTGCCGAGATACATCAAGCGGTCCGGATCGACATCGGCTCGTGCCAGCATCACGGGGATGGCGTTGAGCGCATCGGCGATCTGGATGTCGGGCTTCACCAGTCCCTTGGCGCCTTCGGATTCGCCGCAGCCGCGGAAGTCGAAGCGCAGGCAGACATAACCCCACTCGGCGAACTGCTTGGACGACCAGCGCTGTTGCGGTCCGTCCTTATGTCCGCCGAAGCCGTGCATGATGATCACGCCCGGGCGGCGCTCGCCCGGCTTCAGATCGTCGGGTCCGGTGACTACCCCTGCGAGCTTCAGCCCATCGGAGACGAAGGAGATCGTTTCTTGGAACATGGGGATCGTTGTCCTTTGAAGGTTATTTGAGGCGCCCGCTCCGTACGTGCGGAAAGGCGCTCATTTCATGCGCCGCCGTGACGGGGATGGTTCGTGCGACGTAGCTGGGGTCGAGTTCGGCGAGTTTGGTCACGCCGAGCAGGCCCATGGTGATGACGATCTCGCGCTCCAGGATCTCGAGGGCGCGCACGATGCCGTCCGCGCCGAACGCTCCCATCGCCCAGGCCTGAAGCCGGCCGATGGCCACCGCATCGGCGCCGAGCGCTATCGCCTTCAGCACGTCCGTGCCGCGCGTGAAGCCGCCGTCGATGACGATACGCGCTTTGCCGGCGACCGCCGCGACGATCTCGGGCAGCGTGTCGATGGCGCCGAGGCCGTGATCGATCTGTCGCCCCCCATGGTTGGAGATATAGACGACATCGACCTTATGCTCGACCGCCAGTGCCGCATCCTCGGCGACCTGGATGCCCTTCAGCATGAAGGGAATGCCGCCAAGCTCGTCCTGGATCAGCTTCACATGGTCCCAGGTGACGCGTGCCTGCCAATAGCGCTCGGTGACCTTGTTATGCGCGAGCTGATAGGCGTTGAGCCGTTCGCGGTTGCCGTAATAGGCGGAATCCACCGTCAGCGCGACGGACTGATAGCCGGCCGCCTTGACCCGCTTGAGCAGGTTGCGCAGCCAGGCATTGTCGCCGCGCATATAGATCTGGAAGCACTTGTGATGCGGGCTGTTGGCTCCGGTCACTTCCAACTCGGGCGGCGTCGTGGTGGAAACGAAATTGATCGTCCCGAAACGTGCGGCCGCATCGTCGGGCGCCAGCGCCGCCGTCGGCGTGATGCGGGTGAGGTTGCCCATCGGGGCAAGCATCACCGGGATGCGCAACTTCGTGCCGAGGAACGTGGTGGAGGGATCGATCTCACCCACGTCGCGTAAGGCCCGCGGGCGGAAGGCCAGGCAATCGAGCGCCTGGCGATTGCGCGCCAACGTCGTCTCGGTTTCCGCGCCGCCGCAGATATAGTCCCAGACATCCTGGGGCAGGGCATCGTAGCCTGCTTCGATGATCTGATGATTGGTGTGATAGACCGCGCTGAGATCCAGCTCGCCCATGCCCCCGCTTCCCCTGTTTTCGGCCATGTTTTCGGCCGTACCTGGCCTGCCGTCCTGTGCGGCCATTTCGAGCGACTTGTATCGCCGGTCTTGAACTGCGTTTCTTGATCCTGACAATGACCGTCCGTAGGCTTGGGTGCAAGGCGGCCAAAGAAAGCGGGGGCGGCGTGGCGGAACGGGTGGATATCAAGACGATCTATGTCGGTGACAAACCGCGCATCGCTGTCGACGTGGCGGGCCGGGGGCCGCTGGTCATGTTCCTGCATGGCAACGGCTTCAGCCGGCTCGACTGGCACGACCAGTTGCGCGATTTCGCACCGCATTTCATGGCGGCCGCATGGGATGCGCGCGGCCACGCGGGCAGCGATGATTACGAAGGCCCGTATCGCTTCGCCGATGTCTGCGACGATCTGATCCGCGTGCTCGACCATCTGGGTGCGGAGCGTGCGCACCTCGTCGGCCATTCGATGGGCGGGCGCGTCGTGCTCGAATTTCAGTATCGTTTCCCCGGCCGGGTGAAGAGCGTCACCTTCGCCGGCACCAGCGCCAAGCGCGAACCCAAATTGTCGGATGAGGAACTTACGATCCGGCGCGCGCGCCGTGTCACGCCCTTGCGCAACGGCGCCGACCTGCGCCAGATCGCGCTCGACAACACGCAGCGTTATCTCGCCAAGGGGGCATCGGCCAAGATCTTCGAGGCGGTGTCGAACCGGCTCGCTTCGGTGCGGCGTGACTCGTATGCCAAGACCCTGGAGACGGTCGTCTCCTACACCGACTTTCCGGAATATTCGACGGTGACGGCACCGTGCCTCGTGCTGACGGGTGCCGAGGATCCGCAAGCGACGCCGGATTACGCGCGCAAGGTCGCGGGGCAGATCAAGGGCGCCAAGCTCATGCTGATCCCCAACGCCGGCCACATGGTGAACATGGAGCAATCCGTCGCCTTCAGCGCGGCCGTGCTGGATTTCGTACGAAGCTGCGAGGGGCAGTAACGCTATCTTGAAATACGCACGCACTCTGTCGGATGATAAAGATGGGAATTGCGTAACGGATGTGATGGCCATGTTGAAGATGCCGCTGATTAGCTGTTGCGTGATGATGATGGGCTCCGCTCTCGCCGCCTGCGATACCAGCGAGGTTTCCCAGGGTGCCGGTTCCAGCGAGCCTGCCGCGTTCCGCATGATCTACGGCGAGCAGCCGAAGGGCGACCAGGGCGTGTCGTCGCGCTGCGCCGCGATCGTCAATCCGGCCGAACGGCGCAGGTGCATTCAGTCCGGCGGCTGAGCTGCCGCTGATCTCATCGGCGCGGTCACCGAAGCGTGAGAACTTGTCACAGCTTGTGACAATTCATGGCGACAGGTTCATCTGGTTGCACCATGAGCCTCACACAGTGACCACACCGGCTGTTGTTGTGCCTTCTTATATTGATTGGTGAGCCGAGTGACCGTCAGTGGCTCTGACAGTAAACGTCGGTCGAGTGCGGTCGAACTCTCGGACGCAAATCCAACCAATCAATGGAAGGAAAAATTATGTCCAAGACGACTCGACTTCTGGCTGTGTCGGCATTTGCGCTGACCGCCGGCTTTTTCGGTGTGACACAACTTCAGGCTGCTTCGATGCAGTCGGGCGACATCGTTGTTGCCCAGGCAGGTGGTTCCGGCGGCAGCGGGGGCTCCGGTGGTTCCGGCGGCGCGGGGTCCGGTGCTTCGGGCTCCGGCAGCAATGATTCCGGCCGTCAGTTCAACGAGGATTCGATGAGCACTAACCCGTCGGGCCGACAAAGCCCGCCGAGTGCCGCGACCAGCCCGCCGAGCCCGAATCCGTCGCAGAACATGAATCAGAGCGGTGTGCCCGCACGTTGCGCGTCGATCACCGACCAGACCAAGCGTCAGGCCTGTATCAACAACGGCCGCTAGCGCCCGCTCGAACGTAAGTACGAACGAAGGACGGGGTCGATTGCGGTCCGGAACGGGCAGCGTCGGCCCCGTCGTTTTTCCCGGTATCCATCAAGGAGGTTCACGTCATGTCTGACATGCCCGCGTCGTTATCCCCATCGTTATTCATGTCACGTGTTTCCGCGCTGGCCGCGATCGTCACGATCGGTTTCGGCGTTGCTGTATTCTCCGCGCCATCAAGCGCGATGGACGGCCCGAAAACCGGCAACTTGATCACGGCCCAGGCCACCGAACCGGGAACACCGGGAACCAAGGGCAAAAGCAACGGCACCAAGGGGAACGGCCCCAAGGGAAATCAATCGCCGCCTCAATCGACGCCCGCGCCGAAGCCGCCGAGTTCGAACATGCAGAACGCGCCGCAGTCGGGTGTGCCCGCGCGCTGCGCGCAGATCACCGATGCGGCCGAACGTCAGAAATGCATGAACACGCCGAAAGGGCAGTGAGGCGTTTGGCCGGATAGGATGATGATTCAAAGCTCCCTCCCCCCTATGGGGGAGGGGATCCCATCGGCGTTAGGCGCGGCTTGCGCCGTGACAGTGCCTAGGCGCGGCTCGCGCCGTGACAGTGCTTGTACTTGCGCCCCGATCCGCACGGGCAGGGCTGATTGCGTCCCGTCCGGCTCCATGTCTCCGGATTCTGCGCATCGATCACATCCGCGCCGCCGCGTGTCGGCGCCACCGCATCGCCGTATGACCGATCGCGCGGCGCATGATCGGCAAACGCCGGATCGTCGGTCGTCTCGCGCACATTCTCGGTACGCGGGCCGATCTGCATGGCGGACTGATCGAAGTTCGCTTTGAGCTCGATATGCGCGAGCAGCAGGGTCACGCGCTCGTCAAGCTCACCCAGCATGTTGTTGAACATCTCGAAGGCTTCGCTCTTGTATTCGTTGAGCGGGTCCTTCTGGCCGTAGGCGCGCAGGCCGATGCCGTGGCGCAGATGATCGAGCGCCAGCAGATGTTCCTTCCACACCTGGTCGAGCACCTGCAGCAGCAGGCTCTTCTCGACCTCGCGCATGACGTTCGGGCCCCACGTCGCGGCCTTCTCGGCCATCTTGCGCGTGACCTGGGTGACGATGCGTTCCTTGATCTCGACGTCGGCGACGCCTTCTTCCTTGGCCCAGTCCGCGATCGGCAGATCGAGGCCGAAGATGCGCAGCATCTCTTCGTGCAGTGTGTGCGTGTCCCACTGCTCGGCATAGGCCTTTTCGGGCATGCTGGCGCCGACCAGCTTCTCGATCACGTTGTCGCGCATGTCCTTGACGGTCTGCGACACGTCATGGCCGCTCATCAATTCACGGCGCTGCTCGTAGACGACCTTGCGCTGGTCGTTCATCACGTCGTCGTATTTGAGCAGGTTCTTGCGGATTTCGAAGTTGCGCGCCTCGACCTTCTGCTGCGCCTTCTCCAGTGCCTTGTTGATCCAAGGATGGATGATCGCTTCGCCTTCCTTGAGGCCGAGACGGGTCAGGATGCCGTCCATGCGCTGCGAGCCGAAGATGCGCATGAGATCGTCTTCGAGCGACAGGAAGAATTTGGAGGCACCCGGATCGCCCTGGCGGCCCGAACGGCCGCGCAACTGGTTGTCGATGCGGCGGCTTTCATGCCGCTCGGTGCCGATGACGAACAGACCGCCCGCTTCCTTGGCCTGCGTCTTGCCGACCGCGACCTTCTCGCGCACCTCGGCTTCGACGCTCGCGTGCTTGGCTTCGTCGGTTACGCCTTCGTGCGTCGCCTTGTCGTGTGCCTGGCGCAGCAGCATGGCGACGTTGCCGCCCAACTGGATGTCGGTGCCGCGGCCCGCCATGTTGGTGGCGATGGTGACCGCGCCGGGCACGCCGGCCTGCGCGATGATGTAGGCTTCCTGCTCGTGGTAGCGCGCGTTCAGCACCTTGTGCGGGATCTTGCGCTTCTTGAGCAGCTCCGACAGCACTTCGGACTTCTCGATGGAGACCGTGCCGACCAGGACCGGTTGGCCCTTTTTGCGGCATTCCTCGATCAGGTTGATGATCGCCTCGGCCTTTTCGCCCACGGAGCGATAGACCTCGTCGTCCTGGTCGTTGCGCTGAACCGGAACGTTGGTCGGGATCTCGGCAACCTCGAGCTTATAGATCTCGGAGAATTCGCCCGCTTCCGTCATGGCCGTGCCGGTCATGCCGGCGAGCTTCGGATACATGCGGAAATAGTTCTGATAGGTGATCGAGGCGAGCGTCTGGTTCTCGTGCTCGACGTTGACGCCTTCCTTGGCTTCGAGGGCCTGGTGCAGGCCTTCGGAATAGCGCCGTCCTTCCATCATGCGACCGGTGAATTCGTCGATGATGATGACGCGGCCATCCTTGACGATGTAGTCCTTGTCGCGCTCGAACAGCTTGTGCGCGCGCAGAGCCTGGTTGACATGATGCACCAGCGAGATGTTGCCGAGGTCGTACATCCCGCCCTTCAGCAGGCCCATCTCGGTCATGATCTGCTCGACCGCTTCGGTGCCCTGTTCGGTCAGCGTGACGGCGCGGGCTTTCTCGTCCTTTTCGTAATCCTCGGGGCCGAGGCGCGGGATGACCTTATCGACCGCATTATAGAGCTCCGACGAATCCTCGGCCTGGCCGGAGATGATCAGCGGCGTGCGCGCTTCGTCGATCAGGATGGAGTCCACTTCGTCGACGATGGCGAAGTTGAACGGGCGCTGCACCATCTCGTCGAGCGAGAACTTCATGTTGTCGCGCAGATAGTCGAAGCCCAGTTCGGAGTTCGTGCCGTAGGTGATGTCGGCGGCATAGGCCTCGCGCCGCTGGTGGTCGGTGAGGCCGGGCACGATGCAGCCGACGGTGAGGCCGAGCCTGTTGTAGACGCGGCCCATCCATTCGGCGTCGCGGCTTGCCAGGTAATCGTTGACCGTGACGACGTGCACGCCCTTGCCGTCCAGCGCGTTGAGATAGATCGGCAGGGTGGAGGTCAGCGTTTTGCCTTCACCCGTCTTCATTTCGGCGATCATGCCGCGATGCAGTATGATGCCGCCCAGGAGCTGCACGTCGAACGGCCGTTCGCCGAGCGTGCGCTTGGCGGCTTCGCGGACCGTGGCAAAAGCATCGGGCAGGATGTCATCGAGGGTCTCGCCGGCGGCGAGGCGGTCCTTCAGCCAGGCCGTGCGGGCGGCCAGCTCGTCGTCGCTGAGCTTAGCCACGTCGGGCTCAAGGGCATTGATGAGGGCGACCGTCTTGTTCAGGCCTTTGACGTAACGGTCATTGGCGGACCCGAAAACGCGCCGGAAAATGGCGTCAAGCATAAGGATTCCTCGGCATTTCCCTAATATAGCCCATCCGGCGGTGGGGCGGTCGGTTCGTACGTGGGACAGATAGGCTCCCCCCGCTATCAAGTCAAACCAGCCAAGTAAAGGATGGCCGGGCCATCGGTAACGCGAAGGTTTGGCCTGAAAGGCCCGCTATAGCTCGCCAAATACGGGCCAAAGGGGTGTTCGGCGCGCGCAAATCGGAATAATGTGCGCTCCAATTGCCGTTATGATCGCCCCGATCCTCCAGGAATCGCCGGGCAGGCCCCCCGAAGGGACGAAAGGATTATTTTGATGACCTACCGTAAGATGGCTCGCATCGCGGCCGTCGTGGCTTTGGTGCTGGGCGTTCTGGGCGTCCTGATCTGGGAAGCCTCCGCCCCCCTGGCCGCGAGCGAGGCTCCCAAGGCTGCCCCCAAGACAGCGCCCAAGGCCGCACCGAAGGCGCCTGCCGGCGATCCCAACCGCGTGGTTGCGACGGTCGATGGCTACGAGATCCGCTACTCCGATGTCGCCGCCGCACGCGACATGTTGCCGCCGGAGGCCCAGGCCTATCCGCCGAACGTGATCTTCGACTACGTGCTGAACGCGATCATCAATAGCCGCATCGTGGCCCAAGAAGCGCGCCGGACCGGCATCAGCAAGAACGCCGACGTGCAGCGCCGCATGGCGCGGCTCGAGGATCGCCTGCTCGAGCAGGAATACCTGGTCCGTCGCGTCACCAAGGACGTGGACGACAAGAAGGTCAAGGAAGCCTTCGATCGCATGATCAAGGAAACGCCGCCCGAGGAAGAGGTGCGCGCGCGCCACATCCTGGTGGCCGATGAAAAGAGCGCGAACGACGTCATCGCGCGCCTCAACAAGGGCGAGGATTTCGCCGCCATCGCCAAGCAGGTTTCGACCGACGGCTCGGCGCAGGCCGGTGGCGATCTTGGCTATTTCACCCGCGACCGCATGGTGAAGCCGTTCTCGGACGCGGCGTTCGACATGAAGCCCGGCACCTACACGAGCAAGCCGGTGCGCACGCAGTTCGGCTGGCACGTCATCCGGGTCGAGGACAAGCGCACCAAGAAGCCGCCGACCTTCGACGAGGCGAAGGGCGAGGTGCGCGACGCCGTGCGCCGCGATGTCGCCGAATCCTATGTCGCGGGCTTACGCGAAAAGGCCAAGGTCGAGACCTTCGGCATGGAAGGCCGGGCCAAGGCTGCGCCCAAGGCGAGCGAGCCGAAGAAGAAGTGACGGTCCGACGGACTCTCCCGTAAGGGAGAGTCCCGTGACGGCCTTGCTACTACGGCCGCACCTCGGCGGCGCATCACTTCCATTCGTCATTCCGGCCCACGCTTCGCTTGGCCGGAATGACGGCTGAGCGCGGCTGCCGGCCATTTCTCCTTGACTCGCCTCGCCGGAATCCGGAAAATGTTCTCTAATTGTTCTTATTTTCGGCAGGCCTAGTGTGGGGGCGGCCGTGGTGAGATGTGTCTGTGCGCATTGCGATGAACACGGACCGGACACGGGGCGGAACAGGGGACAATGTCGAGATCGCGTCGATGACATGTCGATGACATGTCGATGAAATGTCGAGTGGATGTAGAGACGATGTCGAGGGAAGGTTTAGGCCGTGTCGGGACGTCTCGACATTTCCGGATCGGTGAAAGCGCGGATTTCCTGGCATTCGGGTTAAGATGTCGAGTGATGTCGATAGATTTGCGCTTTTTCGGCCCGCTGTCCGGGCAATATCCTGATTCCTAGCCGCCCATCTTTACCCATAACGCGACGGGCTTTAGAAACCAAAGCATCATGCCAAAAATTTCCCCACTCGCACCCGCCTCCTTCCCGTCCATCCCGCCCGTTGCGGGCGTGCGCTTCGCCGCCGGCGCTGCCGGCATCCGCTACGCCGACCGCGTCGATCTCTTCTATTGCGAGCTGGCCGAGGGGACGACCGTCGCAGGCGTGTTCACGAAATCGTCGATGCCCTCCGTGCCGGTCGATTTCTGCCGCGCCGCGCTCAAGAACGGCGAAGGCCATGCGCGGGCGCTGATCGTCAATTCGGGCAACGCCAATGCCTTCACCGGCAAGGTCGGCGCCGCCGCGTGCAGGACGAGCGTCGAGGCCGCGGCCAAGATGGCGAACACCGACGTGAACCATGTCTATGTCTCGTCCACCGGCGTGATCGGCGAACCGCCGCCGGCCGACAAGATCGTGGCGGCGCTGCCGGGCCTCAAGGCCAATCTCGGTGACGGCGATTGGGAAGGCGCGGCGCGCGCCATCTCCACCACCGATACTTTCCCCAAGGGGTCGGTGCGCATCGCCAAGATCGGCGGCGTGCCGGTGACCATCGCGGGCATCTGCAAGGGCTCGGGCATGATCGCGCCCAACATGGGCACGATGCTCGGCTACATCTTCACCGATGCGGCGGTCCCGCAGACGGTGCTGCAGCATCTGTTGAGCCGCTCGACGGAGAGGAGCTTCAATTCCATCACGGTGGATTCGGATGCCTCCACCAGCGACACCGTGCTCGCCTTCGCCACGGGCCAGACCAAGCATCAGCCGGTCTTCGCCGTGGGCGATGCGCCGTTCCGCGACTTCCGCAGGAAGTTCGATGAGGTGATGCTCGATCTCGCGCACCAGATCATCAAGGACGGCGAGGGGGCGAGCAAATTCGTCTCCGTCACCGTGACCGGTGCGGCGAGTGCGCCGGCGGCCAAGAAGATCGCGATGGCGATCGCCAATTCGCCGCTGGTCAAAACCGCGATCGCGGGCCAGGACGCGAACTGGGGCCGTATCGTCATGGCGGTCGGCAAATGCGGCGAGAAGGCGGATCGCGACAAGCTCGCCATCGTCATCGGCGGCGTGAAGGTCGCAGCCGAGGGCGAAGTGGTGCCGGGCTACGACGAGGCGCCGGTCGCCGAACACATGAAGGGTCAGAACATCGATATCGAGGTCGATGTCGGCGTAGGCTCGGGCAAGGCGACCGTGTGGACGTGCGATCTCACCCACGAATATATCAGCATCAATGGCGACTATCGGTCTTGATCCGAGCTGCTTCGATGCGGAGCAGCGTCGGGTTGCAGCGAACCTTCCCATCGTTCTGGTCGTCGCCATCGCGCTCGTCGATCCCGACGGCCGCGTGCTGATCGCCCAGCGCCCCGAAGGCAAGAAGATGGCCGGGCTGTGGGAATTCCCGGGCGGCAAGGTTGATCCCGGCGAGACGCCCGAGAACGCGCTGATCCGTGAATGCGCCGAGGAACTGGGCATCGACATCCGCGCGAGCTGCCTGGCACCGGTCGCCTTCGCCTCGCACACCTATGACGATTTCCATCTGCTGATGCCGCTTTATGTCTGCCGCGTGTGGAAGGGCACGGCCACGTCGCGCGAAGGACAGGCGCTCAAATGGGTGCGCCCGTCCAAGATGGGCGACTATCCCATGCCGCCCGCCGACATTCCGTTGGTCGCGCAATTGCAGGATCTGTTGTGAAGCCAACGATGCGTGCCTTGCTGCTCGACCTCGACGGTACGCTGACCGATCCCAAGCTCGGCATCACCAATTGCGTCCGCTTCGCACTGGAACGGATGGGCAAGGTCGCACCACCGGCCGACGAGCTTCTGTGGTTCATCGGTCCGCCGCTGATCCATTCGTTCCGCACGTTGGTCGGCGAAGCTGAGGCCGAACGCGCGCAGGCGCTTTATCGCGAACGCTACGCCACAGCGGGCATGTTCGAGAACGAACTTTATCTCGGCATCGCGGAGATGGTCGCTGCCGAGGCCGCGCGTGGGCGGCGCATCTATCTTGCGACCAGCAAGGCGCATGTCTTCGCCAAGCCGATCCTCGAACATTTCGGATTGGCGCGCCATTTCACCGGCATCTACGGTTCCGAACTCGACGGCACGCGCATCGATAAGCCGGACCTTCTCGCCCATATCGCGGAGCGCGAGAACATCGCGCGCGGCGATGCGATCATGGTGGGCGATCGCCGCTTCGATGTGGAGGGTGCCCGCGTCATTGGTGCCGCATCGGTCTGGGCCGATTGGGGCTATGGCGAGGCCGACGAGCGTGATGCGGCCGGGGCCGATGTGATCTGTGCCGCCCCTGGCGATCTCGGCCCGGTTCTGGCAGCGTTTGATCGCAACCGTCAGGCAGCCTTGGACGAATCCACCCGTTAGGTTATGAGGGATACATGTCGGATATCAAAGTCGTCACCGCCTGTGTCCTGATCATCGGCAACGAGGTCCTGTCGGGCCGCACGCCGGACGCCAATCTCAATTACATGGCGCGCAAGCTGAACGAGATGGGCATCCGTCTCGCCGAGGCGCGCGTGATTCCCGATGTCGAGTCCGTCATCGTCGATACGCTCAACGAGGTACGCGCCAAGTACGATTACATCTTCACCACCGGCGGTATCGGGCCGACGCACGACGACATCACCTCCCTCTGTGTCGCCAAGGCCTTCGGCGTTCAGGTCATCCGCCATCCGGAGGCGGAAGCGCTGCTGCGCTCCTACATTCCGCCGGAGCGCATCAACGAGGCGCGGCTCAGGATGGCCGACGTGCCGGACGGTGCGGTGCTGATCCATAATCCGGTGTCGCGCGCACCCGGTTTCCGCATGGGCAATGTCTATGTCATGGCAGGCGTGCCGTCGATCATGCGCGCCATGTTCGATGGTTTCGCGCCGCATCTGGTTGGCGGCGACCGGGTGGTCTCGCGCGCGGTCGCGTGCTTCCTGCCGGAGGGCACGGTGGCCCAGGGCCTGTCCGACATCCAGGCTCGTCATCCCGAGGTTGATATCGGCTCCTACCCGTTCTTCAATTCGGGCAAGTTCGGCTGCACGCTGATCTCGCGGTCCGCCAATACGAAATCGCTCGACCTGGTGGTCGAACAGATCCGCCAGCTCATCATCGCGTGCGGCGGCGAACCCATCGACCGCGACATTGTCACCGAGCCGGACGCGCAGAAGGACGACAGCGGCAACAACCGGACCGCCGCGCCGAAGGGGTGAGTTTGGGAACCTCGTCCTAGTTACTGCCAGGTCGCGAAGCCCATCGCGTTGCCGGTGCCGGCTTCCGAGCGGTAGCACGGCACGTAATCGAGCAGGTCCATCTTGAGCTTGGCGTCCGACAGGGCCGCCGCCGCCATGATCCAGCATTTGGCCTCGCTCGATCCCGACTGGAACAGCGATTCCGGTTCGCGCGCCAAGGCCTCGCCGTCGCCGGTCTTGAGCGCGGCGATGAGTCGCTGGTCGAAGTCCTCGTCGATGGCGAAATGCGACAGCCCGCCGGACGCGATCACCGCGACTTTCGCGTTCTTGCCCCAGCTTTCAACCGCGCGCGCGATGGAGCGGCCGAAATTCCAGCAGCGTTTCGCCGACGGCTGGTTGGGCGGGTAGTATGTGTTGATGATGATCGGCACCATCGGGATCGGCTTGTCCGCGAGCAGGCGTCGCACGATGAAGGTGAAGGCGTGGCCTGCGCATTTCGGCCCGCCGTCGGCGGCGAGCGGGCTCACCGATGACGATGCGACGTCGAACTCGTCCTCGATCGCCTGATGCACGATGCGAAGCGCCAGATCGGACGCGCAGGGATAGATCGCATCTTCGGTCAGATGGCGGCGCTGCGCGACCTCGGCGATGGTGTCGCTCTTGGCGTCGCTTCGATGGAGCGGCCCCTTGATGCCGCGGTTCACGATCTCAGGTCCGGTGAAGACCGTGATCGCCGGCATCTTGTCGTCGAGGAACCATTCCTTGTGGTCGTCGCCCAGGATGATCATGGCGTCGGGCGCCTCGGCGCGCAGGCGTTCGCCCAGCCGGTCGAGCTGGCGCTGGCAGCGGTCGTAATGAGCACGCCGGGCCGGCAGCGCGTTCATCTCGGCGAGGTAATCGTTGCGCCGCAGCGCCAGCAGATCGTCGTATTTGTAGACCGAGCCCTGATAAGGATGGCCGGGGAAGACCTTGTCGGCCTCGGTGCGGATGTCCCAATTCTCGGGGTTGAGCATGAGCAAGGGGCCATGCGAAGTCCCCACGCCAAACGTGATAGTCGCCACAACAGCCTCCGTTTATGTGTATTTTGGCAAGCTTGGCGGTTGCGGCGAGGGGCGTCAATTCCTAGTCTCCGCGCGACCTTCCAGGTCTCTTCCAGTGTCTGGGCCCCGTGGCGGAATGGTAGACGCAGCAGACTTAAAATCTGTTTTCGGTAACGGAGTGCCGGTTCGAGTCCGGCCGGGGCCACCAGTTCAATGCAGCCTATGTGCCGTCAACCCGGTTCGGGGATGGCGCGCGCTTGGGCGACACGTTCCAGACATTCCTTTTCGTTGCCGCGTCGTTCTTCCTGGCGCGCCGCATCCATCAAGCCCTGCATCTGGGACCGTTTCGCGGCATCGAGCCTGTCGCGGGCGGCCGAGTCCTGTGCGGCCTCGCCTTGGGCTTGCGATTTCGGCATCTGGGGATCGATGTCCTTGTCGGGGGAAATCACGCGAGCGGGCGGATCGGCTTCGGGGGCGATCACGCCTTGCGACCGTTTCAGATCGTCCGGCGCGATGCCCTGTGACTGTGACGGCGAGGCTTCTTTGTCAGTCGGGGCCGGATCCGTTTTGGGCAACTGCGCGGCCAATCCATATTGGTGGGCGAGAAGGTCGATTTCCGCGGCGCAACTGAGAATCTTTGCGGCGTTGGCCGGCGCGGCGGCCAAGGAGGCAATCGTCGCGACCGCGGCGGCCACATAGGTGAATTGGCGGATCATCCGGACGTTCATGCGCATGACGTTGTCCCTTATTCGTCCCATATTCCCTGATTCGGGAACACGTCCGTCCGGCGATGGTTCCGATAGGCGCCGCACGCTCAATATGTTTTGATACCGAACGATGTTTTGCCGAATGGTTCGACGCGATGAGGTCATCCATGAAAAAGCGCAAGAAATCCGCAGGCACGCCACCGCTGCCGGACCCGCTCGACGATAAGGACTACAAGCGCACGCTGCGTGCGCTCCAGATCGAACTGGTGAAGCTGCAGCGTCATATGATCTCACATGATGAAAGGATCCTCGTCCTGTTCGAGGGGCGTGACGCGGCGGGCAAGGACGGTACCATCAAACGCATCGTCGAGCATCTGAGCCCGCGTGAAACGCACGTCATCGCGCTCGGCAAGCCGTCGAGCCGCGAGACGACCGAATGGTATTTCCAACGTTACGTGCCGTTCCTGCCGGCAGCCGACGAGTTCATCCTCTTCAACCGCTCTTGGTACAACCGCGCGGGCGTCGAACGCGTAATGGGCTTCTGCACCGAAACCCAGTGCGAGGAATTCTTCGAGACCGTGCCCGAGTTCGAATGCATGCTCATGCGTTCGGGCATCAAGCTGTTCAAGTTTTATCTTGATATCACCAAGGACGAGCAGAAGAAGCGCCTGGAGGATCGGCGCAACGATCCGCTCAAGCAGTGGAAGATCAGTCCCATCGATGCGCAGGCGATCAAATACTGGGATGATTACAGCCGCGCGCGCAACGACATGTTCCGTCGTACCCATAGCCGGCAATCGCCCTGGACGGTGGTGCGCGCCGACAACAAGCCGCACGCCCGGATCAACGTGATCCGTCATGTGCTGGCGCGGCTCGATTACAAGGGCAAGGACAAGAAACTGGCGAAGCCCGATCGCAGGATCGTGTTCCCCTACGACAAGGCGCACATCGCCGACGGTTCGATCGCGCCATAACATCTGCCGGGAAAGACGTGCCAGAAAAGACGTCTGTGAAAAGACAGCAGGTGTTCCGAACTCTCCCGCTCGTGCGTTTAAGTTCTGTTGGTGAAAGGTTGGGGACTTTCAACGCATATGCTGTGAGCCCTACACGTTTACTGACGTCACCTTTCCAGAACCTGGAACGTCACGGTCGGTGTTTCGGAACACCCAATACTTGACGTAGCCTGTCCGCCCTGGGGCGCAATACGATCGAGCCAAAATCGACGTCGGCTCACGCCGAGTTGACAGGGTGGACGTAAGCGCCTGAACGCGCGAAGCTAGAGCACGATTTCCTGGTCCTGGATCAGGAAATCAGGGCCTGATCAGCCGTCTCGTTTAAGCGCGAGGACGCATGAGCGACGTCGATCTCAAGCCGCGCGGCAAAGCTCAGCTCAAGACCGAGAAGCCGCGCCTGCACAAGGTGATCCTGGTCAACGACGATTACACGCCGCGCGAATTCGTCGTGCGCGTGTTGAAGGCGGTCTTCCATATCAACGAGGACCTTGCCTACAAGATCATGATGACCGCGCATCGGCGCGGCGTCTGCGTCGTCGCGGTCTATACCAAGGATGTTGCCGAGACCAAGGCGACCGAGGGAACGGACGCCGGTCGCCAGGCGGGCTATCCCCTGATGTTCACCACCGAACCCGAAGAATAGCGCCGGACGTACCCACCGAGGGGCCCCCTTAACCGCCCATGCCGGTAGCTGGAACGGTTAACGCAAAAACCGTTTGGGGCCGGATGCAAATGGATTATTGATGTGTTCATCAATGAACGGTGGCCGATGGGTCCACCGTCGCACGTCAGGGAGCCGTCCAATGAAGTCACGTTTATTTGCTGTCGCCGCAGCTCTGCTCGCGGCCGGTCTCGCCCAGCCCGCATTCGCCCAGAAATCCAAGGACACGCTGCGCTACCCCATCGCGGGCGGTGAATCGGTGCTCGATCCCTATCTGGCGCCGTCGCTGTTCAACGAGATGTGGGAAGGTTCCGTCTTCGACAACCTTCTGGGCTTCGACCCGGAGACGGGGCGGTTTCTGCCGCTGCTCGCCAAAAGCTGGGCGCAGCCCGATCCCACGACCTACGAATACGAATTGCGCGACGACGTGAAATGGCACGATGGCCAGCCGGTCGTCGCCGACGATGTCGTCTACACGCTCACCTACCTGACCGATCCCAAGGTGAACCTGCGCTACAAGGCGAGTTGGGCCTGGGTGAAGTCGGTCGAGAAGCTGGGCCCGAAGAAGGTCCGCATCAGGTCGAAATATCCAGTCCCCGACGGCATGATGTGGATGGTGCAGGGAACGCCGATCTTCCCCGCGCATATCCATGGGCCGCTTGCGGACAAGCAGGCCTTCGGCGCGGCGCCCGTTGGCACCGGCCCCTACAAGCTGGTGAAGATCGACAAGAACACCGGCATCGTCGCCGAGAAGAATCCCTATTTCGTCTCTGGCCCCGCCAAGAAGGCGGCGGCCATCGGGCGCGTCGTCGCCGAGCCGATTCCCGACGTCGGCACCATGGTCGCCAAGATGCTGACCGGCGAGATCGATCTCGCGCGCAACCTGCCGGTCGATCAGACGGTGGCGTTGCGCGACAGCGGCCTGTTCGAGATCACGCTGGCGCCGCGCAACCTCGCCAATTCCTTCATCGGGTTCCCGAGTGCGGGTGCGCAGAATGTGGAGGCGCTGGGCGATCCGCGCGTGCGCCTCGCCATCGTCAAGGCGATCGACCGCAAGGCGCTGGTCAATCTGAAATACGGGGTGCTGGCCGATGGCGCGCAGCCGCTCGACGGGTTGTGTTTCAAGGAACAATTGGGCTGCGATTTCACCCGTCCGGTGCCGGACTATGATCCGGCGGGTGCCAAGAAGCTGCTGGAAGAAGCCGGCTACGGAAATGGCTTCGACGTGACGATCAGCACGTTCCCGAATGCCGTCGCCGAGGTGACGGCGGTCTCAGGCATGTTGCGCGCGGTCGGCATCCGCGCCTCGGTCTACCAGCATCCGCCGACGCAGCGTGTGCAGCTTCTGAGCCAGGGCAAGGTCGATATCGGCTATTACACCTGGAGCGGCGGTGGCATGTTCGAGGTCTCGCCGCAGACCGCGCGCTACTTCCTCAGCAACGAATATGACGATCCGGTGCTGATGAAGATGGCGGAGGCCTCCAACGCCATGATGAACGGGCCGGAACGCAACAAGGCGGTGGCCGCGGTCTACGACATGGCCAACGAGAAGGCGTATGCCTTCGGCATGCTGCCGGCGCGCGCCATCTTCACCCATACGAAGGAGCTGAAGATGACCGTGACCGGGATGCGCGCGACCGAGATCAATCCGCACGACTTCGCCTGGAAATAACGCGTTACCGGACGGGGTTCAGTTTGGCGCCCGGGCCGCCCAGCAGGCGTTCGACCTCCAGGGCGGCCATCGCGATGTGATAGGGCGTGCTGGACGGCATGAAGTCGCTGTCGGGTTGCAGGTCGCGACGGACATATTCGTGCCAGCCGCCCGCGCCGGTGAAATAGGTCGCGCTGAGGAAACCGATCCATTTCGCCACCGCGGCGTAGGCGGCGGGAGTGCCGTTGCGGCGCGCGCTGACGGCGTGGGCCTTGATGCATTCCGTCACCGGCCAGATGCGTTTGCGGTCGTCCACGACCGCACCATCGATGTCGAGATAGCTGTAGATGCCGCCGTGATCGGCATCGACGCCGTTGGCGTCCGCCCAGGCGATCAACGCTTCGGCTGCTTCGGCGTGGGCGGGAAGTCCCGTAACGTCGGCGTATTCGTTGAGCAGCCAGAACCATTCGTACGAATGGCCGGGCTGAACAAGCCGACCCTTATCCGCCTGGGGCATGCCGTGAATGTCGAAATGTTCGAGAACCTTGCCGCCCTTGCTCAGCCGCGCGGTATGGATCGCAACGAGCCGTTCGGCGGCGGACAGGAAGGATGCATCGCCGCTGGCCGCATGCAGCGACAGATACGCCTCAAGCAGATGCATGTGAGGGTTCTGTTCCAAGGCGGTGTCGAGCGGGATCCAATCGCGCGATGCGCTCTGGGCGTACCAGCCGCTCGGCAGCCAAAGGCGATTCACCAGTTCGTTGGTCCGCCATGCCCAGTCGAGGGCTTCGGGTTTGCGGAAGATCGAAGCGTAGTGCGCAAGGCCGAACATGACGAATGCCTGGCCATACAGGTCCTTGGTCGCGTCGGCGGGTGTGCCGTCGTCGGCCAGGCTGAAGAACCAGCCGCCATGCTGCCCGTCCCAGAATCGGGTGGTCAGATCGGCGTACAAAGCGTGGGCGCGCGCGCCATACAGGCTGTCACCGGTGACGCGCCAAGCGTGCGAGAAAAAGAAGAGCTGCCGTCCGACCGCCATGCTGCGGCGAAAGCCGAGCGCCGACGGTGTCAGGTCGGCCTCGAGCCGCTCGACCCCGTGGCCGGCGGCCTTATCCCATCCTTTGGTGGCCCATAGGCCGGCCATGTCGCCCATCACGTAAGCGATGAACCGGCGGGCGGCTGGGCTGTGCGAATCGGCGAAAGTCATGGGCATCGGCACTCATTGGCATACAAGAGCATGTTTCTTCAATATCGAACCGCCTGCGTTGCAGTCCGGTGTGCCGTTCCGTCAGGCACCCCACTCCTGCCTCCGCCGCAAAATCTTCCGGCGCAGACGATTCGATATTGAAGAAACATGCTCCAGGCAGTGCCTGTCAGCGTTTTTTCTCGGTTCGGTCATCGGATCGTCACACAAACCTGTTGGTTAGAGGCTCACTTCGATCATGCAGGAAATGAGGTCTCCCCTGAGCGCCAATCCTACGCTCCGCGACCGGCTCGACCAATCGCTCTTCAACGCGATCTATTCTCGATCCCTCGTCTACAACACCTGTTGGGAAGATCCAGCCGTCGATCGCAGGGCGCTCGATCTGCGCCCCGACGATACCATGCTGGTCATCACCAGCGCAGGCTGCAACGTCCTTGACTACGCGCTGACCGGCCCCGTCCGCATCCACGCGGTGGATGCCAATCCGCGCCAGACCGCGCTGTTGGAGCTCAAGCTCGCTGGTATCAAGGCGCTCGGCTTCGACGATTTCTTCGCGATCTTCGGCACCGGTTATCACCGCGATTTCCAAGCGCTCTACTTTGCGCTGCTGCGCCCCGAACTGTCGGACTTCGCGCGCGCCTACTGGGACAAGCGCACCGACTGGTTCGCCAAGGCCAATACCGGCTTCTACTTCCATGGCCTGTCCGGCATCGTCGCGCGCGCCTTTCGCGCCTACCTCAAGTTCAATCCCGGCCTGCACAGCGCGGTGACCGAGATGTTCGAGGCCACAAGCCTGGACGAGCAGCGCCACATCTACGATACGCGCATCGCGCCGCGCCTATGGCGGCCGAGCGTGAATTGGGTCCTGTCACGCCAGTTCACCATGAACATGCTGGGCGTACCCTATCCGCAGCGCAAGCAGGTGGAGGCGCAGCACGACAATGGCATTGCGGGCTTCATCCGCGAGGCGATCGATTACGTCTTCCGCGAATTGCCGCTGGCCGAGAATTATTTCTGGTCGGTCTATGTGCGCGGCCATTACACCCGCGATTGTTGCCCCGAATACCTGAAGCCCGACAATTTCGCCGCGCTCAAGGCGGGTCGTGCGGCGTCCATCGTGCCGCACACCAGCACGGTGTCCGACTTCCTGCGCGCGACCGACGAGCGCATCTCCAAATACGTGCTGCTCGATCATATGGATTGGATGACGTCCTATTATCCCGAGGCGCTGGCCGAGGAGTGGGAACTGATCCTCGATCGCGCCGCGCCCAACGCGAAGGTCATCTTCCGCAGCGCGCACGCGGCCCCCAGTTATCTCGACAATATCCGCATCGGCCAGGACCGCACGCGCATCGCCGAATATCTCACGTTCAACAATACGCTGGTCGATACACTGCAGCCGTTCGACCGTGTGCATACCTACGCCGGCTTCCACGTCGCCGATGTGAAGGCGTAAGCCATGAGCGCACGGGTCCTCGACGCCAAGGTCCTGATGTCGCTGGCGCGCGGCGTGCCGCGCCGCGGCAACCACGCGGAAAAGCTGGCGGCTTTCTATGGCCCGCAGGCGGAGCATTACGACATGTTCCGCGCGCGTCTGCTGTCGGGCCGCGAAGACCTGATGACGATGATGGCGCCGGCCGACGGTGCCGATGTTGTCGAACTCGGCGGCGGCACCGGTTTCAATCTCACGTTCTTTGGGGACCGTCTGGCGCATCTCGGGAATGTCGAGGTTGTCGATATCTGCGCGCCGTTGTTGCACCAGGCACGCCGCCGTTGGGCGGGTCATGCCAACGTGCGCGTGGTCGAGGCGGATGCGACAAGTTACGTCGCCGCCCATCCGGTCGATTGCGTCTATTTCTCCTACGCGCTCACCATGATCCCGAACTGGCGCGCCGCCGTTGCCAACGCCATCGCGATGCTGAAGCCGGGAGGCATGCTGGGCGTTGTCGATTTCTACGTCTCGACTTCGCGACCGACCGAGGGCGTGCGTCACGGTGCGTTCACCCGCGCTTTCTGGCCGCGCTGGTTCGCCCATGACGGCGTACGCTTGACGCCCGAGCCGCTTGATCTGTTGCGCACCGTGCTACCGGATCACCAATTAAGCGAGCGTCGAGCGGCGATCCCCTACATTCCGCTGCTGCGTGTACCCTATTACATCTTTGTCGGGCGCAAGCCCGCTTAGTTATCTGGTGCAAGCCGCTCCAGGCTCGACGGCACGCGCCCACCGTTTTATGGTCCCAGTTAATGAATGATGGGGCCTCACATGCTGTCCAGGGAAGATAACGATCTGCTCACCCAAGTCGGGCCGGGAACACCGGCCGGCGAATGGTTGCGCCGCTATTGGCATCCGATCGCGATTTGTGAATCGGGCGATTTCATCAAGACGCATTGGGATTACGCCAAGCCGATGATCTTCGAGGGCGAACCCGGCACGGTGGGCAGCTTCGCCGACAAGCTCGGCAATTTCACCGGCAAGCCGACGCCGGTGAAGATCCTCGGCGAAGAGCTGGTCCTGTTCCGCGACGGATCGGGCAAGCCCGGCCTGATCGGGCGCTATTGCCCGCACCGCAATGCGTCCTTCGAATTCGGCCGCATCGAGCCGAACGGGATTTCGTGCTGCTATCACGGCTGGACGTTCGATCTCGCGGGCAATTGCCTTGCCATGCCGGCCGAGCCGGCCGAGTCGCGCTTCAAGGACAAGGTGACGCACACGGCCTATCCCGTGCGTGAGATGGGCGGGCTGCTCTGGACCTATATGGGCCCCCTCGACGCCAAGGGTGAGCCGCCCGTGCTGCCGCGTTACGATATCTATGCGCGCGAAGACGGCGTGCGCGCGGTCGAGAATTTCGGCCTGTGGCCCGCCAACTACTTCCAGATCTGCGAGAACAGCGTCGATCAGACGCACACCGCGATCCTGCATGGCGGCGTCGGCGGCGAGCGGCGCGACATCTGGGGCACCGAGATCCCGAAGACGACGTGGGAAGCGATCGAACTGGGCATCAAGGCGACCGCGGCGCGACCAGGCATGAACTACACCCGCGCGTCCTATTTCGTGCTGCCGACCATGAACCGCCTGCCGCAGCCCTGGCCGGGCGGCAAGTTCCGCTGGCCGCGTTTCTCCGCGCTTTGGCGCACGCCGGTGGATGACATCCATACGCTGGTGTTCAGCGTCTGCTTCACGCCGCGCGTGGACGGCAAGCTGCCCGATCTGCCGCCGGGCCTGAAATTCGACATCACGGATCAGCTGCTGGTGCATCGCGAACAGGACTACCAGGCGATCGCCAGCCAGGGCCGCATCACGGCGCGTATGACCGAACGGCTCGCCACCTCCGACGGTGGTGTGATCCTGCTGCGCAAGCTCGCCATGGAGGGCATCCGTGCGGTGCAGGCGGGGCGCGATCCGCAGGGTGTGCGGCGCGGGCCGGATGCACGCGAGATCATCGATCTCGAACGGATCGTCGCGGACGATCTCAACAAGATCGTCGCTTAGCCGAAATCCTCGCGGAAATCCTCGTCAAATTCTTCGATTACACGCGAATGTGACGCCCTGAAATGTAATGGCGCCGCCCTTTTATTTTGCGGGCAGGCTTGGCACTCTCCCAAAACCAAAACCTATCAAGTGAGAGAAAGTCATGCCGCTACCGACACAGAGCGTCGACTACAGGGATTTGAAGGGCCGCGTCGTCATCGTCACCGGCGCTGGGCAGGGTATCGGCCGCTTTTATTGCGATTACATCGCCGCGCAGGGTGCGATCCCGGTCATCGCCGAGATCACCGACCAGGGCGCCGCCGTCGCCCAGGAGATCAAGGACGCGGGCGGGGAGGCGCTCTACGTCCAGACCGACGTGGGTGATGAAGCCTCGACCAAGGCGTGCGCCGAGGCGGTGCTCAAGACGTACGGCCGCATCGACGGGCTGGTGAACAACGCCGCCATGTTCCGCAACCTCAGCCATCATCCGTTCTGGGATCTCGATCTCGCCGAATGGAACCGCACGCTGCAGGTCAACGTCACCGGCCCGTTCCTGATGGCGCGGGCCGTTGCGCCCGCGATGAAGGAGCGCAAGTGGGGCCGCATCATCAATATCTCGTCCGGGGTGCAATCCATCGGCTATCCCAACTTCATGCATTATGTGACGTCCAAGTCGGCGGTCGTCGGCATGACGCGTTCGATGGCGCGCGAACTGGGCCCGTGGAATATCACCGTCAACACCTTCTGGCCGGCGCGCACGCGCACCGAGATCAACAACGCAGACCTGTCGCCCGAGCGATTCAAGGCGCAGATCGACCTGCAATGCCTGAAGCGCGAGACGACGCCGGACGATCATTCCCGCGTCATCCTGTTCCTGCTGTCGGACCAGTCGGAATGGGTGAACGGCCACAACATCGCGGCCGACGGCGGCTATAAGTTCCTGTAGATCATGCGCGCGGGGGAGCTCCTAGAGGACTCGAAAGACCTCCCACCGCGCGATCATCATGATCAGGAATCCCAAGCCTGGACGTTCGTCTGCCGGACGATCCTGCCGTCGCCAAGCTCGATCATCGCCGAGCAGAAGACCTTGGCTCCACCTTCGTAGGCGCATGCCTGCGTGAAGGCGAGGTGGCTTCCATCGGCGATGCCGGTCTCGAGCCGGTGCGTCATCGCGCGGCCGCAAACATCGTCGTAATAAGCCGCGATTGCTGCCTTTCCATGAATCTCCTGCGGCATGCTCGGTGGGTGGTCCCTGTCGATGATGCGAACCACTGCGTCGTCGGCATAGAGGTTTGAAAGCGAACGGGCGTCACGTCCTTCGATAGCGCGCTTGAGATCGGCGATCGTGACAGTTTGAGTTTGCGAAATCATGATTATCCCTCCGTGGTTTTGGCGATATTCGTTACAAACGCAAATCTCGTTGCGATGCCCCGCGTTCTCCGGCGGGAACCGGCCATCCAGTAGGAAAGTGGGTATTCTACCTGCGAGACGGCAGGCTCATGAAATCCTTTCCGTGTGCGTTGCTGTGATCGTTTTGAACCAGTCAGCCCGCGGGCTTCGCCTCGCCGGGCTGACCGCCTTGCGCCAGCAGGCGCGCGGACAACTCCTCGATGATCCTGGTCAGGCGCACGATCTCCTGTTCGCGTAACGCGTCGATCTTGTTGTGGAGCAGCTCGATCTCGAGCTCGGCCTTCACGTTCACCTCGTAATCATGTTCGGCATTCTGGCGGTCGATCTCGGACTGCCGGTTCTGGCTCATCATGATGATGGGCCCGGCATAGGCTGCTTGGAACGACAACGCGAGGTTCAGCAGGATGAACGGGTACGGGTCCCAATGCTGGATGAAGCCCACCACGTTCAACGCCATCCAGGCGAGCAGGATGAGGCTCTGGATGATGATGAAATGCCACGATCCGATGGTCGCGGCGAAGACGTCGGCGACGCGCGCACCCGTCGTTTGGTCATGCGGCCGTTTCCGGCGGGCGGGCTTGCGGTGACGCAGGTGTTTCAGGGCTTGGCGGTCTTCGGGATTGGCGAGCACGATTTCGGTAGGGGCGTCCATGAATTTGGCCTCGTTGGACTTCTGAAGGCGACTCGGCGTCTAGTGCGCAGTATATCCCGAGGGGCCGTCGCGCATGAGCCTGATCTTTTTCGTCATCGTCCTGATTGCGTTCGTCATTGCCGGGGCACGCGAGATCGCGTGGGTTGCGCCGGCAGTAGGTCAGGGCGATGTCAAATCGCCGATGCAGATGATGGCCGATGCCATGCTGTCGTCCGCCGATGCCTCGGTCACGCTGGCCATCGGGCTCGTCGGCGTGATGGCGTTGTTTCTCGGGCTCATGAAGGTCGCCGAGAAAGGCGGCCTGCTCGTCGTCATCGCGCGCCTGGTGCGTCCGCTGATGGTGCGCCTGTTCCCCGAGGTTCCGGCCGACCATCCCGCCATCGGCGCGATGATCCTGAACCTGTCGGCCAATGTGCTGGGGCTCGGCAATGCGGCCACGCCTTTCGGCATCCGCGCCATGGAGGAGTTGGACAAACTCAACCCCGCCAAGGGAACGGCGAGCAACGCCATGGTCCTATTCCTCGCCATCAACACAGCAAGCGTTACCGTACTGCCGACCGGTGTGATCGCGTTGCGTGCCGCCGCCGGATCGGTCGATCCGGCCGGCATCATCCCGACGACGCTGTTCGCCACCGTGATCGCCACCGCCGTGGCCATCCTGGTCGCCAAGCTCGGCCAGCGCTGGTGGCCAATCACTGTTACCGTGGCCGCAGGTGAGGAGGCTCCGCGCGCCCCCGTTGTGTCGGACGAAGCGGTCGTGATCGAAGATGTGAAGCCTTATCCCGAATGGGCGTCTTACCTGACGCTGCTCGGCATCGTTGGTCTGATCCCGCTGACGGTGGTGTTCGGCCGCACCATCTCGCCTTGGATCGTGCCGGGGCTGATGGTGCTGTTGCTGGGCTTCGGGTTGTTGCGTCGCGTGAACATCTATGAGGCGTTTGTTGAAGGCGCGCGTGACGGCTTCACCGTCGCGCTGCGCATCATCCCGTATCTCGTCGCCATCCTGGTCGCGGTCGGGATGTTCCGCGCAAGCGGCGCGTTGGATATGATGATCGGCCCGCTCGCCAAAGTGACCGCGCCGCTGGGCCTGCCGGCCGAGGCGCTGACCATGACGCTGTTGCGCATGCTGTCGGGTTCGGGCGCGTTCGGTTATCTCGCCTCCATGCTCAACGATCCGGCGATCGGGCCGGACAGCTATACGGGATATCTCGTCAGCACCATCCAGGGCTCGACCGAGACGACCTTCTACGTGCTCGCGGTCTATTTCGGCGCGGTCGGCGTGAAGCGCATCCGCCATGCGCTGGTGGCGGGGCTTAGCGCCGATGTCGCAGGTGTGATTGCCTCGGCGGTCGCGGTTTGGCTTATGATCTAGCCGGATTTATGATCCAGCTAGAGGAACAGCCCAAAGACGCGATGGGAGAAACCTTATGGCGATCCTGCTCGATCACACCATCATTCCGGCGCATGACAGGGAAGTGTCGGCACGCTTCTTCGCGCGCATCTTCGGATTGACGTATGAAGGCGTGCACGGCCATTTCGCGCCCGTGCGCATCAACGATACGTTGACCTTCGATTTCGATACCGACACCGACTTCAAGCCGCAGCACTACGCCTTCAGGGTCGGCGAAGCCGAGTTCGACACGATGTTTTCGCGCATCAAGGATGAGAACATTCCGTACGGCAGCGGCCCTGGCACGCCCGACGATATGAAGACCTATACGCACAAGGGCCGGCGCGGGTTCTATTTCCGCGACCCCGCAGGGCACCTGCTGGAACTGCTGACGTAACGAGGTCGTTAAGACGGCCGGGCGGTCACGCGACTGTTCGCGTCTCGTTACTCCGCCGCTTGCTGACCCTCGAACAAGCTGGCCGCCCACAGCTTGCGCCGTTTCAGGTTGGCGACGAACTCGTCCTTGAAGTTGGCGATCGTGGAGGCCTTCACCGCTGGATCGTTCTTCAGCGTCTGCGCCCAGGCCTTCACCTTGGGGAAGGCGTCGAGCACGCCGGTCTTGAGCACATCCTCCATATAGCCGAAGCGCTGGAAGAAGGGCGCGTAGGACGCATCCGTGATCGACAGTTTCGGCCCGTTGAAATAGGGGCCGTCGTTTTCCCGTTCCTCGGTAAGCGCGCGTTCCAGGCGCTGCAGCTTCTTCGGCGCATCGGCAACCGAGGCGTCGAGTTCGGCCTTATCCTTGGCGTAGTAGAAGCCGCTCATCATCCTGGCGAATTCGGGCACGAAATCGTTCCACGCCCGATTGCGTGCGCGCTTGATCGGATCCTCGGGATGGAGCTTGGGCGTCTCCATCTCCTCCAGGTATTCGGCGATGGCGTTGGATTCGAACAACGGTTTCTCATCGACCACCAGCACCGGCACCTTGCCGTGTGGAGACAGCTTCAAGAACCAGTCCGGCTTGTTGGTGAGATCCACATAGGTGATTTCGTATGGCACGTTTTTCGCGCGGAGCACGATGGCGGCGCGTTGCACCCATGGGCAGGTGACGGAGCTGATCAAATGGTATTTCTGCGCCATCGACGCCTCCCTTAAATTCAGTGACCCTAGAAAATGTGTGGTTTGGAGGGATTGTTCCATAGACCCCCTGGCGTGCCAACCCGTCTGTCCCGCTGCATCGTGAAGGCCCGATTTTGCCCGCTATCCTTGCTTTTTGGGGGTGGCTTTCCATAGATTAGCGCCTGCTTATTCCCCCAGGAGGTCCTAGGAGGTTTCATGGCTGTTTCCGCCCGTCCCCCATTCCGTGCCGATCATGTGGGAAGCTTCCTGCGCCCGCACGAACTGTTGGCGCTCCGCGAGAAAGTGAAAACCGGCGAGGCGACCAGGGCCCAGCTCAAGGATCTGGAGGATAAGTCGATCCGCGATCTGGTGGCGATGCAGGAACGGCTCGGCCTGCACGCGATCACCGACGGCGAATTCCGCCGCGACGGTTTCCATACGGACTTCCTCGACAAGGTCGGCGGCATGAAGTTCAAGATGATCCCGCCCGAGGAACGCGCGCGCGTCGGCTCGATCGGCGGACCGTTCATCGCGGCCGTGGACGGCAAGCTGACGCGCCCCGCCGCCGGCATGGAGATCGACAATTTCAAATTCTTGAATGCCGCCACCAAGGAAACGGCGAAGATCACCATCCCGTCGCCGACCATGCTGCATTTCCGCGGCGGCCGTAAGGCGATCAGCGAGCAGGCCTATCCCGACATCGACAAGTTCTTCGATGACGTCGCGAGCCTCTATCGCGCGGAGATCAAGGCGCTGGCCGATGCCGGCTGTAAATACGTGCAGTACGACGACACCAACCTCGCCTATCTGTGCGATCCGGCGTTGCGCGAACAGGCGCGGGCGCGCGGCGACGATCCCGATCGGTTGCCGCACACCTACGCCAAGCTGATCAACGAGTCCATCAAGGGCCGTCCCGCCGACATGGCGGTCGCGATCCATCTGTGCCGCGGCAATGCCGAGAGCAAGTGGTTCGCGCAAGGCGGATACGAGCCTGTGGCCGAGGCCATGTTCAACGAGCTCGATATCGACGGCTTCTTCCTCGAATACGACGACGAGCGTTCGGGCGATTTCGCGCCGCTGCGCTTCGTGCCCAAGGGAAAGACGGTGGTGCTCGGTCTGATCACGTCCAAGGCCGGTGCGCTGGAGAAGAAGGCGGATGTGGAACGCCGCATCGAAGCGGCGGCGAAGTACGTTGCGATGGATCAACTGTGCCTGTCGCCGCAATGCGGTTTCGCATCGGCATCACAGGGCAACAAGCTGAGCGTGGCGGATCAAGAGGCGAAAATGCGCCTCGTCGTCGAAATCGCGAACGAAGTCTGGCATTGAAACTTTAAGGGACGCGGCCTCGTTGGGGCCGCCAAGGAATCGTATCAGGGGGAATGGGTATGGAATTGGATGCGCACTTCTGGCTGAGCCTGCTGGAAATCATCTATGTGAATATCATCCTGTCGGGTGACAACGCGGTCGTGATCGCGCTTGCCTGCCGCGGCCTGCCGGCGCACCAGCAGAAATGGGGCATCCTGCTCGGCGCGGGATGCGCCGTCGTGCTGCGTATCATATTCACGATCTTCATCGTCTATCTGTTGACCATCCCGTATCTGAAGGTGATCGGCGGACTTCTGCTGTTCTGGGTCGGCTACAAGCTGATGATGCCGCAGGACGAGGGCGAAGAGGTGAGCGAGGCGCAAAGCCTATTCCAGGCCGTGCGCATCGTCTTGATCGCGGACGCGGTCATGAGCCTCGACAACGTCATCGCGGTGGCGGCTGCCGCCAAGGGCAACTATATCCTGCTGATCATCGGCCTGCTCATCAGCGTGCCGCTGGTGGTCTATGGCGCGACGCTACTGATCAAGCTGATCGACAGGTTCCCCGCCATCGTTCCGGGCGGCGCGGCACTGATCGGCTATATCGGCGCCGAGATCATGGAGACGGACCCGGTGTGGCAGTCCTGGATCGAGGGCCATATCATGGCGCCGCACCTGGTGCTGCCGTTGTTGGGCGCGATCCTGATCGTGCTGGTGGGCCGCATCGCAGCGCCCAAGGCCCATCCGCCGATTACGACGGCGGCCGCGGCCGGTGCTGCCGTGTTCGGGTTGCGTACGCTGTTGTTGCGATCGCCCATGATCATCGCCTTCTTTGCAAGCCTGCTGGGTTACACGGTGGCGGGATATGACGAGATCGTGGTCGGGCACCTTACGGAGGTCGATCGCATGATCGAAGGGCTGATGCCGATCCTGGCGGCGATTATCGCCATCGTGCTGGGCGAGGGCCTCGGACGGCTGGCCAACCGCCTGCGCGGGACATCGAACATGTCGGCATGAGGTGTCACATTGAGGCACGCGGCGCGCGCCTCAATTAAGCCATTTTTCTTTCATTAACAGGTTCGTGAGTTCGTAGCAGGGTTTAGGCGGCAATGGATCTTTCGAGTCCCGACTTCTGGTTTGGCCTTCTCCAAATCATCTTTATCGACATCATTCTTTCCGGCGACAACGCGGTCGTGATCGCGCTCGCGTGCCGGAGCCTGCCGCCCAAACATCAGAAGATGGGCGTGGTCCTCGGCGCGGGTGCCGCCGTCACGCTGCGGCTGATCTTCGCGATCTTCATCGTCTATCTGCTCGATATTCCGTATCTGAAGATCTTCGGCGGTCTCATGCTCTTCTGGGTCGGCTACAAGCTGATGATGCCGCAAGGCGATGAGGAGGACGTGCATGCCGGGGCGAACCTGCTCCAGGCAGTGAAGATCATCGTGATCGCCGACGCGGTCATGAGCCTCGATAACGTCATCGCGGTCGCTGCTGCCTCCAAGGGCAGCATCGTGCTGCTGGTGCTGGGCCTGCTGATCAGCATTCCGCTGGTCGTGTTCGGCGCGACCCTGCTGCTCAGGATGATCGATCGCATGCCCTGGATCGTTCCGGGCGGCGCGGCGCTGATCGGCTATATCGGCGCCGAGATCGCGCTCAAGGACATCGCCTGGCAGAACTGGATCGACACCAATTACCATTGGGCGCACCTCGTTGTGCCGCTGATCGGCGCGATCGGTATCGTCATCGTGGGTCGCCTCGTTTCCCCGGCGCCGGCGCCCAAGGCGCTCGGCAAGGAAGCGGCCGGCGCAGCGGCCCTGTTCGGCATCCGGGAGCTCGCGCAATTCATCGTGACGCGCAGCCCGCTCATCATCGCCTTCATCGGCAGCCTGTTCGGCTACGGGTGGGAGGAGATCAAGGTGGTCGAAACCGGCGATGGCGTGAACTCCGCCTTTCATTCCCTGCGCCCAATGTTTGCCGCGGTGATCGCCATCGTCGTGGGCGAGCGTGTGGGTCGTTGGCTCGGGGCGCGTCCCGCCACCTCTTGATCGGACGGACTGGGGGATAAATCCCATTTCTGCCCACTATAAAGAATTTGGGATAATTTAATTGACAGGCTCCGGCGTGTCGGCAAAATGCCGCCATGCCGGACGTTCTCTCAGCCTATCCAAAGCGTGGCTCTGACGGGTTGGTCAACGGAGAGCGCAGCCGCGGCTTGCTTCGCCGCTGGGCGGTCGCTCATTCGCGGACCCTCGAAAAGTTCTACGACTTCTTCAACTGGATCCTGCCGTATGTACGGCCGCTGATCGAGGCGCTGCCCGCGCGTTTCGCCGAGAGCGTGTTCCGTGCCGTCGAGAAGCCGACCAAGCAGGCGGTGTTCGGCTGCCACATGTGCGGCACCTGCATCCTGTCGGCGACGGGCATGTCGTGCCCCATGAACTGCCCCAAGAACCTGCGCAACGGGCCATGCGGCGGCGTGCGTGACGGCGGCATGTGCGAGGTGAAGCCGGAGATGCCCTGCGTATGGCTCGATGCCTGGCAAGGCTCGGCTCAGATGCGCGATCCGACCAAGATCAAGATCATCCAGGCGCCGCTCGACCGGCGTACGCAGGACCGTTCCACCTGGGTTGCGCTGGCGCGCGGCGATCATTCCAAGACCGGTCTCAACCGGGTGGCCGAACCCAATCCGCAGTCCCATCCGCTGCCGCCGGCCGGCGCGCTGGAACGCAAGCTCGAAGCCGGAACGTTCGTCATCACGACCGAATTCAATCCGCCCGATACTGCGAACCCCGACACGATCAAGCGCGAGGCGATCGAGCTTCTGGAGCTTTGCGACTCGGTCAACGTGACCGACGGCGCCGGCGCCAATACCCATATCGGCAGCTTCGGCGTCTGCGCGCTGCTCGCCCAACAGGGCCACGATCCGGTCATGCAGATCTCGTGTCGCGACCGCAACCGCATCGCGATCCAGGGTGATGCGCTGGCCGCCGCCGCGCTCGGCATCCGCAACGTTCTGTCGCTCACCGGCGACGGCATGCAGCAGGGCGACCAGCCGGGCGCCAAGCCGGTGTTCGATCTCGACTGTACCTCGCTGCTCGGCATGCTGCGCACCATGCGCGACGAGGCGCGCTTCGATTCGGGGCGCAAGCTCACCGAGGCGCCGCGCTTCTACCTCGGCGCCACCTCCAACCCGACATCGGTGCCGCCGCTGGTCGAGGTCGGGCGTCTTGCCAAGAAGATCGAGGCGGGTGCCCGCTTCATCCAGACGCAATACGTTTTCGATATGGACGCTTTCCTCGAATTCCATAAGCGTTTCGTGGGCGAGGGATTGGCGGAGAAGTGCCGCTACATCGTCGGCGTCGGCCCGTTACGTGCCGCCAAGTCGGCGCGCTGGATGCGTGAAGCGGTGGCGGGCGTGCGCATCCCCGACAGCTATATCGAACGCATGGAGCGCGCAGCCGATCCGCGTGCCGAAGGCATCGCCTATTGCGTCGAGACGATCCAGCAGCTTCGTGAACTGCCGGGCATCGCCGGGGTGCACATCATGGCCTTCCGTCAGCGCGACGCGCTGCGCGAGGTGATCGAACGCGCCGGTCTGCTGGACCGTAACCGCCAGGCGCTGGTGCGCGACTCGTAAGGAGGCGCCGCACGCGTTGTGGCCCACGACGGCATCAGCCGAATAAACGGTCCCAGATAAAATTGGCCGCTATCAGGCTGTCTGGAAGGCTTTCGCCACGGCTGCGGCGGTCGCGATGCCCGATTCATTGGCGCCGTTGACCGTGCCGAAATGCGGGATCGAGCAGGCCTCGCCCGCGAAGAACAGGCGGTCCTCGATGGGCTGGCGCAGGATGTCGCGCATCCCGGCGGCACCCGGCAGCGCGTAGGAATAGCCGCCGCCGATATAGGGATCGCTGCGCCAATGGCTGGCGGCGATGCCGATGCGGGCACCCCTGATCGCCGATCCGAACGCTTCGACCAGATATCCTTCCGCGAAGTCGGCCATCGCCTCGGTGCCTTGTGCCTCGAGTTGTTCGGCGAAGCGGCCGGCAAGGTATCCGATGGCGATGTTGTGTCCGGTGGGCTTGATCTGGAAGCGGATCGTCTTGTCGCTTTTGTGCTCGAACTGCACGTGGCTGTTGTCGGGCAGGCCGAAGACGTCGCGATCGAAGGCGAGCGCCACTTTCTCTGCCGTGCCGAGCGGCAGCTTGGCGATGGCATCGTGGTGTGCCGCGGGCAGGCCCGGTTCAAACCGGATGGCGCCTTTCGCCAGCACCATGGTCGAGACGGTGACGATGACTGCGCGGCACGAGATCGCGCCCTTTGTCGTTTCGACAAGGACGTGCGGCCCGTCCCAGCGGATGCGCTCGACCGGGCAGGACAAGGTGACGGGCAGGGTGCGGCCGAAATCGGCGATCAGCGCGCCGTAACCCGGTTTGACCCTGAAATTGATGCCGTCGGTGTAACGGCTTTGGTCGAGCGTCGAACAATATTCCGGCTCCGCGCCCGACAGGGCCGCGTACCAGGTCGTGAACATGGTATGGAAACGCGGATGCGGCGGGATGACTTCGGACGCCGGGATGTCGAGCCCGGCAAGCCCGGCCACGTCGATGGCGGCGAAGGCCGCGTCGTAATAGGCGTCGCGCTCGCGCATGGTGGCGGCATCGGCCCAGGTACCACCGTTCTGTCCCGGGCTCCACATGTAGGAACTGCGCGGCATCTCGTCGAACGTCACACCGGTCTCGACCGCGTAGCGCACGAAGAAATTATCTTCGGAATGGTGTAGCCAATAGGCGCCCGGATCCCACGGCATGCCCGGCACCACATCCTGGGTGACGGCGCGTCCGCCGATACGGTCCTTGGCCTCGACGATCTGAACCCGGATCCCGCGCTTGTGCAGCGCATGGGCGGCCGACAGTCCGGCCGAACCGGCTCCGACGACGACGACATCGACTGTTTCGCTCATGCGTCGTGTTTAGCGGAAAATTGCGTCAATTGCATTTCCTCGCATCAAAAATTTTAGCGCGCATCCGCGCGCGGCCGAAATTTTCTGCGTGGAAATTTTAGCGCGCTACGGGCTTCACTGCCTTGGTGATGCCTTCGAAATTCTGCGTGAATTCGGGCGGCGGTTCGGGTCCCCAGACGTAGAAGGACACGTCCAACGGCCAGTTCCTGGCCTCCCACTGCGAATCGTCGGCGATATAGTCGATATCGCAGAAATATTCCGCGAGGCCGCCGTGCGGGTCGCGGATGTACCAGAAGAAGTTGGACCCCAGCGCGTGACGGCCGAGGCCCCAGCCGTTGCGGTAGCCCTTGCGGAGCATGCTTTGCCCGCCGAGACCAATGCGGTCGATGTCGTCCACCTCGAAGCTCGCATGATGAAAGCCCAAACGCTCGTCCTGGATGATGGCGATGGCGTGATGATCGCTGCCGCCGGGCGGGCGCAGGAAGGCAATCAGGTGTTCGGATCGGTCCGACATCACCATGCCGAGCACGTTTTGATAAAAAGCGAGCTTGGCCTCCAGGTCGGGCGTGAAATGGATGAGATGGCCAAGCCGGTGGGGTACGACCGCAGCATCCGCCGCGATGCTGCCTTTCTTGTTGAGACGCGCGTAATGGCCGGGACCGTTGATGCGGAACGGCTCTGCCGTCGCGCGGAGCGGCGCGAGCCCGCCGTTGGATGGTGCCGGCTCGCTCACCTGCACGTTGTAGAGCATGCCGTCGCGGTCGGTGAGCCAGATGCCGTCATACGGCGTGGCGGCAGGCGGATCGACCAGGCGCACCCCGGGATAAGCCTCGGCCCGCTTCTTGATCGCGGCGAGTCCCTCGGCCGTCGCGCCGAACGACAGATGATGCAGGACGCGTTCCTTGCTTTCGGTCAGAACGACCTGGTCCTGGTCGCGCCCGGCGCAGCGTAAGATCGCGCCGTTGCCAGTCGTCCGCCCCACCAGGCCGAAATCCTCGTAGAAGGTTTTCTGTGCCTCGACGTCGGGGATGCCGAATGCGAAATGGTGGAAATGGCGGACGGCCATGGCAACTCCTTCAGGTGTAAAGCGTCATAACTAAAGGCTGATACCCGCGCGGCGCATCAGGTATTCCCATGAACGGTCGTGACCGCGCAGCGAATCCTGTCCGCCTTGCGGCCGGTTGACCTCGCCCGGGCTCAGATACTGGATCGGGCCGAGCTTGAGGCCGTTGAGGATCGCCGTCGCGTTGTTCTTGACGATCATCGCGCTTTGCACGGCGTCGGGGATGTGGCGCCCGGTCACCGCGCAACCATGGCCGCGCATGATCACGGCCTTGCTCTGGCCGAGCGTCTTGGCGAGGTCGTGGCCCTGCTCGTTGGTGGTGACCAGCAGATCCGTGTCGCCGAATTTCTTGGCGATGTCCCACACGTCGAGCTCTCACCCAGGCGGCGTGCACTATGCACGGCCGGACGCATCGGCACGGCGGTGATGGCGAACGGAAGGATCTCCGGGCAATGGTTGTGCGCCACGCTCATCACGTCGGGACGCGCCGCATAGATCGCGCCATGGATCGGCCGCTCGATATAGATCGGGCGTCCATCATCCTTGATCGGCCTGTTCTCCAGGTCGAACTCCATGATGTCCTCAGGCTCGACCAGTTCGGGGCTGCGCGAACGCGATAGGAAATAATGATTGGGATTGTCCGGGTTGCGCACGCTGATATGGCCCCAGGCGTCGACGACGCCTTCATTGGCTAGGATGCGGTTGCCGGCGACGAGTTCGCGAATAAGTGCAGCTATGTCGGTCATATTTTATCCAATCCCATTGCTTTTTTGATCTTGTCCACTGTCTCAGGCTTGAGTGCCATGATCTCGTCCACGAACGCGCGGATCTCCTGGCCGGTGACCGGCGCGATCTCGAATTTCAGATTGTCGGCTTCGGCCAGGAATTCAGGATCGCGCAGCGTGTCCATGTAGGCCTTCTCCATCGCGTTCACGCGATCCTCGGGCACGCCCGGCGCCATCACCATGGCGCGGTCCTCGATGCCCCATTCGATGAATTTCATGATCTGGCGATCCTCGTCCGACTTGGCGAAGGACGAGAGCAGCGGCACGTTCGGAAGGTCCGGGTGCGGGCGCGACGCGAACTGGACGAGATGGGCGAGCTTGCCGTCGCTCACCCACTGGGGCCGTGTGCTTTTCCAGCCGTCATATTGCGCACAGAGCCCGTGCACCTCGCCGCGTTCCATGGCGAGGCGGACCTGGTTGCCGCCGGGGTAACCCTGCACCATCTTGAACCTGGTGCCGATCAGGTTGTTCATGGCGAGCGGGTAGGTGTAGGTGAGGCTGCCCGCGTCGAACGCGCCGATGATATCTTCCTTCTGCTTGGCCTGTTCCACCGTCAGCGCCGGAGAATTGGCGAACACCGTGCAGGAGACGACCGCTTCGCCCCAGCCGCCCAGCCAGTTCCATTTCTGCGGATCGTATTTCGGCGTCGGATCGCCGAGCACGACGCGCTTGGTCGTTTGGCTCAAGGGGGTGAACAGGATCGTGCCGTCCTTGGGCAGTACGTTGTAGACGTTGTTCGCCGCGACGATACCGCCTGCGCCCAATTGATGTTCGACGATGATCTTGGGCTTGCCGGGCACATGCTTGCTCATGTGGTGGGACAGCGTTTGCGCGAAGGTGGAATAAAGCCCGCCCGGGCCGACGCCGACATAGATGGAGATCGTTTTGCCCTTGTAAAAATCGGCGACTGCGTCGGCGGCACGTGCCGGCGGTGAAGAGAGTTGAGCGATGCCCAGCATCGCGGACACGATTACAAGCAGCTTCACGAAATGCGATGTCATGACGTCCTCCCCTGATTACGAGAACGAATACGACCTGTTTCTTTCGCGCGTCACATACCCAACGCTTTCCAGACCGTGGCGATGGTTTCCGGTTTCAATTTCATCATTTGCCGAAGGAAGCCGTGACGTCCGCACCCGTTTCGATGGCCTTCATGCGCTCGGCCGGAACTGCGCCGTCGGGCGGCATCGTGCAGACAAAGGCCGTAAGCATCGCGATCGCGGTCGAAAGACGTTTGATCACGACACGTCGTCTCCCGGTTATGTCTTCGTTCTTCCGCGGCCTGTTATTCGGCTGCTTTGGCTTGTCTGGCGCCGTCGCGCAAAAGGCCGGCGACCTCGTCCGTCGTGCGCACGTCGCCGAAGGTTTCGAAGATATTGTTGAGTGTCGCGAAGTGATGGTCCTCGATGCGTGCTGCGTTGGCATCCGAGACCATGATCGTGCGGAAATTCATCATCATGGCATCGAGCGCCGAGGTCATGCAGCACACGTTGGTCAGCGTGCCGGTGATGATGACGTTTTCGATCCCGCGATCGCGTAAAGTTTTCGCCAAGTCGGACGATTCCGGAAGGAAGGCGCTGAAGCGGCTCTTATGCACCCACAGATCGGAAGGATCGGTCTCCATCTCGTGCCAGAGCGCGTGCATGTGGCTGCCGGCCCGCAGGGCTTCGAGATCGCCCGCCGATCGTTCCGCGGAGTTCAGGCGTTCGTAAAAGACCGACCAGGATTTCAGATGGCTTTCGTCATGCGTCATCTGGATCCAGACGACCGGACTGCCGGCGGCGCGTGCGCTTTTTGCCAGGCGATTGATCGCGGGGACGATAGCGCGTGCAGCAGGAACCTCGACCGCGGCGCCCGGTTCGACGAAATAATTCTGCATGTCGACGATGATCAGCGCGGTCTTGTCGGCGGCGAGGCGGGTGACCATGTGGTGCTGCCCGCGGCGCTGCAGGGCCCGTTCGGCGACATCGGGACGGATTGATGGCGGTGTCATGTTGCCTCCTATTTGTTAGCCGTGTTCACGGTTTCGGTTTTTATGACCAAAGATCATAGGCATCGGATTTCCCTCATGCAAAGGCGACGAAATTATGCGTACGTTCCGATCCCCTGGTGTCGGCAGGGTTCACGGTAAGTTCCGCAGGGAAAGCGCTCGTCTCGTTCCCGTCATCGGATGTAATGTTTCAGTCAACAATGAGCCGGTACGGTTGGGGCAAGAACCGGCAGGGGGAATCAAGGGGTATGGATAGCACGGCGACTGTGGCCGATCTTCTGGCATTCAAGGAGAAGCGGCAGATCATCGCGACCGAGGAAACCGCGACCTTGGCCGAGGCGGCGGGAATCCTTTCGCGCAACCGCATCGGCCTGTTGCTGGTGATCGACAAGACCAAGGGATTTCGCGGCCTTTTATCCGAACGCGACGTGGTGAAGGCGCTCGCTCAGCGCGGCGCGGACGCGGCCAGGACCTCGGTGGGGGAGGTTGCGACCCATACGGTGCGGGCCTGCGATCCGTCCCGCACGCTGCAATCCGTCCTGGAATCGATGGAAGCCGGCCATTTCCGCCATATGCCGGTGGTTGAGGGCGGCCAGATCCGGGGTGTGCTGAGCATCAGCGATATCCTGAAATTCATGGCGCGCTGACGGCGTTGCCATATAGACTGTGCCTCAGCCGCACGCGTTGCGGCACCTTCTGAAAGAGGTCTGACAAGGGCCTGACATGGGCTTTACAGGGGCCTGACTTCGTAACGTCGTACCGACGCGTACCGTGCCAATGCATATCGTCACAGGGAGGCAGACATGCCGGCCAATTTCTGTGCGAGGGCGTTGTCTTCGCTCGTCGTCCTCGTCGTCGCGTTCGCGAACACGTCCATTCAGGCGCAAGACGCCAATAACGACGCAAGGGCGTTCTACGCCGGAAAGACCATCAGGTTCATCGTCAGCACGGGGGCCGGCGGAGGCTTCGATGCCTATACGCGCATGATCGCACCGCTGCTGGAACGCGAACTCAACGCTACGGTGGTTGTGCAGAATATGCCGGGCGGAGGCGGGTTGGTATCCGCAAATCATATTTACGCCGCCACGGGCGATCCGCTACAGCTCATCATCCTCAACGGAAATTCGGTGGCGCTTGGCCAACTGGTCGATGATCCCAGCGTGCGGTTCGATCTGCCGAAATTCAGCATTCTCGGCCTGGTGACGACATCGCCGTGGGTCTGGATCGCCTCGCCCAAATCCAAGATGCAGTCGGTCCAGGATTTCCTGGCGCCCGGCGCGCGGTCGGTATGGGCGGGGTCGGGCCAGATGGGCGGGATAAGCGATGGCGCTGCCGTCGTCTGCGAAGCGCTGAAGATGAACTGCAACATCGTGCGCGGTTATACCGGCAGCGCACAGGGTGCGCTTGCGCTCTCACGCGGCGAGGCGGATGCGATGTATGTGTCGGATACGTCCGCGCGCAATTACGTCGATACCGGCGGTGCCAAGCCGATCGTCACGGTGTCCAACGAGCGCTCGCGCTTCTTCCCGGATCTGCCGACCGTGTTCGAGACGCTACCGCTCACGGACGAGCAGAAATGGTGGTTCGAGTTTCGCGCGGCACTTGACGATCTGCAGCGCGTCCTCGCCATGCCGCCCGGCGTGCCGGCGTCGCAACTGGCGCTGATGCGCGAGACGCTGCGGAAAATCCTGACCGATCCGGCGGTGATCGCCGAAGGCGAAAAGACGCAGCGTTATATCGATTTCAAGGATGCGCCCACGGTCGAGAAGATGATCGCGACCGTGCTCGGCTCGATCACGCCGGAGCAAAAAGCCAAGGCGCGCGAAGTCATCCTGCGCGAATGAGGCGCGTTCCGTCAGGCATGTTTCGTCAGGCGCGTTCCGTCAGGCGGCCCTTTAGGCGACCCAGAGTGCGTCGGCGGGCTTCAGCTTGGCGATGGCCGACAGCGGCTCCTTGCCGGCCAGGTAATACTGCAACAGGCTGCCGTTGATGTCGCGTATGAAGACGCTGCGCCGCGCGCCATGTTCGGTCACCCGTTCGGTGGCAACACCGCGTTCCTTCAGCCGCGCCTCCACGTTGTCGAGATCGGTCGGATCGTTCAGCTCGAACGCGCCGTGATGCAGGCCCGGTTCCACGCCTGGGATCGGCGCGAAGATCGCAAGGCTTTGTTCACCGACGCTGCCGCCCAGGATGACGAACGGCGTGTCCGGTCCGCCGACCAGCGGGGTAAGCCCGACCAGCTGCGTATAGTGCCGGTAGAGCACGCCGTAATCCTTGGCGACCAGGGTGGCGTGCGAGGCTTTCTTGGTGTGCAGGACGGCGCCTTCGATGCGTTCGATGGGCGGGTCCACCGGATAACAGCTTTCCGCCACCGGCGGGGTCGAGCCCGGCGTCCAACGGTTGCGTCCGCCGCTGGCATCGACGTCGCCGGTGCGTCGCTCGCGCCAATTGTCGAGCACGTCGGTATAGACCTCGAAGCGATTGCCCTCCGGATCATGGCCGTAGCAGCAATGTGCGATGTCGGCCGAGAGCGTGAAGTCGAACTTGTAGCCGTAATCGTCGAGGCGTTCGTAGCCGCGCACCAACTCGACTTCGTTCTCCAGTTCGAACGCCAGGTGATGGAGGCCGGGCTTCTTGCCCTTGCCCTGCGGCGTGTCGAGGTCGAACACGGCGGAGTCGTGATAGGTGTTGCCGTTGGAGAGGAACGCCCCTTTCAGGTCGGTGCGGCGATAGACTTCGGCGAGGCCGGCGATGTCGTTGTGCCACTTGGCGGCAGCGCGCCAATCGTCGACCCAATAATTCACATGGCCCATGCGGCGCGGTCGGAAAATCGGCTCCATCGTTCTGCTCCCTTGTTCTTATAGCAGGCTTTTACCTTCGAAACGTGCGCGCCAGGCCGGCAGCACGTCCGGATTGACGATATGACGCGGGATCTGACCGCGTAAAGCGGCAAGCGCCGCATCGGTCGCCCAGCGGATGTTCTCGCCCTGTACACCGCCGCCACTGCCACCCACCATGTGCGGGCTCAGCAGCACTTTGTCGCCCAGGCTCAACAGCGGCGATTGTTTCGGTACCGGCTCGACCTGGAAGGCATCAAGCGCCGCACCGCCCAAACGGTTCGCATCAAGCGCATTATAGAGCGCGTCCTCATCCACCAAAGGCCCGCGCGCCGTATTGATCAACAGCGCGTTCGGCTTCATCAGCTTCAGCGAGTCCGGGCCGATCAGGCCGCGTGTCTCCTTGTTCAGGTCGCAATGCAGCGTGATGACGTCGGATTCCTTGAACAGGGTCGTGAGGTCGGTCGGCGTCGCGTTGTGATGCACGAACTTGGATTCGTCGACGTAGGGGTCGTAGGCAAGCACGCGCACGCGCCACGGCGCCAGCAGATCGGCGAAGCGCGAGCCGATGCGGCCCAGCCCGACGATGCCGACCGTGATGCCGCCATAGCCGTCCTGGCGGCGGCCGAGGAAGGTGCCGTTGAGGTCGGCACGGCGCCAGCCGCCGTTGCGCACCTCGCGATCCAATTCGGGCAGTCGCTTGAGCATGGAGAGCATCATGGCGAAGGCGCCTTCGGCGACGCCGCCCCAATTGGATTCGACCGGCGCGTGCGTGACCAGGATGCCCATGTCGGTGCAAGCGTCGAGGTCGATGTCGTCGTAGCCGATATTATAGCGTGCGATGATGCGCAGATCCGGGAAAGGGGAGAGCGCGCTACGGTCCATGTTGAGCCCTTCCATGCGCGCGCCCAACAGGGCGACCGCGCCCGGGCCCTTGGATTGGAAGGTATCGATGGTGGCGCCGCGCGCCGCGCGCCAGGTCGGATCGCCGAACATCAGATCGCAGCCTGCCTGTTCGAGGACCTTGTGCGACGTGCCGTCCTTGTCGCTCGGGATATAGACGTAGACTTTGGGTTTCGACATCTGATGCTTCTGCTATTTCGTTTTGTTATTTCAGGCCGATCATGCTCACCAGCGCCTTGTTGTAGGCACTTTTGAGATCGACCTGTGTGCGGGCGATGGTGAAATGATTGTCGTCCGTGCATTCGAAAGTTTCGACACTGAGCCCGTTCGCCGCCCAGGCTTTCGCGAAATCGCGCGACTGACGCATGAATTCGTCGGTCTCCTTGCCGCCATAGGCGATGATCAGCGGGCAGCTCTGTTTCGGCAGGTGGTGGAACGGGCTGTGAGCGCGCGCCACGTCCTTGGTCATCTTGAGTTCGTCATTATAGCCGGTGGTGGCGCCGACCAGCGCCTCCATGTCGTAAACGCCCGATGACGCGCAGGCACCCTTGAATATATTGCGCGGCACGCCGTATTTCGCATGCCAGCCGTCCATCAGCAGCGTGCCGGTAAGGTGCCCGCCCGCCGAATGTCCACACACGGTGATGCGGTTGGGATCGCCGCCGTATGTGGCGATGTTCTTGTGGATCCACGCCGCCGCGCTGCGCACGTGATCGACGATCTGATCGATGCGATAGGCGGGTGCCAAGCCGTAATCGATGGTCGCCCAGACACAGCCTTTGGGCACCACCGTCTCGGCGGGGAAGCCGCGTCCGTTCTTCGATCCACCGCGCCAGCCGCCGCCATGGATGTCCATGACGACCGGATAGCCACCCGCGCGCGTCTCCTTCGGGAAATAGATGTCGAGCTTCTGCAAAGGCTCGGGCCCGTAGGCGACGTCGATCTCGCACGGAATTATGGTGCGCGTGCGCGCGGTATCGACGCCGTTCTGCTTCTGGATGTCCTCGATATTGGTGACGCCCGCACCGGCATTGATCTGTGCGGTCAGTTCATCGGCCGTGTAGTTGCGATAGACGTGGTTCACGTGGATCACACTCCCATCATCTTCATCATCGCCTGGTGCAGTTCGCTGTCGGCGTTGGCGAATTCGCGCGACATGGCGAAGTGGTGCGCGCCCGGCACGACGATCTCGGTCACGTCGAGTCCGGCCACCTTCCATGCCTTGGCGAAGTCGGCGCCCTGGCGCTTGAATTCCGGCAGTTCCGGTGCGCCGTAGGATATGATCAGCGGACCGCTTGTCTTGGGCAGATGGAAGATCGGGCTGTTGCGGCGCGCTTCGGCTGCGTCCATCTTCAGCGCATTGTTCGGCCCGTCGGCGGCGAGGCGCACGGCGTCCATGTCGTAGACGCCGGACATGGCGCACGCACCTTTGACGACATTCTCAGGCACGCCGTATTTCGCGTGCCAGCCCGGCATCAGGGTGGTGGCGACGAGATGGCCGCCCGCCGAATTGCCCGACACATAGATGCGGTTCGGATCGCCCCCATGGCCGGCGATATTCTTGTAGATCCACGCCACCGCGCTCCTCACATGATCGACGATGGCATCGAGCTTGAAGGCGGGCGCCAGGCCGTAGTCGATCGGCACCCACAGGACGCCCTTGGGCACGATCGCCTCGGCAGGAAAGCTGCGCGCGTTCTTGCTGCCCGCCGTCCAGCCACCGCCGTGAATGTCGATCAGCACCGGCGCGTTGGCTTTCGCGGGCGGAAAGAGATCGAGCTTCTGGATATCGGCCTCGCCGTAGCTGACATTGCGCGCGCATGTCATCGCGGCGCTGATGCGCTGGCTTTGTTCGGCGTTCCATTTCTGGTAGGCCGGAAGATCGCTCACCGTCGCGGACGGGTTGTATTGAACGCTGAGTTCTTGCGCGTTGTAGCTGCCGTAAACCGCGTCGCTGCCGGGCATGTATTCCTCCCTTACTGTCACTCTTCTCGTAAAAGTTTGCCTGCGGCGGGCTAGGGGCGCAATCCCCAGGGAGACCTGCGCGGCCCTTGCCCACCCAATCGAACGACGATACCTTTCGCCTGTCCAATTGACGTTGCGGGAGAGTTCGGGGGGCATCGCCGCCGCCCGACGCCGAAGGAGCAACCGCCCCGGAATCTCTCAGGCACCGGAACCGCACCGTCAGGACGATCTGGAGAGAGGCACCTGAAACAAGGTGTCCACCGAAGGGGACGTTGGCCCGCTGTTTCCGCGGTCGGCTGAGCTCTCAGGTACCGTGACAGATGGGGCGCTGGGGGACCGAACGTATCGGTTCGTCAGTGTGCCAACGTCTTTCACGGGGAAAACATGAGCAGCTCCGATACCAACCTCACAATCGCACCGGTTCTCAAGGATCTCATCGCGCAGGAAATCGCGCCTGGCACCGGCATTGCGCTCGATGCCTTCTGGCAATCCTTCGCCGCCATCGTCACCGACTTGACGCCGCGCAATAGAGCGTTGCTCGAAAAGCGCGATGCGCTCCAGGCCAAGCTCGACGCGTGGCACAAGGCGCGCGCCGGCAAGCCGTTTGACGAGATCGAATACAAGACATTCCTGAGCGAGATCGGCTATCTGCTGCCCGAGGGTGGCGCCGTCACCATCGCGACCGGCAAGGTCGATCCCGAGATCGCCGAGATCGCGGGCCCGCAGCTCGTGGTGCCCGTCACCAACGCGCGCTACGCCTTGAATGCCGCCAACGCGCGCTGGGGCAGCCTCTACGATGCGCTCTACGGCACCGATGTGATCGGCGAAGACGGCGGCGCGACCAAGGGCAAAGGCTACAATCCGGTGCGCGGCGCCAAGGTGATCGCGTGGGCAGCCGCGTTTCTGGACGAGATCGTACCGCTCGCCAAGGGCACTCATGCCGACGTCTCGGCCTACAAGGTCGCGAACGGCAAACTCGCCATCGCGCTCAAGGACGGCAGCGAGACCGCGCTGGCGGAGCCTGCGAAGTTCGCGGGCTACGCACTGGATGCGAAGGGTGATGCCTCCTCGATCCTGCTACGCAACAACAACCTGCACATCGACATTCAGATCGATCGCACGCACGCCATCGGGCGTGATCATGCCGCGGGCGTGAAGGATGTGTGTCTCGAATCCGCGATCAGCACGATCCAGGATCTGGAGGATTCCATCGCGGCCGTCGATGCCGACGACAAGGTGCTCGCCTATCGCAACCTGCTCGGCCTGTTCAAGGGAACCCTGTCGGCGAGTTTCGAGAAGGGCGGGAACCGGATGACCCGCACGCTGGAGCCGGACCGCACCTATACGGCGCCGGACGGCACGGCGCTGACGCTGCCGGGACGCGCGCTCCTGCTCGTACGCAATGTCGGCCATCACATGTGGACGGACGCCGTCACGCACAACGGCAAGCCGATCCCCGAAGGCATCCTCGATGCCATGGTGACCGGCCTGATCGCACTGCACGATGTCAAGAAATCATCGGGTCTGCGCAACAGCCGCGCCGGCAGCTTCTACATCGTGAAGCCCAAGATGCACGGGCCTGAGGAGGTCGCCTTCGCCGCCGAGCTGTTCGCCCGTGTCGAGGATGCGCTCGGCCTCGCGCGCAACACGCTCAAGATGGGCATCATGGACGAGGAGCGGCGCACCACCATCAACCTCATGGAATGCGTGCGTGCGGCCGCCGAACGCGTCGTGTTCATCAACACGGGCTTTCTTGATCGCACCGGCGACGAGATCCACACCTCGATGGAGGCGGGTCCCTTCGCGCGCAAGATGCAGCTCCGCAAGGAGCCGTGGCTTGCGGCGTATGAGGATTGGAACGTCGATATCGGCCTGGCGGCGGGCTTCCGCGGCAAGGCGCAGATCGGCAAGGGCATGTGGGCGATGCCCGACGAGATGAAGCAGATGATGGAGCAGAAGATCGCGCATCCGAAGGCGGGCGCGAACACCGCGTGGGTGCCGTCACCGACCGCGGCCACGCTGCACGCCATCCATTATCATCGCGTCAACGTGCAAAGCCGCCAGCAGGAATTGATGGGCCGCGCGCGCGCCGATCTCGACAAGATCCTGACCATCCCGCTGCTCGGCGGCACCAATCTTTCGGATCGCGACGTGCGCGCCGAGCTCGACAACAATGCGCAAGGAATCCTCGGCTATGTCGTGCGCTGGATCGATCAGGGTGTCGGCTGTTCCAAGGTGCCCGATATCGAGGATGTCGGCCTGATGGAGGATCGCGCGACGCTGCGCATCTCGAGCCAGCATATCGCCAATTGGCTGCATCACGGTGTCTGCACCAAGGACCAGGTGAGCGAGACGCTGAGGCGCATGGCGGTCGTGGTTGATCGCCAGAATGCGAACGATCCGGTTTATCGTCCGATGGCGCCGGACTTCGACAAATCCATCGCCTTCCAGGCGGCGTGCGATCTGATCTTCAAGGGCACCGAGCAGCCCAACGGTTATACGGAGTTCATCCTGCACGACCGCCGCCGCGAGGCGAAGGCGGCGTACGGACGCTGAGCTGTCGTGTCGGGTCGCTCGCGTTAGAGTGCGAGCGAGCCCTGCGCGGGTGGTGGCGGGCCGAGGCGCACGCCCTCCAGTTCGAGCATGCGCGCCTTCGTCTCCGCGCCGCCGGGTGCTGAGAAGCCGCCGATCTTGTTCCCGGCGGCCAGCACGCGATGGCAGGGAATGATCAGCGGTACGGGATTTTTCCCCATGGCTTGGCCGACATCGCGGGCACCTTCCCAATCGTCGATGCCCAGCTCCTTGGCCAGGGCACCGTAGGTGGTGGTCTGTCCATAGGTGATGCTTCTGAGCCTCGTGTAGATCTGCTTGGAGAAGTCACCCAGCCTGCCGAGATCGACCGGAATGGGCGAGAAATCGACGGTCTCGCCTTCGTAATAACGCTTGGCTGTCGCGATGGCTTCGTTCACCTGCGCGTTCGGCGTGCCCGGCACGATCCCCGGATGGACGCGGAGCAGATCGCGTTCGGCGCCATCGGCACTGCTGACGGGCAGGCGGAAGCGCGTGATGCCGTTGGCGTTCCAGACGATGGCGCAAAACCCGTGCGCGGTCTCGAAAATGGTATAGGACTGTTCCATGTGCTCCATGATGCCGGTCTCCCATACTTAGGTGGCGGCTTCGTATCTGCCATGAATAATGCCGCCTTTTCGCCGGCCTGGCTTCCCGATTATTGCGCTGGACGAGGGGAAATAGGCCTCGTCTGGTTGATTCGCCGCGAATCGCATAAATTTCGCTTTCTGACGCAGACGAGCCGCCGAAGCGGCCATTTCGTGGTATGAACTGGGTGGGGTGCGGTCCGCGACGAAGGGGGACGGGGCATGACCATCGATTTATCCGGCAAAGTCGCCTTGGTGACAGGCGGTGGGCGGGGGCTCGGCCGGGCGATGACATTGGCACTGGCCGAGGCCGGGGCCGACGTGGTGGCGGCGGGCCATATCCCGCACGATATCGAACCGATCAAGTTCGACGTCTCGCAGCTCGGCAAGGGGCGCTGCCATGCGCTGCTCTGCGATGTGCGCAAGCCCGACAATTGCGATCGCGCGGTTCAGGCAGCGGTCGACCGGTTCGGCCGGCTCGACGTGCTGATCAATAATGCCGGGCTGGGCATGACCTTGGTCAGCCCGACCTTCACCGCCAATCCACCGAAATTCTGGACCGTGACGCCCGATGCCTGGCGCTCGATCATGGAGACCAACGCCAACGGGCCGTTCAACATGGCACGCGCCGCCGTGCCGCATATGATCAAGCGGGGATGGGGCCGCATCGTCAATGTGACGACCGGCATCGAGACGATGCAGCGGCAGGGCTACACCCCCTACGGCCCCTCCAAGGCGGCACTCGAAGCGGCGAGCTGTGCCTGGGCGGCGGACCTGGATGGGACCGGCGTCACCGTCAACGTCCTGGTGCCCGGCGGGCCGACCGATACGGATATCCTGCCGGGGCGCAAGGGCGATCCGAATCGCGACGGCACGGGCCGCGAGATCCTGTCACCCGATGTGATGAAGGCGCCCGCAGTCTGGCTCGCCTCCGGGCTGTCCGACGGGATCACTGCCTATTGCTTCACCGGACGGGACTGGGATGTGAGCCTGCCGCCGCGCGAAGCGGCCGAACGCGCCGCCCGGCCGGCGGGTTTTGTCGAACGTCTGCTGTAAATCCCACCGCCGTTCCGCATTGCCAGCCTGAAAAGTGTAGAGTAAGAGCCCTTTTAGAGAGGGTGTTTATCCATGCGTAACGCGAATCCTGCTGCGCTACGAGGCTCTGATGCCGAAACCGAGACCGACGGTGCGGGCTCGTCGCAGGCCGGCGTGCAGTCGGTCGAGATCGCGGCCCATATCCTGAAGGCTTTGGCGAGCGAAGGTAACCCCATGCCGCTCAAGGACGTGGCCAAGGCCGCGCATATGTCGCGCGCCAAGGTGCATCGTTATCTGGTGAGCCTGAAGCGCGCAGGCCTCGTCGCGCAGGATGCGAAAAGCGGCGATTACCGGATCGGCCCCGCCGCCGTGACGCTGGGCTTGGTGGGCCTGCGCGGACTGTCGCCCATTCGTGCAGTCAACGACGCATTGCCGGGTTTGCGCGACCGCGTCCAGGAAGCCGTGACGCTGGCCATCTGGGGCGAGACCGGGCCGGTCATCATCGCCATGGAAGAGCCCAGTAAGGCGATCACCATCAATGTGCGGATCGGATCGATCCTATCGCTCGGTACCTCCGCGATCGGGCGAACCTTCGCCGCGTTCCTGCCGGACTCCGTGACGGGCGACATGATCGCGCGTGAACGCCTGCGCGCGGCGGAGGACGACAACAACGTCTATCCCGACCCCGCGGCGCTCAGCGAGGCGCTGGCCGAAATCCATACGCGGCGCATGGCGCGTGTGCGCGGAATGGTGATGCCCGGCATCGATGCGCTCGCCGCCCCCATATTCGACCATACGGGAAAGGTGATCGCCGTCGTGTGTTCGTTCGGCCGTGCGGGTGCGTTCGATTCCCGCCTCACCGGGAAAATCGCGCAGACCCTGGCCGAGGTGACGGCCGATCTGTCGCGACAATTCGGGTTCGCGGACGGCGGCGCGCTGGGCTAGGATCGGGCATGGACATCACCTATGCCTCGTCGGTCGCCGCCTCGAACGCCGTCCAGGGCTTCGCCGATCTCATCGCGCCCGTGAGCGAAGAGGATTTCTTCGCGTCCATCGCGGGCCGCAAGCCCGTGCATATCCCGGGTGCTGCGGACAAGTTCACGTTCGCGATGTCGTGGGATCACATGAATCGCATCCTGAACCAGTCGACCATCTGGACGCCGCATACCCTGCAGCTCGTGCTCGACAAGGTCGTGCTGGGCCCCGATCAATACGCGCGCCCGGGCTTCGGGCGCGACGGTGCGCACACCAACCTGGTGGATTTCGACAAGGTGCGCGCGCTGATTCGTCAGGGCGCCTCCCTGGTGCTGAACGAGATCGAGACACTGACGCCCGGCATGAAGCGGATCGCCGAGATCTTGGGCAGACAGCCGGGCGGCAAGGTGCAGGGCAATCTTTACTGTTCGTGGCAGAAGCACCAGGCATTCGACGTGCATTACGACACGCATGACGTCTTCGCCATGCAGGTGGCGGGCGACAAGGTGTGGCGCATCTATCAGCGCCATTTCAAGGATCCGATCAATCACCCGGCGTTCAAGTCGCTGGATGCTTCCTTCCATCACGCGCACAAGGGCGCGCTCCTGATGGAATTCACCATGCGGCCGGGCGATCTGGTCTATATCCCGCGCGGCTTCTATCACGAGGCGATGGCCGAAAGCGACGCGACCGTTCACATGTCGTTCAGCGTGGTGCCGCTGATCGGGCTCGACATCATTTCGATGTTGTTCGAGTTCGGTGTGATGGACGATGTTTTCCGTCAGGCGGTGCCGAGCCCGGATGCACAAGGCGGCAAGGTGCTGGACGAACATCTGATGCGGCTTGCCGGACGCATGCGCGAGATACTGCGCGATCCCAAGGTGCGCATGCAGATCGATGCGGCGATCCGCAATTTCCATTTCCCGGTCGAGCGCATCGACGTGGCGGGCAAGGTGCGGGACTGATCGTGGATATCCCGGCATTCCAAACTGTCGGTGGCGGCTTCAGCTTCGCTGAATTGATCGCGCCGCAGGATGTGACGGCCTTCTTCGAGGGCGTGCACCGCAAGCGGCCGCTCCATATTCCGGGAAACGCGGACAAGTTCGCCTTCTCCATGTCGTGGGAATTGCTGGACGGTATGCTGGATCAATCCGCGATCTGGACACCGCACACCCTGCAATTGGTGTTGAACAAGGTCACGCTGCGGCCCGAGCAATATACCTACCAAGGCGTAGGGCGCGACGGCCGACCTACGCTGCTGGTCGATTTTGCGAGGATGCGCGCGGCCGTGGATCGCGGGTCGACCATTCTGCTCAGCGATTGCAATACGCTGACGCCGGGCATCAAGGCGATCTGCGAGGCGCTGGGGCGTGAGCCGGGCGGTAAGGTCCAGGCTAATCTATATTGTTCGTGGGCAGGCCATCAGGCGTTCGATGTGCATTACGACGTGGGCGACGTGTTCGTCACACAGATCCACGGCGAGAAGATCTGGCGCATCTACCAGCAGGCGGTGAAGGACCCGGTGCGTCACCCGCTGTTCATGGACACCAATGTGCATCGCGAGAAGATGGGGGTCCTGTCAGCCGAGATCGTGATGCGGCCCGGCGATATGCTCTACATTCCCGGCGGCTTCTGCCATGAGGCGATGACCGAACACGGCGCCAGCATTCACATCACCTACGAGATGAAGGCGATGACCGGGATGGATGTCATCCCGCTGCTGTTGGAGCGTGCGGTGCGGGACGAGGTGATGCGCGCGCCGCTTCCGCATCCGTCGGCGCGTGACGGCAAGGCGCTGGAGGAACAGCTCATGCGCATTGCCGGACGCATGCGCGAGATGCTGCGCGAACCGGCGGCACGCGCCTATATCGAGGCGCAGATGCGCGACTTCCCCCATCCGACCCAGGGCATCAAGCTGCCGGACGATTCCGGCAAAAGCTGATGCCCTAAGTCCAGGCTTCCGTTCGGTCGGAGCTACTGTTTCAGGACCAGATCGCGCATCCAGCGGCTCATCGCGACCAGACGCACATCGGCGCGATGGAAGCCGCTCAGATGCACGCCGACGGGCAGGTTCTCGACCGCGAGTAGCGGCAAGCTCACCGCCGGCATGCCGATCACCGAGAAGGCATCGAGGAACGACGCATCGCCGGTCGGCATGCCCTTGGGCGCCGGCGCCGGGACGGTCAGCGTGATGCAGCCGTCTGCGAACGCCGACAGCGCGGCATAGGCCTGCTGCATCTCGGTGCGGCGGCGCAGCGCATCCTCGTACATCTCCGGCGTGGCGAGCGCGATCTCCTTTTCGATGCGGGCGGCCGTCACCTTTTCCAGCTTGGTCTTGTCGCGATCGTAATAGGCAAACATCGGATAACGCGCTTCCCAATCGCGGATACCGTCGGAGACTTCCATGATGTCCTTGATCAGGCGTTCGAAACGTTCGACGTACACCGAATCTTTGCGTGTGACGATCTCGACGCCTTGCGCGCGCAATTGGGTCAGCAATCCGTCGAAGGCCTTCTGCGTTTCCGGCGTCACGCGCGGCCAGGCCACGGTTTCGAGCATCACGAGGCGCGCGGGCTTGTGCGCGGCGGGCATCTCGGTCTTGCCGGGCAGTGCCGCATGGCCGGGTTCGCCGCCCGCGCTGCGCGAGGTGTAATGCAGCGTCAGCCACATGTCCTCCAAGGTGGAGGCGATGAAGCCAAGATGATTGATGCCGCGCGAGACGGGCAGGATGCCCTGATTGGTGATGACGCCGAAGCTGCCCTTCATGCCGTAGGCGCCGCAATAACAGGCCGGGCGCAGCACGGAGCCGCGCACCTGGGTGCCGAGGCCGACCGGCGCCATGTTCGCGGCGACCGCGGCGGCCGAGCCGGACGACGATCCGCCCGGCGTGCGCGACAGATCCCACGGGTTGCGCGTCGGTCCCGGCGGCTGGGTTGCGAACTCGGTGGTCACCGTCTTGCCCAGCACGTAAGCGCCGCCGCGGCGTAGGAAGTAGACGCAGGCTGCGTCCCAGCCCGGGCGGTTGCCGGCGAACAGCTTGCTGCCGTGTTCGGTCGGCAAGTCCTCGGTCTCGATCACGTCCTTGACCGCGATCGGCATGCCGTCGACCGGGCTCAGTTGGCGGCCGGCCTTGTAACGCTCGGTCGCGGCATCGGCGGCTTTGCGCGCGGCTCCCATGTCCATCGCGGTGAAGGCTTTGACGTCGCCGTCGCGCGCGCTCACTTCTTCGAGGCAGCTTTCGAGATAAGCACGAGGGGTGGTCTTGCCCGAAGTGAAGTTGGCGATCTCGCTATGGAAGGGGCGCAGGCCCGGATTAAGCGGATTGTAGGCGCGCGTCTGATTTTTCGCGATGTCGTCCATGTTGTCCTCCCATTGCGTCGGTGACGCATCATTCGGCGTGGCGTTGACTTCGTCAACCGCGCGGCTAGGCTTCCAGCCAACGCAACAACGTCGAGACGACAGCCAAGAAGCGAAACAAGGAAGCGCGGATAGAGAACGCAGAGGGGAGTTGCGCATGAGGACCATCCACAATCTGCACCACGTCAATATCGAAACCGCCAAGTTCGAGGAGACGCGGGCCTTCTACGAGGATCTCCTTGGCCTCACGGTCGGGCGGCGCGCGACCCTTCCGACGCGCGGCTATTGGATGTATCTGCGCGACGAGCCGATCCTGCACCTCCTGGAGATCCCCGTCGGCAGGGCGGGCAAGGGCGCGCCGCCGAATCGAATCTACAACCGCATCAACCGGATCGATCATTTCGGCGTGATGGCATCCGGCCTGGACGAGACCATCCAGTTCCTGGAATCGCGCAGCTACAAATACACCCGCGCCCATGTGCGCGACGATCGCATATTGCGCCTGTTCGTCGAGGATCCGAACGGCGTCATCGTCGAGCTGTCGTTCCTGATGGAGGCCGACGGCAAGACCGAGGCGAAGGCGCCTCAGCCTGACTGGCATCAGGGCGCCAAGTTCTTCGATTCCGAAGACCCGACGCCGGGACCGTAAACGTTATTCCGTGAACGCTGCCGCGTCGGGGACGAACAGATCGTCCGCCGTGGCGAGCGGCTTCGCCATCAATCCCTGTTCGTGGACGTAACGCGCGAGGGTTTCGACCTGTTCGCGGTTCTTGGGCGTAAGGCCGTGCGGCAGCGGATCGCCGCCGAAGAATTCCATCGCGTCGGCCCAGCGCCGGTCGCCCCACGGCAGCATCGTCGTCGCCAGCCTGCGCTTGAAGGCCGCGCGCTTGGCGGCACCGTACGAACTGACGATGGCGCGCGCGAGGCCCGGCTGCTTTTCCGCCAAGGCACGGTCGATCACCACGGTGTGGTTGAGCGGATAGATGCCGGTGCGCTGATAAAAGGCGCGCTCCTCGGCTTCGACGTCGGGCAGCAGCGGGCGCAGTTTGCGCATCATTGGCGGCAGGGCGGCATCCTTCACCTGAACGGCGAGCAGCGCATCGAGCTTGCCCGCCACCAACATGTCTTCGGGCTCTTCGTCCACGCTCGTCACATCCGCGTCGCCGGGCGGCGGAAAACGCTGAACGCTGCCGCAAACCCAGTGGATGTCGCGCCAATCGACGTTGTAATGATCCTTCAGCATGCCGCGGAACCACACTGCAGCGGTCTGCGAATATTCCTTGGCGCCGACGCGTTTGCCCTTGAGGTCGGCGAAGCTCGTCAGCGGGCTGTCCTTGCGCACGAGGATACAGGCATGGCGGAAGGCACGGTTGAGGAAGACCGGCGTCGCCACCATCCAGTCGGCGCCGCGGTCGCGCATCATCAGGAAATTGGCGAGCGAGAATTCGCACGCCTGGAATGGCTTCTTCTGCAGGATGGTCGCGAAGGAAACCTGCGCGCCTGCCGGGTTGTAGCGCAGATCGAGAGCGCCATTCTCGAAAGAGCCGCCGAGACCCAGGGTGAATTCGTAATCGCCGCCGATGATTTCGACTGTTTCGCTCATTATGGGTGTTGCTCCCTGATGCCGCGGCGGCTCAGCAGATGGAACCGCCCGATCAGGAAGGTCGCCGATACGATCGACGCGATCAAGATGGCATCGAGGATGCCGGCGACGCCACGCGGCGTGTGCAGGGCGAAATACCACGCACCCGGCGCCAGCACGGCGAAATAGGAAATCATGTGGGTCGCGACCGGCACCCAGGTATCACCGAAGCCGCGCAGCGTCAGCGCCATCACCGCCTGGCAGGTGTCGAATACAACGACGACGCCCATGTAGGCGATCAAGGGCGCGGCCACTGCGATCAGCGCGGGATCGGCGGCGAACAGCGGCGTGATCGAGGGTGCGGCGAAATGGATCGCGCCGCCGATGCAGGAGACGATGACCACATTGATGCCGAGGCCGAGCCAGCCGGCGCGTGCGATACCGGTGGGGTCCTTGCGTCCGTGCGCATGGCCGACCAGCACGGCGGTGGCCGAGCCCAGTCCGAGGCCCACCATGAAGACCATGCCGAGCATCTGGAAGGCGAGGAAATAACCGCCCACCGCCAAGGTGCCGATCCGCCCTGCGATCAGGGTGAGCAGCGCGAAGGCCATGGATTCGATGAGCTGGCTGGCGCCCGCGCTGTAGCCGATGCGGCGCTGCTGCACCCACGATGCCCAGCCGCCATGTGCCTTGCGACGGATGCCCAGGTTTTCGCGGTCGGGCAGGTTCCAGATATAGAGAACGATGGCGGCGGCGAGCAGCATGCGCAAGATGGTGGACGCCCAGGCCGATCCGAGCGCGCCCATTTCCGGAAAGCCGAAATGACCGTAGATCAGCACCCAGTTGAGGAGGAAGTTCACGACGTTGGCGATGAGCATCATCACCATCGGTATCGTCGGCCGCTTCAGCGCCTCAAGGAAATAAGCTGAGCTGATGTAGATCACCATGAAGGGCAGGCCGAGCGCCAGCACGCGCACAACCCTGCCGCTTTCGTGCGAGATCTCCGGGTTCTGGCCGGAAAAGGCGAGGATCGCTTCGCCCATCAGCGCGACGGCCAGGCAGACCATGCCGATGATCAACGAATAGATGATGCCGCGCCGCCACGTGGCACCACATTCGGCGGGTCGGCCCGCGCCGTAATGGCGAGCGGTTTCCACCAGCGTGCCCAACAGGAAGCCCGATGCGCCGACGAACAGCGGCATGGTGATGGTCAGTGCGATGCCGAGGAAGGCGAGATGATCGGCGGCGTATTGTCCGACGAGGATGGCATTGACCACGCCCATGACGAGCTGGCCCGAGCGCGACACGATGACCGGGCCGGCCAGGCGCAACAATTCACCGACGCGCCCGGCAAAGGTGCGCGGCTCCGCGCGCGCGGGTGTATCCCGCGATGTGAGGGCCGTGTCGTCCATGATGTGTTAATCCGCGCCGATAAGCGCGGCACCATATAGAGGGCGGTCGATTAAAGCCAGCGCCGCACGCGCAATTTGTAATTGCCATAGGTCACGCCGAATTTGCGCTCCAGGTAGGCTTCTTCGCGTGCGATGACGCCGTAGCGCAGCACGAGGGCAAACAGGATCGCTGTTGCGAATTGCCACGCATTGTCGAAGAAGACCGCGATCCCGATCTGGCCGATCAACATCGCGACATAGATCGGGTTCCGGCTCAGATGGTAGGGGCCTGTTGTGACGATCGCCATGGTCGGCCGATTGGTCGGCACATTCGTTCCGGCGCGCTGGAAGTTGAACGCCGCCCAAACGAACAGAAGCAGGCCCAGGCCGAAGATTATGAGGCCAAGCCAATGGAGCCCGCTTCCGGGCGGCAGGAACGGCAGCGGCCAAGCCCATCCCGCGGCCGCGCCGACGAGTATGGCGGCAAGCCAGAGGAGCGGCGGTGGTGCGATGACGCCTGCGGTATCGCGGTTATCAGCCATGACATATCCTACGCCCTACGCGCCCGATGGATAGGTGCCTTGACACGAGATGTTTTTGGAACAAGTAGAGAACATCCGTATCGGACGTTTGAGGAGCTTTGGCTCATGCCCCGGGAAACGTCTCCCGATATCGGTGAAGTCCAGGTTTCCGCCGTTTCGCCGCTTCTTGTGTCGAGAAACAGATCGAATCCGGTCGAGAACGTGTCGATGAAATGTAGAGCCGATGTCGAGTTGATGTAGAAATAATGTAGAACTTCTGTCGATCCCCGGTCGAGTTTCCGTCGAGCCGATGTCGTCTCTAGAGCCAGCGCCGCACGTCCTTGCAGTATTCCTGATAGAGATCGCCGTAGGTCCGCATCAGTTCCGCCTCTTCCTGGGGGACAATGCGGGTGTTCAGGAACCAGAAGAACGGGATCAATCCGACCAGCACCCAGAGGCTGTCGAAAGAGATGGCGGAACCAAGCAGCGCGACGTGCAGGCCGAGATAGATCGGATTGCGCGAAAAACTGTAGACACCGCCGGTCACCAAGGTTCGCACGGGTATTCCGGTTTCTTCATCGGGCGCGTTGAAGTCGCGCATCTCGTGCAGCGCCAGGCCGACGATGGCGAAGCCGATCATGACGAAGACGAGGCCGGTCGCTATGGGGGGAAAGCGCAGCGGCACGAAGGGCAGGGGAATGAAATAATCGATCAGCGCGCCGGCGCATAGCAATCCGAGCCACAGCGCCTGCGGACTCATGTCAGGCGGCGGGATCGACGATCTTGATGTCGTGGGTGATCTCGGCGACCGCGCCCAGCATGATCGTTGCCGAGCAGTATTTCTCCGCCGACAGTTTGACCGCGCGGTCGACCTTGTCGGGGTTGAGGCCGGGTCCGGTGACCACGTAGCGCACGTTGATCTTCTTGAAGATCTTCGGGATCTCGTCGGAGCGCTCGCCCTCGATCTCGATGGCGAGATCGATCACCGGTTCGCGGCCGCGCTGCAGGATATCGACGACGTCGAACGCGGTGCAGCCGCCCAGGCCGAGCAGCAGCATCTCCATCGGCCGCACGCCGAGATCGCGCCCGCCGGCATCGGGTGATCCGTCCATCACCACGGTGTGCCCACTGCCGGACTCACCCAGGAAGGTGCGCTGCTCCACCCACTTCACGCGTGCTGTCATCTGTGACATGACCGGGCTCCGTTGTCGGAACGTTTATTCCGCCGCTTTGCGGCCCACTGAATTTATTCCGCCGCTTTGCGGCTTTGGCGTTTGCGTTCGTTGGAATCGAGATAGCGCTTGCGCAGGCGGATCGATTCCGGCGTCACCTCGACCAGCTCATCCTCGGCCACATACGACAGCGCCTTTTCCAGCGTCATGCGGATCGGCGGGACCAGGACGACTGCTTCATCCTTACCCGACGCGCGCATATTGGTGAGCTGCTTGCTCTTGAGCGGATTGACCTCGAGGTCGCTGCCGCGCGAATGCTCGCCGATGACCATGCCGCTATAGACCTTCTCGCCACCGCCGATGAACAGAGGCCCTCGTTCCTGCAGGTACCACAATCCGTAGGCGACGCTGACGCCGGTCGCCATCGAGATCATGGAGCCGTTGCGGCGTTGTTCGATCGGACCCTTGTGCGGCGCGTAGCTGTTGAACAGCCGATAGAGCACGCCGGTGCCGCGCGTGTCGGTCATGAATTCGTTGTGATAGCCGATCAACGCACGGGTCGGCGCGAGGAAGCGCAGCCGGTTCTTGCCCGCACCCGTCGGGCGCATCTCGACCATTTCGCCTTTACGCGCGCCGAGCTTCTCGACGACGATGCCCGAATATTCGGCATCGACATCGATCACGACCTCTTCGATCGGCTCCAGGCGTTCGCCGTTCTCGCCGTCCTTGTAGATGACGCGCGGACGACCGACAGCCACCTCATAGCCTTCGCGGCGCATGGTTTCGATCAGCACGCCGAGCTGCAGTTCGCCGCGTCCAGCGACTTCGTAGGTGTTGGCTTCGTCGGTATCGGATACGCGGATGGCGACATTGCCTTCAGCTTCGCGCATCAGGCGTTCGCGGATCATGCGCGAGGTGACTTTGTCGCCTTCCTGTCCGGCGAGCGGCGAGTCGTTGATCGACAGCGCCATGGACAGGGTCGGCGGATCGATGCGTTGCGCATGGATCGGCTCAGTGACGTCCGGTTGGCAGATCGTGTCCGCGACCGTGGTCTTGGTGAGGCCCGCGATGGCGACGATGTCGCCGGCCTGCGCCTCATCGACCGGTACGCGCTCAAGGCCGCGGAAAGCAAGCAGCTTGGTGACGCGCCCTTCCTCCAGCTTGTCGCCCGACAGATGCAGCGAGACGATCGCCATGTTGCGCTTGGCGACACCGCTCTGGATCTTGCCGGTGAGGATGCGGCCGAGATAGGGATCGCTTTCCAGCGTCGTCGCCAGCATCTTGAACGGGCCGTTCGCATCCGCGGTCGGCGACGGAACATGATCGACGATCTTCTGGAACAGGGGGTCGAGGTTTTCCTTCGGGCCCGACGGATCGTTGGCGGCCCATCCCTGGCGGCCCGACGCATAGAGGGTCGGGAAATCGAGTTGGTCCTCGTTGGCATCCAGCGCGGAGAACAGGTCGAAGACCTCGTTCAGGACTTCGTCGGTGCGTTCGTCCGGGCGGTCGACCTTATTGATCAGCACGATCGGGCGCAGGCCGAGGTTCAGCGCCTTGGCCAGCACGAACTTGGTCTGCGGCATCGGGCCTTCGGAGGCATCGACCAGCAGAACCACGCCGTCCACCATCGACAGGATGCGCTCGACCTCGCCGCCGAAATCGGCGTGGCCCGGGGTGTCGACGATGTTGATGCGGGTGCCGTGCCATTCGACCGACGTGCACTTGGCGAGGATGGTGATGCCGCGCTCACGCTCCAGATCGTTGGAATCCATGGCGCGCTCGGCGACGGCCTGGTTTTCGCGAAATGAGCCTGATTGCTTCAGCAGGCCGTCGACCAGAGTCGTCTTGCCATGGTCGACGTGGGCGATAATTGCGATATTGCGCAGGCTTTGCTGGCTGCTCATTACAAAATCCAAATGCTGGGAGGAGCGGCGTGCGAATATCCCAACGGCGGGGTTTTCTCAAGCATCATGATATATAGTGGTTTTATGACAGATGCGTTGATGACCGCCGAAACCACCGAAGGTTATCTTACGATCCTTGAGGACACGGCCGCCCGGCGGGTCGTTCCCTGCCGGATCGGCGGGCAGCTTTTCGGGGTGGATGTCGCGCAGGCGGGCGACATGGTGGTGCTGTCCGCGACTGTTCCGGTGGCCCTGGCGCCCGCCAGGGTGCGGGGCGTTCTCAGCCGGCATGGCCGGATGGCGACCGTGATCGAGACGCACGCCGCGCTCGGGTTAGCGCCCCAGGATTCCAAGGCGGCGCCGTCGCGGGTCGGGCTCACCGTCGAACATGGCGGGCACCTCTATGTCCTGGCGGTGGACGAGGTGCGCGAGATCGTGGCACTTGAGGACGCGCGCGAACCGATCACGCCGCTTGATCTTGACGCGATCGTCCGCCCGCAGCTTTCACGCCGGCCTATTTCCCGAGCCTATTTTCCGAATAGGCCCTTGAGTGCGTCGGTAGCGCCCTTCGTGGTGTCGCCGCCGACACCCTTGGTCGCATCTTCCAGCGCTCCCTTGGCGGCACCACCCAGGCGGTCCACGCCCATTTGCTGCACGACCTGGGCGATCTGCTGCTGGAGGGCGGCCAGGATCTGATCGACCACTTCGGCTGCCGTCGCGCCGCCCGAGGCCTTGCCGATATCCTTCAGCGTGATGGTGGGAAGGCTCTGGCTGATCTGCTTGCCCATCGCGGCGGCGTTGACCTTGCCGTCCTGGATGGTCAGGTTCTCGATGATCAGCTTCCTGCCGCCATCTTCGGACGCGCCTTTCTTTTCGGCGGGTGGCGTGGATTTCTGGGCCGTCTCGGACGGGGTCTGGCCGAGATAGGACGCGACGTTCTTTCTGATGGCGTCGATGTTGCTGCCGCCGGATGCATATTCATAGGTGATCTCGGGCGCGCGGATCATGACGTTCTTGATGATGATCGTGTCACTGGTGATCGTTGAGACATCGAGCGCGACCGCGATCTCGCCAAGTTTCATGGCGCTGGGCGTCGAGAAGCCCGTGGGGTTGCCGATCAGCAAGCCGGACAGCGTGCCTTCGCCGGTCGACGTGGAAAGCGAAACGGAATCGAGTTTGACCTCGGTCTGGGTCAGCTTGGGTCCGATATTCTCGACCGCGGCCTTGATGATGGAATCGATCGAGGCGAACACGACAACGACGACAATCACCACGATCGCGATAAGGCCGGCAATCACACCGCCGACAATCCAAAGAGGTTTGCGACTGGCCATGAGAAAAACTCCCGTTAATCTACACTAGTGGTTGCGTCGTCGTTCCATGAAACGGTAGCGGCTTTCGGAATGGACGACGATGTCGATGTCCTCGCCATCGCGGCGCAGGTTCAACGTGACGTCGATCCCGGCTTCACCGAGGGACCAGAGTTCCTTGTACATCTCGATCAGAGTCGAAACAGGCGTGTCGTTGACGCCGGCGACCAGGTCGCCAGGCTCGATCCCGGCCTGGGCTGCGGGGCCATCGGGCACCATGCCGGATACGAACAGCCGGCCCATCGCTTCGGCCGTATGGATGCCGAGCCACGGGCGCGTCGGCACGCGCGAACGCCCATGTGAGATCAGATCGTCATAAATCGGTTTCAACAGGTCAATCGGCACGAACATGTTGCCGGGGCTTTCGCGCCGGCCTGGTTCGGCGTCGTTGACCCAGAGCGAGCCGATGCCGCACAGCGTGCCGTCGCGCCGGAGCAGCGCGGCGCCGCTCCAATTGGGATGAAGCGGTGAGGTGAAGATCGCGCGGTCTACCATGTATTCCCACGAGCCCGCAAAGGTGCGCCGCGAGACGACGGAAGCGGAAATCGAATGTTGGATGCCGCCGTAGGGCGCGACGATGACGCTGTCTCGTTCATTGAGATCTTCGGCAGTGCCAAGCGCCAGCGGCTTCACCTCGACCGGCGATAGGGTCTTGATCAGCGCGAAACCGGATTCGTGATTGTAGCCGACCAGCTCCGCTTGAACGTAACGTCCGCCATAGGCAGCCAGCGTGATGCGGCGCGCATCGACGACGAGATAGCCGATGGTCAGGCAGTAGCCGTCCTCGCTGATCAGGACGGCATTGCCGTGGCGCTCCGTGCCGAGCGTGCGCGCGCTGTAGGCGGATTCGGGAACTTCGGAATCGAGTCGGAGGACCGACGATAGCGTCGCTCCGAGATCGAAGTTGACGTCTTCCTGACGTGGATGCGGCGCGAGCTTCAGGGATGGGTCCAACAGATGGAGCAATCCGCTGGGCCGGTGGCCGTTGGCGCGTTCGATCCCCGTCATTCTGACTTTCACGCTGTTAGTGAGACTGGCGGAGAGTACCGCGTGGTGCTGCGCTGTGGCCAGCCCTTTTAGGTTGAGCTCTTGGACAGGACTTTCCCTGACTTGGTTGCGCGCGCCCTGGCTTTGGCTTCGCTTCGAAAGATGAAGGTGGTTGCGCCGACGATGACCGCGGCTCCGATCCAGGTGGTGAGTTCGGAAATTTCACCGAACGCGAGATAGCCGATGATCGCCGCCCAGACCAATCGCAAATAATTGAAGGATTCAATTGCGCCGATCTCGGTCGAACGAAAGGATTCGACCGTCAGGTATTGCGCGGCCGCGACCATCATGCCGACGATCGCCATCGCGCCCAGTTGTGTCAGGCTGGGCGTCGTCCATACGAAGGACGCGAAGATCAGCGAAAACGGCGTCTGCAGTATCGCGACGTAGGCGCTGCAGACCAGCGGGCTGTCGGTGCTGCTGAGTTTCTTGGCGATGACGCGTGAGCCCGCGCCCATGACGCACGAAGCCATCACGAAGACGTAGCCTGGCGAGAACTCGGCGAAGCCGGGCTGCACGATGATGAGCCCGCCGACCAGTCCGGCCATCAGCGCCAACCATCGGCGCGTGCGCATCGGCTCGCCCAGGAACAGGACCGCGCCCAGCGTTGCGAACAACGGCGCGGTGGTCGAAAGCGCCGTCGCGTCCGCGAGCGGGGTCAATGTGAGTGCCCAGTACCAGGTCGTGATCGAGCCGACATTGAACATGGCGCGCAGCGCATGCAGCGGGAATCGTTTGGTGTAGAGAAGGCCGATGCCGCGGCGCAGGATCCACGGAATGAAAACGACCGCAGAGAAAAAGTTCGACAGGAACGCGAGTTCCATCGGATGCATGCCCTGGCTCGTCCAGCGCACGATGCCGTGCGAGCCGGTGAACATCAGCGTGCCGAGCGCCATGCAGCCCACGGCCGTGAGGAATGTTTTGTCGAGCGGAGAAGCCGCGTCGATTTGGCGTTCGTCTGACGCGGATACCGGCTTGTCCATGTCTGCGGTTAGACTGATCGGGCGTGGATGTGTCAAGATTGTGCGCTGTCGCGATGCTGAAACAAGCAGCCCCGCCGCCTGGGCGGCGGGGCGCTCTGACGCGGGCCTGCCTTTAAACTCGCATCCGAAATTCTGGCCCACACACGAGTCGGCAGTTTTGCACGTCGTTACAGGTTGTCGCCAAGCTCCAATAGGAACACGCGGTTCATGTGGCTATCGTCAAACGGATTGCCTCGCGCGCAACCATAGTCGAGTACGCGCCCGGCATAGGCGCAGGCGACAAAAATATGCCGGCCAACGTGGCCGGGGTGAGCGTGGCGTAAGACCGTCCGCGACACGGACTCTTCGGGACCGAAACGCCTGAAGACTCGTAGGGTGACGGTTGATTGGTTAAGATATAAATAAAGCGTTGCGCATCTCGCGAGATCACCAACGCGGGCATAATCAGAGTGAACAGGGGAGAAGGACATGGCGTGTGCGGCCCAGATTTTGGTCGATTGTCTGGTGCGGCACGGGGTCGACCGTGTCTTCTGCGTGCCGGGTGAAAGCTACCTCTCGGTCATCGACGCCCTTTACGATTCCAAATCCATCGATGTGGTGACCGTGCGCCACGAGGGCGGCGGCGCCTTCATGGCGGTGGCGGATGCCAAGCTCACGCAGAAGACCGGCGTGATGTTCGTCAGTCGCGGGCCAGGCGCCATGAACGCGGCGGTCGGTGTGCATGTCGCCCAGCAGGACGCCGTCCCGATGGTCCTGTTTGTCGGCCAGGTCGCGCGCGAGGATATCGGCCGTAACGCCTTCCAGGAGGTGGATTACGGGCGCACCTTCGGTTCCATGGCCAAATGGGTGTTCGAGGTCGCCGAAGGGACGAAGCTCGCCGAGGCGGTACGCAGGGGATTCCACATCGCGCAAAGCGGAACGCCGGGACCGGTGGTGATCGTGCTGCCCGAGGACATGTTGGCCGACGAGGTCGCGACCGACGCATTGGGCGCGAGCTCGGTGGCGGTGGCCCAGCCCGATCCCGCGCAAGTGCAGGAGATCGCCGAACGCCTGCAGCGCGCCGAGCGCCCGATCCTGATCGCGGGCGGCCAGGTGGGTCTGGAAGAAGGGCGTGCCGCGTTGCGCGCGGTGGCGGAAGCCTGGCGCATCCCGGTCGCATTGTCGTTCCGCCATCAGGATCTGTTCGACAACAAGCACCCGTTGTTCTCGTGCCATTTGAGCTTCAACATGCCTGCGGTCTTCCGCGACACGTTGAACCAGGCCGATCTGGTGATCGCCGTCGGCACGCGTCTGGGTGATGTCGTGACCCAGGGCTACAAGATCCCCGAGGCACCCAAGCCCCGCCAGGACCTCATCCACGTCTATCCGGACGCGAGCGAACTGGGCCGCACGTTTGAGACCAAGCTTGCCATTGCGGCCGACGCGACCGCGACGCTCTCCGCGCTCGCCCGTCTCAACGCGCCCGAACCGCCGAAGGCGCGCGCGGCATGGATCGAGCGCGCCCATGCGCTCGCCGCCGACCGCATGGTGTGGGATTGGAAAAATGCACCCGACGGCGTGGTGTTCGGCAATGTCGTGCAGCATCTGGGCGACGTGATGGACGACGATGCCGTGCTCGCGGTTGATGCCGGCAATTTCTCGACCTGGGTGCATCGCCTGTTCCCGTTCAAGACATCGCAGCGCTTGTTGGGTTCGGTCGCGGGCTCGATGGGTGTCGGTATCCCTTTTGCGGTGGCGAGTGCGCTGCGCGAACCCAAGCGTCAGGTGGTGTGCTTGGTCGGCGACGGTGGCTTCCACATGACCGGCAATGAGATGTCGATCGCGGTGGAGCGCAATCTGCCGATCAAGTTCTTCGTATCCGACAATCGCAGCCTGGGCACCATCCGCCTCTATCAGGAGCGCGATTATCCAGGCCGTACGATTGCGACGAACCTCTATAATCCGAACTTCGCCGCGATCGCCGAGGCGCATGGCGCGAAAGGCTTCACCATCGAGCGCGACGACCAGATCAAGGCGGTGGTCGCTGAAGCCTTGGCCGTGAAGGGGCCTGCCTTGGTGCAGGTGAAGACGAGCCTTGAATATATCGCGGCATATTTGACGATGACGCAGCTTCGCAAGAACTGAGATCGCAAAGAGCCAGAGGAGAAAACATCATGGCACAGCCGGTGATCGGGCTCGTGAGCCCGGGGGACATGGGGCACAAGGTGGGCGGCGCGATCCGTAAGAAAGGGTTCCGCGTCGTCACGTCGACGGCGGGGCGCAGCGCGCTCTCCAAGGCGCGTGCGGAACGCGAAGGGCTGGAAGACGTCGGCTCGCTCGCGAAGATCGTGGAACTCGCCGATGTCATCCTGTCGATCCTGCCGCCCGAAAGCGCGGAAGACTTCGCCAAGGATGTCGCGGCCGAAGCGAAGAAGCAGAATACCTCGCCGATCTTCGTCGATTGCAATGCGATCTCGCCGGTCACCATGAAGCGTATCGATGCGCATCTGCGTGCGGCCGGCGTCAAATGCATGGATGCCGGCATCATCGGCTCGCCGCCGAGCGAGAAGTCCAACCCTCGTGTCTATGCCAGCGGCCCGCACATGGATGCCATCCGCTTCATCGACGGTGCCAACATGCGCCTCATCGACATGGGGCCTGAGATCGGTCGCGCCTCCGCCATCAAGATGTGCTACGCGGGCCTCACCAAGGGCACCAACGCGCTGCGTACGGCGGTGTTGGTGTCGGGCGAGATGCTGGGCGTCGGTCCTGAATTGAAGGAAGTCCTCTCGGCCAGCCAGAAGGAACAGTGGGCGGCGATGAATTCGGCCGTGCCTTTCCTTTCCTGCGACGCAGGCCGTTGGTCGGGCGAAATGGAACAAATTGCCGAAACCTTCGGTTCCGTAGGCGTGACCGACAAGATCCACAAAGGAGCGGCGGATATCTTCCGCTTCCTCGATTCAACCCCCTTGGGCGCCGAGACCCGCGAGACGGCGGATCGGTCCCGCACGCTCGACCGATCGTTGGAGATTTATGCCGAAACGATCCGCGGGAAGAAGGCGGCGGAGTAGGTCGATATATCCAATTGGATATATCGGATGTGTCTCACGGGCTTGCGATTGCGGCCCGTGAGCCCTAAGTCTGTGCCTATAAATTTGATGATCGCGCCGCCAATGGCGCGTACGACGGAGTAAATCCATGGATCTTACCGGCGAATATAGAATCCCGGCGCCGCGCGCCAAGGTGTGGGAAGCGCTTAATGATCCCGCGATCCTCAAGCAGTGCATCGATGGCTGTGAGGAGCTGAACAAGGAGGGCGACACCGCCTTCACCGCCAAGGTCACGGCCAAGGTCGGTCCCGTGAAGGCCAAGTTCGCGGGCAAGGTGACGCTGGAGAACATGGATCCGCCGAACGGCTATACCATCCGCGGCGAGGGCCAGGGTGGCGTCGCCGGCTTCGCCAAGGGAGCCGCCGATGTGAAGCTGCGCGAAGAGGGTGCCGAGACGGTGCTCAATTATGCGGCCCGTGCCGAAGTGGGCGGCAAGCTCGCCAGTGTCGGTTCGCGCCTGGTCGAAGGCGTGGCCAAGAAGACCGCGGACGATTTCTTCGGCAAGTTCAGCCGGATCGTTGGCGGTGCCGGTGCGGCACCCGAACCGCGGGTGCAGGAGGGGCCGGGCGAGCGCGAGCGCCCCATGGGCCCGGCCGAAACCGTGGCCGAGGGCCCCCAGGTTCAGGAAAGCGTCGCGGCCGCGCCGATGGGCATGGCCTCGGCCGCCTCGGCAGCTCAGCCGGCCCCGCATGCCAGCCCTGCGGCGTCTGCGCCGGTGGGCGCGCCGGAGGCCAAGGGCGGACTGTCGCCCTGGGTCTGGGGCGTCGGTCTGGTGGTCGTCGTGGGCGTGCTCTGGTACGCGTTCGGGCGCTAGAAAACCGAAGAAAACCGGCCTTTCCGGTTTCTTTATTATTACTCTAAGGTGAGGTATAATCCCTTTGTCTGAAAGGGGTTATCCTTTCGTGTGCGCATTTTTTCCTTGCGCTTGAACGCGCGTCTGGTTAATATCTCGAGCAGTGGAGGAGGTCGCCGTGTGGGGCTTCACTTCACGCGCCGGTCCCCAGGGAGGGCGCTGAATAACGATCGGTACATTGCTTCAAAGGAGGATGTAACCATGACTAAATTCCGACACATTTTCTGTCCCGAATAGACGCTGGGATCGGACTTCGGTCCGGAACCTTTTAGTGCGGCGCTTAATTACCAATCTAGTGCTGCTTGTGTAGGGGGCAACCCGAGGCGACGGGGGCCCAAATTATCTCGGGAGTTCGTGAAATGGCGACCACTGCATTACCCATCCTCTCAGCCGACGGCGGCGGGTTGTCCCGCTACCTCAATGAGATCAAGGCGTTCCCCGTGCTCAGCGCGGAAGAGGAATATATGCTGGCCAAGCGCTACAAGGAGCATGGCGAGAGCAACGCCGCCCACAAGCTGGTCACCAGCCATTTGCGTCTCGTAGCCAAGATCGCGATGCAGTACCGGGGTTACGGGCTGCCGATCGCCGATTTGATCTCCGAGGGCAATCTCGGCCTTATGAAGGCGGTCAAGAAATTCGAGCCGGACAAGGGCTTCCGCCTGTCGACCTACGCCATGTGGTGGATCAAAGCCTCGGTGACGGAGTACATCCTGCGTTCGTGGTCGCTCGTGAAGATGGGCACCATGGCGGCGCAGAAGAAGCTGTTCTTCAGCCTGCGCAAGGCGAAGCGTCAGCTCGAGATCTCCGATATGCGCGAGATCGATGCGGAAAACGCCAAGGTGCTGTCCAAGCAGTTCGGCCTGTCGGCGACGGACATCATCCATATGGACCGCCGCATGACCGCGCGTGACTTGTCGCTCAATGCGCCCATGTCGCACGAGGAAGACGCCATGGAATTCCAGGACACCCTGGTCGATGAAGGGCCGTCCCCGGAAGCCGCCATGGGCGATCGCGAGGAAGCCAAGGTGCGCAGCACCCTGCTGAAGAGCGCGCTCGGCGAACTGACCGATCGCGAGCGCCACATCTTCGTGGAGCGGCGCCTGCGTGATGAGCCGGTGACCCTGGAGGAGCTTGGGAAAAGCTACGGGATCAGCCGCGAACGCGTCCGGCAGCTGGAAAACCGGGCGTTCGAGAAGGTCGAACGCTCGATCCGGGCGGCTGCCTCGGCCGCTTAAGGCGCCTTATTAACATTCCCCGACCTTGACGGGTCGGGTATCGGCGAATACATGGTTGGCACTCCCATATCGGGAGTGCCAATTTTTTTGTCCGCCGGGCGCCAATTCCTGGGATTTCAGGCCCGGGCGCGCGGCCTAGGGAGAGAATTAAATGGGTTTCAAACCGTTGCACGACCGCATCGCGGTTGAACGCGTCGCCGAGGAAGAGAAGACCAAGGGCGGCATCATCATCCCCGACACCGCGAAGGAAAAGCCGTCCGAGGGCAAGGTCATTGCCGTGGGCTCGGGCGTTCGCGGCAAGGACGGCAAGGTGACGCCGCTCGACGTCAAGGTCGGCGACCGCATCCTGTTCGGCAAGTGGTCCGGCACCGAGGTGACGATCGATGGGGACAAGATCCTGATCATGCAGGAATCCGACGTCCTCGGCATCGTGACCAGCGGCAAGAAATAATTCAGAGGAGCAATCAGAAATGGCAGCGAAGGAAGTACGGTTCGAGGGTGATGCGCGCGGTCGGATGCTGCGCGGGGTGGACATCCTTGCGAACGCGGTGAAGGTGACGCTGGGTCCGAAGGGGCGCAACGTTGTGATCGACAAG